>PVMM01001175.1_pt1 | contig 223330 bp, 207 predicted proteins | sample 1853381 | NCBI WGS metagenome assembly PVMM01 (sample SAMN08533509, study PRJNA380276) | Human gut metagenome, whole genome shotgun sequencing project. | isolation source: participant 1, synthetic long reads | host: Homo sapiens | collected 2017 | reverse complement strand
CCCAACTGGTTGGACAAGCATTGGGTGTTGCCTATCCTGGCATCGATGTTGGTGTGCGAATGTCCGTATATCCAATAGTCTATGCCGCTATCGGTGATATAGTCCTCCAACTCTACGGTGAACGCCACGTTTGCCTTGCTGCCTTGAAACTTTGGGTGGAGCATACGGAACGATGGTACATGATGGGTGACAACAATCTTATGGGCTGCTTGCGAATATGCCACTGCATCCTTGATAAAGGTGAGGCAACGTTCATGCTCAGCATTGAATTGGGCATGGGTCATCAGCTCACCTTTATATAATATACGGCGGAAGTCGCTTATCACTTGCTCGGTGAAGTAAGCGTCCTCCAAAGGAATCCTCGACCAAAGGGTGGAGAGGATGATGTCGGTGTCGCCAATCCTCGCAATACCGTTGTAGTGGCTGAATACATTGGGACGTACCTCCAAGAGATAGCCGTCGGGCAGTGTCGCCACATCATAATATTTGTAGAACTCATGGTTGCCCATGCAGCAATGCACCTCCTTGTAGTTCTCCGATGCCCAGTCCCAAAAGGGATGCTTGGAGTAGTTGTCATCGCCGAGATAGCCGATGTCGCCGGCAAGCAGCAGTATGTCGCCCGTCACCTCCAAGGGGTGGGCTTTCAGATACCGCCAATTGTCGGCAAACTCCAGATGCAGGTCGGATGCGTATTGTATCTTCATATTGGTCATGCTTCTATAAACAATTCATCCAGTTGATCTAACAGTCCGGTCACAAATGCCTCGTCTTGACCGAGTGACTTTGACAATGGTTCTGCGAGAGTTGACCAGTCGGCTCTGATGGAGGCGACAAACTCCCTTATACATGCCACTATTGAAGCAGGAGCCTCAATGTTGTCCTCAGTCATTATGACCACATTTTTCAGGATGTCCGAACGGTGCTTCTTGATGTCTTTGGTGTTCACATGCTTGCCGTCCCGCTTGTCTGCCATGAGATTTAGGTAGGCTCTTGCCTTCAGTGCTATCAAGGCAGCGGAATTGGCATGGCGTATGCCATCAGTCAGTTGGCTGTGTGCGATAGTAAAGTGATAGTAATCATCGTCCATGATGATGGCACTAAGACTCGACACATCTTCATCGGTCGGGATAGGTTCTATGACAAATCCCTTTGGCTCTCCAAGCACGTCGGGGTGGCGTGACAGCAGTTCTATCATCTCGGGATAGCCGTCTTTACCATCAAGGAAACGATACATTTCATACCTTGGTGGCTCACCAGCCTCCTGTTTCCTCTTTTCAGGTCGATAGCCAGCCTCCCGCACAAACTGCCAGAAGCGATTGGCGAAAGCCTCGGTCATGTTCTCTACGATGACTATCATGTCGATGTCGTGTGTGGCGCGTGGACGCACCACGGTATTGGTCATGGTGATGTCACAGGCTGCTCCGCCTATCACCACATAGTTTTCTGAGTATTCCGCAAATGCTTCACGGAACTTGACTAATCCTTCCATTTCTGTTCACTGATTATTCGTTCTACTTCTTTTTCTACTCTCGGATCATCATCATCTCTCAACGAAAGGACAAGGGAAAGGCGATCAACCCACTGGCTTTTGTCGCCCATTTTGCTGACAACAGGGTATTTCCATACCTCTATGATATAGTTGCCGTCATAGATGTTGGGATTCTCCATGACATCAGCCGACTTGACGGCACGATATTCCTTGCTTGTCATCATTATCATCTCTTCCCGGTCACGATTAAGCATGGAATAATGTGCCAGGGCATTGATGCCGCATACGGGGTATTCCGCATCCAAGCGTATGTCATCGCAAAAGATGCGGTTCTCCACAGGTGACAGCAAGACGTTCTGAGCCTTGTCCCACAGTTCCTTGCCCTTCAACTCGAAGTGTACCACCTTGCTGCGCTGTCCGTTCTGAATCTTTTGACACAGTCCTACATCTTCAAGACAGGTGACACCCAACGTGACGCTTTCGTAAGAATATGGAAGCAACGGTGCAATATCCCTTGGCGACATTCCTTCAATACTGCCCACCTGTAGGTGATAGAGTAGTATGTATTGCGCCACAGGGGTCAATACTTCGGCAATCTTCCTGTTGCTTGTCTTCTCCAATGCTATGATGCCTGGCAGATGGGCATATTCCTCGGACATGACAAAGAAGACTCCTTTGTCTGCCAGTCTGTGTCGCTCGTAGGTGGGTCCGGGCGCAAGGATAAACACCGCAGGCAGTCCCAGGGCTTCGGTCAACCGCTTGCCCGTGATGGCGCAAGTCCGTGGAGAGGGATTGCCCTTCTTGGGCTCAACGAACAGCAGGGGCGTGCCTTGGTATGTGCCATCATAGAAACGGTATGAGAGTTTCTCGCCAACCGTGATGCCTTTCAGGCTTTCCTTGGCACGAGGTTCCACCTCAAAGCGTCTGCCCAATATCCTTATTTCTTTTTTCAATTCCATTCTGCTACATTTTAATAATGTATTAAAACGATGCAAAAATAAGGATAATAATTGAGAATCAAGCATGTTTGGGCGAAAAAGTGCAGATTTGATATGTAATTTCAATGCATTTGAGCCATTTTTGCATCAAATGATGGTGTTTTCGTCTTTATAATGTCATTCAGATGCCGTTCGTTTCTTCCTCATCAGATAGTCGTTGACATCCTTGTAGTCGGCATATCTGAAGGACTCGTCCGTCACCCTGTACTCGAATACATTGCTGATGCTCTCAACCGTCTTGCGTCCTGCCTGGTCGTTGTCGAGGAAGCAATGGATGTGGGTGTAACGGTCAAGGTAATGCAATGCCTGTTTGAGGTTGGCGACTGAGTTCAGTATCATATAGTCGCAAGGGCTTTCAACGACAAACCATCGGTCTTGCTGTTTAACGAGGGTCATATAAGCAAGGAAGTCCATGAAGCCCTCAAAGACCAGACAACCGTTTTGCCACTCGTTGAACGTATGGGCAAGCAGGGTGATGTCCTTATGCCCGATGCAGCCCTTGAAATAGGGATTGCGCACCTCATGTCCTTCACTCAGATTGCCAAAGGCAATGCCATAGTAATGTTTTTGCTCAACCTTGTAGTGTATCTCCCTGCAATACATCCTGCCAATGGTGATGTCTATCCGTCGGCTACTGAAATAGGACAGCAGAGAATGGTTGCTCAGTGGGAGCAGCTTCACATCGTTCATCTTGGTTGTCGTGTATTCCTTGGCTGCGATAGCGGTCTCGATTGCCTTATCCACAGTGGCAATACTCTTGGACGCAAGGTAGGCAAGGGCATCGGAAACGGATTGTTTGTTATACATACGCTTTACCAGCTCCACAAGGTCACCGCCCTCCTTAATGGCGTAGTCGTACCACAGGTTCTCCTTCTTGCTGACCTTGAACGATGCGGTCTTCTCGTCCCTGAAGGGTGACAGATACCAGTAGGCATTGCCCTTCTTCTTTTTCAGCGTTACATTTTCCTTGTCTAAGAAGTCTATAATGCTCAGTTTCTTCGATTGTTCAATATTCATTGTACTTTCACTTGTTCGGTTTTACTTTGTCCATGGAAACAGTTTACTTTACCCTTTCTCCTATATAGGCACACCCGTAAACTAAACCATTTGCTAAACTACTTTTCCGCTTCCCAATTCAGCCTCCGATTTCGGTTTACTTTGGCCTTATTTCTTATATATAGGTACGGACGTAAACTAAACTGGTTTCTGAACTGTTTTTATTCCTCTTCATGGAACAGGTCAATCTCGGCAGGTGTATATCCGAAATAGTAATGATTATCCCGCTTCACTATGAGCTTTTGCTCGTTAATCAGGTATTTCAGCATTTTGATGATGACGCTTCTGCCACGCTTAAAGCCAATGTCTGCATAGGCTTGCGTTAATTCCTCCACCATGCGATCGAATCCTTTGATAGGTTTCTCCTTGAATGCAGCCGTCAGCGCCTCGTTATGCTGTTCGGATGTCAAGTCTTGGTAAGTAAACCTTGACGGTTGCTTGTCACCTTCTTCCTTCTCCGGCGTGTGCTCGACAATCTCTGGCAACCCTTCCTCATTGACTGTAAAGGCAAACGGCTTGAACTCCTTCTCACGGATGTGCATCGCCTTCACCTCGCTGATGTCGGGATTGGTGGTGCTCTTGGTGATGACAAGCACCGTCTCTGCCTTGTTGTTCATCTCCGTACCGATATGCCCGCGCACGTTATTGTCGCCCTTGTTCTGATGCAATACGCAATGGATGTGCAGGTCATACTTTGATGACCATTCCATCATCTTGTTGATGACCTCGACCGATTCTCCCGCATTGTTGATGTCGAGAAGCAGGTCTCTGATTCCGTCGATGATGACCAGTCCATAGCTTTGGTCTTGGGCAAGCGCATAGTCTATGACCTCTATCCTGACGGAGGGCGTGTACTCTCTCAGACAGATAAAGTCAAGGTTCTCGTTGTCGATGCTTGTAGGTAGACCAGCGAGCTTCAGGATGCGCTCCAGCACATTATGGCAGTGATAGCGGCTCTGCTCCGTATCTACATACAGTATCTTGCGTTTCCCCTCTGGCAGACTGGCGCGATAGTTCAGTACCTTGCCGTTGGCGAGGGAAGCGGCTACCAAGGCAGACACGTTGAAGGTCTTTTTCGCCTTTGCCTTACCAGTAGAAGCACTGAAGTTGCCCAATGTGGCTATGCTGGAATTATCAACCCATATAATCTGAGGAGGTGTTTTATAAGTATCTGTTGCCTTTATCAACGATTCGCTCAATATGCGATTGAGACGCTGTACTCCTTCCTCTTTTGAGTTAGGCTGTACATGTTTGTTATTTTCTTCCATTTTCATTCTTTCGGATTATCAATTTCTATTTTCGTTACCATTCCAATGACCTCTTGTTTGTTTTGGAGCAGCCACTTGTCGATTTCTTCTCTATTAAAATACAGCATTTTTCCCCTTGGCTTATAGTGTGGAACTTCTTTTGCGGCTGTAAGTTTGTATAGCAGGCTTTCAGAAACACCAATATACTTACATGCTTCGTCAAACCCCAAGACGGTTTTGGTCTGCTTGACCATCTTCTCCAATTCCTCGATTCGCTCTATTAGTTTGTCAATAGGTCCCAAAGCCTCCAAACTGTCTTCTATTGCGACAATTCGCTCATAGAGTCTAAAATGTCTTTCATTCATGTGTCACGTACCTTAATTAAATTGTTTACAGACAGTAGCACGGTTATATTAGCCGTCTATTCTTTCTTTGTGTAGATAGTACATATTCCTCTGCTTCTCTTTGAATCTCGTTCTTCGATTTGCCCTTGGTTCCTTGAAGCCATTCATCTATCTCAGATTTGAGGAACATGATGCGTTTGCCTCTCTTGTGAAACGGTATTTCCCGATTGCTTGTCCAGCAATATATGGTATGCTCTACCGGATGTGTTGGGAGATAAGCACATAATTCAGCAACCGTAAACCATGTTTCTTCTTTTTCTGATTGAACAAGTTCATATATACCATCAATCTTGTCTTCTAATGATGACAGCTTTTTCAGTACCCCCGTTATAGCGTTGGGAATATCTTCAAATCTTATACTATTTTCTTCCATGCTAATTATTTTTTATGATTTTTGATGCAAAGTTATGGGGAGACTGTCACTAAATAGAAAAAGTAACGTGATAGTAAGGCAGTATCAACCAAACTATCACGTTTTTACTTTCATTTAGCAGAATTATTGTGATTTATTCCTCTCTTAATATCTGTTCGATGGATTTGCAGATGGCATATTGACTTGCTGTCATGGAAACGTTTCTTCTTATCCTTGAAAGAGAAGAGGAAAGACAACTTGAAGTTATGAATTTCTCTGTTCCATCCTTTTTGATACTGGTTAAGAAGCGACCTTCTCCCATGACATATTGCCAATTATTGTTTATCAAATGGTATTGAGCCATAGCGTCAAACAGTACGGCTACATTACGTACATTCTTTACACGGATAGATGCGTCCAAGTCGCACTTGAATAGGCGACACAACTCGCTACGCACATCACTGTTGTCGGCAAAATCAAATATGTCGTGACTTTGGACAAGTTCTACCAACAAATCCATCTGTCTGTCTGACAATTGGCATCCCAAAGTGAGGATGGACGATTTCTTTCGGGTAAGGATTGGCAGACCAGTACCCACATGTTGAAGAAACAACTCAATAAGTTCCTGCTTGGAATAATCTTCTTTTTTCTTGATTATTGACACACACTTAGAGTCTCTAAACAAAGTACCAATAATGCCAATTGCCATCTGTCGCGAGTTCTTACAACGTGCACAATCACAGTCAATATATTGGTGACTGCGCTCAAATAGTTCTATGAAGTACTCTGTCTTCATATGATTCTTTTCAGCTTGAAGATACCAACTTCTTGCGATCTCAAACAACTCATACAGTTCTCTGTAGAAGTCTTCTGTACACTCCACATGTTTGTGGACACGCTTGCTCTCTTCAAAAAGAGAGAAGCCAAAAAAGGCTGTCTTTTTTCATTTTTATCTGTTTATTGTTATAAATGTTTGGTTTCCACGAAAGGTTAAAGTGCCAAAACAATAGCATCATTACATAGAATGTTGAAAATGAAAGGCACTAAAAACCACCTGTACAATAAAGGACTTATTGATACAAGTGGTCTTCTATACTAAGTGCTTACAAATGATAATCACTATTCATCTATGTCCAACTTAAAAGCTTCTGTAGCTTCATCTTTCTTCTTGTCAATTACTTTTGCGTAGATTTGCGTGGTTTTTACATTGGTATGCCCTAACATTTTGCTTACGGTATATATGTCTGTACCGTTAGCCAATTGTAACGTTGCATAGGTGTGGCGGAAGCAATGAAAGGTGATGTGCTTGGTAATCCCTGATGCTTTTACCCACCGTTCCAAAGGCCTAGATATCCATGAAGGGTCAGGCAGTCCGGCAAACACCAACAGTTCTCCGTCTTTCTTGCGCTCACCGCAAAGCTTGTATGCCTGTGGCGATATAGGCATGTATTCAACGCCCTTAGTCTTCTGCTGAGTGAAATTGAGACGGTACCCACCATTGTATTCTTCAACCTCTGACCATTTAAGCTTTTGAATATCGCTATGTCGCATTCCTGTCAGTGCAGAGAACAAGGCTGCCCGTTTTAGTATATCATCACACGGAGTCTTTGCCAATATATTAAGTTCTTCCAGTGACAGATACTCTCTTCGAGCACTCTGAAACATGATATTTTTAGCCTTGGCAGCAATATCACAATTCAGATAGCCATCCACGAAAGCTTGTTTGAGTGCCGCCTTGAAGATAGAGAAGTACGTCGATGCCGTATTCCTTGAAATAGTTCCTTTCTTAGAACCACCCTGCGGTGCCTTTATCAAGAAGGAACGGAATGCCTCAATATACTTCATGTCAATCTGCGAGAACTGTATGTAGTCACACTTGGCAAACATTGACAACAGTGTGTGCAATCTGCGCCAGTTGACAACTATCGATTCTGACGCAGTTTCCTCTCTTTCTTTGATTAACTTCTCAATATACTCCAGAACATTGCATTTTGAGCGTTCGCTTTGTTCTGCCATTTCCATTTGCTGGTCAGTAAAGAGAGCCATGTTGTCGTACTCTTTTTGACGCAGGACTCGAACGCCATCCGCATAAAGGCAAGTTTCCATATCTTGCTTGGATTTACACTGAATAACGCCATTGTCATCTCGCTTGGGCTTGTACTTTATTCTACCAGCAACGGCTCGCTCGCTTCGTCGTTTATCCCATATAGGGGTAGTAATAGACCTCCTGAGATATTCACGCACTCGTTTGGGTTTGTCATTTCCCGTCTCATAAACAGGATAAGCTTCAAGATAGATGAACCACTCATCTCTCCACTCACTTTTCTTTAATTTGACGGAGACTTTAGTATAATCTAATCTTTTCATAATGGTTTTATATCTTTATAAAGTTTGTCTATTGATTCCTTGTGAGCATACACATAATTACCGATTTGCCGGGTCGGTATTGAGTATTTTCGTATATGAGCATACACGGTGCTGTCATCCAGATGAAATTTCTTGGAAATCTCACCTATTGTATAGCAATCCTCTGGTTCCATGCGGTACATGGTAACTGGTTTCCTTGGCTTGGTGTCAAGCGGAGACTGTCTTAACGGAAACAGATTCATTAGTTCTCCTTTGCATACAAGTCGTATTCCTTTCTCTGGCTCAATGAAGGAAATCTTTTTCATGTAGATGAGCCTATAAATGGTTGAGCGGCTTGCACCAAACATAGCATACGCTTCCGTTATGCTGATATACTCTTTAGACTTGGGCATATTGCTTACAATCTTGTCCAGTTCAAGTTGGCGTTTTTCTTCATCATGCTTACGCTTCCACGCCACCTTGGAGCATTTGGGTGAACAATACCAGGACTCCAAAGTCCTTGCGAAGAACTCTTCTCCGCACACAGGACATTTCCGTACTATCTTATACTTTGCTACTGCCATAATTCATTCATTTTGTAGTTCTTAATATCTATTCTTCTCATCATATCTACTTTTTCTTACAGGTACAAATAAGGTACAGATGTTTATAATAATAACGCAAAGATAGCAATATTATTGTGTACGGCCAAAAACAAGAAAAGCGTGTAACTCATTGAGCTACACGCTTTCCATTTGATATTGTATTCTTATTTCTCTATGTGCTTATTTCACTTCCTCAAAGTCAGCATCCTGAACGTTATCCCCGTGCTTGCTATTATCTTGCTGACCAGCACCACCGTTCATATCAGGACCAGCCTGTGCACCACCTTGTGCACCACCCTGTGCGTACATTTCAGCACTTGCAGCCTGGAAGGCAGTATTGATTTCTGCCATAGCAGTATCGATAGCAGCCAAGTCTTGTGCTTTGTGAGCATCTTTCAATTTCTGCAAAGCAGCTTCAATCGGAGCTTTCTTATCAGCAGGCAACTTATCACCTAATTCCTTCAACTGATTTTCAGTCTGGAAGATTACGCTGTCAGCCTGGTTCAGCTTATCGATTTTTTCACGTTCTTTCTTATCTGCTTCAGCATTAGCTTCAGCTTCAGCCTTCATCTTTTCGATTTCTTCCTTGCTCAAACCGCTGGATGCTTCGATGCGGATAGCTTGTTCTTTACCAGTAGCCTTATCTTTAGCAGATACTTTCAAGATACCGTTCGCATCGATATCGAATGTAACCTCAATTTGAGGAACACCACGACGGGCCGGAGCAATACCTGACAAATTGAACTGACCGATTGATTTATTCTGAGCGGCCATCGGACGTTCTCCCTGCAATACATGAATCGTAACTTCACTTTGATTATCAGCAGCAGTAGAGAATGTTTCACTCTTACGAGCCGGAATGGTAGTGTTAGCGTCGATCAACTTAGTCATTACACCACCCAGTGTTTCGATACCCATTGACAGCGGAGTAACATCCAACAATACTACACCTTTGATTTCGTCTGTCAAAACAGCACCCTGCACAGCAGCACCAATAGCTACTACTTCATCCGGATTCACACCTTTAGAAGGAGCCTTGCCGAAGAAATCTTCTACCAATTTCTGAACAGCCGGAATACGTGAAGAACCACCAACAAGGATTACTTCATCAATATCAGCATTGTTCAAACCTGCATCGCTCATTGCTTTCTTACATGGTTCAAGACAAGCCTGGATCAATTCGTGAGCCAGAGATTCGAATTTTGCACGAGTCAAAGTCTTCACCAAGTGCTTAGGCACACCACCTACCGGCATGATATACGGCAAGTTGATTTCTGTACTTGTAGAAGAAGAAAGTTCAATCTTAGCTTTTTCAGCAGCTTCTTTCAGACGTTGCAAAGCCATCGGATCCTGAGTCAAGTCAGCACCTTCATCGTTCTTGAATTCCTGTACCAACCAGTTGATGATTACCTGGTCGAAGTCGTCACCACCAAGGTGAGTATCACCGTTTGTAGAAAGTACTTCAAATACACCACCACCGAATTCGAGAATAGAGATATCGAATGTACCACCACCAAGGTCGAATACAGCAATCTTCATATCTTTGTGAGCCTTATCCAGACCGTAAGCAAGAGCTGCGGCTGTCGGTTCGTTTACAATACGTTTTACTTCCAGACCGGCAATCTGTCCGGCTTCTTTTGTAGCCTGACGTTGAGAGTCGGAGAAATAAGCAGGAACGGTGATGACTGCCTCTGTTACTTCCTGTCCAAGGTAGTCTTCGGCAGTCTTCTTCATTTTCTGAAGAATCATTGCAGAGATTTCCTGCGGAGTATACAGACGTCCGTCGATGTCAACACGCGGAGTGTTGTTGTCACCTTTCACTACTTTATAAGGAACACGAGTCACTTCTTTTTGTACCTGATCCCAATTTTCACCCATGAAACGTTTGATAGAGAAGATTGTACGTGTAGGGTTCGTAATAGCCTGACGTTTTGCAGGATCACCTACTTTACGTTCGCCACCATCAACGAAAGCGACAACAGAAGGAGTTGTACGCTTACCTTCACTGTTTGCAATTACTACAGGTTCGTTACCTTCGAATACGGCAACACAAGAGTTTGTAGTTCCTAAGTCAATACCAATAATTTTTCCCATGATCGTTATTTTTTTATTTATTATTTATTCAATGATTTCTTTTTGTCCGGTTGTTTCTCTGCTCTTATCAGGGAGCTTCGCCGCGAACGGACGCTTATTAAAAAGCAAACCGTGTGCCAAAAGGAAATTATACGAATGCATGACATAATATCTGCCAAAAAGACAGTTTTAATAAATAAACACTGCTGACATAGTCATATTCAAAGCCAATCAGCAACTGTTTCTTTAAACAAATACAGGCGGCTCTGGTTCGATAAAGGAAAAAAAATATGCCTGTATCGTCAAGTGCGACACAGGCATGTCCTATTATATATAACTCTTATCTATTACTTTTCCAACACGATGACCAATGCACCGTTTGCATCATACAAACCAATGCCACCACCGGACAACACATCGAATGATTTCACTTCATTGATAGCTTTCAGCACCTTACCTTCTGTTTCCATATCAGGACAAGCCATCATTGTGCTTGCTACTCCCGGGAAAGAAATAGATTTGGCATTACTTGTACTGGTTTCAAAACCACCATTAATCAAATTACATCCGGCATTGCCATGAATGGTCTTTTTCTTCACATCAAAAGCAATGAAAGGTTGTTTTTCCATACCGGAAGGAATTGCTTCACCATTCACTTCTTTAATTTTCCATTCTCCATTCAAAACTGAAAGTTTCACATCAGCCTCCTTCTTTTGTAGAACGACAACCGGACGGTTGGACGAATTGCAAAGATACATCTTATCTTTACCTGCCTTCTTGTATCCTTTTACTTGCGCAAAAGCATTCAATACATTATTTTCAGTAGTCATATCCGGACACATCATTCGGGTACTAGCCATCCCTGTAAGTTCAAGGCTTCCCGGCTTCGCATTTACATCGAAACTGCCCATCATACGATTACATCCGCTATTGCCGGACACACGACCGGTCGCTGTATCAAAAGCGATAAAAGGAAGGGTTCTACTTTCGCCCGGAGCAATTTTCGAGCCGTTGACTTCTATAATATTCCATTCACCATTGATAGATGACAGGGGGATTGCCTTCTCAACCGAACGGCACGAAGACATTGCAAGTGCTGCACCAGCAATGCAAATTGAAACAAATACTTTCTTCATATTGTTATAACGTTTAAGTTAAAATCGGGGGCAAAGATATCAAAAAGATTGGAAAATAACATCCAATACAACATAAAATATATACATTTGCCAGTAGATATACAACAAACGAACAATTTACATAGTTCACTTAAAGTAAACAAATATGAGAATAATTGTCCTGTCTTTAATTCTATTCTGTTGTGGCACGTGTCCTATCACAGCTCAAAGTGATTACATTGTCACTACTCCTTCCACGCAGGAAATCCCTGTAGACGAAGAAGAACAATTCATCAAGAATAACTTTCCACTGCAACCGCTGTGTAAATGGACACCCGGAATGAAGTTTATGTTTGTTCCTTCTACACGGAACATGTTCCTTCCTACTCTTTCCAGCTACGACACCGAAAAAGGAATAGACAACAGCCTGCTGAAGCACAAGATTCTCACTTTCACGGGAACAGAAGAGAAGGCTCAAAATATATCAACCGGGACTAACTATTCCACTCGCTTCGTATTCGAATGTGAGGGAGAAAAATATTATTATGACATAAAGAACATGAGGCTGGACGAGATTTGCGAGAAGGCTCCCCGTGCCGGTATCAATGGATTGGTTTATCTGAAAGATGTAGATACTGCCAAAGAGTTGTTAATAGGAAAAACAGTCTATATACAATCTGAAAGTGCCCGGGTAGACGATGCCAACAATTATTCCGGCTATCGGGATATAGCAATTCCTGTCAATACGGAAGCTACAATTACTGCTATTGGAGTCGGCAGTCAGGCATATCCAGTGAAAATCGTATTCAAAGATACACAGGGACATTCTTATTATCTGGAAGTCGCTCTCTCGCGAACGAACTCCGGCATGGACCTGAATGATTTTCAAGGCGAAAAGAGAATGAAATATTTTTCAAATGCATTCAGTTTCACTAACAAGAGTCTGGGTACTATTGAAAGCCTGAAAAATAAATACTTGGGAATGACCGTTTATCCTAAAAAGATGCTGCCGGCCAAAAGAATCGTATCTTTTGAAGATAAGCAGACCGAATCACGTGTTCACTTGCCCCGATATACGGTTCTGCAAATAAAAGAGATTAAGTTATCTCCTCCCGGCAGCCTGGCTACTCTGTCATTAACGGACAGGGACGGGGCAATCTACGAATTGGAAACAGATCTGAAATATGACGTGATTGTCAAAAATGATAATTATATCGAGGACTTTTTCGGATTCGAGGATATACATAAGAAATATCCGGGCATTACAGAAAGCCGTTGGCTGATTATCTCCCGGGGAGATTTAGAGGCAGGGATGAGCGCAGTAGAATGTCGTTTATCCATTGGTGACCCGATAGAAATCGAGCTGAAAAAAGACAGTCGTTTCGAAACTTGGTTCTACAATGGCAAAACGCTGGAATTCGAAAACGGAACCTTGCAACGTTACAAATAAAAAGGAGTAGCTGCGCAATGATTATCTGAAAATAATCACGTATATTTGCCAAACCAATAAATCATAAATTATAATTCATTAAATACAGAAATGGGTAGAGTTCTTATTATTGGTGCAGGCGGTGTTGGCACTGTCGTTGCACACAAAGTGGCACAAAATGCCGATGTATTTACAGATATCATGATTGCCAGTCGTACGAAAGAAAAATGCGATAAAATCGTCGAGGCAATAGGTAACCCCAATATAAAAACAGCTAAAGTTGACGCAGACAATGTAGAGGAGCTGGTAGCCTTATTCAACGATTTCAAACCCGAAATGGTGATTAATGTGGCTCTCCCTTATCAGGATCTGACGATTATGGAAGCTTGTCTGAAAGCCGGAGTGAACTATCTGGACACCGCCAACTATGAGCCGAAAGATGAAGCTCATTTTGAATACAGCTGGCAGTGGGCTTATCACGATCGTTTCAAAGAAGCAGGTCTGACAGCTATCCTCGGCTGCGGATTCGACCCGGGAGTAAGCGGTATCTATACTGCTTATGCAGCTAAACATTATTTTGATGAGATTCAATATCTGGACATTGTAGACTGCAATGCAGGTAACCATCATAAGGCTTTTGCTACAAACTTCAATCCGGAGATCAACATTCGCGAGATTACACAGAACGGACGCTATTATGAAAATGGCAAATGGGTAACTACCGGTCCGTTGGAAATCCACAAAGACCTGACATACCCGAACATCGGCCCCCGCGACTCTTATCTTCTTTATCACGAAGAATTGGAATCTTTAGTGAAACATTATCCGACTATCAAACGTGCACGTTTCTGGATGACTTTCGGACAGGAGTATTTAACTCATTTACGCGTTATCCAAAACATTGGTATGGCACGAATCGACGAGGTTGATTACAACGGAATGAAGATTGTACCATTGCAATTCTTGAAGGCTGTATTGCCTAACCCGCAGGATTTAGGAGAAAACTACGAAGGAGAAACTTCTATCGGTTGCCGTATCCGTGGTCTGAAAGATGGTAAGGAACGTACTTACTATGTATACAACAACTGTAGTCACCAGGAAGCTTATCAGGAAACCGGTATGCAGGGAGTAAGCTACACCACCGGAGTTCCGGCAATGATTGGAGCCATGATGTTCTTCAAAGGCGAATGGAACCGTCCGGGTGTAAACAATGTAGAAGAATTCAATCCGGATCCGTTCATGGAACAACTCAATAAGCAAGGTCTTCCCTGGCATGAAGAGTTCGACAAGGATTTGGAATTATAAGCGTACACCTATTCATTAAAAGAAAGTTATGATAAACGTAGGAGATAAAGCACCGGAAGTCTTGGGTATCAATGAGAAAGGCGAAGAAATCCGTTTAAGTGCTTATAAAGGAAAAAAAATTGTGTTGTACTTCTACCCAAAGGACAGTACATCAGGTTGCACCGCACAAGCGTGTAACCTGCGCGACAACTATTCCGAACTACGTAAAGCCGGCTATGAAGTAATCGGTGTCAGCGTAGACAATGAAAAGTCGCACCAGAAATTCATCGAAAAGAACAATCTTCCTTTCACTCTGATTGCTGACACTGACAAAAAGTTAGTAGAAGAATTTGGAGTATGGGGAGAAAAGAAACTGTACGGACGTGCTTACATGGGTACTTTCCGCACTACTTTCCTGATTAATGAAGAGGGAATCGTAGAACGGATTATCACTCCCAAAGAAGTGAAGACCAAAGAACATGCCTCACAGATTTTAAATCAATAACTCCATTAATTATATAAGAATAAGGTATGGCAAAAAAAGACGAACTTAATTTTGAAACAGATAATAAAATGGCATCAAGCGAAAAACTAAAAGCCTTACAGGCTGCCATGGAAAAGATAGAAAAGAGCTTCGGTAAAGGTTCTATCATGAAAATGGGTGATGATAGTGTTGAACAAGTAGAAGTGATCCCGACAGGCTCTATTGCCCTGAACGTAGCACTTGGCGTTGGAGGTTACCCTAGAGGTAGAATCATCGAAATCTATGGCCCGGAGTCTTCCGGTAAAACAACATTGGCTATCCACGCCATTGCTGAAGCACAAAAGGCCGGCGGTATCGCTGCTTTTATTGATGCCGAACACGCTTTCGACCGTTTCTACGCATCTAAACTGGGCGTAAATATTGATGATCTTTATATCTCTCAACCGGATAACGGCGAGCAAGCGTTGGAGATTGCGGAACAACTTATTCGTTCTTCTGCTATCGACATCATCGTTATTGACTCTGTAGCCGCACTGACTCCTAAAGCGGAAATCGAAGGCGACATGGGTGACAACAAAGTAGGCCTTCAGGCACGTTTGATGTCGCAGGCACTTCGTAAGTTGACAGCTGCTGTGAGCAAGACACGTACGACTTGTATTTTCATCAACCAGTTGCGTGAGAAGATCGGTGTTATGTTCGGTAACCCGGAAACAACAACCGGTGGTAACGCTTTGAAGTTCTACGCTTCTGTACGTTTGGATATCCGTGGTAGCCAACCGATCAAAGATGGCGAAGAGATTCTCGGTAAACTGACTAAGGTGAAAGTGGTGAAGAATAAAGTAGCACCTCCTTTCCGCAGAGCAGAATTTGACATCATGTTCGGTGAAGGTATCTCCCATTCCGGAGAAATCATCGACTTGGGTGCTGACCTGGGAATCATCAAGAAGAGCGGTTCATGGTATAGCTACAACGATACTAAGTTAGGACAAGGACGTGATGCCGCCAAACAATGTATCATGGATAATCCTGAACTGGCTGAAGAACTGGAAGGATTAATCTTTGAAGAATTGAAGAAGAAATAATTTGCTTTAATTCTGCTTTATCCACAGACTAAAACTGAATAAACAAAGGTGGGAGGAAATCGTTTACTACGATCATTCTCCCACCTTTTTCTCTTTTATATAATTCTCTCTTTTTCCTCTTATACAAAATAAATGTATGCCAATGTGCTCAAGCTGATTATTACCCAAAGCAAAATTCCTTGAACCAAAGGCTTTATTCCAACTGCTTTCAATACATCAATAGAAAGAGAAGCACCGATGAAAAACATGGTAATCGTTAGAGTTTTACGGGCAATACCGTTAATAGCCGCTCCCAATTGTGGTACTCCATCCAGCAAATAAGTGTTTACTACCAATGCCAACACGAAGAAGAAGATAAACCATGGAATACTTATCTTTTGTCCTTTGCTCTTGAAAATAAAGGAAGTAGCAAAAGCCATCGGGATAATCCAAAGCGCACGGGTCAGCTTAATAGTGGTTGCCACTTTCAATGCTTCTTCGCCATAAGCAGCTCCTGCACCTACTACAGAACTGGTATCATGAATGGCAATAGCTGCCCATGTTCCAAACTGTTGTTGATCCATATTTAATGCATGACCAATGGCAGGAAAAATGAAAAGTGCAATAGCGTTCAAGATAAAGATTGTACCTAATGCCACAGACATTTCACTGTCCTTCGCTTTCAACACTGGTCCCACTGCTGCGATAGCACTACCACCACAGATAGCAGTTCCCGAACTGATAAGATAAGCTGTATTACGGTCGATCTTGAACAACTTACGTCCGATAAACCAACCTATTACCAAGGTTCCGATCACCGAAATGACCGTAAACTCCATGCCTTCCTTACCGGAAGCTAAAGCAGAATGAAGATTCATACCAAATCCCAATCCTACAACTGAATATTGCAACAGATATTTAGAGGTTTTCTTATTAAACTTAGGATGCGCTTGTCCGCAAGTCAATGCAAAAATAAGTCCGAGGAACAAAGCAACCGGAGGAGTTACCCAAGCCGACCATGCTTCCAATCCTGGAATATAGTCTAAAAAAAGAAAGAAAGTCAGAGTAGAAAGCAGTGCAACATAAATCATTTTATTATTTGCCTGCAAAGTTTTTGTAGCTGTTGAAATCATATCTTTTTATCTTTAATTGTTTTCCGGCTGCAAAGGTACGGTAAACAATCAAGACCCGCCAATAGTTTCTAATTATGCATTATAACTTTTAATTATAAGCATACGCTTCCCTACAACTACTCTTACACTGTTATAATGTCTTTCCCAAAAGGTGATAATGCCAAAGCTGCCAATTTAAAGTGCTGTAAGCCAAAAGGAATACCAATGATAGTAATACACAATATAGCCCCGAAAACCAAATGGGACAGACAGATCCAAATGCCACCCAAAAATATCCACAGGATATTCATCAATATATAAAAGCAACCACCAGAGCGGTTCCCACTTCTTACCTCTTTACCGAAAGGCCACAAAGCAAGTCCTGCCAGTTTCAAGGTTTGCATACCAAACGGAATACCAATAATGGTAAGCATCATCAATATACTTGAAATGAGGTATTCAACGGCAGTAAAAATACCACCAAGCAACAACCACAATAAATTCATTAAACAGCCCATATATAAATTGTATTAGTTATTTTTCCAATTTTCTTTTTGTTGTCTCATCCACTTTACCCTGATAATAGCGATCTATCACTTGCTGAAACAAATCATCTGAAGCGACTTCATTAAAGAGCGTCATACATGATAATACTTTCATCGCATCTAACGAACCAAAAACCTCCTGTGCCGTTTTATTTTTCACTTGAAGAAAAACTGACGTTATCTCACGAAGCCTTTCTCCCAAAACCGGATGGGCAAGATATGCTTCTGCCTCTTCTTTGCCGCTAATCCCATAATAGTGGGAGTTATAACTCATGCCCAACCCTTTCAGTTGAGGAAATATATACCAAATCCAGTGGGAATATTTCCGCCCGTTTCCCACTTCTGTAAGGGCTTGTTCATAGTCGCTTTGCTGCGCGTCCAAGAATCGTTGTAAATTATAGTCAGTCATATTATATTCTATCTTAAATATTGGTTATCAATCACTTATTCTCTAACATTATCATCCACTTCCAAATGGGAATCACCTCTATTGTAAAACCATCCTGTTCCACCGTACGTTCTTCATTACGAGTCACAATTTGTAACTTCTCCGCCTTTAAGAACTTTGCCGTTTTCAAAAGCCCATTTACTTCACGAGTAAAAGTTTGAGTATCAGAAATATTATATGATACTTGAACAAGCCATTTCTGATCAGGGATATAAAAATCAACTTCTACATTTTGATTATAGAAATATAGCTCCTTTCCAACCATTCTATATAAAGAGACAGCTACTAAATTCTCCAACAACAAAGTTTCCGGATTAAAAATAAACAGATTCAAAATGCCATTATCAATAAAATAGTATTTCCGGTTACTCTCTCTTTCCGCAAAACGAGCTGCATAATTTTCAATACTAAATATCAGCCAAGTTTCTTCCAAATATCCCACATAGTCAATAACTGTTCGCACCCCTACGCTCTCTCCCGCTGAAGATACTATATTTTTAAGTCGATTGTAAGAAGAGGGTTGCATGACACTTTCCGCAAGTTTTTTCACCAACAAACTCATCGAATCCGAATTACGTAGCGCATAACGGGCCACTAGATCACCAAAAAATATTTTCTGATAAAGCCCGCTCAACCAAGAACGTTTATCTTTAAATGCTATCAATTCAGGAAATCCCCCATTATAAAAATAAGCATCAAAAGTGCGCACCACTTCATTACGTAAACTTGGAGTATAAAGCCAGTTTGTTTTTAATATTATATCCTGCGAAAGAAGAAACTCACGAAAAGAATACGGATATACCTCCTGAATAAGAAAACGCCCGCCTAATGTCGTAGCAATCTCACTACTCAACATCTTCGCATTACTTCCAGTCACATATACACGATATTTTTTATCTACCAACCGACGAACGAACTTTTCCCACCCGTCTACAACTTGTATCTCATCCAAGAAGAAAATAGGCTGATAGGGAAAAGTCTCTTCGTATGCTAATTTTATATCATCCAACTCTTCTGATTTCAAGCCGATAAAACGTTCATCTTCAAAGTTGATATATAGTATTTCTTCTATCGTATGCCCTTTTTTCAGAAGTTGGTGTATCCGTTGATACATCAAATAGGATTTTCCGGCCCGGCGAATACCTAAAAACACATAATTACCCGCATCCTCAAAAGTAAAAGGACGTTCCATAAATGTTATATCTTTGACAAACTCTTGATTTTCACCAATTATCTGCTTTATTTGTTCCTTGTCCATATCTGGTATTGTTCTATATATAAAATACAAATATAGTATTTTTGTTTCGTATACAAAACAAAAACACGTTGTAATTCGTCTCACAAATGGTTTACCGTTTTTTATTGGTGGCAGAAATCAACCAATTGTTCACTATATAATATAAGGTCGGTCATCAAACTGACAAATTATCCATTACAGCAAAAAAAATGCCGCCCAAAGAGGTTGTTTTATTAGATTAAGTCGCGGATTTTAAGGTTAGGTTATACTGGAAGCAACTCTATGAAAGCTGTTTCTTTGTCAGAGATTAACAATGCAATGTCATAATCCTTATTATACTGGAAGTTACTCTATGAGACATTGCCCGAAGGTTGTACGCTCGATATGGTGCGCAAGTCTTAATCCTTATTATACTGGAAGTACTCTATGAGCCGAGGTTAAGGCGTTATGGCGATAACGAGGCAGCGTCTTAATCCTTATTATACTGGAAGTACTCTATGAGAGCTAGAAGAAGCTGGGTTAAGTGTGTGTACATGCGGTCTTAATCCTTATTATACTGGAAGTACTCTATGAGTAAATCATGAACGACTATAAAGACAAATATAGTGTGTCTTAATCCTTATTATACTGGAAGTACTCTATGAGAGTAAAAAGAATAAGATAAGAGAAAGAGATAAAAAGGTCTTAATCCTTATTATACTGGAAGTACTCTATGAGTAGTAGAGTTTTTTATTGTCTAATTTAATTATATTTAGTCTTAATCCTTATTATACTGGAAGTACTCTATGAGTAGTGCAAGGAATTGTAAACGGTAATGCTTTCTATTGTCTTAATCCTTATTATACTGGAAGTACTCTATGAGAGGGCGTGCGAACCTGATATTAATTAATGGAGTTGTTGTCTTAATCCTTATTATACTGGAAGTACTCTATGAGTCTGTTTTAGTTAAACTAAAATTAAATTTTGTCGTAGTCTTAATCCTTATTATACTGGAAGTACTCTATGAGCCATTAGGCATACGAGCCATAAGTCTTCTAGGTTTAGTGTCTTAATCCTTATTATACTGGAAGTACTCTATGAGCGATTGTTGTTAATCGCAACATTCCACAGTTTGTGAGTCTTAATCCTTATTATACTGGAAGTACTCTATGAGCCGGAAGATGATGCACGTATAGTTGACCTATCCGAGTGTCTTAATCCTTATTATACTGGAAGTACTCTATGAGTTTAGCAAGACTATCGAAACGATTACTAAGAGTAATGTCTTAATCCTTATTATACTGGAAGTACTCTATGAGTTTCAAAACAATTGGTTTAACGTTATTGCATGGAGAGTCTTAATCCTTATTATACTGGAAGTACTCTATGAGATTTATAAAGATATAAAATATGGAAAAGCTAATAAGAGTCTTAATCCTTATTATACTGGAAGTACTCTATGAGAATTCTTATTGTTATGGGAACAAGAAATGCAAGTGATGTCTTAATCCTTATTATACTGGAAGTACTCTATGAGAGCTAACAGTGATAACGTATGTGCTTATGTTGTTGTCTTAATCCTTATTATACTGGAAGTACTCTATGAGAGTGGTAAGACATATAAGATTGAGAAAGAGTGCTACAATGGTCTTAATCCTTATTATACTGGAAGTACTCTATGAGACAACAAAATTAACAAAGTTAGTGCTAAAAAAGCAACGTCTTAATCCTTATTATACTGGAAGTACTCTATGAGTTGGTGAAGTAGAATTTAATATAGTTGAGAAAGACTGTCTTAATCCTTATTATACTGGAAGTACTCTATGAGACTTGATAGTCTGTGCAAAGTTACGAAAATTTCATTGTCTTAATCCTTATTATACTGGAAGTACTCTATGAGTTTTTCTTTTTCTTCGATTGCAAGCGAAAATACAAAGGTCTTAATCCTTATTATACTGGAAGTACTCTATGAGTATGAGTGATAAAGAAGCTATTAATTACTTCTTTGATGTCTTAATCCTTATTATACTGGAAGTACTCTATGAGTCTAAATGAAAAAACAAACGGACTTTTAAAAACTGTCTTAATCCTTATTATACTGGAAGTACTCTATGAGGCTTAAAAAGAAATGTTTGAATCATATTATTTCTAAAAGGTCTTAATCCTTATTATACTGGAAGTACTCTATGAGTATTTGTAAAATGTATGAGCAAAAAGATAAAGAAAAGTTAGGTCTTAATCCTTATTATACTGGAAGTACTCTATGAGTTTAAAGAAAAAATTCTCTAAAAATTTTGTAGATGTCTTAATCCTTATTATACTGGAAGTACTCTATGAGAGTTATCATTATAATCACGTCATTTTCAACAGAAAACAACAGAAAGCATAAAAGAGTCACCCTAAAAAAAGAAAAAAGTTCTCTTTTTAAAAGCCTGCAAAGATAAACAATATTTCAAAGAACGAAAACATAAACATTCTAAAAAAACAGTGTATTCTTAGAATTCATTATAATATCAATATCTATTGACTTCCCAATAATCTTCATAGAACGAAGAAAGTCTGTAGATATCGGTACGATCATAATGCTATCATGATTATCATAACAAGCCTGCACTTCTGATAAATCTGAACGAATCTGCTCATAGTCCTGATTATTCAAATCTGCCAAGAAAATAGAACGTTGAACACGAAAGCATCCTTTCCTCAACAAGTACTTAGCAACTTGATTACGTACTTTATTACTTTCTATATCGTACATGACAAAAAATAACATATTCAATGATTTTTTTTTAGGAACATTTAGTAAGCCTATCACCCGTTTGATACGTTCGTCTAAACTTTCAATAGAAGAAAGATCGTGTTGACGATTATAAATCATCTGGTTATTATCTACGCCTGCATGCATCAATTTATTCATCTTCTGTGGAAATGTCAATTCTTTCTTTTTACTCTTTCCCATATACCAATTAAATCATTTCGTTAGTCAATAAGTAAGATGTTATCAAATCAGCCAATAGTCTATTCAATTCATCCGATGTTCCACTACGAGGGGACTGAACAACACTAAAGCCACGCTTACCATAAAACAAATTGATTTCGCCCAAACGTACCCCCATTTTACAACGAATCTTCTTAGCATACTGAATATTCATTATTTCGTAAACGATCAGTCCCGTTTTTTCTATATATTTTTTCAAATCGTTTATTATATCATCCAAACATTCAGGCACATAAGGGACTTTCTTATTTTGCAATTTCTGTTTCAACTGAGGTTGCAATAATTGTTTTATTCGATTTATAGTTTCTTGATCCAGATCTTTTATCTTTTCATCCGGTGACACAACTGTTATCTTTTCTTTTTTTACCTGTTGTTCCAACTCATGTTTCAAATCGAACATAGAAGTAGTATCCGAAACAGACAGATAAGTGCTCATATCTACCGGAATTGATTCCGAACAATAATAAGCATACGGATCAATGCTTATAAAACAGGCTCGGCATACATCACAAGTACGTTCGTCAATCACCTGTTCCAAATGATATTGCTTTGAAAAAGCCAACAAAAATGCTTTATAGAACAAAGAATAAATTCCTGCATCATAACAGCGTTCCTTCAAACGAAACAATACTTTCAATCCATCCTCACTCGGAGATAAAAAAGAAAGCACAACCCTTTCGTCCCGTTCCACCTGATCGCGAATCACACCCAGATTCAACCCTTTTTCAGATATATGATCTATATCAACTATAAAATATTCAGTATAAGCAAAGTTCTCTGTTCGCCGATAAGGAGGATTGAACATTCCACATACAATATATGGAAGTTCACGTTTCAAAACTTTATATTGTTTTTCGTCCAAACTCCTCACAACACGCAACTGATGAATACGAGATTTCACTTCCTCTTTCGGATTCCGAAGGCTATGATATAAATAATCAACTGTGACTTTCCTGAGCGTATCCGAATCTCTCAAAAGATTTACTCCTGCAGATAACATATACTATTCATATTTTTTAAACAATTGTGCCAAATCCTGCGCATAAAGTTGAATCTGAGTCAAACGCGAGCGATTTACCCCTTTTACAGTGATTATCTCATCCAAATAATCATTCAAAGATTGAATAAGAACACGCCGTCCCAATGATTCTAACCAATAAGAGCCATCTTCACGAACCGAATAATATTCATCCGTTACTACTTGCTGTACAACCAAACTATACACGACATAATCTACCCAAATCCGATAAAGTTCTATCACATCATAGACCAATACTGGACGATTATAATCATCTCTATGCAAAATTCCGATATAAGGGTCAATTCCCGCTTTTATCAAAGCACCTTCTATTTTTCCATACAATACACCATAGCCATAGTTCAAAAAAGCATTTACCACATCCATAGCCGGATGTTGAGTACGCATTTCAAAACGGTATTCTTCAGGAATCAAATCGTTCAGTGTTTCAAAATAAATCTTTGAAGCTACGCCTTCCCACCCTCTCAGTTGAGCTGCCACATCTGAAACGATTTCACCGTTCAAAGAAGTGATTTTCGTTCGATAGTCTTCCAAACGAGCTATATTTTTTTCACGTTTCCGATTGATAGCTACATTATCTGTCCGCATCATCAACAACAAAGCTTGTTGGTTCTCTATTTTACGACGAATAATCTCCTTAATCCATTGCAAGGCATCGTTAGAAAACGTGAAATTCAACTGTCCTTTACGAATGGTAGATACAGAACCATACCTAGGACTCCAGATTCGCCCAATCGGCATACCGGACTTATCCATAAACAGCACTTCTATTTCATGCTCTATAGCAAGCATTACTGCATCGCTTGTGATCTGAGCTCCTCGACTAATCTGTATCGACTTTATTCCAGCTACAGGAATCCGCTGTCTGCCATCTTTATGAGTGACAACAAAACCTTCATTATCACGATTAAGAGAAGTTCCAAATGTATTCAAGACCAGTTCCATCTTCTATTTTTTTAAATTACCCAAAAATCATCTACAATATACAATTCTTGCTTAGCACGTGTCATCGCCGTATATATCCATTGATATACATAAGGCTTTTCAATACAAGGTACCGAACGAGGAATATCAAGAAACACGTATTCCCATTCTCCACCCTGTGCCTTGTGGCAAGTTAACGCATAACCAAACACAGCCCTCAAAGCATTCAAGTAAGGATCCTGCATCATCTGCCGATTAAATTCATCCTTTCCCTGCCGAATACCTCTCAGTTTCATTCGTTTATAAAAATCTATAAACAATTCTTTTTGTTGGATTTGTGAAAGATTTATCTGATTCTGATATAAAATATCCGCAATCATCAGTTGTGAATAGCTTTTCTCCGTGAACAGTTCTTTTACCGTCACATTCAAAAACGTCAATCCAGCTCGCACTTCTTTATGAGTTACAGATTCTACAACAACCAAATCACCATTCATCAATCCAGATATATAGTTATTTTGCGTCACCAACAATAAATCACCAATAGCCAACTCAGCACTGTTTATATTTAAGGATGGACGAACGATTTGAGTAATCGTATCACACTGCCGATTAGAATAACACAACAGGGTAGAGTTATTCAGACCTTTCTTCTTTATCCGCTGTATATACAGTTGTATCAATTCTACCTGACTATTTACAATATGTATGTTTTTACAACCACGAAATGGAAATTTCGCCCACTTCCACGGCTGTGGATTAGCATACAAACGCCTTATTTTTTGAGAGGAGAGTACAATATCGTTTCCTTTGTCTTGCCGCACGATTTCAGTCAATTCGACTTCTGATGCTAATATAGAGAAAACATCCCTAAAATACTGAAGAGATAATGCCGGAGACACCTTTTGAGAGATAGGTGGAAGTTGACAAGCATCACCTACAAACAGAAATTTACCCTTCGAATCATAATCCAACAAATCTTTCAACAATCTTCCGCTTCCAAATGAAGCCTGCACGGCTGTAGCATCTTCTTTATCAGAAATCATAGAGGCTTCATCCACAATGTAATACCACTCTTCAGTCCTGTTTGTATGAGAAACCGGATTCAACTCAAAATTAAGCAACAACTGTCCGCTAGAATCAACCCCTTTTGCTTCGCGTTGTTGGATCAATTCTTCCAGATTTTGATTCAAATCATTGTATTTATAGATTGTACCATGTACAGTTGCAGCTTGTTGACCCGTTGTGTTACTCAGAATTTTTGCAGCCCTACCCGTAGAAGCTAATAAGGAAAAGTGCAAATTTCGACGTTTCAACTCTTCTATCAGAACTTTCATCATCGTAGTTTTACCAGTACCCGCATATCCTTTCAGAATAAAAACTTTCTTATCCTTATTGCGAATAAAATCCTGCAACAACTCAAAAGCCCGCTGCTGCCCATCTTTCAGTATGATTTTCTTATTTGCAGCCATATTCTCTAAAACGTTCAAAATTGAAAACAACTTGCTTTATACTATTACCCACAATTTCAACCTGCCGTTCGGCACAAGAAGCAATACATTTAATGCCATTTTTGCGCAACTTTTCAATTAGCGAACAAGAAAAAGTAAATTCCCCCATCACATGAACAGTTAATTGACGGTCACCTCTCATTTTTTGGATTTTATCAAAATATTCCTTCGCCAAGCGTTCTATCTCTGTTTCATCATAAGATGGTTCTATATTCGGAAAAGGTAAGTCGACACATTCACCATAGACTTCAGCAGCATCTCGTTGTTTCTGTTCCCACAAAGCATAAGGATGATTAGACAAATTTATCAATAATTTCTCACCCATTTTTGGTACGGTCGGCATTTCCAACGACTGATCGAGTATTGAAAAACAGGCCTCTATTGTTTCCTGAAGTTGTTTAATAATCAGCGTTGCACTGACTGTACCCAAAAAACCGGCATGATTAATCTGATTTCTATTCGTTGTCATTTTCCCATACGGTTTCCGCAATTGCTTTACCCATTCTAATGAAAAGAAAGCTCTACTTAATAAACGATGTCGGGTTAATGTTATGTTCCATTCTTTCTCATCATTCACGTATTTTACATTAATTCCTAAAATAGCAGCTATATAGCTACGGAATTCTTTTTCCTCTGTAGGAGCGAATGGATTAACAGCCTTCATTTTTTCGCACAAAATAGTGATTATAGATTCTTGTCCCAAAGTATATGCTTGCTGCACCATATTATATTTAATGCACCAATTGATAGCATATCGCAAATTATCAACCGATTCATTAGAGAACTGCATAATCCCATCTTTCAGACTTCGCAAGATTTCTTTTATAGGTTGAGGGAAACTACTGTCTAACGCCATATCGATATGCTGTTTGACAGCATTCACAGCGTCTCCTTTTAGCAGTTCACGTCCTCTGCAAGTCACTATACGTTTTTCAAATTCATTGATATTATTCTTTAAGTTTATGATTGACTCTTTTACTCTTCTTTCTTGCTTGGTCGCTATGGACCAACGATTGGTAACAGAAACAATAGAAGTAGTCAAATCTCCCATTTTTCCGAAGTTCTTAAAGTTTGCAGCTGCAAAAGTCCACTCCTGTAAAGCAACCAAAGGTAATAAATCAATGATGGGAGCCTGATTCATTAGCAAATCACGTGCTTCATAATTACCATAAGATATATGCTTCACGGTTGTATCTTTTAAAAACTTTGCATAATTTCCAAAAACCAAAATCAGCATTGGAAGATAACGGAAACTGTGAGTCAAATCAAAATATAATTCATCACCGCTATCTAATACATCGAAAAGTTTCGTAAAAATCTGCCACATTTCTTCTTCATTTTTTCCATCAGGAATGGAAATGTCATGAACCAGACAAGGCAAATTCATTTCTTTCAAAACAGCTTGCAAACTTTTATAAGATTCTACTTCATTCGTCCGAAAGTTTTTTCTAGAAGTAATCTCCATATCCCAATTATTCTTTCGGGAGCCATCCGTCAATAAAATGAAGACTGCATCGTCCACACCCCAATGAGCAACATCCACGTACTCCATAGTGGCTTGTTGTACAAAACGAGTTTCCGAAGAGATGAAATCACCTTTTACATAACTACAAGAGCTATAAAAACCTGTTCCAAGCACAGATATAAAGACTTTTCGATTCATAATTTGTTACGATTTCTATTTTTTATTAATAGCAAATAATTCTTGTTCCAACTTTAGATGCAACATCTCTTGAATACTAAAAAAAGATTGGTTACAATCTCGAATGCTAAATGATGAAATGCCACTGTCTTCACATTTCTCCGCAGCAGTCTTCTTCATTGGAGCATCGGTCACAAATAAAGCTTTGCAGGCCATGCCACCATAATTTTTCACAGCAGTTCTGAATTTATCAATATCTGTAATGTCGCTTATCTGAGTTTTACATTCCACAAACAAAAGGCGATTGCCCGTATTTACAATCAAATCAATCTCATTCTTCGGATTCCGCTCCGCATTATAAGGGAACTTGACATTCATGCGTATTTCCTTTGCATATTGCCATGTAGAAAGCAGACTCGCAACTTCATATTCAAACCAACCTGTATGAAAAAACAGATTAAATATATGCGGGGAAGTCAGCATATCATTTAATTTTTCTGATTTATTATTTATCAGCAATATCTTGATTGTTGTTGTTTCCTTGTCCCATTCTATCTGACTACCGTCTTCCAGCCTCCAACTGCCCAACTTCTTTTGTTTCAACTCATTCTCCCATTTTTTATTTGGAATAGAAAAAGCATTAAATTTTTCATAAGAATGACGACGAAGTTTTTTGATTCTATTAATACAGTTTTTATCAGCCTCTGTATAATCTTGATATAACAAATAGGATTCTGCTTTCGTTCCATTCAAACGGAGCACAGAATCGGTATCAAACGAAACAACAGATTGATACTTCTCCAAAGTAACAAGATTGCAGACACAATTATTTTGATCGATATAAATCAGTTTGGCATTGGAATATCGCTTAAAATATTCATAAAAAGCTATAGACCATAATTTAGTTCCACCGGTTATATTAACCGTATAAATATCATCCGAAGAAAGTCGTGTAAAGTTCTTTTCCAACTGATGATAGATGCTCTGAATATCAACAGGATCAAATTCCAGCAAATGAGTAGGAACATCAATCTCTTGTTGTATGCGTTCTGCTTCTTCTCTCGACTGAGAAGAATGAATCAATATAATCCCATCCGGATTTAAATCTGCAATACCCAAATACACAGGATAAGATTGACCACCGATTAAAGAAATATGAATATGAGCCATTATTCAGTTAGTATTGATAGTTTCACAAATCCAAGTACATCACACTCTTCATCAACACGCCTTGTTTTTGGAAAATGAAATTGCGTATATTTTTGATTGTTACGACGAGCCGCAGGGACAACTGTTGTTTCAAAAGTTCTCCAATTTTCAGTCCAAGCACCGGTTATAAAACGCCAACCGGATCCAGCACCTACACGCAAAACACACTCTTTATCAGGCTGACATTGTTCTACTTCCGCCAATAGTTGTCTCATTCTTTCCAAATAGTCATCCACTTTACCGCTATCATCTTTGTCTTGACGTTCCATCCAGTATGAGATTTCTTGTTTTATCAAATTCTTTGTATACTGATTAATCGTTTGAAACAATTCAGGCAATGTATGCATACACTCAGGCAACAAAGCGGTAGCAACTTTTGCTCTCTCATAAAGTTCGGTTTTCAACCTCAATTCAAAAATCGCTTCATCATCTGGAGACAACACCTCCAGCAATTGTGACTTCGTCATATCCCAGAAACCGGCTTTCTCTCGCTCATTAATATTCACCATGCGAACAGCCGCCTCATAATTTTTCCCGAAAAAAGCATCACCAACATGCAAGAAACGAAACACATCAGAATTAGCATCCTTTCCAAAGAACTTTTGTTCTATTATTTTTGCTGTCACTTTGCCTGATTTATTTCTAGCATATTGTTCCAAATCGTCTCTTTCTTTGCAACAACTTGCCAAAACTGCCGTTCGAATCGCTCCTTTTATAGAACTACCCGGAATATAAGGTCTACCCAATCCGTCATGAATATATTCTTTCAACGTATCTGTCGGCTTTATCTCATTTGCCCATGACAAGATGATACGACGAGAATACTGTTCAAGTTTCGCTGAGGGAGCATACTGCTTCACTATTTGGTCCGTAGAACGTCCCCCATCAATCGCTGTTACCCATGCGTCCAGATTTTTTTCTCCAATTAGTGCCAATACTTGTTTTGGTTCTACAATGCCTATGATGGAATCACCGTCCGCATCTTTTCCCCGAACAAAATCATTTCCATATTGAAACGTCTCTCCCGAACCAATATGGACGGATGTCAAGGTTTTTATTGTTATTTGACTCATAGCTAATTCAATTTAACAGGTAAGCAAAATGGACGTCCACTGCGCAAAACCGTATGCATCCGCTCGTCATTCCAATTGGGTCGCAAATCCACAATCTTGCCTTTTAATGGCTGAGTAGTGAGAAATACCGAACCTACACCAAACGCATATATAGATTTCTTACGCAAATGGCGCAGACTCTCTTCCCGGCTTCCTGCCATATATCCACCACGTAATAACAACGTATACTTTGATTGTGACAAATTCAAAAAACCGGTTTCATCTTTTGTCGGAATATATAAAGACAACAATTGCATAGCATTTGCATCTCTGACACTTTCAATAGAAAGAGTACTTGTTTCAACAGAGAATTTTCCTCCTCCTATATTTTTGTCCGTTCCCAATCCCGTCTCTCCCAAAAGAATAAACAACTGGATTATTTCATCCAACAATTCGCCCTTTGCATCTGTCAAACAGTACAATCCGGCTTTTCGGTCAAAGAATTTCCAATCAAAAAAGAAAGGTTCAGCATCTTCTGAAGCTCTGGATACACTAACCCTTTCGCTTACTTGCGATTTACACACAGAAATACCATCTTCTTTCTTTAACAACAAATCTCCTTGAATCTGTTGGATGGTTTCTAACTCCAACGTTTCTCCTCTCGACAATTTTTGCCAAAGTTCAGATTCTATATAGTGAATTTTCTTCAAACTCTTCCGATATTCAGATTCCGCTTTTCCTTTCACGACAATCTTTATTTTTCCCTGCATTTTAGGAAGAAAATAACGGTTCTCATAAAAAGGAAAAGCTGAGCTCAACAGAAAAGAAGAAAGAAAAGATTCTAAATTCTCCGTCTGCCCCATCTGCACCCTCATTGCCGCTAAAGCAGATAAAAGAGTATCCGAATGTAAGTCAGAAGCCGAAAAATCATAGTTTTCCTTTCCCGTACCGATATGCAAAGGAGAAAAATGAGTCATTTTTATAACGGTAAACGTAGCCATGATCAATACGTTTTAAATTCTTCCTTTACTATTTTTACCGAAACCTGTCCATAGCCACGTGACCCGTTTCCTCCCAAATAATCATCTTCCAAAAGACTAATGGCTTGAGCCACTGTTGCTTTTAAAGAAGATTCATCTTCTCCTTCAAAAACATTCAGAACCATATTCAGTTTGAACTGGGCACCTGCCGGAACACGCTCGAATGTACGCGGAGTTGCTCCCGCTGTAATCCGATTTATCATAGCCTCTGTCTTACTTTCCGTATAGGGAAGATCCGTATGGCTGAAATCCGGAACATCTTTCCGAGTTAATCCATACAGATTCAATTCATCCTCTGTGTCCAGTTCTGTAATCATCACCGAATCTCGTACAATCAAACGGGATGGATGTCCACCTGCATCAGCCGAGACACCAAACAACGCACCTGCCTTTGTATCTACTCTGTTTGTTGGATTGCCACCATTCGTTTCTCCATTTAGAATCTCTACCAAAGCACGCATCTTCCCTTTCAACGAACTTCCTGGTATATATGGGATGTTATCAATCGGATTGCGTACTACAAAGTTATCAGGACCGCCTATATTCAAAGACGCGTTTGTTCCACCAATATGTAAACCGGTCTTCAATGTGATAATTCCGGTATAAACTATTTTCTTTTCCAATTTTATTGTTGCCATGATCTAGTGTATTATATTAGTCAATCTCTTCCATTCGCTTTATGATAAGCCAGAATAGCTTCCAACAAGTTGCAAAAATTATAATATGTTTTTTGATTCGACACATCTTTGGTCGACCTGTCAAAGATGAATTTAAATAACTGTAAACCCTTATTTTTTTTATCCCGTCCTAAAGCATAAGCTACTTTAGGCTTCAATAAATAAAAAGAGGCTTTTTCTTTTTCAAATTCGCCCATTTGAATACGCTTTATTTCTCCATAGATACTACGAATCTTTGAATTGGTCAGTCCATTATCAGCCATATATTTTCCCATCTTATCCGCAAATTCCGGCAATAGGGCATCCGCTTCGTTAGTTATCCACTCCGCCTTATAACCCGCACTCTCAAATACGTATTTAGGATCCGCAGCTTGATTCTCATTTGAATATCCATCTTGCCTATCCGATGAACATCTCTTTGGTTTTTGATTATAGTCTCCCATCATAAATCTATTATTTAAACGTTATTACTACTTTTCTGTCTAATCCCTAATTCTGCCCACCGACATGCCATTGCCCATAGTTCCAACAAATGATAATTAGTCTCTATCGGTTGTCCGTTCAGTGATCCGTTGTTTGTACAAACTTCTGTTTTACAACAATTAATCATATTTCTCACTGATAGATCCGATATGCGGCTGCACATTCGGCTTAAATCATAAGTTATCATCCAATAAGTCTTTATGGCTTTTATTTTATGATTTTCCATTTCCGCATTGGCCAAATGACTTAAAATTTTTGATATGAAAGATTTAGGCAACTGGTTCTTTGCATTGGCTGCTACTATTTCATCCTTCAAAGATTGTACCTGCGGAAATTCACGTTCCCAATTCAAAGGCATACCCATAAATGAAACTGAATTTTTCGTCTGTCCGAAGTTTTGATGTCCTTTAGCCCTTTTTTCTTCTCCATCGCTCTCTTCCGCACCTTTCATGATGGGGTATTTGGGAGAAACAATAGCAATCCCCCCCGATAGCGAGAATACTGGATTTTCGCAGGTAAACTGTTTAAAATCATTACGTATACGTTCTGCTATTTTAATCGTAATCTCCCAACTACCTACAATAAAGACATCATCACCACCACTATATATAATGAAGGATTGCTCAGGAAAATTCTCTTTCCAAATTGTATTCAGGTATCCAGAAAAGAAATAATCAAACGAACGACTTAATGCAGCATATCTTGACAAGGTTGCTCGCTCCGGAAGGATTCCCTGTTGGAAAATTTGGCCCAAATTATCTACATCCATTCGCAAAACGCCCAATCTTTTGAAAGCATCTTTCGCTATGTGCTTGTTACACATTTCCTCAAATGTTGGCATTTCCTTCTCTCCTATTTCATTTCCACCGTAGAATTCTAAACCGTAAATGTTATTGATTCCGTCAATTTTACTCATAAAATCGCAATTCCCATTTTTCCCATTCAACGTGATAACAGAAACCTTATCAGCAGAAGCACGAAGTTGCTTCTGCATCGCATGTAAGTCTTCTTTCTGAAGGAAATAATAATGAAAGCCCAAACCACCAGGTTCTATCATTTTCTTATCTGCCCAGTAGGCAATCGGTTCTGTCGAAATAACCATTATTTCAGATTCCCTCAAAACACGCCCCAATACAATCTGATCTTTTGTTATTTGCTTCAGCGGCTTCAATTCTCCTTCCGACACATATTTTTCACCTGGCAAGAAATCTTCTCCTGTCACGACATCTCGTCCTACAGTATCATCATGTTCAATAGGCATAAAGAACGCCTCATAATGTTCTTCTATTTGTGATGCAAATTTAGCGCATTTTTTCTGTTCCCGTTTTTCAAACAACTCTTTCCACACTTTTTGAAGATCTTCTCCAGAAGCATGCATCAACGCATCCTTAGACACAGAGACACTATCAATAGCCACAAACAATGCGGTTCCATGTATTTTAAACAACTGCTGTTCAATCTTCTTCACGGCTTTTTCTAATCTAGTTTTCGTTGCTGTAGTATCAGGTGCAATCATATAAAATCCTCCACCGGAATTATAAACAACATTTGCCTGAAACAATCCTAATTCTTTCAACAAAAAGCGGACAATAGAATCGGACAGTATACGCAAATAGAAAGAACGTCCTTTCAAATTCTTACCAGCATATTTAGAGACGACCTGATAAATGTAAGATTGTATGCCACTCAAATCCGCTCCTATCAACAAAAAAGGATTTTCCGGTTTTTCCTCAGACTGTCGAACATCATACAAACATACAGCCAACGCAGCGGTCGTCTTCAAATGATCGTACAAAGACACATCCGAAAAATTGATGGTACTGGCAGGAATACAAGTTGTATATTTAAACAAAAGATTTAAAAGAGTTTCAGAGAATGCATGATAAGTGTTCGCCTGAATAAATTTAAATTCATTCAGAAACTGCTCCCACAGTTTCGAATAATCAGGATCACCCTCCGATTTACCTGACTGCGGAAAACATCTTTTGTGCAAAGAAAGACTTTCTACAGGTAAATAATGCCATTGACATTTTTCATTCTCCAATTCCGCCTTAGACAATCCGACGGTTTCTAAGACTGAAATCATCCGCTTCTTCTTGAAAGCATCCCAATTCGTATTCTCATCCTGTTCGTCTCGCAATGCAATCTCCGAATTTCTATCCATACCGGAAGAAAGACAATCAGCTTCCTTAATCAGTGCTCCCCATTCTGATAGCTGCTCATTTGACAAATGATGTCCAGCAGCCAAATTTATCAGATTATTTTTATTCGTCCAATCATCAAAGTCCTCTTTTACCAATTTCTGAAAAACCGATCTATATTCATCTATAAATTGCGCTGTCCATAAAACGTGTTTATGAGAATAACGTCCGTTAAACAAAGGACAAAAAGAACTTTCATCCTTACAATGCTCCTTCAAGTATCTACTTGTTTTCACAGAACCGGTATCTGCTCGCTGATAGAACTTTCCTATATCATGCAGCAAAGCAGCTAAATAAATATGTTCTCTCATTGTTTTCATTTATTTATCATTATTGTTTCATTACGTACATGAGTGACGACTCCATAGCCAATGCTGGCATTTTTTCCGATACCAATATAATCAGGTAAAGACATATTAGTAACAAACTCAATATCAAATGCCATTAGTTTTATGCCCTTATTTTTAACCAAGAAAGGATCATGCAAGGATGTCAGCTTACACTGAATTTCTTTCTCCACATAAACCCCTATCCCTTTCGAAAAAGACAAAAGATTGGCTATCAGAATGCTCTCCAAAAAAGAAATCTTTTCTGAAATTCCTTCCATTGCTTTATATCTCTGGTAATTTTCGGAATTAAGAGGTAGCCATCTGCGAATACGATACTTAAACATTGAGTTCCATGTCTGAACCAAGCATTTTCTAGGCAATACGGATCCTAATTCCATTTTCACATAGCGATTGCCTATATTAAAAGTAAAAGTTCCTTCTGAAAAAAATTGACCTATAGCTTCCGTTCCTTCTTTCAAACAAACAATAGCCGCTTTTCCCTGAATCCTTTTATATTGTATCAACGGATAAGAATAGCGAAATGATGATTCGTCAACATGATTATGAAATAATACATTCGCTTCGCCGTGCAAAGCATGAAGAATTGCACCTCTGAAAAACGGTATTTCCAACAAAGAAATTTCATTTTTAAACCGTATAACTAATATATGTATATCGTTCTGCATATTATAATAGATTTGTCAGGACCAGCATTTTTCATATTTTTAAATTCACTCACAAATATAAAGTTTATGCGATAATAAACAACCTTTTATTCCATTTTTATCTCAGGAATAATTCAGGACTTGCACCAGTTAGAATACACCCATACTGGGTGAACAAAAAATCCGAACCGCTAAAAGCGGTTCGGAAGTATAGTTTTGTCATAGAAGCCAATGATTGATTATTTGCTTCGTATGAATCATTCTGTAGATAGAAATGAATATTTACGGATATTTTTTATTGGTGCTCCGCTGGCAATTTTTTCATAATATTCCCGGTTTATTTATTGTATGTGATTCTATATATATTGTCTTTTACCCAATCAGTTTGTTCATTTGACATAGCCACATTATAATACTCTGTAATAGAAACGGGGAAAGCATCCACTTCGGTAATAGTAGCCGTCCATGCTTCGATAGCTGTGAATTTGATACCGTTGTTTAGGGTCGTTTCGTCGGCAAAGACTGTTTGCGTGGTTTGTGTACCTCCAGTCTGTTCAATTGTTTTTGAAGATTCGTCGTCTCCATCACTGCAACTTGCCATTGCTACGCCAATGGTCAATAAAGCTAAAAATAAGCTTTTCTTTAGTTTCGTCATTTTAAAAAAAAATTGCATTCCGCGTTCCCCCGGAATATTACAAAAAACAGAAAGCTCTAAGTTTGCAGTCGCAAGATAAGAGAGTGGAAAATTTATCTTAATAATACCAAGCGTGGCAGATAAATTTGTTCCGAGAACTTATTGAAGCAATGTCAGTCTTAATATCTTTGTTGTATGAAGAAGAAGACTGACAGGCAGGGAGAGGAATCCAGAAAAAAGCAAGTCCTTTGAGACTATCCCGCGTTACGGTCTCTCCCCGCCAAGCTGCAAAACTCCGATAGAATATTAAGGCTACGAGCCTATTTAGAGTTTAGAGTAAAAAACAGCTTTTTATCAGTCTTGAAAAAAAGATATGTAAAGATATGAAGAAACTATTTATCGGCATAGATTTTGCCAAAGAGAAATTCGATGCAGCCATCATCGAGGCTTGTGGACTCAAAGAGTTTGGTAATCGGGAATACGGCACGTTCACAAACGACAAAAAGGGCTATCGACAGTTCTTCAAATGGGTCAAAACGAATGCGGACAAGTCCGTGGAGAACGAGTGGTTATTCTGTGGCGAGGACACCGGATCATGTAGTCTGGGACTGAGCAAATGGCTGTATGGCAAAGGCCTTGACATATGGATTGAGAATGCCTATTCCATCAAGCATAGTAGCGGAATCCAACGTGTCAAGAGTGACAAGACCGACTCATCCATGATCGCAGAGTACGCCTGGAGACATCAAGACAAGGCAGTCCTGTTTGAGCCGCTTAGCGAATCGCTGTCACAACTTCGTGAGGTGTTTCTTTACCGGCATAAATTGGTACAGCAACATATTGCCATGGATGTTAGAAAGCAAGACAAGGAAGCCGCCGAACCCTCGAAGGCTATCAGTTTTATCAAGCGCAAAAGCAAGCATTTAATGTCTGAGATTGATAATGCCATCAAGGAATGCGACCTGATGATAGACCGCATCATAGAAAGTGATGCCGAACTTAAGGAGAACTATGCTATCATCACTTCGATAAAAGGCGTTGCACGTCAAAACGGAGCCTGTTTGCTTATCTTCACCAACAACTTCAGACGTTTTGACCTGGACGCACGCAAAATAGCCTGTTATTATGGTGTTGCCCCGTTTGGAAAAGATTCAGGCACAAGTATCCACTCGCCGGCTAAAACAAGCCATTTCGCCAACAAGCTCATAAAATCCTTGCTGGGACAGGCTGCTCATTGTGCAAAAAAATTCAATCCAGAGATAAGAGAGTATTATAACCGACTGATTGGGCGTGGTAAAAAGCCACAAGTGGCTTTAAACAATGTCAAGAACAAACTCATCAGGATTATTGTGGCTCTTGTGCGAAAGAAGGTCTATTACGACCCAAAAACATACATGTTTTACAATGCTAAATTTACCGATGTTAAGAAAATGTTAAACTCATAAAATGACTTGGATAGAAACATAGAATACGCGGAACTGCATGCTCTCACTTGTTTCTGAAGGTCCTAGGAAAACCCAAACGTACAAATGAATAGACAGCAGACCCACGCCTATACGACGTGAGAACCGACTATGCCATTCTTGTACGTTTTGAAAATTTCCTAGGTTTTCAGAAACAAGAATGAAGCACAACGCTTCTTACAATTTCTTCTTTAAATAAATATATAAAAGTCCATCACTACAGACTTTGTTCACAAATGTATGATTTTTTATTATAAACACAAAGATATGCAAAGGAATCTTTCATCCAAATACAGAAAAAGAGATAAGACAAACACACTCTCAACCTGACTAAATCAATCAACTTCCTTTCAGAATCAGTCCATCATTACTCTTTATCTCATTCATTATTACTCCTCTCCCAGTCTATTAACAAATAAATTATTCTTTATTACTGATAAACTTGCTTTTGACGAACAGATAACTTACCTTTGTGTAATAGCAAACTATAAATGAAAGTTTTGATTATAAAAACAGAACTTTCATTTTTATAAACGCAAGTTGCATTTATAAAAACAAAACTTCCGTTTACAGTTTACATTTAACCCAAAGGAACTTTTCTATTAGAGGAAAGGAAGTTTACTTCCAATAGAAAAGAACTTATCTATTAATACTTTAAACGACAGATAGTATGGCACGATACATTATGGAGGAGATGCCCGACATACAAAAGACGGGCAAAAGAATTACATATCCGAAGTTTGCACGGATAGACAATGCAAGCATAAAAGAGTTGGCGCGACGGGTGGGCGATGTCAGCGGCTTCAGTGCCGGAGACATAGAAGGCGTGCTGCTTCAGACGGCTATTGAAATGGCACACCTGATGGCAGAGGGACGTTCGGTAAAGATAGACGGGATAGGTACATTCACTCCGTCGCTCACCTTAGGCAGAGACAAGGAACGGGAAGATGCGGAAGAAGGTGGAAAGCACCGCAACGCACAAAGTATTTTTATAGGAGGTGTTAATTTCCGGGTAGACAGGGAAATGGTAAGAAATATCAGCGATAGATGCCGGTTGGAAAGAGCTCCTTGGAAAAAGCAAAAATCCTCGAATAAATTCACACCGGAACAACGACTGGCATTAGCCCTAAAGTATCTGGACGAACATCCTTTCCTGACCGTTTGGGAATATCGGAAACTAACCGGATTGCTACAAACAGCAGCAACCACTGAACTGCGACAATGGGGACATCAACCCGATTCGGGAATAGAAATCACCGGAAGAGGAACACATAGGGTATATACAAAGAAGAAAATAGTCGAAGAAGGGCAATAATAGTATGAGAAATGACTTAAAAAAGTATGAGAAATAACTGTTTTTAAGGCTTATTTCACCCGGAAATGATGAGAAATGCGATTTATTAAAAACATTTCTCATACTATAATTCACTGATTATATGCTGATTAATGCGAAATCATGAGAATATGAGAAATAAAAAACGTTTTTTCTTTCTAGTAGAAGATAATCAATGACGTTAAAAACTGCGTTTATAATTAGATAAAAAATAAGCGCAAAAGAATGGAATATCCATTTCAAAAAAACTATCTTTGGTAATTAATTGTTTGGAAAACAAGAAGAAACAATCTGAAAAAGTTATGGGAACAATAAAAGGAATTCCTTATGGTATGTCCAATTTTGAGGATGTAATCACGCAAAACCGCTATTATGTGGATAAAACAATGTATATCCCCATGTTGGAAGATCAAGCCAACTATCTGATATTCATCCGTCCGAGACGCTTTGGCAAGAGCCTGCTACTAAGCATGCTTCGTTCATATTATGACCTTTCACAGAAAGATAAGTTCCAGCAACTTTTCGGGAATCTCTGGATCGGGCAGAATACAACTCCGCTTCAAGGCAAATATCAGATGCTTTATCTTGACTTTTCCAAGATTGGCGGCAACATTGATGAACTGCCGCAAAGATTTGATTCGTATAGCGCAGTGCAACTGGATGGCTTTCTGAACCGTTATCGTGAATACTACACGGATGAGTTTATTGAGCGCTTCAGCACAGCGGAAAAAGGGATTGATAAACTGCATATACTAGACGATGAAGCACGCCGTCAAGGGTATCCCCTATACCTTATTATAGATGAGTATGACAATTTCACAAATGTCGTACTCAACGAGAAAGGAAATGAGATATACCACGCCATCACCCATGCCAGCGGATTCTACAGGGATGCCTTCAAGAATTATAAAGGAATGTTCGACCGTATATTCATGATTGGGGTCAGCCCCGTAACTTTGGACGACTTGTCAAGCGGATATAACATAGGTTGGAACATCAGCACTAATCCACTGTTTAATCAAATGCTGGGATTTTCTGAAGAAGACGTACGTACTATGCTCCGATATTATCAGGAAGCAGGGCAGTTACAAGGAGACATTGAAGAAATGATTCAGGAGATGAAGCCATGGTATGATAATTATTGTTTTGCTCGCCAAAGTCTAAAGTCAGATCCTAAAATGTTTAATTGCGACATGGTACTCTATTACCTACGTAATCGAATTCAGTTAGGAGAATCTCCTGAACAAATGATTGATCCTAATACCCGTACGGACTACAATAAGATGAAAAAACTGATTCAACTTGACCGTCTTGACGGTAACCGCAAAGGTGTTATCAAACGAATTGCCGAAGAAGGGAAAATCATGACTAACCTATACCAGTCTTTTTCTGCCGATCAAATTACGAATCCGGAAATATTCCCCAGCCTATTATTTTATTATGGTATGCTAACTATCATCGGAACACGTGGAAATCTGACTATCCTGGGAATTCCCAACACGAATGTCCGTAAACAATATTATGAATATATCCTGGAAGAATATCAGAATCACCATTATATCAACCTGATAGATATAGAGATTTTATTCAATGATATGGCTTTTGACGGACAATGGCGACCGGCATTGGAATTCATAGCCAAAGCTTATAAGGAGAATACTTCCGTACGCAGCAGCATTGAGGGCGAACGTAACATTCAGGGATTCTTCACCGCTTACCTTAGCGTGAACGCCTACTACCTCACAATGCCTGAAGTAGAACTGAATCACGGCTTTTGCGATATGTTTCTGATGCCCGATCTGCAACGTTACGCAGAAGTAGCGCATAGCTATATCTTGGAATTAAAATATCTGCCGAAAGAAAAATACGACACCCAAGGCACCGCACAATGGCAGGAAGCCGTAGAACAAATTCATGGTTATGCTGCCGGTCCGAAAGTTCGCCAACTATGTCAGGGAACTCAACTTCATTGCATTGTTATGCAATTCTGTGGCTGGGAATTAGTCCGTATGGAAGAGGTTTAATTACAAACTCTTACTGTGATGCCCGGCAAATCGCATGAAAGCTTGAGATAAACCTCCCTCCTGCCCTTGCAGTTGCACAAAATTAAACTCGCGCTGCATGGGCATTCCTTTTATCTCAACCACACGAAAATTACCGGCAACCAGTTCCTTATAAACAGAACGGATAGAAACAATTCCCATACAATCTGTATGTTCCAAAAAAAGCTTGATGCTCTCCGTACTACCGAGATACATCAATACATTCAAAGAAGAAAGTTTCAAATTATGGCGTAACAGGGAACGTTCAAACACATCCAACGTTCCTGAACCTCTCTCCCGCAAAACTAAGGGGATATTTGGCAAATCTTCCGGAGCGATCTCATCCGAAACAGCCAATTTACTATGGGTATGAACCACGGCAACCAGTTCGTCTTGCAAAAATGGAGTATACTTCAGATTAGGCAAACGGAAGATACCTTCAACCAATCCCAAATCAATCCGATGTTCTTGTAAAGCAGCTTCCACTCCCCGGGAATTTCCATTAATCAAAGAAAGATTGATTTGTGGAAACTTGGCTATAAAATCCGCCAACAAAGGAGGAAGTACATATTGCGCAATCGTAGTACTGGCACCCAGTTTCAGTTCGCCGATATATTCATTATGCAACAAATGCATCTCATATTCCAACTGTTTATAATCGTCCAAAATCTTTTCGCTATGTTTCAATAATAGTTCTCCGGACTTAGTCAACGAGATCTTACTGCCCTGACGATCGAACAAACGAGTCTGATAATAAGCTTCCAGTTCCTGAATGTGCTTAGTGATAGCAGGCTGACTGACAAACAGCTCTTGCGAAGCCTTCGTAAAACTTAAATTCTTCGCCACGCTCTGAAATACTTTTAAACGAAAATCGGACATGGAAAATAGTGATTAACTTATTAGTGATTAGCGATTAATGACTGAAATGGGTAGCTATGGCTATAATTCATCGGCTCTGATTCCCAATGCCTGCATGACAGGAAAAGCCAACATATCCCATTTATAAGCTACCGGAGTATCCGGTTCGTTCATTCGGAATTGGACAATCTCCTTGCCCTGTACTTCATTCAAAGCATCAGTCACTTTCTTTCCATATTCTTCATTGAAAGATACCAGAATCATTTTTTTCACATCGGCCGAATCGGCTACAATGGATAATAAGTCTAAAAACAAGTCCTCTCTCGACACCATCCCTTCCGACGGAACACTGGCAAACGAATATTCTCCATAAGGGCTTTGAAAAGCAACTCCATTCAACTCTTTCTCCAAGTCAGAAGGCCGGCAATGCGCAAGATTACCCGACTCTTTATCATAAACAAAAAGAAACTGCACTTCATTTTTTCCTTCCGCAATCCCAGCATCCAAAGTCAAATAGGTAGTCAACATCGAAAGATCGATCTCTTGTAAAGAACGTTGCAAAGTCTCTTCGAAGTATCTCTTCATATCCGTAATTACGAAATTCAGGAAAGCAGCATCAATCAGCACCACTGTCTCTGATAATTTTATTTGTGGTTTATCGTTCATATCATTAGTCATCAATTAGAAAACAGATTTACTCTCTACGATAGGGCAAAGATAAACTTTCTTATCTTCTCCGGAAAGAATATTAAAAAAAAAGAGAAATTATCAGGCTATTACTCAATAAAGAGGCGTACCTTTGGAGAAAATTGACAAATTAATTAAATGACACGATAATGAATAAGAAAAAGAACCAAACTTCGATTGATCTCGATGCGATTATGACTGAAGTATTAAACTTGTTTACACCCGAAGAACAACAAGAAGTGATAGATATATTAAGCAATAACGGATTAGAAAAAATCTACCAACAAATGGAAGAAGCTTTCTATCACTATCAGCATCCGGACTATAGCTTGGAAGCAACCCCCATTGCAGCTTACCTGCAAAGGCTTTGGGATATGCAGACATGCAAAGACTACCCATTTGACGAGTTTAAAAAAGATTGCACGACAGTACCCGCTGCCGAATTAGAAAAAGATTTGCGCAACTTTATCCTGCATCTATTTATCCATTATCAAGGACCTCTCGAAAACGCAAAAGAAGAAGACAGGCCTTTTAAGTTATGGTATATCTACTGGGCAATGGAACATTACCGAATGGAATCTTCTTTAAATATCATCTTGGAAATAATGCGGCAAAGTCCGACTTTCCTCGCTTCCTATTGTCACCTCGTACAGGATGAAGCCACCATTGCCATCATTTACCAACTCGGGCAGAACCAATTGCCTTTGCTACTTAGTTTCATGAATGAAGACGGAATCGCTCCTTTCGGAAAAGAAGATATTTGTAGTGCTGTCGCACAAATTGCCATAACCAACCCTGAACGAAGATTGGAAATTATTAACTGGTTCTGCCAATTATTGAATTCTTATTACGATCAGTTTGAGCGTGGGGAAGATAATAATATCGCGATAATTGACTATATCACAAATACGTTGATGAATATCCGTGCCATAGAAACGTTGCCTATATTGGAAAAAATCTATAAACGATTCAAAATACCCAATACATTAACGAGAAAAGGAATCAAAGAGATAAAAAAAGAAATGCCACACGCAGAACTGAAGGGATTGGAGGTGGACAGTATGGAAGAACTAATGAACTTATTGAATGAGTTCTTTGCCTTCAATGAGAATAATGAATTTGATGATAACGAATTTGATGAAGAATACGATGACGAGTTTGACGATGATGAATACGACAACTCTTTCTACATTGGAGAACAAACCTCTAAAAAACTCAATATAAAAATTTCTTTGATTGATTCCGACCCGGAAATATATCGTATAGTGGAAGTCCCTTCCGACATCCGTCTGGAAAGTTTTGCGGATGTCATAAATACCGCAATGGGTTGGGAAGGCTATCACATGCATCTGTTTCAAAAAGGGAAAACAATATATACAACCGAAGAATCCGATGACGATTTTTTGTTTGATCCCGTTAAAACAGTCAACTCCTACTCTCTCTCTTTAGGAGAGATCCTTACCCGAAAAGGCTCACATATTAAATATGAATATGATTTCGGAGATAGCTGGATGCATCGGATTACCCTGGAATCACAACAAGCATATAAAAAGGACGAAACACAAGGCGTCTTTCTCATAGACGGAGCAAATGCATGTCCACCCGAAGATTGCGGAGGAATATATGGTTACCAAGAGATGTTGGAGGCATTAAAACAACCACACTCAAAAGCTGCAAAAGAATATCGGGAATGGTTGGGAAAGAATTTCAACGCACACAAATTTAATGCAAAAAAAGTAGAAAGAGAGCTTAGAGACTTCCCGATAAGAATCTTCTAACAATCGTCTCTCCACAGAATAGTAAACTTCATTGAAAACCCATCTTATTCTGAAGCCCATCCTATTCTGTGGAGTATATGGTAAATTCGTCAGTCATATCTAGATAAAAAAGGTCATTTTGTCCTTTAACTCCTTAATACTCATGCTATTTTGTCATATTTTTATACTTGGCAAATCTTTTGAGCCCCTTTAGGTGTTATTAAAAACGTGAAATAAGAAAGGAGAACAAAGATATGAACTTTAACAATTTTACCATTAAATCTCAAGAAGCGGTACAGGAGGCCGTAAACCTGGTACAAAGCCGGGGACAACAAGCCATTGAACCTGTCCACATCATGCAGGGAGTAATGAAAGTAGGCGAAAACGTCACTAATTTCATCTTCCAAAAACTTGGTATGAATGGACAGCAAGTAGCTCTCGTGGTCGACAAGCAAATCGACTCCCTGCCGAAAGTATCCGGCGGAGAACCGTATCTAAGTCGTGAATCCAACGAAGTTTTGCAGAAAGCAACACAGTATTCTAAAGAAATGGGCGACGAGTTTGTTTCATTAGAGCCTATCATACTGGCATTGCTGACCGTTAAGAGTACCGTCTCCACGATCTTGAAAGATGCCGGTATGACGGAAAAAGAATTGCGCAACGCTATCAGCGAATTGAGAAAAGGAGAAAAGGTTACATCACAATCCAGTGAAGATACTTATCAATCATTGGAAAAGTATGCTATCAACCTGAACGAAGCTGCCCGTAGCGGAAAACTGGATCCCGTAATCGGACGTGATGAAGAAATCCGCCGGGTATTACAGATATTGAGCCGCCGTACAAAGAACAACCCGATTCTGATTGGTGAACCGGGTACCGGTAAAACGGCTATCGTAGAAGGTTTGGCACATCGTATCCTTCGCGGAGACGTGCCCGAAAACCTGAAGAACAAACAAGTTTATTCACTGGATATGGGAGCACTGGTTGCCGGTGCAAAGTACAAAGGTGAATTTGAAGAACGATTGAAATCAGTTGTCAATGAGGTGAAGAAATCAGAAGGTGATATTATTCTGTTCATTGATGAGATTCACACGCTGGTAGGTGCCGGAAAAGGTGAAGGTGCCATGGATGCCGCCAACATTCTAAAGCCCGCCTTAGCTCGTGGAGAACTACGTTCCATCGGAGCAACAACCCTCGACGAATATCAAAAATACTTCGAAAAGGATAAAGCATTGGAGCGTCGTTTCCAAATCGTGCAAGTGGACGAACCGGATAACTTGAGTACCATTTCCATCCTTCGCGGATTGAAAGAACGTTACGAGAACCATCATCACGTACGTATCAAAGACGACGCAATCATTGCAGCCGTCGAATTGAGTAGCCGTTACATCACCGACCGCTTCCTGCCGGATAAAGCCATTGACCTGATGGACGAAGCCGCAGCCAAACTGCGTATGGAAGTAGATTCCGTTCCTGAAGAACTGGATGAGATTTCCCGTAAAATCAAGCAGCTGGAAATTGAGCGCGAGGCTATCAAACGTGAAAACGATAAACCGAAACTGGAAATTATCGGTAAGGAACTTGCCGAGCTTAAAGAACAGGAAAAGTCCTTTAAAGCTAAATGGCAAAGTGAGAAAACGCTGATGGATAAAATCCAGCAGAACAAGGTTGAGATAGAGAATCTTAAATTTGAAGCAGAAAAAGCCGAACGTGAAGGCGATTATGGTAAAGTAGCCGAAATCCGTTATGGTAAACTTCAGGCTTTGGATAAAGAAATAGAAGATACTCAAAAGCAACTGCGTGATATGCAAGGCGATAAAGCCATGATTAAAGAGGAGGTAGACGCTGAAGATATTGCTGATGTTGTTTCCCGCTGGACTGGTATTCCTGTCAGCAAGATGCTGCAAAGTGAAAAAGATAAACTGTTGCACTTGGAAGAAGAACTTCATCAACGTGTAATTGGTCAGGACGAAGCGATTGAAGCGGTGGCAGATGCTGTGCGCCGTAGCCGTGCCGGATTACAAGATCCGAAACGTCCGATCGGGTCATTTATCTTCCTGGGAACCACCGGCGTAGGTAAGACCGAATTAGCAAAGGCATTGGCAGAGTTCCTGTTTGATGACGAAACGATGATGACTCGTATCGATATGAGTGAGTATCAGGAAAAGCATAGTGTCTCCCGTCTGGTCGGAGCGCCTCCGGGATATGTTGGATACGATGAGGGCGGTCAGTTGACAGAAGCTATACGACGGAAACCTTACTCTGTTGTTTTGTTTGACGAAATAGAAAAGGCTCATCCGGATGTCTTCAATATTCTGTTACAGGTATTGGATGACGGACGACTGACTGACAATAAAGGAAGGGTGGTCAACTTCAAAAATACCATTATCATCATGACTTCAAATATGGGCAGTTCTTATATACAAAGTCAGATGGAGAAGTTGCATGGTTCCAATAAGGAAGAAGTAATCGAAGAAACGAAGAAGGAAGTGATGAATATGTTGAAAAAGACAATTCGTCCGGAATTCCTGAACCGTATTGATGAAACGATTATGTTCTTACCATTGAACGAAAAAGAAATCAAGCAAATCGTACTTTTACAAATTAAAGGAGTACAGAAAATGCTTGCCGAAAACGGAGTGGAACTGCAATTGACAGAAGGAGCATTGAACTTCTTATCGCAAGTGGGTTATGATCCTGAATTTGGAGCTCGTCCGGTGAAGAGGGCTATTCAACGCTATCTGCTGAATGATCTATCCAAGAAGTTACTATCACAGGAAGTCGACCGAAGCAAAGCAATTATCGTTGATGCTGACGGAGACGGATTGGTATTCAGAAATTAAAAGTCATCATTCAAATAGAATGGGACTGTCTAACAAGTCTCTAAAATTAAAAATCACTCCTATCAGAGTTTGTTTGAACTCTGATAGGGGTGAAATCGTTAAAAAGAAACATGTTAGGCAGCCCCTTTTTTATATTCCTAAATATGTAATTCGCCGAACTTCCGGTTGGCAGTTCGGATGACTCATCACCAAAACATAAGTGCCCGGTTGGGGTATTTCCATAGTCAATGAAGGCAAAGCAAATTTATGTTTGCCTCTTAGTTCTCCCTGTGAATCGTAAAGGAATACCATTGTACCTGCCAACAAACCTGTCAGGCATAATGTCCCTTTTTCATTGTCCAAACGGACGTTTACTTCTTTATTTGTTATTGTCTCCATACCCAACATTAAAAAACGTTATTCAGCATCCACGAGCTATATTCCCAAGAATGGTGAACAGCGACAAAGATACATAAAAAGCATCATTATTTACAATATAAGTAGAAGATATTTATTATTGCAAAAGATTACCCAAATAATACTAATTTTTTCCTAAACCTACAAGTGTTTATATAAAAAAACATGATAACCACCTTAAATGATTATCATGTTCTTTATTCCTATCAAATAAACTATACAGATTACTCTGCAACTTCTTCTTCCTTAATCTCTCCTTCCGGTTTGAATTCTGTAATTCCATTAGAAATTAAGATGTTATACCAAGCAACCAATTTCTTAATATCGGCTACATATACACGTTCACGATCAAAATTAGGTAATACTTCAGCCAAGTATTCACGCAATTGTTCGGGAGTCGCTTTTTTCGGATCAATAGAAGCCTGCGCTGATTTTTCTTTCTCTTTTATTGACTCCAACACATCATACAAAGGAACTTCTGCATCGTCCGTGTACATTGCTATATCTGCCAAAGAGATAATTTTTTCATTACCATAAGCAGGGAAACGTTTCTTTTCAGCATTGACTGATTCAACAATTAACATATTTTTTCCTTGCGAAATAAGTTTGTATAATCCCGGTTTACCTGAGATAGACAAGATAGTCTTCAACATAGTATATATCCTTTTATTTATTAATTATTTTTTTGCGGAGCAAAGGTAATGATTATTTTTAGATAGCAAAGAAATAAGCTCCAAAACCTGTGGAATTACCGGTGTTTCATCATCATTCACTATCACGAAATCGACATGGCTTCTCTTTACTTCATCACTCATTTGAGCTTCGATACGCTTCATCACCAGTTCTCTTGACGAACAGTCCCGCTTTACAGCACGTTCCACTCTCACTTCCAGCGGCGCATATACCATAACCAGAAAATCAACTTCATCCTTAAAACCAGCCTCCACCAGTATTGCAGACTCCATACCCACCAGCAGTTCACTTTTCAACCGGGCAGCCCATTGACGGAAATCTTCTTTCACTTGCGGATGAATAATCTCATTCACTTTCCGCACATGATCCTGATGACCGAACATATAAGAAGCCAACAAAGAACGATTCAACTCTCCACCCTGAAACACATCCTGACCAACCAGATCACAAAGCCCCCGGCGAATCACCGGATCTGTCTGTGTGATTCGCTTTGCTTCTATATCTGATATATAGACAGGTATTCCCATTATTCCGAGTAGTCTGGAAACAACACTTTTTCCACTACCAATACCACCGGTTATGCCAATCTTAATCGCCATTAGAAGTAATTTGTTCTATCAGGAAGTCCACTTGCTCGGGAACAATACGTATTTGATTTATTCCACTTGGAAACGACTTCAATTTAACCGTATATTTATCAGAGCCAAGCTTCAGCAATTCTTCATAAGAAATATTGATGATAAAATCGCTTGCTTTTATACTGCGGAACCGTTTTAACCCCACTTGAAAAGTAATCTGAACTTTGGAAGGAAAAGTACGTAACACCTTATCTGCCGGAAAATTAACTCCATGCAATGGCACTTCGACCGTTTTCTCCGTATAAATATCCACCGGGAAAGTCATTTCTACCGAAGCCGGAACAAACTTCACTCCTCTTTCAGAAGTCAGCGGAACTCGTCGCCGGGTTGTATCGGATATATTCTCCAAAGTTATATTTTGAGTATATGCAGTTGTTATAGTATCCAAAATTCCTTCCGGAGCATAAACCAATACAGAGTCCGGCTTACAAATGGTGTCAGATACATAATATTGAAGTCCGGCTGTCACTTTCCCCTGAAAACGAACAGGAACCAGCTTGGACTTTCCTTCGGAATAGATATATTCTAATGTATCCGGCTTGATCGATAGGATTTTGGAGGATACATTCAGTTGGCTTAATATTTTTTTCTCAAAGTCGGAAGCATAAATTTTCACATGATTATCTTTTCCTTTATAATCAAGAAAACCTAGATTGACCGGAAAGAAACTTTTCCCCAACATATAATTGAGAAGCACTGTTCCTTTATCTTTCACTCTGACACGAAGTTCGGAAGGAGGTTCCGAAGTCAACACTACATTGTTAGGAAGATCTTTCATTCGCACCGGGATAGAAAACTCCGCTTCATAATCATTATTGAGCGTCTGAAGCAACCAGAATCCACCGGCTATCAGGAAGAAAAATAAAAAAATTAAGAACTCTCTGCTCTTATCACTAAGCAGAAAATCCTTAATTTTCTTAGATAGTTTTAAATATGTATATTTTATATTCCTACGATCAAACATAGGCATTTATTTACCAACTATTTATTTAGACTGATTGCTAGCCGCTGAAGCATCAGCGAATATAGAATTCTTGTCTATTTTAATCTTTACATTAGAAGCAATCTCAAGTACTATATAGTCGTCAGTAATTTCCTTGATTGTTCCGTGGATACCACCTGCAGTAATCACATTCTGATTTACCTGAAGAGATTTACGGAAATTAGCTATTTCTTTCTGCTTCTTATTTTGAGGACGGATCATAAAGAAATACATGATAACAAACATAGCTATCAGCATGATCCACATCATACTTCCACCTCCGGCAGCACCGGCAGGAGCTTGCAATAATACAGTCAATACGTTCATAAATAATCTGTTTTAGTTTCTACTATATGGACAAAGGTATCAGTTTTTAGTCAACTTACCTTCTTTTTTTAATTGATTAACTATTCCATCCAGCGTACCGTTGATAAAGCTACCGCTTTTAGCTGTGCTATACAACTTCGCAATCTCTACATATTCATTTAACGAAACACTGACCGGAATGTTCGGGAAACTAAGAATTTCTGCTAATGCAGTCTGCATAATGATTACATCCATAAATGCGATGCGGTCCAAATCCCAGTTTTTTGTATTCTCACTCACCAAATGACGGTAATAGTCAGAATTCAAAATGGTGCGACGGAACAGACGACGTGCAAACTCCTGATCTTCGTCATCCTTAAATTCCGGAAGCAGTTCCTGGTTGGCACCCTTCTTTTCATCAAAGCGTTTGATTGTTTTCAAGACGAACGTGTCTACAATTTCTTTATCATCATTCCAGTACAGACTCTGGTCTTCCAATACCTGGTCAAGAGAATCATTATTGAAGATGTATGTCTTATAGATTTTTCTCCACAGTTCACGATCAGCTTCGTATGAGTTGTCATCAGAAGCCATATAATCTTTATAGATATCGGTTTCTACAATTTTCTCATAAAGCTCTTTGATAAAATCCTGGTCGTTTGTCCAGGTTCTTTTCTGATTAGCTATAAACTCCGTCAATTGTTTATTGACTTCCAATTGAGCAATAAACTTGTTATCTACGAACTTCCTGTTGGGATACAATTCCTCTGTCGTAGGTGCCAATTTAGCTTTTGCCGCATCAATACGTTTTTGTGCATACTCTGTCAATGCTATCATCAGCATTAACAAATAGTTGTAAAGGTCATACGCCTTTGAAAGACTAAAGAATAACTCTTTCTCCGCTGAGTCTAGATTTTTGCTGCCATTCTGATAATAGGCATATACTATCTGTATAATCTTAAGACGAATAAGAACTCTGTTGATCATAATTCAAATTAATACTGTTGTTATCGAACTGCAAAAGTAGATATTTTTAATGAGTTTCCACTAATAAATCACATTTTTTAATGCAGTATTTGATTCTCTGCGCTTTTTCTTTTGACAGTTTAAAAAAAATATCCAATTTTGAAGCCGATTATAAACGGACCGAAAGATATGGAAGATTTAAAAAAGAAAATGAGCGCAGACATGAATGATAAGGAGATCGTATTCTCCAAGTCCATTAAGGCAGGTAAACGCATCTATTACCTCGACGTAAAAAAGAATCGTAAAGATGAAATGTTCCTGGCTATTACAGAGAGCAAAAAAGTGATAACGGGAGAAGGCGATGATTCTCAAGTTAGTTTCGAGAAACACAAAATCTTCCTATATAGGGAAGACTTTCAGAAGTTTATGGCAGGACTCGAAGAAGCAGTCAATTTCATTGAGTGCAGCGACGCAAACGAATATATCGCCCGCCTGAACATCGAAGCTGATGAAGAAAATGAACGGAAAGCAATCGAAGAAGCCCGGGAAAACAAATTGGAGAGCGAAATTAAGATTGATATTGACTTTTAAGAAAGTAACTCTTTGATATTTCAAAAAAAAGATGTACTTTTGCACCGCTTTTTTGCAACATCGTGTGATAATCCACATCGTGTGATGGTGAATTAAGCAAACTAACTTAATTTAGAGTAACACAAATTTTTAAAGAAATGAAATCAATTGAAGTAAAAGGAACTGCAAGAACAATTGCAGAACGCTCTTCAGAACAAGCAAGAGCTTTGAAAGAAATTCGTAAGAACGGTGGTGTACCTTGTGTACTTTACGGAGGTAATGAAGTAGTTCACTTCACAGTGACTAACGAAGGACTTCGTAACTTGGTTTATACTCCGCACATCTACGTTGTAGACCTGATTATCGATGGCAAAAAAGTAAACGCTATCCTGAAAGATATTCAGTTCCATCCGGTAAAAGATACTATCCTGCACGTTGACTTCTATCAGATTGACGAAGCTAAACCTATCGTAATGGAAGTACCTGTACAGTTGGAAGGTCTTGCAGAAGGTGTGAAAGCCGGTGGTAAACTTGCACTGCAGATGCGTAAGATCAAAGTGAAAGCTTTGTACAATGTAATTCCTGAGAAACTGATCGTTAACGTTTCTCACCTGGGATTGGGCAAGACTGTTAAAGTTGGCGAATTGAGCTTCGAAGGCCTTGAACTGATTAGTGCTAAAGAAGCCGTTGTATGTGCTGTTAAGTTGACTCGTGCAGCAAGAGGTGCAGCAGCAGCCGCTGGCAAGTAATTGAGATTATCCCTGTAAAGAGATATACTTCAAACGCAGATTAATGCAGATTAAAGCAGATGTTCAGTCTGCATTAATTTGTATTAATCTGCGTTTCTCTTTCTATATTAATGAACTGTTTTACGGAAAAACGATGATAAAATATTTAGTTGTCGGACTGGGAAACATTGGTCCCGAGTATCATGAAACCCGACATAATATCGGATTCATGACAGTAGAAGCATTGGCCAGAATTAACAATGCTCCTCCTTTTATGGATGGACGCTATGGATTCACCACCAGCTTTTCCATCAAAGGACGTCAGTTGATCCTGCTCAAGCCATCGACTTTTATGAACCTGAGTGGATTGGCCGTTCGCTATTGGATGCAGAAAGAAAATATTCCATTGGAAAATGTGCTGATCGTAGTAGATGATCTGGCTCTTCCTTTCGGAACGTTACGCCTAAAAGGAAAAGGAAGTGATGCAGGCCATAACGGATTAAAGCATATTGCCGCCACTCTGGGCACTCAAAACTATGCCCGCCTGCGTTTTGGAATCGGGAGTGATTTTCCACGTGGCGGACAAATCGATTACGTACTCGGTCACTTCACTGATGAAGACTGGAAGACAATGGATGAAAGACTGGAGGTGGCAGGGGAAATTATCAAAAGTTTCTGTCTTGCCGGTATCGACATCACAATGAACCAGTTCAACAAGAAATGATGAACCCGTTCTATAAAAAATAAAGATAGTAATGAACGGTTAGCGATCAATGATACCGTCCACTAACCGACTAATTACTTATCACTAAATAACTAACTAAAATGGCTGAAGCAAGAATAGATAAATGGATGTGGGCTGTCCGCATCTTCAAGACACGTACGATTGCAGCAGAAGCCTGCAAAAAAGGACGTATTACCATCAACGGTTCGCTGGTCAAAGCTGCCCGTATGATAAAACCGGGTGATGTTATTCAAGTGAAGAAACCACCTATCACATACTCATTCAAAGTATTACAACCGATTGAGAAACGTGTAGGAGCTAAACTGGTATCGGAAATGATGGAAAATGTAACGACTCCCGATCAATATGAATTACTTGAAATGAGCAAAATCAGCGGATTCGTAGACCGGGCACGTGGAACCGGACGCCCGACCAAGAAAGATCGCCGGGAACTGGAAGAATTTACAACTCCAGAGTTTATGGATGATTTTGACTTTGATTTCGATTTTGAAGAATAGGATAAATAGAAAAAGATAAATAAACGATGAATCGTAAATAATGAACGGTGAACAGACTGCGTTATATCCACAGGCTTGCTCACCGTTCATTGTTTACGATTTGTATAGCTTACCACGCTATATATTAAGTTTCAGCACCCCCTTTCTTTTTACAGATTCGCTTTAACAGCATCAATCAGTTCCTGATATTCTGCGTCAGTCAGATAAACCTTTCCCGGGTTCATTTGGAATATACCTCCATAATCAGGTCCATCCACATATTTAGGTGCTAAATGAAAATGCAAATGAGACAATTTATCCGAGTAAGCACCATAATTAATCTTTTCCGGCTGGAAAGCTTTCTGCATGGCACGAGTGACACGCGCTACATCTGCCATAAAAGCATTACGGTCTTCATCACTCAATTCATTCAAATCGTTCACATGGTCTTTATAAGAAACAAGACAACGTCCACGGTAGGTTTGTTCCTTAAACAAAAACACACGTGACACACTCAATTGCGCAATCTCAATCATCAGATTATGCAACGTTTCATTGTTCTGGCAATACAGACATTCTTTCGGATCACTCTTCATGATATTATTATTTTAAGTTTTTATCGTTGCAAAAATAAGTATTCCATTCTTATCCGGCTTGTACTTTTTCGTTTTTTTGATCGACTAATTGGTACACATCCTCTTTTTCGCCTACCACCCAAACAACATCGCCTTCTTCGAGTGGAGCATTTACATCAGGAACCATCAGTGTACCGTCTTCACTTTCAACACCGGCTATCATACAATGATATTTGTCGCGGATACCCGATTCACGAATCGTTTTACCCAGAAAAACAGAATCACTGTCAATGATAAACTGCTTCAAAGCCATCTCGCTCTTTTCATAAACCTCCCAGTCTATCTTCGCTCCGTTTTGCATCGCCTCATTAAACACACTTAATTGTTCATCCGTCCCTATCACCTGTATCTTATCCATTGGAAACAGACGAACAGAACCACCGGGGATATTAATCCTCCTCTTTCCACGAAGAATAGAAGCAACATGAACTCCAAACTTCTTCCCCAAGTTCAGCTCCATCAATGTCTTTCCCGCCCAACTGGATTCACCCGGAATTTCCATATCGGCAAGATGCAAATCATGCGACAACAAACGACCGGCATACTCCGGCTTTTTCTCTCCCAGATACTCTGCACGTACATCTCTGGAACGGAGATTCTGGAAGAAACGACGTTCAATCAATATCGATTGCTTTTTCAAACGGCGAGACCATACCATCAACAATACAATAAGTACAGCCACTCCAATAATCAATCCGATAGACGCCTTAAATAATCCGGAAATAACAAAGATGACAAAAAGTGCCGCTATCATAATACGAATCACGATTGTCGATACCAGCGGCGCGCGGTTGGCACGGCTATCATGCCATAAGGTCATAAACTCAACCGAATGATTTTTCTTCACCATAATGGCACGCAAGAAAGGAGCAATACACAGAATCATAAATACCGCTCCCAACAACGATGCCCAGAAATGAGGCAGATTCTCTTTAAAGAATGGCACAACAAAACGAAAAGAAAGTGCAATAATCGACATACTGACAATTGAATAAACAACTGTTATACGTACCATTGACAAGATTAGCTTCTTCCACAAATTCTCGTGATTCAGAGCTGTTTGCGAACCGGAAGAATAACGCATCATTATTTTTTTCCATGATTCCGGAAGATGAGCATCCACAAAAGTAGAAGCCGGCTCGGCAAAACGAATCATATAAGGAGTCAGGAAAGTAGTAATCACAGAAACCGCTACCACTATCGGATACAGAAAATCACTCGTTACATGCAAAGAGACTCCCAAAGAAGCAATAATAAACGCAAATTCGCCGATCTGCGTTAAACTAAAGCCGCATTGCATAGCCGTCTTTAAAGGCTTTCCGGAGAGAATAACACCGAATGTACCAAAAACGGCCTGTCCCAAGATAACAGCCAAAGTAATAACTATAATAGGTACGGCATATTCTACAATCATTGCAGGATCCACCATCATACCGACCGATACGAAAAAGATAGCTCCAAAAAGATCCTTTACCGGTTTCACCAGCCGGTCTATGGATTCCGCCTCGATTGTTTCCGCCAGAATAGATCCCATTATAAATGCACCAAATGCAGCAGAAAATCCTGTATGAGCCGCCATCACTACCATACCGAAACAAAGTGCCAACGACACAATAAGCAGAGTCTCCTCTCCCATCAATTTCCGGCAGCGTTTCAAGAATTCAGGAATCAGATAGATACCGACAACAAACCACAGAATAAGGAAAAACAATAATTTCCCGATACTCTCCAACATCTCGGTACCTTCAAAATGTTGGCTTACCGCCATAGTGGAAAGCATCACCATTAATACAATAGCCAAAATATCTTCCAAAATCAAGATACTCAACACAAGTCCGGTGAACTGCTTCTTCCTTAATCCTAAATCATCAAAAGCTTTATAAATAATAGTAGTAGACGACATCGCAATCATACCGCCCAAGAACAGACTGTCCATCCTGTGCCAGCCGAAACCCATGCCGACTCCTATTCCCAACAAAATCATACAAAAGATGATGGTACAGGCAGCAATGATGGCAGAACCACCCACCTTGACAATCTTCTTAAAACTAAATTCCAAACCAAGAGCAAACAGCAAGAAAATAACACCAATATCCGCCCAAGTCTTAATATTGGCAGTATCCATCACTGAAGGAGTATACGGCATATGCGGACTTGCCAGAAATCCGGCAACTACATATCCCAAGACCAGAGGTTGTTTCAACTTCTTAAACAACAAAGTCATAACACCGGCACAAATCAATATAAGTGCGAGGTCAGCTATAAGAGTAGGTAATTGAGACATTATTTTATCGTATTTGATGACAAAATTATATTATTTCTATGGGATAAACAACATATTTACGAATATGTTTTGCAATAACCATCATAAAATAAGTTAGCCCCGGATAGAGTCGTAACTTATCCGGGGCTATACACAATAACAAGCTTATTTTTTACTTTCTAAAAGGCGGTTTCACTACCACAGCTTTCAATTTCCGACCACGCATATCGATACAGATTTCCGTACCCACCTTACTATATTCCGGTTTCACATATCCCATACCGATACCAATCTTACGGGTAGGCGACATCGTACCGGAGGTCACCACTCCCACTTTCTCGCCTTCATCATTCACCAGTTCATAGCCATGACGGGGAATTCCGCGATCAACCATTTCAAAGCCAACCAGTTTACGGGTAACACCTTCCGCTTTCTGTTTTTCCAGCATCGGACGGTTGACAAAATCCTTGCCCTCCACAAACTTAGTGATCCATCCCAATCCGGCTTCTATCGGAGAAGTCGTATCATCCAGATCATTGCCATACAGACAGAAGCCCATTTCCAACCGGAGCGTATCACGGGCACCCAAACCGATAGGTTTAATGCCATACTCTTCACCAGCTTCAAAAATAGCCTTCCATATAGAATCAGCCGCAGACGGATAGAAATAAAGCTCAAAACCTCCCGCACCGGTATAACCCGTATTGGAGATAATCACATTCTCTTCACTTGCAAACGTTCCAACCTTAAATGTATAATAAGGAATAGTAGCAAGATCAATATCCGTCAACTTTTGCAGAACCGAAATAGCCTTCGGACCCTGTATAGCAAGTTGAGCTATGTTATCCGACGAATTTTCCAACTCGGCTCCCTCCGTATTGTGAGAAACACACCAGTTCCAGTCTTTTTCCATATTGGAAGCATTCACCACCAACATGTATTTTTCCGGTTCATACTGATAAACCAGCAAATCATCTACAATCCCCCCATCCTCATTCGGAAAACAAGTATATTGTATTTTACCCGGAGCCAGTGCCGCCACATTGTTAGATGTTATTTTCTGCAGAAAGGCCAACGCTTGCGGTCCTTTCACCCAAAATTCTCCCATGTGCGATACATCAAATACACCGACACCTTGACAAACAGTTATGTGTTCATCAATGATACCGGAGTATTCAATAGGCATATTATAACCTGCAAACTCGTGCATTTTAGCACCAAGTGCTATATGTTTCTCTGTAAACGGAGTGGTTTTCATTATTTTAAAGTATTAAGTTTTAAGTATCAGGTATTAAGTATTACCGGAGCTTACCGTCTTTTTATTTGGAAGCCACCAGTTCTGCTATTTTTACGATCACTTTCATTGCTTTCTCCATATTCTGGATAGGCACAAATTCGTAACGACCGTGGAAATTCAGACCACCGGCAAAGATATTCGGACAAGGCAATCCCTTAAAAGAAAGCTGCGCACCATCCGTACCTCCACGAATCGGTTTTACATTCGGTTTCACACCCACGGCTTCCATAGCTGCAAAAGCAGTATCGATGATGTGCATTACCGGTTCTATTTTCTCACGCATATTATAATACTGGTCGCGCAGTTCGAGTGTCGCAGTACCAGCTCCATATTCAGCGTTCATTTGAGCTACCAGACGTTCTATCTCTTTTTTACGGTTCTCAAATTTTGCACGGTCATGATCGCGGATGATATAAGACACAGTGCTTTGCTCCACATCCCCCTGAATACCAATCAAATGATAGAATCCTTCATAGCCGGTCGTATGTTCCGGTCTTTCCTGTGAGGGAAGCATCGTAATAAACTGATTGGCAAGATAGATAGAGTTAATCATCTTATCCTTGGCATATCCCGGATGCACATTACGTCCTTTAAAGGTTATTTTTGCGGCAGCAGCATTAAAGTTCTCAAACTCCAACTCCCCTACTTCACCTCCATCCATCGTATATCCCCATTCACAACCGAATTTCTCTACATCGAATTTATGAGCACCTTCACCGATTTCTTCGTCAGGATTGAAGCTGATACGGATTTTACCGTGTTTGATTTCGGGATGTTCCTTCAGATAAACCATCGCTGATACAATTTCCGCGATACCGGCTTTGTCGTCGGCACCGAGCAACGTTTTTCCGTTGGTTACAATCAAGTCTTCTCCCTTATGATCCAGCAATTCCGGGAATTGTGATGGAGAAAGGACTACATTCTCTTCAGCACAAAGCACAATATCCGAACCGTCATACTTTTCCACAATGCGCGGAGTGACATCTTTACCCGTCATATCAGGACTTGTATCCATGTGGGCAATAAACCCGATAGTGGGTACTTCTTTATTTATATTGGCAGGAAGTGTAGCAAAAAGATAGCCATGCTCATCCAAAGTAATATCTTCCAATCCCAAAGATTCCAACTCTTTTTTCAAGTATTCAGCAAAAATCATCTGCTTCGGAGTACTTGGAGTAAGCCCTGTCGATTCATCAGATTGTGTATCGAAGCTTACATACTTTAAAAATCTGTCTACTAAAGTCATATTGTTTTAATTACAAGTTACTAATTACAATTTACAAATTGATAGTTTATAGTGCCGTAAAGGTAAAAAAAGAGCCGTGAATTACAAAGCAATTCACGGCTCTTTTTATTGTATACTTTTATCCGGATACTTAAATATCCTATTTGACTACTTTAAAAATGGCTGCTACCATCAAAGCAATGTGTACATACTTTGCATTTAGGTAAGCCGATAGCCTCAATCAACGTTTCCAGCGTGTTAAACTTCAATGAACTTAGTCCGAAACGCTCGGCAATAATGCTAACCATCTTTTCGTATTCCGGAGAACCGGTAGTGGCATATTTCTCCAAATTCTTATTTTCATCACCTTCCAGTTCCTTGATAATGCGACGGGTTATCAACTCCAATGCATTTTTGGAAGCCGAGAAACCGACAAACGGACAAGCGTAAATCAATGGCGGACAAGCGATACGCATGTGTACCTCCTTTGCTCCATAATCATACAGAATCTTCACATTATCACGCAGTTGAGTTCCCCGTACAATAGAATCGTCACAGAACAACAAACGTTTATTTTGCAACATCGCACGGTTAGGAATCAAGCTTCATCTTGGCTACCAGCGAACGCATCTCCTGATTGCTGGGAGTAAAGCTACGAGGCCACGTCGGTGTATATTTCGAGATAGCACGATGATAGGGAACTCCTTTTCCTTCGGCATATCCTAAAGCCATACCCACTCCCGAATCAGGAATACCGCAGGCGCAGTCCACTTCCGATTCATCCGTCTGTCCCATTTTCAATCCGCTGGTGAAACGCACTTCTCCACATTCTTTCCTTCATAGCAAGAAGTCGGGAAACCGTAGTACACCCACAGGAACGAGCAAATTTGCATATCCTCATTGGGTTTGCGAAGCTGGTCGATGTGATCGTCATACATGCGAACAATCTCACCGGGACCTAAATATCTCTCAATCTCATAATCCAAATTCGGGAAGCTGGACGATTCGCTCGTTGCAGCATAAGCACCGTCTTTCTTTCCAATCACTACCGGAGTACGTCCCCATCGGTCACGGGCAGCGATGATGCTACCATCTTCTGTCAGGAGCAGCATAGAGCAAGAACCTTTAATGTGATTAAACACATTTTCGATACCTTCAGCAAAGGTTCTACCTTGTATAATAAGTAATGCGATAAGTTCCGTCTGGTTGGTGCTGCTCGAACTAAGTTCGGCGAAGTGCATGTTTTGACTGAGAAGTTCTTCTTCCAATTCCTGGATATTGGCTACTTTAGCGACTGTGACAATGGCGAAGCGCCCGAGATGAGAATTGATGATGATAGGCTGTGCGTCTGTGTCGCTAATGATGCCGATGCCGGCGTTTCCTTTAAATTTGTCTAGTTCTCCTTCAAATTTGGTTCGGAAATAAGTACTTTCCAAATTGTGAATGGAGCGGATAAACCCTTTTTCCTCACTGTATGTTGCGAGTCCTCCTCGCTTGGTACCCAGATGTGAGTTATAATCTGTGCCATAGAATAAATCAGTCACGCAACTAGTTTTCGAGACTGTTCCGAAAAAACCTCCCATGTTGTTCTCTTTATTGATGATGTTTTAAAAAAGATGGCGCAAAAGTACAAAAAAGAATCCGTCCTATAAAAAAAGTACTCCGCAAAGTTTTAGTTTTCTTTGCGAAGCACAACTAATATTTATTAAAAAACGAGGAATCCGTAAACAATCTTTTTACCTAAATCTTATTTCCATTTCCTGATTGTTTTCAAGTCGGCAGGAGTTGCTTCTATCAGACTTATCGCAAATCCTCCACTACGTGCCAGTTTCACAGACATCTTATTTTTGTTTGTCACCAATCCTTTTTTTATCTGATAAGAGGTCGGATTCTTTTCAAAGTCAGCATCTTTTCCGTCAGCATAAAGAGTGGCTACATATTGTTTTCCCGGTTCAAGAAAATCAAGCGTAAAAGCAGAGGTACGGAGATTTTCGTCGGTGATGCCGCCTACAAACCAGTTATCAGTACCTTTCGCTTTACGGGCAACCGTGATATAATCTCCCGGTTCTGCTTCCAGATATTTGCTGTCATCCCAATCAACAGCTACGTCTTTGATAAATTGAAACGCGTCCATGTGGCGTTCGTAGCTTTCCGGAAGGTCGGCTGCCATTTGCAAAGGGCTGTACATCGTTACATAAAGCGCTAATTGTTTAGCTAAAGTAGTACGTACAAAGCTGTGATCGCCCGACAGAAAAGATAGTTTGGTATCAAAAATACCTGGCGTATAATCCATCGGTCCGCCAATCTGACGGGTGAAAGGAAGCAAAGTGGTATGGAACGGTTTGTTGCCTGCAAAAGCTTCATATTCCGTGCCACGAGCCGATTCGTTACCAATCAGATTCGGGTAGGTACGACATAATCCTGTGGGACGGGTTGCTTCGTGGGCATTTACACATATCTTATATTCGGCAGCTTTTTCTACCGCATATAAATAATGGTTATTCATCCACTGTCCGTAATGATGTTCTCCACGAGGAATAATGTTACCTACATATCCACTCTTCACAGCATTATACCCGTTATCTATCATAAACTGATATGCTTTATCAAGATGACGTTCGTAGTTACGTACAGAAGCAGAGGTCTCGTGATGCATCATCAGCTTCACCCCTTTTTCCTTTGCATACGCATTGAGCATTTTCACGTCAAAATCAGGATACGGAGTGACGAAATCAAAGACATAATCCTTCGAATTTCCAAACCAGTCTTCCCAACCTTCATTCCAGCCTTCCACCAATACCTGATCGAATCCATGTTCGGAAGCAAAATCGATATAACGTTTCACTTTATCATTGTTGGCTGAATGGCGTCCGTTTGGCTTTGTTTGGGAATAATCCGTCTGTCCAAGTTTCACCGAATAAACATCATCCGTATACGACCAGGAACCTTTTCCGGTGATCATTTCCCACCACACTCCGATATATTTCACCGGCTTAATCCAGGAAACATCTTCATAAATACAAGGCTCATTCAGGTTCAGAGTCAATTTAGAAGCCAGAATATCACGGGCATCATCACTTACAATCACCGTACGCCAAGGTGAACGACAGGGAGTCTGCATATACCCCTTATCTCCTTTCGCATCAGGAGTCAGCCATGATTCAAAAACCAGGTTCTGATCGTCCAGATTCAGATGCATACAAGAGTAGTCGATCAAAGCGGCTTCATGCAGATTGATATACAATCCGTCGGCCGTTTTCATTTGCAGGGAAGTTTGTACACCTGTCGGAGAGAAAGGTGTTTGAGAAGCATTTGGAGTAATTGCCCCTTGCAATAATCCGCGAATTTCTGAAAGTTTGGATTCGGTATAGTCATATTCCTGCGTATCATAATCGCCGGGAATCCAGAAGGCTGTATGATCGCCAGCCATAGCGAATTGAGAATGTTCTTCTTTGATAACGAAGTAATTCAGATTTTTCTGCTGTGGAAATTCATAACGGAATCCCAAACCATCGTTATAAAGACGAAAACAAATAATCAGATTACGACCTTGTGCTTTTTGATTCAAGGTGACAGCCATTTCATTATAATGGTTGCGGATGGATTTCACCTCTCCCCACACAGGTTGCCATGTTTCGTCAAAAGTAGCAGTTTTTGTATCGATCAGCGTGAATCCGTTCATCAGTCCCGGATCATTCTTTAATTCCAATCCCAGCTTCGATGGTTTAATTACTTCTTTTCCTTTATAAGAGAGTTCGTACACCGGTTCTCCTTGCGCATTGACAGAGAAATTAAGCTTTAATTGTCCGTCAGGAGAAGTGATACTTTCGGCTTTAGCTGATGTGCCGAAGAAAAAAGAGAGCAACAGACAGAGCCCTATTACAGTTCCTATTTTCATGTTCTTCATGATATAAATGAGTTAGTTAATAATCGTATGGCAAAGATAGACCGGAAACACAAGAGGTGTTTTTCTTTATAAAGAAAATATAGAGGGATACAGAACAAAAAACAGAATAAGTATTTAAGAATAAAGCAGATAACATATTTTGAGACTAGAAAAAATATAGTGTCTATGGTGAATAAATTAAAAGGATTAAATATGAATATTGCATAATCTTCCTATATTTGCAAATTATTATCTCAATCACAATAAACATTTTATTATTCATATGGCACAACGCCTTAATTTATCCCGGAGGTTTCGAGCAACTCGAAAAGGATTTTGAAGTCGCCTAAATAATATCAATCTTTCAATCAAATGAGCAAAGAAGTTATCTATATCTTTATCGGCGGAGGCACGGGTAGTGCATTGCGTTATTTCATTCAGTTGTTAATGCACGAACGAATCGTCCCCTACCATTTTCCATGGGCCACTTTCACCGTCAATCTCCTCGGTAGTTTTCTTATCGGCCTATTTTATGCCCTTTCAGAACGGTTTCACCTTCCGTTCGAGGTGCGCCTATTTCTGACGACCGGTTTATGCGGAGGATTTACTACGTTCTCTACTTTCTCCAGTGACGGCGTAGGTCTACTGAAAGGAGAATTTTACGGAGTATTTATTCTATATACATTAATAAGTATAGGTATAGGATTGGCCGCTGTGGTAGCCGGCGGATATGTGGGAAAGGCATGATGAAAAGAAGCCCAATCAAACCCGTCCGCGTTGTTCCTCCCATGATGGAAGAGCAGGAAGTCAGTACTACTACCCTACAGGAATGGCTCGACAGAGAAGAAACCGTCTCTCATCTTTTATTCTGTAAAGGAAAAGAAGAAGGTATCGACAAATCTTATAAAAGTTTCAAGAATTGTACTTTCCAAAATCAGACATTCAGCGAATGTAAATTCCGTTCTTCCCAACTGACCGATGTCAGGTTCGAGAACTGTGATTTATCCAACATCTCTTTTGCTGAAAGTTCGCTTTACCGGGTAGAATTCATTTCCTGCAAACTATTGGGTACCAATTTATCTGAAACAACGATGAATCATGTCTTGCTGCACGACTGCAATGCCGGTTACATCAACCTCGCCATGAGTAAAATGAATCAGGTACGTTTTGCACACAGCCAGCTCCGCAACGGAACTCTGAACGACTGCCGTTTTTCATCTGTCGCTTTTGACGGTTGCGACCTTGTAGAAGCCGATTTCTCACATGCTTCGCTCCGCGGAATAGATTTGCGCACTTCCCGCATCAGCGGAATCACGCTCAACATCAGTGATCTGAAAGGGGCTGTCATCACCTCCTTGCAGGCTATGGATTTGCTTCCACTGTTAGGGGTTATTATCGAAGATTAAAATCCTGCAAATTCACCCCGCCACACTCAAACAAAAAACATCGTCCCGTTGTTATAATATAAGGTCGGACTAACGACTCCCTGTCAAGTCCGTACTTTTGCAGAAATCTTATTCAAAAACAATAGAAACGATGAAAATTGAAAAAATTGTAGCTCGAGAAATTCTCGATTCAAGAGGTAATCCCACAGTAGAAGTTGACGTAGTATTGGAATCCGGCATCACAGGACGTGCATCTGTACCGTCCGGTGCTTCCACAGGTGAACATGAAGCATTGGAGCTTCGCGATGGTGATAAAAAACGCTATGGTGGAAAAGGAGTACAAAAAGCGGTTGACAATGTAAATAAAATCATCGCTCCGAAACTGGTTGGTATGTCTTCGCTCAATCAGAGAGGTATCGACTACGCAATGCTGGCATTAGACGGCACTAAGACTAAATCCAATTTAGGTGCCAACGCTATTCTCGGTGTATCTCTTGCCGTAGCCAAAGCTGCCGCCAACTATCTGGATCTTCCTCTATACCGTTACATCGGTGGAACAAATACCTATGTAATGCCTGTACCGATGATGAACATCATCAACGGTGGTTCACATAGCGATGCTCCTATCGCATTTCAGGAATTTATGATTCGCCCTGTCGGTGCTCCTTCTTTCAGAGAAGGTCTGCGGATGGGTGCTGAAGTATTCCATGCCTTGAAGAAGGTATTGAAAGACCGTGGTTTAAGTACTGCCGTAGGTGATGAAGGAGGTTTCGCTCCGAACCTCGAAGGTACAGAAGATGCCCTGAACTCGATCCTTGCCGCTATCAAAGCCGCAGGCTACGAACCGGGTAAAGATGTGATGATCGGTATGGACTGCGCTTCTTCTGAATTCTACCACGATGGTATTTATGATTATACCAAGTTTGAAGGCGAAAAAGGCAAGAAACGTACTGCTGAAGAACAAATCAACTATCTGGAAGAACTGATTAACAAGTTCCCTATCGACTCCATCGAAGACGGTATGAGCGAAAACGACTGGGAAGGTTGGAAGAAATTGACAGAACGTATCGGCAACCGCTGCCAGTTGGTAGGTGACGATTTGTTCGTGACTAACGTAGACTTCCTTGCCATGGGTATCGAAAAAGGTTGTGCCAACTCTATCCTGATTAAAGTAAACCAAATCGGTTCGTTGACAGAAACATTGAACGCTATCGAAATGGCTCACCGCCATGGATACACCACTGTTACCTCTCACCGTTCGGGTGAAACAGAAGACGCTACTATCGCCGATATCGCAGTAGCTACCAACAGCGGACAAATCAAGACAGGTTCGTTAAGCCGTTCGGATCGTATGGCTAAATATAACCAACTGCTCCGTATCGAAGAAGAACTCGGCGACTTGGCTGTATATGGATACAAGAGAATCAAGTAAATCTCTATGCTAGATTATAAAAAAAGCATTCAAGTAAACTACCTGAATGCTTTTTTCTTTTTGAGCCTCTTGTCGGATTCGAACCAACGACCCCGAGATTACAAATCACGTGCTCTGGCCAACTGAGCTAAAGAGGCGGGTGGGTAAGCTATCTATATCGCGCCGCTACAACCAACTACCTTTGCTGCGATCAAGCCCTGGAGGATTCGAAGGGAGCTGGCCGTATAGGACTTACCCGTTTTGCGGTTGCAAAGGTAGACATTTTTATGTATTCTGCAATAGCTGCAGATAACTTTTTTACGAATAAAATACTAACAAGCTACGTTTCAAGCAATTAAAATCGCAAAAAAATATTCAGACAGCAACTTCCCCTGCTTTATTAACTTTAACAACCAGATTTCCCCTACCAACCGATATTATTTGTACCTTTGTGCGCAATTTATAAATGAAGATGACAGAGAACAGAAGCTATTTACAAAAATATGCCATGCATTTTGGCACGTACATGGGAATCTACTGGATATTGAAGTTCATATTATTTCCGCTGGGATTCCACATACCTTTCCTTTCGCTTTTATTTGTAATCCTGACATTATCCGTACCTTTCATCGGATATCACTACGCGAAAATGTACCGGGATAAGATTTGCGGGGGGAGTATCCAATTTTCGCATGCCATGCTCTTCACTATATTTATGTATATGTTTGCTTCCCTATTGGTAGCTGTGGCCCACTACGCCTATTTCCAGTTCATCGATCACGGTTTTATCGTCAACTCTTACATCCAGCTATGGGACGAGTTGATGACCAACACCCCGGCTTTGATAGAAAACAAAGAAGTTATAAAAGAAACGATAGATACCGCCCGTTCACTTACTTCCATCAATATCACCATGCAACTATTGTCATGGGATGTATTCTGGGGAAGTATCCTGGCCATCCCTACCGCATTGATGGTAATGAAAAAGGCCAAACCGGAAAATGACGGACCCGTTCAATCATAATTTATAAATCATAAATCATAATTCGTACAATGGATATATCAGTTGTAGTCCCATTATTCAATGAAGAAGAGTCACTACCCGAACTCTATGCTTGGATAGAACGGGTAATGCAAGCCAACGGATTCTCATTCGAAGTGATTTTCGTTAATGACGGAAGTACCGACCATTCATGGGAAGTGATCGAAAAGCTGAAAGCTCAATCGGAACATGTAAAAGGTATCAAGTTCCGCCGTAACTACGGTAAATCACCCGCGCTCTACTGTGGATTCGCAGAAGCGGAAGGAAACGTAGTCATAACGATGGATGCTGACCTACAAGATAGCCCGGATGAAATTCCCGAACTCTATCGGATGATTACCGAGGACGGTTACGACTTGGTTTCCGGCTGGAAACAAAAGAGATATGACCCTATTTCGAAGACCCTGCCGACCAAGTTGTTTAATGCGACCGCCCGCAAAGTGTCGGGCATCAAAAACCTGCACGATTTCAACTGTGGTCTGAAAGCGTATCGAAAAGACGTTGTAAAGCATATCGAAGTCTATGGCGAAATGCACCGTTATATCCCTTACCTGGCCAAGAACGCCGGATTCAAGAAAATCGGTGAAAAGGTGGTACACCACCAGGCACGTAAATACGGCACGACGAAATTCGGACTAAACCGTTTCGTGAACGGATATTTGGATTTACTTTCTCTTTGGTTTCTTTCCCGATTCGGTATCAAACCGATGCATTTCTTCGGACTGCTGGGATCATTGATGTTTCTCGTCGGAATGATTTCTGTCATCATTGTAGGTGCCAGTAAACTATATGCTATGTCCAACGGTCTCCCCTATCGACTGGTGACCGACTCTCCCTATTTTTATTTGTCACTGACGGCAATGATTATAGGTACACAATTATTCTTAGCCGGATTCCTTGGCGAATTAATCTCCCGCAATGCACCGGAACGGAATAACTATCAGATAGAAAAGAAAATTTGATTCACATTCAATAAGCTGACTATGAAGAATTTAATTCGTATCTTTCTCCTATTGATAATCGTTGGCGGTGCTGTCAGCATTCATACCTCGTGCTCGGACGAGAACGATTGCTCATTGGCAGGACGTCCGATGATGTATTGCACGATATATACCATCGATCCGGACAACCCTAATATTGCACTAAAAGACACGCTCGATTCGTTGACAATCACCGCATTAGGCACTGACTCTATCATTCTGAACAATGAAAAGAATGTGCATACGTTAATGCTTCCACTACGATATACAAGTGACTCTACTGTATTCATATTCAGATATGATCCAAAGCGTAAAAAAGATGATGTTGACACATTATACATTGTACAACAGAATACGCCTTATTTCCAATCAATGGAATGTGGATATATGATGAAACAAAACATTATCAGTGCCAAATTTGGCAAACCAGGAAGACCCGGCCTTCCTCCTCCGTATGGCAATGGACAACCGGACCAAATAGATTCTCTTCATATACAAAATAAAGAAGCCAATACAAATGAAATCCAGAACTTGCAGATATTCTATAATTATCGGCCAGAACGCACACCTGATGAAACGACTAATTAGTCTGCTCCTACTCTTTTGCATTGGACTTCCGTTGCTGGCCCAACAACAGCGGCCTACGCAAACACCCAAAAGAGATCAGAAAAAGAAAGAGGTTGCCGAGATAGATACCATTCCACTTTACAATGGTACGTATATCGGTGTGGATTTATACGGCATCGGAAGCAAGCTTCTGGGAGGCGACTTTATGAGTTCTGAAGTCAGTGTGGCCGTCAATCTTAAAAACAAATTCATCCCTACCTTTGAGTTTGGTATGGGAGGAACAGATACCTGGAATGAAACAGGTATACACTATAAAAGCAAAATGGCTCCATTCTTCCGAATCGGTGTGGATTACAACACCATGGCAAAGAAGAAAGAGAAGAACAGCTATTTATATGCAGGACTTCGCTATGCGTTCAGTTCATTTAAATATGACGTCTCCACAATGCCGGCGGACGATCCCATCTGGGGAGATGCAGTAGGTAACCCCAGTTTAGGAGATGGTTACTGGGGCGGAAGCGTACCTTTCAGCCACTTGGGAATGAAAGGCTCCGTGCAATGGCTGGAAATTGTTTTAGGCGTTAAAGTGCGTATCTACAAAAACTTTAACATGGGGTGGTCGGTACGTATGAAATACAAAACCAAAGCATCTACCGGAGAATATGGAAATCCATGGTACGTGCCCGGCTACGGAAAATTTAAATCAAACAATATGGGAATCACTTATTCCCTTATTTACAAATTGCCTCTTTAGAATATAATGACAGGACTAGAGATTTGGTTGCTTGCAATAGGTCTGGCGATGGATTGTTTCGCTGTCTCCATTGCAAGCGGTATCATTTTGAAGCGTACCCGATGGAAGCCCATGCTAATCATGGCTTTTACATTCGGACTTTTTCAAGCAATCATGCCTTTTATCGGATGGATGTTCGCCAAAAGCTTCAGCCATTTCATAGAAAGTATAGACCATTGGATTGCCTTTGCCATTCTTGCCTTCCTTGGCGGCAGAATGATTTGGGAATCTTTCAAAGAAGAAGAGTGCTGCCAGCTATTCAACCCGACCAGTCTGAAAGTGGTATTCACTATGGCCATCGCAACAAGCATCGACGCGCTGGCAGTCGGTATTTCGTTTGCCTTTTTAGGAGTGCAAAATTATAATGAAATCCTGTCCCCTATCCTTATCATCGGACTTGTTTCCTTCGTCATGTCACTCATCGGGTTGGTCTTTGGTATCCAATGCGGCTGTGGTATCGCCCGAAAACTGAAAGCAGAGTTATGGGGAGGTATCATTCTGGTCATCATCGGATTAAAGATATTAATTGAACATTTATTTCTCCAATAAAATGAGTTTTCTCATCAAAAAGAAGAGCGTATGAAAACAAAAAAAAGTTTCCTTTGGCTGGCTTTCCTGATTTTGGCAACCATCTGGATATTAGTCAGGCATAATCAACAAGCTGGCTATTACAGTGTCAAAGGTTTGGTATTTGGGACGGTATACAAGATTACTTACCAATATGACGGCGATTTAAAACCGGAAATAGAAGCTGAACTGAAACGCTTCGATCAATCTCTGTCTCCATTTAACGACAGTTCAGTTATCAGTCGCGTCAACCGCAACGAGGAATTAGTTACCGATAGTTTCTTTCAGAAATGTTTCAACCGTTCGATGGAAATTTCCCGCGAGACAAACGGTGCTTTCGACATCACAGTAGCCCCCCTTGCCAATGCTTGGGGATTCGGTTTCAAAAAAGGCACTTTTCCTGATTCAATCATGATAGATAGCCTGTTGCAAATCACCGGATATGAAAAGGTAAAAATGGACAACGGCAAAGTCATTAAGCAGGATTCCCGTACCATGCTAAGTTGTAGTGCCGTTGCCAAAGGGTATTCGGTAGACGTAATTGCGCAACTGCTCGACCGTAAAGGCATAAAAAACTATATGGTAGATATAGGCGGTGAGGTGGTTGTGAAAGGCAAAAACCCCTCCAAAGGCTTATGGCGCATCGGAATCAATAAGCCCGTCGACGATTCACTGGCCGTAAACCAAGACTTACAAACAATACTTGAAATTTCGGATTTAGGCTTGGCAACTTCTGGAAATTACCGCAACTATTATTACAAAGACGGAAAGAAATATGCTCATACCATCGACCCGAGAACGGGTTATCCGGTACAGCACAGCATCTTGTCTTCCACCGTAATCGCTAAAGACTGTATGACTGCCGACGCCCTGGCTACCGCCTTCATGGTGATGGGACTGGAAGAAGCGGAAGCCTTCTGCAAAGCGAACCCGGAGATTGACGCCTACTTTATTTATAGCGGAGAAAACGGAGAGTTTAATACTTTCTACACGGAAGGAATGAAAAAATACATAGCGAAATAAGATCCGCTTCTTTTCTTTCATTCTCTTCACATGAGGATAAGTCTCAAGCTTTCAACCGTTTCGTGTGATTACTCAAAGAAATATGCTTCTTCACATCCTTCACAGTCATTACCGTGAAGGATGTGCCGCATCTCTGGATACGCCATAATAACCGGGAGCAGGCACATACATCGGCTGATTGCGCAAACCGATATTCACCAGTTTTCCTTCTCCACGCAAACGTACCAAATGCGTTTTGGCCGTAGTACGTGCCAAACCACACACTTCCTGAAAATCACGGCGGGTCATCATCTGATGTTCGGCAAAATATTCTTTCAACAGCATATCAATCTCCACCTCTGACACCTTCTCCGAATGACGGACATACTTGGACTGACTGGCGCGAACACCCACAAAATGTCCTTTCAGATTACTGTCAGGGCGAAATCGGACAGTTTTGAAAGCCACCTTATTAGTCTTATGCGGAGTGCTGCGAGTCACTTTCCCCGTAGCCTCCAAAGTGGGATAAAAATAACCGATCCCCTCGATATGCACTTCTTTTCCCTCACGCAACGACTCGCCAAGAATCTTCGATAAGTTATCAAGCACATTCTTTACATCGCCCACAGTCAACGAACTGTAGTCATGAATCTTGTAACAAAGAGTATCCGTATCCACCTTTCCATTCATAAAGATACGCGGATGCAACGCTGCTTCTTCTTCCGAAGAAGCATTAGGATTTTCATACCAATCAAACACAATAGCCATTACTTCTTATCAATTTAAATGTGTAACTTCATCATAGGACAACTTTAATCGGCTATTCGGACGACTGGAATCGGCTGTTCAGTCAACTATTGTCAGCCAACCGGACAACTCCAGTCGGCTTTTCCTAAACAAGCACTAAAGATACGATAAAGTAACGACTTATCCGCATAAGAAAGCTTGTTTTTCATTTCAGGAGAAAATAAACTTTTTCTTAGTTAAATACTTGCAAACCCCATATCTCATGTTATACCTTAGCAGCATCAACCGGTCGAAAAAACAACATTTATTCATTTAAAAAACAAGAAAAATATGAAGACATTAGAATATAACTCAAAACGTTTGGCGAAAAGAATACGGGTATTGATGAAAGAATCGTCAAACGTCATCGTTTCACCGAACATTTCAAAAGAAGAGCTCAAAATGCAAGAATTGCATGAGCAGGAAGCAGATAAGAAAGAAGTACATAAACAGGAAACACATAAGCAACCCGTCCTTCTGACGCAACAAGTGATCGACTTTTTAAAAGTGCGATATGATTTCCGCTACAACCTGCTCACCGAAGAAACTGAATTTCGGCCATTCGGCCAACGAGAAATTCCTTTCTGCCGCATAGACAAGCGAGAACTGAATACTTTCTGCCTGGAAGCCCACAAAGAAGGAATCAATTGCTGGGATAAGGACCTTCAAAGGTACATCTACTCTACCCTAGTGGAAAGCTACCATCCTTTCCGGCTTTATATGGACGAACTACCTATATGGGACGGAACGGACCGGCTGAAGTCTCTGGCGAAACGAGTATCTGACGCCCCTATATGGATAAAAAGCTTTCACACCTGGATGCTCGGACTTGCTGCCCAATGGCTGGGAGTGAATCAAACACAAGCAAACAGCGTAGCCCCGATACTTATCAGCGAAGAACAGGGACGCCATAAATCTACTTTCTGCCGTATGCTGATGCCACCACAACTAGCCCGTTATTATTCGGATAATCTGAAACTAACCGCACAAGGCAATCCCGAACGTCTCCTTGCCGAGATGGGATTACTAAACATGGACGAATTTGACAAATTCGGAGCACAAAAGATGCCATTACTGAAAAATCTGATGCAAATGTCCAGCCTCAACATCTGCAAAGCCTATCAGAAAAATTTCCGGTCACTACCTCGTATCGCTTCGTTCATCGGAACGAGCAACCGAACTGACTTACTATGTGATCCGACAGGCAGCCGCAGATTCATCTGCATTGAAGCGGAACATGATATTGACTGTACCGGAATTGAACATTCACAAACCTACGCCCAACTGAAAGAGGAATTGCTTGCAGGTGCCCGCCACTGGTTCAGCAAAGAGGAAGAACATACCTTACAGCGTCATAACAGCGCCTACTATCATGTCAACCCCATAGAAGACATTGTGCGCAACACATACGCGCCTGCCACGTTGGATGAACCGGATTGTCTGTCACTCTCCGCCGCCATCATTCATCAGGAATTGAAAAAGAAGTTCCCAGCCGTACTACGCAACTGCACTTCTATCCAGCTAGCACAAATCTTGACCGCAGCAGGTATCAGCCGACAGCATACGAGATTGGGGAATGTGTATTTGGTGAAGAGGGTGAAGGGTGGTGAAGAGTAAAAATAATGCCATTCATTCACAGGAAGTAGGTGTGAATGAACGGATAAGCTTTATGTGAAAAGAGTGGAGAACGATTTATAAAAATAAAGTACATTATTCAAGAACAAAAAAGTTTTAGAATCATCTCCGAGTATTTGGATATTATTCGTTATCTTTGAAAACTTTATTTCATTAATTAATATCAATTTGAGATGATGAGAGAAGCCCAAATAGAAGAACTATTTATAAAAAAGTTAGAAGAACTCAAATACTCCTATCGCAGAGATATTCGCGACAGAAACTCTCTTGAACAAAACTTCCGAGAAAAGTTTGAGTCTCTCAACCGGGTAAGGCTGACTGAAAACGAATTTGAACGGCTGAAAACCGAAATTATAACTCCTGATGTATTTGCCGCTTCGAAGTTGCTGCGTGAAAGGAATTATTTTCAACGTGAAGATGGCACTCCTCTACATTATACATTAGTGAACATAAAAGACTGGTGTAAGAATGAATATGAGGTTATCAACCAATTGAGAATAAATACAGGAAACAGTAACCATCGATATGATGTCATTATTCTTATTAATGGTATTCCGGTAGTTCAGGTCGAATTAAAAACATTAGACGTATCACCTAGGAAAGCAATACAACAAATTATTGATTACAAGAATGATGTTGGTAACGGTTATACCAACTCATTACTTTGTTTTATGCAATTATTTATTGTTAGTAATAGGAGTGACACCCGTTACTTTGCCAACAATCAAAATCAACATTTTAGTTTTGATGCCAACGAGCAATTTCTGCCTGTGTATCAACTTGCAAATGAGCGGAATAGAAAAATCAGACATTTAGACTCTTTTGCAGAACTATTTTTGCCCAAATGTACATTGGGAGAAATGATTAGCAAATATATAGTTTTGGTAGAAAGCGAGCAAAAACTATTAATTATGCGTCCCTACCAAATCTATGCAGTAAAAGCAATTGTAAACTGCATTCATCAAAATCGGGGTAACGGTTATATATGGCATACTACAGGTAGTGGAAAGACGCTTACTTCTTTCAAAGCCTCCACGTTATTAAAAGATAATCCGGACATAGAAAAATGTCTTTTCGTTGTTGACCGCAAAGACTTGGACAGGCAAACCCGTGAAGAGTTTAATAAGTTTCAAGAAGGAAGTGTAGAAGAAAACACCAATACCGAAACACTTGTAAGACGACTACTTTCTACAGATTATGCAGATAAAGTCATTGTAACGACTATCCAAAAGTTGGGTTTAGCATTGGACGGAAACCATAAAAAGAACTATAAAGAACGCTTAAATCCATTGAGTAAGAAACGAATGGTTTTCATCTTTGATGAATGTCACCGTTCACAATTTGGTGAGAATCATAAAGCTATTAAGGAATTCTTCCCTAATGCTCAATTGTTCGGCTTTACCGGAACACCTATTTTCAATGATAACGCAACACAAAAGACTATAGAAGATGAACATGCTTCCAACAAGACTACTAAAGATATTTTCGAAAAGGAACTGCATGCATACACTATTACAAATGCAATTGATGACAAAAACGTATTGCGTTTTCATGTAGAATATTTTAAAGGAAAAGGGAACATTAATCCTAAGCCGGGAGAAACCATTACTCAACAAGCAGTGATTGAGGCTATTATAGACAAGCACAATGCCGCAACCAATTCGAGGAAGTTTAATGCGATTCTGGCAACCGCTTCCATAAACAATGCCATAGAATATTATAATCTTTTCAAAGAAATCCAGAAACAAAAACAAAAAACAAACAAAGACTATCTACCTCTAAATATAGCCTGCGTTTTTTCACCTCCGGCAGAGGGTAATAAAGATATTCAGCAAATTCAGGAAGACTTGGAGCAAGAAAAAGAAGACAACAAGCAAAATCCTGATGAGAAGAAAGCAGCATTAAAGAGTATTATCAGGGATTATAATAAACAATACGGAACAAATCACAACATTAATGAGTTTGATTTGTATTACCAAGATGTACAAAAGCGCATCAAAGACCAACAATACAGTAATGCGGATTATCCTCACAAAAATAAAATTGATATCGTCATTGTAGTAGATATGCTACTTACGGGTTTTGACTCTAAATATCTCAACACTTTGTATGTAGATAAAAATCTAAGATATCATGGACTGATACAGGCTTTTTCACGTACCAACCGTGTACTAAACGATACTAAACCATACGGAAATATATTAGATTTCCGCCACCAGGAAAATGCCGTAAACGAAGCTATCGCTTTATTCTCAGGAGAAAAATCTAAAGAGCAGGCGAAAAAAATCTGGTTAGTTGATCCAGCTCCTGTAGTAATTGAAAAATATAAAGAAGCCGTAGCAGCTTTAGGTGATTTCATGCGACAAAATAATTTAGCCTGCGAACCTCAGGAAGTGTATAATTTGAAGGGGGATACTTCTCGAATCGCTTTTGTCAAAAATTTCAAGGAAGTACAGCGCTTAAAAACCCAGCTCGACCAATATACAGACTTAAACGAGGAACAACAAACTCAAATTGAAGAGATATTGCCTGAAAACACTTTCCGTTCATTTAAAAGTTCGTACATAGAAACGGCTAAGCAATTTAGGGAAATACAACAAAAAGGCGGCGATAACATTCCTGTAGATATACAGCAACTTGATTTTGAGTTTGTACTTTTTTCCTCAGCATTGATTGACTATGATTACATCATGGGACTAATTGCCGACAGCACTCAAAAGAAACCATCTAAACAAAAAATGACAAAAGCACAAATCATCAACCTGCTTTGTTCAAGCTCTAATATGATGGATGAACAAGAAGATTTAACTGAATACATAAAAAGTTTGGATTGGAATAATGGTCAAGATGTACAATCACTACATGATGGTTATAATGCTTTTAAGATAGAGAAAAATGAAAAAGAGCTATCCGATATCGCAAACAAACACGGACTAACCGCATCTGCCTTAAAAGATTTTACAGATAAAATTATGCAACGCATGATTTTCGACGGTGAAAAACTAACGGATCTCCTTGAACCGTTAGAACTAAGTTGGAAAGAACGCCGTACGAAAGAACTTGCATTGATGGCAGACTTAGTCCCTCACTTAAAAAAACAAGCTCAAGGACGTGAGATTTCAGGATTAGCTGCTTATGAATAACATGAAAAAAAGAATATGAGTAACCAACCTAAAATATATAAATATAAAGATTTGTCGGGATTAGCCGCAAGGTTACGTGGCGATCTGATTGAACACGATTTCGTCTTACTCTACGCTCATAATGGAACAGGGAAAACCCGTTTATCTATAGAATTCAAGAATAAAGGAAAAAAGAAAATAAATGGAGACACTCTCTATTTTAATGCTTTCACCGAAGATCTGTTTCATTGGGACAATGACTTAGAAAATGATATGGACCGTGTTCTTAAAATAAATGCTGATTCAAAATTCTTCAATGCATTTAAAGAATTGGCCTTAGAAGAGAAAATCTTCGCATACCTAGAACGTTATGCGGAATTTGACTTCAAATTTGATTATGAAAAATGGGAAATAAGCTTCAGCAAGCAGGTTCCCAATCCCAAACATAAGTTTAACAACAAAGAGCCTGAGTATATCATTCAGAACAATATTAAAATTTCTCGTGGCGAAGAGAATATTTTTATCTGGTGTATCTTTCTTGCCATCTGCGAACTGGCAATTGATGGTGCAGAAGCTTACAATTGGGTTGAATACATTTACATAGACGATCCAATCTCCTCGTTAGATGACAACAATGCTATTGCTGTAGCCAGTGATTTATCTCAGTTGTTGAAAAAAGGAAAAGATAAGGTCAAATCTGTTATTTCATCTCACCACAGCTTGTTTTTCAACGTCGTTTACAATGAATTAAAGCAAAAACCATGCAAACGATATTTCCTACATAAGAATGGAACTGACGGATATACTCTACAAGCAACTGACGAAACACCTTTTTTCCATCATATAGCCATATTGAGCGAACTCAAACAAGTGATGGAGTCGGGTAAAATCAATACATATCATTTCAATATGTTACGCAGTATTTTAGAAAAGACATCTACGTTCTTCGGATATGACGACTTTTCAAAATGTATTCATGGAGTAGAGGATGAAGTGCTTTACTCACGAGCACTAAACCTACTGAGCCATGGAAAGTATTCTATTTACGAACCTGTAGAAATGGGAGATGACAACAAAGTTCTTTTTATAAAGATATTGCGAGCGTTTTTGGATAAATATCAATTTGACTTACCTATTCTTCTAATTGAAGAAGAAAAAGAAGTGATTGATGCGATTAACAAAGAAAAAATGAGAAATTAAATATGACAGTACAAGATCAAAAACAATTAGGCAAAACCCTTTGGGAAATAGCAGACGGGTTGCGTGGAGCAATGAATGCAGATGACTTTCGCGATTATATGCTATCATTTCTTTTTCTACGCTATTTGTCTGATAATTACGAAGAAGCTGTAAAGAAAGAATTAGGGAGAGATTATCCTCAGTTGGAAGAAGCCAACAAACATAGAGCTTTGGGAATATGGTATAAAGCAAATGAAATGGACGTACCGGAATTTGAAAAACAAATGCGCCGTAAAGTTCATTATGTCATAAAACCTCAATATTTATGGAGTAATATTTCAGAAATGGCTCGTACTCAGAATGGAGAGTTGCTACAAACACTTGAAGAAGGCTTTAGATACATTGAAAATGAGTCATTTGAAAGTACTTTCCAAGGCTTATTTTCGGAAATAAACTTGAATTCGGAAAAGTTAGGCAGAACAGCCTCGGATAGAAATAAGAAACTTTGCACTATTATTCAAAAAATAGCAGAAGGAATTGCCAGATTCTCAACAGATACAGACATTTTAGGCGATGCTTATGAATATCTTATCGGTCAGTTTGCCGCAGGCTCGGGGAAAAAGGCCGGAGAGTTTTATACTCCGCAACAGCTATCAACTATTTTATCTAAAATTGTAATCTTAGATAGTCAAGACCCGGCATTAGGAGAAAAAAATAAATTAGACAGAGTATTGGATTTCGCATGTGGCTCCGGCTCCTTATTATTGAATGTTCGCAGACAGTTAGTGGAAACCGAAGGAAGTATAGGGAAAATATATGGACAAGAAAAGAATATTACCACCTACAACCTTGCCCGTATGAATATGCTGTTGCATGGACTCAAAGATACAGAATTCGAAATACACCATGGCGACACATTGATCAATGACTGGAATATTCTGAACGAAATGAATCCTGCAAAAAAGATGGAATTCGATGCTATCGTTGCAAATCCCCCTTTTAGCTTACGTTGGGAACCTACTGACACGCTAACAGAAGATTTCCGTTTCAAGAACTATGGCATTGCCCCTAAATCAGCTGCTGACTTTGCATTCTTATTGCACGGTTTCCATTTCTTGTCCAATGGAGGAACAATGGCTATCATACTCCCGCATGGGGTATTGTTTCGTAGTGGAGCAGAGGAACGTATCCGAACCAAACTACTGAAAGATAATAATATAGATACAGTGATAGGTTTACCTTCTAATCTGTTCTTTTCAACAGGGATTCCGGTTTGCATTTTAGTATTAAAGAAATGCAAGAAATTTGATGATGTTCTTTTCATCAATGCCAGCGAGCATTTTGAAAAAGATAAGAGACAAAATCGTCTACGAGAAGGAGAAGATGGCAAGCCTAATGATATTCAAAAAATCATAGAAACATATCAATTCCGAAAAGAGGAAGAACGATACTCCCGACGGGTATCTATGGACGAGATTGAACAAAACGGTTATAATCTTAATATTTCTCGGTACGTAAGCACGTTCAAAGAAGAAGAGCCCATTGACATACATGCAGTAATGGCTGAAATCAAAGAACTTGAAGCTAAACGAGCTGATTTAGACAAAGAAATAAATGTTTATCTGAAAGAACTTGGATTGATAGAGTAATAACGATGCCGAAGAATTTTGAAATAAAAAATAGTACAGCCGAGTTCCTCATGTTCGTGATGGAAGGTAAAGAAAACGGTGTACAAGTGACGTATAAAGACGAAACAATTTGGTGCACGCAGAAGGCAATGGCTACACTGTTTGATGTAGGTGTTCCTGCCATCAGTAAACACTTGAAGAATATCTTCGATACAGGTGAACTTTCAGAAAAATCAGTTATTTCCATTTTGGAAACAACTGCCTCAGATGGCAAATCCTATAAAACTTCTTTCTATTCGCTCGATGCTATTATTTCTGTTGGTTACCGTGTGAATTCCGTCCGTGCCACTCAATTCCGCCAATGGGCAACCTACATATTGCGACAATTTGCCATACGTGGTTATGTTATTGATAAAAAGCGAATGGAAAATGGTTCATTCATTGGTGAAGACTATTTCGAACATTTGCTTGCCGAAATTAGGGAGATAAGATTAAGCGAACGTCGTTTCTATCAGAAGTTGACCGATATATATGCTACAGCTATTGATTACAATAAGGATGCACCAACTACTCGTCTATTTTTTAAAAAAGTGCAAAACAAAATGCACTTTGCCGTACATGGTCATACAGCTACCGAACTAATAGTAGAGCGAGCCAATGCACAAAAAGAAAATATGGGATTGACAACCTGGGAAAATGCCCCTAACGGAAAAATTGTAAAACCTGATGTGAGTATAGCAAAAAATTATTTAAATGAATTAGAATTAGAAGATATGGGACGTTTGGTCAACGCTACTCTAGATATGGCTGAACGTATGGCAAAACGGCATATCCCTATGACTATGGAAGATTGGGCAAGACGAATAGATATTATTCTCGAAGCTGGAGATAATGCAGTATTGATTGATGCTGGTAAAGTTACCGCAGAGTTTGCTAAATCTTTTGCAGAATCAGAGTTCGAAAAATATCGAATTGTACAAGACAGGTTATTCTGTTCTGACTTTGATCGGTTTGATGACAACGACATCCTTTCATTCGATTTTAACCTTAAATGAAGAATAACAGTTATGGCAAATAATAACAATACAAAAAACCTCAATGTTCCAAATTTGAGATTCCCGGAGTTTAAGGGGGAATGGAAAGAAGCACCATTAACCAAGTATTTAGAATTCAAAAATGGATTAAACACTGATTCGAAGAAATTTGGGAAAGGAGTGAAATTTATATCGATTATGGGTTGATTCATAAAGGGCTTCCTACTCAAATAGAGTTGGTTAAATGTTCTTTACCAAATATAAAGAAAGAGCTTATCCCTAAAAATTATACTCTTTGTAAAGATGGGGATGTGGCTTTTGCAGATGCATCAGAAGATACAAACGATGTTGGGAAAGTTGTTGAATTTTTAAGTTGTGAGAATAAGAATATAATATGTGGATTACATACGATTCATGGTAGAGACAAAAAGAACTTGACCATTAATGGATTTAAAGGGTATGCTTTTTCTTCGGAAATCTTTCGTTGTCAAATTAGAAGACTATCCCAAGGAACAAAAATATATTCGATTAGTCCAAAGAACTTTAAAGATATCTCTATCGGAGTTCCTTCAAAAGAAGAACAGAGTAAAATTGCTGCTCTGTTATGGTTACTTGATCATCGTATCGCTACCCAAAACAAAATAATTGAGAAATATGAATCTCTAATTAAAGGGATAGGCAATAAACTATTCTCCCTCAAAATGAGGTTTAAAACTAATGATGGAAATGATTTCCCTAGTTGGAAAACTAAATCATTTGAGAATATAGGCAAAACATTTAGTGGTTTGTCAGGGAAAGCCAAAGAGGACTTTGGCATAGGAAAACCATACATTCAATATAAGCAAGTCTTTGATTCTCCCCAAATACAAATACAAAATTGCGGATTGGTTAATGTATCAGATAGTGAAAATCAGAACAACGTAAAATATGGAGATGTATTTTTCACTGTATCATCTGAAACACCTGATGAAATAGGAATGTCTTCAGTCTTATTAGACGAGGTAGATGAAATGTATCTTAATAGCTTTTGCTTTGGATATAGACTTTCATCATTTGAGGTTTTAAGTCCACTATATGCAAGTTATTTTTTTCGAGATTCTTCATTTAGAAATAAAGTAGTGAAGATTGCCCAGGGAAGTACGCGATATAATATCTCTAAATCTGAGTTAATAAAGTTGGAAATATCATTACCCAGCATAGAAGAACAGGCACGTATTGCTTCGTTTCTTTCAGCAGTAGACGAGAAAATTAAAAATGAAAAGGAAATATTGAACTTATACCTAATACAGAAGAGCTATCTACTTCGCCAAATGTTTATATAAACATTTGGCGAAGTAGATAGCTCTTCTGTTTAATTGCATATTTCAACACATTCGTTTCAACAGATATTTTATCTTCAATAGAATCCAATAGACAAGAAATTTTCTTTTGGTTTTCTTTAGTAGGTATGGGGATCCGTAATGACATTAAATCTTTTTTTTGAATATTAGGTAGACCACTACCAACCCTAAGAGCCATAATCATTTTTTCATTTGATTTCAAATAGTGATATAAATATTTTTCAGTCAGTTCGCTCTTTATGTTTTGGAGTGTATAACAATGACCACCACTCCAAAAGTTTTCTTTATTATACTGCACATACCCACACGAATTCCCCCCTTCACTTATAGATATTGTACCTGCATCTGTATTATATGAATTATAGTATCCAGAAGGCTGCGTACCACCATTCATAACGTAGTATTTCCCATGTTTCAATAGATTATCTAAATTAACCTGCTGTCCTTTAATGATATTACATAAGTTACCTAAATAATTGTAGTGTGTAGATTCCTCTAAAATGTAATATCTTATCCCTTTAATTAGAGATTCATATTTCTCAATTATTTTGTTTTGGGTAGCGATACGATGATCTAAACAGAGCAGCAATTTTACTCTGTTCTTCTTTTGAAGGAACTCCGATAGAGATATCTTTAAAGTTCTTTGGACTAATCGAATATATTTTTGTTCCTTGGGATAGTCTTCTAATTTGACAACGAAAGATTTCCGAAGAAAAAGCATACCCTTTAAATCCATTAATGGTCAAGTTCTTTTTGTCTCTACCATGAATCGTATGTAATCCACATATTATATTCTTATTCTCACAACTTAAAAATTCAACAACTTTCCCAACATCGTTTGTATCTTCTGATGCATCTGCAAAAGCCACATCCCCATCTTTACAAAGAGTATAATTTTTAGGGATAAGCTCTTTCTTTATATTTGGTAAAGAACATTTAACCAACTCTATTTGAGTAGGAAGCCCTTTATGAATCAACCCGTAATGTAGATTGTAGATATTGTCTGTTCCATATTCTAACTGATCCCATGACAAAGAATTTGTTGGAAAGAATTCTAAAATATCTGAAACTTTATATTTTTTCCATTCCCCCTTAAACTCCGGGAATCTCAAATTTGGAACATCTAAAAAATCAAAAACAAAAAAGGAAATATCCCTTCATAAAATCCTTAATCCTTATCTTACAAGAATATTAATCTATTTAAATCATGAAAGCATGACAGCAAAAAAAACGATTAAAGAAATTACCATTATGTGGAAAGAAGACAAACGTAAATATGTGAAAAGCTCAACATATTCAGCGTATGCCCTAATCTTAGAAAATCACATACTTCCTATGTTTGGAAATAAGTATGAGTTACTCGAAAACGAAGTACAAGAGTTTGTCTTACAGAAACTTCAGAAAGGACTAAGCGCAAAAAGTGTAAAGGATATACTCATTGTACTAAAAATGGTAATGAAGTTTGGAGTAAAACTTGGTATATTGTCCCATCAGGATTGGTGCATCAAATTCCCGACACCACAGGAAAACAAACAACTAAATGTACTCAACATCGCTAATCACAAAGCAATATTGCAGTATATAAGTGAACACTTCACTTTCCGAAATTTAGGCATCTATATTTGTCTGACCACAGGAATGAGAATAGGTGAAATCTGCGCACTGACTTGGGATGATGTAGACATTGTCAATGGAGTAATATGCATTCGGAAAACCATTGAACGAATTTATATATTGGATGGTGAGAAAAGACATACGGAAATCATTATCGGCACACCTAAAACTCAGAATTCTATTCGTGACATTCCTATGAACAAGGAATTATTAAAGATGCTACGCCCGTTAAAAAAAATCGTAAATGGCAAGTTCTATGTACTTACTAATGAAGAGAAACCAACTGAGCCGCGTACCTATCGTAACTATTACAAACGAATGATGGAACAACTCAATATTCCCCCACTAAAATTTCACGGACTGCGCCACAGTTTCGCCACACGTTGCATTGAAAGCAATTGCGACTACAAAACTGTAAGTGTAATACTTGGACATTCAGATATCGCTACTACATTAAATCTCTATGTTCATCCAAACATGGAACAGAAGAAGCGATGCATTGATAAGGTTTTTAAATCTATCAAGTAATACGAAAATAGGATAAGTCTAGCAAGTATAGCACTTATCCTATAATCTTATATTCTTTAAAAAGGACTCACTTCATAAACACGAAATACACCGCCGCAATCAAACAAACGAACGCCGCCAAATGATTCCAATGTAACGCTTCACCTTTAAAGAAGATAGTAGTAAACACTGTAAAAATAACAAGTGTTATCACCTCTTGGATGACTTTCAGTTGCATCAACGAAAACGGGCCTCCATTGCCTATAAAGCCGATGCGATTAGCCGGTATCTGACAGGAATATTCAAAAAAAGCGATTGCCCAACTGAACGCAATCACACCGATCAGCGGAAGAGCAGCGAACCAACTGTACTCCTGTTTCATCTTTAAATGTCCGTACCAGGCGAATGTCATAAAGACATTGGATACGATCAGCAACAAAATGGTATAGAATCCTTTCATAATAACCTATTCAAATTAATCTATTTTATCTGGTAATAATTCTTCCTGTACATTAGTCATACTGCCCCAAAGGCTATAACGAGCTTCTGGATTCATCGCTTCCAGTTGTCGCAAAACACCTTTCATATCACTGCGGCTGGACTGCGATTCATAGGGACAATTCTTCACTTGTTTCTGATAATGGCGCAACGCTGCCAACTCTATCAAATCAGCTTCGTGAACCAGACACATCGGACGGATAATTGTCATATCAAACTTCTTCATCACCAACCGGGGCGGCATTGTACTGAATGCTCCCTGATAAGTGATATTCATCAATAAAGTTTCCAGAATATCATCCATGTGGTGACCGAGAGCGATTTTATTGCATCCGTGCTCCTTGGCAACAGTAAACAAAGCTTTCCGACGGTTCCATGAGCAGAGGAAGCAGGGAGATTTACGTGTATCGGTAGCAGGGTCAAAAGCAGTCTCATACTGTACAAAGGGAACTCCATACGCCTCGCAGTGCGCTTTCAAATATTCCGTATCACTCTGATAAGGAATATTCTTCATCACTACATGAACGGCAACGATAGAAAAACGAGGCTTATAGATACGTGCGCGTCTACCCAACAGTTCAACAAGCGCCAACGAATCTTTTCCTCCTGACAGTCCGATAAGGATTTTGTCTCCTTCTTCTATCAATCCATATTGCACCACTCCTTTGCTAAACCGCCGTTCAATGCGGCGAATGGTCTTCTCTTCTTCCGTAAATTGTGTCATATCTTTGAAAATCGGCTGCAAAAGTAAGCGAAAAGAATGATTTAAAGAAGAATTAACATAATAGAATCACTGAAAAAGGGTTTATTTCTAATAAATTTGTACTTTTGAACAATTGATAAATGGACCGGTGCCCGAAAGCAGTAATGTTTTCAATCTACCCGTCACTCATAAACGCTCAAAACGATGAAAGGAAAATATATTCTATTTTTAATTTGCAGCCTCTTCCTTTGTGAAGTATCTGCACAAACGCTGGAACAGGCACGCACCCTATTCACTAAGGGTGACTATGAAAAAGCCAAGCCTGTCTTCAAAAAGTATGCTAAATCACAACCGTCGAACGGGAATTATAACTATTGGTATGGCGTATGTTGCCTGAAAACCGGAGAAGCGGAAGAAGCTGTGAAACCTCTTGAGATAGCAGTGAAAAAACGTGTTACCAGTGGACAACTCTATCTGGGACAAGCATATAATGAAACGTATCGTTTCGAAGATGCAGTAAACTGTTTTGAAGAATATATCGCAGATTTAAGCAAACGGAAGAAATCGACGGAAGAAGCGGAGAAACTTCTGGAAAAGAGCAAAGCTGACCTCCGGATGTTGAAGGGAGTGGAAGATGTATGTATCATTGACAGCTTCGTTGTAGACAAGGCGACTTTCCTCCATGCATACAAAATTAGTGAAGAATCGGGTAAATTGTTTACCTTCAATGATTTTTTCAAGACAGAAGGAGATCATCCGGGAACTGTCTATGAAACAGAAATTGGAAATAAAATCTATTATAGCGAAAAGGGCGAGAACGGTAATCTTGACATCTTCTCAAAAAACAAATTGCTGAATGAATGGAGTGACGGACGCCCGTTACCGGGTAGCATCAACGCTTCCGGAAACGCAAATTATCCGTTCGTTCTATCGGACGGCGTCACGGTTTACTATGCCAGCGATGGTGAAGGACTGGGTGGCTACGACATCTTTGTCACCCGTTACAACACGAATACCGACACTTATCTTGTTCCGGACAATGTAGGTATGCCGTTCAATTCACCGTACAATGATTATATGTACGTCATTGACGAATACAACAATCTCGGATGGTTTGCTTCCGACCGTTTCCAACCCGAAGGAAAGGTATGTATTTATGTGTTCATTCCTAACACTTCCAAGCAGACTTATAATTATGAAGCAATGGAACAGCAACAGATTATTCGTCTGGCACAGATTCATTCGCTGAAAGAAACCTGGAAAGACAAACAAGCTGTAACCGAAGCATTGCAACGTCTGGAAGCTGCCATCAGTCATAAGCCTAAAGAACGTCGTGCGATGGACTTTGAATTTGTCATTGACGATCATACGACTTACTATCTGATGAGCGACTTTAAATCCGCAAAAGCAAAGTCACTTTTCCAGCGTTACCAGCAGATGGAGAAAGACTATTACCAGCAAGAAGAAAAGCTGAATAGCCTGCGTCAACAATATGCCGGTGCCAACCAACAGGGAAAAGAGAAAATGGCTCCTGCTATCCTCGACCTCGAAAAGCGGGTACTGCAAATGTCCGAAGAGCTGGATACTCTCGAAGTGAATGTACGCAATGCAGAAAAAACAAAATAAATTAATAACTCTGAACTATGGATATACTCATTATCGCCGTTCTCATTATTGCCGCAGTCATACTGTTTCTGGTAGAACTGTTCGTCATCCCGGGCATTAGCCTGGCCGGAATTTCTGCATTGGTTTGCATTCTTTATGCCAACTACTATGCATTTGCCAATTTAGGCATGGCAGGAGGATTTATCACTCTTGGCATATCGGCGATTGCCTGCATCGGATCATTGATTTGGTTTATGCGATCGAAGATGCTGGACAAACTGGCATTGAAAAAGGATATTGATTCGAAAGTAGACCGTAGCGCAGAAGACAGCGTTAAAGTAGGTGATACAGGAATCAGTACCACACGTCTGGCACAAATCGGTTATGCCGAAATAAACGGAAAAATTGTGGAAGTAAAATCAATAGACGGATTCCTCAATGAAAAGACTCCGATTATTGTAAGCCGCATCACCGACGGTACAATCATGGTTGAAAAACACAAAGAATAATATTCACTTAATAATAACATCAATGGAATCATCTTTCTACTTGCCTATCTTTCTGATAGCTGGAGGTATTATCTTCTTGATAATATTTTTCCATTACGTGCCGTTCTTCCTCTGGTTGTCGGCAAAAGTGTCGGGAGTTAACATCTCGCTGATACAACTATTTTTAATGCGTATACGTAACGTTCCGCCGTACATCATCGTGCCGGGAATGATCGAGGCTCACAAAGCCGGTCTGAAAAACATTACCCGTGATGAACTGGAAGCCCATTATCTGGCTGGCGGACATGTAGAAAAGGTGGTTCACGCCTTGGTATCCGCATCGAAAGCGAATATCGAATTACCTTTCCAGATGGCTACCGCTATCGACCTTGCAGGACGTGACGTATTCGAAGCTGTACAGATGTCTGTAAACCCGAAAGTGATCGACACACCTCCTGTTACGGCTGTTGCAAAAGACGGTATTCAGCTGATAGCCAAAGCACGTGTTACGGTACGTGCCAACATTCGTCAGTTGGTCGGTGGTGCAGGTGAAGATACGATCCTTGCCCGTGTAGGCGAAGGTATCGTTTCATCTATCGGTTCTTCTGAAAACCATAAATCGGTCCTTGAGAATCCGGATTCGATCTCTAAACTTGTACTTCGTAAAGGTTTGGACGCAGGAACGGCTTTCGAGATCTTGTCTATTGATATTGCGGACATCGATATAGGTAAGAACATCGGTGCTGCTCTACAAATTGACCAGGCTAACGCAGATAAGAACATCGCACAGGCAAAAGCCGAAGAGCGTCGTGCTATGGCAGTTGCTTCCGAACAGGAAATGAAAGCAAAAGCACAGGAAGCTCGTGCTAAAGTGATCGAAGCAGAGGCTGAAGTGCCTAAAGCGATGGCTGAAGCTTTCCGCAGCGGCAACCTAGGCATCATGGATTATTATCGCATGAAGAATATTGAAGCTGACACCTCCATGCGCGAGAATATCGCCAAGCCGGCAACGGGCAATGCAGGCAATCAGCCATTGAGCAAATAATCGTTCACAAACGCCGGAATCCGATTTCATTTCAGTTGTAAGACGCACTCCCCTTTTCTAAAGGAAAAAGATAGTGGCTTCTTCTGAACTTAAATCCGGTTCCGGCGTTTCTATTTATAGATACAAATCCTATTATAAAACTAAAACCCTTCAATAACATGAAAAAGTACTTTCCATCCTCTGAATTGATTATCAATGAAGACGGTTCAGTATTCCATCTTCACGTAAAGCCCGAATGGTTGGCAGACAAAGTAATTCTGGTAGGTGACCCCGGACGTGTAGCACTCGTAGCTTCTCATTTCGAAAACAAAGAATGTGAAGTGGAAAGCCGCGAATTCAAAACCATCACGGGTACTTATAAAGGTAAACGGATTACAGTGGTTTCTACAGGAATCGGTTGCGATAACATTGACATCGTGATGAATGAACTGGATGCACTCGCCAATATAGATTTTAATACCCGCGAAGAAAAGGATCAGTTCCGCCAGCTGGAATTAGTACGTATCGGCACATGTGGCGGCTTACAGCCCAACACTCCTGTCGGAACATTTGTGTGTTCGCAGAAGTCTATCGGCTTTGACGGATTGCTGAATTTCTATGCCGGACGAAATGCTGTATGCGACTTACCTTTTGAGCGTGCGTTCCTCAATCACATGGGTTGGTCGGGAAATATGTGCGCGCCTGCTCCTTATGTCATTGATGCCAGCGAAGAACTGATTGACCGGATTGCCAAAGAGGACATGGTACGTGGAGTAACAATCGCTGCCGGAGGTTTCTTTGGTCCGCAGGGACGTGAACTTCGTGTTCCATTGGCAGACCCGAAACAGAATGATAAAATTGAATCTTTCGAATATAAAGGCTATAAGATTACCAACTTCGAAATGGAAAGTTCGGCTTTGGCAGGACTTAGCCGGTTGATGGGGCACAAGGCTATGACCGTCTGCATGGTGATAGCCAACCGACTTATTAAAGAGGCCAATACAGGATATAAAAATACAATTGATACACTGATTAAAACTGTACTTGACAGAATATAGAGCTACGTTCTTCTGAAAGAATAAAAATGTAATCGTTAGAATAGAATTATAGAGCTGCCTAACGAGTTCTAAATATTGAAATTCCCCCACGCTACAAATAGTTATAGCGTGGGGGAAATTCTTAATAAGGGACTTGTTAGACAGTCCATTTTTATCATTTAGCCTATCTTCAACATAGTATCACTATGACGCCGTGATAGTAACGCTATAATACGATTATAGTGACATTATCCGAGAAGGATAGCGTCACTTTATCACACAATTATTTTTAATCTGATTTTTTATCAATAACCAATCGTAAATCTCTCCTGATGATGTTTCGGATATTCCAATTCATCAATCATTGCGGCAGCGTAATCTTCGACAGAGATATGGCTGTTTCCTACGATGTCTACAATCATATCATCTTTTCCCAACCGATAACGTCCTGTACGCACTCCCGGACGCATATCTGCTGCCGGAGAGAAGAACACCCAGTCTATTTCTTTCTCTTTCTTCAAGAAGTTCAGATAAAACTCTCCTAAGGCTTTCACTCCCGGCAATATATTTTCGGGCACTTCGCCGGAATCCATCAAACGCAAGCACGGAGCGATAAATAAAGAACCGGCACCACCAACCATCAGAAAACGATTGACGCCAGCCTTCTTCACTCCATCAATTATAGTCAGATAAACTTTAATGGTTTCATCGTATATATCAGGATTATTCCATCCCGGATTGAACGCACTAACAACGGCATCCGCGCCTTTACAAACGTCGGCCACTTCATCAAGCACGGCTACATCGGCTTTCACCACTTTCAGATTTTCATTCTCTATCTTTATCTTTTCCGGATTACGAACTACTGCTGTAACTTCGAAACCACGATTCAAAGCCTCATTCAGAAGAGCAGAACCAACAAAGCCACTTGCTCCGATAAGGACTATCTTTTTCACTTTCTCCATATTCAAATCTATTATAATGTTACTACTATTATAATAGTAACACTACAATATTCAGAATGTTGGTTCTCTTTTAGAAAATTAATTATCCGATATAAGATTCTATCGTCTCTCTTAGCCTCTCCAAAGAATAGGGTTTTGAAATAACGGCGTTACATCCGGCTTGAATAGCCTGTTGCTGTTCGGTATAGAAAGCATACGCAGTCACTGCAATAATAGGCACGGTCAAAGAAATCGTACGGATCTTTTCAGTAGCCTGAATACCGTCCATCACCGGCATACGAATATCCATCAGTATCAAATCCGGGCTTTCACGGATGAAACTATTGATAGCCTCCTGCCCATTGCGTACCCATGAGATAATATATTCTTTATTCAGAAGAATGTTTAGTTGAGCAAAGTTCGACTCTATATCTTCCACTACCAATATCTTTTTACGTTTATCCGCTTCAACATCCTTTTTATGCGGAAGTCTTCTTTCAACAACTTCTTTCGGTACTTCCTGATAAGGCAAATAGAGTGCAAACGTACTCCCCTGCCCCAATTCTGAAGTTACCTCGATGCGCCCGCCCAGACGTTCCACGATACTTTTACAGATTGAGAGTCCCAGCCCGGTACCTTGTACGAAGTCATTCAGTTTCTCAAAACGGGTAAAAATTTGCGGGAGCTTCTCTTTGGATATTCCGCAACCTGTATCGCTAACAAATAGTTTCAGCCAGGGGCCTTCATGTTTCAGCCCTAATGTAATAGTTCCCTTTTCCGTATTTTTAATGGCATTCGAAAGGAAGTTGAACAAGACCTGCATCACCCGGTTTCGGTCGGTAGAAGTCCAGTATTCTCCTTCCGGGCGAATCACATTCAACTCTACGCTTGACTTCATCTTCAACTGGTGCACTTTCTCCACTTCTTCCACCAAACTTGCAATCTCTACCTGTTGGAAATGCATCTCCGACTTTCCGGATTCAATACGGGACAAGTCCAAAATATCATTGATTAACTGCAACAACAAGTTACTGTTTCTCTGGATTATTTCCAGATACTCCATTTTTTCTTCTTCACTCTCTGTCACCGCGATAATCTCCGAGAAACCAACAATAGCATTCAACGGGGTACGAATCTCATGGCTCATATTTGCCAAAAAGACCGACTTCATCTTATCGGCATCTTCCGCACGACGTTTAGCTTCGATCAATTCCTGCGAACGCTGAATCCGGTCTCCGATATCATGTATCAGCGCAAGTACTCTGTTTCCTTCGAATGGGGCGATACGTGCCTGAAAATAATGCAGACTTCCATCCACTTCAAGGGGATATTCTATTTCCTTCAACTTACCGTCACGCAAACATTCCCGGATGTTACAAAGAAACAGGTCACTGACCTCCGGTGAATAAATAGATCGTCCGTCTGCTCCGCGCAACACTTCCACAGGATGAAGCAAGATTGTCCCCGGTGCCATCAGGACATCGGTAATGAAAAAGTTATCATCAAAGATAAATATGAATTCCGGCAGTGCTTCAATAATTTTACGGTTGTATTCTTCCAGATATTTGATATGTTGCTCCTTTTCGCATTGTGAGGTGACGTTCACCGTATATGCCAGCAGTTTGCCCGGATGACTTTTGCAACTTTCTTTGTAGGACAGAAAATGATCTTCCAGCCAAATCACTTCCCCTTGTTCGCCCATACAACGAACTCTTATTTGTGAGGTCTTAGACTCTGATGAAAGCATTTCTGCAAATGCCTGTTGATAGGATTCAGCATCTTCCGGATGGATAAACCGATAAAAATCATCAATGTCCTCAAAAATGATTCCGGTATCCTTCAATCCGAGTGTAGAGAAATAATCGTCTGAAAAGGAGCATTTGCCCGTAATGATATCATACTCCCATAAAGCTATTTGATGGGCTGCAAGCACAGAAAGTATTTCCTGATAGTTTTCCCGTATGAGTTCGCTTTTCTCATTCGGAGAATATAAATTGATCGCTGGTTCCATAAGCATTATTGTTTTATTTTGTTTGGTGTACCACTGCACGGCAGCAAATATAAACAAATAAAGCACAAGTTGTGCTCAATTTTCCATTTTTTACTTAGAAACAATTATCTTTGCTCATCCAAAAAGAAAAAACAATGAATCAAGATACGATCTGCGCTATCGCTACCGCCCAGGGCGGTGCTATCGGAAGCATCCGCGTTTCCGGTCCGGAAGCTATTTCTATCACCGGCAGCATATTCAAGCCCACCAAGACTGGCAAATTATTGAGTGAGCAAAAACCATATACTTTGACATTCGGACGTATTTATGACGGGGACGAGATTATTGACGAAGTGCTCGTCAGTCTTTTCCGTGCTCCTCATTCATACACAGGAGAAGATAGTACGGAAATCACGTGCCATGGTTCTTCTTATATTCTTCAACAGGTGATGCAGTTGCTTATCAAAAACGGTTGCCGCATGGCCCAACCGGGAGAGTATACACAACGTGCTTTTCTCAATGGAAAGATGGATTTAAGTCAGGCAGAGGCTGTGGCGGACTTGATCGCTTCTTCATCTGCTGCCACCCATCGTTTGGCTATGAGCCAGATGCGAGGTGGTTTCAGCAGAGAATTGACGGAGTTACGTAACAAATTGCTGAATTTCACCTCTATGATTGAACTGGAGTTGGATTTCAGCGAAGAGGATGTTGAATTTGCCGATCGTTCAGCATTAAGGAAGCTAGCAGATGAAATCGAACAGGTCATTTCGCGGTTGGCTCATTCTTTTAGTGTTGGTAATGCTATTAAGAACGGGGTCCCTGTAGCTATTATCGGTGAAACGAATGCCGGAAAATCGACTTTACTGAATGTATTATTGAATGAGGACAAAGCGATTGTCAGTGATGTCCACGGGACAACGCGTGATGTGATCGAAGATACTATCAACATCGGAGGAATCACTTTTCGATTCATTGATACTGCCGGAATCCGGGAAACCAATGATACGATCGAAAGTCTCGGTATCGAACGTACTTTCCAAAAGTTAGATCAGGCAGAGATTGTCCTTTGGATGGTAGATGCCGTGAATGCTGCCTCTCAAATCGAACAGTTATCAGAGAAGATTATTCCGCGTTGTGAAGGAAAGCATTTGATTGTTGTATTCAATAAGGCTGATTTAATCGAAGACAAGCAAAAAGAGAATTTACAGTCTCTATTAAAAGACTTTTCTAAAGAAGCTACGGAATCTATTTTCATCTCGGCCAAACAACGAGAGAACACAAGTGAACTGCAAAAAATGCTTATTGACACCGCACACTTGCCTACAGTGACACAAAATGATATTATTGTGACAAATGTAAGGCATTACGAAGCTTTAAATAAAGCTTTGGAAGCTATTCATAGAGTACAAAACGGACTTGATTCGCAGATTTCCGGGGATTTTCTTTCGCAAGACATACGAGAGTGTATCTTCTTTATTTCGGACATCGCTGGTGAAGTTACGAATGATATGGTGCTTCAGAATATCTTTCAACATTTTTGCATAGGCAAGTAAGTGGTGATTACCAACGGTTAGCATATATCATCAATGATTATTAAGGCGTTCATTTTGAGCGCCTTTCTTTTTAGCCTTATAAGCGATGGTTATCGTTTATAGGGCTTTTTCAGCTCATTTTTGTACCGTATTTGTTGCTCGCTTGTTACTCTCCGATTTTAGGTCGGAAAGGTCGTGGATACACTGGTATGTCATGGTACGTGGTAGTACGCGATGAAACAGATTTGGCGAAATAAACGGATAAATAAAATGAGTAGTAGAATCGACATTCAGAAAAGATGTAAGTGGTGCAACGCTGTTTTCACAGCTCATAAGACTACCACAGAGTATTGTTCACACCGATGTGCCAACCTTGCCTACAAAGACAGGGTTAGAAAACAACGCATCGAAAGTCTGCAACATGAACTTGGGAAAAGTATCAAGACACCTCCCAACTTAAACAACAAAGAGTATCTTACTCCGTCAGAAGTAGCCGAATTATTAAATATCGGGCGCACTTCCATATATCGCTATATCCGCAATGGTGTAATCAAGGTAATCCGATTTGAAAGGAAAACCCTTGTTCGCAGAGCTGACATAGAAGATATGACAGACTTTATTGTTCAAGAAACAGAGGACAAACAACCAAAAGAGAAAGTCCCTATCATCGACTTCTATACTACAGCCGAAGTGAAAGAGAAATACCATGTAAACGAATCATGGATATTTGCGGTAGCCAAAAAGAACAACATTCCTCGCACTTTCAATCGTGGTAAGACCTACTGGAGCAAGAAGCACATGGATGCTTACTTTGCCAAGAAAGCTCCGAATCCCGACATTACCGAATGGTATAGTACCCAAGAAATGCAGGAGAAATTCGGCATGACTTTATCTGCTATCTACACTTTCGTTTCCAAGAATGCCATCCCGAAGAAGAAAGAAGGTATCATGGTGTACTATTCCAAGAAGCATGTGGATATAGCCAAAGGCGTGGCAGCACCCGAAGAACCGCAGTATTATACGGTAGCCGAAGCAATGGAGAAGTTCAATCTCACCCGTGACCAACTCTATCATTATGCGAAGTATCATAATATCCCAAAGGTCAAGAAGGGCAAATACACGCTTATCTCCAAGCCCGAACTAGATAAATTGCTTGAAGCCCCAAAGATTGAATAAGTTATTTATCGGTGAATGTAGCCACCATTGAATCACCATATTCCTTTGCAAAAACAAATGTAAAACTCTAAATATTAAACAGTATGACACACACATGTACAAAAGTAACAGTTCGTCAGAGAGCGATTCGGAATAATCGCATCTCCTTGTATCTGGATTATTATCCGGCAGTCCGTAACCCAGAAACCATGCAGATGAGTCGTCGGGAATATCTCGGCATTTACATCTATGCCCACCCCAAAAACGAAATGGAAAGGGAGTTCAACAACGATATGTTGAACAAAGCAGAGGCTATTCGTTGTATTAGAGTACAGTCGCTTATCAATGAAGAGTTCGGCTTCTTGGACAAGACAAAGCAGAAAGCTGACTTCCTCGCCTACTTCAAAAAGATGTGCCGAAGCAAAGACCAGAAATGGACGTTTGTCTATCAGCATTTCTATAACTTCGTCAAAGGGCAGTGTACCTTTGGCGAGGTCACTGTGGACTTGTGCAAGAAGTTCCGTGAATACTTGTTGAATGCCAAGCAGCTCAAACACAGCAATCGTCCCATATCCCTCAATTCAGCATCCGGCTACTACTCCACTTTCAGAGGATTGTTGAAAATTGCCTACCGAGACAAATGGCTTCGGGAAAATATCAATGACTATCTTGACAAGATTGAACCGCAAGATGTGAAGAAAGAGTATCTGACACTGGATGAAGTGAAACAGCTTGCCGCCACTCCTTGTGACATCCCCGTTCTGAAAGCCGCTTCTTTGTTTGCTTGTCTGACAGGTTTGCGCATCAGCGATATTCTCAATCTTCAATGGGAAGACTTCGCCATTGCTCCCGACCAAGGCTATTGCTTACGTATCAGAACACAGAAAACCCAAACGGAAGCGACACTCCCTATCAGTTACGAAGCCTACGAACTATGCGGAACCCCCGACACAGGAAAGGTATTCAAGGGATTAAAGCGAAGCATGATTAACTATCCGCCGAAGAACTGGCTCAAAAAAGCAGGAATAACGAAGCCGATAACCTTTCACGGATTTCGTCACTCCTATGCAGTCATACAAATCTCTTTAGGTACAGATATTTACACAGTATCAAAGATGCTAACTCACAAGAACGTTTCCACTACTCAAATCTACGCAGATTTGGTCAATGTGAAGAAACGAGAGACAGCCAATAAGATTTCATTAAAATGAGTATAACCATGAAACGAGGAATCATAACAAACAACGGACAAGGCATCCATATCTTTGATGGCGAAGTATGGATGACCACTTGGGAGATTGCCGACTTGTTCTATACAACGGCTGGAGTAATCAATTCTCGCATAAAAGCGATATTGAAAGCCAATATCTTAAAGGAGTATGAAGTCTGCCGATGTATCAGATTAGAGAATGGGAATTATGCCGATGTGTATAATCTCAATATGATTATAGCCCTATCCTATCAAATAGACACGGGACATTCCACTACATTCAGAAAATGGCTAATAAGCAAGGTCGTTCATAAGCAGAACTGCAACATCCTACTATACCTTAATGAAGGGGCGAACAGTACATTGTATTGCTAATAAAAACAACCTTTCAATCATCAGATTATCTGCATTGTTTAGTCAGAAACGATGCAGATAATCTTTATTTAAAGGTACACAACCCCATTGTACCAACTATTTTCACCGAAAATAAAGAATTTCACAACACGCTTATTATAAGGCATGTAACGTAGTGAAATGTGATGAAATATATTGTCAAGAGTCCGTTGGCAAGCAAAACTATGGATTTTCCCAAAAATAAATCCTATATATTTGCAGCAGAACGATTAACATATATCATTATGGAGCAGAAAAAGATAGAACATATTACCTTGCATCTGATTGTTTTCGGAACAATCGTCATCATTGGTGTTTTAGCCCGTCAAACCGTACTACACTATGGTTGGGACGAGTTCAGCAGCTACCTTATTTTTATGGTATGCTCCATTGTCATTGGAGCAATCTATCTTAATCTGCAAATGGTATTCAGACAACTCCTTTCACCGACAATAGAGAAGTGCTTTATGAGGTTTGAATGCTACCGCAATAAGGTTATAGTGGTAGAAGCTCCAGTGGTACACTCGGAACTAGCCGAAAGCACCCAGAATTCAGAACTTATCATTTCTGAGCCTGAGCCCGAAATTGAAATAGAAACTACATCTGACACAACAGAAGAAGTTTCTAATCCATCGTGTTCCGAACTCAACGAAGACGTGGCAGAACTTCCAAAGGAAGAAGCCACACCTTCTACCATCAATAATATACCCATCGAAGAATCCAATCAGCCAACAGAATACGAGATATTCCGTGCCAACGCTATGGCTGAAAAGGAACGGACATCGCAAGAAAAATTAGATAAGGTTCTCGCATATACGAAACGAAACTTGGTTCTCTACCTTAGCGAAACTGACCTCAATCGTTTATGTGGATATATTACAGAATACTACCTATCCGATTCCCTGCCTAAAGTTGAGCAGATAAAGGTTGATGCTCAATTAAAAACCATTGACATCATGCACTTTGGATGGAATATTGGCAAAGCATTTGGCAAGCCACGTTTACAGACTGCCACATTCATAAAGAGGGTATTTGCTCACACCCTCCGTAATTCGGAAATATCTACCATTGAACGTAAAATGTCGCACACAGAATCAGAGTGTAAGATTAAACTGGATAGAAAGATATTAGCCAAATGAGACAATAGTTACTATGGCTTACGAGTCGTAATCTCTTTATATGCTTGTTTTTTTAACATATGGAATTTTTTCCAAACTTTCCTATATTGTTTAACGATATTATCACCCTGATTTATTTCCTTCATAACAGCATTTGCTTTATTTAAATAACTAATAAAATTACCCCAATCATAAAATGTAGTTCGTTTATACCCTGTCGGACTACTACAATCTGCAATCCATTTTAACCTTCGTTTTGACCCCAAATGTGTAAATCTTTTATATAACCGTCTTTCAAATAATGAGTTTGATGGAATATGTGCCTGTTTTGCGAAGTGAATACCTCTTCTAAAAGAACGTTTCATGTTCCTATAAAATTTAGAGAATCCGGAAGCTTTGACTTTAACCTTATCTCCTTCAAATACAAACCCTAAATACTCTAACTGCTTATTGGTATGTACAACTCCATCTTTAACAATCCCCCCTACCAAAGCATTGTTATGGTCTAACTCATAACGATAAACATGAGTCTTTGATTCCTGAATTTCCAAATGCGCTTTATATTCGACCTCTTCACGTATTAGGTCGTAGAAATATTTTTCATCCTCCTGATTACAAATAAGAATTAAATCATCACTATATCTTTGATAATACACATTCTTATACGGTTTTGATGCTCCTTCATAAATCTTTACATCAAAATCAAGCATATAAATATTAGCTAGTGTTGCACTAAGTGGTGTCCCTTGTGGTATTCCTCTTTTATTTTGTTTACCTTGTTTCTCTCTAATTTGTTTGTTAAATGGTTTATCTACTCTGATTAGGTCAGTAGCCTCTCTGAAAAATTCATCAGCATAACAATATGCTACAACATTCTCATGCCGCAAATGATATATCTTACTAACGTATTTACGTTTTAGCTCTACACTACTTGCATCATTGGGTTTATGGCGTTCAACTATCAATTTATGCTGAAACCTCTTAAACAACTCATTTTCATTAACATATTTATAATCAACAAGATTTTTGTAAATTTTATAATGATCTGCTGGTAAATCTTCAACATTCAAAACCTTTTTCCATTGCTTGTGCAATAATCTGTGGTCAAGATTATCAAAGAAAGATGTAACATCAGCAACAATTACTGATAACCTGCGATGCCTATTATTTCTAATAAATAGAAACGCATCAGCCGCAAACTCAATATTACATTTGTTACCCTCCAACAAATCGTTTTTAGGAATCTTACGATACGCTACCGCAACAGAAGCATAATCCTTGTCAGATAAATATTTTTCATATGCTTGCGTCAAAATATCATTATAGTAGCTATATATAATTGAATCAAGATGTGAAGGATAATATATATGACGCTCTTTTTTACCTTTATTTGTTCGTATTCGTTTTCCACTTGAATTTTTGAGTGCAGATTCATCTGGTCTGAATTTTCTCTGAGTCAGCACTCTATGTAATAATGGAACAAACTTATGTCGAACTATATTTTGAGAATCTATAACATAATTTTCTACCCAAACCCTATCTTTTGAACTAACTAGCGGTTTACCTATATGGGGATATTTTTTAAACTTAAGCCACTCTATCTGCATAGTTTTCATATTAAAGAAAGATTAAAGTTGGTCGTAGCATACCTATTGATGGATACATGCCTGATGTTGCTTCTTACTTACGTAATAGACAACGCTACTCTTTGATAGAATGAAATTCGTAACTTTGCACAGACTATCAAGTATGACAGATTGCACATTATTAGAACCTAAGATTGCTCTTCTTCTCGTTACACTCTGGACAATAAAGCTTGTTAAATTATTATCCGATGTTTGGAGAATTGGAATCACTCTTCACACGTCAGCCAAACCCTGCGTGTGGAACACGTATGTGTACTTTACATAAAACGTACCCATCGGTCTTGTCCCAACTTTAATCATTCTGTATTTATATATTATAGCACATTACGTGCCATTTACAATAATAAGATATAACATGCCAAAATTGGCAGATATACGACAAGCATGATGTCAATTTGACAGCACTACACAACGCCATTATCGTTTACTTCATCACATATCACTGTCAACCACTATCAAAAAGTTATTCGTCAGTTATATTTTGGTGAACGATTTCACCATTGAAACACCAGTTTCCTTTGCCGTCGAACAATTAAAAACGATTGGCGTATGCAAAAAGAAACAGTAACATTTGATAAGCTGCCCGAAGCGGTAGGTTATTTGACCGAACAGGTCATCGAGTTGAAAAAGATGGTAGCGGAACTCCAGCCACACCCATCTGACAAACATGTATTGGTGGAAATAGAGGATGCTTGCCGTATCATCCGAAAAGCCAAGCCTACCATATATACATTGGTACGCAAGGGGCTGCTTCCTGCCTATAAGAAAGGGAAGAAGCTCTATTTCTACGAGGACGAACTTCTGACTTGGATTGAGAACGGACGAAAAAAGACTTCCGAGCAAACATACGAGGAAATGCTTGTAAATATGCAAGGCGGTGTCCGCCATAAGCCCAAATCATCTGTGAAACTTTAATGAGTAGAGCTATGAATACATATTCTATTAATCCAACATCCATCATTGACGAAGCGGTTGATTTAAGTATGCGACTGACGGGCACTGATTTTCCAGTCAGCATATTTCCGACAAAAATCCAACGCATTATCAGTGAGGTTCACGAATGCCATAACTACCCTACCGACTACATTGCCGCAGCTATTCTTACAGCGATTGCAGTCGGCATAGGCAACACGCATCTTACCCAAATCAAGCAAGGTTGGGTAGAAAGCCCTATCCTGTATATGGCATTGATTGGACGACCGGGAGCAAACAAAAGCCATCCGCTTAGCTTTGCGATGAAACCGTTTCTGAATTATGACTACAAACAGAATCAGGAATTTGAAAAGGCTCTTGCCAAGTATGATGAGCTGATGAGTATGAGCCGTAAGGAACGAACAGAAAGCGGTGAAGAGCAATTTCCACAGGAACCAGTCCGTAAACGCTTCTTGATTTCAGATGTAACACCTGAAGGATTGAGTCTTATTCATGCGCAGAACAAACGTGGTTTATGCTTGTGGGCTGATGAATTGTCCGCTTGGTTCAAGAACTTCAACCGCTATAATAACGGTTCGGAAGAACAGTTCTGGTTATCGGTGTTTAGTGCCAAGACCACTATATCCGACCGCAAGAATGCCAAGAGTTCCATCTTCATCAAGCGACCGTATATCTCAGTTATTGGTACTATCCAAAAGAAGATTCTCAGTGAGTTGGCTAAAGGTGAACGTTCCAGCAATGGATTCATCGACCGCATTCTGTTTGTGATGCCCAATCTGCAACAGAAGGCTCGTTGGAATGACAAGGAACTGCCGGAGAACATCGAACAAGAATGGAATGCCATTATTGACAAGCTGATACAACAAGAGTATGCCCTCAATGAATTTGGAGAGATAGAACCGCATATTCTTCTCTTCACGGAGGATGCCAAAAGACGGCTTTACGAGTGGCAGCACCACTTTTCAGAATTGTGCGACCGAGAGACAAACGACACCATTGTGAGTATCTATTGCAAGTTGGAGATATACATCATCCGCTTCTGCCTGATTATCCAATTAGCACGATGGACTTGCGGAGAGTGTGATAAAACTTGTATAGACCTGTTGACAGTAAAACGAGCCATCAAACTGACAGAGTATTTCAAAGAATCCGCATTGAGCGTTCAAAACATACTCAATGAAAATGCGCTCAACAGCCAACAACAGGCGATAGTCAATCTGCTTCCTCCAGCCTTTACAACTGCCCAAGCTATACAAATAGCCGAGCAAAACGGAATGAAGGAGCGCACATTTCAACGCTTTCTCAATGACAACATCGGGACATTGTTCCGCAAAGAGAAGCATGGAGAATATTCAAAGATTAACCCGTGACATTTTTGTCGGTTTTGACACTTTCCCAGCGAAAACGACAATAACGACAAAAGTGACACACCCAAAAAGAAACATACAATGAGTACACATAGATTCATATTAGAACCCTACAAAGGTGTCAGCACTCGACACACTTGCCCGAACTGCCACCGCCAAAGATGTTTTTCCAAGTACATTGATACGGAGAAGCAAATCAAGTTTCCAGAGTACGTGGGGCGTTGTGACCATGAGCAGAAATGCGGTTATCACTTCACGCCTCGTGATTACTTTGAGCAGAACCCGTCTGAGAAAGAAAAGTTTGCGGAGAAGGAGAATAGTTTCAGGAACTATGCCCCTATTAAGGAAGCGCAACCCATAGCCACATCCTATATTGATTTGGATATAGTCAACCAATCTTTACGTGGCTATCCTGCGAACAAGTTGTTTCAGTTTCTATCGGCTCAGTTCGGAGAAACAGAAACATTGACGCTAATGAAGAGATACAAGGTTGGCACGTCCAAGTATTGGGACGGTGCAACTGTATTCTGGCAGACGGACAATCAGAATAAAGTCCGTACGGGTAAGATAATGCTTTACAATTCCGAAACAGGTAAGCGGATAAAAGAACCATACAATCATGTTACGTGGGTACACTCCATTCTGCACAAAGGTGATTACAATTTGAAGCAATGCTTCTTCGGTGAGCATCTGCTTCCTGAAGACAAAAGCCGTCCTGTCGCACTGGTCGAAAGCGAGAAAACGGCACTCATCGCTTCCTACTATCTACCGCAATTCCTATGGATAGCATCAGGTGGAAAGAACGGTTGCTTCAATGCCAACAGCCTATCCGTTCTGACAGGAAGAAACGTTGTATTATTCCCCGATTTGGGAGCGACCGAGTATTGGCAGAGCAAAATCGGTCTGATGAAAAGCTACGGAATTGAGGTGCAGATGTTCGATTATCTGGAAGCCAACGCCACCGAAAACGAGCGGAAAGAGGGGTACGACATAGCCGATTATCTGCTCAAAGTGAAGCCCGATGAAGCTATCCTCCAACAGATGATAAGGAAGAATCCTGTCTTGAAAACACTGATAGATACATTCGATTTAAAACTCGTCAGCGTACAACAAGGCACTCCACAACCGAAGGTTTCACCACCTAAGAAACGAGGTTTCAGGCTTTGAATACAGGGAGAGAAATCGAGACTTTTTTACTGTAGCAAGTTAATGTCGGTGTATTACATTTCCCTACCACTTGCTCCTCAAAAAGTCTGAGGAGGCAGCTCCTGATGGTCACAAATTATTCACTAAAAACAATTCACATGGAAAAGAAATATACAGTAACACTCCGTCTATCATACCAGCAATACGCATGGCTTGGTGCGCTTTGCAGACGGAGCAAGCAAACTCAAAGCGAAGTCATCCGTTCGCTCATCGAGAACGGTTCGGTACGTGAACGAATCACGCAAGAGCATATCCACATCATCCGGCAGCTGATTGGCGAAAGCACCAATCTTAACCAGTTGGCAAGACAGGCAAACACCTACGGTTTCTTTGCTGTTGCGGACAGATGCGAAGAAATGGCTCAGCACATTAATCAACTTATAAAACGACTAAAAGATGATAGGTAAACAAACAAAAGGAACGTCATTCGGTGGTTGCGTCCGCTATGTCCTCAAAGAGGAAAAATCAAAGCTATTGGAAGCGGTAGGAGTAGAAGGTACACCCGAACAGATGGCAGAGCAATTTGAGTTACAAGCATTACTCAATAACAAGGTAAAGAATATTGTCGGACACACCTCGCTCAACTTCTCACCGAAAGACAGTGCAAGGCTAAAGTCCGATGATGCTCTGATGCTGAGCATAGCGCATGACTATATGAAACTAATGGGTATTGAGAATACGCAATACATCATTGCCCGACATATCGACCGTGAGCATCCACATTGCCATATCGTATTCAACCGAGTGGACAATAACGGCAAGACGATTAGCGACAAGAATGATTTCCACAGGAATGAGAAAGTATGCAAAATGCTGACCGCTAAATATCGCTTGCACTTTGCCAATGGTAAAGACCATATCAAAGAGGAACGTTTGCGCCCCTACGATAAGGCAAAGCACGAGATATACAAGGCATTGAAAGAAGAACTGCCCAAAGCTCATAGTTGGGAAGACTTGAAAGATATGCTTGCAGACCGAGACATCGATATGAAATTCAAGGTCAGTCGGACTACACGGGAAATACAAGGTGTCAAGTTTGAACACAACGGTTTTTCTTTCTCCGGCTCAAAGGTCAGCCGAGAATTTAGCTATCTAAATATCGACAACCGACTGAAAGAGAATGCTTGTGCATCCTTGTTGGAGTCAGCCAAACAGGAACCCAAACAGCAGAAAGAAGAGGTGCAGCAAAGCGTTTCTCATTCCGATGATAGCTTTGGCTTCGGTCTCGGTTTGCTAAACGGCAGCTCATCCTATGATACCACTGCCACAGAAGAAGCTGAATTCAATCGCCTGATGAAAAAGAAAAAGGCTAAGCGCAAGCGAGGCTTTCATTTATAATCCACTTTTTATTAACACTTTAAATTTAATTATTTATGGAAGATTTGATTCTTGATTTCAATCTCTACTTGTGTGAGAAGTTCGGCTACAGAAACAGTTGTAGCGTGATGCAAAATGCCAATGGCTTTTGTGTGAACATCAGTGAACGTGATCTGGACTGTTACATCCGCTTCTGGGAGTATAGTTGTGGAAGAGGCAATTTCCCCGACTGGTCTATCATCATTGTGCGCAGTAACTTCAAGAAGAACCAAGAAGAAAGCCTGAAAGATTTGGCTCGCTTCTTCAAGGAGTACATGCCACGCTACGGTTACAAACACCTCTGTACAGAAGGTGATAACTACAAGTATTATCAAACACTCGGTTTAAAGCTCATCTATCGAGGAATCTTTGACCAAAACAATTATGGATTGCCGATGAAGGACTTGAATGTCTGACACATCGTTTAGAATTAAGGAGGGGACTTTTCCTCTCCTTTTCTTATATACCGATAAATCAGAATTTACCGACACTTGACCATTCATCAGAAGTGGGAGAAGTTCGTCTCGCTGCTTAGTCAAGGAATCTATTTGTTGGTAGTTATTTACAATCGTTTGGTAAATGCTTCCAATCTTTTCATCAAATAATTTCAGAATATTTCTTGTTGGTATGGGCAATAAGATATTCTTGATTGTATCTTGAGAAATATTATCCCTTGCAGAACCCGTACTGAGTGTAATGAAATGGCTATACAATGATGATATATGGAAGTACACATAGTATAACATATTTTCTATTGTAGGGATAACGCCACAAACGGCTTGATTAGAACAAGCCTCGAATGTAAGCAAGCTAACTTTACCTGCTGTTGCGCCATACATTGCGACCAATATACTGTTGCTTGGATATAACTTTGCACTTGAGTTTTCTAATCCACATTTTGTAATATAATTGGTAGTCTTAGTGATTATAGGACTATTCAGTTCCCCACTGTTTATCCAAGCTATTTCTCCGTTATCGTAGTATTCTATATTTGTTGATTTGGGTGTACCTCCTGAATATGTGGTAGCAATATCTTTTATTAAAGATATATCCCATCCTTCGGGAATTTCTCGCTTCAACTTCTCATTCCAAACCATCTTACCTCCACTAGATTCATACGGTTTCCCCTCCTCATTCGGGAAATCAAACTGCACAAACCAGTAGTCATATAGCTGTTTTGCCATTGCTTCTAAATTCTGATTTAGCAGTCTCTTATATTATATATAAAGACATAAATATCAGAATTATGAAAGAAAACATCATTCAGGCGATAGTTGCGAAGATGCAGCGTGACTTAGATTGCCGACAAATGGCACGGCTTAAAGCTGTGCTTACATCAGAACTGCATAATGTAGAAATCATTGAAAAGAGCGATTGTGCCACACAGCAAACGCAGGAGAATGAACATCTTCTTAACTCTTTTATATCAGCCAAAAAGATAGAGGGATGTTCAGATAAGACATTAACTTACTACCGTAATACCATTGAACGGTTGTTAGTCACGCTTTCATTGGCAATTTGTCACATTACGACAACAGATATTCGTACTTATCTATCCGATTATCAAGAAGAACACCAATCGAGCAAAGTGACCATTGACAATATGCGACGCATCTTTTCCAGCTTCTTTGCATGGTTGGAAGATGAAGATTATATCGCTAAAAGCCCGGTAAGACGCATTCACAAAGTTAAGACAGATTCACTTGTAAAAGAGGTGCTTTCTGACGAACAGTTGGAGCAACTTCGAGATAGTTGCACGACCAAACGAGACCTTGCTATTATAGACTTTCTTTCATCCACGGGCATCCGTGTGGGTGAGTTGGTCAAACTGAGCCGTGAAGATATAGATTTCCACGAACGGCAGTGCGTGGTGTTCGGAAAAGGTAACAAAGAACGTGTTGTTTACTTCAACGCCCGTACCAAACTACATTTGCAACAATATCTTAATGAGCGAACAGACAGCAATCCAGCCTTATTCGTTTCCCTCAATTCGCCACACTCACGACTGACTATCAGCGGTGTGGAAGTTAGAATCAGAAAAATGGGGCAAGCCCTTTCTATGCCAAAAGTTCATCCTCACAAGTTCCGTCGTACCCTTGCAACAATGGCTATCGACAAAGGTATGCCCATTGAACAGGTACAACGTTTACTTGGTCATGTACGCATTGATACTACACTGCATTATGCCATTGTGAACCAAAACAATGTAAAGTTAGCTCATAAGAAGTATTTGGGATAATAACCGTGCTGATTTCTGCTTTAAAATTTGTACTTTTGCAATCTAATATGGAACGCTAATAAAAGCACTATGGACTTGCAGAGAATCAATAAACATAAGCAATCGTTTGATGACATTTGCCATTATATCGAAGACGATAATGGAGCGGATAAAGTAGAAGTATGGTTTGCGAGAGAATTGCAGATTATATTGGGATATGCAAGATGGGAGAATTTTCAAGTAGCATTGACTCGCGCTGTTGAATCATGTAAAACACAGAATATCAACATCGACGACCATTTTCGTGAGGTCACGAAAATGGTTACTTTGGGTAGCGGAGCTAAGCGTGAAATACAAGATTTCATGCTGACTCGTTATGCGTGCTATCTTGTCGCACAGAATGGCGACCCCAAGAAAGAAGAAATAGCTTTTGCACAAGGTTATTTTGCCGTACAAACTCGACGCGCAGAACTTATTGCGGAGCATATAGAACAATTGTCGCGACTTGAAACGAGAGATCGTTTGCGTTCTTCCGAAAAACAATTATCACGTAATATTTATGAGCGCGGAGTGGATGATAAAGGTTTTGGACGCATTCGTTCTAAAGGTGATGGTGTGTTATTCGGTGGGCATACAACAGAAGATATGAAGAACCGGCTTGGCATTAAATCGACACGCCCATTAGCAGATTTTCTTCCAACTCTTACAATTGCAGCAAAAAACCTTGCCACAGAAATGACAAATTACAATGTCGAACAAAAAGACCTTTATGGTGAGCATAGTATAACTACCGAACATATGGACAACAACCGCAGCATCCGACAAATGCTCGGTCAGCGAGGCATACGCCCGGAAGAACTGCCAGCAGCTGAGGACATCAAGAAGGTAGAACGACGCGTTGCTTCCAATGAAAAGAAAATTGAGAAGTCTTCTTCAAAACTCCCTAAACTTAAACCTGAAGACAACGAATGAAATTAATTGACATTATAGAAGTATTCATTGCTGGAGATTGGGGCGAGGAAACTTACTCTAAAGAAACACCTTGTGCGGTAACTTGTGTACGTGGGGCTGATATTATTCCAATATCAGAATATGATTTCTCGGCAATTCCAGTCCGCTATATTAACCAACAAGCATATGCAAAAAAATGTCTTCAAGTAGGAGACATTATCATTGAAAAGTCAGGTGATAGCCCAACTCAATCCACAGGGCGTGTATCTTTGGTATCACAAGAGCTGCTTGACCATGCCGGGGCTGTTATATGCTCCAATTTTTGTACTGCCTTTCGAGTAAAGAAAGGTTGGAATCCCCTCTATGTCTACTATTATCTTCAGTTTATCTATAATCTTGGGGCGTTTTTTAATTTCGAAGGCAAAACATCCGGTATAAAAAATCTCCAATTGGATGCAGCCTTTGCTGCTATACCAATTGAAGATATTAGTGAAAGCATCCAAAACAATATTGTAGCTATTCTCCAAGGTTTAGAGAGGAAAATCGCTATCAATCGTCAGATAAATCAGAATTTACCGACACTTGACCGTTCATCAACAGAGGCAGGAGTTCGTTGCGCTGCTTAATTAATTGAATGTTTTCTTCTTTGAGATTAATTATACATTGGCAAATATTAGAAACTTGCTTGTTAAAAGCTACGGCTATATCATAGTTAAATGGTACAGGGATATTCCGCATAGCATCAAGTGATAGGAATTTTTGAATACTACCTGATATGGCATTAAATTCATAATGTTTGTAGTCCCATGAAGATAAGTAAAGCCACAAGAAATACATAATATGCATACTCTTGGATGTTTTCAATAATGCCATATTTTTAATAGCAAAATTGACATTTTTCTCCGCAACAAGATACTTATTTCCAATAGTGCCAATCATAGAGAATAAAATATCATTTGTTTCAACTTGGCTTCTTTTATTAATGGCAATGTAATCTTCTGCAGAAATGTAGTATGCTGTATTATAATCTATCCCAGATGATAGCAAATGCTTTGAAGTTATTAGATAACGGCCTTCAAGTTGTTGTTTTGGTGATTCATGTGTACCATCTTTGACTGTTATTAATGAGTTTAAGGGGCGTATTTCCCACTCTTTAGGTATTTCCCTTTTCAGTTTCTCATTCCACACCATTTCGCCACCGCTCGACTTATACGGTTTGCCCTCCTCATTTGGAAAATCAAACTGCACAAACCAGTAATCGTAGAGTTGCTTCGCCATCGCCTCTAAATTCTGATTTATCTGACGATTACGTTCTATTTTGCTGTCAATAGAACGTAATAACTTACCGATGCGTTTTTGTTCTGATAATTCGGGAATCCACACTGTGCAATCCTTGATTTTATCAGGTGATGTGTGGCGAATTTTAGTCTGTTGGGCAGCGGCACTTAATTGCTGTTTTACAAGTGCAGAGGATATAAGATAAAAAGCAAAGTTCTTGTCTAACAAGTCCTCTTTGCAAACAATCTTTGCCACATCTTGACTTTGGATATATTTACCACTTTCGGGAATAATGGCAGTAGAACCAAGCAATCCTATTGCTTGTTCGGTCAAAGGAGTGATAATATCTCCCTCCTCCATTAGAAATTCAGATCTAAAGTCACCAACATAATAAAGATTGTCTTTGGACTTATTCTCCTTAAAGCAGTTATTTTGATAGTCAAAGTTACCACAAGTCAGGCGAATATACTCCCCCTCAGTGGCGTAAAACTCGCCACTGAGACTTGCTCCTCTTGTAACATTGAGGATTTCTCCCAATTTATATCTTGTCAATTTCATTGCAATCTATTTTGGCTTTTAAGATACACTTTGATTTGTTCTTCAAGAGATTTCAAAATAAGTTCTCGTCTATTCTTTTCCATTTCTTTCTGTTCCGTAGTGGCATAACGGTTTTCTTCTACATCCTTTTTATGAAGAGCAATTATGTATTCAATCCCATCATGCAAATCCTTTTCTGATATAACCTGATTTTTTGCTCCAAATAAATCATCAAGAGCAATATTTGTCAATTGCGCACAACTACCTGATTTTAGGAGCATAGTAGTTATATATTCATTTACTTTATCGTAATCAATCATTCAAATAAATATTATATTCGTATACTATAACTACTCATTCAACATTCCCCTAACTTGTTTATCGAAGTCAGAGTCTATCCGTTGGGTTTTATTAAAAATATCGTACTCGCTTTCCGCTTTTGCCTTAGCCTGTGATGCGGAGACACGCCCTTTATCCGGCAAAATCTGATAGCGACGGAATGTAAGGAACTCATTGACACTCTCCGAAAACTGCGACATATTGAATGTATTCTCACGCTCGATAAAGTCTTCTATATAATCAAAGAAACCTGTTACAGCACGTTCCAACTGGCGGATTTCCTTTTCCTGCAAATAGTTCTTGGCTATTGATACATCAGACTTCAATATACGTCCATCGGGAGCATTCTTCCATGTGGTCAAACCCATGTGTTCTTTGCGATGGTCTGCCTTTGTGTAGATAATTTCGGCAGCTGTCTGTCCTGTAATGGCATAATGAAAACGGTTCTGTATCATAGCATAGAAATCACGTGTTGTGGGCGAGTTCTTGTCATAGTCAACACTACATTCTGCATATATATCAGTAATTTGCTGCCAAATACGGCGTTCACTGGCACGGATAGAGCGTACTCTTTCCAGTAATTCACGGAAATAGTCTTTCCCGAATACAGCCGTGCCTTGCTTCAAACGCTCATCGTCAAGTACAAATCCTTTCTTGATGTACTCATTGAGAATCTTGGTTGCCCATTGGCGGAACTTGGTTGCTTTAGGCGAAGAAACACGATAACCCACTGCAATAATCATATCCAAATTATAGAAGTCAACCAGTTCTTCAACCTCCCCTCTGATACCTCTATTTACGACGGTTGCAATTTTTGCAACTGTCGTGTCTTGCTGAAGTTCATCTTCCTTAAAAATATTGGATATGTGGCGACTAATACCGGATTTATCAATACCGAAAAGCTCTGCCATAGCCTTTTGCGTACACCAAATGGTTTCGTCTTTGATAACGACTTGCACCTTCCCTTGTTCATCTGGCAGGCTGTATAATAAAAACTGTATCTCGTTACTCATTGTTGCCTACATTTGCGTTGAACTGCAAAGCATCCAACTGTTTCATTATTTCCTCTTCCAAACGATGGCTCTCTGCAAATTGCACGGAAAGGATTTGCTTGTAGTCCGCCATTCGGAAATTAAACTCTTCTTCCGTTATATCTACATAATCAATCTTGATGTCGAAATATTGCCCAGCAGAAAGAGAATATCCCTTTTCCTTTATCTCATCGTAAGAGACAGCCACAGAGAAATCTTCCACTGCCTCCTTTCGCTGGAATGTGCCGACAATCTTTTCTATCTCTTCATCGTTCAGACGCACCTTTTTCAATCCGTTAGCATCTTTGTATTCCTCGCCCAATTTGCTGGCATCAATCAAGATTACTTTGTCGGCAGTTGCAGACTTGTCAAAGAACAGCACACTGACATTTGTACCTGTATTGGCAAACACGTTGCTTGGCATAGAAACACAGCCAAATACCACTTTGTCATCTACAATTTTATGAAGAATTTTGTTCTCAATGCCACTTTTGGCCGTGATAAAACCTGTCGGAATGACAATTGCACCCTTGCCTGTCTTTTTCAGTGAATTGATAACGTGCTGAATGAAACAGGTATATATAGCCATTGACTCTTTCTTTTTGGCGGGTACATTTGGGACTCCAGCCCAAAAACGGGCTGGCATGGCGGCTATCTTCTCGCGAGTGTCCGAGAAGTCCATCTTGAAAGGAGGATTGCTCACCACGAAATCAAACTGGCGCAACTGCTGCCCGTCATCACTTTTATGATAAGGGCTTACAAGCGTATCACCTTGAATAGCATTATCAAGCGAAGACACAAGTCCGTTAAGCAGCAGATTAAGTTTCAACATTTTGTTGCTTCGCTGGGAAATATCTTGCGAAAAGATGGTACAGCGTTCTTCTCCTATTTGATGACTAAGTGCCATCAGAAGCGTACCTGTTCCTGCCGAGGGGTCATAACATTCCATGCTATGCAAATCAGCATTATCCCCCACTAACAGACGAGCCATAATCGTTGCTATGGCATGAGGCGTATAATACTCCGCATATTTTCCACCTCCAGCGGTATTATAATCCTTAATCAAATACTCAAAGATGCTGGAGAAGAAATCGTAATTCTGTGCAAACGCTTCTTCAAAGGAGAAATTCACGAGTTTATCCACCAGAGCACGGGCGAATGGCGCACGTTGTGCCGAATCGGTCACAAACGGTGTCAATGCCTCGAACAATGGAATCTTCGTGTTGGCTGTGGTCTGCGTGGAAAATATATCTGCATTTTGTTCCGCTATATCTGTCATAGTGGAATCGAAGATAGTATCAAAATCCCCTTTTCCCTGTTGATTCCAAAGATTGGCTATCAGATGATAAGGTTCAAGCATCGGAACATCTGGAGAGATGGCACTCTGAATAAGCATACGTTCATCATCAGAAAGATTCTCGTATGCTGTTTCCCATTTTACATCCCCGGTCAGTTTCTTGGCAATCTCACTTTTCGCATTTTTTAATTCATAACCGAATTTGTCATTCAGGAACTTATAGAGAAATACCTGAGTGATAATCTTATATTCGTTACCATCGTTTCCCATACCGTATGATTGGCAGGTGGCTTTAAGTCCGTCGATGAGCCTTAATGTTTTTTCTTTAATATCTGACATAATCTTTATGCAATGCTGTAAGTGGCGTTATATTGGTTGATATACTGTTGTGAAATGCGTGTCTGAATAAATTTGTAATCCTCCATTTCGGGCTTTATTTGTGGGAAATGGAACAAACATCCATTGATAAGAGCCATCACCGTGCGTCCGAAATAAGCATCCTTTTTCAGAATGTCGTTACGATCATACACTTTGGCATCCACATCCTCTTTTATAATATTGAGAATGGCAGCAATCTCTTCGTCAAGGAAAGAGAACATAGGCTTCTGTCCCTTATCTTCCCTCTGCTTATTCACTTCACGAATACGCTTGTGTACACGAGCAAATTTTTCATCGCCCTTGTACTTTTTCAACAAGACATTATTGCGTTTTTGTAAGTCTTGCAGACGACCGATGATTTCATCCAAAGCCTGTGTTTCTTCGTTGAACTTGGCTATCGTGTCAATCACAAAACCGTGTTCCTTGAAGCGTTCCATAAAGGCTTCACGCAACGAGATAAACTCCGGATCGTCTTGGTCGAAGTTTTGGGTAAATGAAGAAATGGTACGTTGCCATTTCTCTTTCAATTCCACACCACCGGATATAAGGCGCATTTCCTCTTGTCCTATTTTGGAGAAAGTGAACTCTATATCCATCATTGCCTCATTGATTAGAGTTTTCGTTTCCTCATTTGTATTGAAAGCCTCTTTCTGATTGATGATACTTATCCGTCTTTGCACCTCAGAGAGTAGTTGCGGCAACTTGGTGATTTCGAGTTTGGCAAATTGCTCTTTCATTTCATCATCACCAAATGTACGCACGATGTTCGCCATGTTCTTGGCTGATTCCAATGCCTGTTTGAGGTCGAGCAATACAGCTTTATCCTCTTCGGTGGAGATTTCAGAAGAAAATTCTTCCGCATTATCGTATGTGTAATTGAAAAGCGTTTGCCGAACTTTCTTCATCTGATTCAATATCTCTTCCTTGTCCTCAATGACTTGGGTAAAGGTATCGGTGGCAGCGGATTCGCCAGTCTCATCCACGTCATTAAAGCGGTTTAATTCTTGTAAATATGCTTCGTTGGTTTCCTTAAAGTTGCGCTTGATGTCGGCAAAGTCAATGACAAAACCGTAACGCATACCGGGATAAGGACGGTTTACACGTGTTATGGCTTGAAGCAGATTGTGGTCTTTCAGTTTGCGCCCGAAATACAGGCGTTTCAAGCGTGGCGCATCAAAACCAGTCAAAAGCATATTAAAGACAATGAGAATATCCACTGTCATATTTTTCTTGAAGTCTTTGACTATCTGCTTGCGAGTTTCCTTGTCATCCGTATCGTGAAGAATGATTCCAGCTTTCAGCGGTCTGTATTTTGATTTGTAATCCACTTCTGGTTCACCCACTACATACGAACCATCGGAAAGTTTTATCTTGATGGGCTTCGGCTGATACTTCTGCCATTCTTCTTGAAATACATCATAAAGCCGCCTTGCCTGTTCGCTGGTTTCACAAATGACCATACCGCCTAAAGTATCATCTCCTTGTATCTTGCGAAACTCTTTTAAGTCCGTCATAATGTAACGGGCTAACTCGTTTACATAACTTGGATGCTCTATGATTTCCGACTTACGAATGTCTTTCTTTTGCACAAGGGTTTCCAATTTATCGTACACATCAGACAAACGCTCTTTATAGGAGGTTTCTATATCTTCACGTATGATTTTCAGCGTGTAGCCATCCGCAATGGATTTATCGTAATAATAGGTATGCAAATAGTTTCCGAACACCTTGCAACTGGCACGTTCCTCTTTTAACAACGGGGTACCTGTAAGTGCGATTTTAACCGCATCGGTGTCGGCATCAAAGAGATTGGCAAGAAAGCAGCCACCAGGTTTATATCCTCGGTGTGCCTCGTCAAGAATGAAGATGCGTTGAAGATTGGTTGCATAATCACTGATACGTACTTTTTCTTTATCCTCGGCAAAGCGTTGAATGTTCACAACCGTGATTTCTGCCTGTCCGCTTACACCTTGTTGTGCCTGATTACTGCGGAATTGCTCCATCAGTTCGGCTCTTGTATTGGCAGTAGATACAACCAATCCACGAGCTTCAAACTCTTGTGTGGCTTGTTCCAAAAGATCAAGGCGGTCTACAATGAAATAGAATTTGGCGACCTTATTCTGTTTGGAGTAGAAATCGTTGAGAATATAGGTCAGATAGTATGACAAGGCGGTTTTACCACTCCCTTGTGTATGCCAGACTACGCCAGATTTCACCCCCTCTGCCAGTTTTTGGCGAATAGCTAACGATGCAAACAATTGTTGGTAACGCATGATATGCTTTTGGTCGGTAGATTCTATCTTTCCATCCACCTCACGCTCCATACGGACATAGGCAATACCATATCTAATGATATACAACAACCGTTCAGGTGAACACATGGATGTTAGGATTCTGTTTGTAGGGGTGTTGAAACCGAGATTTGTCTGGTACTCAGGACTTGTATGAATGACCTGGCAATTGTAATCAGACAATATCTGTTTTTCCACCGCCTTGTCAATCTCCTTATACGGATAGTCACGATGGAACGGTGCTATTTTCTGACCGCTTAAATTTTCTTCACGGAAGCAGTTGAATGGTGCGTATGAACGTGCCCCAGTACAATAGAAAGCCCCTTGTATGGGTACGATACCGCCCAACGCATCATATTCCATATTATTGCTGAATATCATCAACTGCGTAATGTTGATGAAGCGGCGAAACTTTTTATTTGGGAAGCGTTCTTTATTCATTCGTGCGCTCTCTGCCAACATACCACCATGATTGTTGGGTTTCTTCACTTCTACAAAACAAAGTGGCAATCCGTTTACGAATAAAGTAATGTCAGGACGAAATTCGTCCTGTCCGTTCTTACAGGTAAATTCGGCTGTGAAATGGAACGTATTATTCCCAATGTTATCAAAGTCTATCAGTTTTACAGGCGAAACAACTTTGAGACGGTTATAAAAGCCTCGACCGAGGTCATCATCGTTCAGTTCCTTACGAATATCTTTCAAAACTTGAAGAAACTCTCCCTCATGTCCGGGATTCAGATTCTTAAACTGCCGTTCAAATACCTGCAAAAGAATATTCGTGTCACCGTCATAGACCGTGCCATTCTTATCTTCACTCAACTTGCCGAAGTAAGTATATCCTATTCGGGTGAGGTGAACCATTGCAGGCATCTGCACCCGTGTAGCTTCCGAAAACTGTTTCATGTCACCTATCCTTTTTGTCAGTTATCAAATCCTTCAAATCGACCTGCAATATCTCTGCTATCTGTTGCAAGGTCTCTAAATTTGGTTGAATCCTATTACAGGCATAAGCATTTACCATACTGAAACTCTTGTCGAGTTTCTTTGCCAACCATGTCTGAGAGATACCTTTTTCAGATAATACAGCCTTTATTCTATTTAGTTTCATTCTTTGATACGATTTTATAGTGCAAATATAGCGAATTATATTCGATAAACTGGGATTATTTTTGTACTTTTGTGTACGAAATAAAATTAATATGGATACAGTTAGAAAAAGAGGCGAAATAATTAGCATTGAACAGCGTTCGTTAGTATCTCAGAGATATAGACGCATAACAAGAGCGGTTAATTCGGAATTTTGGGGTAGCTCCAGCGAAACTGCTCATAGTTTATATGTGGGCTCTTATGGTAGAGATACTGCTATTGATACAAGTGACATTGATATACTTGTCGAACTGCCACGAGACGAATATAATAAATATGACGCACTAAGGGGAAATGGTCAGTCCAGATTACTACAAGCATTGAAGAATGCAATTTTACAAACCTATCCGAACAGTGATATTCATGGAGATGGGCAAGTCGTTGTGATAAACTTTTCCGATGGGATTAAATTTGAAGTTCTACCAGCTTTTCGTCAATTAGATTGGTGGGGTAATTGGAATGGGAAATACGACTATCCAGATTCAAATATGGGTGGCAACTGGTTGACAACTAATCCCAAAAGCGAGCAACAGGCAATGAAGGAAAAAAATGTTGCAAGCAATGGTTTGTTATTCGACACATGTAAGCACATGCGTGAAATTCGTGATAACTATTTTAGGAGTTACCATCTTCCGGGAATCGTGATTGACAGTTTTGTTTATCATAATATTGCTGATTGGCACTGGCTAAGAGAAGGAGAACAAAGTTCTAATCAACCAATAGGAACTTATGAAAAAAGGCTTTATGATTCATGCCCTGTTTGGAGCTTTAATCTGACAGCACCAGGAAGCAACATGCCAGTAGATACATATAAATACATTGATGTATTAATCAAAGTTTTAAAATACATGACAGAAGAATAAATCATATGGACGAACAAACAAAAATTCTTTACAGGGAGATTCTTGAACGTTTTAACAAAATAATTTGGACGCACAAAATTCATTTATGTCAAGCGAATATATACCTATCAAAGAAGAAAAAACAAAATCAGATTCTTTTAGTATTTTCTGTTTTGGTATCAGCTTCTGCAATTACCAATATATTCAAGTGGCTACCTGAAATTGTCATTGTCCCATTAATGGCTTTCTTAGCGTTGACATTAACATATTTCACCACCAAATACAAAGCTGAAAATCTAGAAAAGAAGGCAGCTGACAGCGAAAGATTTGCTGCTGTTATGCACGATTTGCGCAATAAGTATGCGGGATTCTTATCAGATATAAAGGCAGAGCTGTACACAAAAGAACAAATTTCTAAAAAGCGAACAGAATTAGAACATATAGAAAATATAGTTTATTCGGGGCTTGTTCCACAAACATCAAAAGAAGCAGTAGATGCAGCATCTTTTGCATTAAAAAACAGACAAGAATCAACTACCACAAACGAAGAAATTCTCCAAATGATTTCTGATAACTTGCAAGTATAAGATTAATTACATGCGCTATTATCAGGAATATAAGATGAATCATAGCAACACATTCTCACTATCTTTTCCCGAAGCCAAGACAATTATTGTTTCCGGTGATATTCATGGAGATTTTAATCAATTGGTATTCAAACTCTGTATTCAATACAAGTTGACGGACACTCTATTGATTGTAGCTGGGGATTGTGGTTTTGGCTTTGAAAAGAAAGAATACTATGAGCAAATGGTTAGACGAAATACCAAGAGAATGAATCAAGCCAACAATTGGATTGTATTTGTACGTGGCAATCATGATAATCCAGCTTATTTCGAAGGAACAACATTCAGTTACAAACGTTTCATTGCTGTTCCTGATTATACTATCCTTCAAGCCTGTAATCATTCTATCCTTTGTGTAGGCGGAGCCATTTCTATTGACCGAATTTATCGCATAAATGAATGGAACAAACGGAAATATCGAGTTCACTCCAATGAGTTGCAAGAAAATGATATTTCCCGCAATTTATATTGGAAGAATGAAGCTCCTATTTACGACGCTGATAAGATGAATACCATCTGTGCAAACTTCTTGATTGATACAGTTGTCACACATACTGCGCCATCACATTGTGAGCTATTCTCAAAAAGCAACCTTAACCAATGGGCTGAGAACGATTCATCACTTCTTAAAGATGTACAATCTGAAAGAAAAACAATGGATATGATCCTGCATCATCTCAAAACTGATAATCATCCGGTGAACCATTGGTATTATGGTTATTTTCACCAAAGTTGGCATTCCGCTATTGACGGAATATTATATCAGATGCTCGACATTATGGAGTTCAGCCAAGTCTATTGATTTATACCATTTCAGGTATAATATTGATGTTCGATGCAGAACTATACCCGATAGGATATAATGGTTTCCTCCGAATAAAAGTGTACCATTTATGGCATACAAACACTTTTTCAAGCGAATAATTCAGTTTTGCTACACTTTTTCCAACGAATCGAGTACCCTAAATAATCGGAACGCAAAAATTCCACCACAAACCACAGAAATCCCAAGAGAATTACTACCTTTCCTCTAAAAAGAAAAATCTCCTGCTCTTATATTCGCATGTAACTTACTTGTATCTAATTAATTATACTTATAGTCCGTAAGTTTTCCCACAAAACGCCTAAGACGACAAGTATTTTGTCGTCTGAACTAGTAAAGTTTGTTACTTTCCTCTTCAGCCTAAAAGGACTACGCTGGTGTCCAATCCCTCTATAGATACAATAATTTTGTAAACGCGCTCATGTGGCAGCACAAAGGTAATTATGTTGTCGATAGAGGTATATCGGAAAGGTCTATCCGACCAATAACGATTCTAATGCTTGAATATCATTTTGCCATTCCGCCTGCTTTTCAAGCCGCTTGAGGTAAACATCTATAAAATCCTCGTCTTTTGTCAGCATATGCCATACTGCGACCAATAGTTTTCGGGCGATGGCTACTTGTATCTTCATCTTGTTCTTATGGCGTTGGGTGCATTGCACGTAGCTGAAATTTGAGAAAAAGCAGTTTCGGGTTCTTGATGCGACCCAGGATATTTCAATCAATATCTGACGCAGGAATCGGTTCCCATGCGTCGTCCTGTTGCTTTTGACTTTATTGTTGCTTATATCATTGCGTGGTTTCAATCCACACCATCCCACTAGGTTTGTTGCTTTTTCAAACGGTTTCATGTCAGCCCCGGTCTCCGCAATTATAGCCGAAGCGGCGCGTTCTTTAACACCGGGGATACTCTGTAGACGTTTGAATTGTTTCGGGAAGTGTTCCTGGCACATGGCAATGAGAGCATTCCTGCATTCTTCGATTTGTCGCTCGATTACCTCTATAAGCTCTGCGTATTGCTTTAACAAACAGATGTCTGCCTGGTGAAAGTCACCCGTTACGGCATCCTTTATGATGTTGCGTCCGTATTTCCGTAGAGTTTTTCCATGAATGAGTTTCACCAGCTCCTCAGGGTCTGTTATCCCGGTTATTATTGCACGGACGCACTTCTGATAGCTTTTTCCATTGACTCGGGATACATAGTTACTTAACCGAAAACCACATCGCTGTAAAGCAGCGTCCTGTTTATTGCTGTTATACGTCAGGTCTTCATTCAGGTCGAAGATGCGACGGTTATACTTGCGCATGTCCTGCACTCTCTTATCTGGCACAAAACTTCCACGAATCAGATTCTTCAACAAGCATTCCGCTATCCATTGGGCATCCTTCACATCACTCTTGCGACCGGGAAGCTGCTTTATAAAATAAGGATTTACCAATTTGAGAGACATGCTCTCGCACAAGGCATTCCACACAGGGACCCAATAGGTCGAAGTGCTTTCCATTGCTGCCTCTGTCACCCCATGAGAAACCATCTCGGAACACATAAGTTCTAAATCAGGAGTCAATGTACCATAAACTTTTGCAAAAATAACGGCCTCTGTATTATCCATCACACAGAGATAAATTGTATCTTTGTGGACATCAAGGCCGGCCACGATTCTGTCTTTGTCCATATTTGAGATTTTTTAGTTACACTCCTTAAATATAGGACATTCGTAACAATTAAACGAAGTATGAAGCAGAGTTTGAGGGTTGGCCTCGGTTTTTATTGTGCCGGTGTAGAAAAACTCGATTTTTCTATATAATTTTGTATTCAACAAGCGTTCTGTAACATCCATATGGGAATATCCTATCGTTCAACACGTTGTATCTGATAGCGGACATTCCACAAAATGGCTGAAAGAAGGCGGTACAACACGTATATGCAAAACAATGAAATACAACGATTTGCATTTGCCCCTACATTCTGTGTACTTGTAAAAACAGAGGTTGTACCTATTAAAATGAATAGTCACTGATAATCAGTGATGTAAATATGCTGCATAGGCAAGTAAAAAGTAGATGCAATCATTGGTATAATTTGATGTAATTAAGTAGATAGTTGTAAGAAATCCTATGCCCATTATAGAAATACATTCCTTAACTGATCCCAGAATAGAAATATTCAGTACTCTCACTGAAGCTCAACTACGTAATCGTATCGAGTCTGATAAGGGACTGTTTATTGCAGAAAGTCCGAAAGTTATTAATGTAGCTCTAAATGCCGGTTATGAACCTTTAGCTCTTTTATGCGAGCAGAAGCATATCACTGGTGATGCTGCTGATATCATTGAACGTTGTGATGATATACCGGTCTATACCGGTACAAGAGAACTGCTTGCCACATTGACCGGATATACACTCACACGTGGCGTCCTCTGTGCCATGCACCGCCCGACATCGAAAAGTGTAGAAGAAATATGTAGAGGCGCACGGCGTATCGCAGTCATTGAAGGTGTGGTAGACACTACCAACATTGGAGCTATTTTCCGTTCTGCAGCCGCTCTTGGGATAGATGCCATATTACTGACACGCAATTCTTGCGACCCGTTGAACCGACGTGCAGTCAGAGTTTCAATGGGATCTGTTTTCCTGATACCATGGGCTTGGTTGGATGGTTCTCCCAATGAATTGCATAAACTGGGATTCCGCACAGTCGCTATGGCACTTACAGAGAAATCAATCTCTATTGATAGTCCCATCTTAGCGACCGAACCCAAGTTAGCCATTGTGATGGGAACCGAGGGTGACGGTCTTCGAAACGAAACAATTACCGAGGCGGACTATGTGGTCCGCATCCCTATGGCAAACGGGGTAGATTCACTCAATGTAGCTGCCGCATCCGCTATTGCTTTCTGGCAACTTCGTGCTAAAGATTAATCAACTTTGCCATCATCACCGGACAACACACATATATATTCCTACTCGCACCTACAATATGTATTCGCCCCACAAGAACAGCGAGGCAAGAGTTTCTCCATTAATTCACTCCGAAAAAACTCATACAGTTCTTTATGCATAGCGTCATATAGTGCCACCACCCGTTCTTCCTGTTCATCCTCAGCATGAATACCTCCCCGAAAAGGATCTGCAAAATTAAAAGAAACATATTTTCTCACTACCCCCTGCATTTCCTTTTGCACTTCCTCCGCTTCCGGACAAAGAGTAATAACATAATCCCATGTCTGCTGGGCATACGTCGCAACATCACATGGCTTTCTACGGGAAAAGTCATATCCATTCTGTTCCATCACCTGGCAAACAACATCCGGGACAGAATTTCCAACCAAAACACCGGCAGTACTAATCTTCATACCTCTACCGAACGAGTTTAAAATTTCCTGCGCCATACGACTGCGACACGTATCACTATTGCTCACTATCAGTATATTTTTCATATGCGATTTCTATTTAATTTTCATTTATTTACTGATATAGCTACTTTAATAACCCCGTCCAACTTGTTTTCAAAGACACGGTAAGCCTCCTCAATCTCATTCAATGGAAATCGATGTGTAACAAGAGGAGTAGTATCAATTTTCCCTTCCTCAATCAGTTTGAGAATCTCGGCACAGTCACAACCATCCACTCCCCCTGTTTTAAAAATCAGATTCTTGCCATACATATCAGGTAAAGGAAGAAGCTGCGGCTGTTCATAAAGGGCTACTATGGTGACAACAGCATTAGGACGAGCACAATCCCATGCCAAATGAAAAGAATCATCACTCCCCGCTACTTCCAAAACAACATCTGCACCACCATGGTCACTGTTTTGAATCACAAAATCCTTGCAGTTTTCAGGCTCCGTTACTAACACATCAGGATAATGCTCGCGAACAAAGCGAATTCTCTCAGGAGACTTTTCACAGACAATAATACGTTTAGGGTGCTTCAACATCGCACATAACAAAGTACAAACTCCGGTAGGTCCGGCACCGATAATCAGAACAGTATCTTCCTCGGTAATTTCCGAGATACGTGCTGCCCAAAAACCTGTTGCAAGTACATCACCGACAAACAAGGCTTGCTCATCACTCACTGTATCCGGAATACGATTCAAACCTTGATCCGCATAAGGAACTCTGACATATTCCGCCTGACCGCCATCAATTCGGCAACCTAAAGCCCAACCGCCATTAGGATCAGTACAGTTATTCACATATCCATGCTTACAGAAAAAACACTCACCACAGAAAGTTTCGACATTCACAGTCACTCTGTCACCAGGTTTCACGAAAGTGACATCAGCCCCCACTTGTTCTACTACACCTACCATCTCATGCCCGACAGTTATTCCGGGCACAGCACGTGGCACACTGCCATGTTTAATATGAAGATCACTGGTGCAGATGCTACCAAGTGTTACACGCACGATTGCATCCCGTGAATCCTTTATTTCCGGTCTCGCTTTCTCCTGTAACTCAAACTTTCCGTGTTCAATATATGTGTATGCAAGCATAATATCCTCCTCGTTCATTAATATATACCTTGCAAAGATAATGATTTCATTGGCAAAACAAATCTCTTTTATCACGTTCAATACTCCCAAACCGAATCTCACTCTATATTTATAACAATGCAAAGCTAAATAAAGCCATTCACTGTTTTTTCTACTTCAGTTTTGATATTCTGGAAAATATTCTTACTTTTATATCCAAAATAATAAATAAAAACAGCAGCACGACCTATTATATTTACACACAAGCCTATGATAGATACTTCCGAAAATCTGATTATTATAAAAGGTCAAATCAAGACTCCCGAAATAGAAAGCTGCCAGAATTATGATGGCAGCTATAAGATAGTATTCCGAAATGTTCCTAGTGCGTATACTTACAAAGAAGAAAATGTCCTTTGGCTGACTGATCCGGACAAACCGGACCCCAATAATTATCAAATAATCAGTAAAGGGAGAACTTTATCAAACATCAAAGCCTTATCTATTTTCAAGGCCGGATCACACAGCTATTGGCACATTCGTTTTCTGAATGGTAAAGAGTATGATTACAGAGAAAAGGACTTAGAAATTATCGAATCGTGCTTGGGAGAGAGTCGTTCGAAAAGCATATTCGAATATTTGAAGAAAGTTGCCGATGCGAACGAATTGAAAGCTGATGACGGAACGAAGCTATTGGCAAAACAATATGAAAAGATTCATTTCATCGCAAACAACAGAGCTATTGCTGTATATCTGAATCCTCAAAAATATAAAATGCAGACCCAGACTGCCTCAACCTTGATTTTTCCTTTCGGTTGTAATGCAAGCCAGCAAAAAGCAGTCCAGGCAGCTTTTGAGAATCAAATCAGTGTTGTGCAAGGACCTCCGGGAACCGGAAAGACCCAAACGATTCTGAACATCATAGCCAATATCCTTGTGCGTGGTAAGACTGTTCAGGTAGTATCTAATAATAACTCCGCCATCGTCAATGTACTTGAGAAGTTATCCAAATACGATATGGGTTTCATTGTTGCATTGCTTGGCAGCACAGCTAACAAAGAGAAATTCATCGAGACTCAAGAAGAGGAAAAACAATATCCGGAGAACTTTGAGTCATGGCATGATGCGGATGCCAACCAACCTCAATTTCTCAATCAGATACATCATCAGACAGAAGAACTAAAAAGCATATTTTCCAAACAGGAACGCCTTGCCATGGCAAGACAGGAAATACAAGCTTTAAAAATAGAGTGGCAACATTATCTGCAAGAGTTCGGAACAAAAGAAATTACTCTCAAACAACGAAAGAGTTCCAGTTCGGCAGACCTTCTGAATTTATGGAATGAATGTCAGCAATTTGCAGAAAAAGAACAATCATCAAGTCTTCGGGGAATAGCAGCTTTTATTCAACGGTTGAAATGGTTATTCTTTAAATTCAGGAGCAAAGCGATTTGTAAAATCCCCGATAAAAGTTTCTATAAACGGGAGATGAGTTTGATTATCGCCGACTTCCAAATCTTATTCTACCAAACAAAGTACGCAGAACTGGAAGTTGAAATAGACACATTAGAAAAGGAACTTGCCAACAAAGATGCAGCAGAAATGGCTAGACAAATGGCTGATACATCAATGAAATATCTAAAGAATCAGTTATTTCATACCTATGGCAATAATCATGACAAGCCCATCTTTACGCTCCCTGATCTAAGAAATAATTGGCGAGAGGTACAAAAAGAATACCCTATTATATTAAGTACGACCTTTTCATCATTAAGCAGTCTACAACGAGATGCCGTATATGATTATATCATTATGGACGAAGCGTCGCAGGTTTCCGTTGAGACCGGAGCTTTAGCCTTGTCATGTGCTAAAAATGCAATCATTGTCGGTGATACCATGCAACTCCCCAATGTAGTCACAGAAGAAGATAAGGAAAAGCTAAACTTTATCGCTAATGCCTGCCTGATTAAGCCGGAATATGATTGTGCCAATATGAGTTTTTTGCAATCCATCTGCAAAGTTATTCCAAATGTACCGCAGACCTTGTTACGGGAACATTATCGATGCCATCCTCGAATCATCAACTTCTGTAATCAGAAATTTTATGGTGGAGATCTTGTCATCATGACACGTGATAAAGGAGAAGAGAATGTCATTTGTGCCATACGGACAGCCAAAGGTAACCACTCCCGCAGTCACATGAATCAACGGGAAATAAATGTTATCAAAGAGGAAGTACTACCGAATCTATCTTATGAAACAGATGAAATTGGCGTCATTGCTCCATATAACAAACAAGTAGATGCAGTAAAATCCGCACTTGAAGAGGATATTGATGTCGCAACAGTCCATAAGTTTCAGGGAAGAGAAAAGGATGCTATCATTATGACTACTGTCGACGATGTCATCACTTCCTTTTCCGATGATCCTAACCTGCTCAATGTTGCTGTTTCGAGGGCTAAGTCACAATTCTATTTAGTCGTATCGGGAAACGAACAACCCAAAGACTGCAATATCAGCGATTTGATTGCTTATATCGAATATAACAATGGCACTGTTTCCACCAGTAAAATTCATTCTATATTCGATTATCTATATGAGCAATACACAGATGCCCGAATAGCCTATTTGAAGAAGCACAAAAAAATATCCGAATATGATTCCGAGAATCTTACATTTGCCTTACTTAAAGATATTCTGAAAGAGAATATCAATATGCGTCATTTGAATATCATTTGCCATTTACCACTCTATATGTTGATTCAGGATTATTCTCTATTGAATGAAGAGGAAAGCAAATATGCTGCAAATATAAATACTCATATTGATTTTCTAATTTATAATCGTGTAAGCAAACAACCGGTATTGGCTATTGAGACGGATGGTTATGCATTCCACAAATCGGGGACGAGTCAGTCAGAACGTGATATTAAAAAGGATCGTATCTTAGAGTTGTACGGAATTCCATTGGTGAGATTGTCTACTATTGGTAGTAATGAGAAGAAAATTATTGAGGATAAGTTAAGCGAAGTATTAAACTTGCATTAGAATGTTCATTGCAAATCATTTTTTTGTTAGAATAGAAGTTTCTGCATATTCTAACAACCAAAAGAATAAATTTTACTCCAACTATAACAATTACATCAATAATAATACCTACATTTACTTCTCATTTAAAGTACGACAGCACAATGGAAATTAATTTCTACTTTTAATACATTAATTAAAATGCGGATAAGATACAATACATATAACAATAAGAATCATCTGTTTTACAAAAATAGGCAGATAAATAAACCGTATTTCGACCAAATACTAAGAAATGAACAGGAAAGTATTAGGTTAACAATTCTACGCGACACACTTCTCCCGAAGCTGATGTCAGGAGAACTAAAAATTAACGCAACTGAAGTATTATAGATTACGATGAACAAGTCAATAAACATACTTGATAAAGAATATCTGCAATGGGTGAAAGACCTTTGCGGTCGCTATCGCCAAAGCCAAATAAAGGCAGCGGTGAAAATAAATGTGGAACAGTTGAAATTCAACTGGCTTTTAGGTCGTGACATTGTTGAATTACACGTAGAAGAACGCTGGGGCGAAAGTGTTATCACTCAATTGAGCAAAGATTTACGTGAAGCTATACCCAATGCGGCAGGTCTGTCAAAGAGCAATATTTACTATTGTAGGAAGTTTTATTTGTTATATAAGGATGCTCTGAAAACTTTCCACCAACTTGGTGGAAAAAATGAAACGGAATTATTCCACCAAGTTGGTGGAATATTTGAAGTCCCATGGAGACACCATTGCTTGATAATGGATAAAGTAAAAGACGATATAGACAAAGCTCTGTTCTATGTTCACCAGACGGTGGAGAACGGCTGGAGTCGTAGTATGCTGCTCAATTTCATTAGCACCGACCTTTATGAGCGGCAGGGCAAGGCACTGACTAACTTTACAAAAACATTGCCTGATGCGATGAGCGACCTTGCACAGGAGTTGACCAAAGACCCCTACAATTTTGCTTTCACGGGTATAACTGGGCGTTACAATGAACGATTGCTCAAAGATGCTCTACTGAATAACATTACCCGATTCCTGATTGAACTGGATACGGGTTTCGCTTATGTGGGCAAAGAATATCGTTTAGAAATAGGCGAAACGGAAAACTTTATCGACTTACTCTTTTATAATCTTTCGCTTTCCTGCTATGTAGTGGTAGAGGTAAAGATCGGTAAATTTGCTTTTGCCGACATCGGTCAATTAGGTGGATATGTGGTGGCTTGCAATCATTTGCTGCGTAAGGAAGGACGGGATAACCCAACCATCGGCTTACTGATTTGCAAAGAGAAAGACCGCATACAAGCCCAGTATGCTTTGGAGTCGAGCAGCCAACCTTTGGGTATTTCCGAATATGATCTGGAGAAGTTCTATCCCGAAAAAGTGGAAGGTACCATGCCTACCATTGAAGAGATAGAAGCTAAATTAAGAGATAACTAACAATGAAACCAACGATTTAAACTGCTAAATTCTCAATCGACTGGCAGAAGAAAGAATCCGCCAGAGCAGGGATGCGTCGTATGATAAAAAGACTTCTGAAAAAATACAAATATCCACCAGAAGAAGCTGAAAATGCACTGGAAACAGTTATTCATCAATGTGAACAATGGACTGATAATGATTCTGATAATTACAACTCATTACTCAACGAAACTAGAAAATATGATTTTCATAACGAAACATATCCTCCAATGGCGGCAGATGAAAGAGTGGAATATTATACCCCAAAGAACAACAATAAAAATACCCTATTATGAATATAGACATAAATAAGTTAGAGAAGGAAATAAAAGATTATAAGGCAAATTTCTTCTCCTCTTGGAATGATGAAAAGTATAAATGGGAAGCAGTAAGCTGGTTTCAATCCCATTGGGATATCAAGTCCCCAGATTTCACACAAATGCTTGAAACTTCTCTTTCGAAAACTCAAAATCTTCTAGGAGCACAACATTATTTTCCTAGACGCATGATAAAGAATTTCGCAATGGTTGCCCCTGAAGATGTAAGAAAGATGTTTATTGATTTATATAATGAACATATTCCCCTTTCCGATCGAATTTATAAATTTATTAAAGAATCAGACTTTATACTTTGATTATAGAAATAAGCAAAAGCAACTTTGGAAAGAATTATTCACTTTCACCAGATAATGGATATAGATATAGACAAAGCTCTGTTCTATGTTCAAGCACCTAGTTAGTATGGCTTACCGATATCCAGCAAACTGACTTTATTACATACCTTTTAAGCAAAGACTACAACGGGAATTCAATCGCTCAAAGAGCTCTACTGACTTCAAAATCAAATTGTTTAAATTACTAAAGACTTACACTAAATTTTCAATCGACTGGCAGAAGAAAAAATCCGCCAGAGCAGGGATGCGTCGTATGATAAAAAGACTTCTGAAAAAATACAAATACCCACCAGAAGAAGCTGAAAATGCACTGGAAACAGTTATTCATCAATGTGAACAATGGCTGATAATGATTCTGATAATTACAACTCATTACTCAACGAAACTAGAAAATATGATTTTCATAACGAAACATATCCTCCAAAGATGAAAGAGGAATATTATACCCCAAAGCAATAAAAATACCCTATTATGAATATAGACATAAATAAGTTAGAGAAGGAAATAAAAGATTATAAGGCAAATTTCTTCTCCTCTTGGAATGATGAAAAGTATAAATGGGAAGCAAGCTGGTTTCAATCCCATTGGGATATCAAGTGATTTCACACAAATGCTTAAAACTTCTCTTTCGAAAACTCAAAATCTTCTAGGAGCACAACATTATTTTCCTAGAATGATAAAGAATTTCGCAATGGTTGCCCCCGAAGATGTAAGAAAGATGTTTATTGATTTATATAATGAACATATCCGATCGAATTTATAAATTTATTAAAGAATCAGACTTTATACTTGAGAAATACTCAAAGCACTTGGAGAAATCACTTTCAAGATTATAGAACAATAAGCACCTATTTATGGCTTAGATATCCAGAACGATTTAAACCAAGGGAATTCTCGCGAGTATCTCAAATTTTAATACTAGTTACACCTTCAAAAAAGGTGCTACTCCCAATACTGTATTGCAAGCATACGAATTATATAATGAAATCAAATGGATTTTGCAACAAGATACAGAACTGAAAGCAATGCTTTCTGAACTCGCACTCCGAATTGTGATCCAGATTTCGAACTGACAACTACTACATTTTCTATACTTCTTAGATAAGAATAATCAGAAAAGTCAAAAAAAGTTTCAGATAGCAGGAAAAAAGCAAGAAAAAAACATCCCTCCTTTAACTCCCCCAACTTCCAAACTTCACTACTGGTGGCTAAAAGCTAATCCTCAAATGTGGAGTTTGTCCAATTGGAGCATAGGAGAAATTCAGTCTTACACTTTATACAATGACAACGGAAATAAACGTCGTGTATTCCAGAATTTCTTAGATGCAGAAGCTGGTGATATAGCAATCTGTTATGAAGCAACTCCTACCAAACAAGTAGTTGCACTTGCTAAGATTTACAAAAAGAATGATGGAAAACATATCTATTTCCAAAAAACAGAATCGCTTACTTATCCTATTGATTATTCGATTTTAAAAAACTGCGAGGAACTCAATAATATGGAGTTCTTTGCTAATCCTAATGGCAGTTTATTCAAACTTACCCAAAATGAATATGATTTCATTATGGATATAATTCGAGATACAAATCCTATTAAACGAACAAATGAGAATATCGGCCGATACACAGATGAAGATTTTCTAAATGACGTATTTCTTGATGAACAAGAACTCAAAACCCTAAAAAGTATACTCAAATACAAAAAAAATATCATATTGCAGGGAGCCCCGGGAGTAGGTAAAACATACTCTGCCAAACGACTGGCCTATACAATAATGGGAGAAAAAGATGATTCAAGAATCTCAATAGTCCAATTCCATCAAAATTATTCATACGAAGATTTTGTTATGGGTTATAAACCTCAAGAAGAAAAATTCGAACTAAAAAAGGGAATATTTTACAAATTTTGTATCACTGCCGGAAATGATCCAGAACACGATTATTTTTTCATAATTGATGAAATCAACCGTGGTAATATGAGTAAAATATTCGGAGAATTATTAATGCTAATTGAAAAAGATTACCGTAATGTTAAAATAGCATTAGCACACAATGGAGAACTTTTCTCTGTGCCAAACAATCTCCACATCATAGGTATAATGAACACCGCAGATCGCAGCTTGGCTATGATTGATTATGCATTGAGAAGAAGATTCTGTTTCTACAACATGAAACCTGGATTTGATTCAATCGGCTTCCAAAAGTACCAAAATGAATTACATAATACCACTTTCGACAAATTAATTGAAACGATCAAGAGATTAAATGATGAAATATCCAAAGATGAATCACTCGGTGACGGATTCCAAATAGGACACAGTTATTTATGTGGATTAGAATCTTGTGATAAAGTAAAAGAAATTATATTCTATGACATTATTCCTATGTTACATGAATATTGGTTTGATGATAAACAAAAAGTTGATTTTTGGGAAAATGAACTAAAGAGCTTATTCTAATGACAAATGACAAAAATATATTAATTAAAAATATTTATTACATGCTAGCTTATGCCTTTCAGGTACTTAAGCGTAACAACTATGCAAATATAGCTTCTGAAAAATTCGAGCATATAGAAGACTTGTTTGCAGAAATCCTATCGCGAGGTATTTCGTATCAACTAAAACAAGGATTATATCGTGAATATGTACCAAGAACAGAATCACTACCTACAATGAAAGGGAAAATTGACATAACAAAAACTATTAAACATAGAATACAATGTCAGCAGATCCTATCATGCGAATTTGATGAACTATCAGAAAATAATATATTTAACCAAATATTAAAAACTACAATCAGTATTCTTCTCCAAGAAAAGATAGTAGCCAAAGAACGAAAAAACAAATTAAAGAAAGTTCTACCATTCTTCGCCAACATTAATACCATTGAACCATCCATCGTAAAGTGGAACACACTCTATTTTCAACGTAATAATCAGACCTATAAGATGCTGATGAATATTTGTTATTTTGTTTTGGAAGGTTTACTACAGACAACTGAAGATGGTAAATATCACATGGCAACTTTTTCTGATGAATACATGCATCGGCTTTATGAGAAATTTGTATTAGAATATTACAAAACAGAACATCCTGAATTAAAGACCAGTACTTCCCGAATAAAATGGAATATTGATTATCAATCCGATAACAAAGCACTAGAATTACTTCCGTGTATGCAATCAGATATCATGTTAGAATACAATGGAAGAACGCTTATTATTGACACCAAATATTATTCGCAAACAATGCAAAAACAATATAACAAACAAACCCTTCATTCTAACAACTTATACCAAATTTTCACCTATGTAAAAAACTATGACATACAAAATTCAAGCAATGTTGCAGGTATGCTTTTATATGCAAAAACTAATGAAGAAATTACTCCTGATTTAGAAACCAGTATATGTGGAAATAGAATCTATGTCAAAACTCTCGACTTATATACAGATTTCAAAAATATTGCATCCCAATTAGATGAAATAAGGAAGTATATAAATTAGGATTTCTACTTATGTAGACAAGTTATCACAATTCTAAGAAAACACTTAATCCATACAAATAATATTCGTCCAAACGTTTCCCATTCCCAAAATAAAGCCCTACTTTTGTGAAGAATATTTTCCCGTATATTAACGTATTAACAATAATATCTCACAAATAAAATAAACCCTACAAGATGAAAGAAGAATCCGACAGCCCGTCTGTCCCCTACAATTTCTCCCGGTGTTTCAATGACCAATGCCCGCAAGCCTTGAAATGTTTGCGCTACATAGCTGCACAAAATGAAACAGCCGATTACCTCTATATCTCCATCGTTAATCCGGTACGTTATCCTGCGGATGGAAATCAATGCGAATGTTTCAAGACTGCTGTCAAAGTCCATGTGGCATGGGGACTTAAACAGTTGCTTAACAGAATCCCCTATGAGGATGCAGTCAGTATCAGAATACAACTGGTAGGACACTATGGGAAAACTGGATATTATAGGTTCTATCGCGGAGAACGGGGGCTTATGCCTAAAGACCAAGCCTACATCAGACAACTATTCCGTAATAAAGGGATAAAAGAAGAACCAACTTACCAACGCTACACAGAAGAATATATTTGGTAAATTGCTGTCATCTGTCACAGTTTAGGAGTTAATAGTTTAGTAATGAACCGATAAGACTGTGACAGCAAGAGGTGACGGCAGGGTGATGGCATTTTTGCCGTCACCTGGTTATTAGTCTTACAACATGATAGAGTGTACCGCTACGCGTATGTTTGGAAGGGATTTCTTGCTTTTTCAGTATTCTCCCAAAGGAATTAACCCTTTTGACAGACATCGGGATTGAACTGCCTTTTTGAATATCTTCCATAATCTCGGCAGGAGACAGCCACTCCCCTTCTTCAGACTGTGCAGCACGGAAATAACGGAAGAAAAGTTGCTCTTCCGGCGGGACTTGTTCAAATTCACGGTTGTTTTCCACCATAATCTTTTCTTCCTCCTGGTCGAACCAGTAACGTTCGCCATGCTCCAGTTCGTACATGGCTTGTGCGTAAAGCTGCTCATAGTCTATCGGACGATTGGTGTCAATCACTCCGGTCACTTCGATACAAATAAAACGACGGCTGCCGGAAGGGTCAGTCAACAGGTCTTTCTGGTTGCTCGTCGCTATGAATGAGGCATAACGGCGCATTTCGAGAACGGCACTGCCATGAGGTTTCTTCACATTCAACACAGGTTTTTGCAGAATATGTTTCAGGAAACCTTGTTGCGTCGAACTCACCTGATCAAATTCATCAATATTGATGAGCGCAAAACGATTGAGGTAAAGTTCGGCATCTTTCTTTCGGGAGAAATCAATGCTGTCGGTATAGTAGGAACGTTCGGAAGGGGGCATTATACTCCGGCAAAAGGTGGATTTGCGTGTCCCTTGCGGCCCGACAAGTAAGGGCGAAACACTGTTTGCATACTTTTTATTGCTTCCTTTCCAATGGGAAACCATATTGAGGAACCAACGGTGGAACAAATCCATCCAATACGGATTCTTACAGGGAACGGTGGCTGCCAATGCACGGATACGATCTTTGCCATCCCATACCGGAAGCCGGTAGAGAAAATCTTCCAGCGGGTTGAATACAGGCACGCGGTTGGAGTAGATATAACGGCTGATGTCCCTATCCCACAACGGAATACCTTCCATTTGCGCATCCAGGGCAATGCTGTTAAGTGCACGTTTGTCGAGAGGATTGAAGCGGAAACGGAAAGAAAGCCTTTCACGATATTCCACCTCGCCGATTTGGGTGTTATGGCGGAATTCATAGCGGCGTTTCATGAATTCTTCGGTTTGCAAAGCGAGTTGCTGCTCTTTGCTTAGGCTGATATTCTTGCCGAAACCTTTGCACTCGGTATATATATTGCCAATCATTTGCCGGATAAGCGCTTCCTGTTTATACATATAGAAGTGGAAAACGGTACGTTTCACGACTTCTTCTTGCAGAAGTCCCGAAGCAAAACAGTTTTTAGCCAGTTGGACGACTAAAGGATGCCATGTATCTTCGCGCAATTCAAGTCCCGCTTCCCTGAGATCGGCATATGCTTTCCGTAAAGCGGCTTCGAAAAGCATCAGGAAAGCATTTTCCGCATCATATCCCGGTACGGCACGGGTCAATGGAGATTTCTCTGCTTGAACCGCTTCCCGGAAAGTGGTTTCTTCGGGCATTGATGACGGTTGGGAGAGATAAAACTGGACTGAATCCGGACGGTAGATGATGTCCGGGTCGTGGGATAAGCGCGAATATTGTTCCAGAGTCGGTTCTTTGGGAAGTATATCGAACGGGATTTGGGGCTGATAACATTTCACAGCCAGTCGATAGGCGTGGGCGTGGAATAGTTCCGCTTCTTCCCGTGTTTTGGGAAGGGAGTTGTCCGGTCGGGTAAAGGTAGCCCATATTTTCACCGTTTTGCCACTTGAACCCATAAAAACACAACGGGTTTGCGGTTGCTCGCAGGCTTTTTGTTTCACTAATGCTATTTCAGATTTATTGGATAAGGGACCGACAGTCAACTCTACAATACCGTTATAGTTTTTCATTTGTTTCTGACCGTTTACTTTTCGAAATTCGGCGGCAGGAATTATTTGGGGAAGTTTATTGGCAAACATACACCGTTCATCGGGAAGGATATATCGCAGATGCTCTCTGAATGTAGAAACAGGACGGGATTTTATTTCTGTCTTTATCTTATTTACCAGTATATCAAGATCCATTACGCTAAGCGCTATCGCATCTTCGTTCTTACGAAATTGAGTAATTTTCATTAATTTGATAATAATTTGTTTTGTCAGCGTCTTTGTGATCGTTGAGACTGCTAAATTAGTCATAATATCCGAAACCGGCAAAGAAAACAAGTTTTAATACAGAAAATTATTGATATATCAAGCATTTCTTTAACCGAAAGAAATGGGATTGCCACCGCCGAATTACGGGGCAAATTAGTTTTCCCTGCTTGAAACTACAGTTCCAGCTAAGGGAAACTGTAGTTTCATCGGTGAGAAACCAATGGTTTCAAGCAATTGGAACTATAGTTTCAAGCGTATGAAACTAAAGTTTCGCACCTTGAAACTGTTGGTTTCAAGGCAGGACACAACTCATAAGTACGAGGATAATAAATTGAACTACTAATCCATTGATGGCTGATACTATTTATTTTCGAGCAGCGTCTTTATTTTGTCTTTGTTTTCTAGGTGACAGCATTATTGCCATCACACTGCTGTCACACTGTGCTGTCACACTATTAAATACTTATACTCTGCAAGTTAGATTACAATCCGTGACAGATGACAGATATATTTTATTTTTTATTGGTTCTTCTTCAAATTCCGTGCTACTTATTTATGTTCAATTACCTTATTCATGGCTATTCCGGAGTACTTTAAGATGCATATAGTTTGGATAATTTATTTGCTATTTCTAATATGCCGATATCCCTTTATCCATCGGCCTTTCAATGAGCTTTACTAGCACGGAATTTGATTAAGAACCTTTTTATTTCATAGAGATGCTGATATGACTAATTTAATACTTTATATATCCTTCTTGTTCATACGCTTTCCCATATTTATGAATCATTGCCACCAATGGCCTTAAACGTTCGTCAGAAACCAACATAGCCCTATAACGCAAATACTGATTATCATAAAGCTGCCGGTTTCCGTCCTTGAGGCGTTTCTTCACATCCGCAGGAATGAAAAATTCCGCACGGTTGCCCAATTTGACATAGAATTCATTTAAAAAGATAGAAATGCCAGCCAAATCTATGTCTCCGAAATGAATATAGCGATTGGGAATTATCTTTAGCCAGTTACACAAATCCTTCGATTGCGGATAACGGGACACGAAAAGAACTTTCATTCCTTCAAACAAGTATTTTTGGGCACGGATATGCTGGAAATTCTCTCCATTCTCTATACCCACTACTACAACATCTTCAGGAATACGGAAATATTCGTAATCCTGCATGAAGATAGAAGTACCTTGCAAGGGAGAAAGAACACATGGTTCGCCATGAAAAGTAGCTTCTATAGGCGTATAACAATTGAGGAGAAAACCTTTGAACGTACGGGTATATCTCAATTTAGAGTCCCCCGCCTTCGCCACTTGCTCCGAACGTGACACTTCATCCGGACAGTTCTTCATCTCAATCCAATCTTCCAGCTCCATGCCGGAAGTATAATTCTGGGAGATGTAGATACGGCATCCTTCCGGGTCAATCATACGAAAACTACGCTTACTCCCTCGGGGAACAATAGTGATGATTCCCTCATCCATTAATCTATTTGCTATCAGTCCATCAAACTTTGTGTAAGGTATGAGCTCGCCGCCCAGCATTTTCATAACCAGCCTCGCCATTGCCAATGTAAATAAACTGCCACTCATTTTTCTATCTTATTATAGGTTAACAATGGGACAACCTGAGTATTTGACCGCCCGTCTTTACTCAATAAATAGGTATAACGATAGTCTTCCACATTGTAAGTAGTGGGAGAACTGTTTACCAACAAAATATTCCGGCAATTGGCAAAGTCCAAAATACCTTTCACATTGTTGGGGTGTAACTTGCCTATTTCATCCATCATACAATGGATTTTAAAGTCACCAAACTTACGTGACGCCTTTTCTTTGAACACATTAATCAGCATGATATTGACCATTGCTTTTACCAGAATATCCGTACCGTCAGAACCTACATTGGCAATCTTCTCCACCCATCCCGTGTCATTATCATTCTCTTTCACGCGGAACTCCAGTTTGAATGTATCGGCAAGCGCCAACCGCCTGCGTCCCGGCTCGTCGAGCAGGAATTTCATAAACGACAACAAATGCCGGACAGCCACCGCATTGACATCTTCACGGGAATCCTGCGAGAACAAATCAACCTTTCCCATATTATATTGGTTCTCATCGCTAAACCTTTTAATCTCCAGCAATAACTGCATCAGTTTATCGCTGCTCTGAAGCGGGCGAAGAGCTATTTCCTTTATTACTCCGGCAAAATTCCGCTTGACAAAATCGTCGTTGATATCCTTTATTGTTCTGTGTATCTCGCTTTCATTACGGGTCAGTCCTCCCACTTCCTGCGAAATCCGGCGGATTATATCCGTATACCGTTCACTGATATGTTTCTGATAATCGGAAATCTTATCATTATCCACAAACTCGCACAGATTGGAAGCGAAATCATAGTAATCCTGTTCTCCAACCAGTTCCGTACGGAAATGAAACGTGTTTTTTGACGAGAAGTTTCCATTGAACTGCGTCACCGCTTTCTTGAATTCTTCTGTTTTTCTGATAGTGGATACGATGAGCGACTTCAACTCTTCCACAATAACATCGCAATTTTTCCGAGTAGGCTTCTCTCCTATTTCTGTCACAGAAGGCGGACAGAAAGTTTCATCTTTCCGGAACATATCCACTTTATTCAATCCATCCTCCAATAAGTGTAATTCCTTGTTAATCCGGTCGAGGTGCTCGTCCGCCCCTTTTTTCTGAACCTGCAACTTCTCCTTTTTCAGAGCGAAACGTTCGTCCAATGCAACTAGCTTCGCATCCTGTTCTTTCTTCCGGCTTCGCGTAGCAGGTTCTTTATCAAACAGTTCCTCCTTGTCTCTTTCATAATAAAGAACTTGCGGGCGGGATTTACCTATATAATCTAATTCTTTATTTATTTCGGCAAGCCTGTTATCATACTTGCGGATAGTGACCGTATCAGCACCCTTTCCATTCAATTCATTCTCCTGCGCCTGCTTCAATTCCTTTTTCCGCTCCGCAGTTTGCTGTTTCATCCGCTCTATCTCTTGCTGAATGCCGGCAACAAACTCCTCCAGTTCCTTGCGGAGTTCCGTCCTGCTGTCATTATACACTTTCCGGCAGGCTTTCAACAGTTTTTCCCGTTCCGCCAAATGCTTCTCCTTCTCTCCTTCCGCCACATAAAGACGATGTCCGATTTCATTCAGTTGCGCCTGCAATTCTTCGGTACATCCTCTTTTCCATTCCTCTTCCTTCGTCTTCCATGAGGCGTAATCAGCCTGCAAATTCTTCAATTTTGCAGGAATCTGCATTCGCTCGGCTTCCATCAGATGTTGTTCTTCCAAAATACTATGTATTTGCTTCGAATACTTCTTCTCCAAAGAAGAAACAGCTTCCCCCTCTTCTTCCGTCAGTCGGGTGAGACGGTCGGTACAGAGTTGCCGGGCTGCTTGTTGCCTGTCGCGCTCCTGCTTCATTTCCTCGGGAGTGCGAACAGAACGCTCGATTGCTGTCAGATTGAGTGAAACGCCGAACAAAGTAGCTTCCTTATTCACTAATTGAGGTTGCAGTTCATTGTTGTACAACACCAGTTCCTCATCCGCCACCTTGCCTATCGTCTCCTGCCAATCCGGTTTGTTCTTCTCCAGCCATTCACACAAAGAACCTTTTCGTTTCTCAATCAAGGCATCCAATGTTTGCAACTGTTCTTCAATCGCGCTCCGTTCTTTACGAACGGTCTCCATCTTTGTCTGAAATTCCCATTTCAATTCTTTCACTTTCCATTCACACTCCTGTCTCAACTGCTTTATTTCTCCTTGCTGCTGACGGATGCCAAGTTCCAGTTCCTTGTCCTTTTTGCGCAGTTCGTTAATCCCATCTTCACAATCGGACATTTCCTTTTGATGGGGATGTTCGTATTTCACCTTTTGAAGTTTCAGGTTACACTGTGCCTGTTCATCGCGCAACTGCCGGATACGATTATCCACAGTCTGCACTTTCTCTTCTTGCGTTGCCCTTACTTTCTCTTCTTCCACACGAAGTTGTTGCATCAATTCCTCCTGCTTGCCGGCAATCTCCGCATTCCGAGCATTTATCCGTGCTTGCTGGCTATTCTCAAAAGTACGGAAATCAGCTTCCAGTTTCTCAAACAGCAATCGGTACTTGCTCAATACATCCTCATAAGCCCTTGTCAGTTCCGATTTCATATTCCGGACTTGTTCAAGTTCCTGAATCAGTAATTCTTCGCAAGATACCCGTTTGATGATTTCTTCAATCCGCATCTGCTCGTAATGCAGACGTTTCTCACGTATCTTTTTGAGCAAATCGTTTATTATACCTATATCCCTAATTAAGCCATCACGCTCATTGGTGTACTTTTGTTGCAGTTCACCCATAAGCCGCAGCAACCGTTCACGTTCCGTCTCCGCTTTAGCCTGTTCTTCCTTCACTAACGGAATCTCATGCAAAGCCTGTTTCTCCGCAAAGTTAAGCTCCGCACGCCCTTCACCAATCTGCTTTTGAGTATAAATCAAGTCACGATAGGCGTTCATTACTTTCTCCGCCATCTTCCGGACAGGCACTTCTCCATTCTTGTTCTTTGTAAACCAAAGCATCACGTCCCTGTATTCCTGCTCGAATTCCTTTATCTGGCTACGATAGAAGTCCAAATCGACAGAAATATCCTCATCACTCATCGAACGGATAATGGTATCTTTTATAAAGTCAGCATCCAGTTTGGAATTTAAAAAGACGTTCTGTATCGTACGGGGAATATTCTGATATTTTGCACTTTCCACAATGGCAAACTTGCGGTAAGGTATCATTTCATGCTTGCGGTTATTACCGAAAATAATGTCCCGATACATTTCATAACTAGTCACTTGTGCAGTAATCTGAATCTTCGAACCGATATGTTCGCGGATGCGTCCCCACTCGGAATGTACCACATTGTGTTCGTCAATGAACCAGTCCTGTTGGAATGGCGCATCAATAAAACGGAAAAACACCCGTCCCTGGGATTTGGCAGCTACCACACAATACGCCCCATTCTCCCGCATCACTTCATAGATAATGTAAGAATTGGCGTATGGAAAGTAAAAAGCATCGAAGCTTTTCTTCTCCTTCGGAATACCCAGTCTTAGTTTGTCAGCATTGTAAAAGAAGAGGATGGCACGGAGCAGCGTACTCTTACCGACACCTTGCGTACCTATAAAATGTACGTTCCCATCCAACTTCACTTCTGCGTATGGAATATGGGCACTGTTCAGAAAAATAATCTTATTCAGGTATCTCATCTTGCACCTCCTCTGAAATTGTGATACAATCAACCAAGTCTTCCATATAATGGAAAGCCGACAAAACTTTATATGTCCCGTCGAGTTCGTTTTCTTTCTCTATCAGTCCTATGCTCTCCAGTTCTTTCAGCAGTTTGCCGACTACCTCATCATATTTCTTCTTATCCGAAAACAGTTTGGTTGCCTTTTCTTTCAGTTCAATATCGCATCCTATCTGAATCTCAATATCAGCGGCACGGAACAGGAATCCCGGGCCGAATGCCGAATGATAGGTTTTCAGGAAACTCAGGTAATCAATCCACTTCTGAATCGCCTCCAGTTTACGTTCCAAATCGACTTTCGATTCCTTGCGGGTAAAGTAGTAATAACCGTCACCGCCTTCCAGATAGAAGCCGATACCTTTGTAATAATCATAATAATCGGGTAAATCTTCCTCAATGGCATCATACAAGCGTTTTACTTGGGTAGAGACACTGTTGGAAGAAATGAATCCCCCTTTGCTAAGTATATTAAATATCTCTTCAGTGTATTTCATGGTCATCTGTGTTTAGTATTCAGCATACGTCATTTGGCATATATTAAAGGGTATTCCACTTCGTCGGAGATTTCATAAGTATCCGTAAAGCGAAGTTCGTCGGCATACTGTGATGCCAGTTGGCAGAAAAAGATTAATTTCTCTCCACGTGTCACCTCTTTCCGGTAGCGATAGTTCATCACAAAAGAGAACAGATGGGTGCTGGATGCCATAAATGAATTATGCACCTCCTGCAAGTTTACGGTATCTATCATTTGCGACTGCCCATCCAGATATCCTTCCGGAATGGCATCTGCCAGTTGTTTCATTCCTTTCGGAGAATTTCTCTGCCGCGCGACAAGTTTCTTCAAAATCTGAAAAGCCTCATCGGAAGTCCGTAGATTATCAATGGAAAGCTTGATGCGATAACCAACCTGCGGCTCCATCCAGACGGGATTCTTTTGCGCTGCAACCGAACGGATACTGGTATGTTCTTCCAACAGAAACTGATCTTTCAAGTACTTCAACTTCTTTACTTTCTCAAAGATACGGTTCTGATAATCTATCAGATTCAGATAATGGATGATTTGTTTCTGGATTTCAATCAGGTTATGGTACGAGTCATTTAGCTGAAGTTTCACGTCACTTACTACATTCCGCATTTGTACGTCCATCGCCACCCGGAAAAAAACAGGCTGTCCGTAGTCTATCAATTCCTCACTTTTACGGATCAGCAGAGCAATATTGTTCCGTTTCTCATCAAGGCGGACAAGTTTGGTTTTCTTTATCTTATAATTCGGTTCGTTCTTATAAGTATTATCCATGTTCCTTTTCAAGTCCATCACATTGCGGACTGTAGTCAGAGCGATGTTTTTCAGGCAGCGTTTCACTTCACGCTGGTAGTTGTATTTACGTTGTTCGTTATTCTCTTTCAAGTAATAGTCAATGTTTTCATTCAGTCGTGTCAGGTAATCCTGCACGAAAGATACATTGATTTCTTCATTTACTTCGAGTACATCTTCAAAGAATTTCAGATAAATATCCTCCATTTCAAGGAAGTCGCCAGTGTCCCGGATAACTCCATAGTCTATCAGATAGCGGATACGCTCTTCTTTGTACTCTGTCATTTCAAGCGCATAATCGTAGCGGAACGAAAGAGATTTCCGTTTAGCAAACATTTCTTTCAAGAGTTCTTTCTCTCGGTCGAGACTCTTGACCAGTTCTTCTATGGAACGAAAAGTACTCATCTAATTCACTGTTCTTCCAAATTCATAATATGTCTCATTGCAGGATATTCTTCCACAATCGTCCTTTTCTTAATTATTTCTTCCACAACACTTTTTATACTTCTTCCCGCTTCCACAGGGACAAGGATCGTTCCTTCCGACCGTGTGTCCGGAAGGCATGCCACGAAACAGATTGTCTATCCTTGCCTGCATTTCCGGAGTAATGTCCATACCGGCAGCTTCCATATTGGGACCTGCAACAATGCGGGGAGGATTCTTTTTTAATTTGTCTTTTTCAAATAAAACGAATGCTTCATCCGAAGAATAACCTTTCAAGAACCAACGGGGACAATGATTCACATAATCCATAAATAGTTCAATGGCCTCTTGCAGTTCCTGCATGGAAGAAAGTTTGTGGCTAATCATTGAAGTAATAATAGACATTGAATTTTCTTCCGTTTGAGCAGTAAACCACAAATATGCCAAACTGCTATTCGCTTTTTCCTCCGTATATCCCAGTTTCTTCATCATATACTCCTTCAATTCATCCCAACACGGATTAGGAATGATACTCAATGGCATCATGCCCGCTGAAAAGGCTTCCTCTTTAGAAAACTTCTTCCTGTCCGGTATATCACGGCGCAGATACAATTGCTCCTCCAAAGATTCAAAATCATCCAAAAAAGGAGACTCTATGTAAAGGTTTGTATTATAACCATCTTCCACTTCAAAGGTTAGTCGCTGTATCAATGCCGAATTAGCCAAACTGTCAGCTATTTCTTCTTTTGTCACTGAATGCTGCAAATAGCCTACCAGTATATACAATAAGTCCGAATAAGAGAGAAAACCATATAAATTTACGATTCCACAGGCATACTGTTCTATCATAAAACGAACAGATTGCTTTTGGGAAGTCAACAGTTCATTCAGATAAGGAGCTACTGCCTCACGCAATTCATCGCAGATCATATAACGGACTTTACTCTCATCCATGTGACTACAGTCCGTTGCTATGAAAGAAAGAGTTTCCAAAGTAGTCACCAAAAAAGAATTTGTACATTCTACGTAACTACCAGATCCCGCTTTCACTAACTTATCAAGTAATGCCAGTTCATAATGCGTCAACCGGGAAAGCCACATTTCAGGACAGGTCAAAACAGCTTCTGCAAAATAAGTTACATACTCATCCTTGTGCAACTTGGTAGGAACAGGTAAAAGCAAAATTTTCGCCATCCTCTTTAATTCCTCTTTTGTATTCATCTTCAAGCCATCCACCAATTTCAATGACGGCTGAAACAATTCCGACTGACATTTTAACATAATATCTATTCACTTATTGATTAATTCACAAAAGTAGGAATTTCTTATCCGACATCACTATTTTTGAATGAGAATTTGCAAAGGCAATTACTATTTATACCTTTGTGACTTCAATAGAGAATGTGATTTCAATAGAGAATTAGTAACCCGTTAAAAGAGGAAATTGATTATGCGTTCATTCATAGTGCTTCTTTGTTTAGTACCCACCCTCCTGCTTGCCCAACAAAGCAAACTTGAAACACAGTTGAAACAGGCAATCAAAGATAAGAAAGCTGAAATAGGGATTGCCGTTATTATTAACGGAAAAGATACAGTAACTGTCAATAATGACATTCACTACCCGTTGATGAGCGTATTCAAGTTTCATCAGGCGTTGGCATTGGCCGATTATATGGGAAAGAAAAAACAATCACTGGACACCCGGTTGCCAATCAAAAAATCAGATTTAAAGCCAGATACTTACAGTCCGCTGCGAGATAAATATCCGCAAGGGGGAATTGAAATGAGCATTGCCGACCTGTTAAGATACACACTTCAGCAGAGCGATAACAATGCTTGCGATATTCTTTTCAACTATCAAGGTGGTCCGGAAGCTGTGAATAGGTATATCCATTCATTAGGAGTTCGGGAATGTGCCATCGTTGGAACAGAAACGGCGATGCACAAAGACTTGAATCTATGTTATCAAAACTGGACCACTCCGTTAGCTGCTGCCGAATTATTGGAGATATTCCACAAGAAACCTTTGTTTGCAAAAGTGTACAAAGACTTTATATATCAGACAATGGTGGAATGTCAAACCGGGCAAGACCGTTTGGTTGCTCCGTTGCTTGATAAAAAAGTAACCGTAGGTCACAAAACCGGAACGGGAGACCGGAATGCGAAAGGACAACAGATTGGTTGTAACGACATCGGTTTCGTTCTTTTACCCGATGGACGTATTTATAGCATAGCTGTCTTCGTGAAGGATTCTGAAGAAAACAGTCAGGCGAACAGTAAGATTATCGCCGATATTTCCCGCATCGTTTACGAATACGTAATACAGCATTAAGAGCGACACAAAACACGTTCGGTGCGAATCAGGATTGAAACAAAGTAAAAAGTAATAGGAATAAAAAAACATTTATATGAAACTGCATCATATTGCCATTTGGACCTTCCGGCTGGAAGAATTAAAAGAATTTTATGTCCGCTTCTTCGGAGGAAAAAGCAACGAGAAATACATTAATCCCAAAAAAGGATTTGAGTCATACTTTATTTCTTTCGGAGAGGGAACTGACTTGGAACTCATGAGTCGTACAGACGTACAAAACACACCCATTGAAGAAAACAGGGTCGGACTAACACACTTTGCTTTCACCTTTCCCAGCCAGAAAGAAGTATTACGTTTCACCGAACAGATGCGTTCGGAAGGATATACCATCGCCGGTGAACCGCGTACTTCGGGAGACGGATACTTTGAAAGTGTTGTGCTCGATCCTGATGGAAATCGGATTGAATGTGTATATCAGGAAATAACAGGAGGAGGAGAAGGAAAAGGGGAAGGAAAAACAGAAACAGCAATCGGAACTGAAACTGAAGTTGGACCGGAAGCTGAAGCTAGACCAAACACTGAAACAGAAAGTATTCATTCCGTAACGCTCGATACAGAACGCTTGCTTCTCCGCCCTTTTGAAGAAGAAGACGCAGAAGCATTTTTCGCCTGTTGCCAAAACCCGAATTTGGGGAACAATGCCGGATGGCCGCCCCACCGGACATTGGAAGAGTCCCGCCGTATACTCCATTCCACATTTATTAATCAGGAGGGTATATGGGCAATGATACTAAAAGAAACGCAACAACTGATCGGTTCCGTAGGAATCATCCCCGATCCCAAACGAGAAAACCCACAAGTGAGAATGTTGGGTTACTGGCTCGACGAGAACTATTGGGGCAAAGGATATATGACTGAATCAGTGCAAGGCGTTCTCAAATACGGTTTTGAAAAATTGAAACTAAGCCTCATCACCGCCACTTGTTATCCACATAATAAACGTTCGCAGAAAGTACTGAAAAAGAACGGTTTCATCTATGAAGGAACCCTCCATCAGGCAGAACTGACTTACAACGGAAATATCTACGACCACCAGTGTTATTATCTCCCCGGCATCTCCCAACCTACTCCGGAAGATTATGAAGAAATCCTCCATGTATGGGAAACGTCCGTCCGTCACACGCATGATTTTCTGACGGAAGAAGATATCCAGTTTTACAAACCACTGATGCGGGAACATTATCTACCAGTCGTTGAACTTTTTGTTATCCGCAATGCCAACGGAAAGATTGCCGCTTTCATGGGACTAAGCGACGAACTGATCGAAATGTTGTTTGTACACCCTGACGAGCAGGGAAAAGGATACGGCAAACGATTAATAGAATACGCAAGAGACAAAAAACAGATGGATAAAGTAGATGTCAACGAACAGAATGAAAAGGCACTCCAATTCTATCTCCATCTGGGATTCCAGATCATTGGCAGAGATGAAACGGACAGCATGGGTAAACCTTTCCCCATTCTTCATTTACAACTGCCGGAAGCCAATCCCGGTAACAGAAATTAATCTCAAACAAACATCAGTTGAGTAAGTGCCCCCAAGCAATTGTTGAGCTAATTTAATGATAAAAGAAAAGAAACATGAACCTACGTGCCAGATTATCCGAACGTGTACACATTGAAGATATCAAAGAAGTACTCCATTTCATACAGGACGACAAGCGTCTTAGAGAAGAAATCTACCAACTGATATTCGACGAAGACCACATTGTTTCCTATCAGGCATTGTGGGTATGTACCCATTTCTCCAAAGCAGATGTAGAATGGTTGAGCCAACGACAGGACGAGTTGATTGATGCCGCCATGACCTGTCCACATTCGGGAAAGCGGAGAATGATCCTGAACCTGATATGCCAGCAACCTGCCGCCGACCCGCCACGAGTGGATTTCCTCGATTTCTGCATGGAACACATGATATCACGTGAAGAACCAGCCGGTGTGCAATCTCTCTGCATGAAACTGGCTTATCAACTGACGCGCTCCATCCCGGAACTGCAACAGGAATTACGTACCGTGCTGGAAATCATGGAACCGGACTTAGTGGTTCCTGCCATCCGCTCTGTACGAAGAAACACCCTAAAGGCTATGAAAGCAAAGAAAAATTGATTGTTTTTATCACTTTCATTTCAATAAGTACAAATACGTATTTAGCTGTCAAATAAGAATATACCTATCAATCAGAGTATATTCAGATGGAATATTTGAGATATACCCGTCACTGAAATCTGAATACCGATACAGAAAGTAAAAAAGGCTACGAGCTTATTAATGATTTGATTTCCCACAGGTCCCAATTTCTGAATGAACCTCTGTCCTTGTGAAAGGAATACATAAAAGATAGCCGCCATACAGATAATGACAAGCGCAATGACCAAATAATTAATTCCGGTTTGCAATAGTTTGCCTTTGACACTGGCGGACGCCATCAAAGTAAAGATGACCGATATGCTACCCGGTCCGATACTGATAGGAAACGTGATGGGATAAAAAATCTTCTGTTCGATATTCTTCCATCTGAAACCATCCACATTCTGACTGGCTTCTCCTTTATCAGAAGAACCCGAATCGCCCAACAACTCCATTGCCGTCTTACAGATCAGTATTCCACCTCCCAACTGAATAACGGGAATAGCCAAACCGAAAATCAATAGAAACAGATGCCCTATCACCAACGTCCCGACACCAATCATTATAAAATTGAACGTCAGTTTCTGAATAGCCGCTTTCCGTTGTTGAGGATCGAGGTCTGTAAAAAATCCATTGACAACAAAACCATTTCCCAGAGGATTTATCACCGGAAAAAGCGCCATAAACGATGACGAAAATATGATGAGAAGATTACTTAATGACATAATTCCTGTTTTTTGATACTTCATTAATATCTGATACTTATCTAAAACAGAAATGGAACGTTATTGTTTTGAGAATATGTTTTTGCGGACAGAAAAAATAGTGACGGTATCCGCTTGTAATAGTGACGGTATCGTTGTCATATACCGTCACTATCCTTATCGGATACCGTCACTATCACAAGTAGATAGAATCTGTGTCTTTTTCAGCTTATTATTAATTGAAATAATAAAGGAACACAGCAATTCCTTCAAGTGCTTTTTTCGGTTGGTCTTTTATTTCGATAGCAAACTTGATTTCCGCTTTTGCCACACCACGCAGATTAGTCAGCGAGTGCAAAGTAGTCACCAGACGGATGCTCTGTCCTGACAGTACAGCCTGACCGAATTTCATTTTGTCCATACCGTAGTTAATCATCATTTTCAGGTTATTTACCTGGATAATCTGATTCCACAAATAAGGAAGCATAGACAATGTCAGGTAGCCGTGAGCAATCGTGCTATGATAAGGGCTGTCTACTTTAGCACGTTCCGTATCTACATGAATCCATTGATGATCCAGCGTTGCATCAGCAAAAAGATTGATACGTTCCTGCGAGAGTTCCACATAATCGGAAACACCTATCTGTTGGCCTACTAGTTTTTCGAATTCTTCGTACGAATTGATAATTACTTTTTCCATAAGTCTTATCGTTTTTATGGGGGTTATTTACTATTAAATTGGGGACAAAAATAGGAAAAATAAACTGATATGCCACCAAATTTATAAATAAAAGCAAGGAATGAAGTATTTAGGTATGTTTTACAAACCGGAAGCCTGTTTCAGTGCTTCTGTCAGAATACTGTACCCCTTGCCATTCAAATGTAAATCGTCGAGAGTCAACTCCGGATTCAGCCTGCCATCCTGCAATAAACGATTGAATACGTCCAGATAGACAATATCTGTTCCCTGCAATTTTTCGTGTATCTTCCGGTTAAGGATCTGGATAAATTTATTCACAGCCGTACTGTAATCATCATAATCATTACGCGGAAAAATACAGAAAAGATATGTTTTCAGTGAAGGGACGGCAAGAACCGCTTTTACATAACGCTCTACATATTCATCTATATTTTCATCGTTCAACTGATAAATATCATTGGTTCCGAATTGAACAACGACCTGGCAATCGGAAGTGTCTACCGCAAAAGACTCCACATAGGCCAGCCCTTCACCGGGAGCACCATAGTTCAGACATTCCCATTGTGGGAAATAGATATCCAGTGCCCAAAAAGCCATGTGACTGTTGCCAAGAAAGGCAAATTTTGGTTTTTCTTCTATCCTATCCATACAATTTCATTCAAACGTCCACGTTATCTCACTCAAACTCTCAAACAAATATAGAATAAAATTCGCGGATTTACGTTACTTTTGCAAAGGTAATCACATTCATTCATATATATAAACCAATGATACATTTTTTCAAGAAACCCGTTTCTCACCTTGCGTTGCCGGAGAAATTCACTTATCCTTTCCATTATACACCCCATCCATTGTGTGTGTTGGCTGCGGAAGAAGTGAAAGCATATATTGCAAGCCGGAAAGAATGGCAAGAGGAATTGGCTTCCGGAAAGATGTTTGGAGTGTTGATTGTGCAAACGGACAACGGAATAACAAACAACGAAGAAAATCAGATTGGTTATCTTGCAGCTTTCTCCGGCAATCTGGGCGGAAAGAATCTGCATCCTTATTTCGTTCCTCCTGTTTATGACCTATTACAACCGGAGGGATTCTTCAAAATCGAAGAAGAACAGATTTCTGCCATTAATATCCGTATTCGTGAACTGGAAAACAGTAGTTCTTATCTCGATTCAAAAGAGAAATGGAAGTTAGAAACGGAACAGGCTAAAGCTGTTTTGAATCAAGCAAAAGCGGAGCTTAAAATGGCAAAGGAGGCGAGAGAGATTCGCCGCCAGTCATCTCCGGAGCTTTCCGAAGAAGAACAAGCCTCCCTGATTCGGGAAAGCCAATACCAAAAAGCGGAATACAAACGACTGGAAAAGGAATGGAAGAAACGATTGGAAGAGCTCGAAACGGAAGTCAGGCACTTCGATATTGAAATAGAGCGATTGAAAACCGAACGAAAAGAACGTTCAGCAGCTTTACAAAGAAAGTTATTCGAGCAATTCCGGATGCTAAATGCCCAAGGAGAGGTGAAAGATTTATATACTATTTTCGAGCAAACGGTTCAGAAAGTTCCTCCTGCCGGTGCGGGTGAATGTGCTTTGCCTAAGTTATTGCAATATGCGTATCTTCATCAATTAAAGCCATTGGCTATGGCTGAATTCTGGTGGGGCGACTCTCCTAAAAACGAAATCCGGCATCACGGATATTATTATCCTTCCTGCAAAGGAAAGTGCGAACCGATTCTGCAACACATGTTGCAAGGATTGGAGGTAGACGAGAATCCTCTGCTGAACCCTGTTCATGAAGAGGAAGAACTGGAAATCGTGTTTGAGGATGAATGGTTACTGGTAGTCAATAAACCGGCAGGGATGTTGTCCGTTCCGGGAAAAGCAGAGGACAGAGATTCAGTCTATCATCGTTTGAAGAAGAAGTATCCCGAAGCTACCGGCCCCATGATTGTACACCGGCTCGATATGGCTACTTCAGGATTATTGCTCGTTGCCAAAACAAAAGAGGTACATCGGGATTTACAGGCACAATTTGCAAACAGAAGTATTAAGAAACGCTATGTGGCGGTGTTGGATGGGGTGATAGTGCAGACAGAGAAGGAGAAGGAAACAAAACCAATAGCAGAGGAAACAACATTAATAGCAGAGGAAACTGTATCAACGAAAAAAACAGCAAAAGTAGAAAGAACTGATTTAGCACTAGAAAATACAGAACTAAGACCAGAAAGGACAGAAAAAGTAGAAAAAGACAAAAAGACAAAAAGAACAGAAAGAACAGGAAATACAGGAAGAATCGAACTCCCTCTTTGTCTGAATCCTCTCGACCGCCCTCGGCAAATGGTCAGTAGCGAACATGGGAAAGAAGCGATTACAGAATATCAGATCATCAGTGAATCTGAAAGAATTACCAGTGAATCTGAAAACACTTTCAACGAATCAAACAGGATTGATGAATCAGAAAGGAGTATCAATGAGTCAAGAAAATACACCCGGATTGTCTTCTATCCATTGACCGGACGCACACATCAGTTACGAGTACACGCCGCCCATCCGGAAGGCTTGGGATGCCCCATACTTGGAGACGAACTCTACGGAAAGAAAGCAGACAGACTATACCTCCATGCCGAATATATAGAGTTCCGCCATCCCATATACGGAGACATTCTCTGCATACAGAAAGAGGCCGATTTCCATAAAAAATATGATTAAGCCATGAACCAAATTCTTTTTGAAATGTATATAGGGGTAATTACTAATTTTCAAAAAGAACCTGACTATGGACATCAAATTCCGCATTACAAAGTATTTAGCTGTATCTGCTTTAGCAATGCTGCTACTGGGAGCCTGCTCCAAAAACAATATCTACATCAACTATCCTGACGAAGAAAACAACGGAGGTTCATCCGGCTCCGGCAATGATGACAACAACGGCAACCCGGCCAAAGAGAATGCGCTGATTACTTTCAGTGCTTCCGTAGAAGGACGAAACATCACACGAGCCATGTCCCCCATGGGAAAAGGACTTCAAAGCTGGTTGTGTGCCTATACAGCCAACACATCGAACAATATCACAGGCGCTCCCGTTGCTCAAGGCAACTATGTCACCTCCTCCCCCGGTGTGCTGACAGGAAATCTAGGATATAAAATGTATTTGAGCAATGCTATCTATAGCTTTTATGCCGTATCATGCAATTCCACCAGCCCGGCGCCCACTTTCACCAACGGACTATCCGAACCTTTATCCAACGGAGTAGATTATCTTTGGTGGCACGCGGTTCATCAGGACATCGCCAGTTCACAGGTAAACATCCCCATAACCTACCAACACGCAGCCACGCAAGTAGTTGTAGCGATCGCCGGAGGAGAAAATATCACTTTAAACAAGATACTTTCCGCTACCATCACCCCACCGAAACCGGGCGCAATCATGGATTTGTCAACAGGTATCATCACTTCGGAAGTCAGCTATGACAAAGCAGCCGATATGGGAATCAACGACTTCACCGTACAATATATCATGCTACCCGTAAAGAGCTCCTCTCCCATGACCTTGACACTGGAGCTGATGGTAAACGGAGAAAGCTTTTCACGTACTTACACCACTCCGCTCACTCCACCCAACAACCTCCTGTCAGCCGGAAATTCATACCTTTTCCGGGCAGTTATCAATGAAAACTCCATCTCATTCGCCAATGTCAGTGTGAAAGAATGGACAGAGGTAGACGAAAGCGGAAACCCGCTATACCCTGTACAAGATTAAAATATCCGAAATAAAATCAAAGCAAACCAGGTTACGCAAGCCACAAACCGGGTTATGCAAACTGCAAACCGGGTTATGTAAACTGCAAGTCGGGTTACGCAAACCACCAACCGGCAATCATGCCACCGTTTGCGTAACCTGACTATTCGTAAATACCTGCTTCTTCAACCTGCGATAAACGTAGATAAAGGCCGGCACGAGGAATAAGTCTGCCGCTATCCAAGCCATCGGATCACCGTAGCAGACAGCAATAAAACCGAATACCGGTACGGCATAGAGACTGACAAGAATACGAGCAATCATCTCCGCCACTCCGGAGAACATGGCAAGATTGGTAAAGCCCACTCCCTGAATGGTATAACGCAAGATGCACAACAAACCAAGCATCGGGAAGAACATACAGGAGACATGCAGGAACAACTCCGTATCCAGCAGAATTTCCGTTTCCGACGGGTCTACGAAGATCAACGCGAAATATTTAGCCCCTACCATCAGAAGAAGGAACGTGAAAGCCGCATAAATAATCATCATCAGAGCACTAGCCTTGATTCCCAACCAAATACGTTCCGGTTTACCTGCTCCGTAATTCTGTCCGCTATATGTAGCCATCGCAATGCCCAAACTCTCGAACGTACAGATAAAGAACATCTTGATGCGCATAGCAGACGTAAAGGCTGCCACACACGCCGTTCCCAAGGCATTATTCGCACTCTGAAGCATGATGCTGCCGATAGCCGTGATAGAAAACTGCAATCCCATAGGCACACCGATGTAGAGCAGCGTCTTAGCCAGTTTAGACTGGAACCGGCGTTCTTTCGGAGTACCCTGCAATATTTCAAACTTCCGGTACATATAAATGTAGCAGAGAACAGCCGACAATCCTTGCGAAAAGACAGTAGCAATAGCAGCTCCCGCCACTCCCCAGTCAAGTACCAGAATACAGAACAAGTCGAGAATGATATTCAGAACAGCAGCAAACAGCAGAAACCAAAAAGGCGTCTTACTGTCTCCCAACGCACGGATAATGCTCGAAAGAAGATTATAGAAAAACGTACACGGCACACCGATGAAAGTGACAAGCAGATAAGCATAAGCCCCTTCAAAAATATTCTCCGGTGTACGCATGATCCGAAGAATATCCTCACATAAAATACAGGTGAGAAGTGCAATTACCACCGACATTCCCGCAGCCAGTTTCAGACTGACAGCCACATAACTGCGCATCGTACTGTAATCCCGCGCCCCAAACTTCTGCGCAACGGGTATTCCGAACCCTCCGCAACATCCATTGCAGAATCCGAGAATGAGAAATACCACTGACGTGCTGGCTCCAACAGAAGCTAACGCGTTTATTCCCAAGAACTTTCCTACAATTGCAGCATCAACAAGCGAATACGTTTGTTGCAACAGATTGCCGAGTAAAAGCGGCAGTGTAAACTTTAAAATGAGAGGTAATGCCGGCCCCGCCGTCATTTCTTTAGAAGTTGCCATACGTCTATGTTCTAAAATTGGGCGCAAAGATACATAAAATCCAACGAATTAATCCTTGTTTCCCGTCCCTCTTTTAGTTGACATAAATCAAAAAATTGTGATTAACGGTTTAGTGATTAATGCCATGCGGTATATGTGCTGCAATTCAATATTGCATAATACGTTAATCATTAATCACTAACTCATTAAACAGTTAATCACTTAATAAGTCGTTTAGGCGAACCATGCCACGAACAACCCAGGCAGAAAACCTCTGTCAAGTCGAACTCTTCCATCGAATCTTCCGGATATTTGGGAACGACTTCACCATTTTCGAGCACATAAACCAGTAGTCTTTCACCCTGTTCATTCTTCACATACATGGCTGCAATCTTGCATTGCGGACATAATAACTTTTTCATGCCGCAAAGATACAGATTGTTTCCGTCATCCACAAGCTCTTCAGAAGATGTTTCAAAAAGCCTGTTCATGATTTACCATCAGAAAAGAAAATACCCACCAGAAAGATACATTTTAACAAAATACGCCTGTGATTCTGCATAATCTTCGCTATCTTTGTCAATCCAAAGTGTAAAGAAGAAAGAGATGAAGGTATCACGCATCGCACACGAAAAGAAAACAGTAGAGTTAATGATCCGCCTCTATTGTCGGAAAAAAGAAAAAAACAAGACTCTTTGTACCGACTGTGAAGAGCTGCTTCGCTATGCGCATGCCCGTCTCGACCGTTGTCCGTTTGGAGAGAAAAAGGGTGCATGCAAAGAGTGCACGGTACATTGCTACAAGCCTGTCCTGCGCGAACGAATGCGACAGGTAATGCGTTTTTCCGGACCGAGAATGTTGTTCTATGCACCCTGGCAAACCATACGACATTTATTGAACCTATAACTTACTAAAAAAAATCAGTAATGAAAAAAGCCATTATCATAGGGGCCACCTCCGGTATCGGACAAGAAGTTGCAAAATGCCTGTTACTGGAAGGCTGGAAAATCGGAGTAGCCGGCAGACGGCAATCTTCTCTCGAAAACCTGCAACGGGCAGCACCGGATCAAATTCAAATCCAAGCATTAGACGTAACCCAAGAGGATGCAAGCGAAAAGCTGAATCTGCTCATCGACAAACTAGGCGGCATGGATTTGTTTCTTCTTAGTTCCGGCATCGGTTTCCAGAATATGGACCTGAACATGGAAGTAGAATTGAACACAGCACACACCAATGTAGAAGGCTTTATCCGAATGGTAGATACCGCTTTCATGTACTTCAAGAAAAACGGAGGCGGACACCTCGCCGTTATCAGTTCCATTGCCGGAACGAAAGGGCTCGGAGTTGCTCCTGCCTATTCCGCCACCAAACGTTTTCAAAACACTTATATAGATGCGCTCGAACAACTGTCACACCTGCAAAAGCTACATATCCGTTTTACCGATATTCGTCCCGGATTTGTAGCCACCGATTTACTGAATGACGGAAAGCATTATCCACTGCTGATGGATGCCGCCGAAGTGGGCCGTCATATCTCCTGGTCGCTGAAGCGCAAACAACGGGTAGCAGTAATCGACTGGCGTTACCGGATTCTGGTGTTTTTCTGGAAAATGATTCCCCGCTGGATGTGGAAACGCCTGCCGGTAAAAACAAATTAACCCCAAAAGTGAACAAGCCGGGAAATGAACAGGTAATTAGCAAGATCAGATAACTCCTATTCCAATAATTCTACCTATATTTGTCCTGTAACATAAACTTATAATCTAACAAAAAAAGATGGAACAAAAAATTTGTCAGAGTTGCGGTATGCCGATAGACGACTCAACTTTTGGAAAAGAAGCAGACGGTAGCAAGAATCAGGATTATTGCCACTATTGCTATGCGGACGGACATTTCACGAAAGAGTGTACGATGGACGAAATGATCGAACTCAACCTGAATTATATCGACGAGTTTAATAAAGACTCGGAAGTGAAATACACGGTGGAAGAAGCACGTAAAACGATGAAAGAGTTCTTCCCACAGTTGAAGAGATGGAAATAATCAATCATGAATATAGAAATGTGTCGAAAATAACCTAAAACCATATCTCGACACATTTTTACATTCTAAAGCTTTTTCACTGAAATCAATCACTATTGCCATTCAGTTCCGGATGGCGTTCCAGCCATTTCACCGCATAAGAGCAGGTGGCTTTCGGTTTCATTCCGTTGGCTATTGCATAGTCATACGCAGCTTTCACCAATGCAGCGGCTATTCCGCGGCCTTCTATCGGGCGGGGCACGATGGTGTGAATGATGTCGAGAGAATCACCTAAGAGGCGATATTGTACAAAGGCGGTACGACCGTCTACTTCTGTCTTAAACAAATGCTGTTCGGGCTGATGAATAATTTCGTAATCCATAATCTATGTTGTTTTAAAGTTCATTATTGTTTTAAGTACTCTTGCCTAATAATTATCTATTATCAGGCACGGATTTTACGTTTTTTTTCAAAATGACGCATAGATAAAGCAACAGTGTTCATCAGCGTAATTCGTGCCTAGATTTATTATATAAACTAATTATAAAAGCATATTTATAATCAAAATTGTTCTATCCATTGCAACCGGTTGGTATCGTAACCGCGGCGTTCGGCAGCGGTGACGAGTTTCTTTTTGATTTCCTCGGGCAGTTGCGGCGCGCGGCTTAGTATCCAGAGATATTTATCGGTGCTGCTGCCTACAAGGGCATAGTTGTAATTCTCTTCATCCAGCTCCAATATGTAATAATCAGAGTAGAAATTAAGGAAGAAAGAGACTTTCAGTTTACCCGGTTGCGCGGGATCGGGTATCTTGGCGTGTCCGTTGGCAGTCTTGCAGATATCGTAAGGAGAATTGCGCTTGCATCCCCGGTTCTCCACACGAATCGTACCGTCGGGACGAAGCGTGTAAGTGGCCGTGACATCTACCAGTCCGTGTTCGAAACGGTTCTCGTAGCGGGCTATTTCGTACCAAAGTCCCATATATCGGTTCAGGTCGAGAGAGGAGACCGTGGTGTGATCCGTACCTTTAAAAAGACGTTCGACAGTAGGGATGGAAAAACGAAACCCGGCTTCCGTCAGACGTGTCGGACGGACTTTCTGACCGGCTGTAAGGAAAGAAGCCGCTTCACCGTAAAATATACGGAAAACCCGCTGCGGAGCAATAATCGTTGTCCATGCCTGATAAGCTTTTCCCATCTCACGGGTAAAAGAATATTGCGAAATCTGTTGCGGAGCGACCAGATTATACACACCCCGCGTTTCTTCGTGGGCGATAAAAAACTCCATGGCACGGCAAAGGTCGTGCATGGCTATCCACGGGAAAGACTGGGTGCCGGGACCGATGGCGGTAGCTACCTTCGTGACTTGCAAAGGACGAAGCATCTGCTGCATCGCTCCCCCATCCGGAGAAAGCACTACGCCAAAGCGTGTAATGACGAGCCGGGTAGGTTGGGGACAGTGTTTGGCTTCTTTCTCCCATGCATAACAGAGATCGGAAAGAAAACCGTCGCCGCGGGTACGGGTATATTCGTCCGCTTCCACTTCCGGAGGATAATAGCCCACGGCGGAAGCTGAAATCATCAGTTTCGGTTTTGTCTTGACGGCATTTAACGCACGGATAATACGGTGCGTTACCACAATGCGGCTGTTGAACAATTCCTGTTTGTACTCCGGTGTCCAACGCTTATTGATGGGTGCGCCAGCCAGGTTGATGATTACGTCGCAATGCGTCAATGTCTGAATCAAATGTCCGGACATACCTTCGCGGAACATCGATCTTCCCAAGGGAATAATCCGGTGTCCGCCCTTTTCTGTGAGATAATTGGAAAGATGTTTACCTATATATCCGGTAGCTCCGGTCATTGCTATATTCATCTTGATTCATTATTTATTTTAACTCTATTAGAAAAACGTATAAAATGCAAGAAAAGTTCTTTGAAAAAAACAAAATGGGGCTATCTTTGCAAGGCAGACTTTAATACTGAAAGAAAAAAATCTCTGAACAGACTGACAAAGAGAGAGAAAATTTGTTCTATCAAATAAAGGAGACGATGAACGGCATCTACAAACAGGGCGGACGGAATACAGAAAGCGATCTGTTTGGAGAGAATGGCAAGTATGTGAACAGTCCGACAAAGTCTGAACAAGAAACTGAATGGTATTAATTGAAATAATGAAATAAATAAATGAAGAAACAAACTAAAATCAACTATATTCTTACGCTCATATTAGTATTTTGCATCGGCGCATCCATTCCTGTATTGACAGGCAGCAGCCAGGTGACCGAACAACATTCCGCCAAATCGGAAGTTCCTTATTGCGTCACCTCGCCCACTGTTCCCGCCCAGGTTACTTTTGACGGAGAAACCATTGACCTCCGCCGCTATGACCGCCGCGAACGGATGGATCGTGAGATGATGGCTTTCACCTATATGCATTCCACCACCATGCTACTGATAAAACGTGCCAACCGATACTTCCCCATCATAGAACCGATACTGAAAGCCAACGGCATCCCCGACGACTTCAAATACCTGATGGTAATCGAAAGTAACCTGAACAACATCGCCCGCTCTCCGGCAGGAGCAGCAGGACTGTGGCAGTTTATGCCCGCCACCGGACGGGAATTCGGACTGGAAGTGAACGACAACGTAGACGAACGCTACCACATTGAAAAAGCAACCGTAGCCGCCTGCAAATATTTCAAACAAGCGTATGCCAAATATGGAGACTGGATGGCTGTCTCCGCCGCCTACAATGCCGGACAGGGACGTATCTCCTCCCAACTCGACAAACAACTGGCAAGTCATGCCATGGACTTATGGCTGGTAGAAGAAACTTCCCGCTATATGTTCCGCATATTGGCAGCCAAAGAGATATTCAACAACCCGCAACGTTACGGGTTTCTGTTGAAGCGGGAACATCTGTATCCGCCCATTCCCTACAAAAAGGTGACCGTCTCCACTAGCATCAATGATTTGAATGATTATGCCAAATCACAAGGTATCACATACGCACAACTCCGTGATGCCAACCCCTGGCTGCGCGACACCTCATTAAGGAACAAGACCGGAAAGACATACACCCTCTATATTCCCACACAAGAAGGTATGTATTACGATCCGAAAAAAACAGAGGCCTATAATAAACAATGGGTGATTGACTGAAAATCCTCTCCCCTAACCTCTTCTCATAGCGGAAAACGGAGTTTGCACTGCCCATTCACAGCCAAACAACCTCTTTCTACAAGAAGATGCCGGAGGAACGTCCAAATAGCATTTAGTATGAACTGTTAGTATGAAACTGAAAGAAAGAATCCATCGTTTTTTACATGACGAAAAACTGAAACGAAAGTTGTACGTCATCATCTTCGAATCGGACACTCCCGCCGGGAAACTGTTCGACGTGATTCTGATCGGCTGTATTCTAGTCAGCGTACTGCTTGTCATCATCGAAAGCCTGAAAGGACTTCCCAGCTTTCTGACGACTCCGTTCGTCATTATGGAGTACCTTTTCACCGCTTTCTTCACTTTCGAGTACCTGACGAGAATCTACTGCTCGCCCCGTCCCCGGAAATACATATTCAGCTTCTTCGGAATCGTAGACTTGCTAGCCACCCTTCCGCTCTACATCGGCCTACTCTTCCCCGGTGCACGCTATCTGCTCATCATCCGTGCTTTCCGCCTGATACGGGTATTCCGTGTCTTCAAGCTTTTCAACTTTCTGAATGAGGGCGAACGACTGCTCACCGCCTTACGCGAAAGCAGCAAGAAGATTGCGGTATTCTTCTTATTTGTCGTCATCCTGGTGACTTCCATCGGCACGCTGATGTATATGATTGAAGGAACACAACCCAACTCACAGTTCAACAACATCCCGAACAGCATTTACTGGGCTATCGTCACCATGACTACCGTAGGCTATGGAGACATCACCCCCGTCACCGGTCTTGGGAAGTTCCTTTCCGCCTGTGTCATGCTAATCGGTTACACAATTATTGCCGTACCGACAGGGATCGTATCCGCCTCCATGATGAAAGACTACAAACGCAGAAGAGACAAAGAATGTCCCAACTGCCATCGCTCCGGACACGAAGACAATGCCGAGTTTTGCAAATATTGCGGACATCATCTGAATCCGTCCGAAACAGACGTGGAAAAGAAATAAATTTTACGACTTATGCTGAAAGAAACGCTCGAATAAAACAATAAACACACAGCCTACCGCATAACAAGCTATGTCCGCCCAATCGAACGTAGAGCCCAGAATGATTCTGGCTGCACGGTTCGTGATCCCCAATGTTTCCACCAACCGGAAGTATTGTAGCACTTCCACAAAACAGGCAAAAAGAAAGACATAAAACGGCATCCGCGGAATTCCTGTCGGGAGAAATATCCTCACAAAACTATACACCAGCACTACCACCAGCATATCTCCGACATAAGGACGTATGAAATTGTCACGCACATACAAAGCTATCAATACCTCGATGCAAAAGATCAGCAGAAAGCTGATTATATAAAAAAATCTTTTCTTCATTATTCACTCAATCACAGGATTAAACATTCATTTGAGTCTGCGAATATACGATAAAATAGATCGAATACGTTCAAATATTACTAAATGATTGATCCATAAAAGAGAAATAATTGTATATTTATAGTTCCAAGTATTTTTCCACAAACAATAAAAAAACAGAAAGGAGATTGAACACATGATGTTGAACATAGATTTCGTCATTCGTTTATTGGTCGCCGGCATACTGGGGGCGATCATCGGACTGGATCGTGAATACCGTGCCAAAGAAGCCGGATACCGTACTCATTTCCTCGTATCGCTAGGCAGTGCCCTGATTATGATTGTTTCCCAATACGGATTTCAGGAGATTATAAAAGAAAGCAGTGTCACGCTCGACCCCAGTCGTGTGGCGGCACAAGTCGTCAGTGGCATCGGATTTATCGGTGCGGGAACCATCATCTTCCAAAAGCAGATTGTACGCGGCCTGACTACCGCCGCAGGAATCTGGGCAACTGCCGGTATCGGACTGGCAGTAGGCGCAGGAATGTACACCATCGGAATCGCTGCCATGGTATTGACCCTCATCGGACTGGAGTTACTTAGTTACCTGTTTAAAAGCATCGGAATGAAAAGCTCGATGGTTTCTTTCTCTACTTCCAACAAAAACACTCTGAAACAGATAGCGGACAGATTCAACTCTAAAGACTACCTGATAGTCTCTTACGAGATGGAAACGTTGCATAAGGGCGAAGCAGAGTTTTATCAGGTGAGTATGGTCATCAAGTCGAAACGAAATAACGATGAAGGACATTTGCTTTCATTGATACAGGAGTTTCCGGAGGTAACAGTGCAGCGAATTGAATAAGTCCCTTTACAAAAAACAATAGAGACAAGAAAAGCAGAAGAAACAAGGAGGAGTATTTTAATTCTAAAATATAAAGAAATGAAACCCTATTTCTGCTTTTCCGTCAGATACTTCCAATAACGTACAGGCATATCCTGCCTGTGCTTTCTCGGATTCATACGTTCTTTGATACAAATGGCCTTGAAATAAGTTTTCCAGAGTTGTTGGAAAAGTTTCTCATCCTTGTCCATCAGACTTTCATCCAGCATCCCCGTAATCAGATGGGATTCACGGCTGTCATCATCAAACGAGATGGTTGTCACCTCCTGCAAGTCATAATAAAAACCATAACGGCGTTTCATGTCGTAGATAATCCACTTCTGATCGGCAAAACGGTCTTTGAAATGGTGAACGGTAAGAGGAAGCGCATTATACTGCGGTTCGAAAGCCGCAAAGAATGTACCATCCGCAGCTTTCTGAAAACGGACAAACTGCATCAGGTGCACACGTTCGCCATCCACTTTCTTCCATATTTGCGCCAATCGCAAAACGTCCGGATCGCCAAAATTGGTTTCGATGGAACGGGGTGAGTCGATCGCTTTACGGATATAACGAAAAATGAGCATCCCTACCTCCGGAAGCTCCGACAGCCAACTTTGTGTGAGGCAGCCCAAAGCAGATACAGAGACTTTCTTCTGCAATCCCCGCCACACACGACCTGCCTTCTCTTCATCGGTGACTACGGTATGCAACTCATCATAAAATAAGGGCAAAGCATCTCCTTCCGACAACAAATCATCGGGAAAGGTCTTGCGAAAATAGGCGTCGAACACGGCAGTCAGCAGACCATCAAAGCTTTTATCGTAAACGAAAATTTTCAAGATTTATGATTTATGATTTATGGGTTATGAATTATGATTTATGATTTCTGGGTTATGATTTCTGGGTTATGATTTATTTTTAGGCACGGATTACAGGGATTAATGCGGATTCTTTGCAGCAATGACAACACTAAAAACCGTGTAATCCGTGTAATCTGTACCTAAATTATTATATAAGCTAATCAACATACTTAGTAATTCGTTTAATCAGAATTCATAAATCATAAATCAGAAATCAAGTCGTAATTGGCGTTCATCCACTTTCTTTTTTGGTTTCGGGAGCAATAAGCTACGTACCCGTTGCGGCGAAAGTTCGTTCACAGTCAGCATTTGGAGAGGCAGTTCTTTGCAGGTGATGAAATATTGCGCCTTCTTCATCACCACTCCTATCTTCTTCAGTTCATAAAAACCCAGTCGCGAAAAACGGCGGGAGGCGACAATCAGCTTCGCCGACTTCACTCCCACTCCCGGCACACGGAGCAACATTTCGTAGTCCGCTTTGTTGATGTCGACAGGAAACTGTTCGGGATGGCGCAAAGCCCACGAGAGTTTCGGGTCTATCTCGAGGTCGAGATCCGGATAGGCATCATCCACAATTTCGTCCACCTTGAATTGGTAAAAGCGCAATAACCAGTCAGCCTGATAGAGCCGGTTTTCACGTACCAAAGGCGGTTGCTTCAATGCCGGAAGACGTTTATCGTATGTATTCACAGAAACGTAGCCCGAATAGTAGACACGCTTCATGGTCGGCCGTCCGTAAAGAGCCGACGAAAGGAAAAGAATATCTTTATCCGACTCGGAGGTAGCGCCTACAATCACCTGGGTACTTTGTCCCGCAGGCGCGAAACGGGGTGCATGGCGAAACTTCTGCCGTTCTTCCTTACTCTCCAACACACCTTGCTGAATGTATTTCATCGGAGCAAATACACTTTTATGATCTTTCTCCGGTGCAAGGAGTTTCAGGTTTTCTTCTTTGGGAATTTCGACGTTGACACTCAAACGGTCGGCATACAGTCCGGCCTCATTCACCAATTCACGACTGGCACCGGGAATACTCTTGAGATGAATATAACCGTTAAACCGGTACACTTGCCGCAAATCTTTGGCTACACGCACCAGTCTCTCCATCGTATAGTCCGGATTGCGGACCACTCCGGAACTAAGAAACAACCCTTCAATGTAGTTACGACGATAGAATTCCATCGTCAGTTCCACCAATTCCGAAACGGAAAATGTGGCGCGGGGAAGATCGTTGCTACGCCGGTTGATACAGTAGGCACAGTCGTAGATACAATAATTGGTAAGCATGATTTTCAATAGCGAGATACACCGCCCGTCCTCGGCAAAGCTGTGGCAAATCCCCCATCCTCCGACAGTGTTTCCCAGCGTGCCCGGCTTATTGGAGCGCACCGTACCACTGGAAGAACAAGAAACATCGTACTTGGCAGATTCCGCAAGTATCTTCAGTTTAGCTAAGACGTTTTCGTTCATAATTCCCAATCTTGATTCTTTTCGCAAATATACGATTTAATTTGAGACGCGTATAGAAGAAAAAAAGTTTAGCAAATATATCAATACAAAACAAGTCAAATTTTATGATACAAAAAGCTACGCTTACAAAAGGAGTTTACCAGATACAATATTTTATTACATAGATCAAATAAGAGAATAAAATAAATAGATTATTTTATCACAACAAATATATTTTCATTAACTTTGCAAAGTCAACACAAGAAGTGTTGCATTAATAAACAATTTAATTTTACACAAATGAAGACTTCAAACGAAAACGAAGAAGAAATGGAAGAACGAGAATGGGTTATCAATGGTTTTAAAACCTTCTCTGCCGTAGCGCAGGAGTATTTTCCCGAATATTCTAACGCTGACACAGCCAGCAAAAGAATGAGAAACGAAATAGAACTCGACAAACTGCTCTTCGACGAATTAAAAGCCGCACACTACGTACACGAAACAACACGTCTAAGTCCGAAGCAACAGCAGATCCTTTTCATGACCTGGGGACCGGAAAAAATAATCCTACGTTAGCGCATCACCCATAAGTAAAGATTTACTGCATCCTGACACCTCCGAAAACACAAAAAAAACGTGTTGAACGAACTATATTATATAGATTATTATATTTTAGTATTTATATATGTTCGGTTGGTGGTTCGCCTACTTTTTTTCGAGCGTTGCAAACGCATGACAGACAAGCAGTTGAGCCACCTTCAGGGGGTGTTCGTTTGGCTGTTCGATTTTTTGTCAAAAAAAATACTAAAAAGAAAACCGCATGTCCCCGAATAGAGCCTCTATTTACGGCAAACAGAGGTTCTATTTCTAATAAACAGAGGCTCTGTTTCATCCCAACAGAACCTCTGTTTTTCTATTCATTCCCCCAATCTCATCTTTTACACCCGCGCGGTGTCACACAGAACAACATTATTTCCGTCCTACAGCCCCCAATACAGCCCAAATACCACCATACCGTTCAAAACACCTCCATTCCAGCCAAAAAAGATTTGCACGAACAGCCATTCATGCACTACCTTCGCAGCCGCATCCGACAATGTATGCACAATGGGGATAACCCGCAATCAACAACAAGTAAATAAAAATACGCCTCAATGAAACAACTTCCAAACAACCTCCTGCACGAAGGCTACATCCTGATTCCCAAAGCACTGTTAAAACGTCAGATAAACGACAAAGCGCCGGGAGAACTGGAAGCGCTCCTCCAAGTCCTGATACACGCCAATTACTCGGAAACCACGTACAAGATTCAGCAGATCGACATCGTATGCCAACGCGGAGAATCCGTCATCAGCCAGCAACACTGGAGCCGACTCTTCCAATGGAGCCGATCCAAAACCCTCCGCTTCTTTCAAAAAATCCAGGAAGAGGGCATTATCAAGATCATCCCGCACCAGAAAGGAATCTTCCACATTCATATCAACAACTATGATTTCTGGACCGGCTGCATCTCTCCGGAAGCCCGCGAAGAAAAAAAGAAAGAAAAATCCGAAGTGTTCGACGTTTTCTGGGATAAATATCATGAAACGATGCAAAAACCCAAACAGTACGTCGCCCGTGCCCGCCGCGAATGGGACAAGCTCACCAAAGAGGAACAGCAGACAGCCATCGACCACATCGAGGAAGTCTACTATCACACCAACGACACACGTTTCATCCCCCTTGCCGCCACCTACCTGAAAGACAAGGCTTTCTTAAACGAATATATAGACTAAAAAACATCGAAAAGAAATGCAACCACACGCCAGCGAACTCGAAGAAGCCATCATTGGAGCCTGCCTGATAGAACAGGAGGCCCTGCCACTCGTAGCCGACAAGCTACGTCCCGAAATGTTCTACGACGATCATCATCAGCTGATCTTCGCCGCCTTGATAGCTATGTATCAGGCAAACAAAAAGATAGATATTCTCACCGTCAAAGAAGAGCTCACACGTCGCGGAGTGCTCGAAAAGATAGGCGGGCCGTATACCATCGTACAACTAAGCAGCCGGGTAGCCTCCTCCGCCCACATCGAGTATCACGCGCAAATCGTCCACCAGAAATATCTGGCACGCGAAGCCGTAGTCGGCTTCAACAAACTCCTCACCTGCGCCATGGATGAAACAATCGACATTGACGACACCCTCATCGACGCGCACAACCTGCTCGACCGCCTCGAAGGCGAATCCGGACACCACGACCATATACGCTGCATGGACACCCTAATGACCGACACGCTGAAAGAAGCTGAATTGCGTATTGCCAAAAGCGTGAACGGCGTCACCGGCATCCCCACCGGACTGACCGAACTCGACCAGAAAACGGGCGGTTTGCAGGATAGTGATCTGATAGTGATTGCCGCCCGGCCTTCCGTAGGTAAAACGGCTTTTGCCCTACACCTGGCACGCAGCGCGGCAATGGCGGGCAATGCGGTGGCCGTCTACAGCCTTGAGATGCAAGGGGAACGCCTTGCCGACCGATGGCTGGCAGCAGCAAGCAACATTAATCCTTACCGGTGGAGGAACGGAATACCTACCCTGCAAGAGATGGAAAATGCCCACACCGCAGCTTCAGAACTGTCAGGACTCCCCATCTACGTGGACGACAGCACTTCTGTCAGCATGGATCACATTCGCTCAAGTGCCCGGCTACTGAAGAGCCGCAATCAGTGTGACGCAATTATTATCGACTACCTGCAACTCTGCGACATGGCTACCAAGCAGGCCAACCGCAACCGCGAACAGGAAGTGGCACAAGCCACCCGGAAAGCCAAGTTGCTGGCCAAGGAGCTGCATATTCCCGTCATACTGCTTAGTCAGCTGAACCGCGAGTCGGAGAATCGCCCCGGAGGACGTCCGGAACTGGCACACCTGCGCGAGAGCGGAGCTATCGAACAGGATGCGGACGTCGTGATGTTGCTTTACCGACCAGCGATGCAACGCATCGTCACCGACCGGGAAAGCGGTTACCCGACAGAAGGACTGGGGGTGGTTATCGTTGCCAAGCAGCGTAATGGAGAGACTGGGAATGTATATTTCGGGCATAATCCGTCGATGACAAAAATATATGACTATGTTCCACCATTGGAATATTTGGAAAAACATGCTAAATAAAACGATCTATTGTATAAATAATCAAGACAATTTATCGAAATATTATTGATACATATCCGGTGCAAAACTTTTTATATTATCAGAGAAAATAAAACCATATTTACTTGACTTCTCCTCTCTGATTTTGTATATTTGTAGTATCAAAAAGAAAACATATAATTATTCACTTAAACCTTAACTTTTCAAATTTATGGATGTATTAGTAGAACGCTATCAGCGCAGAAAGTATGTAAATCAGGAGGATGCTCCGTTACTGTATTACATACGTCAGAAATCGGGCAATGTAAGAGTGATGGACGTTGATACGATGGCTACCGCCATCGAAAGTAAATCGTCACTGACTGCCGGAGACGTGAAACACACTATCGAGGCATTTGTGGAACAGTTGCGTCTGTCGCTCACCCAGGGCGACAAAGTGAAGATTGACGGATTGGGTACGTTCCACATCACGCTGACTAGTGACGGTACGGAGAGTATGAAAGATTGTACGGTGCGCAGCATCCGCCGTGTCAATGTCCGCTTCGTTGCCGACAAAGCGTTGAAGCTGATGAATTCGAGCCATACGAGTACACGAAGCGAAAACAACGTGGACTTCGTCCTGGGCGGAAAGGGAGATGGAAGCGATTCCGGAAACGGTGGTTCGGACGATGATTCCGGCAGCGGTTCGGGGGGCAATAAACCGGGCGGTGGAGAAGCACCGGATCCAGCAGCGTAAATAGGCTGCCCGCACTACCTTCTTTGGCAGAATGAAACTTCATCCTTAGAAAAAACAGTATCACATGGTTTCAGGAACTGATCCATGTATGGTTCCTTGCCATGTGGTTGCTGTTTTTCTGTTTTTCTCTTTCCCGCATTTTCTCATTTTCTTTATTTCTCCATTTTCTTTCATTCTCGTGTTTTTTAGTTTTCCTATTTTTAGTTTCTCTTATTTTTTAATTCTCAATCTTTAATTTTTAATCTTTAATTCAAGAAAGATGTTAGACAAAATCATTGATATTATTACAGCCATCCTCCCTTTTTTCGGAGGTCGCAAAAAACGTCAGCAAATGATGCAGGACGTCAAAGAGTTCAGCGAACTAGTGAAAGAGCAGTATAGCTTCCTTATGAAGCAGCTCGAAAAGGTGCTCAAGGATTATTTCGATTTGAGCGACCGTGTGAAGGAAATGCACTCGGAGATTTTTTCATTAAAAGGCAAGCTTTCGGAAGCTGTCACTTTACAGTGTGTCAATAAAGAGTGTATTCAGCGCAACAATGGTTCCGAATCCGCATCATCATCCACTTCTTTAATACCTGCCTAACGCATGAGAACTATTAATCTGATTGTCGTTCATTGCTCCGCTACCCGCGAGGATAAATCTTTCACCGAACATGATTTGGACGTTTGTCATCGTCGCCGCGGCTTCAATGGTGTGGGTTATCATTTTTATATTCGTAAGAACGGGGATATTAAGTCTACCCGTCCGTTAGAACGGATCGGTGCGCATAGCCGTGGTTTCAACCGGGAAAGTATCGGTATCTGCTATGAAGGCGGACTGGACTGCATGGGACAGCCGAAAGACACGCGAACTTGTTGGCAGAAACACTCGCTACGGGTTCTTATCCTGACTTTATTAAAGGATTTTCCGGGATGCCGTGTCTGCGGGCATCGTGATCTTAGTCCTGATCTTGACGGAGACGGTGAGATTGAGCCGGAAGAGTGGATTAAGGCTTGTCCTTGTTTCGAAGCGAGCAAGGAGTGGGATAAAGAATAGGTTTCTTTTTTCATTTACATATTCTATTGTTAGTTGTTATTGGTTAATTGTTATTGGTTATTAATCAAGAAAACCCGGACTTTCGCAAGCCCGGGTTTTCTGCATCTTGGGAACGCCTCCTTTACCTATAGGGAAATGGGGGACTAGCAATTTGATTCTAGTACAACAAAAAGACGCTCCGAGAGTAAAAAATAAAAAGGGATACCTGTGGGAAATGTGGGAGGCATCCCTTTTTTTTTAAATAAGAACAAAGATGGAAGGATGGACTTTCACAAGCTGTGTCCTTCGCTTTGTTCTGGGGTAAAAATATCTTCACACACAAGTGAAGAATGGGTTTATTTGTTTTTTCTCAATATATAATATATTATGAGATTCTCTATCCTATTAGTCTACCCATTCGGCAACTGTAACAGTCACTACTTTAGCCTCTACCGTTCCCCATGGAGAAGTAGGAATAGCCTTTACTTTGACTGTCATAGCCTTATGATTCTGGGTAGCATTCGGGTTCTTCAATGTAAGCTTGCCGGTTGTGCCGTCCAGAGTAAAGTTATCATTATCTTCACCAGCTACCAATTCAAATGCTACAGTGAAACCAAATATAGTTGCACCGTCAGAGCTGTCATAGGCATCGGAAGCACCAGTAGAAGGCCAAAGCTGACGATCTGAAGCATCTTTCCATACTAATGCGCTTGAGACATCAACACCATTTCCTCTTTCTGTAGCAGAAGATACATCAAATGCCAGCTTGTCTTTATCTTCTGTATCAACCTTGTAATCAAATGTACCGTTCATTTTAGCAGTATTGAATACAACAGGAATTGTTTTGGTAGAAATAACTTTCTCTCCACATTTTGCTTCTACTTTTACGCTAAAGCCAGCAGCATCACCGTTATAAGTTTTCTCTACTGAAAGCGTACCAGAAGTTGCACCAAGAGTTACACCACTAGGAGTGTCACCTACAACAGAGAATTCAAATTTTCCACCAAGAGAAGTGAATGTACCATTACTTCCATTACCAACAAAATCCGTATAGTTAGTGAAGAGTTCTGTCAGATCTCTTTCGGCAGTCACTGCAGTTACTGGACTACTACCTGTTTCCACCAGATTCAATACAGCCTTGGTTCCATCCCAAGCATTTGAGTTAGCCAATGTAAGATCAGCTTCTGCAGGATACTTAATATCTACATCTGTTGATAATACAATACTAATATGACCAGCAGTATTTGTAATCTTGGTAGTCACCTTACCTGTATAAGTGGCACCTGCAGGAACCTCCAATACAAGATTATTACCAGCATTTTTATTAAATTTAATATCCGGAGTTGCCACAACAGGAACGGCAGATGCTGCTACTGCATCAGCTGGAGCAATACGTTCAAATGTACATCCACTGAAATCACTAATACCACCCAAAGCTGTCTTAATCGCATTAATCTTCTCGCCATCCAATGCAAGTTCTTGTTTAGTGCTATGCCAAACAAGTGGAGCATCCGGATCAGCAAGTTCAATAGTTGTTGGAGCTTGTATATCGATCAATGTAACTGTTCCGCTGTAAGTCTTCTGTGTGAATGATTTATCACCTGTTACACCCGCAGGCGCTTTCGCTTTTACAGTAGACGTTGCCTGACATTGATTGCCTAGTGTTCCATCGGCATTGCCTTTTAATACACCAGTCTCGCCATTCATTGTAAAGCTACTTGTACCAGCACCAGTTACATTGAAAGTCACACTGAACAGATTATCTACAGAGATACCGAATTCTTCGGGCTTAGTCTTAGTCAAAGCTTGTCCTTCAGTAGCTCCAGTACCAGCATTGATTGATGATTTCACTGTCATCTTATAATAAGAACCTGTTGCCTTATAATCAATACTTGCATTTTTAGCCACTTCACTTGCAGCTGCATTTACTGATTCCCATTCAACCTCTTCAATATACATATTCTCCTTCACAGCAGCAAAGTAGTCTGAAGTAATATCATTCAAGGTTGTTTCACCTTTATCCTTTACTGTAAGTGCTACCGCATAGCTTTTATCAGCAGTACTGGCATCCAAAGTAACTGCGATTACATTAGGTTCGCCCGTTACAGCTTCTATCTTTTTAATCGCAAAGTGCGTACCAGTTGCACGAGTCAATTGGTGATAGTCGGCAGCAATCAAGTATTTTCCTTCCTCGCCTTTAATCAATTCAGCAACGGCAGATTGCGGTGATACACGGAAATTCACTTTCACTTCGTTAGCATTGAGTACAGGACTCCAATCGTCTGCATTACCTGCATTACCATACTTCACATAGAAAGTATTGAAGTTAACAGTTCTGTCAGCAGACTCCGGAATGTAAACGATGCTTTGAATCATACCTTTGATAGCTTTGATTTCAGCATCAAGTCTGGATTCAAGGCCTTTTATAACACCGCCAACTTGTTCGGATTCGCTCCTTATAATATCTTTAACCGCCTGGCTAAATGTACCTGTTGCAGGTAATTCGAGTGCTGCCAATTGTTTTTTCGTATCATCAATTTGCTTGATAATATCCGCATAACTCTTATAATCGGCACCCTCTTCAGTACTTACATAAGCATTGATAGCATCTAAAAGATTATCCAGTTGAGTTTGTTTCCCGATGGCTTCTTCACTAAAGAGCTTCTCATAAACATCTTTCACGAATGTTTCCAAAGTCGTTTTCACTCCGTACTGGGCAGTCAGGTAATTGTTAATACCACTCAACTCTGTAGAAATACCTTTCTGAACAGCTTCTGTTACGTATTGAGCTATTTCCCCCCATTTAGAAGTGTCGTCTCCCTCGTGTTGAAGGGCATTTATGATAGCTTGGTTTACATAAGCCCCAAAACTGGTACTTTCGTAAGCACTTGCATCCTTTTTACCAGATGTAATGTATGCCTGTTCTGCTGCAATCAGTTCAGATAATACGGTTTTAACATTCTCTAGTTCTTCAATCTTCTTTTCCAAACCACTGACACCATCCTCACCTTTGAGAATCTTTTGCAGAGTGGTCAGTTGATTTTGAAGATCTGCCAATCTTGTTGCCAAATCTTTAGCTTTATCGCCTGTGGCATCTGCCAAAGCTTGTTCCAGTGCAGCGATTTTTTCTTTCAAAGTTTTTTCACCATCCGGATTTTCCACAAGTGCGCTCAAGTCATTCAGTTGTGTCTGCAAATCCTGTTTTGCCTTTTCAACTGCGTTCTTCATGTCTTCTGTACTTACCGGACTGGTTGATGTGATTTTATCGACCTGCTCCTGCAAGCCTTTAATATCATCATCGTAGTCCTTACAGCTTGTCACCACTGTACTGACTGTAAGCGTCAATGCCCCGAAAAGCATTACCCTAACAAAATTTTTCTTCATAACTACTTAAAAATTACATTAATAATATATTATTAAACACTAAGTTTCAATAATAGCCACCCGTTACTTTGTAGGTAACGGAGAAACCTTTGTGCCTGCTCTTCGGGAGTAGTCAATACTGAAAAATGATACGATAAGCAATGAAACTTTTTTACCCCTGCTTCTGAAAGGCAGTAGAGGGAAGGAGATCTTTTGCAAAAATTTAGAAGTTAACAAAGCCCTAATACAAAGAATCCGCGTGTTTTATTTGGTTAATTCCTATTTTGAGTAGTTTATTAGAAAAAATGTATGATTTCGTTTGGTTGTTTTAAGAAATATGCTCATATTTGCACCGATATTCATTCCCGTTACCTACAAAGTAACAGAGTTATTTTCAAGCGATTACGCCTACAACAGAGCGTTTCACGAAGTCAAGAACTTGTCTATTTGCTTCATCAATTTTCTTACTCCGAAAAGGTTTCAAATAAGTCTCCGTCACAGTGATAGACGAATGTCCCATCGCTTCGGAAATAATGCCCGGATGAATTTCACAATAATAAGCTGTCGTAGCCCAACTATGGCGGGCGGTATACGAGCTCAACTTATCGGATAATCCCAATAATTCACCTAGCAACATCAACTGTTGGTTAAAGCTGCGCAATGCCAACTGATATTCGCGATACGCCTCTTTAGTTCCTTCACGGCTTTTCAACAACGGAAATAAATAAGGAGAAGAAGGATCACGATTCATATACTTCTTCACCAGGATCATCGCTTCGGGAGTCAATGTCACCGACAATGGTCGTCCTGTCTTACGTCTGCGATACGTTATTACGTTATCACGCAAATCACTCTTACGCAAATAAGCGAGATCGACAAACGGCATACCACGAAGCGAAAACATCAGAATGAACAACTCTTGCGCCTGACATACAGCAAATGGCACACCTGACGTACGAGATAATTTTGCAAACACCTTCTTCATATCGTCATCACACAACGCACGTTTATGATCGGCACGAGTACCGGTATAAACAGAACGGAACAGATGAGGTACATAAGGAACTTTCCCAAGATCGACGGCACGATTGTAAACCGCACGAAACGTACGCAGATAAGTGGAAACGGTGTTCCAGCTACAACCACGACTACGAAGGTAAACTTCGAATCCCTTCAGCCACTCCGAAGTTACTTCACTAAAAAGCAAATCTTCTTCCCCACAATAAGCAATGATGGCATTCAGACTGCTACGATAAACATGCGCAGTACCGAAGTTTCCCTCCATCTGTAGCCCCATGGCTACCTGCTTCATAAATGTTACTACTTTCAACATTTCTCAATTTATTAATTTATTCGACAATAAAGATACAAGTATTCTCACTATTACCACCCGGATAGTTCCAAAGATATTCTATCATTTATATAACTGCCATCCATCAATATTCATTTTTTATTGTTACTTTTGTGAGAAAATGAAAGAGTTATGAACCAACCAGTAAAGCGCAAACGTATTCCGTACGGAATGATGAACTTTATCGATGTCCGCGAAGACGACTGTTATTACGTGGACAAGACACATTATATCCCGCTTATAGAAAACGCGAACAAGTATTTCTTTTACATTCGCCCACGAAGGTTCGGAAAGAGTTTAACGATCTCCATGCTCCGACATTATTATAACATATTAGAGGCGGACAAGTTTGAGAAATGGTATGGCGACCTGTACATAGGAAAGCATCCCACTCCCGAACGAAATTCATATCTCATCATTTATCTAAACTTTGCCGTAGTTAATGCCGAATTAAATAGTTACCGGCAATCATTGGACGCACATTGCAACACTGAATTCAATTTCTTCTGCGATGTCTACGCGCAATATCTTCCCGAAGGGATAAAGGAAGAAATGAATAAGAAAAAGGGAGCCGTAGAGCAACTGGATTATCTATATAAAGAATGTGTCAAAACCAATCAGCAGATTTATCTGTTCATTGATGAATACGACCATTTTACAAACAAAATCCTATCAGAACCTGCCTGCCTCGAAGATTATAAAAGCGAAACACACGGAACCGGTTATCTGCGCAGCTTCTTCGATACGGTGAAAGCAGGCACGGACTCCACTATCAAACGTTGCTTCGTGACTGGTGTCAGCCCCGTCACGATGGACGATCTCACCAGCGGATTCAATATCGGCACCAATTATTCGCTCTCTCCGGAATTTAATGAAATGACCGGATTCAACGAAGAAGAGGTACGCGCAATGCTGGATTATTATGCCACTACCTGCCAGTTTCACCACTCTACCAACGAGCTGATAGAAGCTATGAAACCTTGGTATGACAACTACTGTTTTTCAGAGAAAAGTTATGGCGGTACTACAATGTATAACTCCAATATGGTACTCTACTTTGTGGATAATTACATCCGAAACGGAGGAGAAATGCCCGCAATATGGTAGAAGAAAACATCCGCGTGGATTACAACAAACTACGAATGTTGATCCGCAAGGACAAAGAATTTGCTCATGACGCCTCTACCATCCAGACATTGGTACAACAAGGATATGTCACCGGAGAACTAAAAACAGGTTTTCCAGCCGAAACAGTTGCAGAACCGGATAACTTTATCAGCCTATTATTCTATTTCGGAATGTTGACTATCAGTGGGACTTTAGAAGGAGAAACGAAGTTGACTATTCCCAATCAAGTAGTACGTGAACAATTGTACAGTTACTTATTAGATACCTACAACGAAGCGGACCTCCGCTTTGACAACTGGGAAAAAGGAAAACTGGCATCCGCTATGGCTTATCGTGGCGACTGGAAAGCCTACTTCGATTATATCGCCGAATGTCTGCACCGATATTCTTCCCAGAGAGACAAGCAAAAAGGAGAAGCATACGTACATGGATTTACGTTGGCTATGACCGCACAGAACCGTTTCTATCGCCCTATCTCCGAACAGGAGAATCAGGAAGGATATGCCGACATCTTCATGTTTCCCTTACTGGATATTTATAAAGACATGCTCCATTCCTACATTATCGAACTGAAGTATGCCAAAGGAAAGGATAGTGATGAAAAGGTGGAGCAACTCCGACAAGAGGCTATCACACAAGCCAACCGCTATGCCGCCAGTGAAACGGTGCAAAAAGCAATCGGAACAACGACGCTGCACAAAATTATAGTCGTTTATCAAGGGATGAAAATGGTGGTGTGCGAAGAAGTTTAAAGTTCGTATATATTTTCATGTATTATAATAAAAGAGGCTGTCTAACAAGTTTAGACAGCCTCTTTTGATATCTTAGTAGTCTTCTAAATTATTTCTTAGAAGCTTCCAAAGATGCTTTACGGAATTCTTTCATTGCTTTTTCGATTTCCAAAGAAGCTTTACGAGCGCGAGTTCCTGCTGCTTTGTTACCGTTTTCGATCTGTGCGTTAGCATCTTTTGAGAAGTCAGCATACAGAGCTGCTACCTTTTCTACCAATTCTTTCATAATCCTTTTATATTAGTAGTCTTCGCTTCCAAAGATGCTTTACGGAATTCTTTCATTGCTTTTTCGATTTCCAAAGAAGCTTTACGAGCGCGAGTTCCTGCTGCTTTGTTACCGTTTTCGATCTGTGCGTTAGCATCTTTTGAGAAGTCAGCATAAAGAGCTGCTACCTTTTCTACCAATTCTTTCATAATCCTTTTATTTTTTTCGTTAATAATGTTACACTGTTTCCCGAAATAAAAGCATAAAATCAATATTTTTTTTATTCTTCGAAAAATATCTAAAAAAGGGGCTTTTCACCATTTTTACCTACCTTTGTAGCCATGAAACTGCTTACAGATACCGATTATATACATGCATTGATTGCTGAAGGGGAGCACCAGCAACAGGACTTTAAATTCGAAATTTCCGACGCACGCAAAATTGCCAAAACACTCTCGGCTTTTGCCAACACGGACGGAGGAAGATTACTTATTGGCGTAAAAGACAATGGAAAAATCGCGGGAGTACGCTCCGAAGAAGAAAAATATATGATTGAAGCCGCCGCACAACTTTATTGCGTGCCGGAAGTGGAATACACATTGCAAACATATATAGTGGAGGGACGGCAAGTGTTGGTAGCGACCATCGAAGAGACTCCGCATAAACCGGTTTACGCCAAAGACGAAACCGGGAAACCTCTAGCCTATCTCCGCATCAAGGATGAAAATATTCTGGCAACACCTATACACCTCCGTGTATGGCAACAGAGCGATAGCCCCCGTGGAGAACTCATCCGCTACACCGAACGTGAACAGCTCCTGCTCGATCAACTGGAGCACGGAACTTTACTCTCACTCAACCGTTACTGTCGACAAACCGGACTTTCACGACGTGCCGCTGAACATCTGCTCGCCAAATTTGTTCGTTATGATATTGTGGAACCTGTATTCGAAAATCATAAATTTTACTTCCGAATAAAAGACGAATAACCACAAACAATGCTTTATACTTAATACTTAACTATGACTTTTATCAACGAGATTAATGACATACTTTGGACGTATATTCTAATTATTATGTTATTAGGATGTGCTGTCTGGTTCAGCCTACGGACACGCTTTGTACAATTTCGCATGATCCGGGAAATGATCGTGCTGTTAAGCGAATCCGCCGGCAAAGGAAAACAGGGAGAGAAACATGTATCTTCTTTTCAGGCATTCGCTATTTCTATCGCCAGCCGTGTGGGTACGGGGAATCTTGCGGGAGTGGCTACTGCCATTGCCATCGGAGGTCCCGGGGCTATTTTCTGGATGTGGGTCATCGCACTGTTAGGGGCTTCGAGTGCTTTCATAGAGTCTACTTTGGGACAATTATACAAAATACGCGGAAAGGATTCGTTCATCGGAGGACCTGCTTATTATATGAAGAAAGGGTTGAAACAACCGTGGATGGGAATGCTTTTTGCCGTATTAATAAGCATTACTTTCGGGTTTGCTTTCAATTCTGTACAGAGTAATACGATCTGTGCTGCGGCAGAGCATGCTTTTGGGTTCAATCATATTATATTGGGAGGTGTGCTGACTTTGCTGACATTGCTTATCATCTTTGGAGGTATTCAACGCATTGCCCGCGTCAGTAGTATTATCGTGCCTGTTATGGCTTTGGGATATGTAGGGCTGGCACTGGTTATTGTTGCACTCAATATCACTCATTTACCGGGTGTTATCGCACTGATTGTCAGCCATGCTTTCGGTTGGGAGCAGGCATTGGCAGGAGGAGTTGGTATGGCATTAATGCAGGGCATCAAGAGAGGACTTTTCAGCAATGAGGCCGGTATGGGTTCGGCCCCGAATGCGGCTGCCACGGCTCATGTCAGCCATCCCGTAAAACAAGGGTTGATACAGACTTTGGCGGTATTTACAGATACATTATTGATATGTACCTGTACGGCTTTTATCATCCTCTTTAGTGGGGCTCCTCTGGATGGTTCGGCTAATGGAGTGCAGCTGACTCAACAGGCGTTGACAAACGAAATAGGTTCTTCGGGCAGTATCTTCGTTGCCGTAGCTCTTTTCTTTTTTGCTTTCAGCAGTATTCTGGGGAATTATTATTATGGTGAGGCTAATATCCGTTTTATCACTCACCGGAAATGGGTACTTCATGGTTACAGGATATTGGTGGGTGGTATGGTGCTCTTCGGTTCACTTGCCACATTGGATATGGTATGGAGCCTGGCAGATGTCACGATGGCGTTAATGGCTATCTGTAATCTGATTGCTATCCTTTTCCTCGGAAAATATGCTATCCGTCTGCTAAATGATTACCGGGCGCAAAAGAAAGCTGGCATCCAAAGCCCTGTTTTTAAGAAAGAGACAATGCCGGACATCGAAAAGGACTTGGAATGTTGGTGAAAACCAACTGTTTTTGTACCTTTGCACGCAAATTGACAGATGGTAGTTATTTTATATACCTTCCACACGCTCAAATAGTAAATTGTAAATAATAAAATTGTAGAGATAACAATGGGCTTATTTGGTTTATTCAAGAAAAAATCCGATGAAACGAAAGTCGGCAATGTAGAAGATTTCATATCACTGACACGGGTGTATTTCCAGTCAGTTATCGCCACAAACCTCGGTATCACTAATATCCGCTTCTTGCCGGACGTAGCTAACTTCAAACGTTTGTTTAAAGTTCCTACTCAAAACGGTAAACTGGGATTGGCCGAAAAATCTGCTGCGCGCAAAATGCTGATGCAGGATTATGGGTTGAACGAGAACTTCTTTAAGGAAATCGACTCTTCCGTGAAACGTAACTGCCGCACTCAAAATGATATTCAATCTTATTTGTTCATGTATCAGGGATTTTCCAATGATCTGATGATGTTGATGGGAAATCTGATGCAGTGGAGGTTTCGTATGCCGTCGATCTTTAAGAAGGCTTTGTATGGTATGACACAGAAAACGGTACACGATGTTTGTACCAAGACAGTGTGGAAGGCTGATGATGTGCATAAAACGGCTGCGACTGTTCGCCAGTACAAAGAGCGTTTGGGATACTCTGAACAGTGGATGACGGATTATGTGTATAATATTGTTCTTCTTGCCAAGAAGGAGCCGAAACGGAAGAATGACGACACGGAAACGAAAAAATAAGTCGCTTTAAATGTTAGAAAATCGTAAAGATTAATAGGATAGAAAAAGCGGGGGTTTTGTACCTCCGCTTTTTTTGTTATCTTTATGTACTTTTTTCTTTTGTCTTGATACAAAAGAAAAAGTACCCAAAAGAAAAAATCAAGGCTGCGCCTGCCCGGCTACTCCGGTTTCATTCCCGTCTAAAGGGTAGAAACTCGCTTCGCTCAAACAGTCTGCCCTTCTTAACGCCGGTAATAAAACCTTCGCTTGACGCCGTGCAGACGAGGCCGGAGGGGGACTATGCGGTGTGGTAGTATATTATAATAATTAAAAAATAGAGAGATTGCTTATGAAACAAAAGAAAATGCTTGCGCTTACTTTTTCACAGTTGAAACAAATCTATAATCAAGAAATTCCTGAAGCGGTGGAGATAGCTGATAAGAGCTCTTCTGTGGAAGAGTTCAAGGCTGGGATGCTGCGTTTTTTGGAAATTTGCAGGATAGAAAATGAGGCTGCGGAGGAGGCGAGGGAGCAAATTCGACTCTTACTCGATTATGATGGACAGAATGTCCATGAACTGTCTACTGGACAGGATATGTCAGTACAGACGATTCGGTTGCTTTATGAGTTTCTGACGGGAACGTTGGAAAATATGGAGATACCGACGGATTTGTTTATTGAAATTTTCCAGATGTTTAAACGGTTGAAGGGAGAGGTTGTGCCTTTACCATCGCCACAGCGTATCAAAAGCAGGAATGACCGGTGGGAAACGGGATTGGATGAAGAGGTACGTGAAGTGCGGGATGAGAATAAGGAGCGGATGTTGCACTTGTTGATTCAGAAGATTGAAAACAGGAAGTCGAAGCCTTCGGTGCGTTTTCACTTTGAGGAGGGAATGAGTTATGAAGAAAAATACAGGTTGGTCAATGAGTGGTGGAACGATTTCCGCTTTCATTTGGCAATGGCTGTGAAAAGTCCGGGCGAGTTGAATCGATTCCTGGGAAATTCACTTTCGTCAGAGACTATGTATTTGCTTTATCGTGCCCGGAAGAAGGGTATGCCGTTCTTTGCAACTCCTTATTATTTATCGTTGCTTAATGTAACGGGATATGGGTATAATGACGAGGCTATTCGGAGTTATATTCTGTATTCTCCACGTTTGGTGGAGACGTATGGAAATATTCGCGCGTGGGAGAAAGAGGATATTGTAGAAGCCGGGAAGCCTAATGCTGCGGGATGGCTTTTGCCGGACGGGCATAACATTCATCGGCGGTATCCGGAGGTGGCTATTCTCATTCCTGACACTATGGGACGGGCTTGCGGAGGACTTTGTGCTTCCTGTCAGCGTATGTATGATTTTCAGAGCGAGCGGTTGAATTTCGAATTTGAGTCTTTACGCCCGAAGGAATCATGGGATCGTAAGTTGCGTCGGTTAATGGCTTATTTTGAAGAGGATACGCAATTGCGGGATATTCTTATTACAGGAGGCGATGCGCTGATGAGTCAAAATAAAACGCTTCAGAATATTCTGGATGCGGTGTATCGGATGGCGGCACGCAAACAAAGGGCGAATCTTGAACGCAAGGATGGAGAGAAATATGCGGAATTGCAACGGGTACGGTTGGGGTCACGTCTGTTGGCTTATTTGCCGATGCGTATCAACGACGGGCTGGTTGATGTTCTGCGGGAATTCAAGGAGAAAGCATCGGCTATCGGTGTGAAACAGTTTATTATACAGACTCATTTCCAGACACCGCTGGAGGTTACTCCTGAAGCTAAAGAAGCGATCCGGAAGATTCTTTCTGCGGGATGGATTATTACGAATCAGTTGGTATATACGGTGGCTGCTTCACGTAGAGGGCATACGACCCGGCTTCGTCAGGTGCTCAATTCGTTGGGGGTGGTATGTTATTACACTTTCTCGGTAAAGGGATTCAATGAGAATTATGCAGTATTTGCACCCAACAGTCGTTCAATGCAGGAGCAACAGGAGGAAAAGATTTATGGCCGTATGACACCGGAACAGGCAGAGGAGTTATATAAGATATTAGAGACGAAAGTAGGAACAGAAGAGGAGCCTAAAGAGGATGTTGCCAAGCAATTAAGACGCTTCATGAGAAAGCATCATTTACCTTTCCTTGCCACTGATCGCAGCGTATTGAATTTACCGGCTATCGGTAAAAGCATGACTTTCCAGTTGGTGGGACTAACTGAAGAAGGAAAACGAATTCTACGCTTCGAACATGACGGTACTCGTCATCATAGCCCGATTATCGATCAGATGGGGCAGATTTATATTGTAGAGAATAAATCGCTAGCTGCTTACCTGCGCCAGTTAGCCAAGATGGGAGAAGATCCGGAAGACTATGCTTCTATATGGAATTATACGAAAGGAGAAACCGAACCTCGTTTCAGTCTTTACGAGTATCCTGATTTCCCCTTCCGCACAACAGATAAAATGAGTAATTTAAGTATTAAGAATTAGGTATTAAGTATTAATCGACAAGCATCAACTAACAAGTATTAATCAACGCCTATCAAGTATAAACCAGCGGCTTCGGTAATACTTATTACTTAATACTTGTTTCTACTACTTGTTTCCTACTCTTTTACCCGTATTACTATATTTGCAATAATTGCAGTTAGGCCTCCGGTGGTAATCCCTGAAGAGAAGATACTTCGAATTGCTTCCGGGGCTTGTTGTAATACGTCCGGCATTAGTTCTACCCCTAAGCCTAAGGAGAGGCTGACTGCTAATACCAAAGTTTCTTTACGGCCTATTTCTTGTGAGGAGACAATACGGATTCCCGCCGCTGCTACTGTGCCGAACATTAGTAAGGTTGCACCGCCCAGTACAGGATCGGGCATTAAGGAAAATACGGCACCTACGATGGGAAATAAACCCAAAAGGACGAGCATTGCTGCGATATAATAACCAACATAACGGCTGGCTACTCCGGTCAGTTGGATAATACCGTTGTTTTGTGCAAAGATGGAGTTTGGAAAAGAGTTGAATACACCGGCGAGAAAGGAGTTGAATCCATCTGCCATTACTCCACCGGAAACCCGTTTCAAATAGGAATCTCCTTCAATGGGAAGTCCGGAAATCATAGAGTTGGCAGTTACATCACCTGTTGCTTCAATGGCAGTTATCAAGTAAACCAGACCAATGGCTATAAAAGAAGACACATTGAAATCAACACCATATTTAAAAGGCTGGGGAATATTAAAACTCATCAGCATTTCCACATTCAACGCACTCATATCCACTTTTCCCAGAGCAAATGCCAAACCATAGCCAAGGCAAAGTCCGAGTACAATGGAACTCATACGCAGGTATTTGTTCCCGCAACGGTTGAAAAACAAGACGCTAAGAAGTACCAGTGCTGCAATAGACAGGTTTTCCCACGTAGCAAACGTACCATTATCCATAGCTGCATATCCGCCTCCGCAAGATACGATACCTACCTTTATCAGACTCAATCCGATAAGCAGCACGACAATACCGGAAACCAGCGGAGTGATAATATTACGCAGATATTTGAATGTGCGGCTGACAATCATTTCGATAGGCGCAGCAGCCATACAGGAACCGAAAATTAACGGTAATCCGCCTACCATCCCTGTGGCAATGATAGGGCCGATAAAAGAAAAACTGGTTCCCTGGATGCAGAGCAGTCTTGCTCCTATCACACCAAAGCGGCGGCATTGTATAAAGGTAGATACTCCCGAAGCAAAAAGAGACATGGAAACCAGAAAGCTTGTCTTTTCTACATCAAGTTTCAAGGCACTTGCGATGATAAGCGGAGGTGTAATGATCGCTACGAAAATAGCCAAAAGATGTTGTAAAGCCGCAAACAAGGCGTCTTTAAAAGGGGGACGGTCTTCTACGCCGTAGATTAAATCAGTTTTCATTTAACAGGGTTTCTATATATTTTTTTAAGTTCCGCAGAGGGATAAACAGAGATTATTCTGAAGTCCGGCTTCTTTTAGTCCGACTTTTTTTAATTCTATTTCTTATAATCCGTTTTTTAGTTCAGCGTCCATTTCAGAGCGAGTGTCGGGATAACATAAAAGCCATCACGACCGCCGAAGTTATTACTCAATTCGACTTCGGAGCCAATACTAAGATTGAAATTTTTATTTACGCCTTTGATTTTGTTCAGGTTCACCCAGAATTGTGGTTCGGAGAGGAAGATAGTCTTTCCGTAGTTGGTTTCTTCACGCCACCAATCGGCAAAGCCGGAGAAAGTGAGCAGATTGCGGCAGAAATTTACGTACCACGTACCTGTCAGCTGGAAGTTGTTGGGCGATTGGTGTTTCTGAATATACTTATACATAGCAGTCAGCGTGAAGCCTTTGGAAAAGGAAGCATTATTAAAAGTGTAGGTAGCTCCTGCCAGATAAGCATTTTTATAAGACATGCCTTTCGATAATCCACCGTTATATTCAAGATGTGCAGAGAAAGGACCTTTCCAGAATTTTATCTCACGTGCTATTTCCCAATAAGCGGAAGCGACACCCTCTGAGGTGTAATCCATATCAACAAAGAAATAAGTGCTTCCCCAAGTATCAGGATGAAACTTCTCCACAGTGGAGGTGAACAGCGGGCGACCTTGCAAATCTTTATCATACAAAGAACGTCCGAAATCATAATGTAGCTGAATGTTTTGCGCCTGCAATCCCGGTATGCCAGAGAGCAACATACAGAGGAAAAGAGCAGAGATAATTTGTTTCATAAGTAAATGTGTTTAAATGAAGATGCAAAAATAGTTAAAGCTACACATATAAACACATTACTTCTGTTTTTTTTATTCCAGGTTATTATTTCCCGTATCCCACCAGAGTCTTGTACCTCCATGGTCATCTCCGCCTAAAGCCTTGACAAGAGCAGAATATTGCTCCGGGTCTTCTGTCTGCAATGTACCTGGGAAATTAAGACGGCGCACCATGATCTCCGTGTCGATGCATCCGCTCCTACTATGATTGAATCGAACGGGAAATAAACGGGGATATCCCGTTCGTCTTTGTTCGGCCCAAGCTTCGCAACCTTCCGGGAACATGGCAATCCACTTCTGCGTGATAATCTTCTCCAGTTTGGTCTCCTTATCATCCTGCGGATTCCATTTGGGAGTGACTTTACAACGCGCTTCTATATTATTTTCTTCATCATAAGTGTCTATAAAGTCGGAAGCTGTCAACTCACTTTTCAGGTAATCCTCCACCCCATAAATTCCCCATTGATGAAAAGAGGTAGTTACACCGTTCCGGTAACAAGCTTCTTCATCTTCATCGGTCCACCCGCGCAAAGCGGCTTCGGCACGCAGAAACCAGACTTCCGAGGCAGTCATCAGAGGCGCATCGGTGCTTTGCAGGACAAACAGCTTCGACAATCCGGAATAATGACTATGAGCAAAACATGTCCCTTGACGAATTCCACGATATTGTCCTTTCAAAGCTTCATCCGTACAGTGTTCGAAATAAGCTCCAAGACGAGGATCATCATATCCGACCAAGATTGATTCCATGTTAGCACTCATGTAAGTTTCATTCCACACACGGTTAAGTTCTCCCAATGGATTGGTATATCCAGATTTGGTAGAAACGATTGCTCCGCCTGTTTCCGCTTCAAAGAAGCCATAATCGTTTTCTTTTATTTTCTGTATTTCAGCACAAGCCTTATCGGGAGCAACAGAGGCAATACGCATTGCCAACCGCAAACGCAACGAATTGGCAAACTTCACCCAGGAAGCGTATTTCCCATCCAACAAAATATCAAAACGTGCAAATCCATTGGATTCCGGTTTCTCATCTATATAGTTGGTGAGAGCAACTACAGCAGAATCGAGTTCATTGAAAAACTCATAATAGACATCCTCTTGTTTATCCGGACGGTAATGTTTTTCGGCATTAGCAAAATTCTTATAAATGATAGGACCATAATAATCCCGAACACAGAGCAGGATGTGTATTTCGGGTAGCATTCTCCGACTGATATATCTGTGGGAAAATATAAGAATACATGTGTGTCCACATGGCGCTATTCCAGCCGTCCTGCATATTATAATCGGAATTATGCGAGCCCCCGTTCAGAGGTTTGCCGTCATGCATATACCCACTGAACATGTCCGCGTTCAGATTCTGTATCAGCTGGAAAGGCCAGTTCTTTCCTTTTCCGTAGTCGTAATTAAAATAAATACCTTGCTGAATAATTCCCAAACGGATTCCATAGCCATTGTCATCAATAATCAAGTCATCATCCGTGATACCGGACAAATCGGTATTGTAATCACGGAAATTACCGGTACAAGCTACAGAGAACAGCAATAACCCCAACAAATATAGATATACATATTTTCTCTTCATTTCTCTCTCCTGCCTTTAAAATTCACATTTCAGAGTAAAGCCCAGACTACGGGTCGTAGGCATTCCGAACACTTCAATTCCTTGATTATCATTTCCGGTAGAAAGTACCAGATCCGGATCAAAAGGAGCTTTCTTATACAAGAAACATAGATTGCGAGCTACAAACGAAAGCTGAACATCTTTCAGTACCTTCGTTTTCTGTATCCACTTCTTGGAGAAATTATAGCTCAATGATACTTCACGCAACCGTAAATTCGTAGCATCATACATATAATATTCCGTCACCCCGGCACGCCCGCCTACTATTTTATAGAATCCTTTCACATTGTCTATACGCTGACCGTCGAGCATTACATATCCCCTGTCACGCGCATCGGCCGTTATTTCAGATACTCCATAAAGATCCATTTCCGCCTGTGTCTGCGAAAGGACTTCACCTCCGTAGCGCCAATCAAGCAGAAAATAAAGGGTGAAGCCTTTGTAAGAGAATGTATGATCCCATCCCATCATAAAGACAGGGTTGGCATTTCCTACTTTCACCGTATTCCCATCGCCCTCCACCAATGGAAGTCCTTTATTATCACCCTCTGTTTCGTAAACGATATTGCCTGCATCATCACGCACAAAAGCCTTACCATATATATCACCGATAGAACCGCCTTTAATAAGTTTCATGGCATAGCTGGAAGAAAAACTGGTAGGCCCGTAAATCATTTCTTTCAGATCTTCGTGCAACTTCACTATCTTATTCTTATTGGTAGAGAAGTTTACAGAAGTTTTCCAGTTGAAATCAGGAGTTAATACGGGAGTTCCATTCAGTGTCAATTCCCATCCCCGATTCTGGATATTTCCGGCATTTACATATCGGTAAGCATACTTATCGCCTGCAAGTGCGGGAAGTTTGAAGAACTGATTATAAGTATTGGTACGATAATAAGTCAGATTAACCCCTAAACGGTGTTGAAAGAATCGCCATTCAGTTCCAAATTCGATGGCATGAGTCATTTCCGGCTCCATTTCCTTGAAAGGTGCGGCGTCATTCGCCTGTATCTCGCCACCGGCATTGATCTGCGAAGAGGGATTAGTGATAAATGGAGGAATATCATTCCCTACTTTACTATAAGCGCCACGCAATTTTGCGAAAGAAACCCATTCGGGCAACTTCACCCATTTATCAAGCAGCATGGAAAGCCCTACAGAAGGATAAGCGAATCCGGATTTTTCATGTTTGGTATATGACAAGGTTGACGCCCAGTCATTACGGGCCGTCAAATCAAGAAACAATTTTTCCTTATAACCGATCTGTGCCGTACCGAATATAGATTGCAACTGACGGCGTTGATCTATTCGCTGGTCAATACTGGCAGAACTGTTCATGACGATATTGGCAATATTAAACACATTAGCAAACTTCAAAGATGCATTTTTCGAATCATATCGGGTAGAATTAACGACTTTATCATTTATACTACCACCAATCGCCGCATCCAGTGTAAAATCCCCCCAGGTTTTCTTCACCATCGCCATGACATCACCATACATCTGGGTTTCCTGATAATCCATCTCGATATATCGTCCGTTCGCTCCACACAGGGCGGTGGCAGTAGACGCATAGAATTTCTGGCGTAACTTGTCCGCCCAGTAATCCATGTTTCCACGGGCTTGAATCGTCAGCCAGTCATTTACCTTAAAGTTTGCTGAAAGAGAAAGGATAACGCGCGTACGTGTTTCTTTACTTTGTATGCGGTTCGTTATCCAATATGGATTCTGTTCGAAGTCTTCGGTAAACGTATGCCAATTCTGCACACCCAGTTTCCGTTCTTCGTCATAGGTTTCAAAATGATCTTTATAATAAGACAAATCCTCTCCACGAGGGAAACGGTAGAGCCCTACCAATGGATTCATATAGAAACCTCCCGATACCGGCTTATTCTCAACGGTCTGTTTCATGACATTCACACTACCGTCCAGTTTCAGACGTTTGTCGAACATGGTAGCCGTCTCGCGCAAGTTTATATTATGCTTTCTCAGTTTATTCTTGTCGATAATCCCCTTTCCGGTAGTATTGGCATAGGAGAAATAAGTTTGCAGGTTTTCGTTTCCATAACTGATAGATACGGAAGTCATCGATGTCAATCCGGTACGGAAAAAATCATCCAGATTATCATAAGCCATCAGATTCTCTTTCTCTCCCCAACTGTCTACCACATCACTGACACCATAACGATTCTGCATTTTAGGCATACTGAATGCTTTCTCGAAAGTGAGTCCTGTAGAGAAATTAATATTCCTTTGTCCGACAGAGTTGCCTTTTTTAGTCGTAATAAGAATCACTCCGTTAGCAGCCATGCTACCATATAAAGCGGCAGCAGGAGCACCTTTCAAAATACTGATGCTTTCTACATCTTCCGGATTCAGATTAGAGATTCCGTCTCCTCCATCACGATTCCCTGCATTCGCCGTACCACCAATAGCCGAATAAGCCTGTTCGGAAGAGGTGTTCGACATCGGCACTCCATCTATTACATAAAGCGGTTGATTATCACCGGATACAGAACGGATTCCCCGGAGACTAACTTTTGCGGAACCACCCATACCGGAAGAGTTTTTGTTGATTTGCACACCGGCAGCTTTTCCTGCCAGGGCAGCAATCATATTTACTTCTTTGACACGGTTCAGTTCTTCTCCCTTGATTTTTTGCACAGAATAGGCCAATGTAGCTTCATCCTTTTCAAGTCCCAAGGCCGTTACAGATAAAAAGAATCGTCCATCAATATCGGTCACAGTACCATTGGCTCCCCCTTTTTCTCGTATTGTAGCACCGATTAGTGGTTCACCATAGACATCAATAACACGCCCTCTCACGGTATAATTGTCAGAAGGAGTTTCTATCGTCCCTCTTAACAGTTGTTGCTCCGAAGCATAACAATTCCCACCCTCCAGGAAAAATAAGCTCATTAAGAAACAACTTACTAAAATTTCTTTTTTCAATGATATAATAAGATACTGTTTGTTCATCACACCGCAAAAATAACTAAATATTTTAAATCTAGCATTTTTTCTCATTGATTTTGAGGGAAATAAACATTATCACTATTTTTGTACGAAATTAAAATGAACGATAACATGGAAATCGAAACACATCCGTTAGAACCGTTTCTTCCTGCGAAATCAAAGCTACTTATGCTAGGAAGTTTTCCGCCACAGAAAAAAAGATGGTCGATGGATTTTTATTATCCAAACCTAAACAATGACATGTGGCGTATATATGGAATCTTATTCTTTAATGATAAGAATCACTTTCTGAATTCAACACTAAAATCGTTTTGTCGTGAGCAAATCATAGATTTTTTGAACGAAAAGGGAATTGCCCTGTTTGATACCGCTTCATCCATCCGCCGGTTGCAGGATAACGCATCGGATAAGTTTCTCGAAGTAGTGGAGGCTACCGATGTAGCAGCATTGCTGCGACAACTTCCCGAATGCAAAGCCATCGTCACTACCGGGCAAAAAGCAACGGACACTCTCCGACAGCAATTCGAAATAGAAGAGCCGAAAGTAGGCGATTACTCCGAGTTCGTTTTTGAAGGACGCGCCATGCGGCTTTACCGGATGCCTTCATCATCAAGAGCATATCCACTGGCATTGGATAAGAAAGCAGCCGCTTACCGGATTATGTTTCAGGATTTGCAGATATTGAGGTGAGGTTTAAGTGGTAAGTATTAAGTATCAAGTATTAAGTGTTAAGTATTACATAGTAAGAATTAAATTATAAATGAATATGGCAACATTATTTTTGCAGTACCCGGCATGCAGCACATGCCAGAAAGCCAAGAAATGGTTAACAGAAAATAACATTGAGTTTACAAACCGATTAATTGTAGAAGAAAATCCTACGGCTGAAGAATTAAAAGCATGGATTCCACGTAGCGGTTTACCGGTGAAGAAATTCTTCAACACGAGTGGATTAGTATATAAAGAGCTGAAACTAAGCGAGAAGCTGCCTGCTATGAGTGAGGAAGAACAGATAGCACTCTTGGCAACCAACGGTAAATTGGTGAAACGCCCATTGGTAGTGACAGACAGCTTCGTTCTAGTCGGTTTTAAGCCCGATGAGTGGGAAAAATTAAAATAATTCAAAACTTATTTACCCGAATGTTTGGAGATTCAGAAGTTTCTACTACCTTTGCAGCCGCAAACACGGGAGTAGCTCAGTTGGTAGAGCACCGGTCTCCAAAACCGGGTGTCGGGAGTTCGAGCCTCTCCTCCCGTGCAGAGTTAAATAGCTGTAAACGATAAGTTTACGGCTATTTTTCGTTTCAGGTCGGACGAAATTCGGACGAAATAAATGATAGTGACGCTATCCGACAAAGATAGTGACGGTATACAACAGCGATAGCGTCACTATCCCGAACATATACCGTCACTATGATTTTCTACGATTATCCATCTGGAATTCTACGTTCATTCATATCTGCGAATCTTACGCATAGTCATATAGCGTACACTCACAATGACTCCCGCCCGATTTCCTAGTTCTTATTCGTTCTTTCCAATCCTTTGGCAGCCTCAACCAAACGGATGAATTCTCTTCTATATCCTTTATCATCATTATTCAGTCCCTGTTTGGCCAGATTAATCACTTTATCGTAACTGGCATTTCCTTTGAAGTCAGAGTCCCGAAGCAACTGTCCGAACATAGCCACTGCAGAAGCAAAGCGGAAATCAGAAGAAACATTATTACCTTTATTATCTCGAAAGGAAGTTCCATTTTCTTGCTGACATCTTTAGGCTTTATAACGCAGTTTCACAGTCAGGATTCATTAGAGCCTGTCGGCTGACACTTTCTCTTTCTTCTGATATTTCCGTCTATTTTACCTACATATTCATTCTTTATAACGCAGTTTCACAGTCAGGAGATCATTAGAGCCTGTCGGTTTCACTGTCACTTTCTCTTTCTTCTGATATTTCAGATCGTCTATTTTACCCACATATTCATTCTTTATACCTGTAGGAATCACTTCGTAAAAAGCAGTTACCGTATGTCCCGCACCCATATCTCCGGCATCTTTAGCATCATTATTAAAGTCTTCGTCTTTCAACAGACGGCTTTCGTAACCAATCAAACGATACGCCTGCACTTGGGAAGGATTAAATTCCACTTGCAGTTTGACGTCTTTCGCCACTGTATGCAATGTAGCGCCGAATTCGCCTACTAAAACACGATTGGCTTCCTGCAAGTTATCTATATAAGCATGATTACCGTTTCCCTTTTCTGCCAACACCTGAATCTTCTTATCTTTATAATTACCCATGCCATAACCTAATACGGTAAGGAACACTCCACTCTTACGTTCTTTTTCAATCAATTGTTCCAATCCTTCGGCGGAAGAAACACCCACATTAAAATCACCGTCGGAGCAAAGTATGATACGGTTGTTACCATTAGAGATAAAATTCTTCTTGGCTATTTTATACGCCAACAGGATACCCGCACCACCTGCCGTAGAACCACCTGCCGTCAATTCATCTATCGCTTCACGAATCTTCTGTTTGTCACTACCCGGAGTGGCCTCCAGTTTCACACCGGCACTGCCTGCATAAGTCACGATAGCTACTTTATCTTTATCCCGTAAGTTGTTTACCAACAATTTGAGAGATGATTTCACCAAATCCAACCGGTTAGCTCCCCACATAGAGCCGGAGACGTCAATCAGAAACACCAGATTAGATGCAGGCAGATGTTCCGTCGGGATTTCTTTAGCTTTCAAGCCGATACGCACAAGACGGTGATCCGCATTCCAGGGACATGCTCCGGCTTCCATCGTGATTTTCACAGGATCACTTCCTGTCGGTTTCGGATAATCATAGGAAAAGTAGTTCACTAATTCTTCCGTACGGATAGCATCTACAGGAGGCAATTCACCTTTATTGATAAAACGACGCATATTACTATAAGAAGCAGCATCTACATCAATAGAGAAAGTAGAAAGCGGAGCATCCGACACACTCTTAAATCCATTCTCCTGAATCTGCCCGTATTCTTCCGCATTTACAGCATCATACATGATTCCCGGTGTCGGACATACCGCCATATAAGCAGCAGACACCGATTTAGTAGCCTTTAGCTCATGCCCGTATCCTACCACTACACATTCTTCCAATACCACATCATCAGCTTTCATCTTCACATCCAGCGTAGCCGATTTCACCACCCTTCTCTCTTGCTTATACCCGATATACTGAAACAACAACGTCTCCCCCTTCTTGGCCTGAATTGTATACTGGCCCTTCATATTCGTTATTGCACCTTTCGAAGTACCCTTGATCTGTACCGAACAACCTACAAGCGGATTTCCATCCTTTGCATCCGTCACCGTACCCGACACAGTAATAACTTGCGCATTCATCCTACCTAAAGAAATAACCGCCATTAGCAGTACGAGCATCATCGCTCTGAATTGATTTGTTTTCATAACTTCTTATTTTAAAATGTTACTAATAGTTCGCTTTTACTATAGAGATGCAGATTTCACACTGATTCCATAAATGACTTGAACTTTTTTTTATCCGGCAGAAAAAAAGAGTCCTTTCAAAATTCTCCCTTATTCCTTTGCCACTCATCAGATGATGTGTATATTTGCGAATCATAAACATATCACAAATATGAAAAACGAAGTCGACGGAAGGCGGGAAATAGCCTCGCGAAACACGGCCTGGGCTAATAACATTGCCCGCAAACTAACTCGTTGGGGTGTCACTCCCAATCAAATTTCCATGATGAGTGTATTCTTCGCTATGATAGGTTGCCTCCTGCTGATTGGCACAGTTATTTATCCCGGCTTCAATAAATATGTAGCCTATATTCTGTTCATCGTTTGTATGCAGTCGCGGTTGCTCTGCAACCTGTTCGATGGGATGGTCGCCATTGAAGGAGGAAAAAAAAGTGCCAATGGAGATCTTTATAACGATATGCCCGACCGTTTTGCCGATGCATTATTCATCATTCCCGTCGGGTATGTAGCAGGTGGATTCGGAGTCGAATTGGGATGGCTGGGCGCCCTTCTTGCTGTTATGACAGCTTATTTCCGCTGGATAGGAGCCTATAAAACACATCAGCATTTCTTCAATGGTCCGATGGCCAAACAACACCGCATGGCATTGCTGACACTGACCTTTGTAGTCGCCACCTGCACCATCCATTCAGGATACAACCGGATGGTATGCTTCATCGCTCTAATCATTATCAACATCGGTCTTATCGCGACACTGATACATCGCCTGTACCTCATGTCACACACAACAAACACTGAAATAAAATGAAAAATCTACTGGATAAAATATTCCCTACATTAAGCGATGAGTTGATTATTGTCATCTCGCTTATCATCGGATTGCTTGTTACGGCAAGCCTTATTCTTTTCCTTGTAAAAAAGATATCTCCGAAAACAAATATCAGCGAACTCGCCGCACGCACGCGCTCATGGTGGATCATGGCGGGTATGTTTATCGGTGCTGTATTTATCAGCTATAACATTTCTTATTTCTTCCTTGCCTTTCTCTCTTTCATTGCTTTCAGAGAACTTTATTCTGTATTGGGATTCAGAGAGGCAGATCGCGGAGCACTGTTTTGGGGTATACTGTCTATCCCCATTCAATATTATCTGGCTTACCTTGCCTGGTATGGAGCATTCATCATCTTCATTCCGGTAGTCATGTTCCTCGTATTGCCTTTACGGCTGGTTTTAAAGGGAGACACCCACGGAATTACCAAGTCGATGGCACTGTTGCAATGGATTCTAATGCTTTCGGTATTCGGTATCAGCCACCTCGCTTATCTCCTGTCACTTCCCGAACTGCCTGGATTCAGTTCCGGAGGACGGGGTCTGCTGTTGTTCCTTGTATTCCTTACGGAAATCAATGACATCATGCAATTTATCTGGGGCAAACTTCTCGGACGGCATAAGATTCTTCCGAAAGTAAGTCCGAACAAGACGTGGGAAGGTTTCCTGGGCGGTGTCATCAGTACCACTGTCATTGGTTACTTCCTCGGTTTCCTGACTCCCCTCTCCGCTCCCAACGTTATTCTGGTTAGCGCCCTCCTTGCGATTGCCGGATTCTCGGGAGACGTGGTCATCTCCGCTATCAAGAGAGATAAAGGAATTAAAGATATGGGGAACAGTATTCCCGGTCATGGAGGAGTATTCGACCGGATAGATTCGCTGTCCTACACTGCTCCTGTATTTTTTCATTTAGTTTATTACATTGCATATTAAACGAAGAGAATGGAAAAAAGATTCATGCAAGCTACTGCGATGCAGATTATATATAAAGGTGTTTTCCAATGGTTCCTGAAATTAATCGTAGGGGTTCAGTTCACCGATTGCCGCTTCCTTAAAAAAGAAAAGCAATTCATTATCCTTGCCAACCATAACAGCCACCTGGACACCCTAAGCCTGTTGGCTTCCCTGCCCGGCGATCTTTTGTGGAAAGTCAAACCCGTAGCAGCAGAAGACTATTTCGGGAAAACCCGCTTTCAGGCTTCCATCAGCAACTTTTTCATCAATACGCTTCTTATCAGAAGAAAAGGGGAAAAAAATTCGGAGCACGATCCGATCCGTAAGATGCTTGAAGCCATCGATGCCGGGTATTCACTGATTCTCTTTCCGGAAGGAACCAGAGGGAAACCGGAGCAGATGGGAAAAATAAAATCCGGCATTGCCCGTATCCTGTCGCTACGACCTGAAGTGAAATATATTCCTGTATTCATGACCGGTATGGGACGCTCTTTACCCAAAGGAAAGATGATCCTGTTGCCATACAAAGCATCTATCTATTATGGTATGCCCGCTTTGGTAAAGAGTACGGATACACATGAAATATTGGAGCAGATAACAGGTGATTTTGAAAGAATGAAAGAAAAATATCAAGTTGTTATCGACGAAGAAGAGGAATAGATGTTGTTTTTCAAAAGAAACATATCGAAACTATCGGACGAGGAATTACTGATACACTATACGAAGTCCGGCGATACGGAATATTTCGGTGAACTATATAACCGATATATCCCGTTACTGTACGGACTTTGCCTGAAATACCTGCATGATGAAGACCGGGCACAGGAAGCAGTCATGCAGTTGTTTGAAGACTTATTGCCTAAACTGGAAAATTATGAGATAAAAGTTTTCAAGCCATGGCTCTACCGGGTGGCGAAGAATCATTGCCTGCAACTTTTACGGAAGGAAAATAAAGAAATTCCGTTAGATTATACGGTTAATATTATGGAATCTGACGAATTTCTGCATCTATTAAGTGAAGAGGAAAGTTCGGAGGAACAACTGAAGGCATTACATCACTGTCTCGAAAAGTTGCCCGAAGAACAACGGACCAGTATTACGCGTTTCTTCCTCGAAGAGATGTCGTATGCCGACATTGTGGAACAGACCGGATTTACTCTGAACAATGTGAAAAGCTATATCCAGAACGGAAAGCGAAATTTAAAAATTTGTATTAAGAAACAAGCCCTATGAAACTATTGGACTACATACGAGGACTCCGCAAAGGAAAAGAGGCCCACCGACTGGAACGAGAGTCGATGCAGGATCCTTTCCTGGCCGATGCTATGGATGGTTACAGCCAGGTGGAGGGAAATCACGAACAACGGATCGAGAAACTGCGGATGCAGGTTTCAGCTCATTCGGCAAAGAAAAAGAACACCCGTGCTATCACTTGGAGCATCGCTGCCTGTCTGGCTATCGGATTCGGTGTCAGCAGTTATTTCCTGTTCCTGAAAAAGAGTATGACGGACGAAGTGTTCATTGCCAAAGAGAGTGTTTCCTCCAAGTTGGCTGAACCCGCAATTCCGCCCACTCCGGCTATTCCTGCAACTCCAACAGTTCCGGCAACTCCACAAAAGGAAATCGCATTGGCTACCGCAAAGGTAAAAACAGATTCCACTCCTGCTTCCGAAGATTCCACTCCTGTTTCCGAAATTACTGCAAGACAAGCGGATAAGAAAGATATGATTGCCAAAATCCAAGCGACTTCCCAACCACAACAAGGTGTACCTATGGCAACTGTGCCGGTGATGGAGGAAGTGTCGGAAGAGACTGCCGCATTGCAAGAAGTAGTAGCAACGATGGATACTTTCGAATCTGAATCTGATAAGAAAATGAAGTTGGCTAAGGTAGCGACTATCCTTCCTCAAAAGAATATGATTAAAGGGAGAGTGACCGACGAAAAAGGAGAACCGCTTATCGGAGCCAGTGTGACATATAAAGGAACGAATATCGGAACCATCACAAATATGAATGGAGAATTTTCGTTAATCAAAAAGGATGATAAGAAACGATTAACAGCGGAGTATATCGGATATGATCCGGTAGAAATCCGGGTAGATACCAGCCGGACGATGCTCATTGCCATGAACGAAAACAAACAGGCACTCAATGAAGTGGTGGTAGTGGGATATGGCGCTAAGAAAAATAAGAAGTCAACAACTGCCGGAAATGTTGTGACGGTTAAGGAACAGGCAAAGAAAGAGATTACTCCGCAACCTGTCATCGGAAAACGTAGCTATCAGAAATACCTGAAAGAGAATCTCGTTCGTCCAACAGATGATAACTGTAAAGATATTAAGGGGGAGGTAGTCCTTTCTTTCTTTGTTGATGAAGAAGGAAAGCCACAAAATATCACTGTTATTCATGGATTATGTGAATTCGCTGATAAAGAAGCCATCCGGCTTGTCAAAGAAGGGCCTAAGTGGACAAGTGGAAAACTCCCGGCAAGAGTAACAGTACGATTCTGAACTTAATAAATACCAATAAGAAGGCACATTTGTGCCAACACAGTGGCACAGACATGCAAACAAGGTGGCATTGTTGTGCCAACCTATTGGCATAGTAATAACAACACAAAGCCTATCTTAAATCAGTTCGTAACTAGCCATCTGTATTGGCATATCCAAATTATGAAGCACTTTCTCCAATAGAATCCCCTCGCGGTTATCATATTCATACCCGAAAGTGGCACGGATACCTTGCAGGATAAACTGTGTGGCACGGTCCAACGCCATCGGCAGACTGTCTCCCTGCATCAAAGAACCGGTGATGACACTGGTAAAAGTATCTCCCGTGCCGGGATAATGTGCAGGCAGATAAGGACAGGTCACTTTCCAGTAGCGGTTTCCCTGACGGTTATATGCATAGACAGACGTTTTATGAGGCTCATCATGTACAGGAACACTGGTGATGATAACCACTTGCGGACCTTTGTCGGACAAAAGACGAAGATATTCTTTCAGCTCTTCATCCGTGTTATCTGCTTTATAGGGTTTATCCAATAAATAAAACAGTTCCGTCAGATTGGGGGTAATCACATCTGCTTTCGTGATTAAGTGGCGCATTTCTTTTATCATCTCTCCATCAAAGTTGGTGTATAATCGTCCGTTATCTCCCAACACCGGATCGGCAACGATCAGGCTGTCCGGCCGACGAAAGTCCCTGATAAAATCAGAAACAATCTGAATTTGTCTCGGAGAACCCAGATATCCGGTATAGATAGCGTCGAACTCTACCTCCAGCCTCTTCCATTGGGCAATAATCTTCGGCATTTCGTCCGTCAGGTCGAGGAAGGAGAAACCGGGATATTGCGTATGATTGGATAATACAGCCGTAGGAAGCGGACAGACCTGAAAACCCATGGATGAAAGAATAGGAATGACGACGGTCAGAGATACGCGCCCCATTCCCGAAAGGTCATGGACGGCGGCTATTTTCTTTACTTTATTGGCATACATATAATTTATAATTAAACGTTTTACTACTCTTATCCTACAAACTCATTTATCTACTATGGACAAACAGAAACAGATATCCTATTTACATCAAAGGAGATTCGACTATATTCTCCAAAAGACTCTATTACATCCGATGGAAACCGGACTTTATCCAAACAGAGCCTCTATTTACATCAAACGGAAGCTCTGTTTATATAAAACAAAGGCTCTATTTCTTATCAATAGAGCCTCTGTTTTTAAGCGTCAACGGAGTCTCCATTTCGTTTGTACTAACAAATATAAAACTCCATTGTTTTGAAACCAAATTTATTTTAGAATAATCAACATGGAAACATTAGGTTAATATCACTAACACGTCTCGAGCCCCATAGATCGCTTTATATTTCACCTGTCTGCGGTATCCAGATGGCTCCGTTTTCGGCTACTCCGATTTCTCCTTTCACTACGGCAACATCTGTGCCGTCCAACTCTTTCGGATCATCCAGATTATCGGGATTGAACGTAGCACAGGAAATATCCGGCAATACGGAAGCAATGCGCATAGCATTCGGATAAGTCCGGCGTATGACCGCATTCACATCTTCCCCTTCACCCAATACAACTGCCGTACCACCCACCGCACGGCTGATTGCACAGAACTGTTCTATCTTGTCAGGATATGACAATCGTTTCATATCCGCAATATCCGGTTTATCATAACGCGTCTGCGTATGCTGGCGGATGCTGGCTAATATTTCTTCTCTGCTGCTCATTTGGATTCCTCCTTTCCCTGTACTTTGTTTTTCTTCCACATTTCATTGAACGACTCGCTGGCAAATTCCGGCAGTTCACGCCCCTTTCCCCAATCGTCGAGATCGTTGTATTTCATGAAACGGGGCAGGCCATTTACCACCGGGGCTGCCCACAAGGCTGCGTTGAACAATGCCGGACGCTCCATCAGGAACTTCATACCGCCGGACATGATCTTCTTTCCCGTATTGGCTTTCCCCAGTCCGTCCAAATCCTGCCGCCATTTGTAAATTTGTTCGGCCAAATCTACTTTCACCGGACAGACATCGGAACAGGACATACACAAAGAACAGGCCGAAAGATTATCATAATATTTCTCCGGAGCGTGAGCCATACCCAAGTTGATGCCAATAGGTCCGGGGATGAAGTACGTATAAGAGTAACCTCCACTGCGGCGGTACACCGGGCAGGTATTCATGCACGCACCACAACGAATACAGTTCAATGTCTTGATATGGTCGGGCTTGGATAGTAAGGCACTCCGGCCGTTGTCTACGATGATAATATGGTATTCACCGCCTTCGCGGGGACGGCGGTAATGAGAGGTATATGTTGTCACCGGTTGTCCGGTGGCCGAACGGGCGAGTAATCGGGTGAACACACCCAATGCGTCCAAATCCGGGACGATCTTTTCCATACCGAAAGCGGCAATGTTCAGTTTCGGGTAGGAAGTACCCATATCGGCATTTCCTTCATTGGTGCAGACCACAATGTCACCGGTTGAAGCGACGGCAAAGTTGGCGCCTGTCATGGCGGCTTCGGCATTGAGGAAGAGATGACGCAGGTTCTTACGTGCGGCATGAGTCAGGTAGGTAGGGTCAAAGTTTCCCTTTTCCGTGCCCATCTCCTTTTCGAAAAGTTCGCCTACCTGTTCCCGTTTGATGTGAATGGCGGGCAGTACGATGTGGCTCGGTTCGAGATGCATCAGTTGCAGGATGCGTTCGCCCAAATCGGACTCTACAACATCGATGCCCCGCTCCATCAGGAAAGGATTCAATCCACACTCTTCGGCGAGCATAGATTTGCTCTTGATGAAATGGTGGACGTTATGCTCATTCAGTATTTCGTAGACGATGGCGCAGTATTCATCGGCATCTTTTGCCCAATGTACGATGGCGCCGTTGGCGGTAGCATTCTTCTCAAACTCCAGCAGAAGTTCTTCGAGGTGGCTGTTGGAGTATAGTTTCAACTCGCAAGCCTTGTTGCGCAACTCTTCCCATTCGGGAACTTCCTTGCTCATCTTATCCCTTTTGGCACGGACCATCCAAAGGGTTTCATTATGCCATGCTGCCATCTTGCTGTCCTGCAAGAACTTTTCGGCAGCCTTTGAATGTTTTGTACTCATGATTGCGACGCTAGAATTTCTACAATATGGATAATCTGAATAGGCAGATGCTCCCGTTTGATGACACCTTGCATGTGCATCAGGCAGGAACTGTCCGCTCCGACAATATACTCGGCTCCGGTAGCCATGTGGTCTTTTACCTTATCACGCCCCATGCAGACGGAGACTGCCTGCTCTTCCACCGCAAACATTCCGCCAAAGCCGCAACACTCGTCAATATGGCTGGGCTCGAATACTTCGATGCCTTCTACCAGATCGAGCAGGTCACGCAATTTATTGTAATAAGGGATGTTCAGTTCGGTGGGAGCGGAAATCAACAGTTCACGAACCCCATGACAGCTATTGTGAATACTGACTTTATGAGGAAAGCGTGCAGGTATTTTGGAAGGTTTCAAGACATCGTGAATGAACTCACAAATATCATAAATCTTTCCCGCACTCTGACAAACATGTCCTTCTTTCTCCAAGATACCGGGATGATTCTCTTTCACAAACGCCACACAACTGGCGGAAGGACCGACGATGTAATCGTATTCCCGAAACAGATCGTCAAAACGGAGTGCCAATTTCATCGATTCATCTTCAAAACCGGCATTTGCCATCGGTTGTCCGCAACAGGTCTGATCCAACGGATAATCGACGTCTACTCCCAAACTTTTCAATAGTCTATACGATGCCACTCCCACATTGGGGTAAATAGCATTGATATAACAAGGAATAAACAAACCTACTTTCATACTATATTTTGTAATAATTTAAGCTTCTCCCGTATCACCCGTCTATTTTGTTCAACGGATGTCGATTAATTTGTGTGTTTGCAGGCTGAGTCTCCATTTGGGATGTCGCATTACACAGTCCACTGTTGAAGCAGTGTTATTACAAGAACAAGGCTGGAGGAAAAAATGTTCGGCCGGAAGTAGTTCAAAAATACTTATATCTTGTCCTTCATAGACCACTTTCACTTCATCCATCCGGTCGATGGCAAGTTTCGCCCCTTGTTTGGGGGAACAGGTCACCCAGTCGATAGCTGCCGGCAGGGGGCGTGTACCGTTGGTTTCGATGGTCACATACTTGCCTGCCTCATGCAAACGGTCGATCAATTCATCGTCTATCCATAAGGAAGGTTCGCCGCCCGTGAGGACAACAGTGACGGCAGGATATTTTTTCACTTCGGCGATAATTTCATCGTCGGTCATCATTTTTCCTTCTTCGTGTTGTGTGTCGCAAAAGTCACATTTCAGGTTGCAGCCGGAAAAACGGACGAAGATGGCCGGAGTTCCGGTATGGTAGCCTTCGCCCTGCAAGCTGTAAAAGATTTCATTAATCTTTCTCATCATCAAAATTTGTTTGGTTTGCTATTCTTGTCCTTCTGCGCCGACGGGATCTTTCTCGTAGATGACTATGTTTCCTTCCGATTCCTGCACTTCTACTTTATAGCATTGAGGAATCTGTTTGCATACCCACCGGGCGATATTCTCCGCTGTGGGATTAAATGGGAGTACTTCGTTGAGATTCTGATGGTCGAGTTTCTCCGTGACTACTTCTTTGATGCGGGTGAAATCTACCACCATTCCTTCGGAGTTGAGCCGCGCGGAACGGCAATAGACGGTGATAATCCAGTTGTGACCGTGTAAACTGGCGCATTTACTGCGATACGGGAGTACCAGCTTATGTGAAGCCGAGATCTCCATGCGTTTGATTACTGTAAACATGAGTGTATGTATTTTAATAGTTACACGCATCTAATGTCACCTCGATGCAACGGCAAAGGTAATATAAAATAGAGTTTTCATCCAGCTAAGAGTGTTATTTTTTTCCTTTTTTTGCACTATCTTTGCCGCATGAAAACTCTATATATTGTTTTAGGTAGTATTTCCCTTGCGCTCGGTATTCTTGGCATCTTTCTGCCGCTACTGCCCACTACCCCTTTTCTATTGCTCACCGCCGCCCTTTATTTCAAAGGGTCACCCCGATTATATAACTGGCTGCTCAACCATCGGCACTTCGGTCCTTACATCCGCAATTTCCGCGAAAACAAGGCGATTCCTCTCCGTGCCAAAATAATTTCTCTCGTATTAATGTGGGGAACGATGCTTTATTGCATTTTCTTCCTGATTCCTTTTATATGGGTAAAGATTCTCCTGGGATTGATAGCCGCAGGAGTCACTTATCATATTCTTTCTTTCAAGACGTTAAAGTAATGCGATAGCCCCTGCCGTGCATCGGCAAGTTTATCTTCCCAATGTTTCACGGAGTTCTGACCAATAATGTCAGTCACGTATTTCACGGAAATAAATGGGATTCCTTTTGAACGGCAGACAAATGCCTGTGCGTAGGCTTCCATATCCACGACGTCTCCGCTAACATGGGTCAACTCGGTGAGGAAGCCATCTCCTGTATTGCAGATTCCATCTTCCGTCCAATGCGTGCAATATCCTTTTCCTTCGAGCAAAGCCGATGAATTGATTTCACACTCCAACCCGAACTCTGCCATCTTCTGCATATCACGGTCTACGAACTTACGGCATACAAAGATGTCTCCTACCTGATGGTTGACTGTTCCGGCACTTCCGATATTAAGCACCAAGTCCGGTTGTACCTGACGGATTGCCTCTGCCAAATGAAAGGCTGATTTCACTTTACCAATGCCTGTACGAATGTAGTAAGGTTCTATATCCGGCCATTTAATCTCTACAAATTCGCCTTGTACGGCGTAGGTTACTAATATTTTCAACATGGGTTCCTTTATTTCGTAAAAATTACTATTCAAATCCAATTGTACTCAACCGCTCCACGAGATAGACTATAGCCCTATTTATCCAGGCTATTTCACCTGACAAACTTTTGATGTTCCATCTGAATGAACTCCAATTTTCTATTTCATGGATAAACATACCATCAGTTATTTCTGCAAAAATAACTATTTAACTGGAGTTATCTATAAAATGCGGCCAAAAGAGGTATGCTAAGCCGCAAATTCTGCGGTTAACTAACGGAATTAAACTGCAATCAACAAGAACAAGGCATATCCACCACGCTTGGTTTGAAGAATCATTCAAACCAAGTACGAAACTTCCTTATGTGAAGTACCCAATATTACTTTTTACTATCCGGCAACGGATTAATAGCTCCCCTTTGTGTACAAGTATATGCCGATACATCTACCGCTTTGCGGTGTGATTCAGCGACCGACGCCCCTCTAAGTATGTTCACAACAAAGGTAGCAGTAAACGAGTCGCCTGCACCTACAGTATCGGCCACCTCGACTTTAGGTGTATCTATGGATGAAATTTCCCCACTGTCATCATATATGCCACTACGTACTGCGCCCTGTGTGAATATAACAAATTTGAGCGAAAAACGAGCTATGAGTTCTGTGATAGCTTCCACAAAATCAGTCGAAAGAGAAAGAAGAGAGATCAATAACGGCAATTCGTCTTCATTCAATTTGAGCACATTTGCTTTTTGCAAGGATTCCACAATCAAGTCTGTCGAATAAAAATGTTGCCTGATATTAATATCAAACACTTTCAAAGAGGTATCTGGCACGGCATCTATGAGCCTTAAGATTGCAGCACGTGACTTTTCGCTTCGCTGTGCCAAAGAGCCCCAACAAACAGCATCTGCATCGCTGACAAGTTTCATGGTCGCAGGACTACACTCGATAGCATCCCAAGCAACATTCTCAACAATGTCATATTGCGGTACACCGGCCTCATTCAACGACACAAGCACTTTACCTGTCGGCAAAATATTACGGGAAATATATCCTAAATCAAGTCCGGTCTCTTTAAGCACCGCAAATGTTTCATCACCGAGTTCGTCATCACCTATTGCCGTAACGGGATATGATTCTGCTCCCAACTCCTTTGCAAAAAAACAGAAATTGATAGGCGCTCCGCCAAGTCTCTTACCTTCCGGGAAGCAATCCCAAACAACTTCTCCTATACCTATTATTTTCATGGTTTTATAGTTTAATAATTATTTTCATGGATGTTGCACTATTCTCGTCTATAAATTTATATGCCTCGTCATACTGCTCGAACGGAAAATGATTTGAAATAAGCGGTTCGAGACAAATAGCTCCCGAACTTACCTGATCGATAGCCGTAAGATAATCTTCGTGGCGATACATCATCGTTCCGTTCACCTTCAGTTCGTGCTCTCCCAAATAGAACATATTAAGCGACGGATCCTTGCCAAATACCGCCACAACAACGATAGTACTCCCTTTTTCGATACACTCCATAAGCGAACGAATACTCGACTCAACCCCGGCAACCTCAAACGCAGCTTGAAAATCTTCATCCCCGAAAAGCCTCTTCGCTCCTTCTTTGAGCGGCGTCTTAGCTACATTGAGCGTATCTATTATGCCACATTTACGAGCGATTTCAAGTCTGAAATCACTTACATCGGTAATAAGAACCCGTTTGGCTCCTCTTGCCTTAGCGAACTGCGCCACGAGGTTACCGATTGTTCCGGCACCCGATACAACCACATTCTTACCTTTCAAGTCCCCGCCACGCATAGTTGCATGCGCAGCCACTGCCACCGGTTCTATCATAGCCCCATAATCAAGTGACATACCTTCAGGCAACACCGCAACCCTGTCATCATCAACCACAAAAAAGTCTTGCGCAGCTCCATTTGCCTGAAAAGCCTGCACTCTTAGCTCTTCACAAATATTATACTCTCCCCGCTGACAAGGCTTGCACTTCCCACACGCGAGTTGCGGACGTGCGGTGACAACGTCACCCGCCTTGCAGATCGTAACCGCCATCCCCGTAGCGACTACCACTGCCGAATATTCATGCCCCTGAACTACCGGATAGAAAGTTGCCGGATGACATCCGTGATAAGAATGTATCTCACTTCCACAAATACCAATTCTCTTAATATTCAGAAGCACCTGATGTTCTTTCAGGTCCGACGCCTTAGGCGCCTCAACCTCGCGAAATTCAATATGTTTTGGTTCTACTAATACCGCTTGTCTCATTTTATACCATATTTACTTAAAATTTCTATTACCGGAGTCTCTATTGACTTCGCCCAAAGTGCATATCCATAACTACTTGGATGAGTTCCGTCGACCGATGTCTCATGCGCATCGGAAGCATCAGGCGTAATCAGATAAACGTCTTTATATTTCGGGTTCGTGAGGATTTTCGCAAACAACTCCTCTACGGTTGCCGCCTTAGCCCGTTCTTTCGCATCAAGAACTGTATCGAATGAACGTCGTTCACGATAGATAGTACGCTGAAATATCAACGGAATAGCCGGATGTGCCGCTATAAGCCGATCGATAAACGGCATCAGGCGCTCTCTTATCAGTTCTGCGTCAGGATTTGAAAAAGTATCGAATATAAAGGCATCAGCCTTGACTTCCGCAAGAACGTCGAGCATGTAAGGTTGCATCAGGCAACGTCCGCTTGTTGCGAGCGACACGACTTGAAGACCTGTATTACGCATAAATTGCATGGGATAACTCATACCGGATCGATCCGTGCTCACTCCCTGCGTAAACGAAGAGCCATATATCGCTATCCTGTGACGAAAATCGGACTTCAACGGTTCGATAACAGCATCGTCATCTATCCCTATCTTACAAGAAATGACCTCCGAATACATCGGCATATACATCATACATTCGTGCATCGTACCATCCATATTCTCAATGAGCGTGAATGTCTCGGTTTTCTCGCCCTTATACGCTTTCAATGAACCGCTTGCCGCATACTGCCATTGACCGTTTGCATTTTTGATATAAAGATCATATCCTTTATAAGAGATCGGCATGGTTGAATGGCTCGAATATACATATCCCCACTTTGTCGTAATCTGTATATTACGCGTGTTCGTTTTAAACAACACAGCCATACCGGCAGAACAACGGAGTTGTCGGTTCTCCGTCCTGTTAAAACCTTTATAAACCAATGTATCGACTCTATGATACGGATTGGGAGTCGATTCAAACGGCTTACCTATCAGGTTAAGCGTTGACGCCTCCGTCTGTTTTTGTGCCGAAACCGACAATACGCACGAAAGCGACAGAACAACCGTTATGAAAAACTTCTTCATTGCCTTGTATTTTTTAGTTGTTTACTGTAATAAGACCTTCAACCCTTCTGCTACCTGCATAGCATAAAACTGCTCATACTTTTCCATAAACACAGGGTATTTGTCCAATCCCAATGACACAAAAGGTGATATCTTCAAGAACTCGGCCGGCGATCCTCCCGAAATCAACTTCCTGTCCGCCGGAGTGATGTGAGGTTCGGAGATAGCTATATTTTCACCGGACTCGGTGCGCGCACCTATCAGGTATTTGCAATAAACAGCTATCAGGAAAGCCTCTATCGAAATATCCTTCCCATCCTGCAACATCTGTTTGAGTATGGGTACCACATAAACCGCAAACTTAGCAATACCATCGCCGCAAAGCCGTGATACCTGATCGCTGATCGCCTTGTTTGAAAATCGTTCAATAAGCTGGTCTTTATACGCTTCAAGGTCAACGCCTTCGGGAACCGGAACATAAGGAGTAACGTCCCTGTTCATAAACAGCTTTATCATTGCACGATACCTCTCGTCTGCCATTACAGCATCGACCTTCCTGAATCCTTCCATATAGGCAGGATAAGAAAGAAGAGTATGTGACGCATTGAGAAGACTTAATTTCATGATTTCATACGGGGTCACATCATGGGTGAATGTAACTCCCACCTTCTCCCATGCAGGACGGCCTGCAATGAAATTATCTTCAATCACCCATTGTATAAAGTCTTCACAACACACATCTGTAACCTTACCCGGTTTTGTTACGGGAGTGATTCTATCCACCATCGAATTCGGGAACGTCACTTTCTTTTTCGCCCACGCTGCCACCTCAGGATATTTCGCTTCGAAGTATGACATAAACGCACATTTGGCGGCATTGCCGTTCATCTGCATGTTGTCACACGAAAGAATCGTAATCGGCAAATCTTTCTCCATCCGACGTTTAAGTCCTTCGGCTACATACCAGAACACACTGCGCGATTGGTTAAAATCAACCTTATATCCCCCTTCGGTAATGGTGAGAGAGATGATTTTTATCTCCTCCGATGCTATTTTAGCGATGATAGGCTCACTATCTATTTCCCCCCATGCCAGTTCTACAAGCGAACCAATCAGCATACTATCCTGTTCGCCGGAAGGGCTGCATGTCGTCAACTGATATATGCCGTCATCTTTCTTGAGGGCGTTGAACAATACCCCGTCTGTAGGCATAATCATGGCTCCGAATACCCCCCAGCATCTTTGTGACGGATCTTCAAGTAATAAATTTGTGTAAGCTTCGAGATGTGCACGATGGAAGTTTCCAACGCCGAAATGTACTATTCCGGCCTTTATTTCAGCACGATTATAATTAAAAGTCTTCATACGATAATTTCAATGTTTCGGCAAGTGATCTTTCCACCTTGTCGCAATGTTCTATATAGAATTTATAAACCTCATTCCATTTGTAATAAGATGCTTCAACCGCTTCCAACGGCAACCGGAGGTCTTTTTCATTCAGCATAAACTTAACTAAAACGTCCGGATTGCCTTCTGATTGGTAAAAGATCATCTGAAGATTCGCACCCATCGGAATATCCCAGTACTTCCAACTCCGCAACGCTTCTTTGGAATTACCAGCCTCCCGCGCCCACGTTCCGGCTTGCAGATTTGTCAAGATGGCCATCAGAACGCCATCGTGTCCGAAGTTGAGATTGATACCATGACGCTTGCGAACCAGATCTTCGGCAGATTCGTCTAACAAATGGCGTAACGTGCGGGATGCAAGTCCCCAACTACGCCCGTGAGATACCGGTTCAGGACCTTTCTGCGCAAAATACTTATAGTTCTCGATTTCTGCCCAAGCCAATATTTCCTCTTCTGTAAAAATATCCCATATAGGCACTTGGCGGTCGAGGCATTGCATAAGTGATGCCATTAACCAGAAACGATGGATCAGGTCGTACTTGTCATATTCACTTTCTACTTGTGTTACGTCTATAAACAGTCTTGTAAAAAAAGCATCCACATTCAACTTTTCATCTATATATGAACGATATTTTTTATACCAACTGTTTTCTTTACCGAGTATATATTTATCAAGCGGACTTCTGTCGGGACATACGTTACCGTATGGATTCAGTGTGGTAAGGAACGAACGGGAATTGTCTATCTCCGCCCACTCAAGCCCGGGACGTAGCGACAAAATACCCGAATTTACAGATTGCATGGTGGCCGCCACCCGAAGCACATTCGTTGCGTTAGTCTTCAAATAGGGATGGCCTTCAAATACTTCCGGATAGTTTTGTACCATCCTCCGGCCTATCTCCCTTGTCTGACGATAACCGATTTGTGTCAGATCGCCTTCTTTGTAAAACACATTCTTCTTGAACGGTTCAAGACGTTCGTACAGGGCTTTCCCAAAATCGGTAAGATTGTTTGTGGCATGAGCTTTCTCCAATACGCCGTATATAGCAGGATAAGTCACCTCATCGTCTATCTGACGCGCTCCGTGACGGAAATAGCCGTTTATATAGAAAGGCGTATATCCTTTGGGCGCCGGCGTAACCGGATGTGAAAGATCGGTCACATAATACACGCCGCCCGCACGTTCCGGATCCCTGCGTATCTCGTCGAGAGGATTTTCGGTCACCGGCTTTTCTTTCGGAAGAGAGAGTTTGAATATGCAAGGAAGATCAGACGTCTTTTTCGCATTCGTATTGGTATTGACATACATAACCCCGTCTTTGACCACAATATCTTCCGGTTCGTAAATAACCTGTTCCTGCACATTGTATCGGGCAGTAATCGTCCGCCTATCCGTATCGTACACCCGGATGCAGGAAGGACGGCTGTCATCCTGTTTCCCAACTCCGAAGCAGAAATAGATTTTACCATCATGCATACAGCCCGCTTGTGTGAACCATACCTCATAGGGGAACACCACCTGATCGAGAATGTCATTTTCGTCAAGGCGCACCTTTGCCCCCTCACTCAACGACGGTATGCGGAATTTAGTGGCGACATACTGGTTTTCCCATGCATGCTTTGTCACCTTCGCCACAGTACGTTTACGCGCCGAGAATATCCATATAAAGCCCCGCTCCCGATCGACCAGCCAGCTTGGCGCACCAAAGATAGGGACATACCCTTTCTCCGCCCACTTCGAGCCATCAAGTTCAATTGTCTGTGCGATTTCGCTGCTAAAACGTTTTCCACGACGGGTGATACTCTCCACAAAACACAACCATTCCAACTCGCTTCCTACCTTCCCGTTTGTGATATACAAGAGAGGAAACGATGCTCCGCGTTTTGTCTCGACGCCAAAGCATACATTATTTACATGGTTGTCCGGATGGGAGGACGCCAACTCAAAGCCTGCCACAGGTTTCGGATCGGCACTTTTGAAATCATAGATATTCACGTGCCCTCCATCCTCGCACGAGAATATGTAATCATCCCATATTTCAAGTCCTTGCTGTGCCCGCCCCCGTCCTTCCTTTGCCAGGAAGACAGAGCACTCTACCTCTTTCTCCGGCTCTACATACAACTGGGCGATAAGGGGAATAGAGATCAGTAAGCACACGACAGACAAATAGATCTTTTTCATAAGTATGCTCTATAAATTTAAAGTATGATTATGTTCTACGTTAATCGAACAGCTCTATGCCTAACGACTCAAGCCGTTTCTGCAACTCTCCTACATCGAGAGCCCGCGGAGTACAATGCTGCGACGCACTCATGGCAGCGGCAATGCCAACAGCCTCTCCCATCGCCATGCAAATACTCATGACACGATAGGAAGCGTGAGCTCTGTGAGTACCCGATATGCACCGTCCCGCCACCAAAAGCCCTTCCAAGCCCAACGGGAGAAAACAACGATACGGCAAATCGTATGGTTTGCAATATTGGATGGTCGGTTCCGCCTGTCCGGCTCCGTCAGGATTATGTATATCGACAATGAACAATGCTTTATGTACCACCACATCGGCAAAACGGCAGCCTTCTGCCATCTCATCGGCATCGATCACATAGTCGCCCATCACCCTGCGGCTTTCGCGCACTCCGGTTGTTGTACCGCTTCCGATCACTCTACAATTTTCGTAACCCGGCAAATTTTCTTTCAAGAATTGAGTCAGGAGACGTATCTGTTGCCTAAGTTCAAGATCGGCAGCGAAAATAGAGCTTACCGAAGTTATATCCACCCTATTGACTTGTGTCGTATTTACCTGACGGCAACCCGGTCTGACCGACGGATGCAAACGCACGGCAGCAAGCATCCGGGGAAGTTCGCCCTCATCGGCTTTCTTTTTACACCAATCAAGAAAACACTCGCCATTCAATTGGACATTGTCTACATCTCCAATACAGATAATTCCTTTCGATTCATCTACGCCGTCAATAGTGTATTCAAGGGTTACAGGCTGCATGAGTCCGTCAGCACGTCCTTTTTCTATTTTTGCACCGGCAAGAAAAGATACTATGGCATCACCGGTACAGTCAATCGTAACCGCGGCTTCAAAACATAGCGTCCCCTCGTTACTTGCACACTTAATACCTTTTACCACCTTTCCGTCACGAATAACATCCGACACGCAACATTGCAAAAAGACATCGACATTCTTTTCCCTGGCGACAAATTCTGCCAATGTAAGTTTTGCCTCTTCGAAATCGTGAGCATTTCCATGTTCGCCAATCCAGTCATTGTCTTTGACGCCAAGAATAGCACAAACCTCATCGCGCATCGTGTTCTTGCTTACACTACCGAGAATAGGGCCGACATACCCGGCGGTCAGGTTACCTCCGATGACTCCGTATCTTTCGATAAGAGCAACACGTGCTCCTTGCCGGGCGGCGGCTACAGCCGCACATATCCCGGCAGGACCTGCACCTGCTACTATTACATCATAATATTTTGTATTCATTATCTGCTTGTATATGGACCGGAAATAGTCTTAACAGTCATTGCCCCGTCAGAATCTGTGATTGTCACAACTCTATATTTGTTTCCCCCGTCGGTCACACGAACTACAATATGTCCATCATATCCCTTTACTCTCGCAGCCTCTTCCGCCGTAACCCGGTCGTCTACTCCGCTGGGGCGATCGCCTTGCCAGAAGTTAGTGATAAACATGTCACACGCAGGGAGTGTTGTCTCCATCGAATTCAGTATATCGGTGCGGGGATGACAATCTACCCACGAATTGACAACAATCGTTTGTGGATTGAGTGCTTTCAGAGCATCCACCTGATTGGTGTTGGTTACCCCGTGATGGTTAGCTTTCAATAGTTCCACCTGACCTACTGCTTTTGCACAGGGCAGTTCGGCATCTTTCCACGCATGACTCGAACGTCCGTTATACTGAAGGTCACCACCGGCAAAGAAATCAAAGTTGCCATACGAAACTTTCATCACACAACTGGTAATATTCTCCGGCGGACAATTGTCACTGGAGGTAATGTTCTTACTATTTTCGTATGAAATCTCCGAGAGTTCAGGGAATGTCTTCTTTGTGGTAGTGCCCGAACCTGTCCAGATCTCTCCATTCACTGCCACGTTTTGCACCTTTGCAGTAGGATACTTTGCAGGATTATACTTCTGAACGATCTGATTATTCGCCCCTGCTTTGAATATCGCAGCATCAAACTTTTGATTGGCGACATGCCATTTCACTGCATTGATATAGTTGCTGCAACTTGGAGCATTGTCTGCCATTGTCGCCATATTGAACGGATAGTTATAATCGGGATAGCCACGATCAAGAAGCGTACCAATCTTGAAATTGTCGAAAATCTCGGCAAAACCTATCAACGAATAAGTGTCGGAGTTGGAAGATTTCGGCAAGGAAGAAGTATAACCGCCGAAGTGGTCATTATGGAAGTGGGTAAGTACGGCATAATCAATCGTACTGTTACCTGTCCATACCATACACTTACGAATGTAATCAGTTATAATCTGTGAACCACGGGTAGAAGTCAGAGTCGGATCCCAACGACTACGGATACCGGTATTGGTCGTATTACTATTAGAGTTGGTCGTAACACTCGAACTTGCGGCATCGATAAGCATTTGCGTACCATCCGGGAATATTACAAACATGCTTTCACCGGTAGTCGTATTGATGAAATGAATATCCATCACACCCTCCTGCCAGGCAGGAATCGTTTTACCTACCTCTATTTCAGTGGCAGCATCTTCCCCACCTCCATCCGGACGAATCAAAAATGAGTGAGACTCATTGGAACTGCATCCTACAATCGCAAGAATGAACAGACTAAGTATAAATATTAACCTTTGCATGCTATATGAAGATTTAAAAACATCTCTCCGCCTTCAATGCTGACGGCAAGACGAATATAATTACCAAAATTTGAATTTACCTTTATAATATGTTGGCCAAGTCCTTTGAAGATTACAGGATCACTACCGTCGTCAGCCCAATGTATGCCGTCTTGCGATAGTTGTACACGACCTTCGAATACGGGATCTCCTTCTATTTTCTCAACCATAACAAAGAATATAGCCTCATCTGCCCAACCAGCCTCGTAAGGATGAGTGAAGAAAGTACCTTTAAAGAACTTCTTTACCTCAAGATGGGAATCATTAAACATTTTCATATATTACATTCCTCCTTTTATTCTTGTGAAACAACAACAGAATCTATATAAAAGAATACACGACGATTGGTATCAGTACCCACCCAGAAAAGAGGATTGATAAGATTGTCGATGCGTCCATATCCGTCAACGGTATCGGCTGCAATGCCACGCATATCCCAAATTTTGTCCTGACATTGGAACTCTACATATTCACGAAGCTCTGTGTCAAGTTTCAGACGCATGTATTGCCAATTGAGTTTACAGTCGGTTTCATTATAAATGAGTTTCTGATGACCATCTTTCAAATCCTTGAATCCATCGTGGTCGCCATTAGGATAACGGCGGCCGAACCACCAGGGATCGACTCCCCTCTTACACCAGTCTCCGTCAAGTCCATAAGCCCAATCGCGGTCGGTTATGTCTTCATTGGAATGTTCATACTGCCACTTCTGCATTAATTTGCCATCTACTGCATTGAGATAGCGAATTCCTACATGGTAACGTTTTCCACCCTCCTGTACATCGAATCCCATACCAAAATCGCGGATGGAACTCTCATGCAAACCCGGTTGCGGACGGTCACCGCCATCCACCACATCCTGCTCCGCCGTGTATGTAAACCAACATTCTATCTGCAAATATTTGCAGCCCGGACGAGAGAACGAAAGCCGCTTAATGGCATGTCCCAGACAACCTTCCGCCGGAATCTCCGTATAAGGAGCGGCAACAGGTCTTGTCGAAAGTTTAAGAGAGTAAGTGCCGGACATAGCTCCGTGAGTACCCGGATACCTGAAAGTAGCGGAACTAAGCATGACCGGTGGCCACTGGTCTTTATTGACCAATGTCTTGGGAACATCAAAATCGGGATATTCCGTAAAGTTAGGCATTAATGTCATCCAGCCGTTAAAGCCGGTGTTGAATACATCATAGCTCAACACCCTTTCCAATGGTTGATAGCGACTGCGCAATAAAATTTCTCCAATGCTCATAATATCATTTATTTAATAAAGTTAGTACCCTGGATTTTGAACAAGTTTTCCATTCATTATCAATACATCATCACTTGGTAATGGCCATAAATAAATCTTCTCATCATACTTACGTTCACCATGCTGGACGATATAGGTTCCGTCGGCCATCGCTTCAAAAGAAGGAAATCCGTCTTTGTCAAATGTCGGAGTCTCCGGCCAAAACCAGTTGCCTGCCGCAAAGTATTCCTTTGCCCTGTTGGCTGTACGGGTAAATCCGTACATATTGTGTCCGAAAGCATTCTCAAACTGATGCCAACGAAGCAAATCGAAATAGCGCAGATTTTCCCATGCAAACTCCACACGACGCTCACGGCGGAGCACTTTGCGCAATGCTGCCTGATCGGTTGTCGTAATGGACGGATAGTCGTTGGTTTGTGTACGGGTGGTGCCATAAGCACGGGCACGGATATCGTTGATGCAAGTAAGGACAGTAGCGTCAATCTCCCCCAGTTCAATCTTAGCTTCGGCATACATCAACAAGACATCGGCATAACGCATGAGAATGACGGGGTTGTCGTTATACAAAGTAGTACGCCATGACTCTTGCGCGCCTTTGCGCAGGCAGCAACCATTGTAAGCACAGTTGGAAGCATCCGAACCGCCTTTGGAATCTTTATTTGTAATCATACGATTTTGCGTATAGTCCATTACTTCGAGTGCGTTCGGCGCAGGATTCCACTCAATACCATAGATACGGCTGCCGGGAGCAGCAAATGTTTCCAGGCAACGGGGATCGCGGTTGGCAAATGGATCGTGAGGATCAAAACCGCTGCCCGGTTCATCAATCGTCTTGCCATTCGTCATTTCGTAGACAGCAAGAAGTTCCCACGAAGGTTGCGCATTATGTGTACCGCCTGCCGAACGGGCAATGAAGGAACCGATAGCCTGTGTAGTAGGCTGACCGTTTTCATCCAATTCAAGGTCGCTTGAGTGAGCAACAGAGAAGATAACTTCTTTGCTTCCTCTTGTCTTGTCGCGGAAAAGTTCTCCATAATCAGGGGCCAAGTCATATACTTCCAGATCCATACAGTCTTGCGCAGCCTTTGCGGCAGTCCCGTAGTCGTGTTGATAGAGAGCAGTACGAGCCTTGTAAGCATAAGCCGTTCCTTTGTCTACACGGGTGGCGCCGCTATTATTATTTGCGGCCGGCAAATTTTCTGCGGCATAGTCATAATCTTCATAAATTTGTTTCAGAACGACAGCTTTGTCGGTACGCCCCATCTCAAATGCTTCCTCCGGAGTAATCGAAGTCACGTAGAAAGGAACATCTCCCCAAAGAGTAATCAAACGTGAATAAGCAAATGCTCTGAAAAAACGGGCTTCGGCACGAAGCGTATTCAGTTCAGTGGTGGAATATTTGCCTTCAAGTTTGTCGAGTGCCTCCAAAATCCGGTTGGCACGACTAATGTTCTTGTACGTGTAACTCCAAACAGTCTTGATGTTAGGATTACTTGTAGAAGACGCATTCAGTGAACCTGCCGCAATGGTATAAATGTTGGTTCGTTGTGCCCAGTCATCCGTATTACGGTCCAGCGTCCAACCTTCTTCTATAACAAAGAAAGTACTGCGATAAAAATCGTTCAACGAGATTCGAACTTCCTCCGGTGACGAGAACCAGTTTTCACTGGATGCAGCTGAAGGAGGATTCAGATCGAGGTTCACACAAGAAGTTACAGATAGAAGAGCTATCATGCAAATCAATACATGTATTTTTTTCATATTATGTAATTTTTTCATACTCCATTAGAATTTGATATCCACTCCAAATGTATAAGTGCGTGTGATATAGGTAGAAGCGCCTGCTTCAGGGTCCCATCCCGAAAGATAACTATCAAAGCAGTATGGATCATCGATATTGACGTACACCCGAAGTCCCTTGATTCCGACTTTAGAGACGATTTTTTTAGGAACTGTATAGCCAACGTTGATATTCTTTATACGCATATAGGCACTACTCTTGAGCCAGTAATCCGACATTTTGTAGTTGTTGTATTCACCGCCCTGATGACTCAAACGGGGATAGCTGGCTGCCGCGTTCTGTTCTGCAGTGTTGTACACACTCCAATAATTACGGCTGCCATTGTCGTTCAGAAGGACTGACGGAGCCGGAAGCCATTGTCCCTGCATGGGGCGAATCATACTCTCGGTGAGGCGTGAAAGTTGTTTCCCGACACCATTGAAGAGTAGGGAGAAAGAGAGACCTTTCCAGCCCAAACTAATAGAACCTCCATATAGATAGTGTGGCAATGAGCTGCCAAGCACTACACGGTCGTATGTCTCATTGATAATTCCATCAGGAGTGCCGTCCGGACCGCTGACATCTACATATTTCACATCACCCGGTTTGGTAGAAGCCGAAAGCAGAGCGCTTTCACTGACTTCCTCTGCGGTCTGGAACAAACCTGCAGTCTTATATCCGTACCAGGAGTTATATTCTGCACCTTCAGTAATAATGGTACCATCGCTGTTAAACTGCTGCTTGCCATTAAGATTATCTATTATAGACTTGTAATCAGAGATATTAAAACTTACCGCATAATTTACATCTCCGATACGGTCAGACCAGCCGAGTTTCACTTCCCAACCACGGGTATGCATTTTACCTACATTCCTGTCAGGTGCCGAATAGCCTGTAAACGAGGGGATTGCCACCGACAAAAGCATATCTGTTGTCTTCTTATAATAATAGTCTGCGCTAAAGTCAAGACGATTGTTAAAGAAAGCGGCATCCACACCTATATCCCAGCTCTGTGTTTTCTCCCAATGAATATTCTCATACGCATAATCCTGTTGAGCGGCAGACATCGAAGATTGGGGCGTAGAACCTGCACTGTCATACATAATGGCATTATTGAACGAAATGTATGTCTGATAAGGATAATTCCCAATCCGCTCGTTACCGAGCGTACCGATAGAGGCACGGAACTTCAGATAGTTTATCGGGGTTATGTTTTGCATGAACTTCTCGTTAGAGATGACCCAACCCACTGATGCGGACGGGAAGAATCCCCAACGGTGATCCTTGTGAAAACGTGAAGATCCGTCTTCACGAGCATTGAGCTGGAGGTAGTAGCGACTGTCGTAATTATACATGACACGACCAAAAAATGAACGGTATGCATTCTGATAAGAATTGCCGGCTACGGCAAGAGCATTCTTGTTCGCCAGATCAAGATAAGGGAAAGAAGACAAAGACATATCGTTGGTCGATCCCGACATCGTTTCATACGTATAGCTATAATCTTCATAACCGACCATGGCATTGAAGTTATGTACCTTGCTGAAGGTCTTGTCGTATGTAGCGATGAATTGTTTCTCCAATGATTTGATGTTACGGCGTTCTTCACTTAGCGAATTGGAAGTATATCCCGAAACATATCCCAGCATAACATCGGTTTCGTATGCATCGTAAACAGGTATGGCTTTCTTCATCTCCTTGATCGAAACAGTTCCGACGGTAGGAGTCAGATTGGCAGTAAGGGTCAAATCTTTTATGGGCTTATAGCTCAACGAGAATTTACCGGTCATTGTGTTGGATACGGTCTTCTTCTCTCCGCCTTCCAATAAGGCGGCAAGCGTATTGCTAAGACTGCCATCTTTACCAGGACCAACACGGCCATCCGGATAAAGTCCCAAATAAATGGAAGGATACATATAAGCTGCACGAATCGGACTACCGGAAGTCGGGTCATTTTTCGTGGCATAACGTACCGAGAAATCGATAGAACCGGAGAGCTTATCACTAATCTTGAGATTATTACGCGAACGGATAGAGATTCTTTCGTGGTTTGAACCTTTATAGATAGCGTCGGCATTTTCGTAGGTAGCGGAAGTGTGGCTCTTGATTACCTTGTTGCCATACGTCATAGTCAAATTGTGCTTATGGCGCATAGCGGTATTCGAAAGAATAGCGTCTTTCCAGTCATAGATAGGATATTGAATGGGATCATACCTGTTGTTGGTAGCATAGTTGTCGATGTAGTCCTGTGAATAGTTGGCAAACTCGCCTCCCGCAGGATTACCGGCATCGTTCCACGACCATTCATTGTACATTGTCATGTAGTGATAAGGGTCTGTCAGGAATTTCGGAAATTCGGTAGGAGAAGACAACGAAATCTCTCCGTTATAACCGATCGAAAGCTGTCCCTCGGTTGCCTCCTTAGTCGTTATCAAGATAACACCGGCAGCAGCACGGGCACCATAGATGGATGCAGAAGCTGCATCTTTAAGTACAGTAATCTGCTGTACGTCTTCGCTTGCTATATTGTCAAGGCTACTGACCATCATACCATCGACAAGGATAAGCGGACTCGAATCAGACATTGTTGTCACACCACGCACCTGAACCGTAGCACTCGCTCCCGGCATACTGCTCGAACGGGTAACCGTCAGTCCCGGAATCAGTCCTTGCAAAGATTGTGAAAGTTGAGACGTACTCTGTTTCTCGATAAGCGAACTGTTGATTACACCGACCGCACCTGTAAGATCTTTCTTTTTTACAGATCCATAGCCGATAACAACCGTCTCTTCAAGTTGTACAGCATCCTCTTTAAGTTTTATATTTACTACACTTTTACCATCCCATACCACAGTCTCGGTCACATAACCTAGATAACGGAATTCTATTGTATGGCCTGATTCAGCACCATTGAGCGCATACTTTCCCGACATATCGGAAGTAGTACCTTTTGCATTGTCTTTATCGTGGATCACCACTCCGACAAGAGGACCATTGGCATCGCTAACGACACCCTTCATTACATTCTGTGCAAAAGCCAGATTGATTTGCAGGAAACATGCCAATAACAGGCTTAATATACTTTTTTTCATACTCTTTATTCTACGATTTCAAGCAATACATGTTGGTTATACTCTTTAATTGCCTCACCTGTTTCAGGATTACTCGGATGTTGCGCTGAAAAACGTGTCTGGCCACTTGCGTGTGTGCAGTCGATATACTTCCCGGCATATTTGGCACCACTAAGACATAAACGACCAGCCTGTCCAAACCGTAACACAATCTCATCCATATCCTTAGTCGTGGTAAATATTCCTTCGGCAGGGATATATGCACCATTATTTTTGTTATCGAGCAACATTCCCGCAAAATTATAGGTAATAGTTGCCGAATAATTGATAGGTGCACCCGACAGTGTCTCTGTCGCACTTTCCTGAAGAGTCGAAGTCGGAAGAGCCGGTTTCCATTCTTCTCCATCCTTGAACTCGATCATCCAGTAGTTGGAACACATCGTTCCTAATTTGGTCACAAAATAGAAGTGTATCTTGGTACCGGCAGGAATGGTCGTACCTTTCATATCCCCATAGACATACCAATAATCACCGGGAACGGCTCCTGACACATACGGGTCACCATTACCACCCACTGCACGCTCACATATGGCATTCTGCACTACATAATCCGTCCGGTCACACGCCCAATACTCAATCTTACCACTTCCGGCACTTGGAGCAATAGACTTGCCATTGGTTCCAGGAAATACCGATTGAGCTTCACCGTCAGCAAATGTTCCGTTCGTATTATCAGTTAAACTATTCAAGTCCCAATCAGCCAAAATGCCGGAGAAAGCATCTTGTACAAGAGTATAGGTATAGTCTGTATCATCCTGGATGGTTACCGTTACTTTAATTGTCCGTTTGGCAAATGTCTTGTTTTCCGGGAAAGTAAGTTTAATATCACACTCACCTACCCCATTTGCAGGAGAAACGGTCACATCCGCATCTGTACACACAGCATTCCACTCCTTATCGCCAAAGACTTTGAACGAAGATTCTGTTGTAGTTGCGTCAATCGATTCGGTGATAGGACTGATACCTTTCGGAACAATCATCTTTTGGGTAATAACCAGCTTTAGAGGAGTTACATCATCGCCAATGAAACGAATGGCACCGACACGTGAACTAGTCGACGAATTTTCAGAGACTTTGATTGTAAACTTAGTAATCTCACCTTGTGTCTCATGCGAATCAACAACTGCCCAATGGCTATCGCTTCCATCAGTCTGACAATCGTTATTGACTCTGTAATAGACATTAGATGAAAGGTCAACAGTGAAAAGCCCACCTTCTGCTTCTACATCAAGTGTCTTTGTCGCGAGTGTCATATACGGATCATCCGAGTTATGACAAGATGCAAAAAGCACAAGCGACACACTTGCAAACAATAACATCTTTAGATTCATTTGATTAGTATTTAGGGTTATTATTAATTGACTAGCTAGACATTTTCAGACGTCTTGCATATATAATTCTGTATATCACATAAGCAAGTATCATGGCAATCATCAGTACGATACTTCCTATCACAATTCCTTTGACCGCAAGGGTCTTCGGATCGCCGGCAATAAGCAGACCAATCAGTAAGAGCGCAACGACACCAATGGTAATACAGAAGCAGTTAACAGCCAAATGCGAATAGATTAATACCGCTTTCTTCTCCTTTAACGTCGGTTCGCGATCGGCTTCAGGATCAGTATATTCACAAATGGCTTGATAACCATTGTCTTCATACTTTTTACGTGCCGACCAAACTTCCATGATTGCAAGGATAAGTACAGGAAGTACACAACCGGCAACTGACTCTATAAGGCTTGGACTAATAACAGAGACGGGAATTATGACGCGAGCCATAATACCAACGAGCCAGGTAAGAATCATTGCAGAAATAAGTTGATTACCTGTCAGCCGCTTCGAAAACAGTCCCCATATCGACGGAATGTATAAAGGACACATCACCATAGTAAGAAGAGTTACTACCACCTTTTCGGCACCTCCGGCAAACGGGATGAGCATTGACAAAGCGATAATCACAAGTCCAAAGACAAATGTGAAGAGACGTCCTACCTTGATACGCTTTTTCTCATCTGCCTGACGGTTTTTCTCTTTGTGTCCCCAAATATCATAAGTATATACATTGGCATATACATTCAAAATGCCCGAAACATTACTCAATGTGGCCGATAGCATCGCTGCCAACATCATACCGACCATCCCTTTCATAAGCACAAGTTTGCTCATATTCACATAAGCGTGTTCACCGTTGAAAGTCATTATGGTTGCATCCAAATCAAGCGCAAGTCCGGGTTCCATCACACGATAAATCATGGTAGGAAGATACCAGATGAGAGGAGTGACGATATAAAGAATTCCGATTAAATAAGTACTCTTTTTTGCGTCTCTTGTAGTAGGCACGCTTATGTATCGCTGTACAAACGGCCAGTCGCCGCCAATCATGGACACATTGAGAAATATCCACAGTAAAAGCCACCCCCATGTATAGGTCGGAGATGTGCCCGAGAAGAATCCCGGTATCTCACTGGCCTTATCAATAAATGCACTTACGCCTCCTACCGCGTTAAATGAAAGAGGTATCATAAATACAACCACGGCCAGAAGTACTCCGAACTGAATTACATCAGTCATTAGTACCGCAAGAAATCCTCCGGCAATGGTGTATCCAAGAGCGATGGCACCAAGGATGAGAAGCGCCCACCAGATACTAAGGTAACCCATCGGTGAATCGCCCATCATACCTGTACTTGCAAAAATACTGCCACCATCGACTTTGATTAATGCACACATCACAACCGCTACCGCATACAGAGACACTGCCGTATGTACCGCACGGGCTATAATCCCTGAAATTGTGTAAAAACTCACCGTGCGGTGTCCGAACCGGATGGTGAGGAACTCTCCCGGAGATTTGATACGTAGCTCCCGCCATTTGCCCGAGATCCATTTACCGACAATAAACGATGCTACGCCAAGACAAAGTGCAACAACTACCGCAACAAGTCCCGATTTATAAGCAACGCCTCCCCAAACGACAAAGGTACTTGCCGAGAAGATAGTCATGTAGGAAGAGACTCCCGACAGCCACCACGAAGAATTTCGCCCGGCAATAAACATATCTTCGGAGTTTTTAATTTTCCAGGACATCACAACACTCACGGCAATCAGTCCGAGAAAGTAGAGTAAAATAATGATATAATCTAACTGTTCCATATTCTGGTTCTTCTTTATATAATTGCGCCTAGTTTCTTCAATTCCTCTATGAGATTGTCAATATCAGCCTTTTGTACGGTCACACCTGCCTTTATACATTGTGCGGCTGCCACTCCTGCGGCTTGTCCTACCCCCATACAACTTGCCTGAACGCGAAGTGACGCAAAGGAAGTCTTATCAGCACTAATACAGCGTCCCGCTACGAGCAAATTCGGAAAATCTTCAGCTATAAGAGCGCGATAAGGTACATACGCCGCTTTTTTAAGGAAAGTCACGCTCTGTTCCGCACCTGCTGCCACATGGATATCTATAGGATGTGCGCCGCGTGATATGCTATCAGGATATTTATAAGCATTCACATATTCTTCTGCTGTAATGGTATGTACACCTTTGATACGGCGTGTCTCACGAATACCGGCATGTACGGCGACGGTCGTCACATAACTGTTTTTAAACTCTTCAAAGTTCTCTTTAAAGATTCGTGCTATTTTAAATACATCTTCCCGTAAGCGACATTCCGCTGCGGTAAAATTTCTATTATCAATGGCATTTCCTGCAGTACGGGTCATATTAACCGTTACTTCGCCCGGACGAAGAGTGGTGCAAAACCAAGGGCCTCCAAACTCGGGGATGCCAAGCTCCTCTTTCATTGCTAAAAGTTTCTCACGAACTGCAATGCAATGACAATTCTGCCCTTGTTTATTATGGTGCATGGCATCGATTATCATGGGCGAATCTGTATCCACACCTCCTAATATAAAATAGGTGGAAAGAGGTTGCAGCGGTTTACATTCATCAGTTTGCATCGGAACACCCGCCATAGCAGCAAGGTCACCATCCCCAGTGCAGTCGATATACATATCGGCACTGATGGCTTCTGTCCCATTCTTATTCTCAAAGAGGATACAGGATATTTTGCCGTCTTTTGCCTGGCAACCGCTTAAGTAAGAGTGCATATACATATCCACACCGGCTTCCAGCATCATTTGCTGGCATAAAAGCTTGTAAAGCTCCGGATCAAAAGCTACATTGCCAAGAGGTTTCTCAATGATACAGCCTCCCATCTTCTCCAGCCGTTCGATAAACCCCCATGGAATACCGCCTATCACCTTTTCATTATTATAGGTGAAAACACTCAAAGGAGTAACAAGCCCCATTGTAGCCATTCCACCTAAAAACCCATATTGTTCCACAACAGCAGTTTTCGCACCACTGCGAGCAGCCGCAATGGCCGCAATGAAACCAGCTGGTCCGCCACCGCAGACAACTACATCATAGTTGCCCACAATTGGAACCTGTTTCGAAATTTCTATACTTCGTACTTTCTTGTCCATGACCGTTTTTTATCCTTTAATTATTACCAATTCAAATAGATGGTAAACTTTGATGTGCTTTCGACCGCACTTATAAGAAAAGAGGTGTGTTTTCATAGTTCTTTTTCTTTAGTTCGACATCATGTTGATGTAACAAAGATAAAGAACAAGAGCTTGAAAAAAAGTTTTTTCCTAACTCTTTTGCCTGCAAACGATTGCGGGAACGTTCCCAAAATCTGCAAACGTTACAAAAGCATTACACAAAAGCAAATGGGATTCGTATTTTACTCCAATATTAGGATTTATTGTTTGAAATCAATATCTTTGCTTTGATTTAAACAATCATTCAGCATGAAGTATATAACCATAAAAGACATCGCTCGACATTTGTCAATATCCGTCTCCACTGTATCTCGTGCATTGGGGGATGACAAGAATATCCGTAAAGAAACGAAAGAAAAGGTGATAGAAGCAGCTAAAAGATTGGGATATAGGCCCAACCCTGTAGCAATCAACCTTAAATACGGATATACTAATACCGTGGGAGTGATCGTTCCTGAAATGGTTACACCGTTTGCTTCACGAGTAATAAACGGAATACAAGAAGTGCTTCACACCAAAAATATAAAGGTGATTATTGCAGAGTCCGGAGGAGATCCGGAAAAAGAAAAAGAGAACCTGCAACTGATGGAAGGATTCATGGTGGACGGCATCATCATCTGCCTTTGCAGTTATAAAAGGAATAAGGAGGAATATGCTCGTTTGCAGCAAGCGGGAATGCCTATGGTGTTCTATGATCGTATTCCCTATGGACTTGAAGTCCCGCAGGTAATAGTGGACGATTATATGAAGTCATTCTTTCTCGTAGAAAGTCTGATCCGAAGCGGACGCAAACAGATTGTTCATATACAGGGACCGGACGATATTTACAACTCCATAGAACGTGTCAGAGGATACAAAGACGCTTTGGCTAAATTCGGGATTCCTTTTGATAAGAATAATATGCTGATAAAAACCGGTATGACTTTTGAAGAAGGGAAAAAAGCTGCGGATATATTAGTGGAAAGAAATATTCCTTTCAATGCTATCTTCGCTTTTACGGAGACATTGGCCATTGGAGCTATGAACAGATTGAGGGAACTTGGGAAAAAAATACCCGAAGAAATCGCCGTAGCCAGTTTTTCAGGAACCGAACTTTCCAACATAGTCTATCCCAAATTGACTACAGTAGAACCGCCTTTGTACCAGATGGGGAAAAAAGCTGCCGAACTTATTTTAGAGAAAATCAAAGATCCGGCATCTCCCAATCATTCAATCGTGTTGGATGCGGAAATCAAAATGCGTGCATCGACGCCACGTTTGGAGGTATATTAATGACTTATCTATCAGATATTATATCTTAATACTTTCCTGAAAAACAGACCGAAGTTACAAAAGTTTGCTGAATAGTAATCTTATACGATACCAACAAAAAAGAAGAATTCAGATTTATACAGTTTTGAATCATTCAATGCTCTTTCTCTATAATACGTCCAATTCTTCCAGCTCCTTCACTTTTCTTCTGTATGGCCGATAAACAAGCAGTTTGTAGGTGAATAGCTGCCCCTTCACCTACTCTTCATCGTGAATCAAATCAAATTGCAGCCTCCAGATTCCACCATTGAGTAAAATTAGTAAAGCTATTTCGTAATTAGTTTCAACCTTGTTTGAAACTAAAAGTTTCAAGGCGGGAAACACTTTGTTTCAAGTAGCGAAACGAAGTGTTTCTCGGTGTGAAACAGATTGTTTCAAGCCTTGAAACTATTTTTGAAACTACTCGCTACAGGTGAAGAGATGGTGAAATTGTTACTCTTCACCCGCAAACTCCTTATTCATCGAAGAGACAGAGAAAAGGTGAAAGAAGAAATAGAAAGATTGAAAATAAATACCCAGTAGAAAAATTTAATCGATTTTGTAATGATTCAGAATCGTACAAAAATGAATGACAATTCATTTTCAATTACTAATTCGCATTAATTTAAAATATACCATAATATTATAAGCAGTCTGTATTTGCTTCCTATGCAATACTCTACTTTCCTCTCCGTTCATAGCTAATTTAGACGAAAAAGAACATTTTCTCCCGAAAAGTTTTTGTAATATCAGAGTTAATCGTATTTTTGTGTACAATTTTGGTGTAGTGATGACAGAAGAAGAAAAAAAGTTATTGAATTCCTTTGAAACGCAACTACGGCATTTGATTTATTTGCACGATGAACTAAAGCGTGAAAATGCCGAGTTGAAGAAGCTTCTCGAAAATGAAAAGCTGAAAAACGAGAAGGTACAAGCTCAATACGATGAATTGGAAGTCAGCTATACAAACCTAAAAACAGCTACGGCAATCAGCCTTAACGGCAGCGACGTAAAAGAGACGAAGCTGCGATTGTCAAAATTAGTGCGTGAAGTCGATAAATGCATCGCTTTGTTGAATGAATAAGAAGAAGATGTATGAACGATAAAATAAAGATAAACCTGCAGATAGCAGACTCAAACTACCCGTTAACCATCAACCGTGAGGAAGAACAAATGGTACGGGAAGCCGCCAAGCAGGTAAATATCAGGCTTAATAAGTATCGGGAAGTCTATAAAAATCTGGAACCCGAAAAAATTATTGCCATGGTAGCCTATCAGTTCTCGTTAGAGAGACTGCAATTGATGCAACGTAATGATACCAGCCCCTATGTGGAGAAGGTAAAAGAACTGACAGAATTGCTGGAGGATTATTTTAAGGAAGAATAAATCCCGACCGGCTATTCGCTGATAAGAGATAAAACAACCACGCACTGCACAATATCCAAGCAAAAATAATTGCTTTGATATTTGGCGGTGCGTTTTTATTTATATACTTAAATTAAATGTAGAATGATAGCAATAATAGCAACAGCAATTGCTTGCTTCATCGTAGGAGGAGTCCTTTCATATATACTATTCCGGTATGTACTGAAATCCAAATACGACAATGTCCTGAAAGAAGCGGAGACGGAAGCGGAAGTAATTAAGAAAAACAAGCTGCTGGAAGTGAAGGAGAAATTCCTGAATAAGAAAGCGGATCTTGAAAAGGAGGTAGCATTGCGGAATCAGAAGATTCAGCAAGCGGAAAACAAGTTGAAGCAACGTGAAATGGTACTTAGCCAGCGTCAGGAAGAAATCCAACGTAAAAAGATGGAAGCCGAAGCGGTAAAAGAGAACCTGGAAGCGCAACTTGTGATTGTTGACAAGAAAAAAGAAGAACTCGATAAACTGCAACAGCAGGAAATTGATAAACTGGAAGCAATCTCCGGATTGTCTGCCGAAGAGGCCAAAGAACGCCTGGTAGAATCACTGAAGGAAGAAGCTAAAACGCAGGCACAATCATTCATCAACGACATTATGGATGATGCTAAATTAACTGCCAGCAAAGAAGCCAAACGTATCGTTATCCAGTCTATCCAACGGGTGGCTACGGAAACTGCCATTGAAAACTCTGTTACAGTATTCCATATCGAATCGGATGAAATCAAGGGACGTATTATCGGACGTGAAGGACGTAATATCCGTGCTCTGGAAGCTGCTACCGGCGTTGAAATCGTTGTAGACGATACCCCGGAAGCAATCGTTCTTTCTGCCTTCGACCCGGTTCGCCGTGAAATTGCCCGTTTGGCCCTGCATCAGCTTGTGACTGACGGACGTATCCATCCGGCCCGTATCGAAGAAGTGGTAGCTAAAGTGCGCAAACAGGTGGAAGAAGAAATTATCGAAACGGGTAAACGTACTACCATCGACTTGGGTATCCACGGTCTGCATCCTGAATTGATCCGTATCATCGGTAAGATGAAATATCGTTCTTCATACGGTCAGAACTTGTTGCAGCATGCACGCGAAACAGCCAATCTTTGTGCTGTGATGGCATCGGAACTGGGACTGAACCCGAAGAAAGCAAAACGTGCAGGTTTGCTGCATGATATTGGTAAAGTGCCTGATGAAGAACCGGAATTGCCGCACGCATTGTTGGGTATGAAACTTGCCGAGAAATACAAAGAAAAACCGGATATCTGCAACGCTATCGGTGCTCACCATGACGAAACAGAAATGACCAGTCTGTTGGCTCCTATCGTACAAGTATGTGATGCCATCTCCGGCGCACGTCCGGGCGCACGCCGCGAAATCGTAGAGGCTTATATCAAGCGTCTGAACGATCTCGAACAACTGGCTATGGCTTATCCGGGTGTAAC
>PVMM01000218.1_pt1 | contig 236784 bp, 210 predicted proteins | sample 1853381 | NCBI WGS metagenome assembly PVMM01 (sample SAMN08533509, study PRJNA380276) | Human gut metagenome, whole genome shotgun sequencing project. | isolation source: participant 1, synthetic long reads | host: Homo sapiens | collected 2017 | reverse complement strand
GGACGCTATCCTTGATACGGAGATTGATTCTTTGAAAGTAATCTCTTCGCACATCAATCTCGTAGGAGCAGAGATTGAAATGCTGAACCTCCCAAACCGAGAAAAGATACTAAAAGAAGTACTCACACCTTTGAAGAAAGAATATGACTATATCCTGATAGACTGTTCGCCTTCATTAGGACTGATCACGATCAATGCCCTGACGGCAGCCGACTCCGTGATTATCCCCGTTCAAGCTGAATATTTTGCTCTTGAAGGTATCAGCAAATTGTTGAATACCATCAAAATCATCAAGTCGAAACTGAATCCGGCTTTAGAAATCGAAGGTTTCTTGCTGACAATGTATGACTCTCGTCTGCGTCAGGCTAATCAGATTTACGACGAAGTGAAACGTCATTTCCAGGAACTGGTATTCAACACCGTTATTCAACGAAATGTGAAATTGAGCGAAGCTCCCAGCTACGGTGTCCCGACCATCCTTTACGATGCGGAATCTACCGGCGCCAAAAACCACTTGGCTCTTGCTAAAGAGATTATCAACCGAAATAAATAAAAGAAAGAAGAAGATATGGCAACACAAAAAAGAAATGCATTAGGACGTGGTCTCGACGCCTTGCTCTCAATGGATGATGTGAAAACCGAAGGGTCTTCTTCCATTAATGAAATAGAGCTGGCAAAGATTACTGTCAATCCCAACCAGCCCCGCCGTGAGTTTGACGAAACAGCATTGCAGGAATTGGCTGATTCCATTGCGGAAATCGGTATCATCCAACCTATCACTTTACGCAAACTCTCGGACGATGAGTATCAGATCATCGCGGGAGAGCGTCGTTATCGTGCATCACAAAGAGCAGGACTGAAAACGATCCCTGCTTATATACGCACTGCCGACGACGAAAACATGATGGAAATGGCGCTGATTGAAAATATCCAGCGTGAAGACCTGAATGCCGTAGAAATCGCACTTGCCTACCAGCATCTGCTCGATCAGTACGAACTGACACAGGAACGTCTTAGCGAACGTATCGGAAAGAAACGAACGACGATCGCCAACTACCTGCGCTTACTGAAATTGCCGGCTCCGATACAGATGGCCCTGCAAAACAAGCAGTTGGACATGGGACATGCCCGTGCACTGATTTCATTAGGCGACCCTAAACTACAAGTTAAAATATTCGAAGAAATACAAGAACACGGATATTCAGTCCGCAAAGTAGAAGAAATTGTTAAATCATTAAGCGAAGGAGAAGCTGTGAAAAGCGGCACACGGAAAATAACACCCAAACGTGGCAAACTTCCTGAAGAATTCAACTTATTGAAGCAACAACTCTCCGGCTTTTTCAACACCAAGGTACAACTCACCTGCTCTGAAAAGGGAAAAGGCAAGATCAGTATTCCTTTCGGGAACGAGGAGGAACTGGAACGTATCATGGAAATCTTCGATACGCTAAAGAAGTAAATGACAAGAAAAAGTAAGAAATATCAGTTACTAGTCAGCGCCCTGCTTCTCTGTTTTTTACAGGTGGCAGGGATTGATGTGTATGCACAATCCACTGTTACTCCGGCACGGAAAGATACAACAATCATACAGCGCGAAGCGCCGAAAGCCCGTGCACGAAGGCATCGTGATCCGATTATACAGGACTCGGTGAAGAAGGATTCTATCCAAATCATACCATCCAAAGAACTTCCGGCCATCGACAGTTTGTCAGCTGCTAAAATACAGATAGCGGACAGCTTGGATGCAGCCAACAAGAAAGAGCTGAAAAAGATAGAGCAACCTGCCTCCATTGTTGTAAAGACCGACACTGTGCCGCCACCTGCTCAAGATATTAACAAGAAAATATTTATCCCGAATCCGACCAAAGCAACGTGGTTGGCAGTCGTATTCCCCGGTGGAGGACAGATTTACAACCGTAAATACTGGAAATTGCCTATTATATATGGAGGATTTGCTGGTTGTGCTTACGCCTTAAGTTGGAACGGTAAGATGTACAAAGACTATTCGCAAGCCTATCTGGACATTATGGACAGCAATCCGAATACGAAAAGTTACGAAGATTTGTTGCCCCCGAACTCCACTTATAATGAGGAGCAGCTAAAAAACACACTAAAACGAAGAAAAGATATGTTCCGTCGTTATCGGGACCTTAGTATATTTGCTTTTATCGGAGTTTATCTGATCTCTATCATCGACGCTTATGTAGATGCAGAGTTGTCTAACTTCGATATAACCCCCGACTTGAGCATGAAAGTAGAACCGGCTGTTATCGACAATAACAACCAGTTCCGCTCCAGCAGTTTAAAAAGCAAGTCGGTTGGTCTGCAATGCGTATTACGATTTTAAAAACACAATTTAGATTGATCTTATTATTGAAGCATGAAGAAATTAGTTAACTATTGTTCGATTATTTTTCTTTTACTGGTGGCAACGTCGCAGGTAAAAGCGCAAAGTGTAGATGTAGTGATTCGTGAAAATGGAACTGAACGCAAAGAAAGCATCGACCTGCCTAAAAGTATGACATATCCACTTGACAGTCTGTTGAACGACTGGAAAGCTAAAAATTATATTGACTTAGGCAAAGATTGCAGTACAGCTGAAATCAACCCTTTATTCAGCGACTCTGTCTACATCGACCGCTTGTCACGCATTCCGGCTATCATGGAAATGCCTTATAATGATATTATCCGCAAATTCATCGATATGTATGCAGGACGCTTGCGCAATCAGGTTTCTTTCATGTTGAGTGCCTGCAACTTCTATATGCCGATTTTTGAAGAAGCATTGGATGCATACGGACTTCCACTGGAACTTAGATATCTCCCGATTATCGAATCTGCACTGAACCCCTCTGCCGTGTCACGCGCAGGCGCTTCCGGTCTGTGGCAATTTATGATTGGTACAGGTAAGATCTATGGCTTGGAATCAAACAGCCTGGTAGATGAACGACGCGACCCGATTAAAGCAACTTGGGCTGCCGCACGTTATCTCAAAGAAATGTACGATATCTATGGAGACTGGAATCTTGTGATTGCTGCTTATAACTGTGGCCCCGGTACTATCAACAAGGCAATCCGCCGTGCCAATGGCGAAACGGATTACTGGAAAATTTATAATTACCTGCCTAAAGAGACACGTGGTTACGTACCTGCCTTTATCGCCGCTAATTATGTGATGACTTACTATTGTGACCATAATATTTGTCCGATGGAAACAAATATCCCGGCAAGTACCGACACAGTACAAGTGAACAAGAATCTGCACTTCGAACAGATTGCTGATCTTTGCAACGTACCTTTGGATCAAATCAAGAGTTTGAATCCGCAATATAAGAAGCACATGATTCCGGGTGACAGCAAGCCTTATACTTTAAGACTTCCTATCGATGCTATCAGTACCTTTATAGATAAGCAAGACACAATTTACGCACATCGTGCCGACGAATTGTTCCGCAACCGAAAAACCGTTGCAGTAAAGGAAATTACCCCCTCAACCCGCAAAACGACAGCAGCTGTTGCCGGTAAAGGTAAACTGACCTACTACACAATAAAAAGTGGAGACACTTTGTCAACCATCGCCGGAAAGTATGGCGTCACAATTAAGGATATACAAAGGTGGAATGGAATGTCCAACACCAAAATTGCTGCAGGAAAACGATTGAAAATATACAAATAAATAGCTTCCTGCTTGCATCGTTCGGAAATTTGCTTATTTTTGCAGAACTAAGCAAGTGAAAGGATAACAATTATGGATAATCTGCCCCCTAAAGAAATAAGTGATGAAGAGATGATCAATCAGGCGTTCCACGAACTACTGAATGATTATCTCAACACTAAACATCGCAAAAAGGTTGAAATCATTACGAAGGCTTTCAACTTCGCCAATCAGGCGCATAAAGGTATCAAACGTCGTTCGGGCGAACCTTATATTATGCACCCAATTGCCGTTGCAAGTATTGTATGTAATGAGATCGGTCTGGGTTCAACTTCTATATGTGCGGCCTTGTTGCATGATGTAGTAGAAGACACTGATTACACAGTAGAAGACATTGAAAATATCTTTGGCCCGAAGATTGCCCAAATTGTGGACGGACTGACCAAGATATCCGGCGGAATTTTCGGTGACCGTGCTTCAGCACAAGCAGAGAACTTCAAGAAGTTACTGCTCACCATGTCGAACGATATCCGGGTAATTCTTATCAAGATAGCCGACCGTTTGCACAACATGCGTACCCTCGGTTCCATGTTGCCCAACAAGCAATATAAGATTGCAGGCGAAACGCTTTACATCTATGCGCCACTCGCCAACCGCCTGGGTCTCTATAAAATAAAAACAGAGCTTGAGAATCTAAGCTTCAAATATGAACATCCCGAAGAATATGCGGAAATAGAAGAGAAGTTGAATGCCACAGCTGCCGAACGCGACAAAGTTTTCAACGACTTCACTGCTCCTATCCGTACACAGTTGGATAAGATGGGATTAAAATACCGGATACTTGCCCGCGTAAAATCAATCTATTCTATCTGGAACAAAATGCAGACCAAGCATGTTCCTTTTGAAGAAATATTTGATCTACTAGCTGTCCGTATCATCTTCGAGCCACGTAACATAGAAGAAGAACTCAACGACTGTTTCGACATTTACGTTTCCATCTCCAAGATATACAAGCCTCATCCGGACCGTCTGCGCGACTGGGTGAGCCATCCTAAAGCAAATGGTTATCAGGCATTGCATGTCACCCTGATGGGTAATAACGGACAATGGATTGAAGTCCAGATTCGTAGTGAACGAATGAATGACGTTGCCGAACAAGGTTTCGCCGCTCACTGGAAATACAAAGAAGGAGGAGGCAGCGAAGATGAAGGAGAGTTGGAAAAATGGTTGAAAACCATTAAGGAGATATTGGATGATCCGCAACCGGATGCCATTGATTTTCTGGATACCATCAAACTTAATTTATTTGCTTCTGAAATATTCGTATTCACCCCCAAAGGTGAGCTGAAGACTATGCCGCAGAATTCTACGGCTCTCGACTTCGCGTTTTCCCTGCATACGGATATTGGCAGCCATTGTATTGGTGCCAAAGTCAACCACAAATTAGTTCCGTTAAGCCATAAATTGCAAAGTGGTGACCAAGTTGAGATCCTGACTTCAAAATCGCAACGTGTGCAACCGCAATGGGAAGTTTTTGCAACCACTGCCCGTGCCCGTGCCAAGATAGCAGCCATCCTCCGCAAAGAGCGTAAAGCAAACCAGAAGATAGGTGAAGAAATCCTTAACGAGTTTTTGAAAAAAGAGGAAATCCGCCCTGAAGAAACCGTTATTGAGAAGCTGCGCAAACTGCATAATGCCAAGAATGAAGAAGAACTGCTGGCCGCCATTGGCAGCAAAGCAATCGTCTTGGGAGAAGCGGATAAGAATGAACTGAAAGAAAAGCAAACCAGTAACTGGAAGAAATATCTGACTTTCTCTTTCGGCAACAATAAAGAGAAGCAGGAAGAAAAAGAGCCGCAAGAAAAAGAAAAGATCAATCCGAAGCAAGTGCTCAAGCTGACAGAAGAAAGTTTGCAGAAGAAATATATCATGGCCGAATGTTGCCATCCTATTCCCGGTGATGACGTATTGGGATATGTGGATGAAAACGACCGGATCATTATCCACAAACGCCAATGTCCTGTTGCCGCCAAACTGAAGAGCAGTTATGGCAACCGTATATTAGCAACAGAATGGGATACACACAAAGAACTATCTTTCCTGGTATATATATATATAAAAGGTATAGACAGCATGGGACTTTTGAATGAAGTCACCCAGGTTATCTCCAGACAACTCAATGTAAATATCCGTAAGCTAACCATCGAAACCGAAGATGGTATCTTTGAAGGAAAAATTCAGTTATGGGTACATGACGTGGATGATGTGAAAACCATCTGTAACAATCTGAAGAAAATACAGAATATCAAACAGGTGAGCCGCGTAGAAGAATAACATTGATCGACACATTCGTTATCGATCAACGTTATTCTACTCCCGCCCATCCAATTCGCGTTTAATAGCCAAAAGCTCTTCTTTTATCGCTTTCAGCTTATTTACAATCTCATAATTACGAACCGTAGCTTCTTTATTATCTTTCAAACGTTGCCGGGCACCGGGAAGTGTCATGCCTTTTTCTTTTACCAAATGATAGATAAGACCGATCGTTTCTACGTCTTCTTTGCGGTACTGACGTATTCCTCTTCCCGCTGTCTTAGGAGAGATTTGCGGAAATTCCTTTTCCCAAAAACGGAGCAATGACGGATTGACTCCGAACATATCGGCAACCTCTCCTATTGAATAATATAGCTTCAATTCTTTATCTGTATTAAGCATAGCACTCCTGTTTTAAGATTTTAATCGAATACTTTACCATGATTGGCTGCCAACTGAATCATCTTTTCATAATCTTCGGCACTCAAATCCATGAAATAATAATTGACCGGATTCACTACCTGCCCTTTCACGTGCACTTCATAATGCAAATGCGGGCCGGTACTTTTTCCTGTACTACCCACTTTTCCGATAATCTCACCACGTACCACTTTCTTTCCGACTTTCGTATTAAATCCCTGCAAGTGAGCATACCGAGTAAGATACCCGAAACCATGATCTATCTCAATAGTATTACCGTATCCGGTTTCCCATCCCACTTTCACCACTGTTCCGTTTCCGGTAGCATAAACATCCGTTCCCGGATGAGCAGAGAAGTCCATGCCTGCATGGAACTTTGTCGTACCATAAATAGGGTCGATACGTGTACCATAACCGGATGCTGTCTGACGAAGATCTTTATTCGAAATAGGCTGTATGGCCGGAATACATTTCAGCATCTCATCATGGTTCTTACACATATCAATCACATCATCGAAAGATTTCGACTGGATATAAAGCCTTTTGGAAAGCACATCCAACTTTTGAGTCGTATTCACCACCAGCTTGGCATTCGCCAAATCCATCAGTTCTTCGTAACGGTTCGTCCCGCCATAACCTGCCTGACGAATAGCCGGAGAAACAGGATCTGCCTGTAAAATCACCCGATACAGATTATCGTCACGTTGCTGAATATCCTGAAGCACCCCCATAGCGTCGTCCAAACGCCGGGAAAGCACATTGTACTGCGCCAAAAGACGGCTGTTTTCAATTCTTAATTCCTTCTCCGACGGAGAACCAAAAATCAAAAGCAATACAATAAAGCAACCTGCTCCCAACCCCATTCCATAGAAAAGCCGACGCAGGATACTAAGCGCACGCTGCCGTACGGTAGGGTAAATTCGATCATAAGTCTGGGTCTGTGGATTATAGATGTAGTATACTTTGCGCATCTTTTTGGAAATATTTCGCTTGTTAATACGGCAAAAGTAATAAAAACAAGCTATCTTTGCACAGTTTTTACGAATTTATGAGTTGTGATTTATGATTTATTGGGGATTCCTCCCCTCTCTCATATCCCACAGCCCATAATTCATAATTCATAAATCATAATTCTTCATTATATGTTGACTGCAAAAGAGATCAGAGATTCATTCAAGAATTTCTTTGAGTCGAAAGGACACCACATCGTTCCCTCGGCTCCGATGGTGATTAAAGATGACCCTACCCTGATGTTTACGAACGCGGGTATGAACCAGTTTAAAGATATTATTTTGGGTAACCATCCGGCGAAATACCAAAGAGTCGCGGACTCGCAAAAATGTTTGCGTGTAAGCGGAAAGCATAATGACCTGGAAGAAGTAGGACACGATACGTACCACCACACCATGTTTGAAATGCTTGGTAACTGGTCGTTCGGCGATTACTTCAAGAAAGAAGCGATCAGCTGGGCGTGGGAATATCTGGTAGAAGTCTTGAAACTGAATCCGGAACATCTCTATGCAACCGTATTTGAAGGAAGTCCTGAAGAAGGATTGAGCCGTGACGATGAAGCTGCTTCCTATTGGGAACAGTTCTTGCCGAAAGATCACATCATCAACGGTAACAAACACGACAACTTCTGGGAAATGGGTGATACAGGACCTTGCGGACCTTGTTCCGAAATCCATATCGACCTCCGTCCTGCTGAAGAACGTGCCAAGATCTCCGGTCGCGACCTCGTGAACCACGATCACCCGCAGGTAATTGAAATCTGGAACCTCGTGTTCATGCAATACAACCGCAAAGCAGACGGCAGTCTTGAGCCGCTTCCTGCCAAGGTTATTGATACCGGTATGGGATTCGAACGTCTTTGTATGGCTCTGCAAGGCAAAACATCCAACTACGACACAGACGTATTCCAGCCAATGCTGAAAGCTATTGCAACAATGTCGGGTACAGAATATGGAAAAGACAAGCAGCAAGATATTGCAATGCGTGTAATTGCCGACCATATCCGTACCATTGCATTCTCAATCACAGATGGTCAGTTGCCGTCTAATGCAAAGGCAGGTTATGTGATCCGCCGTATCCTTCGCCGTGCTGTCCGTTACGGATATACTTTCCTCGGACAGAAACAGGCATTTATGTATAAGTTGCTTCCTGTATTGATTGATAACATGGGAGAGGCTTATCCTGAACTGGTTGCACAAAAGACACTGATTGAAAAAGTAATCAAGGAAGAAGAAGAATCATTCCTCCGCACTTTGGAAACTGGTATCCGTTTATTGGATAAGACAATGGAAGATACCAAAGCCAATGGAAAAACTGAAATCAGCGGTAAAGATGCCTTTACTTTATATGATACATTCGGTTTCCCGCTCGACTTGACAGAGCTGATTCTCCGTGAAAACGGAATGACTGTCAACATTGAAGAGTTCAATGAAGAAATGCAGCAACAGAAACAGCGTGCACGTAATGCTGCCGCCATCGAAACTGGTGACTGGATTGTACTGAAAGAAGGAACTACTGAATTCGTTGGTTACGATTACACTGAATACGAGGCTTCTATCCTTCGTTACCGTCAGATCAAACAAAAGAACCAGACATTGTATCAGATTGTACTCGACTATACTCCGTTCTATGCAGAAAGTGGTGGTCAGGTAGGTGATACAGGTGTATTGGTGAGCGAGTTCGAGACGATTGAAGTGGTCGACACAAAGAAAGAGAATAATCTTCCGATACATATTACCAAAAAGCTACCCGAACATCCGGAAGCTCCGATGATGGCTTGTGTAGATACCGACAAACGTGCTGCCTGCGCAGCCAATCACTCGGCGACCCACTTGCTGGATGCTGCTTTACGTGAAGTATTGGGTGAACACATCGAACAGAAAGGTTCATTGGTTACACCGGATTCATTGCGTTTCGACTTCTCTCACTTCCAGAAAGTGACCGATGAAGAAATCCGTAAAGTTGAACATATCGTCAATGCAAGAATCCGCGCTAATATCCCATTGAAAGAATATCGCAATATTCCTATCGAGGAAGCTAAAGAGTTGGGAGCTATCGCTCTCTTTGGTGAAAAGTATGGCGACAGAGTTCGTGTGATCCAGTTCGGCACTTCTATCGAGTTCTGCGGTGGTACACACGTAGCTGCAACCGGAAATATCGGTATGGTAAAAATCATCTCCGAAAGTTCTGTTGCTGCCGGCGTTCGCCGTATTGAAGCTTATACCGGAGCACGCGTGGAAGAAATGCTGGATACGATACAAGATACACTTAGCGACTTGAAGGCTCTCTTTAACAATGCTCCTGACTTGAGAATTGCAATCCGTAAATATCTGGATGAAAATGCAGGATTGAAAAAGCAGGTAGAAGACTTCATGAAAGAGAAAGAAGCAGCTTTGAAGGAAAGACTACTGAAAAATGTACAAGAGATCCACGGTATCAAAGTAATCAAGTTCTGTGCTCCGCTACCGGCAGAAGTAGTGAAGAATATCGCTTTCCAACTTCGGGGTGAAATCACAGAAAACTTGTTCTTCGTAGCCGGAAGTACAGACAATGGCAAACCGATGCTGACAGTAATGCTTAGCGATAATTTGGTTGCTGGTGGTCTGAAAGCTGGTAATCTGGTAAAAGAGGCTGCCAAACTGATTCAAGGTGGCGGCGGTGGCCAACCTCACTTCGCTACCGCAGGAGGTAAAAATGCTGATGGACTACCGGCAGCAGTTGAAAAAGTACTGGAGCTGGCAGGAATCTAAGAATAAATAAAAGAGGCTGTCTAACAAGCCACAAAAAGAAATCACCCCTATCAGAGTTTGTTCTGATAGGGGTGAAATCGTTAAAAAGAGACTTATAGACAACCTCTTTTACGTAAAGACTTAAAATTAGACGCGTCTGAATAAATATACATAAGAAACTCCCTATTAATGTAGAAAAAAATAGTGACGGTATATGCACAGGATAGTGACGGTATCGCTAGCATATAGCGTCACTATTTGCATCGGATAGCGTCACTATTTTACAGAAGGGAATTCACCAACAACAATTTCGGCTTGAATCCCCTTTTGAATCCTCTATAAAAGCATCGGAAAAGGATACTTCCGACCCTCCCCCAAAACCAAACAAACCCGGTAAGAAATAGAAGTCTATTTGTCTCTTTCTAAAAATATTAGCTTATAATTTAGGCTTGTCACAGTTTTTTTCTACCTTTCCTCTAAAAAGAAAAATCTCCTGCTCTTATATTCGCATGTAACTTACTTGTATCTAATTAATTATACTTATAGTCCGTAAGTTTTCCCACAAAACGCCTAAGACGACAAGTATTTTGTCGTCTGAACTAGTAAAGTTTGTTACTTTCCTCTTCAGCCTAAAAGGACTACGCTGGTGTCCAATCCCTCTATAGATACAATAATTTTGTAAACGCGCTCATGTGGCAGCACAAAGGTAATTATGTTGTCGATAGAGGTATATCGGAAAGGTCTATCCGACCAATAACGATTCTAATGCTTGAATATCATTTTGCCATTCCGCCTGCTTTTCAAGCCGCTTGAGGTAAACATCTATAAAATCCTCGTCTTTTGTCAGCATATGCCATACTGCGACCAATAGTTTTCGGGCGATGGCTACTTGTATCTTCATCTTCACGGTTCAAAGTGGTTAAGTTCATTGCACGTACCTGAAATTTAGTGAAAATATCGCTTTCAACTTCTTGGTGAGACCCAGAATACTTTTCTATCGTTATCTGAAATATAGAATCGGTAAAACCATGCGTCGTCCAGTCATGCTTACTTTATGTCCTGCACTCTCTTATCTGGCACAAAACTTCCACGAATCAGATTCTTCAACAAGCATTCCGCTATCCATTGGGCATCCTTCACATCACTCTTGCGACCGGGAAGCTGCTTTATAAAATAAGGATTTACCAATTTGAGAGACATGCTCTCGCACAAGGCATTCCACACAGGGACCCAATAGGTCGAAGTGCTTTCCATTGCTGCCTCTGTCACCCCATGAGAAACCATCTCGGAACACATAAGTTCTAAATCAGGAGTCAATGTACCATAAACTTTTGCAAAAATAACGGCCTCTGTATTATCCATCACACAGAGATAAATTGTATCTTTGTGGACATCAAGGCCGGCCACGATTCTGTCTTTGTCCATATTTGAGATTTTTTAGTTACACTCCTTAAATATAGGACATTCGTAACAATTAAACGAAGTATGAAGCAGAGTTTGAGGGTTGGCCTCGGTTTTTATTGTGCCGGTGTAGAAAAACTCGATTTTTCTATATAATTTTGTGACCAGATTAATTATTTTTCTTATCCTTCAAATAAATAAAATAAGTAATCACTAATACCTAAAGAATGATGAGAACACCTGCTTATCTATGCCTGCTGTTAACCTGCATGCTCATTTCTTGTACCCCTACGCAAGAAAAACACGAAATAGATTACACATCTTATGTAAATCCATTTATCGGAACAGACTTCACTGGAAACACTTATCCTGGTGCCCAAGCTCCTTTCGGCATGGTGCAACTTAGCCCGGACAACGGACTCCCCGGATGGGACCGTATCTCCGGTTATTTCTATCCGGACAGTACGATTGCCGGTTTCAGCCACACACATCTTTCCGGTACTGGAGCGGGAGATTTGTATGACATTTCTTTCATGCCAGTCACCCTTCCCTACAAAGAAGCGGAAACACCGCTTGGCATCCACTCTAAATTCTCCCACAAGGATGAAAGTGCTCATGCCGGTTATTATCAAGTACGCCTGACTGATTATAACATCAACGTCGAACTGACTGCCACCGAGCGTTGTGGTATCCAACGTTATACGTTTCCGGAAGCCCAATCTGCTATCTTCTTAAATCTGAAGAAAGCCATGAACTGGGATTTTACCAACGATTCTCATATCGAAGTTGTAGACTCCGTCACCATTCAAGGTTACCGTTTCTCCGATGGCTGGGCACGCGATCAACACATCTATTTCCGCACCCGATTCTCCAAGCCTTTTGAGAAAATGGAACTGGACACAACTGCCATCATCAAAGATAACAAACGTATCGGCACAGCTGTTATCGCCCGCTTCGACTTCAACACCAAGGAAGGCGAACAGATTCTCATAAACACAGCCATTTCCGGCACAAGCATGGAAGGCGCAGCCAAAAACCTGCAAGCCGAAGTTCCCGAAAACGACTTCAACAAATACCTCGCCGAAACGAAAGCAAACTGGAACCGGCAACTCGGAAAGATTGAAATAAAAGGGGATAACGAGAACGATAAAGTGAACTTCTACACTGCTCTCTATCACTCAATGATTGCTCCAACTATTTACAGTGATGTAGACGGAGCTTACTACGGTCCCGATAAGAAAGTACACCAGACCGACGGCTGGGTTAATTATAGCACCTTCTCCCTGTGGGATACCTACCGTGCCGCCCATCCGCTCTTCACCTACACCGAACCGGAACGTGTCAACGACATGGTGAAATCCTTCATCGCCTTCTACGAACAGAATGGCCGCCTACCGGTGTGGAACTTCTACGGAAGTGAAACAGACATGATGATCGGTTATCATGCTGTTCCTGTTATTGTAGACGCCTATCTGAAAGGTATCGGCAATTTTGACGCAGAGAAAGCATTGAACGCCTGTGTAGCAACCGCCAACCTCGACAACTACCGCGGCATCGGACTCTGCAAGAAACTGGGATACATCCCCTACAACGTGACCGACCACTACAACGCCGAAAACTGGTCATTATCCAAGACACTGGAATATGCCTTCGACGATTACTGCATCGCCGAAATGGCAAAGAAGATGGGCAAGCAGGACATCGCCGAGACATTCTACAAACGTTCGCAGAACTACAAGAACGTCTACAACCCCGCCACCTCTTTCATGCAGCCACGTGACGACAAAGGCACCTTTATCAAGGACTTCAAAGCCGATGACTATACGCCACACATCTGCGAAAGCAACGGATGGCAATATTTCTGGTCGGTACAACACGACGTTGACGGACTGATAAACCTTGTAGGCGGTAAAAACAGATTTGCCGAAAAACTGGACAGCATGTTCACCTACCATCCGGCAGCAGATGCCGAACTCCCCCTCTTCAGCACGGGAATGATAGGTCAGTACGCGCACGGCAACGAGCCGAGCCATCACGTCATCTACCTGTTCAACTCGATAGGCTTCAGTGACCGGACTCAATATTACGTAGCAAAAGTAATGAACGAGCTTTACAAAAACGAGCCTGCCGGACTTTGCGGCAACGAAGACTGCGGACAGATGTCGGCATGGTACGTATTCAGCGCCATGGGATTCTACCCCGTAAACCCCGTCAGCGGAAAGTATGAAATAGGTACTCCCCTCTTCCCAGAAATGCAGTTGCACCTGGCGAACGGCAAGATTTTCACCGTACTTGCCCCCAACGTAAACAAAAAGAATATCTATATTCAGTCCATCAAAGTGAACGGACAGCCCTACGACAAGACCTACCTCACCCATGAGCAAATCATGGGCGGAGCTACCGTCGAGCTCGAAATGGGTGAGACTCCCAAGGCAATAGGAGTCATCTTTGAAGAAAAGAATCCATAAATAAAACCGAACTAAACTATCGAGAGAATGAATGAAAACTTCGATGTAACCTATCAGACGTTATTCCGCAGGTACTACCCCAGCCTCATCTTCTACGCCACCCGCCTGGTGGGCGAGGAAGATGCGGAAGATGTGGTACAGGATGTGTTTGTGGAGCTATGGAGACGGAAAGACAGCATAGAAATAGGCAACCAGATTCAAGCCTTCCTCTATCGTGCCGTCTATACCCGTGCCCTCAACGTTCTGAAACACCGGAACGTGGAAGACGGTTACTGTGCCGCCATGGAAGAAATCAACCAGAGGCGTGCAGAGTTTTATCAGCCGGACAACAACGAAGTGATTCAGCGGATTGAAGACAGGGAGCTTCGCAAAGAAATCTACGACGCGATTAACGAACTGCCGGACAAATGCAAGGAAGTTTTCAAACTCAGCTATCTTCACGACATGAAAAACAAGGAGATAGCCGACGCTCTCGGAGTTTCGCTCCGCACGGTAGAAGCACATATGTACAAGGCTTTGAAGTGCTTGCGCAGTCGCCTCAATCCACTTTGGATAATTCTTTTCTTATTTTTATGGCAAGATTGATAAGTGTTTTTGCGTTCTGAATTGTATTATTAATATGAAGGAAAAGAAAATGAGTAATCTGAGTGAAGATATAATCAACAAATATCTGACAGGACAATGCACGGAAGAGGAACTCATCGAAGTAAATGCTTGGATGAAAGAATCGGAAGAGAATGCCCTTCAGTTATTCCGCATGGAAGAGATTTATCATTTGGGTAAATTCAATCAATATGCCGACGGGCAACGGATGGCACGTGCGGAAAAACAGCTCTACAGGAAGCTGGACGAAGAAAAAGGAAAACAGAACAAAATACTGCGTATGCATCGCTGGATGAGATACGCGGTTGCCATTGCTGCCATATTGGTCATCGGTGGCGGAGCCGGATACTGGTTCTATCAGAGCGGAACCGACCAGCAAATGATGGTTGCCGTTGCCAATGAAGGTATCGTGAAGGAAGTTGTCCTGCCGGACGGTACCAAAGTCTGGTTGAACAACTCGGCTATATTAAAATATCCGCGCGAGTTTTCCGAGAAAGAGCGCAACGTGCATCTGGAAGGAGAAGCCTATTTCGAAGTAACCAAGAACCGTCACAAGCCGTTCACCATACAGAGCGACGCCATGCGTGTACGTGTACTGGGAACAAGGTTCAACTTCAAATGCGACAAACGTTGCCGGATAGCGGAAGCGACACTGATTGAAGGTGAAATAGAAGTGAAAGGCAACAAGGAAGAAGGACAAATCATCCTCACCCCCGGACAGCGTGCAGAACTGAACAAGAACAACGGACGGCTGACCGTGAAGCAAGTGGACGCTAAGATGGATGCCGTATGGCACGACAACCTGATTCCATTCCAGAAAGCCGATATCTTCACCATCACCAAGGCCTTGGAACGTTTCTACGACGTGAAGATTATCTTGTCTCCCGACATCCAGTCGAACAAGACCTACTCCGGTGTACTGAAACGGAAATCGGATATCGAATCTGTATTGAAATCATTGCAGAACTCTATCCCTATTGATTATAAAATTGTCGGAAGCAACATCTTTATTTCTCCCAAATAAGAGGGATGAATCCGACGGAACTAAAAAGCTATTAACACCATGAAATTGAAAACATTCCTAATAGTAGGATGTTTAGGAGGAATATTCACACTTAGCTCCTGCACAGCCCCCACTAGCGTAAAAGACTATAGTGCTTATGTCAACCCTTTCATCGGGACAGGCGGACATGGACACACTTTCCCCGGAGCAGTAGTTCCCCACGGCATGATTCAGCCCAGTCCGGACACACGGATTGACGGTTGGGATGCTTGTTCGGGATATTATCATGCGGACTCCACCATCAATGGTTTCTCACATACACACGTCAGCGGTACAGGCTGTTGCGACTACGGAGACGTGCTATTCATGCCCACCGTCGGCAAACAGCAATATCTGACTACCGACCCTCAAAGCCAGACACTAGCCTATGCCTCTGCCTTCTCGCACGAGAATGAAACGGCAGAACCGGGCTATTATTCCGTATTCCTGGATACTTATCAGGTAAAAGCCGAAATATCAGCCACCAGCCGCGGCGCTATCCACCGCTACACTTTCCCCGAAAGCACCGAATCCGGTTTTATCATCGACCTCGATTACAGCCTGCAACGTCAGACCAACTCGGAAATGGAAATCGAAGTGATTAGCGACACGGAAATCTGCGGACACAAGAAAACTACTTATTGGGCGTTCGACCAATACATTAATTTCTACGCCAAGTTCTCCAAACCGTTCTCTTACACGCTCGTCACCGATTCAGTCACTATGGACGATGGCAAGCGGCTTCCTGTCTGCAAAGCGTTACTGCATTTCAACACGAAGAAGGACGAACAAGTACTTGTGAAAGTCGGTGTTTCCGCTGTCGATATAGCGGGGGCACGCAAGAATGTGGAGTCGGAAATCCCTGCATGGGGTTTCGATAAGGTACGCAAAGACGCACGCACTGCCTGGAACCAATATTTGTCGAAAATTGACATCACTACTTCCGACAAGGAAGATAAAACCATCTTCTACTCCGCCCTCTACCACACGGGCATCAGTCCGAACCTGTTCACCGACGCAGACGGACGTTACTTAGGGATGGACCTCGAAGTGCATCAGGGAGATACTGTCAACCCTGTATATACTGTATTCTCACTGTGGGACACCTTCCGCGCACTGCACCCGTTAATGACAATCATCGACCCCGATTTGAACAATCAATTCATCAACTCGCTGATAAAGAAACATCAGGAAGGCGGAATATACCCGATGTGGGATTTGGCTTCCAACTATACCGGTACGATGATCGGTTACCATGCCGTCCCCGTCATCGTGGATGCTTATATGAAAGGCTACCGTAATTTCGACGCGAAAGAGGCGTACAAAGCCTGCCTGCGTGCAGCCGAATATGACACTACCGGCATCAAATGTCCGGATTTGGTATTGCCGCATCTCATGCCGAAAGCCAAGTATTACAAAAACGCTATCGGCTATATCCCCTGCGACCGCGAAAACGAATCAGTAGCCAAAGCGCTGGAATATGCGTACGACGACTGGTGCATCTCTATCTTCGCGGAAGCTATGAACGACTTTGAATCCAAAGCCAAATACGAGCGTTTTGCCAAAGCATACGAATTTTACTTCGACAAGTCAACCCGCTTCATGCGCGGACTCGACTCGAAAGGCGAATGGCGCACACCGTTCAACCCGCGTGCTTCGACCCACCGCAACGATGATTATTGCGAAGGAACAGCGTGGCAGTGGACTTGGTTTGTGCCGCATGATGTAAAGGGATTAGTCAATCTGATGGGTGGCGAGGACGCGTTTGTACAGAAACTAGATTCTCTGTTCACTGTCGATTCATCGCTCGAAGGCGAAACGACTTCATCGGACATCAGCGGTCTTATCGGACAATATGCGCATGGCAACGAGCCCAGCCATCATGTTATCCACTTGTATAACTACGTAAACCGCCCGTGGAGAACTCAGGAGTTGGTAGACAGCGTTTACCGGAGCCAGTACGCTAACAGCATAGACGGGTTGTCAGGCAATGAAGACTGCGGTCAGATGTCTGCATGGTACGTTCTTAACTCTATGGGATTCTATCAGGTATGTCCGGGCAAACCGGTGTATTCCATCGGTCGTCCCGCTTTCGATAAAGCGGTAGTCAATCTGCCCAGTGGAAAGAAATTCAGCATTGTAGTTAAAAACAATACGAAAAAGAACAAATATATCGAAAGCATAATGCTGAACGGCAAAGTGCTGGATACTCCGTTCTTCAACCATCAGGACATCGTGAGCGGCGGAACGATAGAAATCAAAATGACTAACAAGCCTAACTATTAAAACACATTATGCCATGAAAAGACTATTACTAATAGCTTGTGTACTCAGTTGCACGGTCTTTGCCAAAGCCAAAGACTGGACACAGTATATCAACCCGCTGATGGGTTCCCAATCTACTTTCGAGTTATCAACAGGGAATACCTATCCCGCCATCGCCCGTCCCTGGGGAATGAACTTCTGGACTCCGCAGACCGGAAAAATGGGAGACGGTTGGCAATACACCTATACTGCCAATAAGATTCGCGGATTCAAGCAGACCCACCAACCCAGTCCGTGGATTAACGATTACGGGCAGTTTTCTATCATGCCTATAGTAGGCAAGCCCGTGTTTGATGAAGAAAAGCGTGCCAGTTGGTTTTCGCATAAAGGCGAGACTGCCACTCCTTACTATTATAAAGTATATCTTGCAGAACATGATGTAGTGACAGAAATGGTTCCGACGGAACGTGCCGTCCTTTTCCGCTTCACTTTCCCCGAAAACGACCATTCTTATGTCGTGGTGGATGCTTTCGATAAAGGTTCATATGTCAAAGTGATTCCGGAAGAAAACAAGATTATCGGCTACACTACACGCAACAGCGGCGGAGTTCCCGAAAACTTCAAGAATTACTTCATCATTGAATTCGACAAGCCTTTCACTTACAAAGCTACGGTAGCCAACGGCAATCTGCAAGAAAACGTTGCCGAACAGACAACCGACCATGCGGGAGCTATCATCGGCTTCCGGACACACAAAGGCGAACAGGTACATGCCCGAATCGCTTCCTCTTTCATCAGCTTCGAGCAAGCGGCTGTCAACATGAAGGAGCTGGGCAAAGATAATATCGAGCAACTGGCTAAGAAAGGAAAAGAAGCCTGGAATCAGGAATTAGGCAAAATAGAAGTAGAAGGTGGCAATCTCGACCAATACCGCACATTCTATTCCTGCCTGTATCGTTCACTGCTTTTCCCACGCAAGTTCTACGAACTGGATGCTGCCGGACAACCGGTTCACTACAGCCCGTACAACGGTCAGGTTCTGCCGGGATATATGTACACCGACACAGGTTTCTGGGATACTTTCCGTTGCTTGTTCCCGTTGTTGAATCTGATGTATCCGTCGGTCAACAAGGAAATGCAGGAAGGGCTTATCAACACGTATAAAGAAAGCGGATTCTTCCCCGAATGGGCAAGTCCGGGTCACAGAGGTTGCATGGTCGGTAATAATTCCGCTTCAATTCTGGTGGACGCCTATATGAAAGGCGTGAAAGTGGACGACATAAAGACATTGTACGAAGGATTGATCCACGGAACGGAAAGCGTGCATCCCGAAGTCTCTTCCACAGGACGCTTGGGATATGAGTACTACAACAAACTGGGTTATGTCCCTTACGATGTGAAAATCAACGAGAACGCTGCCCGTACACTGGAATATGCATACAACGACTGGTGTATCTACAAACTCGCCAAAGAACTGAAACGTCCGAAGAAAGAGATTAACCTCTTCGCCAAACGTGCCATGAACTACAAGAATCTTTTCGACAAAGAATTCAAACTGATGCGCGGACGCAACGAAGACGGTACATTCCAGTCTCCATTCTCTCCGCTGAAATGGGGGGACGCTTTCACGGAAGGAAATAGCTGGCACTACACTTGGTCTGTATTCCACGACCCTCAGGGACTTATCGACCTGATGGGCGGAAAAGACATGTTTATCACAATGATGGACTCCGTATTTGCCGTACCGCCTGTTTTTGACGACAGCTACTACGGACAGGTGATTCACGAAATACGTGAAATGACTGTCATGAACATGGGGAACTACGCACATGGCAACCAGCCTATCCAGCACATGATTTATTTGTATGACTATGCCGGTCAGCCCTGGAAAGCCCAATACTGGCTGCGTCAGGTTATGGACAGAATGTACACTCCGGGACCGGATGGTTATTGCGGAGACGAAGACAACGGACAGACTTCCGCCTGGTATGTATTCTCGGCATTAGGCTTCTACCCTGTCTGCCCGGGAACGGACGAGTATATCATAGGTGCCCCGTTATTCAAGAAAGCTACGCTCCACTTCGAGAACGGCAACAGTTTAGTGATTGATGCTCCGAACAACAGTAAAAAAAATTTCTATGTCAACTCGCTGAATGTTAATGGTACTGATTATACCAAGAATTATCTCCGTCACGAAGACTTATTCAAAGGTGGCACTATCAAAGTGGATATGGGTAACCAACCGAATAAGAACAGAGGAACGAAAGAAGAGGATATGCCTTATTCTTTCTCTAAAGAGCAATAATCCTTTCTCTATAAAATTGTCGCCATCCCGGTTTCAGCCTTCAGTTTCTTTCTGAAAGTAGCTAATCATCGAGATTCCGGCTGAAAGCGATAGCCTGAAAGCAAAGAAGTCTGCTTTCAGGCTATTGTTTTTGATTACTTTCCACTACTTTTTGAGATAAAGTATCATAAATGCCACTATAAGACCATTGCTATTCATCGATTTCACCAGATTCTCGAAATACCGATGAATAAGGAGATAGCGGGTGAAAGCAAGTGGCAAATTCCGGTAAAAACAGAACATTATCGGTTTCACCTTGTTTTTTCAAAAATATCGCTTGAGCCAAAAACAATATCATTATAGCTAATCCGGATATGATTATAGCTAATAAGAATATGCTTATAGCAAATCCGCTGTCAGGTATTAACAGATAATCCATCAGGTATTAACAGCCTGAACACAAGGTATTAACACCTTAATTTTCAGTCACTAATACTTGAGTTGGTGTATCTATATATTCAATACATTGTATCTATATACTTACCATATTGAATCTATATATTCAGTACGGTGGCTCTATATGCCCAGCAACCGGTATAAATAAATTTGAAAGGTGAAAGCAATAACGGGAGATTTCACCTTAATTTCTTCTACGCTTTCACCCGCTATCTCCTTATTCATCGATGTTTCAGAGATAAGGTGAAACTGGTGGAATTTATGAGTTAAAAGTTCATGTTATACTTATGAGAATCAGTAATTGAAAACAAATTCTCATTCATTTCCGTGCAGAATGAAATCATTTTTATTGTAGTTATCCTGATATCCCCCTGTCAGCATCTTTTTCCTCAATAATTTGTTTATATTTGCAGTGCTAATCTATAACAATATGTCCATACAACCATTACTAGAGCAATTTTATGAATTGAAACTGAAAGAGGCTGTGAATTTCGAGCTAATGAATGAAATCTTCATTTCTCATCACTCCACTGCAATAGAAGGCTCTTCACTCACCGAAGAAGAAAGCCGCCTGTTGATTGTAGACGGTATCACTGCCAAGGGAAAACCGCTGTATGATCATAATATGGTAAAGGATCATTTCGAAGCTTTGCGTTTTATAGTGGAAGAAGCTAGAAAGAAACGTGAAATTACTCCTGTTTTTATACAGGAAATTTCAGCTCACGTAATGCGTACTACGGGAAGTATAATCCATTCCAGTGCAGGAGATTATGATTCTTCCAAAGGAGATTGGCGCAAATCTTCCGTGCATGTAGGTGACCGTTATTTCGTAAACTATCAGAAAATAGAACGTGAAGTAACCCGTCTATGCGAAATACTAAATCAGCGTATCAAACAAGTTCAGACGCCCGACTCTATCTATCAGTTAGCTTTCGACGCCCATTTTTATCTAGTCAGCATCCATCCGTTTGCCGATGGAAACGGGAGAACTTCACGCTTATTGATGAACTATATTCTCTCTTATCATCAACTCCCTCTAGCCACTATATTCAAAGAAGATAAACTGGAATATTATCAGGCATTGGAAGCATCACGTCCCCAAGATGATAAAGATCCGGACTTATGCCCTATCCGTGATTTCATGTTTGCACAACAAATGAAGTATCTTTCAATGGAAATTAAGAAATACAGGCAGGCGGAGAAAAAAGGGGGGATGAGGTTTATATTCTAAGATACGAATTCTGTTGTAAATAAATTGGGGATATCCTTTCAAATATCCCCAAACAAAATATAACCAATATCTATAGATTAGAACTAGTTTTCGGAACCATACATATAAACTTCTGTCAAATCAAGATAATTGCCATATTTCCCCGATAACTCCACTTTTACATAGCGAGCATGCACGGATTCATACAGTTGGAAATAATGACTAGCTACCTGGGGAGTCTCTTTCGTACCTTGCTTTTCCCAAGTCGTATTATCTAATGAAGTCGAAATAGTAGCATTTCTAGGAGCAGACAACCCATCATAATTATAATAATAATCAACGCCCAAACCATTTAATGTTTTTTCCGTTTGCATATCAACTATAAACCAGAAGTTATCATTCGAGGTATAAATATCAGACCCCTCATCTCCTCCAGAACCATCAATTAGAATTTGCCCATTTCCACTAGAAGCCGTTGCAGACCATCCTGATTTAGATAAAGAAGTCCAACTTGCTATTTTATCAGGTAAAAGTCCTATATTAGTAAGAACTTTGTTGACATTAAAGATTAATATATTTTTCTTCTCATTAATCTGAGCAACTGGATCCTCACTTTCAACAGATGCAATAACTTTAAGAACATAAAACTCTTCTTCGGCTGTTTGCAACAAGAAATCATCTGTAACACCCCATGTAATATCTTCACTGGAGAGTTCTCCAGCAGGTATAATAATTTCAGCAGGAGTAACCGTTATGTCCTTCATAAACTTATCTTCCAAACCTGTAGTAGTAAGATTTATTCTAATATCCTTTCTAGCAGGTTTATCTAATTCCACTTTAAAAGTATAGGATATAGGATCAGGATTCATAATCTGATTATTAGAATATGCACGCTCAAATAAAGTTGTATTTCCATTGCTCCCGACAATTGAACAAGAAGCAATATAAGCCTCTTTCTTTATCACCACTTTAGATTCAATAGCTTCTGTTCCTATTTTATATCCTTCAACATTAGCTTTCACTCCCAATTCATATGTTACCGCATCATAATTAGACGCTGCAAAACTGAAATCTTCATCTTTCAAAGTCACCGTAACAGAAGCGGTAGTAGCACCTGCAGGAATAATAGCTTTTGTACTGCTAATTTCAATATTCTCTTTAGGTATATTAGTAGATAAAACATCAAACGTTACAGTTGCATCTTCTGGAGAAGCTAAAAAGTTGAATGTATATGTTCTTGAAACAACACCGTCCAACTCTAATGTACCATCACTCTTATAAATTGCATTCAATTCTGCCTTTGATGCTCCCTCCGTACCATTAATAGTGATAACAGGTTGATTCACAGGAAAAGTTTCCAAATCCAGAGCTTCATCATCCTGACAGCTAGCAAGAGTAAATAATGTAGCTAATGCCAGAATAAACAAAAAAGGTGTATTATATACTTTCATATTATTTTTCTTATTGAAGTTATATTTCTAATTTTACTTAAAATCATCCGGATATTTATAAGGCGTCGGGTCATTTTTCTCAAAAAAAACCGTAGGGGCTGCAACTTCAGAGCCATATAACACCGTACCACCTCCACTCAAACGGCTAAAAATATTTCCATATAACTTAGGATTAGCAGCGAATCCCATAAACCAACCATAACCACGTTCCTTAAGACCTTGAGCTGTTGATGCACTCAAGCTATTCCATCCACCATTAAATTCCATAGCAAGACCTGCACATTGCTTCATAGTCATATCTCCAGCTGGGGATGAGGATGAACCATAATTTGGGACAGAAATATCCACCCACTCTTTAATAGTTTTACCTTCAATTTCAGTTGGGTATCCATGTATCCCCATATAGCTATAGTCAAAGACAGTTACTAGTTTATCTGGCATTGCTTGCTTGGTTTCGTAACACAAACGGGCAGCAGCAGCGCTACTTCTATTTGTTAATGCTGGATTATCTAAATCCGGAGATTTAGAATACTCATCATCATAGTTTACTCCGTCCAAATTATATACTTTACAATACTGAGCGAGTTCACGAGCAAAATCCTTTGCTCCTTGAGTTGAAAGTTGAGCAACTCCTGTCATATCGCCATTACCCAATATCCCTAGTAATACTTTTATTCCACGTCTGCGAAGAGGTTGCAGAAAAGTTTCGTTGTTATCCAGCAAATATTGTACATTAGGGTTGCATTGTACTTTAGGGCGCCCAGCATCTGCGTCATAGTTAATATTGGCAGCAAACAAGACAACCACATCCCATAAAAACCTCCCATTCTCTAACTTAAAGGATAGTGCATTTAATGGATTTACATCGTTTACTTCAAAAAACAAATATCCCTGCACTACATCATCTCCTTTATAAGCATCTCCCGCTTTACGCATATCTTTGACTAAGTAAATGCAACTGCCATTCTCATCATTGACAACCAAATCATTACTATGTTCGCTAATGACCACGGGGATGGCATAAGTTTTATCTTCTTGCAGTGCTTCACCAGCCTGAATTGCCATATTCACCTCAGCCGATTTTGCTGCAGCATTTACAACCAGCTTTCCTTCATTAGCAAATGAAATCAGATTTTCCGGATACAGCTCAAATTCTGTTCCATGCACTTTATTGTATGCAGCCAAATAAGCTGCATCTATTTTAACCCTTGCAGAAGTCTCAGTAACAGGGGCTTTACTCAGACCTAGTTTCACTGAGGTTTGATAAGTTTCCCCATAAAGTTCGACAATGTTGGATACTTTATTAGATTTTCCATCACGTAGATATGCATTATTCTCATACACACCGTTATACATTTCTTTATCAAACTGAGTTCCGACATCAAGGTCGTCAGCACAAGATGTAAAGAGAGCAGTACCACCTACAAACAGGGTAGCTAATAAACCTAATTTTATATACTGAATATTCATAATAAATTCATTTAATTTAGATTACAGTTAAACCAGAATTACTTTTGCGCGGGTATTTCTACATTTATCCATTTAGGATCACCACCTACAGCTGTAATATCATTTCCATGTCCAGTATGATCTCTAATTGTACCGCCAGTACCTTCATTGAACTTCCAGTAGGCTACCAATCCTTCGCTATCCGGTGATACTTTATAAGGATTCTTTGCTATCTGTTCTGCAGTTCGCTGTACATTCCAGATACGTACCTCTGCAATATCACCCGGTAACCAACGCTCCTCATTATAAGACTTGCCAATATTGCAACCGCTAGTCAAACTAACCTTTCCACTTGCAGCTTCATCTCCATAAACACGCACACCGTCTTTATAAAAAATACGTTCACCAGTTGTAGCATCATAAACAATAGCGATATGTACCCACTCATTTACCGGTAATCCCGGAACTGCATTTGCCTCTGGAAAATTTCCGCCTGGCGCAACTACCTGAACTTGATCACGCGGACGGTCACCATCTCCTACCCGCACAAGGAATGAGCCTTCAATACCAAAGACCGAACTCAATGCATTATCACGTCCTGCTACCCAATCATCACTACGAAGCAAAGCCTCTATCGTAATGGTTGACATAGAACTCACATTACTTTTCCATTTAATGGGAAAATATAACTTCTTAATATTTGCCACTACATTGATCAAAGCTGCGCCTTTAAAGACAAAATATGCAGTACGGTGGCTCCCTAAAATAGCCATTTTCGATGCTCCTGTAATAGTAACCGGAAGTACATAACGTTTTGAATCATCCAGTTCATTCGTATTCTTAAAATTCACTACAATATCATCACTGGATATATCTCCGGTTTTAATTGTCGCAGTTTTCTTCGGAATATCATAATAATCAGCAGCAAGGGCTGTCGCATTATCACCATAAATTAGATTATAAGAAGCTGTCATAGCAGGTGCGGCCTCAAAATCAATCTGTATATCCTCTTCGGCTGGTGATGCTATACGATAAGCGATGCTACGTGAAGCCTCTGTAATACTTTCCTTAATCAACAAGTCATCACAAATAGGTTGAGAACTTATATACAGTTTATTATCATAATGATGTTCATTATCAATATCGGCCTCTTTACACCCGGTCATAGCCACAGTTACAAAAGCCAAAGAGAGAAAATAATATTTATAGAATTTCATATCCAAGCTTATTTATTAGGATTCATAATATAAATAACTTCACGCAATTGTTTATAGGTATCATTATAATAATCGTTCTGAACGCTCATAATAAAGATACCCTTACGAGTATAGTCTGGAGAAAACTGTCCCATCCATTGAGCTGTTCCTGGGGCAGCCAGTGTCTTTTCTCCCTTTTCGTCTACCGTATTCCAATATCCTATCACTTTGTCATCGTCTCCAGCTTGTGGGAACTGTACACATGCGATAAAACGATCTGTCGGAACGGGATTAACGCCTTCATAGAGTTCATTTTTTATATCTTCGCCTGCCTGAATGGCCAAATAAGCTTTCAAAGAAAGATCATCAGCATTAGTTGAAGATGCTGTCTTCAAAATGATATAGTTAAACTTGTTCAGCATACTCATATTCTCTGGCACAAAATACTGTATATTTCCAAACAAAGCCAGCGTTTTATTTGTATGCCCAGCTTGCCATTCCACTACCTTATTAAAGAAATTCTGCTGACGTACATTATATTCAGCTAGGGCTCCAGGTTTCATACTGACTAACGAACGACCTGTATAATCAATAAGGATTCCGTCATAACCATATTTATCACAAAGAGACAACATCGCATCCGTACGTTCTCCCAGATATTCTAATGCTTCTTCTTCAGTCAATGCAGGATTTTCCTTCACCATAGCTTTCCAGTCTGTTTCAAAGCTACCATAATCAATACTATAAAGAGTACGGGTACCTTTTTCACGTATCTTTTCCATCTCGCTCTGAATCACGGGGTTTAAATTGTCCGGAAGATTCAGACAAATAAAATCAACGCTGTCCGGTACCGCAGTCAGACGTTCTGCCTGTTTGGCCGGTTCGTTCAGAGAATTGTCAAATGACACAAAAGTTACTTTATGTTCTCCTGCTTTGTAGTTCTTCAAGTCTTGAATATAATCAGCATACAATTGAGGATTCTGTTCCTCAAAAGAAGGATTATTCAGACCGAGACTTTCAGGATCTGTCCAGTCGTCACAGGAAGAGAATGCCAAGATTGATGCCGAAACCGCCACCACAGACATACTATATTTCAATAAACTTTTCATATATATTCGAATTGAAGTTAATACTATTTCTTTTTGGCCCACCACAAATCTGTAGCCATATTGTCAGGACCGCCCAAATACTTGGCAACAGCTTCTTCTACGTTTTTCTGGTTGCTATTGTATTCATCCAATGGATAAGGCATACGACGCGCCCCTTTACTTGAATCTACAATACCCCCACTCTTATTGCCAGTTCCGGTGGCAGGAATCATATGAGGATAACCCGTGCGACGGTAATCAGCCCAAGCCTCGTTACCCAATTGCCAATTGGCAATCCATTTTTGAATGATAATGCGTTCTTGCATTTCATCCTTAGACGCTCCTGCTTGCCACTTGATAGTCATTGTAGACAAAGTATTTGCATAAGTATTATCACCCGCCGGATCTACATAGGTTGCAGGCTTACTGGTGTCATCATTTATATATACTTCTGCATCAGCTGCTCCCCATTGTTCAAATGACAAACGAATACCTGTATTATAGAAGCCTTCAGCATCACCGCCCATATTGAATTTAAAAATAGCTGCACCTTCGGCACGTAAGAAAGCAACTTCGGCAGCGTTCATCCAATAAAGCGGAGAAGTAGGGAGTATGTTAACTCCTGAGTATTTATGTCCTTTCTCTGTCAAATTCGGAATGACAATACCACGACGCAAACCAACATAATCAACACCCGGCCATTCGGATTTAGTAAAATACTTCTCACGGCGATTATCTTTATAACCATTCATATAACAAATGATATCAGCTGCAGCATGTGTATCACCACCTGTAGTACAATCTTTATTATCACTGTGCTTATTAGCCTGAACCTGATTATATCTCGTAGCTACATAAATAGGATTTTGCATCGTTGTGAAATAATTCCAAGCTGCATTATCTGCATTAGACTCTATCACACCGCCATTTTCCGGTTTCACAGCCTCTTCGGCTATTACTCTCGCTTTAGTTTCATTCACATAGGCAATACGAATAGCCAGACGTAGCTTCAATGAATTTGCAAATTTAATCCATTTCTTTACATCACCACCATAAACGTAGTCTGCTGTCGATGTCAGCAATTCATTAGGATGCTCGTTCAATGTTTTAATAGCAGCGTCCAATTCGTCAAAGAATGTATTATATACTTTTTCTTCTGAATCATAAGGAGTCGATAAAGCTCCGTCCGCACCAATCTGAGAATAAGGTATAGGACCGAAAGTATCGGTCACTCGATGCATCACTGCCACCTTTATGATTTGAGCTATTGCATAAGGAACCGGATTGTTAGTGCTATGTGACACAAGCTCAACTACAGATAGATTGGAATATAGAACCGGAATCACTTTATCGCTTTTCAAGAATACGCGACTCCAGTCATCTTTAGCATTAAAATTAGAAATGGTATTTGACCATCCCGCATTTGAATCTGCATAATATCCTCCCATAGGGCCACCTAACAGACAGTCTGTAAACTGTGCCGTATTCACATCCGGTGATACCACACAACCTGCCAGATTATTCATCGCAGAGCCTAAAGCATAATCATCCGCATTCAAATCGCCCGGTTGATAGGGATTTGCATTGATATTATCAAAGTCAGCCGTACACGAAGCCAAGGCAACGGTCAGCGAACCTAAAAACAGTTTATTAATTATATTTTTCATACCTATTATTGTTTAGAATTTAAAGCTCAAGTTAAAACCTATATTACGCAATGAAGGCATCATAAAATAGTCAATTCCTTGATAGAAATTATCTGTTGAAGCAACTGTTTCGGGATCAAACGGAGCTTTATTATAAATCATCCAAAGGTTACGTCCAACCAAGGAAACTTTTATATCGCAAATGTTCCCCAACATCTTTCTAGGGAATGTATATCCAATAGAAGCTTCTTGCAAACGTACATTCGTAGCAGAATAAGTATAATATTGTGGTACAGTCGTATCACCAGCAACCACCGAATACCAATTTTCAGGAGCCACCTTGTCGTTACCATTCACTGATACATATCCCAAATCGCGTGCAGCCGCAGACACCTCAGATACTCCGTAATTATCCAACATAGCTTGTGTACGAGAGAACACTACGCCACCCAAACGGGCTGACAGCATAAAACCAACGTTAAAGTTCCGCCACATAAAGTTATTACGCCATGCCAAATTTCCTTTAGGCAATACACTTCCCAGTTTTATATATTTATCAGCATCTTGTATGCTCTGTGTATGAACACTATTGTTCTCATCAATATAAACGGCACCATTAGCATCTTTTCTCAAGTCCATCAGAGAATAAATGTCGCCCATACTTCCACCTTCTTTCAAGATAAACCGGGTACTACCCAAACCACCCATATTCAAAGTTTTAATAGAGAAGTGTTCACCGGTCTCCGGATTTACGGCATTATCCGCCAAAGTGAGAATCTTATTTCTATTCATAGAATACGTCAATCCGGTATCCCATGTGAAGTCTTTCCAGGTGTTCTTATAATTTAATGACAACTCAACACCTTGATTGCGTACCGCACCTGTCTGAATATATATTTTCGAGTACTTGTTTACGGATAATTCAGGATTAAAGGTCTGGTTCATCGTTTTAGCATTATAATAAGTCACATCCAGTTCGAAATGATTCAGGAAACGCATATTCAAACCTAACTCAAAGGATTTCGTACGTTCAGGTTTCAAGTTGTACATCGGATATTGAGTCAATACACTCCATTGCCCTGTACTTTCATTCCATTCAAAACGCGGATTGGCGATATATCTTTTGAATGCTGTACCTACAGAAGCAAATGAACCACGTATTTTCATATATGATAAATACTCCTTATTCAAATTCGGTATTAGTTCAGACAATACAACAGACAAACCTACTGAAGGATAAAAGAAGGATTTGCTAACAGACTTCGGTCCACCTAATTGTGAGGGCCAGTCATTACGTCCCGTAAGAGTCAAATAATAAGTACTCTTATATCCTACTTCAGCGGATGCAAAAATAGACTGAGTTTGTTCTCTCCATCCTTCTTGCATATGTTTAGTCTTAGAAGTACTTAAATTCTGGATAGCGAAATAATTAGTCAGACCAACCTGCTCACCTTCGAATGGTTTACTTCCGTCTGCAATAGGACCACGCACCGTCATTGCATCCGATCTCATATCCGTAAATGAACCACCGACATTTGCTTGTAAACTCCAAGATTCACCAAATGTTTTATTGATATTTACCAAGAAATCAGCATATAATTGTTTATCTTGAGTCTTGGTTATACCATAAAGTCCACGGTTTGACAGTGCGGTCAACTGAGTATTGGTTGTTGCATAGAACTTCTCTGTATAGTCATTGTTTGAGTTATCCAGACGTACACGTCCCGAAACGCTCAACCAATCCAGTATTTTGTAATTCAAACTTGCGCCTAACATATAACGGTCTTTCTTGTTTTCACGCAAATTACGATAGTTAATCCAATATGGATTTTGCATTGCCATACTTGCATCGCCCACCGGCCAATATTGAGTATAAATTTTACGGGCAACATCATAGCGTTCATACATTTCAATATCTGACCAGTCGTTACCGCGCGGAAACAAATAAGCACCCACTAAAGGATTATTATAAGTGCCCTGATTCACCATATTACGGTCACTCTGACGAATATAACTGGCATTAATATCCAAGGTCATTTTATCGTCAAGGAAGGAAGTGGTATTGCGGACTGTAAAATTATAACGATCATACTTATTATTAGGACTGATACCTTTTGAGTTGACTGCTGCTGCCGAAGCATAAGTCTGATTCTTGTCGGTACCAGTAGAGAAAGAAATACTTTCAGTTCCGATTACACCTGTCTGAAAATAATCATCTCTGGGATTATAACCATAATAATTCTCGGTAGTAAGTTTCGGTCCCCAGCTATGATCGGGAGTTGCATTAAGGATTCCAGCGCTACCCGTACCGTAACGAGTCTGAAACTGAGGCATAACAAAAGGAGAATTGAATTCTACATTACTGTTTACTGTAATGCTCACCCGTCCTTCCTTACCTTTTTTAGTAGTAATAATAATTGCGCCATTCGCTGCATCCGAACCGTAAAGTGCCGCTGCCGCCGCACCTGTCAAAACGGACATAGACTCAATATCTTCCGGATTGATATCGGCAATAGGCTCAGTAGCTCCCTTCGAAGCAAATTCTGTACCACCACCATTACCACTGCCTGTGAACATGGGTACACCATCAATTACATAAAGAGCATTAGAAGATTGCATGATTGATTTTGTACCACGCATTATGACTTTTGAAACACCACCAACTCCGGATGATGACGCATTAATAGTAACACCGGCAACCTTACCATTCAAGGCATTGACAAAGTTTGCATCTTTATTGTCAGTAATAGCATCAGCGTTAATCTGCTGAACATTGTAAGATAGCGCTTTCTCCGAACGTTTAATGCCAAGAGCGGTAACAACGACTTCTTCCAAAGCTTGCGCATCTTCTTTCAGCACTACGTCTATCACTCTTCTAGTTGCGACTTGCATTTCTACCTTTTGATAACCTATATAAGAATACTGCAAAACTGCATTAGTACTTGATACATCTATAGCATATTCACCATCAAAGTTGGTAATAGTACCATTTGTCGTACCTTTCTCCAACACGGAGACTCCAATCAGAGGTTCGTTGTTAGAGTCTACGACTTTACCTGTGATTTTCTGTTGTTGCTTCACGGCATTAGATGATGGCGAAGCATTCACTCTTGACAAATAAACCACATTGTCATCTATTTTATAGACAATGTCTTTTCCCTTCAAAGTCATATCCAAGACTTCTGCCAGTGATACATCTTTCACATCTAAAGAGCCTACTTGGATATTTGCCAGATTGTCATCATAAAAAAACTGATACTTGGATTGAGCTTGAATTTGCTTAATCACAGTTCCTAAAGAGGAATTGGAGATTCTTATTGTCAACTGTGCCATTGCAAATTGTGCAGGAAGAGCAAATAGCAGCAAAATCAACAATGCTCGAAAGTATTTCGAGCCTCTACACGAGTAATTGATTCTCATACATTTGAATTTAAGATTAAACATTAGTTTTTATTAAAAGTTAGAACCAAATGTTAGTATTTAAGTTCCATAACTCGCATATATAACAACTCATCTATGGAGAAACACTTAGAAGATTTATGAAAAAAATTATCTTTTTCTCATTATTGCATTTTCATCGGATGATTTATACGGGATTTTATGCTGATAATCTTATACTTATCTATGATAAATATTTATTGGTTCCATTATACATAATTATTATAACAGAATAAACAAAATCTGTCTTCCGGAACTATCAAGAGGAAAATATCCAGAAAGGAATAATGCCAAAGCGTGAAATTAAGACAGATCAGAATATCAAAAAAAGTCTCTGCATGAAATCAATCAATTTGAAATCAATTGATTTCAAATTGATTGATTTCATGCTCTCAAACCGAGTACAAACTTTTCTTTAAAACAGACGTAAAAGTTCGGCACCGAGGAGGGCACTGTTCCCCGGTGCCGGAGTATGCCTTCCTCGGTGCCGAACGCTATCTTCCCCGGTGCCTGGTTTTATCCCTCTAGCAAATTAAGTATAAAGGCGGTTCTAAAAATCATCTATTCCACCTGCTCTTTCGGATAATTCACCAAGTACAATGTCTTCGTTGCCCGAGTAAAAGCTGTATACAACCACCGGAAATAATCCGGAGTCAAATACTCATCCGTCATATATCCCTGATCTAAAAATACATTCTGCCACTGTCCGCCTTGCGCTTTATGACAGGTTATTGCATACGCATACTTCACTTGCAATGCATTATAATGTGGGTCAGCTTTCATCTTCTTCATCCGGTCACGCTTATTGGAAATATCTATATAGTCTTCCAGTACCGTATAGAACAATCGGTCATTGTCTTCTTTCGGTAATGCAGGTGAGTCCGAATGCAAAGTATCCAATAATAGATTCGCATCCAATTCAAAATCATTCTGGTCAGGAAAGCGAAGAGTAACTTCGGCAAAACGAAAACCGTATATTTCACGAGTTCGACGAACACGTCGGACAACTGCAATTTCTCCATTAGCGATAAAATCCATCTCCTTATATTTCTCTGTCCAATAGTAATTATTTTTGGCTATCATCAACATATCTCCTGTGTTCAATTCATCTTCACGCCAAAGAATTTGTGCACGTATTCCATTATTATATAAGTTAGCACGTTTATTAGATCGACAGACAACAATCGTTTCATCCATACCATCATGATCGTAACAATTAGTCAGTTCTTCTATCAGTTCAGTTCCGGGTACCAGTTTAATATCAGGAAAACCTGTTATTTTTATCTTAGGTAAGGAATAACAATCATCCTCCGCTATCAGTTGCCTCAACTGCGTGGCATTCCACAATATTCCGGATTCTTGCACCTGCCGAACCACTTGGGTAAGATCAATCTCACGTACTTCAAGTCCATAACCTTTCAATGCATCAGCAAAAAGCGCAGGACTCAACTCCTCACCTACCGGGGGAAGCTGTGCTGTATCTCCCATCAACAAGAGTCGGCAACCTTGTCCCGAATACACAAATTGCACCAAATCATCCAATAAACGTCCTGTTCCAAACATACTACCCGACAGTCCTTCGTTTGAAATCATGGAAGCCTCGTCGACAATAAACAATGTATTGGTAGCTAAATTGTCATTGATCGAAAAGTTACTAAGCTCATTAGAAAAAGATTGTTGTCTATATATTTTTTTATGAATAGTAAAAGCCGGATGTCCTGCATACGCTGAAAAAACTTTTGCCGCACGTCCTGTAGGAGCCAACAATACAGATTTCTGCTGCAGCTGATCCATCGTTTTCACCAATGCCCCTACCAACGATGTTTTACCAGTACCAGCATAGCCTCTTAAGATAAAGACTTCATCTGCCAGTGTGGACAGCAGAAACTCTGAAAGAGATTTTACAGCAATTTCCTGCTCTAAAGTTGGCTGATAAGGAAAATTTTCCTTAATTTGCCTTTCTAAATAGTTATTTATCATTTTTGTACGAGAAAAAAGTTCGAGGAACTATCGTATTTAAATTTATTTATTCTATTTTTGCGATGCGAATATAACAACTAAAAACATAATTTATCATGAAAACAGTATTTAATATTGTATTGGTGCTTTGTGCTGCTGCACTGATTTACATCTGTTACACCAGCATTATGGGTCCTATCAATTTTGAAAACGCAAAAAAAGAAAGAGAAAAAGCAGTCATTGCCCGTTTGATCGACATCCGTAAGGCACAGCAGGAATACCGTTCGCTGCACCGCGGAATGTATGCACCCAAATTAGACACACTGATTGATTTCGTTAAAAATCAAAAATTGCCGTTCGTTATGAAGATGGGAATGTTAACTGACAAGCAATTGGAAGACGGACTGACTGAAAAGAAAGCCATGGCTATCATCGAAAAAGCAAAGAAAACCGGTAGATACGATGAAGTTAAGAAATGGGGACTTGAAAACTTCAAACGTGACACTATGTGGGTAGCTGTATTGGATACTATCTATCCAAAAGGATTCAATGCCGACTCTATGAAATATATTCCTCACGGAAATGGTGCTCAATTCGAAATGAACGTGAAAAATGACACTGCCAAGTCTGGTGCTCCAGTATATTTGTTCGAAGTGAAAGCTCCATACGAAACTTATTTGAGCGGACTTGACAAACAAGAAATCATCAACCTAAAAGACCTGGATTCTAAACTAGGTAAATATAGCGGCTTGATGGTAGGTTCTATCGATACTCCAAACAATGGTGCTGGTAACTGGGAATAATGATTGATTTTACTAAATCAAAACAATATACTTTATCCATCCGTCTTAGTACGGATGGATTTTCTTTTTCTATCTATAACCCGATTCATGACGATTCGCTTTCAATAATAGAGAAAGAGATAGACACATCTCTATCCCTTACAGCCAATCTAAAGGCGGTCTTTCACGAATCGGACTTCCTAAATCATCCTTACAAACGGGTAAATATAATGATGGCAAGCAAGCGTTTTACAATTGCGCCATTAGACTTATTTGAGGAGGGACAGGCGGAACTTCTGTTTTATCATAATCATCAGAAAAGAGAAAACGAAACGGTGCTCTATAATATTCTAAGAAAGAATAATGTAGCTGTCATCTTCGGCATAGACAAAAGCGCACAGACCTTTTTGAATGAACAATATCCCGAAGCTCGTTTCTATTCTCAATCTACTCCATTCATCGATTATTTTTCTGTAAAAAGCAGATTGGGAAACAGTAAGAAGATGTATGCTTCTGTACGCAAAGACGGTATTGACATCTATTGTTTTGAACGAGGACATCTGCTTCTGGCTAATTCCTTTGAATGTACGCACACAGAAGACCGTATTTACTATTTATTGTACGCCTGGAAACAACTGGAGTTTAATCAGGAACGGGATGAGTTACACCTAACCGGAATACTTCCGGAGAAAGACGTTTTAATGAGTGAATTGAAAAAGTTTATCCTACAGGTATTCATCATGAATCCTGCAACTAATATTGACATGCAAGCCTTATTAACATGCGAGTAATCAGCGGAACGGTATTTTTCCACATGAAAACAATAGCTAAAAAACCGATAAAAAAAGGACAATAAAACACTATATTTCAACAAATTGGCAAATTCAAAAGCGTATTCAAAAGAGTACGCTTATTTTCTTTTAGTCAGTTCATATTTAGCTTTAATTTGTTACTCGTTTGTTACCCAGATTAGAAAGAAACTATTATCTTTGTTGCAGGTAACAAATTAAAGACGTATGAAAAAACAGATTAAAGTCAAAGAGCCAATCCGGCTACGGACTAAAAAGCTATCAAATGGGAACGAATCTTTGTATCTAGACATCTACACAGATGGAAAGCGTGATTATGAGTTTTTAAAACTCTACATTATCCAAGAACGTACCAAAGAGGATAAAGAAAAAAACGCCCAAACGCTTAAACTAGCAAATGCCATCAAGTCAAAGCGTATCGTAGAACTACAAAACGAAGAACACGGATTCAAAACAAATTCTATTAAGTCTAAAGCTAATTTCATTAACTATATTGATTCTTTTGTAGAAAACCTACCTAAAGACACAAAAGGGTATAACGGATATATCTGCACCATGCAAGGACTGAAATATCACCTTTCAAAGTACAAAGGTGAAAATATCACTTTCAAAGATATAGACCGGAAATTTCTGGCAGGATTCACCGAATATCTGAAAGCCGCCAAAGTATCAACTAAAGCAGTAAAAGAGAGTGATCGGACATTGGCGCAGGGGACACAATGGAACTACTTCAACAAATTAAATTTATTACTCAACAAAGCAGAGAGAGAAGAAATAATACCATTTAATCCAGTGGATAGATTAGAGAAAGGAGAAAGACCACAACGCGCAGACCCTAGATGTACATTCCTTGTATTAGATGAAGTTAAGAAATTAGCAGATACACCGTTTAGAATGGATAAATTAAAACGTGCTTTTCTTTTTGCCTGCTTATGTGGGTTAAGAATTAGTGATGTCCGGTCTTTACAATGGAGCAGCTTCCAACAGGACAGCAAAGGAAATACCATTGCAAAATTAACCCAAAAGAAAACGAAAAGCATATTATATTTGCCGATTAGTCCGGAAGCCCTTAAACAACTTCCCCAAAAAGGGAACAATGTAGATTTAGTTTTTGGCAAGCTACCGGATAATAGCTATATAGATAAACTTCTAAAGATTTGGGCTAAAGATGCAGGAATAACAAAGAATCTGACTTTTCACGTGAGCCGCCATACATTCGCCACTCTTAGTATAACTTATGGCGCAGAACTCTACACAGTTAGCAAACTTTTGGGACATGCAGATATTAAGACGACCCAAATATATGCAGATGTGATAAACGAGAAAAAAAGAAATGCGGTAAACTCAATCCCAAGTATTATTGATTAAAAAGACATTTTAAACTCAAATTTCATATATATATGGTTATTAGCGCATTATATCAATGCGCTATTTTTTTATACATTCTATTTCTGTTAGTGTCGGACACTTCGAGCTACCAAAAGAACAACTAACAAATATAACGGTAAATTATTAATCTAAAATATACCGTTATGAATGAATTTGCAACAACAGCCAATTTATCAGAAAGCAACGTATGCGAGCGCACATTAGTTGGCGTTGACGAAGCCGCCCGTATTCTCCACAAATCAAAGCACACTATTTACCAATGGGTAAGACGGGGCGAGATTCCATGTTACAAAATAGGAAAAAATCTATTATTTCGGAGGGATGAACTAATAACGTTTATTGGTATATGTAGAGTATTTATTAAGCCTAATTAAGTTCCTTATTGAAACACAACACCAACCGATTAAACACGAAAAAGTATGGAAACAGATATTAAAGTTCAATTAAACAGAATCGAGAAACTAACATTGTTATCAGCGAAGAATGTACTTTGCTTGAACGATGTTGTATTACTTACCGGGTTGAGCAAATCGCATATTTACAAAATGACTCATTCTCGTAAAATACCGTTTTATAAACCCAACGGAAAGCAAATCTATTTCGACCGTTCCGAGATTGAAAACTGGATGAAACAAAATCGAGTAGCAACGACCGACGAAATCGAAACGGAAGCCGTTAATTATATAGTAACAGGCAAAATACAGAAAGGGGCGCAACGTGGCAAATCTATACATTAACGAAGTTGCCGCCACGCGTGCACTATTTACCAACAACCCAAATAAATCCTTTTGTCGTCTGGATATTGTAGAGGCTATTAATAAGCCAATTAGTAACGTTTGCCGTATCGTCTACAATTTAGTCGATGAGGGATTTATAGAAGTTGCCAAGAAAGACAAATCACCTCATACAGGCGCGGTTGTAGAGTTTTTGAGGCTGAAAGATAATTCACAGCTAAGTATATTTTAATCATACTAATTTATTCAATGATTGACGGCTTTAAAACAAGTAGTCTAGCCCTTGATGTGCACCAATTAGCCAACAAACTAGGTGTTGATATAAGCCCTAAAGCGGTTTATATCAACATTGAGGGGCTGATATTTGGTTTCACTGATAGAGTAGACGTAACTACGGGAGAAATCCGCAAATTATGTAATCTACACGGAAGCCTACATAAGTACGCTAACGGCGGTTTGCATAATGCTGATTCTTTCCGGCTGTCTGACTTGTGCCGTGTGTTGACTGAATTAAAAGAAGTCTACGGGATTAATTCGGATATTACGCGGCTTTATAGCGTCGAATTTGGCGTAAATTTAAAACTGCCCTATGATCCGCAACGAATATTGAAAGCGATAAGAATGTACAAGGGTTATACATTTACCCCGATAGGAAAGATAGGACTTATCTACGAAGCCGATTCGTATAAGCTAAAAATATACGATAAGGGGAAGCAGTGCGGCGTACCGGGCTTTGATAGTATTCTACGCATCGAGATAAGCGCCACAAATACATATTTAAAGAAAAAGCACATTTATACGCCAATGTTGGGCGACTTGCTTAGTATTGATGTTTGGGAAAGGCTCGAGGCTCTTTTGCTCAATACGTTGGAAGATGTTGTAATTGTTGAGGCTGTATCATTGGAAGGATTAAGCAAGAAAGAACGAGATTTATTTGCGTTATTTCTTGGTGATGATTGGCAAGCACTTGACAAGGTTAAACGATGCAGGATGAAAAAGAAGTTTATTGCATTAGCCGAACGGATCGGAGCTACACAGATAAAAGAGAATTTAAAAAATTTCATTTCAATAGAATGTAAGTATCTGCGAGACATGGATAACGAAAAATGCAACCGAAACGGCGTTTTTGCAAAGGAAAATTTCGATGATAAAGTAAATGAAAGCGACAATATCCAACAGGAACGAAGTACTAAAAGTGAAACCGAAACGGCATTTTTGTATGCCTCATCAAATAGTGAAAAGTGCAACCAAAACGGAATTAAGATAAAGGGCGTTTCGGTTGCATTTTCATCACCGGAAAACGAGCCACCGCCAAACGCCAATAACCCGCCGTTATTCAATGCGAAAAAGTACAACACCAATTCAAACACCGGAAAATGTAGAGGAAAGCCGCCCGATCCGGCTGAACTCAACACAGGATGAGGCTTTATAACAATGATAAAACGAATACTAACACATGACACATTAAAACTATGGATGCAATAAAAAAAGCCGAACGGCGCAAAGCAATGGGGGAAACAAAGAAAGTTCCGGTACGTATCGACCCGAAGCAATGGGAGCGACTTGACGAAATCCGCAAAAAGTTCAAGTTTAAAAGCAATTACGAAATCATGCAGTATATTTTATCCTGCTTTCTTCGTGTTGCCGATCCGGACAATGATACGGAGATTGAACCAGTGCCGGAAGAAATCGAAATGATGTTCAGTGATTTGTCCGACTCTGAAAGGCATTTCGAGTATGTGAAGCCGAAACGCTCCATGAATCACGATTCCTTAAACAGTAGTAAACACAATTTAAAATCAAATTAAGATGAACGAGATTACTATTTTCAAAAACGAGAGATTCGGAGAAGTAAGAACCGCAACAAGTGAAAGCGGAGAACCTTTATTTGCGGCTGTAGATGTGGCGCGAGCATTGGGATACGCAAATACTAGGGATGCAATTAGTAAGCATTGCAAGCGAGTGACAAAGCGCGACGGGGTCGCCCGCACAACCAATCAACACGGCGTAGTAACGAATCAGGTAGTAGAGATGTCATTTATCAATGAGGGCGACGTTATTAGATTAATAATGCGATCCAAATTACCGCAAGCGGAAGCCTTTCAAGATTGGGTATGTGAAGAGATATTGCCAAGTATTCGCAAACATGGCGCGTATATGACGCCCGAAACTGTTGTGCAGATGTTCCAGAATCCGGACGCCCTGATACAGTTACTCACCACCCTAAAGAGCGAGCAGGAACAAAACGCCTTGCTCCGTGCACAAAGAGAGGCTAACGCAAAAGCTATCGAAGCGATGCAGCCAAAAGCGGAGTATTTCGATACTGTGTTATCTTCGTCGTCTCTGATTACTACCAACACGATAGCCGCAAAGTTGGGAATAAGTGCCCAAAGGTTAAATAAATTCCTATGTGAATCAGGAATACAGTATAAACAAAGCGGTTTGTATTTTCTCTACTCCGACCTTCGCGGAAAGGGATTGGAAGGTTATCAAACATTTGCCCGCACCGATTCAAGAACAGGTGAGATTAAAACGATAGAGCACATGTATTGGACGGAAAAAGGCGCATATTTTATTATTAATTTATATCAAGAAACGACATCTAAACTACTGAATTAAAGATGAGTAATGATAAATTTTACTACCCCCAACGGTCACCCCCACCCGAAAAAAATATCCCGCGTGTAAAAAGATGGGGTGAAGTGGGTTTCACAGAGTCGCGTCAAAAAATAAAAATCGTGCCCCCTTGCCATAACCCGAAGCGTTCGCACCCGCTTTGTATTGTTCATCACCGAATATGGAGACGCAAGACAGCCGGACGCCTCGCCGCCTATCAAGTTATCGCGCAAAGAAAAATTATTCCGCTACGGGCTTGTATTTGCATAGCAACATGAAGCGAACCGAACCAAGTAAGTGAGACGAAGAAAAGTGTATCAGGTCGAAACGTTTTTTTATTTCCCGGCGTGCCCTGATTAAATCCAAAGCGAACCGGGACAAAGCGAGGGATAGGATGAGGGACAGACGAAAGGTAAATCAACCAACAACTAACCAGCGAGCGATCGGATAGCTTGCATTAAAGTAGCTCATTACTATTTTTTCGTAGATTATAAATATAAATCAGTTAATTATATTAAGCTTTTGTTTGTTGAGGCTAGTTAAATATATTAAGGCGCAACAATTTACAAACTACGAATTTATAGTAATGAGCTACTGACTACCGCAACAACTACCGTAAATTTTACGGTAGATAGTACGCCCGTAATAGTTGTAGCGTCTACTACTGTAAAATTTACAGCCAATCAGATAGCCAATGTGACAGCCAATCAGACAGCCCAAATTATTTTTTCTTCTTATCCTTATTCGGAATAGGGAAGCCAATAGGATTTCGCGGCTTATTTGCCAAAGTCTTTTGAGCCTGTAACTCGGCTAACGTCTGATTGATTAATTCTAACTGTGTCCGGGTGTCGTCGTTAATGTCGTTATAGTCTGCAAACACTTCTTCGATGTACTCTTTTAATTCCTTGACTTCGTTTTGTAGTTCCTGTACTGGATTAGTCGAAGGAGATAATAACAACTGGCGAACCGCAACGAAAGCACGCATAATATTTATATTAACCTCAATCGCTAAATCGGAATTAAGCACGCTACTAAGCATTGAAACGCCTAATTCCGTGAAAGCATAAGGCATATATTTAGGATGCTGACCGCGCCCACCGTTTAAGGTGCTAAAATTGCACCTTAAAGAATCCCATTCGTCTTTAGTTAGTTCAAACATGAAGTCACTAGGAAAACGTTTAAGGTTATTCTTTACCGACCGCTTTAAATACTTTGTTTCCGTTCCGTACATTTCAGCCAAATCAAAATCTAACATCACTTTACAGCCGCGTATGTCGTAAATCTTACTTTGTATTACTTCGAGTTGTTCCACCTTATTCTACTTTGATATTGATATTCTTTCCGCAGTGCGGGCACGTGATTCCGGCTGTATTGTTCTTTGGTTGGTCGAATAGCTCCGTAATATGTACGTCAAGCGCATTAGCTACCTTTTCTAATGTTCCAATAGTTGGATTACCTTTCAATGAAGCGCGGAGAGCTATATCTGTTACTCCGATCTTCTCGGCTAATTCTTTTTGCAAAAGACCTTTTGCCTTGCATAATTCTTTGATTCTTAATTCCATAATATATAGTATTTATTTTAATGGTACAAAGATATATTTAAAAAGCGACAAAACAAATATTATAGCATTTACTTTTTGAGTTAAATAAAAGTTAAACTTTGTATTTTGCAGCTTAAAAACAAACAATATATATTATGTTTGTATCATAAAACAAATAATAAAACATTTATAATATAAAACGGTACAATTTAAGCGAAATAATGAAATCAGCCCACACGATGAGAAAGTTTAGACCGGAAAAGTACCCGACCTTCTCGGAAGCACTGAAAAAGGCTTGGAAAGTTGCGAAGTTCAACAAAGAAATAGCAGACCGTAGAGCCGAAACAATCGCTTATCACGAAGCGAAGAAACAAGAAGCGCAGGAACTAGCCGCCCGTATCGCCCGTATCGAATCAGAGACAGCCGCCCGTATCGCAATGGAAGTAGAAGCCGCAAAGCGTGAACGTGAAGAACGTGCCGCAAAGGTTGAGGCTGAATGTCTGGCATACGGTTACGGTCGCGGCGAGCATTATTCATCTTTTAGCGGATGGGGAAATTATTGCGGTGATTGATTATTAACGAACTAAATACATATTCAAATGAAAGAACTAGAAATCAGTATTAAACAGGATTCGGGCATGTGGCGAATAACTGTTAGTTGCGAGGCGAATTTAGCAAATGCGGGAATTATAAAGAATCTATTCGGGTGTCTACGGGAAGATAACGGCATAATTCGCTCCGGTCTGATTACTTCTAATGTAATGAAGTTAATTAGTATACAAGCCGAATTATTAAGTTACTCACTATGAAAGCGATTTATTTACTCGGGCTAATAGCGGGCGCGGTCCTGCTATTTGCCACGGAAGCGGAGACAGCCGCACCGAATATAACGGGGCTTGTGCTGTGTGTAGTCTCATCTTATAAACTCGATTTATTCACATCTAACAAAATATAAAATCATGGAAGAAGTAGTTATTTTGGGCGCGGACGGTCGCCCGGTGAAAGGTATGCAACTTGATAGAAACACAATTCATCTAGGAGATGCAAACGGCGGCTATATGGGGTGCACTAAGGAGAGTGTAACCGAATTACAGCAGGAACGGTTAGAACGATTTAAGAAGAACCGGAAAGCACACCAAAAAGAATGTATGAGCGCGGCATGTGACATCGCCCCTATTATGTTGGCGGGGTTTGATAATCCATACGACGAAATACATAATCTGATATTACAGGGATATAATAACGCCATAGAGGCGCAAGGTTTGTTTTACCGGGTGGTTAATCAAGATGCAGAGATGAGGCGTTTATATAGACGGGTGACCGAGGAGATGACAGCGAAAGAAATAGCGACCGAGTTTATTCTATCATCTGGGAATGTCGAAGCGTTTAGAAAGTTCTGCGAGGAAAGAGCCGGAAGTACGCCGGGCGACAGAGGGGAAACGGGAAAGGTTCGGTTATTCGTTCGGTAATAGATTTTATTAGTAACTTTGGCAAAAAAAAGAAGATGACAACTAAAAATAAGAAAATTGAAACAAGATTAGAACCGGAAACACGTGCCGAATTTGAAAGATTAGCGGATGATTTGGGCGTTTCTCCTTATACGGCGGTTCAGTGGGCTATAGATTGCTTTATTGATAAATATAAACGCCCTAAAGATGTTCCTATGAAATTTAGGGGGGTATCCGGGATTATTCCAGATGATTATTATCAAAAGATAAGCTTATTAGCTGATAAATACAATACCACAATAATAGACGTAGTTAGTTCTATTATAAATAGGGCTATTGAAAGAATGGAAAAACAAAATAGCAATTCAGAATGATAATAAGTACCAAAATAATTTCTATCTTTGCTTTCAAAGAAGCCCGCTAAAACAGTTTTTCATCTGTTTTGTTACTAATTTGTTACCCGCTATTAGAAAAGCGGGCTTTTTATTACTGACATTCAATACATTACAAAAGCTTATTATCTTATGCGAGTAATCAGCGGTATTTACAAACGAAGAAGATTTGACGTGCCTCGAACATTTAAAGCACGCCCCACAACAGATTTCGCCAAAGAAAATCTGTTTAATGTACTCAATAACTATATCGATTTTGAAGAAGGAATAACAGCTCTTGATTTGTTTGCCGGGACAGGAAGCATCAGTATCGAACTGGTATCCCGTGGATGCGACCGTGTTATCAGCATTGAGAAAGATCCTGCACATCACTCATTCATCTGCAAAATCATGAAAGAGGTGCAGACAGACAAATGTCTGCCGATACGCGGAGATGTATTCAAGTTTATCAAGAATGGCCGCGAACAGTTCGACTTCATTTTTGCCGATCCTCCCTACGCTTTAAAAGAGTTGGAAACAATCCCCGAATTAATTTTCCAAAACAATCTTCTCAAAGAAGGAGGATTATTGGTACTAGAACACGGAAAAGATAATAACTTCGAAGAGAATCCACATTTCATTGAGAGAAGGGTGTATGGAAGCGTAAACTTCTCACTGTTCAGATAAAATCCAACTACAATCTCCCCCCCCTATTAAAGTAGCGGAGCCAATAAACGCACGATAGACTCCGCCGCTTTTTGTCTCCACGAACGTCTAACCCAATTCTTCAAAAAGATCTGTGTACTTTCGCGCTGGTCCTGAAGAAATATTTCTTTCATTTCAAGAGCAGTTTCTACGTCATACATAAAAGCATTCACCTCAAAGTTATGCTCAAAGCTACGGAAATCAACATTAGTAGACCCTACAGTGGAAAGCATATCATCGGAAACCATCAGCTTAGAATGTAGAAAACCCTTCTTATAAAAATAGACTTTAACACCTGCCTGCATCACATCTGCCAAATAAGAACGCGACCCAAGATGAGTTATCCAGTTATCGGCACGCTCCGGCAACATCAAGCGTACATCCACTCCCGATAATGCCGCGGTTTGCATAGCAGCCAATATCTGTTCTGTAGGCAAGAAATAAGGTGTTTGCATATAGAAATAGCTCTTTGCACTGGTTATGGCAACTGTCAATCCTTGCATGATTTCTTTCCACGGTCCGATAGGCTCACTCGTGACGATTTGCGCTAAAGAGTTTCCACAAGAATCAATCTTCGGAAAATAACGGGAAGCAGTTATCAACGTGCGGTCTACGAAATACCAATCGAGCAGGAAAGCCGTTTGCAAGCCATGTACTGCCTTGCCTTCCAACATGATATGCGTATCGCGCCAAATACCCCAGGAAAAACCACGCATATAACGTTCTGCCAAATTCATTCCCCCAACGAAGCCCACACGTCCGTCAATAACGACAATCTTTCTATGGTTACGGTAATTCACCCTACTGGTAAATAAAGGAAAACGTACCTTCAAAAAGCTTCTGACTTCAATACCAGCATTGCGCATTTCTTCAAAAAAACGGTTAGGTACATGCCAGCAACCCACATCATCATAGATAACCCGTACTTCAACTCCGTGAGAAGCCTTTTCTATCAGTACATCCCTGACCATACGTCCGATGGCGTCATCTTCAAAGATATAATATTCCATGTGGATATGCTGCTTCGCTTTTTGTAATTCGCGTAATAATGATTGGAGTTTAGTATATCCTTCGGTATAGACTGCTACACGATTCCCCTCAAATGGAAATGCCTGGTTCGTCTGCTGGAAAAGCTGAATAAGACGGGAGTATTCATAAGGAACGTCCGAACAATCCTGTGCGAGATATTCGGCCATTGGTTTCTTCAATAAGCGGTCGTAGCTTTTCTGCCCAATGATACGTTCGCGACGTTGACTCCGCCCAAAGAAAAAATAAAAGACAAGTCCGACAATAGGAAGGAAAAGTAATATGAGTATCCATGCCATGGTTTTAACCGGATTCCGGTTGTCAAGAATGATGATGACAATCGTACCGATAATGGCTCCAAAATAAAGAATATCAAAAGCCACTGTTGCTATCTGGCTAAGCATGTAGTTCCAATCAATCATAGGAATCTCCTTTCATACGGATACTAAACAACAAATATAGAGTAAATTCTCGGATTAACAAAGAAGTCCCGGCAACAACATTGAATCGTTGTGCCGGGACTTTCGTTTTATCCAGATTCTTTTATTGATTAAAAACGCATAGGTCTACCACCGCCACCAAAACCATGTTCTCTTCTTGGACCTCCCCCAAAGCCATGCCTATTGCCTGATTTTCCACCTAAAGTATTAAAACGATATACGAAATGCACCATGAAATAACTTCCCAAAGTATTATATTCCGTATCACTCATCATTGTCTCACTGATAGAACGGGATAAACTACTTTGTTGCTTCAAGATATCATAAATTTTAAAACGAATAGTCCCAGAATTATTCTTCAAGAAATTCTTAGATATCTGTGCATTCCATAACACTTCATTATTGTTCAGCCCACCTGTATATCCATCCTTAAACCGACAGTTCACATCTGTGGAAATAGATATCTGCCATGGAAGATTTACGTTAGTATTACCTCCTAGATAATAATCAAACGTCTCACGGTTACTATTTTCTTGCTTACTATTTCGAACTAAATTATAATTGATAGAACCACTTAAAGACAAATCAAATAGCTCGCTACGGTAACTACTCGTAAAACGTTCACCCAAACCTAGATTATGCGTGGTACTTAATTCCTGATCTAAATTTCGATTATTTCCAACACTTGTATAACTCACCGCATCACTATACCTAGCATTTGTATTAGATGAGATTGTAAATTTCTTATTTTTCAATGGAGTATTAAAAGAAAAATATCCTCTCGCCTGCCAATTTCCATTTACATTCTCTTTTTTATAAACCCGTGCACCAGTTTCAGGATCATACGTCATTTTATTTGCTACAGAATTCAATGTATTTGTATAATATAAATTAGCAGAATAACTACGCATAGCTTCTGGCACAAACTTCCTATAATCAAGCGTGAAACTATTGTTAAATGAAGGCTTCAAGTTTGGATTACCATATCTCATATTCATTGGATCGGTAATATCAATTACTTCCTGTAGATCTTCAATATTAGGAGTGCTACTCCGTCCACGATAACGGAACATTAACACATGTTGTTTATTAAACATATAACGGAACATTATTGAAGGAGCCCAATTCAGCACATTTTGTTCGGGGTAGTTTTTTTTGTAATTAGGACCGATAGTCGTTTTGCTTAACGACGTTTGAGGAGTTAAGCCAACGCCAACACTATACATCATTTTAGGATGAATACCACGCATAGAAATATCTGCAGTATGAGTATCGTAGAAATTTTCCACACGCGTGCTTAGATCATTATCATATCCGCGTTCCATATATTCCGGATATGGATAGTAATTAATACTATCATATACTAATGACTGTGACAGCTGTTTACGATGAGCAAATTCATAACGCAATTGTAAGAAATGATTCTTAAAAACAGGTTCAGTATAAGAGGCAGATATACTCCAGTTACGGCTGTCACTATTACGGTCTGTATATCTTGCGATGTCAGAAATACTATCCAACTCAAAAAACTCTGTTCTTGAATCAGAATAAGAATCTGATTCGCTATCACTATAACCAAAACGTGCTCCTAAATACAAATTTCTCCCTTTATTATTCAATCTCCGAAAAGCCATCAAACTACCATTAAAAGATGTATTATGATTTTTAGAAGAAGAGGCAGCTTCCTTTTCATTGACAGGGCTATGCGAGTTATTTTCTGTTTTTGACCAGGAACTATTACTCGATTCCGTCTGTGAGTAGCTACCATTCGGACGAAAAATTATTGTAGTCAATGTATCAGGACGCCATTCCAAACGAAAATCAACCCTAAAATCATGACGATTACGATTTGAATAGTTTTCACTCTGAGCAAAAGAAGAGGTTTCGCCCAAGAATGTTTCTGAAGAAGTTTTACGACGGGCATCATTATCAGAATGCCCATACTGAACATTTCCTCCAATTTGAAATTTCTTTGTGTCTTTAGCAAAATTAATACCTAAAGATTGTGCCGTTGTAATACCGGAGCCGGCATTTCCACCTCCTAATCCCTGTCCGGCATCACCAAATTCTGAAAAACCTTTGTTATTTGTATTATTAGCAGAACCGATTACTGAAAAACTAGCATCATCTTTAAAGCGACTAATCATCACCCCACCTTCATATCGCTCTTGACTTCCATAACCTGCAATCAAATTTCCTATCCATCCCTTCTTCATCCCCTTCTTCACTGTTAAATCTAAAACAGCCTCCTCCTCACCATCATCAATCCCTGTAATACGTGCCATATCACTTTTCTTATCATAGGCTTTTACTTTTTCAATCATGTTAGCAGGTAAGTTCTTCATTGAAACTTTTGGGTCATCAGAGAAAAACTCTTTACCATCAACCATAATCTTTTTGATTTCTTTCCCATTTATAGTAATCTTACCTTCATCACTAACTTCAGCACCAGGAATCTTCTTTACTAACTCTTCCAACATTGAACCTTCTGGTACAGGATAAGCTGCTGCAGAATACTCTGTCGTATCAGCTTTTACAGTAACAGGAGGAGCTTCGGCAGTAATCACCGCTTCCTTCAGCATGACAGCATCAGGGTCCAATGTAATGGTTCCCAATTTTTTATCAGTGGCGTTAGCAGATAATTGTACCGGTACGAGCTTGGTTCGGAATCCAATATAGGAAACTTTCAACACATATTTTCCGGCTTTTACTTTGGGGAGAGTAAACCATCCTTGGTTACTACTGGCTATACCGGCGGCATAAGCACTATCAGGTAATGATAGCAATTGAACTGTAGCCTGCGCTGCGGGCTCTTTAGTATCGGATTCCACCACACGTCCCGAAACGGTAATAACCTTATTCTGTGCAAAAATTGAGAAGGTGCATAGCAACATCAGCACCAACCCTGCTGAAAATCTTTTCATTTACCTTATTTACGATTATATTAGTAGCAATAACAATGTCTTTTTGACAAATCGAATCGTAAAAGGTTTAATTGAAAAGAAAATTATCTTTTAAAGAATCGATCAACAAGCGCTTTTTTCAGACCAAACTCCAGACAAAGCACATTAAAAACCAGAAAAGTAAGGAAAGAGGAAGTATCGACGTTTATCACATCTCCTTGCATAACACGCCACAACATACCACCAAAGACGAACAAGAATGTCAAAAAGATAGCATTACGAACAGCCGAATTCCGGATTTGCTCCGTTTCACGGCTTTCATTCTTACTCAATGCAAAGATTATTAACAAGCATCCTGCCATCATCAACAACTTTGTACATTCTTTATAAAACAGCAAGTTAGTATCAGTTACTACTCCCTGCATCACCAAAATAAAAGGGATGAACAGAGCTACCAACAAGACAACATATCCTAAAGGACGACAATATACAGGTAATAATGCTTTCATGATTAAACGTTTTAATGAGACAAAAGTAAGTAAAAAAAGATATTTTATATACATTTGCAGAGTAAAAAAGCAAAAGAATCATGAGTAAACAAGAAGTTATTCTCTGCGAAAGCTTGGAAACGAGCCTCGGTCGTGCCATTGAGCTATGTCCGCATGACAAATTATTCGTCCTCACAGACGAGCATACCCAGCGTCTTTGTCTCCCTTCTCTAAAGGAATCGGATCTGTTAAAAGATGCTGTAGAAATCTGTATCGGAGCAGAAGATGTGCATAAAACTCTGGAAACACTCGCTTCCGTCTGGATGGCATTAAGTACTCAAGGGGCTACCCGCCACTCTTTACTTATCAATCTTGGAGGAGGGATGGTGACAGATCTCGGAGGTTTTGCCGCAGCTACATTCAAACGGGGCATTTCCTATATCAATATACCAACCACTCTGCTCGCTATGGTGGACGCATCAGTGGGGGGTAAAACAGGAATCAACTTCAACGGACTGAAAAATGAAATCGGTGCTTTCGCTCCGGCAAACAGTGTATTGATTGAAACTGAATTCCTACGCACATTGGACACACACAATTTCTTCTCCGGATATGCTGAAATGTTGAAGCATGGTTTGATTAGCAATACGGCACATTGGGCAGAATTGCTCAATTTCGATTCCTCTAGTATTGATTATGCAGCTCTCAAACAATTGGTAGGCCAATCGGTACAAGTGAAAGAAGATATTGTAGAACAGGATCCCTTCGAACATGGAATCCGCAAAGCATTAAATCTGGGACACACCGTAGGACATGCGTTCGAAAGTATGGCACTGGCAGAAAACCGTCCTGTATTACATGGATATGCAGTAGCTTGGGGAATTGTGTGCGAACTGTATCTTTCTCATCTCAAAGTAGGTTTCCCGAAAGAGAAAATGCGGCAAACGATCCAGTTTATCAAGGATAATTATGGCATATTTACTTTCGACTGCAAAAAATATGACCAACTGTATGCATTTATGACGCATGATAAAAAGAATACTTCAGGCACTATCAATTTCACATTACTAAAAGATATTGGAGACATTTGCATCAATCAGACTGCCGATAAGGACACTATCTTCGAAATGCTCGACTTCTATCGCGAATGTATGGGAATTTAACCCATCCTACATCAGATATACCGCATAATAAAAGGGAATGAAATAGACTTCATTCCCTTTCTCTTCCCAATCCCTATAGATATTATTGCCTATTGTGAGGCAATTGTCCGCACTATTGTTCTAAGTTACTCATTCGATATTGTGAAAGCGACATTCCTGTATGCTTTCTAAAAAAACGTCCAAGCGACGATTGATTCGCAAAGTTCGTTTTAATCGCTATTTCCTGAATGTTCAGGCTGGTATTTTTCAGCAAAGCCTTGATTTCTAATATGATGTATTCAACAATCCAGTCTTTGGCAGACTTCCCGCTTGTCTCCTTAATTACCATAGTCAGGTATTTGGAAGTAATACACAGTTTATCCGCATAAAAAGCCACATCCTTATTCTCCTTAAAATGCTTCATGATAAGCCCAAAGAATTTATTAGCCAACTCTTCTTTACGGGTATCCCTGCGGGCAGTCATCAAGGTAGATTCCTTTTGATAAGCATTGAACAGTTCCAGATACAGATACCTCAACAAATGAATAATCAGCTCCCGCCTATATATATCTTGAGAAGTAACTTTATCTTTTATCATACCCAGATAATTATATATCCGGGGAATATCTCGTTCTGACTGCGGATACCAGTAATGAGTCCGCATGTAGAAAAAGAAATGCGGAGAAAATCTGGGCACACCACTTAACGCATCACTAAACAGTGAAGTAGATATAACCATCGTAACGGTCGAGAAATCTTCACTTGGCTCACTAAATGAGACAAATTGTCCGGGTAATAATATAATCAATTCCTCCGGTTGTATCCAATGTACATCTTCATGCACTGTAATTTTGGCCTTTCCACCTAAACAATATATAATCAAAGCTGATTGATTATTAGAAGGATAAGAAGTCAAAGGAAGATACTTCAGATTTTGATAAAATTTAAAATCGTCACCCAGGACGTATATCTCTAATGTCTCTCTATTTTTAATGTCTAACATTTAACACCTTTCTAAACTAAGTCTTTTTACAAATGTATAACTTCCTAATTTACCACGCACCAAAAATGGAAATATAGTATCATACTAAGGAAGTCAAACACCTTTTATTTGCATTAATTTATAAACAAACTATCTGATTGTTAGTTCATTTATCATTTTCCTATTTCGTTTTATTATAGACTGACCTGTTTTTTATAGTGTTTTTAGGACAGGAAAAGGATTAATGCTTTCAAATGAAAAATAAGCAGATTGTTTTCTAATTCAAGCAAAATTAAAGAAATGTACTTTTATATCACATAAGAGGCAATCAAAAAAACTACTAACTCATTGAAATAAAGATTTGTATGTTCACAAGAAAGACTAATAATCAGAATAATAGCTATAAATCGGCACAATTCATACTAGAAAAATCAACGGATTATTTGCTAATTAAAAATTAATCTGTACTTTTGCATCCGCAATTCGGGGTGTAGCTCAGCCCGGTTAGAGTACGCGTCTGGGGGGGGGGCGTGAAAAGAGTAAAAGATTTTCATTTTACAATCACATATAAAACAAGGAATTAGATAGTTATCTAGTTCCTTTATTTTTTAGCTCGATTACTCATTCATTACCTCTTTCGGGAAACTTAATCCAAACTAAAGCAAATTGCAGTGCAAAACACCTTTTGCGTTCTTCGTGTTTTTATCACAATAAATACCTTACCACAGACTCCCAATTTGGAAACCGTTCAGAACCGAACAATATAAGCTCACCTTTAAAATCGGCAGCACCATTCTTTTTCCTGTCATCTATTAAATAATCCCCTGCATTCAAGTTTTTGTGGTGCGACAAGATCAAACGTTTATAGCATACTTCACCCAAATAACGCTTCCCCCATTCTAACTTGTCAGACCATGCACTTGGGTTATCCCATGGAGCTGTTGATAAAATGTAAATGTCGTATTTGTCTTTTAAACGATTCATGGCATCTATTGCCCCTTCATTGGGTTGCATTTTTGCAAATATATTAGGGACTTCATCATAACACCCCGCATATCGGCTTTTTAAGTCCTCATCTAAGGCGTCTATGCCCGATTGGAAGTTTACCAATACATTATCCATATCTACATATAAAACTTTCTTATTTGAGCACCGTTCGAGGTACTCCAACGCTTCTTTATATGTTTCCAACTTCCAATGTGCCTTACCATTCAAACGGGTTACATCCATATTATCTTTTAGGTCTTGTATTTTAACCTTTGTAGCCAAACGATTAGTAGAGACACGTTCAATAAACGCTTTATAATCTTCACCCTCTTCTTTAGTCAGACATTTTAAAGCCTCCAGTAACCTGTCATCAACCCCTTCCGCTTTTAAATCCTCAAATGTTATGGAAGTATCTTCTACAACATCATGCAACAATGCTACTATCTTTTCATCCTCTGTTTGACAGTGTAAAGCAACTCTGACTGGATGCAATATATACGGACTGCCACCTTTGTCTAACTGTCCAATATGAGCCTTATAGGCAATCTCCAATGCTTTATTTTGATTCATAAGACAATTTAATCTACAGGTTGTCCATCACGTAACCATTCGTTCTTCAAACGGGTAATTTCCAAGTCTGCGTCATCAGCATCGTTTGGTACATCGTAGCCAAACTTCTTGCGTTCCTCTGGGGAAGCGGCTTGGTACATGCGCTTAAACTTCTTATCACCCTCGTAAATTACAAATTCGTAGGACTTTTCAATGTTGTTTTCTTCTTTCTTTGCCATATTGTAATTTCTATAGATTAATCTACGGGGTTACCGTCACGCAACCATTCATTCGCCAAACGGTTAATCTCCAATTCCTCTGCATCTGCATCGTTTAGTAAGTCAAAACCCATTGTTTTCCGCTTTTCCGGTGATGCGGCTTGGTACATCCGTTTAAACTCCTTGTCGCTTTCGCCAGGAATAAACGTGTAAGCCTTTTCAATGTTGTTGTCTTTCTTTGCCATAGTGTAATTTCTTTAGATTAATCTACTGGTTTACCATCACGCAACCATTCGTTCGCCATTTCCGTAATTATTATATCTTCCATATCAGCGTGATGTGGCACATCATATCCCATCTTTTCCTGTTCCTCGGGGGAAGCCGCTTGATATCTACGCTTGAACGCCTTGTCCCTTTCTGTAATTTCCAACGTGTAGGACTTTTCAATGTTGTTGTCATTCGTTGCCATAATAATATAATTGCATTGATTATACATAAACTTACTAAACTAAATACCCCCATTATCCTTCATATCTACACAGATGAAGCATCAACACAAACTAATTACGACAAATATAATTAAAAATATCCCATTTATATCGTTCTTTAAGATAATATTTGATATATTCGTCGGAAATAAAAGCTAAATATCAATATTTACTCTTAACACCGACAAATATGAAAACTACAGATTACAAACTGTACAGTTATAAAATGAAGCATGACAACCGTTTTGCTCCAAACCCTTTATTTGGAGTACTGACACTTGCAACATGTAAGCCTGCAATGCGTCGCAACACCAAAATAGGAAACTGGATTGCGGGATGGACTTCAAAACAACTAAAGGACAGTCCGACCGAAGTTGGAAAAGAAAAACTTGTCTATTTAGCAAAAGTGACACAAAAACTTTCTTTTGCTGAATACTGGGAAAAGTATGAACAAAAACGCCCTGCAAAAACAGAAGATACTAAAGTTATACAACGTTATGGAGACAACATATATAAACCAAACCCGACTAACCCTAAAGAATTTATACAGATAGAAAATAATTTCCATGGAAAAGACAAAATGGACAAGGATTTGAGAGGGGAATATGTTCTTATCTGTGAAGAATTTTATTATTTCAGTCGTTTGTCCCCGTTGGATATCCCTGTTGAGTTACGTCCCAACATTCCTAAAGTGCAAACAAGCTATGGAGTAATAACAAAGGATGCCGCAGAATTTATAAACTACGTCAAACAACATGTTGAACTATGCAAATACACTGACGCCAAATGAGAGTTATATTAAGTAGAAAGGGATTTGATTCCCAATATGGTGGAATGCCTAGTCCAATATTGCCGGACGGGACATTACTGTCATTGCCGATACCCTCAAAAACAGATATGGAAACAAAGTATAGAGATTTATACTATGGCAATAGTTCATATTACGATATCATCCATACTTTAAGCCCCAACAACAAAATAAAAGAAGAATATAACTGCCATTTAGACCCCGATATCAGAGGAGCAATAAAGGATAGACCAACAGGGTGGAAGCCTACATTCGGACAGGAAAAGACCGCATTACGACACCTGCAAAAACAGGGGGTGGGAATCGGAGACTTGTTTTTATTCTTTGGTTGGTTCAAACAAACGGAGTATATTGCCGGACAATTACGTTATAAAAAAGACGCTCTGGATTGGCATGTTATATACGGCTATCTTCAAATAGGAGAAATCATTGACACTCCTACCAATATCCCCGCATGGTTAAACGGACACCCACATGCAAAAATGGAAAGGTGGAACAGTCCAAATGTCATTTATACGGCTTCTTCCAAACTTTCATTTTTACCTCAACTACCCGGAGCCGGATGTTTGCAATTTTCAAACGGGCTTGTACTTACTAAGGAAAAATGCAGCAGGAGAGTATGGAATTTACCCGATTTTTTCCGGCAAATTCCAATAAGTTATAACGCAAATTCCTGGAAAGAGGACTGTTTTATTTCCGCAGCCAAAGGGCAAGAATTTGTTTTTGAAGCAAACGACAACGCTTTGGAATGGATAAAAGACATAGTCCAGTAATAAAAACATTTATACCCAACAACAATTATGGACAAGAATGCAGAAGAAGTAACTCGGGCAATAGCCATAAAGCTCCTAGGAGGAATAGAAGGATTTAAATTGACTAAGTTGGAAAACTACAAAGACTATATAGTCTATTTTGCTTTTCCAGATGGTGTGACAGGTGAAATAAATGTCGGACGTCCTATTTATGTACTGATTGATGAATTGGGTAAAGCCCGATACGCCACGTACGAAGAAAATCATGAAATATTGATGCGTTCGAATCCTGACGAAGAAGACGACGAGGACTGACAGAGCAATGCGTCACTAGACATTTAGAAGGAGGCTTCGATGAGGCTTCCTATGTCCTTTTTATCACTTTTGCTATTGAGACCTCACAATTAGCTTCAGCACAGACTCAAACACAAAAGTTCGTATTAAAGCGTTTTAGCCATTTTATTCCCTTACCGAGTAAATTATCCCTTTGAAGAATGAAAATGGCAATACGCTTCCAATAGAGATGTTATATATAAGATTTGACCTGAATAATAAATATAAAAAGCAGATTACAAACTAGGATGTCAACTTACATAGGTGGTAATTCTACTAGTCCTCTTTCCCATCCAGAAGTGTATTTCGTCCATTACACAAGCCGGGTAATTCTATATACTCCACGTCCTCGTCCTCGCCGTCTTCCAATTCAGGGTCATTACGATGCCAAATTTCATGCCTTTCTTCAGATGTAGCGAATCGGGCTTTACCCAATTCATCAATCAGTACATAAATAGGAAGTCCGTAATTTGTATTCCCGTTCGCCTTTTTATAAGCTGCAAAATAGACTACATAGTTTTTGTAGTTTTCCTCTTTAATCAATTCAAAATCTTCTATTCCATCTAGGAACTTCGTGGCTATCGCCCGAGTTACCTCTTCTGTCATTTTACTCATATTGCATTGCGTAATTAGTGATAATATCTAATCTATTTAAAAGTGGATTGTAAATTGGGGCGTCCAGTCTACATTAGCAGGTCTAATATTAGCTTACTAATATCTTCGCTCATTTCCCCATCCCTCCTTGTGCAAAACTACCATCTTTTGACAATGCAAATATAACAAATCCATGGACAAAAGCAAGGATTTCTAGCCATTACAGAGCTACATTACTACAAGATATCTTCACATAGAGTAGATTCTTCCAAATCCATAAAACGAATTAAGAACGAACCCTATATAGTCCATCGATACCCCAACAACAACCTCATCACATACTTCAATCACAGAGGCTCGTTTTAAGGCAGTTTTAGCCATTTTATTCCCATACTGAGTAAATTATACCTTTTAAAGACAAAAGTGGCAACACGCTTCCAATAGAGGAGTTATATATAAGATTTGACCTGAACAATAAACAAAAGGGGGAAAGACAAACGTGCATAACGTTTGGATTTTAGTCTTTTGGTTAGTGTCAGGTCAAATCTTATCAGTTTATCAGTTTATTAGTCAATTAATTCACAAACAGCATCAAATATCTTCTCTTTCAGTTCTTCCGTCGATTCATCAAGTACATATCTCTCTTTCAGCAACTTCATAATCTCCCTCTTCATACGTCTAGCCCTCTTATCTCCTTTTTCACTACAATTATCTATCAATTTCATCAAATCCGTCCCATCCCGATACTGTTTTAAAATAGCCCACTTCCCAAGTCCTGCCATAGTCATATCAAAATTGAACTCCAAATTACCAATCTTCACTATATCGTTATAAATAAAAAACGATTTAGCTACCAACTCGCAATAAACGTCAATCGAGCCATTACATACTTCCCACACCTTTATATCACGCCCGAAATAATTTTTAAGACGATCTCTCCTATACCTAATTTCATATCGTAGGATATTCTTATTTAAAAGTTCTTCCGTTAAATGACAATCGTTATGCTTTTTGGCTTCCGCTATCTTATCATAGAAACATAGTTTACACCACCCTTGCTCATAATATAAACTTCCTCTTCGTATATTCCTATCAAACTTTGCTAAATTACCTAGGGAAGAAAAATAAGAACAAGGAGGATTAACTACTTCCACATCAGTAGCTATATCAATACGACCTATAACAGCTTGCTTTAATGGTAAACCAAATACTGCACTCAACTTATCAATAGCTAACCCCAGTTCTATATGTGATAGAGGCTTTAAATTAGTACCATAGTAGTATTTAGGGAAGCTACCCTCAATACGGACAAAGGTTGGTTCGATATAAACACAAAGATTTTTGTATTTACCAACGACACGAAACTCATTACTTTTTTTGAGGTCGATATTAATTTTAGCACCTATTTCAGACATTAGATTTATATACCCATCAACTATTGACGGAGTATATATTAGAGCAAGTGTATCGATCATTTTTTTAACTTATTTGGGTTATTATAGAAATTGGTAGAACGAGCCGCCAACCGTTCGTTCATTTCATTCACATACTCTTCATTAGTTTCCTGTCGGTGAGCCATCCGCCACTCATAAACCTCATCACGCTTAAAAGACAACTTACGTCCATTACCCTTGCTCCGGTAAAAGGGAATTTCATGGGCACTAGTAAGTTTATAAAGTTTATGTATGGACACTCCTAAAAATTCACTGCAAAGCATAACATCCAATACTTCCGGATAATCATTCAGCTTTTTAAGCACTCTTACGACGCTCTGTTTATCGATTATTGGTTTAACGGAAGCTACTTCAAGCCTGCCTATAATAACATCCTTAAACGACCTTATTTGAGCCAACATCATATTTTCCCAATCCGTCTTTAAGTATCGGACATCATTATTGTCCAACGCCTTCTCCATCGCATCATGATGATAGTCATTTATAAAACCCTTACTGGATATAGCAGCATATAAAGTTTCGGCTGTTAGCAGTCTCTTTCCCTCTTTCCGCCACAATTCCTCTTCAAAATACAATTCGTCCACTTCGTCCATACTACATTTGCCCTCTTCCCATTCTTTTATTTTATCCTCATAACGGGAAATTAAGGAAAGGCTTTTCCAGTTGACAATAGCCTCATCAACAGTTTCCAGCACCTGTTCCAGTTCTTTTTTATCACCATGTGTCAGACTTTCAAGATAAAACCCAAAATCCGTTTCACACCATTCATCCGCTCCCCCTCGGAGCAACTTGTTTATCAAGTCGCCCAGAGGCATAATACAATCATTTTTTATTGTTTTTTAATTATAATAAATTTACTGTTCTGTCTAATATGGTAGTATCAAAACTTGCGAGGTATGTAGCCGTTGTGTCAATATTGGCATGACCCATTACTTGGCTGATAACCTCACGTGGAACATTCTTTCCCTGTAACTGCATTGCCATTGTATGACGGGCAACATAAGTGGTCAGTTTTATTCCAATATTTAATTTTTCACCAAGTTTCTTCATGTTGTTATTAATCCTTTTGTATCTCGTACGTCTATGTTCGTACCATAATTCCTCTTCACCATAATCTTTGGTTATCAAAGGAAGAAGATAGTCCCCCATTAGAGGAGTGTTCGATTTAAACCAATCCAACAGTTCTTTTATAGGTTCATTTATCTTTATTATTATGGGCTTCATTTCTTTGGCATTCTGCGTTTTGTGCCTTTTGTATACAATATGTTCACCCGTCGCCAATACTTTAATATTAGCGGAAGTCAATTTCGCCATGTCCACCATACTCATTCCAAAACAATAGTAGGAAAACAGAAAGAGTCTGCGGGCACGCTCCAAAACAAAATCCTCCTGGGGTGATTCTTTGATAAGTTCCAGTTCTTGCGGAAGCAAATATCTTTTTTCCGTTACCTCTGACAGTTTACCCAGTTCAAAACCACCTTTCCCAAACGGATAGGTATCCAAAGAGCATTTCTTTTCCTTTATAGCCTTATTTAGTATCACACTTAAAGGTTTCAAATAAATCCTTCGGGTATTGCCACAACACCCCCGTTTTTCCAATGCCGCATTAAAAGCACTGACATACTTAAAGTCTATTTCTGCACATGTCCGTTCTTTAATTTTCTTATCATACTTTTCCAGCATCCTAAGAGTACCCTCAAACCTTTTGGCATTTCCTATATGATTGGTACTTTTCAGGAGCTCTATATGTTCAATTATAATATCATATAATTTATTTTCCCTATTTTTACAACAGAACGTTTCTTCAAATTGAATTAATGACCAATTTTGCTGTTTTTCCGCAAACATCAACAAAATTTTCCCCGCACGCTCCTCGCAGGAGTTCAGAAACAAATTATCCCTCTCATAATTGGGACATACACGCTTATCTTTCTTAAAACGGTCGGCATCGTCATTCCACTGCACCCCTTGCGCTGATAGCCCCAAACTGATATATTTCCGTTTTCCATCCTTAGAAATACGCAAACACACAGGGTAACTTCCGTCTCTCTTTTGGTTGCTCTTATAGAGCATAATTTTCATATTTTTCATATTCTATTTTTATTTAGTTATGTAGTATATACGCACATTGCAAAAGTGAACTCGTGCATTTTTGACGATTTTCGACGACTAAATTTACATTTTTCGCACCACCCCACAATGAAAAGTAATCATATTTCTTATATTAAGAAAGTTTAACTATTAATTACCAAGACATACAGCACTACTTCATCGATTACATAATCATTACTTATTCATTACACGTTTTATCCAAATTACTACAACCAAAAGCAAATTATAGAGGTAAATAAATACTAATAGAAATTATAAGGGTGGGGAAACACTCTCTCTTCCAGCCCCATTATCGGAATAATAAAGCACAAATAATCATACACGCACTTCACTATAAATCAAACGATTAGTAAAACAATCCATTTAATAAGGAAACAAATTTCACACTATTTATTTGCTAATTAAAAATTAATCTGTACTTTTGCATCCGCAATTCGGGGTGTAGCTCAGCCCGGTTAGAGTACGCGTCTGGGGGGCGTGTGGTCGCTGGTTCGAATCCAGTCACCCCGACTGGTTAAAGAGGTTAGAAACCGAATGGGTTCTAACCTCTTTTTATTTTAGAAAACAATGAAAGAAGATCCTAGACATATCCATATCAGTGAATACAGTTATCCTCTTTTGGATGAACGTATTGCTAAATTCCCGTTGCCTACCCGCGACCAGTCCAAACTCTTAATATACCGTCGTGGAGAAGTTAGTGAAGATGTTTTCACGTCTTTGCCGGAATATCTGCCGCAAGGCAGCCTGATGATATTCAATAATACAAAAGTCATTCAGGCACGCCTCCATTTTCGAAAAGAGACGGGAGCACTGATCGAAGTGTTTTGTCTTGAACCGATTCAGCCAAACGATTATGTCTTGAATTTCCAACAGACAGTACATGCCGCCTGGCTTTGCATGATCGGCAATCTGAAGAAATGGAAAGACGGACAGTTGAAACGCGAAATGACCGTCAAAGGATTCCCTATTACCCTGACCGCTACCCGAGGAAAATGTAAAGGAACCAGCCATTGGGTAGATTTTGCATGGGATAATCCAGAAGTGACGTTTGCCGATATCCTTGAAGTATTCGGAGAACTTCCTATTCCTCCTTACTTAAACCGGGATACGGAAGAAAGTGACAAGGAGACTTATCAGACTGTTTATTCTAAGATTAAAGGTTCGGTAGCTGCGCCTACGGCGGGATTACATTTTACTCCACGAGTATTGGATGCACTTCAAGAGAAAGGGATTGATCTTGAAGAATTAACTCTACATGTAGGAGCAGGCACATTCAAACCTGTAAAAAGTGAAGAAATCGAAGGTCACGAGATGCACACGGAATATATATCGGTCAATCGGAGTACCATCAAAAAACTGATTGACCACGACGGTTGTGCTATTGCAGTAGGGACTACTTCTGTACGGACTCTGGAAAGCCTGTATCACATTGGAGTTACATTGGCTGAAAATCCGTATGCTACGGAAGAAGAACTACGTGTCAAACAATGGCAGCCTTATGAAAAGTACGACCAGATTCCTCCCGTTGTTGCGCTGCAAAAGATATTAGGATATCTCGACAGGAATGGTTTGGAAACCCTTCACACCAGTACACAGATTATCATAGCACCGGGATACAATTATAAAATAGTGAAAGCGATGGTTACTAATTTCCATCAGCCGCAAAGTACCTTGCTGCTTTTGGTTTCAGCTTTTGTAAAAGGGAATTGGCGCACTATTTATGATTATGCACTGGCGCATGATTTCCGGTTCCTAAGTTATGGAGATTCTTCTTTATTAATACCATAAGATATTCTCCTCTCCGAAAGATTTTACGCAATATAAAAGACACTATGCCAAGCGATAATAACCAAGAAATGTTCCCTATCGTAGACGAACAGGGAAATATCACCGGAGCCGCCACTCGCGGAGAATGTCACAGCGGTAGCAAACTGCTTCATCCGGTAGTTCACCTTCACGTATTCAATGCCCAAGGAGACATCTATTTACAGAAACGCCCCGAATGGAAAGACATTCAACCGGGAAAATGGGATACGGCTGTGGGCGGACATATTGATTTGGGCGAAAGCGTAGAAATCGCCCTAAAGAGAGAAGTCCGTGAAGAATTAGGCATCACAGACTTCACTCCGGAGCTTCTCACCAGTTATATTTTTGAATCCAGCCGTGAAAAAGAGCTTGTTTTTGTCCACAAAACCGTTTATGAGGAAGAAATCCATCCCAGCGACGAACTGGACGGTGGACGATTTTGGAAGATCGAAGAAATAAAAGAAAATCTGGGTAAAGGAATCTTCACTCCCAACTTCGAAGAAGAGCTGAAAAAAGTCTCTCTTATTCCTTCTCTATCCAAGTAATAATCTTTTCAGAGAACGGACTTTCTTTCGGAGACACAACTCCCGCCCAATGTCCGTTCTCATCAATCATAAACTTCTGAAAGTTCCACTGAACCGGTGCACTTTCTTTTCCATTCTGTTTTTTCTCCGTCAACCATTGGTAAAGAGGAGCCATATCTTTTCCTTTAACGGAAATCTTAGCCATCATCGGAAAAGTAACATCATAGTTCAAAGAACAGAACTTGGCTATTTCCTCATTACTACCCGGTTCTTGTCCCATAAAGTTATTCGCCGGAAAACCGATAACAACAAAGTCTTTTTCTTTATATTTCTCATATAGTTTCTCCAGTTGAGCATACTGGGGCGTCAGCCCACACTTAGATGCCACGTTGACTACCAGCACTTTCTTACCTTTCAGTGAAGAAAGAGGAAAGTCCTTACCATCAATTGTTTTCACTGTAAAATCATAAAAAGACTTGTTTTGCGCTTCCGAAGAAATTGCAAACAACAGGCTTACCATCATCAAGACGAATGTTTTCATGCTGAATATACATTTAGTTTGTTTTTATATTAAACGAGTAAACTGAAAGAAATGTTTGTTCAGCAGTGAAACAAGAACTATGATTTTACATCTTTCAATTCCCCAATCCGTCACTTCACCCCACAATCTTTCCGCTTCATTTATTCTTAGTGATAACGGATGAAGATAGGCAGTAATTTTGTACTGTGAAATAATAATACAACGAAAATCATGTTTACAGCTATTGTACGTTTTTCAATCAAGAAGAAACTATTTGTAGGACTCACTACTCTCTTCCTGTTTATCGGAGGTATCTATGCGATGCTGACACTACCTATCGATGCCGTGCCCGACATTACCAATAATCAGGTACAAATAGTGACCGTATCCCCTACACTCGCACCACAAGAGGTGGAACAACTCATTACTATGCCTATCGAAATAGCGATGAGCAATATTATGAATGTCGAAGATATCCGTTCTGTCAGCCGCTTCGGGCTATCGGTCGTAACGGTCGTTTTTAAAGAAAGTGTCCCCACACTCGATGCACGGCAGCTGATAAATGAACAAATACAAAGCGTAACAAGCGAAATTCCCTCCGAGCTCGGAACACCGGAGATGATGCCCATCACTACCGGTCTGGGAGAGATTTACCAGTATATATTGAAGGTAGCTCCCGGATATGAGAAGAAATATGACGCAATGGAGCTCCGCACCATTCAAGATTGGATGGTGAAACGTCAGTTGTCCGGTATACCCGGTATAGTAGAAATCAATAGTTTCGGCGGTTACTTGAAACAATATGAAGTAGCCGTCGATCCGGACGCCCTGTTCTCTTTGAATATCACTATCGGCGAGGTGTTCGAAGCACTTAGCAGCAACAACCAAAATACCGGCGGAAGCTACATTGAGAAGATAAAGAACGCCTACTATATCCGGTCTGAAGGTATGATTACCCGCATCAAGGATATTGAACAGATTGTAGTGACCAACCGGAATGGGATTCCGGTACATATCAGTGATGTAGGAGTTGTCCGCTTCGGTTCTCCAAAGCGTTTCGGTGCCATGACAAAGGATGGTGAGGGCGAGTGTGTCGGCGGAATTGCCATGATGCTGAAAGGTGCCAACGCAAATGTAGTGACTCAAGAACTCGAAAAACGGGTAGAAAAAATACAGCAGCTATTACCCGAAGGAGTCAGTATAGAACCTTACTTGAACCGTTCGGAACTGGTAAACCGGAACATCTCTACGGTTGTCAACAACCTGATTGAAGGAGCGGTTATCGTCTTCCTTGTACTCATCCTCTTCCTCGGCAACCTCCGTGCCGGACTGATTGTCGCATCCGTCATCCCGCTGGCAATGCTTTTCGCTTTTATCATGATGCGTGTATTCAATGTCACCGCCAATCTAATGAGTCTCGGTGCCATTGACTTTGGTATTGTAGTAGATGGCTCTATCGTTATCTTGGAAGGTATCCTCGCCCACATTTACGGAAAACAATTCCGAGGCCGCACACTGACCCGCAAAGAGATGGACAAAGAAGTGGAAAAAGGAGCTTCCGGCGTTGCACGTTCGGCCACTTTTGCAGTGTTGATTATCCTTATCGTCTTCTTCCCCATCCTTACATTGAACGGGATTGAAGGGAAATACTTCACCCCCATGGCCAAAACACTTGTGTTCTGCATTATCGGAGCCTTAATTCTTTCACTGACTTATGTTCCTATGATGGCCTCCCTCTTTCTGAAGCATACCATTGTTGTGAAACCCACCCTTGCCGACCGCTTCTTCGAGAAACTGAACAAGATCTACCAGCACACCCTGCGCGCCTGTCTTCGTTACAAATGGCGTACCGTCATCGTAGCCTTCTCCGCGCTGATCGGTTCACTTTTTCTCTTTACCCGCCTAGGAGCAGAGTTCATTCCTACTTTGGACGAAGGAGATTTTGCCATGCAAATGACACTCCCCGCAGGAAGTTCGCTGACCGAAAGTATCGAAGTATCCCGCTTGGCAGAGAAAGCATTAATGGATAAATTCCCTGAAATCAAACATGTTGTAGCCAAAATAGGAACGGCGGAAGTTCCCACTGACCCGATGGCAGTGGAAGATGCCGATGTGATGATTATCATGAAACCATTTAAAGAATGGACAAGTGCCGGAAGCCGTGCAGAAATGGTGGATAAAATGAAAGATGCACTTGCTCCGCTCTCCGAACGTGCCGAATTCAACTTCTCGCAACCGATACAACTTCGCTTCAACGAGCTGATGACGGGAGCAAAAGCAGATATTGCCATCAAACTATATGGAGAAGACACGCACGAATTATATGAAAGAGCCAAAGAAGCAGCTACCTTTGTAGAAAAAGTGCCGGGAGCAGCGGATGTCATCGTTGAGCAAACGATGGGATTACCCCAATTGGTAGTGAAATACAACCGTAGCAAAATAGCCCGTTACGGCATCAACATACAAGAGCTTAACACCATTATCCGAACTGCCTATGCCGGAGAATCAGCAGGTGTAATCTTTGAAAACGAACGGAGATTCGATCTCGTGGTACGGCTTGACCAGGAGAAAGTGGCCGACTTGAATCTTGATAAGTTGTTTGTACGCACTTCGGAAGGAATTCAAATTCCTGTTGGAGAGGTAGCAAGCATCGACCTTGTCAGTGGGCCACTGCAAATCAATCGGGATGCAACCAAACGGCGCATCGTCATCGGTGTCAATGTGCGTGACGCAGACATCCAGCAAGTTGTTGCCAATATTCAAGAGACACTGGACAAGAACATCAAACTGAAGCCGGGATATTACTTCGAATACGGCGGCCAGTTCGAAAACTTGCAAAATGCCATCAATACCTTACTGGTGGTCATCCCAGTGGCATTAATGCTTATTCTGTTGATTCTGTTCTTCGCATTCAAGAACATCACCTATACCCTGATGGTATTCTCAACCGTCCCCCTATCGCTCATCGGTGGTATCGCCGCACTTTGGCTACGCGGGCTCCCGTTCAGCATATCGGCCGGAGTAGGATTCATCGCCTTGTTCGGGGTAGCAGTATTGAATGGTATCCTGATGGTAAATCACTTCAACGAACTTCGTAAACAAAATACCTATTCCATGGCTACAAACCAGATTATCAAAAGAGGGACTCCACACTTGCTCCGTCCTGTATTCCTGACAGGACTGGTTGCATCTTTGGGATTCGTCCCGATGGCAATAGCCACTTCAGCCGGCGCAGAAGTACAACGTCCGTTGGCAACAGTGGTCATCGGTGGCTTGATTATTTCTACCGTACTGACTTTACTCATCATTCCAGTGTTTTACAAAATTGTAAATTCATTTGCTATCTGGAGACGTCCGGGAATCAAACTGCGCCGGCCTTTCGGGGGATTGTGTCTCCTGTTCTTGTTTCTTCCCGCGTTCGTTTCCGCTCAACAGACACAAACAGTCAGTCTCGAACAGGCGATAGAAATAGCCAAACAAAATCACCCTCGCCTGAAAATAGCCAATAATGCTATTCAACAAGCCAAAGCCACTCGCGGAGAAGTGATAGAAGCACCCCCTACCTCGTTCAGCTATTCCTGGGGGCAACTTAACGGAGAAAACAAAAAAGACAAGGAACTGGCTTTCGAGCAAAGCCTGGGCTCTCTTCTAACGCCATTCTACAAGAATGCGTTAGTCAACCGTCAGGTAAAAACGAACACCTATTATCGGCAGATGGTAGAGAAAGAAATCACAGCAGAAGTGAAAAGGGCGTGGGCCTACTACCAATATGCCACTAATCTCTGTTCAATGTATCGGGATCAGGATAAAATGGCAGAAGAACTGCAGCGCATCGGAGAATTACGATACCAACAAGGAGAGATTACCTTGCTCGAAAAAAATATGATGACCACCATAGCTGCCGATCTGCATAACCGCTGGTTCCAAGCAAAAGAAGAAGAGAAAATGGCATTGGCACGTTTCCAATGGAGTTGCTACTCCAACGATCCCATTGTTCCGATGGATTCCACTTTATCCTTATTCTATACCAGCATTTCGGATGGAAACCTGTCGGGAGCACATACTGCCTACTTTCAAAGCCAGGCAGATGAAGCGAAAGCAATGCTCCGTGTAGAGCAGAGCCATTTCTTTCCTGAAATCAGTGTGGGGTATACACGTCAGGACATTCTCCCACTTAAGAATCTGAATGCCTGGATGATCGGGGTTTCTTTCCCCATCTACTTCCTGCCACAAAAGAGCAAAGTGAAGCAGGCACGGCTAACTGCCACTTCAGCGCAAATACAGGCAGATGCCAACATCCGGGAGTTAAGAAATAAGACACTCGAACTGGAAGCATCCCTCCGCAGATATAACGAGAGTTTACGATATTATACCTCTTCTGCCTTGAAAGAAGCGGACGAACTGACAAAGGCAGCCAACCTGCAATTGCAGCAGAGCGAAACAGGCATTGCCGAATATATACAGTCGATTACCACCGCCAGAGAGATCCGCAGAGGCTATATTGAAACAGTCTACCAATACAATATTGCTGCACTGGAATATGAACTTTTCAAGTAGGTGGAAAATCGAGACATTGAATGACATACATCACCCTGAATAATTATTATAAAACATAAGATATGAAAAAGATAGTTTATCCCATCCTTTTACTAGTTCTAACGGCTTGCAAAGGAAACCAGCAAACTACAAATAACGAATCCGCCGCAATTCCCGTTGCCGAAACGATAGCAGATACCATCGCACAACCCGAAGTGGATGCCATCACTTCAGCTACCTCAAAGCCTAATCAGGTTTCGTTCAACGGACGAATCGTTCTTCCTCCTCAACGTCAGGCAACCATTGCTTTAACCATGGGAGGCATTGTAAAAAAGGCTTCTCTGCTTCCAGGGCAATGGGTGGCTGCAAACAGTGTAATCGCCACGTTAGAGAATCCGGAGTTCATCACCCTGCAACAAACTTATCTGGATAGTCACGCACAGACCGAATATCTCTTAGCTGAATACGAACGGCAAAAAAATCTGTCTGCCGAACAAGCAGCTTCTCAAAAGAAATTCCAGCAAAGTAAAGCGGACTTTCTCTCCATGAAGAGTCGCCAGGACGCCGCTGCTGCACAACTTTCTCTTTTAGGCGTCCAAACGGAGGCATTACTTAAGAACGGAATACAACCGCTACTAGAAGTCAAAGCCCCCATTAGTGGTTATGCCGCTAATGTAGCGATGAATATCGGCAAATATATCAATCCGGGAGAAGCACTTTGCGAACTTATCGATAAAAGCAGCCCGATGCTTTGCCTGACTACTTACGAGAAAGATCTTGCAGACATACAAGTCGGCAGCCCGGTACAGTTTCGTGTAAACGGAATGGGGACACAAACCTTTCACGGCATCGTGATTTCCATCGGACAAAAAGTAGACGAAACCAATCGTTCGCTCGAGGTATATGCTTCCATCAAGGAGGAAAATGTACAATTTCGCCCCGGTATGTATGTCACAGCACACATTCAGAAACAATAATTGACTAACAGTGACAACAGCATCGACATTTTATAACCGGTAACTCATAATTTACCACTATCTTTGTTGTATGATAGCCAAAGCAATAAAAAAAGATAAATATATACTTTCCACAGTCATCATCTCCTTAGCGGTTGCTGTACTGATTCATTTTCCTGAATCAGTATCTCTTTTCGACCGTTTCGAAAGTCATTCCTTATTCCCGGGGATGAAGTTTATAGATGTGGCAAACGAAATCCTGTTTACCTTTCTGTCGCTATTGTTACTTTTTGCCATCAATACCCGTTTGTTTCATTTCAATCAGGCTTCCATTAAAATTACAGGGACAAAGATTTTGCTTTCCTTTATCGTGACATGGATATTGAGTAACTTGTCAGGACAGTTTTTTGTTTTCCTTCACAGAACATTTGATATTCCGGCCATCGATGCCATGGTACATCATTATTTGCATCCATTGCGGGATTTTATTGTGGCATGTCTCGTCACCAGTAGCTGCTGCATCATTCATCTTATATTCAAGCAGCAACTGGTACTTATTGAAAACGAACAGCTTCAGGCAGAGAATCTCCGCAATCAGTATGAAGTACTGAAGAATCAGCTGAACCCACACATGCTGTTCAACTCGCTGAATACCCTGCGTTTGCTGGTACGCGAAAATCAGGATAAAGCGCAGGATTACATTCAGGAACTCTCCCGGGTACTAAGGTATACTTTACAAAGTAATGAGTCACAATGTGTCAGTCTCCGGGAAGAAATAGAATTTGTTTCCGCTTATATTTTTCTATTAAAGATGCGTTTTGAGAACAATCTACAATTCGACATACAGATAAGCAATGCATACGAAGAATATCTCCTCCCTCCAATGGCGGTGCAAGTGTTGATTGAGAATGCAGTAAAGCACAACGAAATCAGCGACCGGAAGCCGTTGACCATTCATATCACGACGGACGATAACGGCAATTTGTCTATCAGCAACGACATTCAGCCCAAATGGACTGCAACTTCCGGAACCGGTATCGGACTTGCCAACCTTGCCAAGCGATACAGGCTCTTGTTTAAACGGGATATACAAATAACGGAGGACAGAGAGTTTACAGTTTGTATTCCTTTGATTGAAAAATCACAACTAGAACAATAATCACCATGAAGATTGTCATTATAGAAGACGAAAAAGCAGCAGTACGAAACCTGACTTCACTGCTTAATGAGATAAAACCGAATGGAGAAATCGTGACCATACTGGATAGTATCAGTTCCACTATCGAATGGTTCAGTTCTCATCCGATGCCGGAACTGGTATTCATGGATATTCACCTGGCAGATGGTTCCGCCTTCGAGATATTCAATCATATCAATATTACTTGTCCGATTATCTTTACAACTGCCTATGATGAATATGCGTTACGTGCATTCAAAGTAAACAGCATCGACTACTTATTAAAACCCATCGGTAAGGAAGACATAGAACACGCTTTCGATAAGCTCCAAGGTTTACAGGATGCTGCTGACAAACACCAGTTTTCTTTTCCACAACAGGAGAATGAGCTACTGAAACTAATACATTCACTCCAAAAGCAAGAAAACTATAAAAGTCATTTCCTTATTCCTACCAAAGGAGACAAACTATTGCCCGTTTCTGTAGATATGATACAATTGTTTTATATTAAGGACTGTCAGGTCAAAGTAGTCTTAACCGATGAAACCGAATACTGTTTTTCTCAAACATTAGATGAACTTACGGAGTGTCTCAATCCTTCTCTTTTCTTTCGAGCTAACCGCCAATATCTTATTTCGCGAGAAGCTATCAAAGATATTGACTTATGGTTCAACAGCCGACTGTCCATCAACTTGTATTATTCAGGAATCAAAGAAAAAATACTTGTCAGCAAAGCCCGAGTAGCAGAGTTTAAAGAGTGGTTCTCTAAGAGAAAACGTTGATTCCGAGACATTGCCTTCTTAGAACAAATAGCAAAACAAAGTGTTTCATGCCGTGAAACGATTGGTTTCAACGCTTGAAACAAGCAGTTTCACGGCATGAAACACTTTGTTTCTCACCGAGGAAACTTTAGTTTCAAGCCTCTGAAACTGCAGTTTCCCCTAATGGAAACTAAAGTTTCCCGCCTTGAAACTAAAGGTATCCCCTGTTGAAACTTCTATTTACATACAAGCTTATATTTATATGCAGGCATGTTCATTTCAAACGGTGATAGATGAATGATTAGGTGACAGGTGGAGAACAATCTATCACCACCCTGAAAGCTCGATGAACAATGCGTTTCAGAAGGATGGTGATAGATTGAAAGAGGATTCCATTTTTACATATGGAAAGTTAGAATATGTGCCATCATTCAATGACAGCTGCAAAGCCACCATTTCTAACCATCTTTATAGTTAGCTGCTCCCCGGCTTTCACTTGGGATGACTTACAACGATAATCCATCGCCTGACGTCCTGCGTTGATACCATCCTCAAAAGATGTCATTTGATAAGAGCGATCTTTATTCAAGAAATCTAACTTTATGGTAAACTCACGTTCCTTTTTACCATTATTAGTCATTCCTCCTATAAACCACTTATCGCCTTTCCGTTTTGCTACAATGACATATTCACCCGCTTTAGCTTCCAGTGCCACAGTCTCGTCCCACGTTACGGGAACTTGTGTAATGAAACGGGTACAATCTTCATTACGATAATAAAGAGTAGGATTATCCGCCAACATCTGCAGACCACTTTCAAAAACCACAAAGAGTGCCAACTGATAAGCGCGTGTTCCGATACTTGCAGCATTGGGACGTTCCGACCGATACACATTAGGCTGCATACTAATCATCGCTCCGGGAGTATAATCCATCGGACCGACAGCATTACGCATAAATGGTAAATACAGACTATTATCCGGATAACAACCGCCCATTTGTTCCATTCCACGCACTCCTTCGTAAGACAATACATTCGGATATTTATATTCCAGTCCGGCAGGTTTGAAAGAGCCATGAAAATCGACAAACAAATGATGTTTGGCTGCTTCTCGGGCTACCCGTTCGTAAAAGTTGACCATCCACTGATCGCTTCTGTCCATGAAATCAATCTTAAGTCCTTTTACTCCCCATTCATTGAAAGTCTTGAAGAGATCAAAATTGTTTTCTACCGTCAACCACGTCAACCAAAGCACAATCCCTACATTTTTTTCTTTGCCATAACGGATCAACTCGTGCAAGTCTACTTTGGGATTAGGCGTATAAGGATCACGTGTACTTTTAGCCCAGCCTTCATCCATAATGATATATGGAATACCAAATTTAGAAGCAAAATCAATGTAATACTTATAAGTATCCAAGTTATAACCGGAAACAAAATTCACATCCGGTCCGTAAGGAGAAGCGTCATTCCACCATTCCCAGCTCACCTGTCCCGGCTTAATCCATGAAACATCCTGAAGTTGATTCTTTTCAGCCAGTTTATAAGTCATTGTATTCTCAATCAACTGCTTATCATTTTTACTTATCACAAAGTAACGCCAAGGATAATTTCTCGTACCTTTTGTTTTAGCAATGTAATCAGCTTCTTGAGTAATCTTCACACTACGATCACTGTTTTCGGCAAACGCAAGCGGAGCTTTAGGAAAAACAGAGATTGCTCCGTTCGTCCCCGTTCCTTTGAGAAACATACATGGATAATCAGCCAGATCCGACTCGCTGATTAATATTTTATAGTCTTTTTGTGTGTCAACCAATACCGGCAAAACAGCTATCCGTTCTTCAGGCTTCCACGCATTACTTTGAACATGTGTGTAAGGTTCCTCATAAGCTGTATGGAAGCCTCCCGGTTGTTGCAAGTGAAGAAGATAATCCGACGGGAAGTTGATAGCAAACTCTTCGTTCATTACTTCAACATCACCTTTTTGTGAGGTAATAAACCGGTAAGCAACTCCATCGTCAAAAGCACGGAATTCTACTGAATAATCTTTAAAGGTCAGTAGCAATTGATTATAACGATTATTGACTTTCGAATATTTCAAAGGAACAATAGGAGTTAATTGCTCGTCAACACTCGTACGTCTCTGACGGCGCAGTTTGGGATTTTCTCCCAACACCTGATTCCTCAATGTCAACTGAAGGGTATTGTCTTTCAACAATACATCTCCGTTATAATCTATACTATAATAGATTTTATCCGAGAGATTCAAGGACACTTTCAGCTCTCCATTGGGAGAAATTAACTCTAACTTATTCTGTGCACGAAGTAGTGATGCCAAGCACAAACACACAACTAACAGGAAATATCTTCTCATAATTTAGATATTTAATTAATAATCGTTTTACAATGGCAAATGTAATAAAAACATCACTTCGTACTATCAAACGGACTGGGTAATACTCCTTCAAAAGTCATTTTCACTGGTTTGATATACCCGTTTTCATCAAATTAGCCTGATATTTCATTGTCTTTCCAGGCAACGACAAAGAAGGAGCTACTGCTTCATCTGATACCGCACGCTTATAGTTCGGTTTATTGCTCATGACAAAACGTAGTTTCACGCCATCACGTATATCCTCATATTTCAAATAAGATTTGTCATACTTCTTGCCATTCACATACAATTCCTTTACATACACATTCTTCGGCGACCAATTATCTGCTACCATTTCAATAACTTTTCCGTTGCTCATCCGAACTGTTATTGCCCCAACGCAAGGAGAACCGATGTTATACATATTGCTTGAAGGAGCCACCGGGTAAAAGCCAATGCAATTGAACATATACCAAGCCGACATCTGTCCGCAATCGTCATTGCCACTTAATGCATCCGGAGTATCGCCATAGAAACGGTCAACAATCGTACGGACCCACTTCTGACATTTCCAAGGTTCTTTCAAGTAATTATAAAGATACGCTACATGATGGCAAGGTTCATTTCCATGCCAATAGGCTCCGATACGGCCTTGAATATCATGTGCTCCCGGAATGTCATCCGGCAACTCTACTGTGAACAGTTCATCCAACCGGTTGCGGAACCAATCTTCGCCAGCTTCGTTCATATATCCTTGTACATCTTGTGGTACGTACCAGGTATATTGTACAGTAAAGCCTTCCGTAATATCCCCCCATCCATTTACAGATCCGGGTCCCTGATAAGCTACCGGAGTAAACGGTGTACGCCAGTTTCCCTGACTGTCCTTGCCACGCATATACTTCGTTTCCGGATCAATCAAAGTCTGATAAGAGAGTGCACGATTCAAGAAATAACGATAATCATCCTCTTTACCCAAAGCCTTGGCAGCCTGTGCCATGCAATAATCATCATACGCATATTCCAATGTCTTAGATACTGACTCCGCCTCTTTATCGAAAGGCACATATCCCATCATACGATATTCCGGCAAACAGTCATAATTCGGATTCATCGCCGTGGTCTTCATAGCCTCATACGCACGTTCGTAATCGAACCCTTTTACTCCCTTCACAATCATGTCAGCCAATACGGAAACTGCATGATAACCAATCATACACCAAGTCTCATTTCCATAAAACGACCAGATAGGCAGCATTTTCTCCACACTTTTATCATAATGAGCCAACATGGAATTGGCAATATTGGCATTCACTTCCTGTTGAACCAGATTGAACCAGGGATGCAAAGCCCGGTAGGTATCCCAAAGAGAGAATACCGTATAGTTGGTAAATCCTTCGGCTTTTTCTATATTTTTATCTAATCCTCGAAACTGCCCATCTGCATCCTGAAAGATGAACGGATGCAAAGCCGCATGGTAAGCCGACGTATAGAAGGTTCTTTTCGTTTTACGGTCGGCAGTAAGGGTATATTTTCCAAGTTCTTTTTCCCATAGTGCTTCTCCTTTAGCTTTCAGATCATCGAAAGCGAGTTCGGCAAGTTCCGCCATATTGTTCTTTGCTCCGTTTGTGCTGACCGATGAAATAGCAGTTTTTACAATCACTTCCTCTCCGGCTTTTGTATCAAAAGAGATGCAAGCCATCAGATTCTTTCCCCAAGCCTCATAGCTGCTACGAAACCGGGAGGTATTGTAAATCACCGGTTTCTTATTCTGCATAAAGCGCAAGCCGGTCAACTTTTTAGAGAAAGTAGCCGTGAAATAGATATGCCGTTCCGGTCCCCAGCCTTTTACCAGTTTATATCCGGTGATGGTAGAATCATTTTCCATGCGCAGATTCGCCCATTCACAAGATTGCCATAAAGTATGGTTCATATCAATCATTATAAAAGCTTTATCCGATTGAGGATAGGTGAAGCGAAACATACCACTACGTACCCCTGACGTCATTTCAGCCTTTACTCCATAATCTGACAGTTCCACCGCATAATAATTAGGTGATGCCCATTCCTTTTCATGAGAATAACGTGAACGGTATCCCTTTTCCGGCTCCTCACGTGTCCCCGGATCCAGTTTCATCTCTCCTGTTCCGGGAATAAACAAGAAGTCTCCCAAATCAGGTATACCAGTCCCGCTTAAATGAGTCAGACTGAACCCCAACAAGGTGGAATGATTATATTTATAACCGGAAGCCGCATCATAGTATTTACTATCCGTGTCCGGACTCATCTGAATTCCTCCGAAAGGAATCTGCGCACCCGGATACACATTACCATAACCATCTGTTCCCACAAATGGATTCACATAATCAATCAGTTTCTCGGTTTGAGCCATGCCCGGCAAAATATTCACCAGGCACAGCCATACTAAAAACAATCCTCTTTTACCCATAACACTCACCATATTTACATTATTATGCTTGTATATCACCTACAGCGACCTGATACTCATGCCATAATTCGTCAATACTATATTCATTCCCTAAAATATGTTTGATAGCACCATCGAACGACCAAGGCACCACCTCCAACGTACTGCGATTGAACTTACGCAGGAATTCAGGATCTTTGTTATCACGCAACCAGACAAAGAAATAACCGGCTGTACGATAACCGTCCATATAGTTCCCGCCTTTCGGACGGGCATTCGGTCCGTCAAATCCTCCATTGGCAACCCGCACAGCATCTGCCATTCCCTCGATAAATGCCCAGAACACACGATTGGTTCCATAAGAACCGATTCCTTGCGGTTCCAGCTGATAAGCATGTGTCAGTTCATGCAACAATACCCCGCGCGTTTCGAAAAACAACTTTGCCGTATCATTCGCTGCAAAAGATTTTTCAATATGACGTGTACTGTAGAAAATCGTCACATCACCATTGCCACCGCCTTTAGCAGAAATACCGTTGATATCTTCCAAAGTATAATGTATCTTGTGCACTGCGGGAATACTATCTTCCGGAGAATTGTAAAGAGTAGCTAATACAGTACGTGCCTGTTCCTTGATGTACGATTCAGCATCGGGAATAATCCGGTGATAAATGTCCGATCCCAACGTTTCCGGTGCTTTATCCTCAAACAATATAGCACCTGTATTGTACTCTTTCCATACATCAAAATTATCCTTCACCTGCTTTTGCACACTTGCAGCACAAGCCCCCATACCTACCAGCAGGCAAGCAGCATAGATTAAATGTATCTTTTTCATATTTCTTTATTGATTATTGATTGATTCCGTTAGTTAATGAATAAGGTTTATCCTCCGGTGATAATCCGCGGCGTTTGTTAGGTGACGCACCCATCTTGAATTCAAGCACGCCTCCTTTCAAAATGTCTTCATGTGTAATATACATCTTGTCGTATACTTTGCCGTCCAATTTCAGCGACTGCACGTAACGTTTCTTATCGCTGACACCCGGCGCTTTGATCTCTAATGTTTTTCCATTAGGAAGCGTCATCTTCAGATAAGGTAGGTAGGGCGCTCCCAATACATACTGGTCTGTACCAGGACAAACCGGATAGAAGCCCATCACGGAGAAAAGGTACCATGCTGACATCTGTCCGCAATCATCATTTCCACCCAATCCGTTAATATCATTCTTATACATCTTATTCAGAATCTCACGCAGCCAGTACTGTGATTTCCACGGCTGGGAAGTCCACGCATATAGATAAGGAACATGGTGGCTCGGTTCATTACCATGCACATATCCGCCGACCAAACAGTCTTCCGTAATATCCTCATTATGTTCATAGTACTTCTCCGGCAGATGCATGGAGAACAGTTCATCCAATTTCTGCACGAACGTCCCTTCTCCTCCCATCAAATCGATCATGCCAAATACATCGTGCGGCACATGAAAAGAGAAATTCCATGAATTGCCTTCGATAAAACCTTCACCATAGGTTTGTAATACATCAAACTCTTTCTTGAAAGAACCGTCACTATAACGGGGACGTGCAAAACCAATACTTGTATCATAGATAGTACGATAATTGAGGGCACGCTTTCGGTAAGTCTCCGCTATTTCCTTGTTACCTGCCTTCAAAGCTGTCTGATAGATAGTCCAATCGTCGTATGCATACTCCAAAGTAGAAGAGGCTGCTGTACCACTTTTGTCAAGCGGAATATATCCCAGCTTCATATAATCAGCTATACCTTCATAATACGGAACGGTGGATGTACTGACCATTGCCGCCAATGCCTCATCCACATTCGAAAAGACGCCTTTGGTTATTGCATCCGCCAGTACAGACACAGCATGATAACCGCTCATACACCAGTTTTCATTTCCCATCAGACTCCATATCGGCAACATTCCGTGCACGCTTTGTTGCTCATGTTTAATCATGGATTCCACCATATCCGCATTGCGTCCCGGTTTCACCAGATTCAGGAAAGGATGTTCCGCACGATAGGTATCCCAAAGGGAAAATATAGTATAGTTGGTAAATCCTTCCGCCCGGTGTATGTTATGATCCAGCCCACGATAGGAACCGTCTACATCCATATACACAGACGGATTAATCATGGTGTGATAAAGGGAAGTGTAGAACATTGCTTTTTGATCGGGCGTACCTTCAATCTCGAAATGCTCCAGTTCGCTATTCCAATCTGTACGAGCAGCTTCCGCCAACTGTTCGAAACTCTTTCCGGAAGCCTCGGCACGCAGATTCTTAATGGCCCCTTCCGTACTGACTGCTGACAATGCCACTTTTACAACCAGTTCCGAATTGTTAGCGGTATCGAAGTTAAAGTAAGCCACGATTTTTCGACCTGTGATTTCGGGGAAGTTCTTTTCCAACTTAAAACGACGCCAGAAGCCATTGTACAATACTTTTTCTTTATCCTTATATCCGTAGTCTTTAATCGGCTGTGACAAAGAGATAGCAAAATAGGTATAATTCGTACGCGCCCATCCGTTAGTGATACGATATCCGGTCAACAGAGTATCGTTTTCGACTCTCAAGTTGGCCCATAGAACTTTGCCGTCATAATTATAAATACCATGCACCAGATCCAAAATCAAATGCCCATCTTCTCCTTTCGGGAAGGTATATTTATGTATGCCCGTTCGTTGCGTTGCTGTCAGTTGGGCTTTAATGCCATAATCATCCAGCATCACTTCATAATATCCGGGAACAGCTTTTTCTGTAGCATGGTTAAAACGTGAACGGTATCCCTCTTCCGGATAATCCGCCCGGCCGGGATTTAACTTCACATCGCCAACAGCAGGCATCAACAAAATGTCTCCCAAATCAGAATGTCCCGTACCACTAAGATGAGTGTGACTAAAGCCAACAATGGTCTTGTCCCTATATTGGTAACCGGCACAATACTCGTAGGCATTTTTCTGATAAGCTCCATTTACATTATGCGGAATTGTGTCTGTGTCCGGACTCAACTGTACCCATCCAAAAGGAGTACAAGCACCGGGAAAAGTGTGCCCCATCCCATTGGTCCCGATAATCGGATTCACATAGTCTACCGGCTGTTGAGCTATGGCGGACAAAGTTGCTGCCGCCATAGTCATCATCAATACTTTCTTTCTCAAATTATTCATATCAGCTTACTTTGCGTCACGAGAGAATGAATACGGGAAGTCTGATTCGTTGATACCTCTTCCCTTATTCGGTTTGTTATCCATATCAAACACCAGACGACCGCCTTTCAACAGATCGAAATGGTTCAGATAATTCTTTGTATAATTCTTGCCATTATAATTCAATGAACGAATATAACGATTATCATCGTTATTCTTCGGGGCGGAGATTTCCAGTTTCTTGCCGTTCTCCAGTGTAATCGTTGCTTTCTTGAAGTAAGGAGCTCCCATTACATATTCATTGCTGCCGGGACATACCGGATAAAATCCCAATGCAGTAAATACATACCAAGCCGAAGTCTGACCGTTATCTTCATCTCCACAATAACCGTCCGGAGTAGGAAGATAGAGGCGGTTCATCGTCTCACGCAACCAATATTGGGCTTTCCAAGGTTCGCCAGCATAGTTATACAAATAGATCATGTGCTGGATAGGTTGGTTGCCATGTGCATAGTTACCCATGTTAGCAATTTCCATTTCACGAATCTCGTGAATCACTCCTCCATAATAGCTATCATCAAATACAGGAGGAAGATTGAACACAGAATCAAGCATACTGACAAACATCTTCTTGCCGCCCATCAGATCAACCAGTCCTTGTACATCGTGGAATACCGACCATGTATAATGCCAACTATTTCCTTCCGTAAAGGCATCTCCCCATTTAAAAGGATTGAAAGGAGTCTGGAAAGTTCCGTCGGAATTCTTTCCCCGCATCAACTTAGTTTCTGGATCGAACAGATTACGGTAGTTCTGACTCCTTTTCTTATAAACATCCAGTTCTTCTGCCGGACGACCTAATTTTTCACCCATACGGTAAATGCACCAGTCATCGTATGCATATTCCAATGTGCGTGCCGCATTCTCATTAATTTTCACATCGTATGGCACATAGCCCAGTTTGTTATAATATTCATATCCACGGCGTCCGGTAGTAGAAACTTTCGGATGTACGCTATTGGCCCCTTTCAATAGACCTTCATACATTTTTTCTGCATCCGCTTTGGTTATATTCTTCATGAAAGCATCCGCCACTACAGAAGCAGAATTGTTCCCAACCATGCAACCACGATGGCCCGGGCTGGCCCATTCAGGAAAGAATCCACTTTCAAGATAGGTATTCAACAGACCTGCCTGCATCTTCTCACCCATTGAAGGATATATCAAATTAACAAATGGAAACAAGCAACGGAAAGTATCCCAGAATCCAGTGTCGGTAAACATATATCCCGGACGGATTTCACCATTATAGGGGCTGTAATGCACAGTTTCCCCCTTACCGTTTACCTCGTAAAACATACGAGGAAACAACACCGAACGATACAAACAAGAGTAGAACGTACGCATACGGTTCTCATCGCTGTCTTCAACCTTGATACGCCCCAAGACATTGTTCCATGCCTTACGACCGGCCTCTTTTGTCTGTTCGAAAGTCTTATTTCCAATTTCTTTCAAATTCAGTTCAGCCTGTTCAGGACTGATGAATGAGGATGCCACCTTTGCATGTACCTGTTCTCCTTTCTTCGTTGAAAATCCGATAGCAGCACCCACGTGATTGGATTGTAGTTCGAGATGTGTTTCAACCAAATGATAGTCTGCCCATACTTTATTGAAAGTAAAAGGCTTGTCGAACTCTATCACAAAGTAATTCTTAAAGTTTTGAGGAACACCGCCACTATTGCGTGTCGTATAACCAACTATTTTATTTTCTTCGGGAATCACCTTCACATACGAACCGCGGTCGAAAGCATCTACCACCACATAGGCATCGGAGGTTTCAGGGAAAGTGAAACGGAAATATGCGCAACGTTCCGTCGGAGCTATTTCAGTTGTCATGTCATACTCTGACAAATAAACACTATAATAATAAGGAGTGGCTTTCTCTGCCTTATGAGAGAACCAGGAAGCACGACTGTCCTGATCGATCTTCAACTGTTTAGTCATCGGCATGATTGAGAACTGACCGTAGTCATTGATCCACGGACTGGGCTGATGCGTTTGCTTGAAACCTCTGATTTTGTCGGATGCATAAGTGTAAGCCCAACCGTCACCCATCTTTCCGGTTTGTGGCATCCAGAAGTTCATTCCCCAAGGCAACGCGATGGCAGGATATGTATTCCCATTAGATAGTGATATTTTCGAATCAGTTCCCATTAAAGGATTCACATAGTCTACCGGTTGCTTTTGCGCAAAGGTAGAGGAAACTCCCAATAGCAGGGCTATTGCGAAAGATAGTAGTTTCTTTTTGTTCATGGTCTACGAATTAAACTATTAATACTAGATTATCAAGTCTTTTTTATTTATGTTACAAATTAAAGCATCTTTCAGCAATTATCAGTCCTCTGATACGCCAAAATAAGAAAAAATAGCAGTATAGTCAACCAAAGGAAACGAGTGTCAACGAGAGTACAAGTTAAATAACTGAGAATCAAAACATAATATTTATGTGTATACAATGAGAGTACAACCGAAAGACTAACCGTTTAAGCAATAGAGAGAGGATAATTAGCCTTTACCCTCTCTCCAATTCTATCAGAAACAAATATTTATTATTACCTAATTAATTCCATCCCGGGTTCTGATGTCCTTCCAACGCAGGATTAGCCTGAATTTCATCTAACGGGATAGGCCATAACAAAGCATATTCAGGAATGGCACCGGCTCTTGTGCTTCCATCTGGCTTGTTTTGGATTTGAGCCGATGCAAGAGCAGTCCATTTCAATTTTCCTGATTCTGTAGATGCTTCCGGATACAAACGAGTACGGCGAATGTCGTCCCAAATCTTAAATTCCAATGGTAACTCATGTAAACGTTCAGTCAAAATCGATTGTATTAAATCATTTCCTGTAGCCGTCTCATCTGCCAATCCAGCACGTTTACGCACTTGATTGAGATAATATTTAGCTCCACCGACAGCATTATCTTCATGATTTGTACGTGCCAGACCTTCGGCCGCAATCAGCAAGACTTCCGCAAAACGGAATACCGGCATATTATAATCACCGTCGTGACCGCTAATCAAAGCATTTTCATCAAACCACGCCCAGTTGCCTGCATTGTTCAAAGTATAAGTCTTTCCTGCAGCATCGGTATATTTCTTAAAGAAGAACTGTTTCTCATGTCCTCGAATATCATTAGAGGCATAGCTGTTAAGCAACATATCACAGGGAAGGTATGCATTATACAGCACGTCTCCTCCCGGATGGAACACTCCCCATTGGAAAGCATCTGTACCAATAGAACGACAAGCATAAGAGTTACCTACACTATAATCACTATAATTATATTCTTTAGCATAAATGATTTCTGCAGAACTTTTCGTAGTCTTGATTACATTATATGCCGAGCTCAAATCATCAGTCGTTCCATTCGGATGAATAAGTTCGTGAGGACTATCATTGATCACTTTCAAAGCCATCTGTGCTGCTTTTCCATAATAGTCTGTTCCACCGTTTAACGGTGCACCAGCCCATTGCAAATAAACTTGTGCCAGCAAAGTCTGCGCCATTGCCCTAGTGACATAACAGCCATTATCATAAAACGTTTTATTCGGCAATGCATCCCCGTTGACAATATCCAGCAAGTCGGCTTCAATTTTCTTATAAACCTCTTCAGCAGAAAGACGTTCTTTGTACATACCTTCTGTAGATGTGTAAGGTTCTGAAATATAAGGAACACCACCAAATTCTTTGACCAGCCAGAAATATCCATATGCACGGAAGAATTTACCTTGAGCCACATAATTATTAATAGTAGCTTCATCCAGCACACCGGTCATTGTCGGAATATTGGCAATAACAAAGTTGGCACGTGAAATACCTTTATAAAACTCATGCCAGTATTTCATTGCAATATCATCAAAAGATTCAATATTGAAATTACACCCTTCGGATGCCGTAGTAAATGTTCTATCCTTACGCTTATCAACGTACAATCCGGACACAATACCACCCCACATTGTCGCTTTAGGAGTCCAGCCACCGCCTACATCAGTGTTGTGTAAATAAGGTACACCACCGAAATACAATGCGTTCACACCCGACTCCGCATCAGCTTTCGTCTTCCAGAATTGGTCAGATGACTTCATATCCAATGGTTCTTCTTTCAGGAAATCGTCGCATGAATTCAGCAACACAGAAAGTGAACACATACAAAATGCAGATATATATACTTTTAATAGTTTCATAATTCTTATAGTTTTTATAACGGTGAATTAAAATGCTACATTAAGACCGAACGTAAACGTTCTCGGACGCGGATAGGTGAAGAATTGGCGGTTAGCCCCCCATTTGTTGTCACCTAAACGAGATGAGTTATCCGGATCATATCCGTTATAGTCCTTAGAAGTAATCAGGAATGCGTTATTCACATTCGCATACAAACGCAATGAAGACAGACCGATCTTCTTAATCAGTGTCGGATTGAAGGTATATCCGAGCTGAATCATGTTACAACGCAAATAAGAACCATTGCAAACCCAGTCATCATCTGCCTGGTTATTAGCTCCCTGACCAAAGTTATTCAGACGAATTGCCTGTTCTTTACCCGACGGATTGAGAGTTGGATGCCATGCTTCCTTATAAAGACGGTCTATACCGTTAGTTAGGAAACGGGCTACAGTAGAGTGATAATATTCTTGCATCACGTCCACCCCCCATGTAAACTGGAAGTCTAAAGTCAAATCAAATCCTTTATAATTGAAGGTATTGATGAATGAGCCCATCCAGTCAGGTAATCCGTTACCGATAATTTCGCGTTTCTTATAAGTTACCTTTTCACCAATAGTGGAAGGTATGTTCATTGTCTCCGGATCCCAGTTAGACGGAATACCATCGTAAATACCGGCACGCTTATAACCATAGAAAGAGGAAAGCTCTTCACCTTCACGAATCAACATATCGTAACCCACAAAACCGTCGGTCGTAATCTGACGCTTACCGGTGACAGGATCAACAGATGCACTTTCATCCAACTTCTCTACACGGTTTTTGTTGAAACCTAAATTAAGAGTGGAAGTCCACTGGAAATCATGTGTCTGAATAGGATATGCTGTAACCAGAATATCTACACCACGATTGGAAACGGCTCCAATATTATCCATAATGGAAGAGTAACCTGTTGATTCAGGAACCGGACGGTCGAGCAACAAATCCGAAGTATACTTATAATAATAGGAAATATCGAAATTCAGTCTGTTATTGAATAAACCCAACTCGAATCCTAAGTCCCACTGTCCTGTCTTTTCCCATTTCAGGTCCGGATTAGGCATATTGTCCAGATAAGACACTACATGCAGAGCATCACCAATGATCGTATTCGACTGGCTCACCGTAGCCAATGATTTATATGTACCAATTTCCGAATTACCTGTCAGACCGTAAGAAGTATGTAATTTCAGCTTGCTGATCAATGAGTTATCTTTCAAAAAGTCTTCATTAGAAATCATCCAACCCAAGCCGACTGACGGGAAAAATGCATATTTATTGTTCTGTCCGAATTTGGAAGAGCCATCATAACGACCGGTTACGGTAGCCATATACTTGTTGTCATAAGAATATGCCAGACGCAAGAAATAAGAGTTCATCGCCCACTTGTCGTAATCATTGCCTACAGAAGGACGGTTCGTTCCGGAACCTAAATTATAATATCCGTAGAAGTCATCAATATACTTACTGTCGGAAGCTTCGAATTTGGTATAATTATACTCTTGCCAAGACATACCCGCCATTGCATTAATGTGATGTTTGTTTATATCTTTCACATAAGTCAAATAGGTTTCTTCCTGCCAATACAAAGAGTTGGAGTTATTTGCAGAAGCTGCTCCCTCGGAACTTTGATTAATCATCGGACGCGGAGTGAACGGCGTATAGTTAGCATCACGATTATTGTGGTAGTCGATACCGAACTGGGTCTTCAAATCCAATCCTTTCATGAGATGGAAAGTCAAAGCAGCATTACCAAAAATCTGCGTACGATATTGCATAGCCTGCATCCGTTCGAGCAACTCAACGGGATTACCTACACCTTCCGGGCTGAATCCTTGTTTTCCGCTATTAGGATCAGTCTGATTATTGAGAATAGAGCTTGTATTAATAATGTTCGTCTGCGTATATTCACCATCCAGCTTAACCGGTAAGAAAGGCAACTGTTCGATCATCGTACGCAATGCGCCTTGTCCGTAAGGGTTATCAGAAGTTCTATTACCCCAAGTATGATTTACTAATAAATTAGCGGAAGTAGACAGCCAATCAGTCGGTTTGTCATCATACGCCAATTTTGCATTGATACGTTTGAAGTAAGAATTCAACAAAATACCCTGTTGATCGGTATAATTGATGAATGCTCCGATAGAAGATCCTTCTCCTGTACGTTGGATACTGATCTGATGGTTATGAGAGATGGCAGTGCGGGATGCTTCATCCTGCCAGTTGGTATTATATTTCGGAGAACCGTCTGCATTGAACAAACGTTCGTCTGTGAATATCTGTGACAGATCAGTTGTGAAGTTCTTGCCTTGAAATTCGTTGGCATTTTCCAATCCCTGCTTGAAGGTAGACATCCATTCGTTAGCATCCATTACATCTATTTTTCTAGCCATCTTACCGATAGACAATGAACCATCATAGGAAACATGGACTCCTTTTCCTGCATTACCGCGCTTGGTAGTCACCATGATAACACCATTTGCACCACGGGCACCATAGATGGCAGCAGAGGAAGCATCTTTCAATACTTCGATAGATTCGATATCATTCGGATTAAGCAATTCGAAGTTTGACATCACCACTCCATCGACTACGTACAGCGGTGATGCTGATGCGTTGATAGTAGAAATACCACGAATGATGACACGTGATTCTCCACCCGGCTGACCGGTATTAGAGAAGATATTCACACCGGCCACTTTACCCTTCAATCCGTCAAGCGCATTGAATGATTGTGCTTTCAGCATGTCTTTACCTTTGGCTGTGGAAATGGAACCCGTCAAGTCTGATTTGCGCATGGTACCATAACCTACAACGACTACTTCGTCCAGTGCTTTCGTATCCGATTGCAGAACTACGTTCAGAACATTACTCTTTAATTCCGAGACTTTAAATTCTTGTGTGATATAACCAATATACGAAAACACCAAGGTGGCATTGGAAGGAACAGAGAGAGTGTATTTACCGTTAATGTCAGTGATTGTTCCTGTACTACCGTTTTTAACTTTCACCGTACCACTGATAACCGCCTCTCCCTGATCATCGGTTACCGTACCGGAGATTGATTTTACAGATTGAGCATTCATGCCCAAACTCAACATCATACCTATTACAAATAAGGTAAGATACTTTAGTTTTTCATTCATAATTCCTTTAAATTTGATTAGTAATAAGGTTAATTCCCTTTAAAAAGATTGTTGCAAATAAAGGCTATTCGAATAAAAGTCCAATGCTCTACCTTGCCAAAAAAACGGCAAAATAAAGACACATATCTAAAGCACAGAATGGTAAATTAGAGCACAGATTAACACACTAATAATCAATACAATAAAATCGACAAAAGGAATTTAGAGCACAAGGTTGTGACAAACAAATAAATAATAATGTTTCCCAACTAATCACCTATACGAAAGAATTTAACCTGACAATCAGCATACCTTTCGCTGTTCCCGATAATCTTTCGGTGTCATCCCGAACCGACGGGTAAACTCTTTATAAAAATAAGACCGGCTGGAAATACCGACCTCCATAATAACATCTTGAATAGAAAGTTCTTCATCAAGTAACAGGCGGGCTGCCTTTTCCATACGGTAACTCTTTATTAAATCACCGGGAGCAGTATTGGAAATTTCCTTGAATTTACGATAGAACTGACGGGAACTCATTGCCATACGATCAGCGATCAACGTTGAGCCCAGTTCTTCCTTGTCCAGGTTTTCTTCAATCACCTTTAACAATTTACGAATAAAATCAGCTTGTTCGGTAGTTGTACAGACAATCTGTCCCGCCAAATCTCCCAGTTCCTCCATATATATCTGCTTCGCTTCCCGCTTTCCATAAATAGCATTATGGACAACTTCCCGCAAGAATAATATATCATAAGGAAGTACAATATAAGAATCAGACCACAAGATCAGTTCCCGCTGAATGGCCGAACCAACTTTCCAGGTTAACAATGGAATAAAAGCTGTCTTTGAAAGCAGAGTACGATTCCGGCTAACATACTCCATAAAAGTACTTTCAGCATTGGCATACATTGTCATATCCACTAATAATAGAGCCGGAGCCGACCGACGAATTTCGTCAAAAGCAAGCTGCACACTCTTTACTTGATGAACCACGTATTCATCAGCCAGGAAATTACTAATCAACCAAGTCATTTCATCTCTGTCTTCCAACAAAAGCACAGTTTTTTTCCCTTGTTCACCTGCTACTGTCAAGACCGCCGGTTCAAAGATAATCGTCAACCGACTACCACTCTCATCATCATCATAACGAAGAACGGCATGAATACGTTCCAAAGCCGACCGTACAAAACCTAAAAGTAAATGCACAACAAACACATGATCGGAATCTTTCTCCGTCACCGAAGAAGCTTTATCTGAAAGATATTCATACAACGCTTTCGCAGTAGCATCTTTAGAAGAAAAATGTAGCTGCATCTTGACCATCCTGTTCTGACATTTCTACTATTACGCCATGAGTACCCTTCATTTCAGTAATCCGGAATAGCACAATAAAGAATACTGTATAATTCTTGTAAACTGGAAATGTTAAGTGTTCCGGAATCATTGACGATATAGAAGAATGATCAATCCCTTGTTCTTCCAACGTACGCAACACCTCTTGAGAAACTCTCTGTATACTCATACGCGCAGAAACAATAAACCGATCCGGAAAGAATTGTTTAAGTTCTTCCAAAAACAGAGCGTCAGGATTAAGAAGTGCGCTCATCACAGTTTCGCGTATCAGTGACACTTTCTCAAGACATTGCTCATAAGAAAGATTCTCTGCACGCAATTGGTCACAATAATTATAAATAAGAGTTAAATCTTCAAGCATCCTACGGTTTGTATATACAGTCTCGGATTTCCGGCAACTTTCTGTCCCCATCAGTGTTTTCATCATCCGTTCCTGAAGGTAGTTTTTGCGTAGTAAATATATCACGTACCCTAACAACAACAAGAAAATGTAAACAAAATAAGCCGCCACCGATCGATACCAGGGAGAAAGGATATATACCGGAATAGAAAAATGCCGATATTCCGTATCAAATACATCCATCCCTCTTATAGCGTACCTTAAAGATATAATCACCTGCCGGCACTCCTGTATATGAGGCTTCATTAATACTACTAAAAGAGGTCCAATCCTTATCATATCCTTCCAACTGGTAAGAATATTCTATATCTTCTCCTGATAAAAAATCCGGAACAACAAAAGAAAGTGCAAATGAAACCTCCGTCCCCTTCAACTGTAATGCCTTACCATCGTCTGTATAGTAATCTCCATCCCCCTGAACCACTTGCGTATGTCCAACAGTCAACTTACGTAACAAAATATCCGGATAAAATTCCGGAGCAGCCTGCACCTCTTTATCCAAATAAAGCAACCCGTCAATCCCACCGAAAAAAAGCTCCTGTGTATATGGACACATGTAATAAGCATCATCACTAAACTCACCGATTTGAACACCTGCACTGTAAAAGTAGGCATGTGATGAGCCATTTATCGGATTATATTTAATCAGCCCCCGATTCGTACCAAGCCATAAGAGTCCGTTCTCATCTTCAAGTACACCATGAATCATATCATTGAGCAAACCTTGCTCCCGTCCGATATAGGTAGCTTTCATCTGTTTGCCATTAGAATTCAAACATACCAATCCTGATGTTGTCCCTACATATAACAACCCTTCTTTGGTCCGATACAGGCTGAGCACATCGTCTACCGACTTATGAAGCATTTCTTTCAAAGAAATCACTTTATATTCTTCAGTCCGCTTATCAAACCGTACGAGTCCTTTCTCCCGACTGCCAAGCCACAAAATAGAATCCCCTTCGGGCAACATTGGATAGAACATCGTAATTTCTCGCTGACCGTGAAAAAAATGATAACTTTTCTGCGACTTGAAACGAATGGTACCTGCCTGCTTCTCAAGTATTAATTTATGAAAACCGGAACCGGCTGTCACCACATAAAGTACACTATCATTTTCCTCATAAATGCCATGTATCTCGGTGGGTTGTGCCGGCAGATTCTCCACAGAATGCAAAGCTTTGTCTTCAAAAGAATAGTAAAATAGTCCCGGATCTCCAGATCCTATCCAAAAGCCATCCATATAACGGCTTTGAACCAATTTATAAACAGGAAATTCTTTATTCCATCGTATATAAGACACAACATTTTGCTTTCCTTCAGGAGAGTAAACTGTAACGGCAGAAGCCTCCTCATTCTCACGATAATCCGGTATATGCAGCAGTCCATCACCTTTCGTCCCGAACCATAGTCCACCACTATCGTCTGTCATAACAGAACGTACCTGCCTGCTTAAGTTAGATGACAGTTGATTGAGCATCAAATTGGTGGCAATAGAATATTTCTTAGCATACATAATCGTTCCTTGTCCGTCCGAAGCAACCCATAAGACATTCTGATGAGGATCTCGATAAATACTATATATACGTACATTCCGGTCGACCACTTCTTCTTTATATTTTTGTGAAGTACGGAGACGGACTAACCCATTCGTTCGAAAACCAATAATAATATCTTCATAGAAAAGGGCTATTCCTGCAATAGTTCCATTCTTCTGCACTAATGAAGAAAGGTTACGAATATAAATTTTAGATTGTCGGGAAATATCATAAACATAAAGATCATGCTCACTATCGATAAAACAAAGAACGCCATTCTGATAAAAGACATCTTCAATAGGTTTCGCATGAAAATCAGTAGATGAAACAGTTGAATGAATTGATAATGTGTCACAATCAAAAGCATCCTGCGAAACCTGTAACAGCTCCCCTGTTTGTTGAGTGAAAATCCACAAAACACCATCATCCGTTACGAATGCCCGTTTATCCATATCTTCTACGGGTACTTTCAGATTCTTAATCTGTACAAATCGTTTATAAGATGTATTATAGTAGAAAATTCCACCATGACTCACCACCCATGTGTTTCCTTTAGAATTGGAATGTAGATAATAATCATCTGTAAAGTCATAATATCCGACAACTTGCCGCGAATCCTGTGAAAGACGATTGATACCCAAATGTGTAGAAATCCACAAACAATTATTATCTGCCTGCTGAATAGAATGGATTACATTATTACTCAAAGCTTTGGGGGCTGAAAAATCAGAACGAAAAACTTCCATGTTTCGGCCATCATAACAATTGACACCATCGTATGTACCAAACCACATCAACCCTGTATTGTCTTGAAAAAGACAAAGCACAGCGCTATTAGATAATCCTTGCTGATAATCTACTTTCCGGAAGATATATGAATCTTTACCGCCATCTGCCTGACAGATCAATGAATAAATCAATAGAACAAAAGGAAAAATCAAGCGCATTTTCATTGTGTTAATCATTAATATCATCTATTAAATATCAGGCAATCGCTTATATGTTTTGTTTCGCAGTGCGAAAAAAATAGCCATTAATAATCGATGTCTTTGATTCTCTTTACACAAAGATACGTTTTTATACGGAAAATGCAACTCTATTTTATCAAGTACCTCTATTTTTCAACAATTACTTCACTACTAAGTTCACACAATCTAAGAGTCTGCCTCTTCCATTTTTCAATGATCTCATCATTATAAATAATAATGCAATCAGTTTTATTTTCATATCGCACGTTTATCAATATGTATATTTAAGCCATGTGTTTATCATTGATATAAGACCTATAAAGTTTTGTATACCAATTGATATTCTTGTAGTGTATCTATGCTAACGACGCAGAGAAGTAAGCTTTGTTGATTACTTCTCTCTCAACACTGCTTACTTCTCATGTAATCTATTAATAGAAAAGTTGCTCTTGATTAAGTCCAAACTTTCTTTTTATTAACAGTAAAGTTGCTTTTCATCCCTTCCAATCTATAAATGCAATCTTCATTTATAAAAACAAAGGTTCCGTTTTTAAAAACAAAGCTTGCATTTATAAAAATGAAGCTTTCATTTTAAGTTTGTAAATAACAAAAGAGAAGTTTACTATTAGACGAAAGGAAGTTTAGACTTAATCAAAAGAAACTTTATTGTTAATACTCAAGAAGAAGAGTAACTATCATCATTCAGTGGATATCATCCTAATAAAAAAGTCTCGTATATCAATGAGACAACTTATTCAGTTATCTTTATGATATACGAGACTCAAATGTTATAAATAAAATCCTATTTTACAGGATATTATTTTGCTAATTCATTAATCACATCCATTATCTTCTGACCGATTTCCTCGGCAGCTTCCATAGTAGAAGCTTCACTATACACACGGATGATCGGTTCTGTATTACTCTTACGCAAATGTACCCATTTGTCGGCAAAGTCAATTTTCACACCGTCGATATCGTTGATTTCTTCGTTCTTATAGATTTCCTTCACTTTGGCAAGGATAGCATCTACATCGATTTCCGGAGTCAAGTCTACACGGTTTTTAGCAATGAAGTAAGGAGGATAAGTAGCACGGAGCTCGCTAACCTTTTTTCCTTCGTGAGCCAGATGGCTAAGGAATAATGCGATGCCTACCAATGCATCACGTCCGTAGTGACTAGCAGGATAAATTACTCCACCATTTCCCTCACCGCCGATAACGGCATTGGTTGCTTTCATCTTCGTTACAACATTTACTTCGCCTACGGCAGAAGCGCTGTATTCCATTCCATACTTGCGAGTTACATCACGCAAAGCACGGGTAGAGCTCAAATTAGAAACAGTGTTACCGGGGGTATGTTTCAGTACATAGTCGGCAACAGTAACCAGTGTATATTCTTCACCGTACATTACGCCATTCTCGCAGATCATTGCCAGACGGTCAACATCGGGGTCTACAACAAAAGCTACATCGGCCTTTCCACCTTTCATTAAGTTCATGATGTCACCGAGGTTCTTTTCAAGCGGTTCGGGGTTGTGCTGGAAGTTTCCGGTAGGTTCACAGTAGAGTTTTTCTACATGTTTCACACCTAAACGTTCAAGAAGTTCGGGAAGAATGATACCGCCTACCGAGTTTACACAGTCAATAGCTACCCGGAAATCAGCTTTTTTGATAGCTTCTACATCTACCAGATCGAGAGCCAATACACTGTCGATATGTTTCTGATTATAAGTCAGGTCTTTGCGGTAAGAGCCCAAGTGATCTACGTCGGCATAGTCAAATTCTTCTGCTTCAGCAATACGAAGTACTTCGTTGCCTTCGGCTGCATTCAGAAATTCGCCATGTTCATTCAGCAATTTCAGTGCATTCCACTGCTTCGGGTTATGAGAAGCTGTCAGGATAATACCGCCACAGGCGCCTTCCATTGTCACAGCAAGTTCTGTGGTCGGAGTAGAAGCAAGATCAATATCTACTACATCCCAGCCCATTCCCATTAATGTGCCGACTACTACGTTTTTTACCATTTCACCTGAGATACGGGCGTCGCGTCCCACAACAATCTTGTTGCTCTTCGCTTTGCAGGTCTTACGAATTAACGTAGCATAAGCCGAGGTGAATTTTACAATGTCAAGCGGGTTCAGTCCTTCTCCCGCTCCTCCGCCGATGGTTCCGCGGATTCCAGAGATAGATTTGATTAGAGTCATAGGTTTTTAACTAAAAGATTTATCTAATGTTAGTGCTTTAGCTTTTTGCTTTCTCAAACTTCCAGATATCATAGAAATAAGGATTGACATATTGTTGTGCAGTTGTATGCCCCATCTTAGAAGGTACAATCAGGCGTACATGTGCATTATTACGCAAATAAGGTAAGGCAATCAACCATCCGGATGGAATTGCAGTTCCATAACCTTGATTAACCCATAATAAATCATATTCCAAACTACCGGATAAAACGATCCCATAAACAGTAGACGCGTTTTGTACATAACGGAATGTTAATGGAAACTTATAATAATCAGGAGCATCCATCCATTCTTCTAAAGGTACATTGAAGCAAGTAACCTCTCCTGTCATCATATCCTTTTCTACATAACGAGTACAAATGACATTATTATTAGCAAAAGTGTCTACCGCATTCTCAAATTCACTTTTATCTTCATCTTTCCCGCCACGATCTACGATCTGCATATATACGCCATTGGAAAAAGCAACATATTCGTCATATCCATCCCCAGCTTCTTTTGAAGCCGTAACAGTGTCTCGTTCGAACTCTTCCAGTGAAATGACACGAATATCATTATCTTTGATGAACTTATTCACCGCATTTTTCTCGTCTTCCAGCATTTCTGCATAAGTCTTCGAATTGTCGCATGCCTGGAACAGACTTCCGGCGGTTAACAAAGAGAGAAATAAAAATACAAGTTTCTTCATTATCTGTTATTTAGCTATATTCCGCACAAATGTATCTCAAAATCATTAAAAGTTGAAAGGGGGAAGTTGAAAGTTCGTATCTTTTAACCTTTCCATATTCACTTTTAACCTTCCATCTTTAGCTTTTTGCTGTTAGCAAAGGTTTATACTTCTCAAGCGCTTTCTCAAAGACCGCTTTTGCCTCTTCCATCGTTCCGAAAAACTCACCGCCCGAAGCGTTCAAATGTCCGCCACCGTTGAAAAATTCAGCGGCTAACTGATTACATGGAAAGGTTCCTACCGAACGAAGGGAGATTTTAATCATCGGCTTCTCTGTATCTTCCCGCAAGAAGCAGGAGAAACAACATTCTTGATGGAAAGGGGGATGTTTACGAAGCCTTCGCTATCACCTTTTATATAGTTAAACTTACTTTGCTCGGCTTTTGTCAATGTGATTAATGCCGAATTACAATCCGGATAAACAGTCATGTTCGACAATACATAGCCCATCAAACGCAAACGGCTCTCCGAATAGGTATTGTACACCTTACGGTAAATATCATCCTTATCGATTCCTTTGGAAAGCAGCTCGCTGATGATAAAATAAATTTCCCGGTTATTTGAATTATAAGTGAATCCTCCTGTATCTGTCATCATGCCTGTGTAGATACATTCTGCACCTTCCTTCGTGATATCACTGAAATATCCCATACGACAAATCAGCCGGAATATCAATTCGGAAGTAGAAGAAATCTTAGGATAGGACATTACAATCTTACAGAAATCTTCGGGATACAGGTGATGATCGATCATGATTTTACGTGCAGGAGATGCAGCCACAGCATCTGCCATATCGTCAATACGCTTCAATGCATTGAAGTCGAGACAACAGATTACGTCAGCTTCGGCTATCAACTTATCTGCAAAGTCTTTGTAACGGTCATACAGCAGGATATCCTTACTGCCCGGCATCCACCGCAGAAAATCGGGAAAAGCATTCGGCACAATTACGTTTACTGTTTTCTCTTGTGAATCTAAAAAATGATATAATCCCAGTGAAGAACCGATAGCATCGCCGTCAGGAGAAACATGAGATACAATTACTATTTTGTCAGCTCGTTCAAACCATTTGGTGAAATGATCTATTTTGGCTTGTTCAATTACTTTCGTCAACATACTCTTATACTTTATCAAGGTGCAAATGTACGATAAATCTTTGTACTTAGAGCAAAAAGCGGACAGAACCTTCGTCGGATAGCGAGATAAACCGCAGACCGGATTGCTTGCATTCGCTTTCAAGGAGGTGTCTGCGGTATTCCGAGAGAGATGCGTCCAATATGACGTAAGAGATAGAAAAGATTCGGGTGAGCTCTTCCAGATGTCCGTCATATCCTTTGCATAAGTAAAGATACTGAATATATAACGGAGAAACGGTGGTTTTGTTCCGCCAATGGTTATCATTTATTACACAAATATGACAGCCATGATAGGATATAATCTGCTGCTGACGATTAAGTTCCATATACCGGCAATCGGCAGTTATTTCTTTGGGAGGCAGAAGATGATGATGCTTCCAATAGTTAGCAGTCATGCGTTTCAGACGTTTTTCATTGGGGATAGTATCTACATAGTTTATCCAGGAACGTCCATCGCTCTCAATGCAATGTACTGCAGGGCAACCGCGCACGTTATAGAAGACCAGACTTGTCCGGGGACGATCTAGCCAATATAGCGTTGCATGATAAGTCCCCATCAACAAGATAGAAAAAAGACAGATTTGCAGATTCCGGTATCGGCGATTCATGAAATAATAGGTTAGCAGAGCGATGACAATATAGATACCTAGCACTTCTGACTGATAAAGCCAAATTCCATCTATAGAAGCGTAAGGAAGCTGTTCTACCCATCGGACAAAGAAATTAAGTCCTTCCAACAGCTTCTTAACACCTTCGGCCATTACGATCTGAAGGCACGAAAGAGGAGTCAGAAGAAGCATAATGACAGCAGCATACAGGATAATCGTAATGAAAGGAATAACAACCAAGTTCGTCAATAGAAAATGTACAGAGAACCGGGAAAAATAAAACATAACAAGCGGAGCCGTTCCTATTTGTGCAGCAACAGACACACTCATCAGTCCCCAAATATATTTTCCTATTCTACCTTTCACCGTAATCAGGTGATAGATTGGCTTTTGAATCAATAGGATAGAAGCAACAGCAAGGAAAGAGAGTTGAAAACCAACATCGAACAACCATGCAGGATTGCAGAATAACATCAACCACGCAGCTACCGCCAATGTATTTAAAGATAAAGGTTCACGACCAATCATATCCGCCATAGCTAAAATCGAAAACATACTGACCGAACGTACTACCGACGGAGAAAGCCCTGTAAAAAAAGCAAAAGCCCATAATAGGATAAGAAGAAGAACAGAACGTATAACTCTACCTATATTTCCTCTTCGGGCAATAGGTTTCAGTATGCAATGTATATAAAAGCCCGATATGCAAACCGGATAGAGCTAGAATATGACTTGCACCGGCCACCGAATAACTTTCACGAACCGAATCACTTAATTCCGTTTTGTCTCCTATGGTCAGTGCTGAAAGTACAGCCAGTTCATCGCCGGAAAACCCTAGTTTCTGATAAAGTGAAATCATCTTTCTTCGGCAAGAGCTGGCTATACTTTTGAGATCAAGGTTATTCATTCCGTCCTGTTTTGTCCATTTCCCGGATGCAACATATCCTGTTCCACTGATTCCTTTCCGCATCAGGAAGCGGGCATAATCAAATTCATCAAAGTTGCGATTGTTGAGAGGGGGAGAAATACGGGCAGAAATCAGCAGTTCATCTCCACTTTTCAACCGGGTGACGGCCGAATCTTGCTGTAGATAAAGGATTGCAGTACGTTCTATCGGATATGTGCCGGCAGTATCACGACGTTCCTTTAATAATGTCTGGCAGAGGTAGGTATGTTCTTTCGCTTGAGGTACATCCGTTATTAAAACCCGATACACTGTTTCTTCTTCCGGAAAAGAGTAGCCAGCGTGTTGTAATTGCCAAGTTATTCCAAGCCATCCTCCTATAAAACAAAGGATAGAGACTGCTAATCCAAAGCACCATCGCAATGAATGGTGTTTCAGGAAATAAAGAACAAACAATAAAGCAATACAAAGTCCAAAGGCTAGAACACTCCAAAAAGGTTCCCATGAACGGTCAAAAAAATGATCTCCACAAAAAACGCCTGTTATCCAAGGGATAATCAGGCGTATATAGGGATATCGATGGATGTAAAAAGTACTCAACAGATGAGTTACAGTTCGTGCAACTGACGAATCATCGCCTCCGGATCGGGTGCCGCAAAGACAGCATTACCAGCCACTAACGCATCGGCTCCCGCCTCAACCAAGCGGGCACCTGTTTCCAGATTCACCCCACCGTCTACTTCAATGAGCGCTTTCGAACCTGTCCGTTCAATCAGGGCACGCAGCTCACGAACTTTTTCTACTGAATGTTCGATAAACTTCTGTCCGCCAAATCCTGGATTCACGCTCATGACAAGCACCATATATACATCCCGGATAATATCTTGTAAAAGAGCTACAGGGGTGGCCGGATTGATAGTTACAGCAGGCTGCATCCCGGCTTCTCTGATTTGTTGAATCACCCGATGCAGATGCGGGCAAGCTTCATAATGTACATTCATCGTATGAGCGCCCAACGCTTTTACCTCCGGAATAAACTTTTCCGGATTCACAATCATCAAATGCACATCCAGCGGTTTCTGGCTTAACTTCGCCACATATTTCAGTACCGGAAAGCCAAATGAAATGTTCGGAACAAATACTCCGTCCATAATATCAATATGTACCCACTCCGCTTCACTGCGGTTTACCATTTCAATGTCCTTTGCCAAATATCCAAAATCGGCAGAAAGAATGGAAGGAGCGATAATCGGTTTCATAATTCTTTTATTTTAGGTTCTAGCCGTCTCTTATTCGGGACGTTTTATTCTATTTATAATCTAATGGCTTGCTCGTTTTATTCTGCTCATCCGATTAATTACTTCATCAGACAACCATCTTCCAGGTGATATCCACGAAGCAATTCATCTATTTTCAGACGTTTTTTACCGGGAAGCTGTAAAGAAAGAATAGATACAAATCCATCCGGTACAGCTACTTTCATGAATTTTTTTCCATCGGTCACAATTGTTCCTGTAGCTAATTGATGTGATTCATAAATCTTCTCGCTTTCAAATATCTTCACGACCACTGCTGCTCCTTCTTCAGAAGTAATCAGTTCACTCCAAGCAGCAGGATAAGGTGATAATCCACGGATAAAATCATATATCTTCTTCACCGGCTGATTCCAGTCAATCCGACAGGTTTCTTTAAAGATCTTCGGAGCAGGACGAAGTTCACCGACAACCGCCATTTCTTCTTGAGGAATCGGTTTTACCGTTCCATTCAATATAGCGTCTACCGTTTCAAGAACCAGTTTTCCTCCCAGTACCATCAACTTATCATGTACCACTTCCACATTATCCGTATCTGCAATAGGTACATGTACTTGCTGAATGACTTCTCCGGTGTCTATCTCGTGTTTCAAAAAGAAAGTAGTAATTCCTGTTTCCGTATCACCATTGATAACCGCCCAATTAATGGGCGCAGCTCCACGGTATTGAGGAAGCAAAGAAGCATGAAGATTGAACGTACCCAGTCGTGGCATATTCCATACCACTTCCGGCAACATACGAAAAGCAACTACAATCTGCAAGTCCGCCTTCCATTCACGCAATGCTTCTACAAAAACCTCATCTTTTAACCTTTCCGGTTGAAGTAACGGTAAATTTTGTTCAAGCGCATATTGCTTTACAGGAGAATACTGAATCTTATGTCCGCGTCCGGCAGGCTTATCGGGCATTGTAATCACACCCACTACATTATAACCGCCTTCTACTAATTGACGCAGGGCCTCTACCGCAAAATCGGGAGTCCCCATATATACTATTCTTAAATCTTCTTTTTTCATAATCGTCTTATAATCTGCATAGCAACCTGTTATCTGCATAAACCCGGCTCCGGCATCTTGCCGATTGTCAGTTAGTCTTCAGAGAAATGTACCAATACTTGCCGGTATGAATTAAATATCTTCGATTTAGAAACAAATCCCTGATATCGCCCTTCTTCATCCACTACCGGAAGATTCCAGGCTTTCGTATCATCAAACGTCTGCATCACCTGTTCCATTCCATCCGTATCAAATATCTTGGCAGGGGCAGATGTCATTAATTTATTAACAGTGAAACGGTGATAAAGTTCTTGCCGGAACATGATGTTACGAATGTCGTCAAGAAGTACAATACCTAACAATTCACCTGTTTTTTTATCTGTCACCGGGAAGACATTTCGATGGGAAGCAGCAATTGCTTTCACTAATTCGCCCAAATCCATTTCCGGATGTACGACAACGAAATCTTTCTCCACCACATTCTCCATCTTCATCAACGTCAACACGGCTTTATCCTTATGGTGTGTAAGCAACTGTCCCTTTTTAGCTAAACGCATCGAATAGATACTATGAGGTTCGAAAGCTATAATGGTCAGATATGAACTTACAGATACAATCATCAACGGAAGAAATAAATCATATCCCCCTGTCAATTCAGCGATCAGGAACACTCCTGTCAACGGAGCATGCATAACGCCACTCATCACTCCCGCCATCCCCATCAATGCAAAATTCTTTTCCGGCAAATAAGCGGAGAAAGCAAAGTCATTGCTAAAATGAGAAAAGACAAACCCGGCGATACATCCCAGATAAAGCGAAGGTGCAAAGATACCACCACAACCACCGCCACCATTCGTTGCACTGGAAGCAAAGACCTTCAGCAGAATAATCAGCATCAGATAAACCAGCAGCAAATTGCCATAACCATAAAACATAGAATTGTTCATGACCGTATCCCACTCTGCCGCAGACGTTCCATTCAGCAAAAGATTAATGGTATCATATCCTTCACCATAAAGAGGCGGGAAAAGGAAGATCAATATACTCAACATCACACCACCGAAAGCCAGTTTCTTATAAGGGTTGTTGAGTTTACCAAAGACACCTTCCACCGAATTCATGGCACGCGTAAAGTACAATGAAATCAGTCCGCAAAAAATTCCCAGTAAAATAACGAAAGGAATACGTTCCAGTTCGAATGCCTGATCTAAATGAAACTTAAACATAGCCTCCGTACCGGTGATTATATATGAAACGGTTGCCGCTGTCACGGCAGAAATCAGCAGGGGAAGTAAAGAGGACATGGTCAAGTCGATCATCAAGACTTCCAATGTAAATACCAATCCCGCAATCGGAGCTTTAAAAATGCCGGCAATCGCACCTGCCGCGCCACAGCCGACGAGCAACATCAGCGTGCGGTGCTCCATCTTGAATACACTCCCTAAATTGGAACCGATTGCCGAACCTGTCAGTACAATCGGCGCCTCTGCTCCAACCGATCCACCAAACCCGATGGTGATCGCACTGGCAATGGTAGAGGACCAGATATTATGTCGCTTGATACGTCCCTGTCTACGGGAAATAGCATATAGAATTTTGGTGACTCCATGACTGATGTCATCCTTAACAATGTTACGAACAAACCAACCTGCAAGAAAAATCCCGACTACCGGATATACCAAATACAGGTAGTTAGCTTCCGTTGCATTAAAATTATCAGTTAGGAAATTCTGTATCTGATGGATAAAGAATTTCAATATTAATGCGGCAAACGCTGTGAAAATTCCGACCAGGAAACTTAATATCAGAATAAATTGCTTCTCCTTTATATTCGCTTCCCGCCATTTGATGCAACGCTGTAATAAACTAAGTTTTTCTCCCTTCATTTATTCGCGAATTATCTTTATCACTCCACCTTTTTCCAACTTAATAATACTTGAGGGTCTCGGCCGGCTCATATCGTCCTGGCGAAAGCCAACGATATAATCTACCGCCGATTTGATTTCATCACTGATTTCGCTAAAATTAGCCGCACCCGGCTGCCCGCTGACATTAGCCGAAGTAGAAACGATTGCTTTACGGAACTGCTGACAGAGTCGTCTGGAAAAATCTTCATTCGTCACCCGAATCCCTACACTACCATCCTCGGCCAGCAAATTCGATGCTAAGTTACGTGCTCCGGAATAAATAATCGTCAACGGCTTGTCGGCAACTTCAATCAAATCCCATGCAACATCAGGCACATCCTGTACATAAAAATCTACTTTAACCGGAGAGTCTACCAAGACCAGCATAGCCTTGCTGTCAGCGCGCTTCTTAATCTCATACACGCGGCGTACAGCCTCTTCATTAGTCGCATCACAGCCTATACCCCATACGGTATCGGTGGGATAAAGGATCACTCCTCCTTCATTCATCACCTGACAGGCTTTTTTAATATCTTCTATCATTTCTTGATTAATTTCCGTTAAGAACAAGATGCAAAAATAACACTTTTATTCCATTTAGTGAAATCTAGCCCGACGTTTTTAAATTCCCCTTTCAAATCAGCTATTCGCACACAAGACAAGAGTTTAACTATCGAACAATGATATAGGTTGATCCCACAAGCCATACAAAAAGAAAGAACGATGTAATCCATTGTGAGAATCTACATCGTTCTATAAAAAACAGATCATTCAATAAGTCATACTAAATACTGTCAGTTTTTCCAACTGTTATCCAGGTTCGGATTTAAAATCACGTCTTCATAAGGATAAGGAACATACATCTTACTGTCATCCCAAGTTCCGGTGACTGCTACAGCTTCTTTCCTGAAAACATCGTGCGCCACCTCAATAGGCTTATTTAGCTTACGGGATTCAAAATGATCCTTATAACGGTACATTCTAAACATATCCCTGGCTCTGCTGGCGATTCCTCCCCAATAGTATCCCGCCATTTCCCAGCCATGTTCATCGTAAGCCGCTTCCGCCAGTTTATCAGGAGACATATCCGTCGTATATTTATCAGTCTCTTCACCATCTGCCCTGTTGCGTACCTCGTTTAGAACTTTGACCGCCTGATCATTGATCTCTCCCGCACGCCCTGTCGCTTCGGCATACCAGCAATATACTTGCGAAAGACGTAACAACTGGAATGTTTTCTCACCCGACGCATTGACTACGGTAGGATTTGTATAATCAAATTCTGTTCCACGCACCGCTCCTTCTGCAGTTTTCATAAAGACGGGGGCGACTACTTCACGAGAAGCAGGATCGGTATCATACCACCAATCATATAGTTTCCCGTCGCTAAGCATGATTTTAGGGAAATACGTAGCATCTTTACGAGGGCCTTCAGGAAAGTTCTTCCAAAATTTGATTTCCCCATTCGTATCTCCCCAACCGGCCTGTTTCATATCCTGAAGGAAATCAGTTAAAGGAGCGGCCTGCCCCATCGCATCCCTGTTATAGTAGATACCTAACAGCAGCTCCGTATTCTTATTATTGTACTCCCACGAATATACCTGACTATATTCCGGTAGCAGTTTATAATAATAAGTGCCATTATCTGCACCGTCTATCACTTCTTTGGCTTTAGCGGCAGCCAGTTTATAATATTCAACTCCTTTATTAAGCGGCCACCCCGCCATACACATATAAACATAAGCCATTGTTGCTTTCACAGCTCCTTCACTTACGGCAATATTCATTCCGTTTCTGGCATAAGGTTCTTTTGTATACATTGCGGGACAACCGGTTTCGGCTATTTTCAGGTCAGACAGGATCAGTTCGTACACTTCTTCCTCTGTCTTTAAGGGAGCATTATAATCTATTTCTTCTTTCAGCATAATGGGAACTCGTCCCCAAGTCGTCACCAGATAAAAATAAGAGTAGGCTCTCCAATAATGCGCCTGTGCAATAGCCACCTTAATATCCTCTTTCGACACCTCCGGCGTACGCTCCGCATTATTAATGATAAAATTAGCGGCCTTGATAACTTTGAAACGCTGTTCCCACATACTGGACAACCACGAGTTATTGTCTTTCACATCAAACTGATCATGCTCACGGAGAGGCTGCTTATTACTTGAAGGATGAGTGGAAATATCGTCTCCCACCAAGAAGTTCGTACCACAAAGGTTATTACTAGCCTGTGAACTTGCTATCACGGAATAGAGAGCCGTCAGTGAAGCATCCAAATCTTCCTTGTTGCTGAAATAGGTATCCGAAGGCAATTGTCCTTTCGGATCTTCTTCCAGGAAATCACTACACGAAGTCCAACACAAAGCTGCCAGAAGAGCAGGCAAAACTTTCATTATAAAGGTATATGTTATTTTCATACGGTTATTGTCTTAATAGGTGGTTTAAAATCTGATTTTAGCACCGAAAGTAATCGTCCGCGGAATCGGATAAGCGCCATAGTCCAGTCCGTCATAACTGGTATACACTTCGGGATCCATTCCTTTATAGCGGGTGATCGTAAAGAGATCCTGTGCGCTGACAGACAATTGTACACTTGCAAACTTTAATACACGGCGAGGAATGCGGTACGAGAGACTGATATTCTTCAACTTAATAAAAGAAGCATCTTCAAGCCAGAAATCTGAATTGGCATAACTCTTGTTATCGGTGTTAGTGAGACTCGGATAAAGGGCGTCAGCTTTGTTAGCAACATGATCCCAGCCTTTGAAGTAGGCATCGCGCAAGGTAATAAAACGAGAGACTCCAGTCATGGATGCCGCCATAAAACGGCTGATATTCAATCGGTCATATCCGGTGGCAGCATTGAAAAAGACATTCAGCGTCCAGTTTTTCCAAGTAACAGTGTTATTCCAACCTACTGTCCATTTGGGACTTGCCTGTCCTTTCACGACCAGATCATCGGAAGTTGGATTCGTTGTCAGACTACCATCTGCTTTCTGATAAAGATTGGCGCCTTTATCATCGAATCCTTTCCATTGATAAACATAGAAAGATCCCATAGGATAACCGGGCTTCATAATTTGCAGAGGACCTCCCAAATCGCTATAGTTAGCAGTGAGTACAAAGTCATCTCCTGCGAGGTCTGCTACTTCATTCTTCACATAAGAAGCATTCAGACTGGTTTCCCATGTCACGGCGCCCTTCATAGGGAAAGTAGTGAGAGACATTTCGACTCCTGTATTGTTAAGTTTCCCCTGATTAACCCAATAGGTACCACCTCCGTTATATTTGGGTACTTGTTTCTGAAAGAGCAGATCTTTCGTTTGCTTCTTAAACCAGTCCACTGTTATATTAAAACCTCCGAGACTCAAGTCCAATCCCAAATCATATTGATAAGTCTTTTCCCACGTAATGTCAGGTGTAGCAAACTGATTCCCCCAATATCCTGTAGAAGAAGTGGAAGTTCCCCAACCGTAAGAGGCACCCGACAACATACCCAGCGTACTATAAGCAGCAATATCCTGGTTTCCTGTAACTCCGAAACTGGCACGTAACTTCAATTGGTCAAGTACATGCTGATTACTCATGAAAGATTCCTGTGCAATATCCCAAGCTATAGCTGCGGAAGGGAAATATCCCCATTTGTTGTCTCCCTGGAATTTAGAAGAACCGTCGGCTCTCAATGCGGCAGTAATGAAATAGCGTTTTTTATAATCGTAATTAGCGCGTACGATACCGGAAGCCAAAGAGAATTCCGTATAAGAATTGCTCGCATCTCTTATAGCGGCATTGCCGAGATTCCAGTACCCTACACTTTCATTGTTCAGATTAGAACCAGTTCCTTTCAGTTGTGAATCCCACGAGCGGCTTATCTCCCATACTGCCATAGCGGTGAAACTATGATCGCCAAACTGCTTTTGCCAGGTCAGGTTGTTTGTGTTTTGCCAATAATTGTGCAGTGCACTGGTATTACTCGCACTATTGATGGCACCCGGTGAATCCAGTTTCGACCTGAAGGAATAAGAAGGACTATTGTCATAATCGTAACCTCCCTGAACGGAAAGCGTCAGTCCTTTCATGATCTTAAACAGCAATGTAAGGTTCGCATTTAAATTATAGCTATAGCTGTCACTATTGTTCACTACTATTTCACCATAAGGGTTGGAGCCGACCATGTTATATGGGTCTGTATTATACACACCGGTTTCGGGGTCTTTCAGTTCCATAGTAGGCGAAAAGTTAGTGACGTGTAACCAGTTAGCCCCACCTTCATTGTGTTTGTGAAGACTGGATGCGTTTAATTTTGCAGAGATTGTCAACCAGGGTTTCACTTCCGAGTCGATGTTTGCCCGAATCCCATAGCGTTTATAGTCGGACATGATCGTGATGGCTTCCTGATCAAGCACATTTCCCGAAATAAGGTATTTCACTTTTTCGTTTCCTCCGGATATGGCGAGCCGATAATCCTGGGTGATACCTGTACGAGTCAGAAGATCAGTCCAGTTGATTCCTTTCGTTCCATTTTTATAAGCCTCAAGGTCTTCGGCAGAGATAGTAGACGATCCGCGAATATCATTCAGTGCAGTTGCATATTCGTAAGCGTTCAGCAGGTCATACTGTTTTCTGACAGTCGAAAGCCCTACCGATGCATCGAACGTTACCTGTGCTTTTCCCTCACTACCCTGTTTGGTGGTTATCAGGATAACGCCATTCGAACCACGGGAACCGTAAATGGCAGTGGAGGAAGCGTCTTTCAATATTTCCATCGACTGAATATCAGAAGGGTTGATACCGTCCAAGCCACTGGAAGAAATGATACCATCAATCACATATAAAGGATCGCTGCTTTTATTAATAGAAGTAGTTCCACGAACGCGCACCTTCATACTTGCTCCGGGCATACCACTCGTAGCAGTGACTTCTACACCGGGAGTACGACCCTGGAGTATATTTTCAACCCGTTGTACTGGTTGATTTTTGTATTGTCTGTTGGATACACCGGACACAGCACCCGTAAGGTCACTCTTTTTGACAGTTCCGTATCCTACCACTACCACTTCATCCAATAACTGATTGTCTTCTTTCAACACAACACGAAGAAGAGATCTCTTTCTGACTTTCACTTCCTGCGTATGATAGCCGATGTAAGAGATCACTAAAATCGCTCCTTCCGGAGCTTCGAGAGTAAACCTACCATCCATATCACTAGTAGTTCCGGTGTCTTCACCTTTGATAATGACGGAAGCACCAATGATTGTCTCTCCCTGTTCGTCGTTAATCACTCCTTTGATTGCTTTCCAGCATCCCCGTCGGTAGTAGTATCCTTTGTCGTAACTTCTTATTATTTTCCGGGGCTTCCTGTGCTTCTGTCTTCTGTTCTTCAAGAGGAGGAGCCACCTGCGCGAATAATCCGAAAGGCAGAAACAGCATTAAAAGAATGCATAATAGCCATTTGTTTTTCATTATTACTTCCATTATTGTTCTAAAATTAGAATAGTTATTAGGATAGATTACCATCAATATTGGGCAATTTATGTGCCAAAAGCATAACAAAAGACTGATACAACGAGACTTTCCAAGTTTAATCAAAGAGATTATATCACTCATTTTCAAATACATAAGCAATTTACAATAAAGAAAAAAAGCATTAATAACCAGATTAAGTTTCAAGTACGATCCTGTGCAAAAATTCCACAGAAATGTGGACATATTCCACAAGATAATAAGTTAAGAATAATCCGTATTTAAAAGTTTCTTTCCATCCTTCTGATTGTTTCCACATATCAGAAGTCAGAATAAACGTTCCAAAACTCCAGTTTAAACGATTATTAACTAATTTCTCCCCCGTCTCCGAGAACAGAATCATCAGAAATATCTATCTTTGCCCCAATTTCAAGCAAGAAAGCAAAAGTGCTATTTTTGTGTCGAATTTAAAACGTTTAAGAGAAAACAATGGAAGAAATCGTATTTCATCACACATTACCTATCCAATTGCGATTCAATGATGTAGACAAATTTGGTCACGTCAACAACACGGTTTACTTCTCCTTTTACGACTTGGGAAAGACTGAATACTTCGGTTCAGTATGCCCGGGAGTAGATTGGGAAAAGATTGGCATTGTCGTTGTTCATATTGAAGCGAATTTCGTTAAGCAAATTTTCGCATCCGACCACATCGCTGTACAAACCGCCGTCTCTAAGATAGGTACCAAAAGCTTTCATCTGGTTCAACAAGTCATTGACACGAAAACCAATGAAGTGAAATGCGTTTGCAAATCCATCATGGTTACTTTCGATCTTGAAAGACATGAGTCCATGCCACTGACCAAAGAATGGATAGAAGCGATCTGCAAGTATGAAGGACGGGATTTGCAAAAAGCATAGATTGATTCCCCCCCCACCGATGAAGACACCCTCCGGCACCAATGAAAGCATCGAGCGGTACCGGGGAACAAATCTCCCACGAATAAGAAACAAAACAAGCAAAACCAATTCCTTAGAAAAAGTTTTATCCTGATTCATGTCCGCTATATAACAGAAATTGCCTATTTTTGCACCTTATTATTAAGGCATAAAATATCTAGTACAGAAAATGATAGCTGACAAAAGTATAAATTTAGATACCCTTCATAAAGTATTGTTTGATAATGAGAAGCTGGAACTCTCTGAAGAATGTATTCGAAAAGTAGAGGAAAGCTTCGATTTTCTGCAATCCTTTTCCAGCGATAAGATTATTTATGGTATCAATACGGGGTTCGGCCCAATGGCACAATACAGAATAGAAGATCAGTCATTGATCGACCTTCAGTATAATATCATCCGAAGCCATTCCACCGGTGCCGGCAAACCGCTTCCCGAACTTTATGTAAAAGCAGCTATGATTGCCCGTTTGTACACTTTTCTACAAGGGAAGTCAGGAGTGCATCTGGAACTGGTTTCTCTCCTCTGTGAATTTATCAACCGCGGAATTTATCCGTTCATACCCGAACACGGAAGTGTAGGTGCCAGCGGCGATCTCGTACAACTGGCCCATATCGCCCTGACGTTAATAGGGGAAGGGGAAGTTTTTTATCAGGGTAAATTGTGTAACGCAGCTACGGTGCTTCAGGAAAACGGCCTGAAACCTTTTTCCATGCGTATTCGTGAAGGTTTATCCGTTACAAACGGTACTTCTGTAATGACAGGCATCGGTATTGTCAATCTGATTTATGCAAAAAAACTACTCCGTTGGTCGGTGGCTGCCTCTGTAATGATGAATGAGATTGCCGCCTCTTATGATGATTTTATGGCACAGTCATTAAACGAGGCCAAGCATCATAAAGGTCAACAAGAGATAGCTGCTATGATGAGAGAATGGGTGGCAGGCAGTAAATGCGTGCTTCAAAGAGAGAACGAGCTATACAACCAGGTGCATAAAGAGAAAATCTTCGAACACAAAGTACAGCCCTATTATTCCTTGCGATGTGTTCCGCAAATACTCGGTCCTATTTACGATGAACTGGAGAATGCGGAAGAAGTATTAATAAACGAAATAAATTCCGCCTGTGACAATCCGATTGTCGATCCGGATACACAAAATATTTATCATGGCGGCAACTTCCACGGAGATTACATTTCTTTCGAAATGGACAAGTTGAAAATTGCCGTGACCAAGCTGACTATGCTTTGCGAAAGACAGATTAACTATCTGTTCCACGACCGTATCAATGGCATCCTGCCTCCGTTTGTAAATTTGGGAGTGCTTGGATTGAACTATGGTTTACAGGCTTCACAATTCACTGCAACCTCCACCACAGCGGAATGTCAGACATTATCAAATCCGATGTATGTACACAGTATCCCCAACAACAATGATAATCAGGATATTGTCAGCATGGGAACCAACTCGGCTCTATTAGCAAAAACAGTCATTGAGAATTCTTATCAGGTGATGGCTATCCAGTTTATGGGAATGGCACAAGCTATCGACTACCTGAAAATACAGGATCGCCTAAGTTCCAAAAGCAGGCAGGTTTATGAAGAAATACGCAGTTTCTTCCCTGTATTTACCAATGACACACCTAAATATAAAGAGATAGAAATGATGATAGACTATCTCAAAAAAGAAGATAAATAAAATGAAATATGCATTAGTAACCGGAGGAAGCCGAGGTATCGGCCGTGCTGTCAGTTGTAAACTGGCGGAAATGGGCTACTTTATACTGATAAATTATCAGAATAATGACGCAGAAGCGGAGAAAACGTTGCAGTTAGTACAGGAAAAAGGAAGTAATGGCGAGTTGATGAAGTTCGATGTGACCGACCCTGCCGCTATCACCCTTGCTTTGGGCAACTGGGCTTCCCAACACCCTGACGAATATATCGAGGTACTGATAAACAATGCAGGTATCCGCAAAGACAACCTGATGCTCTGGATGACAGGAGAAGAATGGAGCAAAGTGCTCGATATCAGCCTGAACGGATTCTTCAACGTGACACAGCCTTTATTGAAGAATATGCTGGTCAAACGTTATGGACGTATCGTAAATATCGTGTCATTGTCGGGCATTCAGGGAATGCCCGGCCAAGCCAATTACTCCGCAGCCAAAGGTGGCGTAATAGCTGCTACCAAAGCACTGGCACAGGAAGTTGCCAAGAAGAAAGTAACAGTCAATGCAGTAGCTCCGGGATTCATCCGTACGGATATGACGGAAGGAATTGATGAGAACGAATGGAAGAAACATATTCCCGCGGGACGTTTCGGCACTCCGGAAGAGGTTGCCGACCTGGTCGGTTTCCTGGCATCTCCAGCCTCATCCTACATCACAGGAGAAGTGATTTCCATCAACGGAGGACTATATACTTAAAATAAAAGCATAGAATAGACAAAATAATGAAAAGAGTTGTTATCACGGGAATGGGGATTTACTCTTGCATCGGCAAGAATCTGGATGAAGTAAAAGACTCACTATATAATGGGAAATCGGGAATTGGCATAGACCCAGTACGGAAAGAATTGGGTTATTTTTCTGCATTAACGGGGATATTGGAACGTCCCGACTTGAAGAAGTTGTTGGACCGCCGTAAACGTCTCTGTCTACCGGAGCAGGGAGAATATGCTTATCTCGCTACATTAGAAGCTTTCCGTAATGCCGGTATTAATGAGGATTTTCTCGAAGCCAATGAAGTGGGTATTTTGTATGGCAATGATAGTAGTGCCGCTCCTGTTATTAATGCAGTGGACATCATTCGTGAAAAGAAAAACACTGCACTGGTAGGTTCCGGTTCTATTTTCCAGTCGATGAATTCCACCGTGACAATGAACCTGTCAGTTATTTTCAAACTAAGAGGGGTCAACTTCACCATTGCCGGAGCCTGTGCAAGCGGTTCTCACGCTATTGGTATGGGTTACCTGCTTATAAAATCGGGATTACAGGATTGTATTCTTTGCGGTGGCGCACAAGAAGTCAATCCTTATGCAGTAGGAAGTTTCGACGGACTAAGCGCATTTTCCACCCAGGAAGCAGCCCCCGAGAAAGCCTCGAAACCTTTTGATAAACGACGTGACGGACTGATTCCGAGTGGAGGAGCCGCCAGTCTGGTATTAGAGAGTTATGAATCGGCTGTAAAAAGAGGAGCTCCCATTTTGGCCGAAGTCATCGGTTACGGTTTTTCATCCAATGGAGATCACATCTCCGTGCCTAATGTGGACGGTCCGAAACGTTCTCTTCAAATGGCTATCAAAGATGCAGGGATTGCACTCGAACAGATCAATTATATCAATGCACACGCCACTTCAACTCCGGTAGGTGACTTGAACGAAGCGAAAGCCATTGCGGAAGTATTTGAAGGGCATCACCCGTATGTGACCTCCACAAAGTCTATGACAGGACATGAAATGTGGATGGCCGGTGCCAGTGAAGTGATCTATTCCACCCTCATGATGAACAACGGTTTCATCGCTCCCAACCTCAATTTCGAGGAACCGGACGAGGCCTCTGCACAATTAAATATACCTACCCAACGGGTAAACCTGGAATTTGATACGTTCCTTTCCAACTCATTCGGATTCGGAGGAACCAATTCCACGCTAATCATACGTAAAATCAATCCATAATTTACTAAAGAAATCAGATATATGACAAATGAAGAAATCATCGAGAAGATAAGAACCACTCTGGCAGAAGAGTTTGAAGTAGACATCGACGTCATCCAGCCGGATGCACCGTTAATGGAAACTCTTGAACTGGACAGCCTGGACTTGGTCGATATGGTGGTACTGGTAGAAAAGAACTTCGGCTTCAACGTAACCGGACAAGATTTTGCGGGTATCAAAACCTTCCAGGACTTCTACGATCTCGTTATCACCCGTATGCAGGAAGCCAAGTAAATATGTCGACGTGGAAAGGCAAAACCCGGGGAGGAACATTCGGATACTTATTCTTTATTTACCTGATTAAGTATCTGGGCATTACTGCCACTTATATATTTCTAAGTCTGGTAGTATTGTACTTCGTACCGTTTGCTCCGAAAGCCACTAAAAGCACCTGGTTTTATGCCCGCCACATCCTGAAATACAACCGAATACGCTCTTTGGTTATGTTGCTGCGCAACTATTACCGATTAGGGCAAATCCTGATTGACAAGGTAGCCATTGGCAACGGAAAAGTCAGTCAATATCGGTTCGAATTCGAACAGTATCCGGAGTTTCTGCAATTACTGAACAGTGAACAGGGAGTGATTATGATTGGCGCCCATGTGGGAAACTGGGAAATAGGCGTTCCTTTCTTCGACGATTATGGAAAGAAAATCAATATCGTGATGTATGATGCCGAACATCGTAGAATCAAAGAGATATTGGAGAAAAATGGTCAGGATAAGGATTTTAAGATTATCCCCGTCAACGAAGATAACCTGACACACGTTTTCCGTATTACCGAGGCGTTAAACAAGAAAGAGTATGTATGCTTCCAGGGCGACCGTTATCTGAATAAAGAGAAACTGCTGACAGGAACACTCCTGGGACAGAAAGCTCCTTTCCCTGCCGGCCCTTTCCTGCTTGGTTCGCGAATGAAAGTTCCAGTGGTATTCTACTTTGCCATGAGAGAGCCGGGCAGAACCTACCGTTTTCATTTTATAAGGACGGAACCAGTCATACGAACCAAAGAAAAGAAAGCAGAGATCGCTCTGCTCGAACAATATACGGCCGCTTTGGACCAAATACTGAAACGCTATCCGGAACAATGGTTCAACTATTACTCATTCTGGAAAACCTGCCGGAAAGCAGTCAAGGATTGAAAAAAGATAAACAAAAAGATGCAACAGAATCAATATGACAAAGAACCGTTGACAGCGGTAGAGGCACAACGCTTGGCACAAGAAATAGCTTTCGGGCCCATCGTGTTTCAGGTATCACGCCTTATGCTCAAATTCGGTATTTTCCAGTTACTAGCCGACGAACGTGCAGGCATGACACAAGAAGAAATCAGCAAGGCTTGTGGCCTGTCTTCTTATGCAACACAAGTTTTGCTGGAAGCCTCATTAACGATCGGTACCGTATTGCGGCACGAAAACCTTTACCGCCTTGCCAAAGCCGGATGGTTCCTGCTCAATGACAGGATGGTACGTGTCAATATGGATTTCAACCACGATGTCAACTATCTGGGAATGTTCCATCTCGAAGAGGCTCTCACCAACGGACGTCCCGGAGGGCTGAAAGTATTCGGCGAATGGAGCACTATCTATGAAGGGCTGTCAAGCTTGCCCTCACAGGTACAAAAGAGCTGGTTCGGTTTCGATCATTATTACTCGGATTGCTCGTTTGACGAAGCTTTGGCAATTGTTTTCGCCCGTCATCCCAAGACTTTATTGGATGTGGGAGGTAATACCGGTCGATGGGCGACCAAATGCGTAAGCTATGACGATGCAGTGGAAGTAACTATTATGGACCTTCCGCAACAATTGGAGATGATGCGTCAACAAACTAAAGACCTACCCGGAGCAATGCGTATTCACGGGTATGGCGCCAATCTGCTCGATCCCGAAGTTCCTTTCCCGACAGGGTTCGATGCTATTTGGATGAGCCAGTTCCTCGATTGTTTCTCGGAAGAAGAAGTTACCAGCATATTGACCCGTGCAGCCCGTTCTATGAACCGAGAGAGCCGCCTGTATATTATGGAGACTTTCTGGAACCGACAGAAATTTGACACAGCCGCTTATTGCCTGACACAAATCAGTCTCTATTTTACAGCGATGGCAAACGGAAACAGCAAGATGTATCATTCGGACGATATGCAACGATGCATCGAAGCAGCAGGATTGGAAATCGAAGAGATACATGACCATTTAGGAATGGGACACAGCATCGTACAATGCAGATTGAAATGAACAGAGAAGCCGTCATACAAGGAGAAGGAATACTCAACCTGATTCCACAGCGTCCGCCAATCGTTATGGTGGACAGTTTCTTCGGATTTGAAGAAAACCGTTCATATTCCGGACTGACTGTCACTACCGACAATTTATTTTGTGAGGCAGGCAGACTGCAAGAGCCGGGAATTATTGAGCATATCGCACAATCAGCGGCTGCACGTATCGGGTTTATTTATACCCGGCAGGGTGAAAAAGTTCCGTTAGGTTTTATCGGTTCGGTAGACAAACTTAAAATCTACAATTTGCCGGAAGCCGGAATGAAATTATTTACAGAGATTACCGTTGTACAGGAGGTATTCGACATTACATTGATTTCTGCACAAGTGAAAGTGGAAGACAAGCTGATAGCTGAATGCAGGATGAAAATATTTATAAAAAAAGAATGAAACGGAAAACGAATCAACAGGTTGCAGCTTTGACTAACCGGACTACCTTCAGAGTGCGGTTCAGCGAAATAGACTCCATGCAGATTGTATGGCATGGTGAGTATGTGCGCTATTTTGAAGATGGAAGAGAAGCTTTTGGCAAACAGTATGGTTTGGATTATATGAGTATTTACCGGGAGGGATACATGGTTCCTATCGTGGATTTAACCTGTCAGTTCAAACAATCACTATCTTTTGGTGAAGAAGCGATTGTCGAAACGCGCTATATTGCCTGTGAAGCAGCCAAGATAAAATTTGAATACATTATCTACCGGGCTACCGACCAGAGTATAGTAGCCACCGGAAGCACCATACAAGTGTTCCTGAACCTGAATAAAGAATTGGAGCTTATGAATCCTCCGTTTTATCTGGAATGGAAAAAGAAATGGAATATCCTTTAAATATATACATCACAGCCCATACGCTGATTAGTTCGTTAGGTTTCGGCATCCCGGAAAACCTGGAGGCCATCCATAACTACCGAAGCGGAATCCGTATGCAAGAAGCCGGCCTAATTTCCGATCATCCCCTATTGGCGGGAATGATTGATTCTGTGGAATTGGAAAAACGGGCGAAGCTGATGCAGATTACGGATTATACCCGAATGGAGCAATTATTCATACTGGCTATCCAAGAGGTTATTTCTCAATCGGGAGCCGACTTGCGGGAGCCGGATTGTACCTTGTTATTATCTACCACTAAAGGAAATATAGATTTATTGAGTGAATTACCTGCTGACAGTCCGGTTTTTCTTTGGAAAATGGCGGAACGAATCGGAGATTTCTTTGGAGCGACAAATCAGGTAGAGGTCATCTCCAATGCCTGTATATCAGGAGTCTCGGCACTAATCGTCGCTAAGAGATGGATAGAATCAGGACGTTACAAACGAGTGATTGTGGCAGGTGGGGATATTCTTTCTCATTTCATTACCAGCGGCTTTCTATCGTTTCGATCTGTCAGCGCACACCTTTGCCGACCATACGATATACAACGGGATGGATTAAGTCTGGGCGAAGCCTGTGGAGCTGTTCTTTTAGAAACTCAAGGAAACGCGAATCATATTATTCTCTCCGGAGGAGCAATCAGCAATGACGCCAACCATATATCCGGTCCTTCCCGAACAGGGGACGGTTTAGCTCTAGCCATTAATCAGGCAATGGAAGAAGCCGGAGCACTCCCCGAAGACAGCTTTATCTGCATAGAGCAACTGAAAGAAGGAATATACTACGGAACTTTAGGATATGAGACACTGGGCGTTCCCATGCCCATCACCGTTTATGGTACCCATCAGCCGATGCCGATGAAATGTTGTATCAAAACCGCTTCCGGTTTCGGAGGCTGTAATGCCGCACTGGTATTATCTCTCCCAGATGCTCATTTGAAACAGAAAACCGATTCTCCGGCATTTTGCAAAGCTGTCGTGGAATCAGCCAATATAGTCACGATCAAACCGGGAGTGGTAGAAAACCAAGGAACAGCTATATTCAATTCTTCGGAGACTGACTTTGCGCCGTTTATCCGGGAAGCATACAAGCATCTGGGAGAAAACAATATGAAGTTCTACAAGATGGATAATCTTTGTAAGCTGGGATATGTAGCTGCCGGATATTTATTGAAAGATACCAACTACCAGCCGAAAGAGATTGGAATCATTCTAGCCAATGCATCTTCCTCTTTAGATACGGACTGCAAACATCAAGCTATCATCAATAAAGAAGGAGATAAAGCCGCCAGTCCTGCCGTGTTTGTCTACACTCTCCCCAATGTAGTATTGGGAGAAATCTGTATACGACACAAAATTCAGGGAGAAAATACATTCTTTGTCTGTCAGCAATCCGACACTGCTTCCTTAGAGGATTACGCAAGAATTGTGATGGCGAAAGGTAAGTTACGCACCTGTATCATAGGCTGGTGCGAACTACTGGACGGACATTATCAAGCAGAATTTAAACAACTTAATAATATATCAACGATTTATGGATAATTTAGATCAAACCAAAAGAGAACTGATGGACGAAGTGAAAGGGAAACTAATCGAAGAGTTGAACCTTGAAGAAATCACTCCGGAAGATATTGACAATGAAGCCCCTCTGTTTGGCGACGAAGGTCTTGGCCTCGACTCCATTGACGCACTCGAAATCATCCTGATTCTGGAACGCGAATACGGTATAAAGATAGAGAACCCCAGTGAAGGAAAACAAATCTTCTACTCGGTACGTACACTGGCAGACTACATCATTGCTAATCGCAAAGCTTAACCGATGAAGATATACGTCACCGGATTGGGAGTTGTTTCGGGCATCGGTATCGGAGTTTCCGAAAATATAGAAGCGTTGAGACAAAGAAAGCATGGCATCGGAAAAGTAACTCTTTTTCCGACTGCTCTCGATGTGCCCGTATCCGAAGTGAAACGTAGCAATGAGGAACTAAAGCAACTGATCTCTTTACCTCCGCAACGCACTGTATCACGTACGGCCTTGTTGGGAATGATAGCAGCCAAAGAAGCAATGAAAGATGCGGGACTCACACCACCATTACGTATCGGTTTTATTTCCGCCACTTCCGTTGGCGGCATGGATTTGAGCGAGCACTTCTATGAATCTTTCAAGAAAAACCCGGGACAGGGACGGTTACGGGAAGTAATTTCACACGACTGCGGAGCCAGTACAGAATTGATTGCTTCGTATTTGGGTATCAATGATTTTATAACCACCATCAGTACAGCCTGCTCGTCAGCAGCCAATGCCATCATGCTGGGAGCAAGAATGATTAAACACGGGCTACTGGATGCTGCTATCGTGGGAGGTACGGATGCACTTTGCCGGTTTACGCTCAATGGATTCAACTCCCTGATGATTTTGGACAAAACACATTGCCGTCCCTTTGACCGCTCACGTACCGGATTAAATCTGGGAGAAGGTGCCGGTTACTTAGTGCTTCAATCGGAAAGTTCACTCCAAAGAACTCCTTATTGCGAACTTAGCGGTTACGCCAATACGAATGAGGCTTATCATCAAACAGGAAGTTCTCCTGAAGGGGACGGTGCCTTTCTGTCAATGAGTGAAGCTATCGCTTCCAGTGGTATTTCCCTTGAAGAAATCGATTATATCAATGTACATGGAACAGGTACTCCCGGCAATGATGCGTCAGAAGGCATGGCGCTCCGAAGAATCTTTGGAGAACACGTTCCGCCATTTAGTTCGGTAAAAGCTTTTATCGGACATACCTTAGGAGCTTCCGAAGGAATTGAAGCTGTTTACTCCGTTCTTTCAATAGATAAAGGGCTGATTTATCCCAACCTGAACTTTACGGATGCGATGCCGGAAACAGGACTGATACCGGAAACCTCTTTTCAAGAAGGAATCCCCATCCGACATGTGTTATCCAACTCTTTCGGTTTCGGAGGAAACGATTCATCGCTCCTCTTTTCCGCAACGAATTTTCCAGCATAAACGCACCTTTAAGTATTTAAGCCTATGCAGCCAGTTTATATTCAACGCATCGCTTCCATTCATTCCGCCAAAGGATCGATTCACCAGGAAATAATCGCCCTTATCTTCAGGCTTGCGAACCCGATTATAAGGATATTATCACCAATGCGACCTTGCGCAGACGCATGAGCCGTATCGTAAAAATGGGGGTGGCTTGCGGATTGGAATGTATGGGTGAACTATCTCCTGAAAAGATACAAGGAATCATCACAGCAACAGGATTGGGCTGCTTGACAGATACGGAAAAATTCCTGAACAACCTATTGGATAATGAAGAGCGGATGCTGAATCCTACTCCTTTTATCCAGTCGACATTCAATACAATCGGTGCACAAATAGCTCTGATTCATCAAATACATGCCTACAACATGACTTATGTCCACCGTGGTCTTAGTTTTGAAAGTGCTTTATTGGACGCTATGATGAAAATAGGAGAAGGAAGCGAGAATATACTTGTGGGAGCCATCGATGAAATGACAGAAACCAGTTACACGATTCAGCAACGGCTGGGAGTGCTGAAAGGGATAGCAGCCGGAGAAGGTGCTCAATTCTTCCTGTTAAGTCGGGAAGCCGGAGAGCATCCGTTGGCTGAAATACAGGGAATCGAAACTTTCATAGGGAAACAGACTACAGAAGAAATCAGCTCCCGAATCATCCGTTTTTTGCAACGAAATGGTTTAGAATGTCAGGATATTCAGTGGTTGGTTACCGGGAAAAACAAGAAGCCACACAATCAAGATGACTCTCACGAGCAAACTGTTGACAATGGCAACTCTATTTATGAAGAGCTTGAAACAAACCTTTTCCCGGAAAGTGTTCATCTTAGTTTTAAGAATGAATGTGGTGAATATCCTACCGCAACATCGTATGCGGTATGGAAAGCAGTGAACGAATCGGCCAACGGCACTACCTCGACCCATATATTGATTTATAATCATCACCACTCCATCAATCATTCATTGATTCTAATCCGGAAAAGCGTATGATAATCGTTTGCCTCCTTCTTTGCTTGCTCTTGCTCCTGTCTTTTCTCGTTTATGCCTCTTATAGCATTCAATCGGGAATTTACCTCCGGTCATTTTGCAAAAAGCATACTGCGGAAAAGATTGTCGCCCTGACTTTTGATGACGGCCCCGACTCCCTACAGACTCCCAAAGTTCTGCAGGTACTAAAAGAATATCAGGTAACCGCCTGTTTCTTCTGTATCGGTCATAAGGTAAAAGGGAATGAAGCAATCTTGCAAAAAATGGTGGCAGAAGGTCATCTGATTGGAAATCATTCGCATACCCATTCCGGTTTATTCCCGCTATACGGGCTCTCCAAGATGAAAAAAGACTTGCAAACTTGTCAGTGTGAACTAGAACGAGTAACTTCGCAGCCGGTTACTTTGTTTCGTCCGCCATTCGGTGTCACTAATCCTACGATTGCGAAAGCTGTCCGACAGTTAGGATACACCTCAATAGGATGGAGCATCCGTACATTAGATACGCAACAGTCAGCTCCGGACAAAATACTTGCCAGGATTCGGAAACGTCTTAAACCGGGAGCCATCATTCTGTTGCACGACCGGATGCCCGGCAGCGACCAGTTAGTGAAACAAATACTGGATTTACTAAAAGAACAAGGATATACCGTTGTCCGTCCGGACAAACTATTGGCATAAAATAAAAATGTATGAGAACTTTATTACTATACTTATCGCTTTTCTTCTTGTCTATCGCCACCGTCCATGCACAGAGCATGAAAAAGATGGTGCAAAAGACCGAGTTTGAAAACCGCCTGGCAAAGGAGGCACAAACCGTGAAGTCCATCGAAAGCGATTTTACCCAAGTGAAATATCTCGATGTATTCGACGAAAAGGTTACTTCCAAAGGGAAGTTCTACTACCAAAAGAGCAATAAAATCTGTATGGAATACTTCCGCCCAATGGATTATCTCATCGTGATAAACGGGAGTAAGCTCAAAATCGTATCGGATGGCAAGAAAAGTATTATGAACCTAAGTTCGAACAAAATGATGGCACAGATGCAGGATATGCTAACTGCGTGTATGATAGGCGACCTGTCTAAGATGTCATCCAACTACCAGCTAGAATATTTTGAAGACGCACGATATTATTTGGTTAAAATAAAACCGACCAACAAAGCGGTACAAGCCTATATTGCCGGTATAGAAATCTATCTGGACAAGAAAGATATGTCGGTACACAAACTCCGTCTGTCCGAAACAGCCACAAACTATACAGAATACGAATTCTATAATAAAAAGTTCAACTCCCTGAAGAATGAGACGAAGTTTGCGATTCGTTAGTCTGATGGTTCTGCTGTTCTTATGGATACAGATCCAGACTTCCTGCTCTCCACGGATGAGCGGGGAAGGAAGTACTGTGCTCCCCGCTATCGAACTAACACAAGGAGAAAGCTCGCAAAAATACAATATCCAACTGGATTTCATGAAACATCACATGAGCGGTATGCTAATAGTACGCCGTATGCCTGATAACGAAATCCGGATCGTAGCGTCTACCTACTTCGGACTAAGCCTTTTCGATTTTTCTCTTCGCAACGATCAGTTTACTGTCAACAGTTGCATTGAACCCATGAAAAAGGAAAAGGTGCTGAAACTTCTGGAGATGGATTTCAGACGTCTGTTCTTAAGTGGGAAAGATATTCGTGTGAAAACGACTAAAGACAGTGCTACTGAAAAAAGAACCAGTGGAAAAGGCTTTGGAAAGTCAGTGGTCTACATCACTGGCAATACTCCGGGCGATCCCGCACAAATAAAAATCAAACATCCGTGGATTCGGTTAACGATCCGTCTGGACAAACTATCTAAAGAGATTTAATATATGCTACTTGATAACTTCTATACCATCCTTTCCTCCGAATCATCGGACTCAACGATCTGGACTATCCAAGTAAAGTTGAATCCCGGGCATCCTGTTTATCAGGGACATTTCCCCGGACATCCGGTAGTTCCGGGAGTTTGCCTGTTACAACTTATCAAGGAATGTGTAGAAGACATTCGCCAGCAAAAATTGCAAGTAACACAAGTGTCTTCCTGCAAGTTTCTTTCGGCTATCAATCCTATAGAAACACCGCACATTTCGGTGGCACTGACTTTTAAAGAGACAGAAGAAAGTACACTTCAGCTGCAAGCGGAAGGGACTGTAAAGAAGGATGCTGTAAAAAAGAGTACAGTGAAAGAGAGCACTGTAGAAGAAAATACCGTAAAGAACGAATGTTTCATCAAACTAAAAGCTGCACTTACCCCGACAGTATGAAGGAACAAATAAGTACAGCCTATTGGCACGAGAAGTTGAAACAATTAGGGATCATCGTTATCATCCCAAGTTACAACAATGGAAAGACACTGGCGGACGTCATAGAAAGTGTACGTTTCTACGCCCCCGATATCCTTGTTGTCAACGACGGTTCTACAGATGAAACTGCCGAAATACTTAGCCGGGAATCTAACTTACATACCATCACCCACCCTGTCAATCAAGGAAAAGGAGTAGCTTTGAGACATGGACTATCCTTTGCCAAAAAGCAAGGATTCCGGTATGCTATCACCATTGATTCTGACGGACAGCATTTCGCTTCGGATATCCCTGCATTGATCGAAGCCATAGAAAAAGAACCGGACACATTATTGGTAGGTGCCCGTAACCTCGCCTCGGACAATATGCCGGGAAAGAATACATTTGCCAATAAGTTTTCCAACTTCTGGTTTACCCTCGAAACAGGTATCAAACTGCAAGATACTCAATCCGGCTACCGCCTGTACCCCATCCAACGCATGAATGTGGACAAGTGGTATTACACCGCCAAATACGAATTTGAGCTGGAAGCACTTGTCTTTGCAGCCTGGGGAGGCATTACCGTTAAAAACATTCCGGTACATGTTTATTATCCGCCACAGGAAGAGCGAGTTTCTCATTTCCGACCGTTCCGCGATTTCACTCGTATCAGTATCCTGAACACAGTACTGGTGCTCGTCACTTTCCTTTGGATCATCCCCCGGAACTTCTTCCGTAAACTGACCTGGAAGAACTGCAAGCAGTTTTTCTCGGATCATGTCACCCACTCCCCCGAATCTAATCTGCGGATCACGGCTGCCATCACACTCGGCGTATTCATGGGGATCGTTCCGGTATGGGGATATCAAATGCTAATCACGTTATTTCTGGCACATTTGTTCAGACTGAATAAGGTCATAGCTATTGTAGCAGCCAATATCAGTATCCCTCCGATGATTCCATTTTTGCTGTACGGCAGTTACGTAACCGGTTGCAAAGTGCTGGGAGATCCTGTCAATCTGCATTTAAACGAACTTTCTTTTGAAAATGTAAAATCAGTCATAGAGCAATATTTAATAGGAAGTGTTATCTTTGCAGTCGGTTGCAGCATACTGGCAGGAACCATCGCGTTCATTCTGCTCACGGCGTGTAGGAAAAAAAAGATATGACCCAGTTTTTTATCGGACTATATGATTATTTCGAGAGGCACAAGATTCTGTTCTATTTGTCACTCATCAGTTGTGTCCTGTTAATGGGATTCTTTGCCCTGCAAGTAAGGTTCGAAGAGAACATCACACAATTTTTCCCCGACACTAAAGATTCCCAGAACACAATCAAAGTGTTCGACAATCTCAAGATTAAGGATAAGATTATCATTATGTTATCCTCGGCAGATACCTGCCACCGCGTAGAACCCGACTCCCTGATAGAAGCAGCCGGACAACTGCAACAAACCCTGACTGAAAAAGCCGGAGGAAAACTGATTAAAGGAATTTTCGCACAGGTAGACCAAAGCCTCATCCAAGGAGCCACAGACTTCGTTTATGAACATCTTCCGCTTTTCCTGACAGATACGGACTATCAACGCTTCGATTCCTTACTGACGGATAAAGGGATACAGGCTGTCATGCAAAAGAATTATACCAATCTCCTCTCTCCTGCCGGAATTGCATTAAGAAGCTATATTCTCCGGGACCCGCTCGGACTGGGAAGCGAAACCCTGAAACATTTGCAAGATTTCCAGTTGGAAGCCAACTACGAGATTTATGACGAACATATCTTCTCCAAAGACGGTTCCACCTTACTTATGTTCATTACCCCGGTATTCAGTACAGGCAGCACCGGAAAGAACGACGAACTGATAAAGATACTCGAAGAAGAGCTCAAGCACGTACAGGGAGAATCTCCTACCATTCGAGCTGAATATTTCGGCGGTCCCTCCGTGGGAGTCTACAACGCCCGTCAGATTAAGAAAGATACCATCCTGACTTCCTCTCTGGCACTGCTTATCATCATTGTATTTATCTCACTCGTTTTTAAACGAAAGAGATCGATACCGTTGATTATTACTCCGGTACTGTTCGGAGGATTATTCGCCCTGTTTCTCATTTTCTTTATCAAAGGAAGTATCTCCGCCATTGCAGTGGGAGCCGGTTCGGCAGTGATGGGCATTGCACTAAGCTATTCCATTCACATGCTGGCACACCAGAACCATGTTTCCACCGTTCAACAACTTATTAAAGAGATAGCCTATCCGCTTACGGTAGGTAGTTTCACCACCATCGGCGCATTTCTGGGATTGATATTCACCAGTTCCGATCTGTTACGCGACTTCGGATTGTTTGCCTCTCTGGCATTGGTGGGCACTACCCTCTTCTGCCTCATTTACCTGCCTCATTTTCTGAAAGGACAGGCAGACGTCAAACAGGGACGCATACTACGCATCATCGAGAAAATAAACGCTTATTCTTACGAAAAGAATAAATGGCTGGTAGGCGGCATCCTCCTCATTACAATTATCTGTTTGTTTACCTCACAAAAGGTCGGCTTCAACAACGACATGATGAGCCTCAATTATGAACCTCAACATCTCAAACAATCGGAAGAGAAATTAATGCAGCTCTTCGACAGCGACGAAAAGACAGTGCTTTTTGTCAGCGTAGGCAAAGACATGAATCAGGCTACCGAAACTTATGCAATAACCAATCAGAAGTTATCGACACTGAAGGATCAGGGACTGATTAAAGATTATGCTTCCGCCTCACAGTTTCTGATTTCTCCACAAGAGCAACAGCTACGCCTGAAAAGATGGAAAGACTACTGGACAGATGAAAAACAACAGCAAATCCGTAAACAACTGGAAACAGCTGCCACTGAATACCGTTTCCGTCCGGGAAGCTTCGATCCCTTTTATCAATGGCTAAACCAACCTTTCGGTGAATATCACTACACCGCACAAGAAGACGATTTATCCGGCAAGCTACTGAACGAATGGCAAACTTCTGCCGATTCCATCACCATGCTTATCAGCCAGATACGGATTAGCGACCAGAATAAGGAAACCGTGTATCAGAACTTCAGCAAAACCCAGGATGTAGTCATCTTCGACCGTTCCTACTTTGCCAATAAATGGGTATCTGCCATCAATGACGACTTTTACCTGATTCTGTATATCTCTTCTTTCCTGATATTCTTCGCATTATGGTTCTCATACGGACGTATCGAACTTACCTTGATGAGTTTTCTCCCGATGCTGGTCAGCTGGGTAATCATCTTGGGATTGATGGGAATTTTGGGGATTGAGTTCAATATTATCAACATCATCCTGTCCACCTTTATCTTTGGCATTGGAGATGACTTCAGTATCTTCATTATGGACGGGCTACAAAACAAATACCGTACAGGTCAGAAGGTGTTGAATTCCCATAAAACGGCTATCTTCTTCTCCGCCTTCACCACAGTGGTCGGTATGGGAGCACTTGTGTTTGCCAAACACCCGGCTTTGCAATCCATTTCCCTGATTTCCATTCTGGGTATGATAGCAGTAGTACTGGTGGCCTATACCATTCAGCCACTCATTTTCCGGTTCTTCATCGCAGGCCCCGCTTCCAAAGGATTACCGCCTTATACACTTATCGGATTGATACGGACCGTATTGCTCTTCCTGCTTTTCTTTATCGGCTGCATCGTCCTCCGTATATTGATTATTCTGCTTTATCCGGTGCCTGTGCGCAAAAGCAGCAAGCAGCGTTTGGTGTGCCGCCTGATACAAATCACCTGCAAAGGAATTCTGCTACTGGCCACCGCCGTCAAAAAAGAGCACATCAACAAAACCAACGAACGCTTTGAGCAGCCGGCAATTATTATTGCTAACCACCAGTCGTTCATCGATATTCTGGTATTGCTGTCTCTGTCGTCCAAAATCCTGATGGTGACTAACCACTGGGTATGGCATTCCCCTTTCTTTGGGGCAATCATCCGTTATGTTGATTTCTATTATATAGGCGAAGGATACGAGCAATACATGGAACGAATGCGGAAAAAAGTGAAGGAGGGCTACTCCATCGCCATTTTCCCGGAAGGCACACGTACCTATAACGGAAAGATGAAACGTTTCCACAAAGGAGCATTCTATCTGGCAGAAGCATTGAAACTGGATATTCTCCCGATCCTGCTTTACGGTAATAACAAAATCATTGCCAAAGCACAACCTTTCAATATCCGGAAAGGAATCATCTATACGGAAATACTTCCCCGTATACCATTAGACGAACTGTCTTTCGGAAATACTTACCAGGAGCGTACCAAACGCATATCCGCTTACATGAAAGAAGTTTATGCCCGTATCTGCCGTGAACAGAACACGACGAACAATCCTGCATTCTACGAAGCTCTTATCCAAAACTATATCTATAAAGGTCCCGTCATAGAATGGTATATCCGTATCAAAGTAAAAATGGAAAAGAATTACCGGCTATTCAACCGGTTGATTCCCGTCCAAGGGCAAATCACAGACATCGGTTGCGGCTTCGGCCCGTTATGCTATATGCTGTCTCTGCTTTCCGAGGACCGGGAAATCCTGGGTATTGATTACGATGAAGACAAGATAGGGCTGGCGCAGCACGGATGGTTACGCAACGAGCATCTCCAGTTCAAGCATGGCAATGCATTGGAATATCCTCTGCCGGAAAGTGATGTCTTTATCCTGAACGACATGCTTCACTATATGAGCTACGAACATCAACAAACCCTATTGTTGAAATGTGCCGGTCGCTTACGTTCACAAGGAATGATTATCATACGCGACGGAAATTCAGCCAACGCTTCCAAGCACCGGTTAACCCGGTTCACGGAATTGCTATCCACCCGTATTTTCAACTTCAACCGGACGACCGGAGAGCTGTATTTCACCACTGAAACCCAATTACGGGAAATAGCAGTCGCCTGTGGAATGGCTGTCGAAATCATTCCTAATGACAAATATACATCAAACACCATTTACATATTTAGAAAACCGAACTAGTATGAGCAAATATGACATCATCATTATCGGCAGCGGCCTTGGCGGACTGGAATGCGGAGCGATTCTTAGCAAAGAGGGATTCAACGTATGCGTAGTAGAAAAAAATGCGCAATTCGGCGGATGCTTCCAGACTTACCAACGAAAAGGGCATCTGTTGGATACGGGTATTCATTATGTAGGAAGCCTGGATGAGGGTCAAGTGATGAACCAGTATTTCCGCTATTTCGGTATCATGGACAAGCTGAAAATAAAACGCTTGGACGATGCTGCTTTTGATACGATCTACTATAAAGGAAAAACATACGATTATGCAATGGGATACCCGCAGTTTATTGAAACCATCTGCCGTTCCTTCCCGCATGAGAAAGAAAACTTGAAATGCTATGCCGAACAGCTTCAAGCTGTCGGAAACCTGATTAGCGTAGACCACCTGAAACAAGGCACACTCGCTTTGGAGGGTATGAAATACTTTTGTACCTCTGCCGCCCACCTGATTGCGGATATCACTCCGGACCCCGCCTTACGAAATGTACTGGCAGGTTCAGCTTTACTCTACGGAGGTTTGAAAGATGTCTCCACTTTCTACCAGCATGCCATGATTAATCACTCCTATATTGAAGGCGCCTACCGTTTTGTAGACGGAAGTATGCAAGTCAGTCTGGAGCTAATCAATGTAATCCGGGCAAATGGAGGGACCGTGCTCAATAACAGTGAAGTCACCCGCATCATCGTTGAAAACGAAAAGGTACAAGGGGTTATCATCAACGGGGAAGAGCGACTGGAAAGCGACTTCGTCATCTCCAATATGCATCCCCAACGGACATTGGAGATACTGGATAAAAACCGTAGCATCAAGAATGCCTATATTTCCCGCATCCGTTCGTTGGAAAACACCTACGGCATCTTTACGCTCTACCTGATAATGAAGAAAAGAAGCACTCCCTATCAGAACCGCAACCTGTATCTGCATGCGAACAATAAAGTGTGGTATGACAAACTGCTCTATCCGGGACGGACCACCAACTGTATGATTTCCATGCAAGCGTCTTCCGAGGACAGTCAATATGCCAGTGTCATTTCCATCCTGACACCGATGTATATAGATGAACTGTCCGCCTGGAAGGACACGACTCCCGAACATCGGGGAGAAGACTATCAATCCTTCAAAAAGGAGAAAGCAAAACAGATTCTCCGCTTCATCCGGGGACATGGCATTGATCTTTCAGAAAACATAGAAGAGATGTATGCCACTACTCCATTAAGCTATCGGGACTATACAGGAACAGTGGATGGTTCCGCGTATGGGATCATCAAAGATTATAAATGTCCGCAAATTGGTTTCGTATCTACAAGAAGCCGCTTGGGAAATCTCTTTCTCACCGGTCAAAACCTGAATGTGCATGGTGCATTAGGGGTAACACTAACTGCCATGCTGACTTGTGCGGAGTTTGTAGGACAAGAATATCTGGCTAAAAAAGTAGGAAATGCATAGAATAGTCAAAAAGACACTCCAATACACGGGCTTCCTTTTCCTGTCGCTCATCGTTCTATTGATAGCCGGAATCAGCTATCTCTACTTTTCTGCAGATATGCAAACGCCCAAACATGAGCAAAGCATGACCACAGACAAAGTGATTGATATAGACAGTCTCCACCTCCGGTATTATGGAGATAACTTTCTCCGGCACAGCGACAGCGGCTTATGGGAATTATTTGTGAAAGGGGATGCTTTCCAGAGAGGAGAAGCTATCGGGAAACTGTCTTCCGACCTGCTCCACTATCAAGAGAAAGTGTTCGTGGATCAGATTCGTGAGATTGTTCCTTCAGACAGTTATCTGAAATTCCTCCGGTTCTTCATTGTATTATTCAACCGTAATCTGGGTGAGAACGTCCTCGAAGAATACCGCGACGAGATCTACGGAATCTCGCTATCATGTACGCATGAATACGACTTCATCGGCACTCCTTACGAACGCCAGTTGAATTACCATTCGGCACACGACCTGGGACATGCCATGCAAGATTATATGTTAGTGGGATGCAGTTCGTTCGCCACTTGGGGAACACAAAGTGCAGATTCATCCCTGCTGATTGGACGTAACTTCGATTTCTACGTTGGAGATGCCTTCGCAGAGAACAAGCAGGTGGCTTTTTATGTACCGGAGCAAGGATACAGGTTTGCTTCTGTGGGATGGCCGGGTATGATAGGAGTGTTATCCGGCATGAACGAGACAGGTCTTACCGTGACAATTAATGCTGCCAAATCTGCTGTCCCGACAGGTTCCGCCACCCCCATTTCCATCCTGACCAGAGAGATTCTGCAATATGCAGCCACTATTGATGAAGCCTTTGCCATCGCCAAAAAACGGGAAACATTCGTCTCCGAATCCATATTGATAGGTTCTGCCAAAGATGGCAAAGCCGCGATTATCGAGAAATCTCCGGAGAAAACTGTGCTTTTCACCGGAAAAGAAGCCAATCGGCTCATCTGCACCAACCATTACCAATCGGAAGAATTCAGCAAGGACGAACGAAACATGGAAAATATCCGCACTTCCGACAGCCCATACCGTTTTGCACGATTAACGGAACTCATTAATGAGGATCTTCCGATCGATGTCTCCAAAGCCGCCTCTATCCTGCGTGACCACAAAGGCCTGCAAAACACAGACCTGGGACTGGCCAACGAAATGGCCATCAATCAGTTTATTGCCCATCATTCCGTCATCTTCCAACCGGAGAAACGGCTGATGTGGGTATCGACCTCTCCCTGGCAATGTGGGAAATACGTAACCTATGACCTGAATAAGATATTCAAAGACACGATTGATTGGCAACACGAAATATACAGTTCCGACCTGACCATTCCGGAAGATAAATTCATCGACACACCGGAGTTCCAGCATCTTCTCACGTATAAGAAACTGACTCCGCTTTTATTGAAGAAAATCAGAAAAAAGGAACAGATAGAGGAATCTGTTTTAAAAACATACCAAGCCTCCAATCCTTCCCTATACTATGTATATGAAGTAATAGGAGATTACTACGAGGCCATGCAGCAATCTAAACAGGCCATTGCATACTGGCAACAGGCATTGAAGAAATCCATTCCCAAGTTGCAAGAGAAAGAACGTATCCAACAGAAAATTCAAAAACAATCCAAAGATGGAAAAGAATCCTGAAATTCAGTTCCGCTCACCGGAAGATATCAAAAGCTATCAGGAAGAACAGTTAGCCAAAGTGTTAGCCTACCTGCAAGCACATTCCAAGTTCTATCAACAGATGTTTGCCGAACATCACATTGATATCAATCAAATAAAGACGATTGAAGACTTGCAACAGATCCCCGTCACTACCAAGACGGACCTGCAACTCCATAACGATGATTTCATCTGCGTAGACAAAGAGGAAATTATCGACTATGTGACGACTTCGGGCACATTGGGAGATCCGGTCACTTTCGTTCTCACCTCTGAAGACCTGGACCGTCTTTCTTACAACGAATACTTATCTTTCACCACCACCGGATGCACCAAGCAAGATATTCTTCAATTGATGACTACCATCGACCGCCGTTTCATGGCAGGCTTGGCATATTATATGGGAGCCCGCGAACTGGGTATGGGAGTGATCCGTGTAGGCAACGGCATCCCGGAACTGCAATGGGACACGATTCGACGGATACATCCGACTTGTGGAATGGTAGTCCCCTCTTTCCTTATCAAACTGATAGAGTTTGCCGAAAAGAACCATATCGACCATAATACCTGTTCCATGCAGAAGTGCATCTGCATCGGAGAAGCATTGCGCAATCAGGAATTCCAGTTGAATACGCTCGGACAGAAGATACACGATAAATGGCCTGCCTTGCAGTTGTATTCCACTTATGCCTCCACCGAAATGCAGTCGTCCTTTACCGAGTGTAATGAATTCCACGGAGGACATTTGCAACCGGAACTTATCATTGTAGAGTTTCTGGATGATAATAATCGTCCTGTGGAAGAGGGAGAAGCAGGGGAAGTGACGATCACGACGCTCGGAGTCAAAGGTATGCCGTTGCTCCGTTTCAAAACAGGCGATATTTGCTACCACCACACCGATCCCTGTGGTTGCGGGAGAAATACCATCCGCCTAAGCTCCATCCTCGGCCGGAAAGGACAAATGATTAAATACAAAGGAACGACGTTGTATCCGCCTGCATTATTCGACATTCTGGATAATATACCTTCGGTAAAAAACTATATCATTGAAGTTTATACCAATGAATTGGGAACGGATGAGATTCTGATTCGTATCGGAAGCGAGAACCGTAGCGAAGCCTTTGCCAAAGAGATTAAAGATCTGTTCCGTTCGAAAGTCAGAGTGGCGCCAAGCATCAATTTTGAATCGGCAGAGTACATTGCCAAGATACAAATGCCTCCAATGAGTCGAAAAACGATAAAATTCATTGATTTACGATAATTATTTTCTACTTTTGGAAGTTAGTAACCAACTATATCACTTTAACATTAACGTATATGAAAAAACTTATTCTATTCTTATTCTTGAGCACGAGCCTGTTCTGTTTCGGACAAGGCAAGAGTGCATTGAAAGACATTCAGTCTATTAAGTTCTATGGGGTAGACTACTCCCAAGTAAAAATTTTCGGTGCAGATGAATCACCGGCACAATTCAAAGATGCTTTCAGACGTATCAATGAACTGTTCATCACAGAAGCTAAGAAGTATAACGTAGGAAAACAATTGAAAAAAGAAGTGACAGAGATTTCACTGGATGCCGTTAATCAGGTGAACGAAAACATCGACCTGACCGAGCTAATGACTGCTAAAAGAGAATATACTCTTAGTAAAGAGCAAATCAAAGCAGCCATCAACGCATTGCCTATCCAGAAAACACCCGGAGTAGGTATGGTGTTTATCGCACAGTTCCTGGACAAATCAAACAATAGAGGAACGTATGAAGTCGTATTCTTCAATACCGAAACAAAGGAAATCATTGAAGAATGGATTACCGACGGCAAGGCACGTGGTTTCGGATTGCGCAACTATTGGGCAGGCTCTATCTATAGCGCACTCAAGAAACTATAAACAATAAAAATACAAGTATGAGAAAACTACTATTAGTACTGACCTTATTATTAAGTATCAGTACGTATGTCGCAGCACAGAATTACACAGAAGTAGTGTATTTAAAGAATGGCAGCATTATTAAAGGAGTAATCATTGAACAAGTGCCCAATGTCTCTTTAAAAATCAAAACAGGTGATGGCAGCCTCATCATCTGTCAGATGAGTGATGTGACTAAAATCACAAAAGAAGAGCGGTACACAAGAGATTATCGTAAGGATACCAACGACCGCAAAGCCGCAAGAAATACATTAAAAGGCTATAAGGGTTTCGTAGACTTTGCATATATTGGCGATGTGAGCGACTACAATGCCTCTAAAATTGAATTATCAACCACACATGGTTATCAATTCAACAATTATTTCTTTGTAGGTGGTGGCGTTGCTTTCAACTACTATACCGATGCAGATCTTTATGCAGCCCCCATCTATGCTAACTTCAGAGCTAACTTCATCAACAAAAAAGTGACTCCGTTCGCCGACGTAAAAGCCGGATATGCTGTAGGAGACATAGAAGGAGCGTATGCTTCAATAGGAGTAGGAGTACGTTTTTCTTTAAAAGGGAAAAAGGCCTTGAATTTAGCTTTGATGTATAACTTCCAAGATTATGACACCACAACGGATTATAGTTACAGCTATGGAGGGCATTATTATCATAACAGTTGGAATGATACATGGGAGTTACATGGAGTAGGAGCTAGATTCGGATTTGAATTCTAAGCCTGTTTGCAATACAGATAAATTTCTTACCCTACTATTGCTTTTCACTAATTAATTTTGTATCTTTAGTAATTTTCATCCTTTTGAGGATAGCTAGTCACCTTATAGAATGATAAATGTCACCCTATAAGGTGACATTCGTCTTTTTATAAAGTGCCCATTGTCCCGTTACAACAGGGCAACCACCCGACTGCATAAAAAGTCACTAGTTTCTGCACTGAAAAGTCTTAATCTATGCACTGAAAGACCTTAAATACAATGAAGAATAATGGAAACGTTATTGATGCGTTATATAAAGAATATTAGGAACTTTCCGTTCTCCGGCATGGTCAAACCGCCCATTGTCACAAGGATAATTAACGACTCCATTATCTGATGCACCGGACAACCAAAGAGTAGTAGATCCACCTCCATCCAAATTTAATGCATCCTCACCCCCTAAAACCCGGATCAGATGTGCCAATTCCGGGATATTCACTCCTCCTGCTTGTTCAGGAAAACGCCCGTCTACCGTTATCAACAGTATTTTTCCATCCTTAGTAGTAGCAACAGCACTACGAGGGTGCTTCGTCCGGATAAAATTCGGTTCACACGAGTTCCAATCACAAACCTGTCCGTCTTTCAACATTAACGGACCGGAAGCTAGTATCGTACCTGCTTTGCCTTTATAATTCTTTTCTATCTGTTTGTTCCAAGGAATTAATTTCATTCCCCTTTTGCGCACACTAATGGCTCCTGTGACACGCTGTTTAAACTCACTCTGCAGCGTTGTATCAATAACTTGGCGATCCGTCTTCAGGAAACAGACCGAGTTTCCCCGTTTCATGTCAAAATAGGAGCCATTAATGGCTGCAATGGCGTTATATTCAGAAGCAATCTTACTTGTTTCTTTCATTTTATCCGAAACGGCAACATCAACTTTCAAGCCTGCACCGGGATCAACTTCTATCAGACTAACAGACTGGGGTCCCTGATACAATCGGGGGATAGAAGCATACTTATAAATGAGTCCTTTTTGAGGACTTTCCACCTTCCATTGGGCAGATACGATTGCCAAAGAATCGGATGCGGTTTGCCCTTTCAATGTTCCGATAGAACATAAAATCAAGATAGCAATTAACAAGTTTCTTTTTATCATAGATAGAGAAATGAATCATTTAGGCCGCTAAAGCTAGTTAATAATCGCCATTCATCCAAAAATCCCTGTAACTTTCCGCTCGCTCCATTTTCTCTACCTCCCTTTTTTACTATCCAGATAATCCATATCTTCTGACTGCATCTAATTCAGAGTGAGCAACAGAGCTTTAAGTCAACTTTTAATAGCTTCTTATTTTTGATATTGCAGAGTTTTTCCTATCTTTGTTTTCGGAAGGTAATACAAATGAAGAAAGGAGAACCATGATGTCTCGCATAGAGAAAAACAAATTGAATTTTACTGTAGCTTTAATCGCAGAGTTCGCAGCGACTTATCAAATCAAGCAAAAACAGGCATTCAACTATTTGAATCGTTTTAAAGGCCTTGTTTTTTTACAAAAACACTATGAAGTAATGCACACACAATCTTTCGAAGATTCTATTGAAGCTTTATCAATGGTATGCCGTAGAAATGGAGGACAACTGTAATGAAGCTATACCATGGTTCAAATATGGAAATAGACAAGCCGGACCTATCTCGTTCAAAGCCCTTCAAAGACTTTGGCCAAGGATTTTATCTTTCTCCCGGTTATGAACAGGCACATGCCTTAGCCAAACAAAAAACCGATCAATTACAATCCGGAGAGCCATGTGTGACCATCTTCGAACTGGAAGATCAAATAATAAAGACTTCAGATCTGCAAATAAAAATATTCGATGATTACTGTGAAGAATGGGCACAGTTCGTTTTACTCAACCGCGACCGTAGCCATACACATCCTGCACACACTTACGATATAGTCATTGGTCCTATTGCCGACGACGGAGTAACCTATCAGTTACGTCGTTACAGCATGGGAGACATTTCAATGAGCAGATTGATTGAAGAACTAAAATATGCCAACGGGTTGACCATACAATATTACTTCGGCACTGAACATGCCCTTTCATACCTAAAGAAACTATGAAGCTGACGAATACACAAATAGAATGTATGATTGAAGATTTAAGTAGTGAAATCATACGGATACTCATGGAGGAATGGCAGTATAATATGACGCAAGCAATGGAAATCTACTACAATTCCGACACCTTTGAGCGTTTGAGTGATCCGACTACGGGACTTTATTACCAAAGTGCCGGTTACGTGTACGACTTTCTAAAAAAAGAACTGACCACAGGACAAGTTAGTTAGAATAGAGTTTCACACTTGCTTGTCAGCATCCCATATCTTTCACAAGTAAAAAAGCTACCTTTATCAAACCTCTGTTTTCTACAGCCTTGAAATATTTTCGTCTTATCTACTATACACTTCCGCTTTTTTTCGTACTTTTACCCCTTGTTGGAAAGAAGTGCCTTTTCAACCCTTGAGAACAGAAAAAGAAAAAACAATATATAAAATGAATCACAAATGGAATTATCGACCCATTACACCCGAACAGGCAGAGACAAGCCAGACATTGGCCCAGGAACTAGGGATTAGCCCGATACTTGGACAACTTTTGGTGCAGCGGGGAATTACAAAGGCAGCAGATGCCAAGAAGTTTTTCCGCCCGCAATTGCCCGACCTGCATGATCCGTTCCTGATGAAGGATATGGATATTGCAGTAGAACGTCTGAACAGGGCGATGGGAAAGAAAGAACGTATTCTAATTTATGGAGATTATGACGTAGACGGTACTACTGCCGTAGCATTGGTCTACAAGTTTATTCAACAGTTCTATTCGAACCTTGATTATTACATACCCGACCGATACAATGAAGGGTATGGCATTTCTAAAAAAGGAGTGGACTACGCCGCAGAAACCGGTGTAGGACTGATTATTGTACTCGATTGTGGAATTAAAGCAGTAGAAGAAATCACTTATGCCAAAGAGAAAGGGATTGATTTCATCATCTGCGATCATCATGTACCGGATGATGTGCTTCCGCCTGCCGTAGCTATTCTGAACGCCAAACGCCTGGACAATACGTACCCGTACACTCACCTTTCTGGTTGTGGAGTCGGTTTCAAGTTTATGCAGGCATTCGCTATCAGTAACGGTATCGAGTTCCACCACCTGATTCCTTTGCTGGATATTGTAGCTGTGAGTATTGCATCGGACATCGTTCCGATTATGGGTGAAAACCGTATCCTCGCCTACCACGGTCTGAAGCAACTGAACAGTAACCCGAGCATTGGTATGAAGGCTATTATCGACGTATGCGGACTTTCTGAAAAGGAAATCACCGTCAGTGATATTGTGTTTAAAATCGGACCGCGCATCAATGCATCAGGACGTATTCAAAACGGAAAAGAAGCCGTAGACCTGCTGACGGAAAAAGATTTCTCGATAGCGCTTGAGAAAGCCGGACAAATCAACCAGTACAACGAAACCCGGAAAGACCTCGACAAGAGTATGACGGAAGAGGCAAACAACATCGTTGCCAATCTGGAAGGATTAGCCGATCGCCGCTCCATCGTGCTCTACAACGAAGAATGGCACAAAGGAGTGATTGGTATCGTAGCTTCCCGTCTGACAGAAGTGTACTACCGCCCTGCCGTGGTACTGACCCGGACGGATGATATGGCAACAGGTTCCGCACGTTCAGTTTCCGGCTTCGACGTATATAAAGCAATCGAGCATTGCCGCGACCTGCTGGAAAACTTCGGGGGACATACATACGCCGCCGGACTGTCGATGAAAGTGGAAAACGTGAATGCCTTTACCAAACGATTCGAAGAATACGTTTCACAGCATATCTTACCGGAACAAACCAGTGCCGTTATCGAGATTGATGCTGAAATAGATTTCAGGGATATTTCATCCAAGTTCTTCAGCGACCTGAAAAAGTTTAATCCTTTCGGTCCTGATAACACGAAACCTATTTTCTGCACTCATCATGTTTATGATTACGGAACAAGTAAAGTGGTGGGACGCGATCAGGAACATATCAAACTCGAACTGGTCGATAATAAATCGAATAATGTAATGAACGGTATTGCGTTCGGACAGAGTTCGCACGTGCGCTATATCAAAACGAAACGTTCGTTCGACATCTGTTACACCATTGAAGAAAACACGCACAAGCGTGGTGAAGTACAACTTCAAATCGAGGATATAAAGCCGATTGAATAAGTATCAGGAGATATTAAAGCAATATTGGGGATATGACTCCTTCCGCGACTTGCAGGAGGAGATCATCACCAGTATCGGCGAAGGCAAAGATACACTGGGACTTATGCCGACCGGAGGCGGTAAGTCCATCACTTTTCAAGTGCCTGCTCTCGCCCAGGAAGGGATTTGCATTGTCATTACTCCTCTCATCGCCCTGATGAAAGATCAGGTGCAAAACCTGCGTAAACGCGGCATCAAGGCGCTTGCCATCTATTCAGGCATGACACGGCAGGAGATTCTCACTGCTCTTGAGAATTGCATCTTCGGTAATTATAAATTCCTCTATATTTCTCCGGAACGTCTGGACACGGACATATTCCGTACCAAACTGCGATCAATGAAAGTCTCCATGATTACGGTCGACGAAAGTCACTGTATCTCACAATGGGGATATGACTTCCGTCCTGCTTACCTGAAAATTGCCGAAATACGGACATTGCTACCGGGAATTCCGGTACTGGCACTTACGGCGACCGCCACTCCGGAAGTAGTGAAGGATATTCAAGCTCGCCTGGATTTCCGTGAAGAGAATGTTTTCCGCATGAGCTTCGAACGGAAAAACCTGGCGTATATCGTCCGGCAAACGGATAACAAAACTCAAGAGCTGTTGCATATCTTACGAAAGATACCCGGCAGCGCCATTATCTATGTCCGCAACAGACGACGCACCAAAGAAATCACCGAGTTACTGGTAAACGAAGATATTACCGCCGACTTCTATCACGCCGGACTGGATAATGCCGTAAAAGACCTCAGACAAAAACGCTGGCAAAGCGGAGAAGTTCGTGTAATGGTAGCTACAAACGCCTTTGGAATGGGGATTGATAAACCCGACGTGCGTATCGTATTGCATCTCGATCTCCCCGACTCTCTCGAAGCTTATTTCCAGGAGGCCGGTCGTGCAGGAAGGGATGGTGAAAAAGCGTATGCTGTAATCTTATACACCAAAACGGACAGAACGACGCTGCACAGGCGCGTTGTGGATACTTTCCCCGACAAGGAGTATATTCTCAATGTCTACGAACATTTGCAGTATTACTATCAGATGGCAATGGGCGACGGTTTCCAATGTGTCCGCGAGTTTAATCTGGAAGAGTTTTGCCGGAAGTTCAAATACTTCCCGGTTCCGGTAGACAGTGCACTGAAAATATTGACTCAAGCCGGCTATCTGGAATATACGGACGAACAGGATAATGCCTCTCGTATTCTTTTCACGATTCGCCGGGACGAACTATACAAATTGCGAGAAATGGGAACGGAAGCCGAAGCACTGATACAGACGATTCTCCGCTCTTACACCGGAGTATTCACCGACTATGCCTATATCAGCGAAGCAACCCTGTCCATACGTACCGGACTGACCCGCGAACAAATTTATAATATACTGGTCACGCTTACCAAACGTCGTATCGTGGATTACATTCCGCACAAAAAGACACCTTATATTATATACACCCGCGAACGGCAGGAACTTCGTTTTGTGCATATTCCTCCTTCCGTCTACGAAGAACGCAAAGCCCGGTATGAAGCCCGCATCAAAGCGATGGAAGAGTATGTCACTTCGGAGAATGTGTGCCGGAGCCGGATGCTGCTCCGTTACTTCGGAGAGAAGAACGAGCACAACTGCGGACAATGCGATGTTTGTCTTAGTCACCGTGCAACCGATGCCCTGACCGAGAATTCTTTCGATTTCGAGGAACTGAAAAAGAAAATATCAGAATTACTCACCCAGAAACCGCTGACACCAGTAGAAATAGCCGATAAGATAGAAGCGGAAAAAGAGAGCATCAGCGAAGTCATCCAATATTTATTGGAGGAAGGTGAATGGAAGATGCAGGATGGAATGATACATATTTCAAAATAAGTTACTACCTTTGCAAAGAGTAACTCAAAAATAACACACCATGCCGAACTTTTTTAAATCTTTCTTCTCCGGTAAGTCGGAAACTCCGGAAAGTGAAAAACAGAAAAACGATCAGAAAAATTTCGAGATTTTCAAATACGACGGTTTACGTGCGCAACGCATGGGACGTCCGGATTATGCAGTAAAATGTTTTATCGAAGCTCTTGCCATCAAGGAAGAGTTTGAAACAATGGGCTATCTTAGCCAACTCTACATCCAGATGGGGGAAACGGCAAAGGCCCGCGAGCTATTGGAAAAGATGGCTGCTATGGAACCTGACGTCACAAGCACTTTCCTGACACTGGCCAATGTATGCTTCATCCAGGAAGATTATCAGGCTATGGAAGAAGCTGCCAATAAAGCGATTGCCATCGAAGAAGGAAATGCCGTGGCTCATTATCTATTAGGGAAAGCCCGTAAGGGACAGGATGACGACCTGATGACTATTGCCCATCTCACCAAAGCAATCACTTTGAAAGATGATTTCATTGAAGCTCGCCTATTACGCGCGGAAGCATTGATGAACCTGAAACAGTATAAAGATATGATGGAAGATATAGATGCTGTGCTCGCCCAGAATCCGGAAGAAGAGACAGCCATGCTCCTGCGCGGAAAAGTGAAAGAAGCAGACGGCAAGGACGAAGAGGCAGAAGAAGATTACAAACTGGTGACGGAAATAAACCCGTTCAACGAACAGGCATACCTTTATTTAGGGCAACTTTATATCAACCAGAAAAAACTGACGGAAGCCATCGGCCTGTTTGATGAAGCCATCGAGCTGAATCCGAACTTTGCGGAAGCCTACAAAGAACGCGGACGTGCTAAATTACTGAATGGTGATAAGGACGGTTCGGAAAGAGGACATGAAAATTGAATCTCTGAACAGAATGACCTTTTCATTTGTTTTTGATGAAAAAACAAAAAAAATATCGTTTTTTGTTTGCATCTAACAGAAAATTATTACTTTTGCCCCAGAATTAGAAACCAAAGCAAAAAACAAAGATTCGAATGAAATCATTTACTTATGCATATTACTTCTTTTTTTACTTTTACTTTAGCAACAAAGTAGAGCGGGAGTTTGTATGTATCAAGTGACAGTGATGCTTAAGGACTGAATAGAGAAATCAATCATATGAATCCCGCTCCAATATGGACGCGGGATTTTTTTATATAATACATTAGAACAATGAAAAAGATAGCAATTCAAGGAACACTCGGCTCATATCATGATATCGCCGCACACAAGTACTTCGAGGGAGAAGAAATAGAGTTAATCTGTTGTGCCAACTTCGAAGACGTGTTTACTTCGATACGAAAAGACAGCCAGGTTATCGGAATGCTAGCCATCGAGAATACAATTGCGGGAAGCTTGCTGCACAACAATGAGTTGCTGCGACAAAGCGGCACACAAATCATCGGTGAATACAAACTGCGTATCTCGCACAGCTTCGTCTGTCTCCCTGATGAGAGTTGGGAAGACCTGACTGAAGTCAACTCCCACCCTATCGCCCTGATGCAATGTCGCGAATTTCTGAATCAGCACCCACAGTTGAAAGTAGTGGAAGGTGAAGATACTGCCCGCAGCGCGGAAATCATCAAGAATGAAAGTCTGAAAGGCCATGCCGCTATCTGCTCCAAAGCAGCAGCCGAACGTTACGGCATGAAAATTCTTCAGGAAGGCATTGAAACGAACAAACACAACTTCACCCGTTTTCTGGTAGTTGCCGATCCCTGGCAAGTGGACGAACTCCGCCAACATCATGTCAACGCAACCAACAAAGCGAGTATGGTATTCACTCTTCCGCACACAGAAGGTAGTCTGTCACAGGTTTTGTCTATTCTATCGTTCTATAATATCAATCTGACAAAAATCCAATCGTTGCCAATCATCGGACGGGAATGGGAATACCAATTTTACGTAGATGTAGCTTTCAACGATTATCTAAGATACAAGCAATCTATTGCCGCAATCACTCCATTAACCAAAGAACTTAAATTATTAGGCGAATATGCAGAAGGAAAGTCAAACGTATAAAATCGCTCCTGCCGACAGATTGGCAAGTGTTAGCGAATACTACTTCTCAAAGAAACTTAAAGAGGTAGCACAGATGAATGCTGAAGGAAAAGATGTCATCAGCCTCGGTATCGGAAGCCCCGATATGCCTCCTTCAAGGGAAACCATCGAAACATTGTGTAACAATGCTCATGATCCCAACGGACACGGTTATCAACCGTATGTAGGTATCCCCGAACTGCGCAAAGGTTTCGCCAATTGGTATCAACGCTGGTACGGAGTGGAACTGAATCCGAATACGGAAATACAACCATTGATCGGTTCGAAAGAAGGAATCCTCCATGTTACGCTGGCATTTGTCAATCCGGGTGAGCAGGTGTTAGTCCCGAATCCGGGATACCCCACCTATACTTCTTTAAGTAAAATACTTGGCGCGGAAGTTATCAACTATGACCTGAAAGAAGAAGACGGTTGGATGCCCGACTTTGAGGCACTGGAAAAGATGGATCTTAGTCGTGTAAAACTAATGTGGACCAACTACCCGAATATGCCGACAGGAGCCAATGCTACTCCGGAAATCTATGAGCGCCTTGTTGATTTTGCCCGCCGAAAGAATATTGTGATTGTGAACGACAATCCGTACAGCTTTATCCTGAACGATAAGCCTATCAGTATTCTAAGTGTGCCGGGAGCCAAAGACTGTTGCATCGAGTTCAACTCTATGAGCAAGAGTCACAATATGCCCGGCTGGCGTATCGGTATGCTGGCATCGAACGCAGAATTCGTACAATGGATATTGAAAGTGAAAAGTAATATCGACAGCGGTATGTTCCGTGCCATGCAACTGGCTGCAGCAACTGCTCTTGAAGCAGAAGCAGACTGGTATGAAGGCAATAACGAAAACTATCGCAACCGTCGTCACCTCGCCGGTGAGATTATGAAAACATTGGGATGCACCTACGACGAAAAACAAGTAGGAATGTTCCTTTGGGGAAAGATTCCCGCTTCCTGCAAGGATGTAGAGGAGCTAACGGAAAAGGTATTGCATGAAGCAAGAGTGTTTATCACTCCGGGATTTATTTTCGGCAGTAACGGAGCAAGATATATTCGTATCTCTCTTTGTTGCAAAGACAATAAGTTGGCGGAAGCACTGGAAAGAATAAAAAGAATATAGGTTTCTGTTGTTCTCTCTTCAAAGAAAAAGAGAAGAAAACAGCAGCATAATGAGACAGAATAATTTCAACGAAAACAAGTTATTAAAAGAATAAAAACAAATAAGAATATGGAACTCGAATCAATTTTATTACCGGGCATTGAAGCTAAAAGACCGATTGTCATTGCCGGCCCTTGTAGCGCAGAAACTGAAGAACAAGTAATGGATACAGCCAAACAACTGGCTGCAAAAGGACAGAAAATATACCGTGCCGGCATCTGGAAACCGCGTACCAAACCGGGAGGTTTCGAAGGTATCGGCGTAGAAGGTCTTGCCTGGTTGAAAGAGGTAAAGAAAGAAACAGGAATGTATGTTTCTACGGAAGTAGCAACAGCCAAACATGTTTACGAATGTCTGAAAGCGGGCATCGATATTCTTTGGGTAGGCGCACGTACCACTGCCAATCCTTTCGCCGTACAGGAAATCGCTGATGCGCTGAAAGGTGTTGATATCCCTGTATTGGTTAAGAACCCGGTGAACCCGGATCTCGAATTATGGATCGGAGCACTGGAACGTATCAACAACGCTGGTTTGAAACGCCTGGGTGCTATCCATCGTGGCTTCAGCAGCTATGACAAGAAGATCTACCGTAATCTTCCCCAATGGCATATTCCTATCGAACTGCGCCGCCGTATCCCTAATCTTCCGATTTTCTGTGATCCGAGCCATATCGGTGGAAAACGTGAATTAGTAGCTCCGCTTTGCCAACAGGCGATGGACTTGAACTTCGACGGTCTGATCGTAGAAAGCCACTGTAACCCGGATTGCGCTTGGAGCGATGCTTCCCAACAAGTTACTCCGGACGTACTCGACTATATCCTCAATCTGCTGGTGATCCGTACTGAAACGCAATCTACCGAAAGTCTGGCACAACTCCGTAAACAAATTGACGAATGTGACGACAATATCATTCAGGAACTATCAAAAAGAATGCGCGTAGCCCGCGAAATCGGTACTTACAAAAAAGAGCATGGAATCACCGTTCTTCAAGCCGGACGTTACAATGAAATCTTGGAAAAACGTGGTGCGCAGGGCGAACAATGCGGTATGGACAGCGAGTTTATGAAGAAGATTTTCGAAGCCATCCACGAAGAATCGGTTCGTCAACAGATGGAAATTATTAATAAATAAAAAGCAGTCTCTCCACTAACCCTCTTCCAAAGAGAGGAAAGAAAGTAACCTCCTGTTCATATTGATAAGAGTAATTATCAGTCTGTTCTCCTTGAAAGAGGGTTAGGGAAAGGATTTTTAAATAAACATTATGAGAATATTAATCCTTGGAGCCGGCAAAATGGGCTCTTTCTTTACTGATATATTAAGCTTTCAACATGAGACGGCCGTGTTCGACGTCAACCCGCACCAGTTGCGTTTTGTCTATAACACGTATCGTTTCACCACATTGGAGGAGATTAAGGACTTTGAACCGGAACTGGTTATTAATGCCGTTACAGTGAAGTACACGCTGGATGCCTTTCATAAAGTATTGCCTGTGTTACCGAAAGACTGTATCATTAGTGACATTGCCTCTGTAAAAACAGGACTGAAGAAGTTTTATGAAGAAAGCGGTTTCCGTTATGTCTCCAGCCACCCGATGTTTGGCCCTACTTTTGCTAGTCTTAGTAATCTAAGCAGCGAGAATGCCATCATCATCAGTGAAGGAGACCACCTGGGAAAAATATTCTTCAAAGATCTCTATCAGACATTGCGTTTGAACATCTTCGAATATACGTTCGACGAACACGACGAAACAGTAGCTTACTCGCTTTCTATTCCGTTCGTATCGACTTTTGTATTTGCTGCCGTCATGAAACATCAGGAAGCTCCGGGAACTACGTTCAAAAAGCACATGGCAATTGCCAAAGGCCTATTAAGCGAAGACGACTACCTGCTTCAGGAAATCCTGTTCAACCCACGCACTCCGGGACAGGTAGCCAATATCCGCACGGAGTTGAAGAATCTTCTCGAAATTATCGAGAACAAAGATGCGGAAGGAATGAAAAAGTATCTGACTAAGATTCGGGAGAAGATTAAATAATCCATTATCTATTATATAGAGAGGGATCAAGGGAAATAATAATCTTCCGTGTGCCTCTCCGGTTACAGAACCATCCCTTATATAGGCAAGATTTAACGATCCTCTGCATACTTTTTTGTTTGCAGGGGATTTTTTTATGTGTACCTTTGTATCCGCAAAAACGGATTCACAGGAGAAAGAATGATAGATCAAGTTACCATAGACCGAATATTGGACGCGGCACAAATTATGGATGTCGTTTCAGATTTTGTCACCCTGCGCAAACGTGGTGTCAATTACGTCGGTTTGTGTCCGTTCCATAGTGATAAAACCCCTTCTTTTTATGTCTCTCCCGCCAAGGGATTATGCAAATGTTTTGCTTGTGGAAAAGGTGGAAACGCAGTGCATTTCATTATGGAGCACGAGCAGATGTCATATCCGGAAGCGCTGAAGTACCTTGCCAAGAAATACAATATTGAAATCAAGGAGCGGGAATTAAGCGATGAAGAGAAGTTTGTGCAAAGCGAACGTGAAAGTCTGTTTATCGTCAATAACTTTGCGCGCGATTATTTCCAAAACATACTAAAAAATCATATAGACGGGCGTAGCATCGGTATGGCTTATTTCCGCAACCGTGGTTTTCGCGATGACATTATTGAGAAATTCCAACTAGGCTACTGTACTGAAAGTCACGATGCATTCGCCAAAGAGGCAATCCAAAAAGGATATAAAAAAGAGTATCTGGTAAAAACCGGACTTTGCTACGAAACGGACGACCACCGATTGCGAGATCGTTTTTGGGGACGTGTAATTTTCCCTGTCCATACGCTTTCCGGTAAAGTGGTGGCTTTTGGCGGACGTGTACTTGCCAGTGCAACGAAAGGGGTTAAAGTAAAATACGTCAATTCACCCGAATCGGAAATCTATCATAAAAGTAACGAATTATACGGTATATATTTTGCCAAACAGGCTATTGTAAAACAAGACCGTTGTTTTTTGGTTGAAGGTTACACGGATGTAATCTCCATGCATCAATCCGGTATAGAGAATGTGGTTGCTTCTTCGGGAACAGCCCTTACACCGGGACAAATCCGTATGATTCACCGGTTCACCAACAATATGACTGTGCTTTACGATGGTGACGCAGCGGGTATCAAGGCCTCTATCCGGGGAATTGACATGTTATTGGAGGAAGGTATGAATATCAAAGTCTGTCTTCTTCCCGATGGGGACGACCCGGACTCTTTTGCCCGCAAACATAACTCAACGGAATTCCAGGCTTTCATCTCTGAACATGAAACGGACTTTATCCGCTTCAAAACAAACTTGCTGCTGGAGGATGCAGGAAAAGATCCCATCAAGCGTGCGGAACTGATTGGTAACTTGGTGCAAAGTATTTCTGTTATCCCGGAAGCGATTGTCAGAGATGTCTATATCAAAGAATGTGCACAGCTACTTCATGTAGAAGATAAGCTGTTGGTATCGGAAGTTGCCAAAAGACGGGAAACTCAAGCAGAGAAACGAGCTGAACAGACGGAACGGGAACGCCGGATGGCTGAAAGAACAGCTACAATGTCTCAAGGGACACCGTCTGAAAATGCTCCGATGCCCAACGGAGATATTCCGTTGCCTCCTGAAATAGATAACGGATATACAGAGGTTCCTCCCGCTCTGCAGGAAGACAACTATGCATCTTTTATCCCCCAGGAAGGAAAGGAAGGACAAGAATTCTACAAATTCGAACGGCTGATATTACAAGCGGTAGTTCGTTATGGAGAAAAAATCATGTGTAACCTGACTGATGAAGAAGGAAACGAGATTCCGGTAACCGTTATAGAATATGTGATTAATGATTTGAAAGAAGATGAGTTAGCTTTTCATAATCCGTTGCACCGCCAAATGTTATCGGAAGCTGCTGCACACATGCATGATTCCAATTTCATTGCTGAACGTTATTTCCTGGCACATCCTGATCCGGTAATCAGTAAATTGAGTGTGGATTTGATTAATGTGCGGTATCAGCTTAGTAAATACCACTCCAAATCCCAAAAGATCGTAACAGATGAAGAGCGTCTCTATGAAATGGTTCCAATGTTAATGATTAACTTCAAATATGCAATCGTAACGGAGGAATTGAAGCACATGCTTTATGCCCTGCAAGATCCTGCTCTTGCCCATGATAATGAAAAATGTGACTCGCTTATGAAACGCTTTAATGAGTTGAAGACCGTACAAAGCATCATGGCAAAACGATTGGGTGACAGGGTTGTTCTGCGATGATTCCTCATCGGTGCCGAGAGATGTCTTCATCGGTGCCGCACACCCTCTTCATCGGTGCCGAAGCCTGCCTTCCCCGGTACCGAAACCAAATAGCATTTCTTACCAGGTTTTCTCTACAAAGTCCCGTGTTGAATCAGATTCATAAACTCTTCACGAGTTTTTGCCTGATTGAAAGCCCCGGTAAAATCCGAAGTAGTAGTAATAGAATTTTGTTTTTCTACACCACGCATCTGCATACACATGTGTTTGGCTTCCACTACCACCATTACCCCAAGTGGATTCAGTGTTTCCTGAATACACTCTTTGATTTGCAGTGTCATGCGTTCCTGCACTTGCAGGCGATGAGAGAATATATCGACTACACGGGCTATCTTGCTCAACCCGGTGATATAGCCGTTAGGAATATAAGCCACGTGTGCCTTCCCGTAGAACGGCAACATGTGATGTTCGCAAAGGGAGAAGAAATCGATATCTTTCACAATCACCATCTGACTGTATTCTTCCTGGAATTTAGCAGAGCGAAGCACTTCATGAGGATCCATGTGATACCCTTTCGTCAAGCTTAACATTGCTTTAGCCACCCGTTCCGGAGTTTTCAGCAACCCTTCCCGTTCGGCATCTTCACCCAACAAAGTTATAATACTACGATAATGACTCTTCAACTCCTCCAGATTCGGAGAAACAATTTCTTCTTTTTCTAACATGATACAATTATAAAGGAATATTGATCTGGTCTCTTACAATAGAAACCTCTTTGAACACACCGGTAGACTTCAACCGACGCATCATTGCGTCCGCCTCTTCAATGCTCCGGAAATCACCTACACGACAAAGCCAACGAGGTGGATTGAACGAAGTATATACTGTCAATTCAGGGAAATACTCTTTAACGCGTGATGCTACATGATAAGCATCATTCTTAGCCTGACGAGTATTATTACCGGCATACGCCTGTATTCTGAATCCGGAAGTCTTTATTACTTTCTGTTCACCTGTTGCAGGACGTTCCATCCCTATCAGAGCCTCAATACGGGGATCTTGATGAATAGTCACCTTTCCTTGTCCCGGAACGTTACGTTCCAGACTTTTGACAATGCCCTGTGCCTGTACACCGACAACTGCCAATACCAACAACAAAGTAAGTAAAGCTAGTTTTCTCATTCTATAAATAATATTTAGGCACGGATTACGCGGATTATACAGTTTTTGAAATCTCTTGGACTAAACGATATCGTGTAATCCGTGAAATCCGTGCCTGAAAGAAGTTTTAATTATGCGTTAAAAGCATCAATGATACCTTTGAAATCAGATACTTTCAGAGCAGCACCACCAATCAAACCACCATCAACGTCCGGGTTAGCGAACAGTTCTTTAGCGTTAGAAGGTTTGCAGCTACCACCGTAAAGGATAGAAGTATTGTCTGCGATTTCTTTGCCATACTTGTCAGCTACGATAGAACGGATGAAGGCATGGATTTCCTGTGCTTGTTCAGGAGAAGCAGTTTTACCTGTACCGATAGCCCAAACCGGTTCGTAAGCCAATACAATCTTAGAGAAGTCTTCAGCCGACAGAGAGAATACAGATTCCATTTGTGCAGCTACCACTTCGTTCTGCTTGTTAGCTTCGCGTTCTTCCAACACTTCACCGATACAGAAAATCGGAGTCAGACCGTTAGCCAAAGCCAATTTTACTTTTTCTTCAAGGATAGCAACTGTTTCACCGTAGTATGCACGACGTTCAGAGTGTCCCAGAATTACATATTTTGCACCAGTAGAAGCAACCATTTCAGCAGAAACTTCACCTGTATAAGCACCTGATGCTTTGTCTGCACAGTTTTCAGCACCTACACCAATCTTAGCAGCGTCTACCAACGGAGTAACAGAAGCCAAGTGGATGAACGGAGTACAGATGATTACATCACAGTTAGGCTTTTCGTTAGCCAATGCTTCGTTCAGTTCTTTAGCCAAAGCGATACCCTCTTGAAGGGTTTTGTTCATTTTCCAGTTTCCTGCAACAATGTTCTTTCTCATTTTGTTTTTTTATTTTAAAGGGTTAATAAATTTACGATTGGACGATTGACGATTGAACGATTCAGGTTAGTGTTCGTTACAGAGGGTCGCTCGTTATCATTTTTTCTTATTCTTGTTCTTCTATTTCGGATTCTCCGTTTTTAATTCTTTGCTTTTCATCTCTTCCTCTTGTTGCTTCCGCTTCGCGTTTTTCCGTTCTCTGCGGCGAACGACCAAAACATCCACCCCAAGCACTAACAACAATGGAATAACAAACCATAAGAATACATATCCTACCGTATGAGTGTCACTGCTCACCTTCTGCTTTCCTAACGGCAGATTTTCCAGTTTGTCCGTCAGCACATATTCATCCGGTATATCCTCATCGCTCCATTTATTCAGAATTGTTCCGTTCTTAATCAGTATCAACCCCGGATTGGAACGAACCATCGTCTTTAATGTAATATCATCCATCTGACAGAAAGGATATTCGGCTCCCGTCTTGTCCTTCCACAATTCGATCTGTTCTTCCGGTGAAGAAGTGAGGCAATAAAACTTATAGCCATGCTCCACCGAATAGTCATATATCTCATTAATCAAATCAATGTTACTATCATCCGCCTCTTCAATCCGATGGGCAACCAACAGGAAGGTGTATCCTATATCCGTCAATACATCGTCTGTTATATCTTCGCCCGTATTCAGATCAATCATAGAGAAATCGTGAATAGCCGGTTCATATCCTTTTTCCTTAAGGATGGTACGCGTATCGACAAATGTCCAGGTACTATCCGGATAGTTATCCAACGTAAATTCTTTCTGCTCTCCGTTCTTCTCCAGGATAAAAATGCTTTCATATACGCTTGGTTTGGCTCCTTCGGGCATTGTCATTCCTTCCAGGATATTCTTTCCGATCTTGTAAGGGCGAAAGTCTAAAACAGGCAAACGGTCCAGGCAATAGAACGATAAAGTAAACACAAAAAACAGCGTATAGAGAGAAACCAGCCACTCCATCTTCACACTGATAAAACGAACCAGCATCCTTCTGTGACGGAAAGCCATCATTGCTGCAAACAGCAGAACTATATTCTTACCGAATGTCTCCCAGTTCGTCAACACCCAGGCATCTCCAAAACAGCCACAGTCCGAAACCGGATCAAAGATGGCAAGATACAAGGTCAGTGGTGTCATGAAAATCATCAGCATCAAAGCCAACGAAGTAGCCAATGTTCTTCTGGTAGCAAAAAATAAGGAGATACCGATAAAAAACTCAACGGCTGACAAGATGATGCCTCCCAATAAAGGGAAGAATGAAGGGAACCAGGAAGCCATTCCGAATGCGGTCAGATAATCCTGGATCTTATACTGGAACCCCAGTGGATCAACTGCCTTTACAAATCCGGAAAAGATGAACGATGCCGCCAAAAGAAAGCGACACGTATTCGCCACTACCTCCTGAATGATATGTAAGTTCTTATCCTTCAAATTCTATCTTAATCAGTCCGAAAACAGAGTAATTAATCATATCCATATAATTGGCATCAATTCCCTCTGACACCAATGTGTTGCCGGCCAGGCTCTCAATCTGCTTGGTACGGTAAATCTTCATCAAGATCAAGTCTGTGTAAGAGCTGACACGCATGCTCCGCCAGGCTTCATCATAATCATGGTTTTTGGCAAGCATCAGGTCTAATGCCTCTTTTGCATACTTATCGTATAAAGCCATCGCTTCTTCATTGCTGATGTCGGCAGACTCGGCATAGCCCAGTTCCAACTGGATAAGTCCGATAATGCCATAATTGACAATCGCAATAAACTCGGCACGGATTCCCTCGTCAATCAAGGTTACTCCTTTGGTTTCAATACTACGAATCCGATTGGCTTTAATAAAAATCTGGTCAGTCACCGAAGCCGGACGCAGAATACGCCATGCAGGCCCGTAATCGTGCAGCTTCTTGGAAAATAAGTCACGGCACAAAGCGATGACATGTTCAAATTGTTGCTTGGTATCTTTCATCTTCTTCCAAATAGTGCGCAAAGGTAACAATAATTAAGTAAAAACAGAAAGAGGGCACTCTAAATTATATTAAAGTGCCCTCTTCTAAAGATATTGTATTACTGTTTTATAAGCTATATTTTTTATGAACAACGCAAAACCTGTCCGATACGCAAAGTAGTGGTCGGTTTGATACGGTTCAGTTTGCAAAGCGTGCTGACTGATACGCCACGCAATTTAGCAATGCGGGACAATGTATCGCCACTCTTCACCTTATGATAACGGATAGTACCGTCAGCCACTTGGGTATCATGAGAGCCTGCACGTTTCACACCTTTTGTTTTGCGGAACGTATAAGTATCGGCAACGATATCCTGTTTTGGAAAGTCAAACATATAAATCGGATTAATTGCAATTCCCAGGAAGCGGGTTTCGAAATGAAGATGCGAACCTGTAGAACGTCCGGTGTTACCACCCAACCCGATCGGTTCACCAGCTTTTACCAACTGATTTTCTTCAACCAACTGCTTAGACAAGTGTCCATATATAGTTTCCAATCCATTACTTCTCCGGCTTTCACTAATTGGTTTTCTTCAACCAATTGTTTTGATAAATGACCATACACTGTTTCCAATCCATTATCATGACGGATAACGACATATTTTCCATATCCTCTACGTTCATATTTTACGATACGTACTTTACCGTCAAAAGCAGCTACAATAGTATCACCTATATTCACTTTCAAGTCCAACCCATTATGCATTCTTCTCCAACGAGGACCGAAAGGCGAAGTAATTTTTGTACTTGGAGTTGGCATGTGGAAACCTGTCAAGTCGATTGTATACGTATCAGGGATAATAGCATTTCCGTAAGCATGCACATACTGGTTGTTCCAGTTTGGATAAAGACTTAGGGCGGGATATTCGGACTGTTCGGCACGGATTTGCTTCTGCAAGGCCAAAGAGTCTACTGATTTTAATTTCTTGTCTATTGGTGCTTGGCGGGCAATCAGGTCTTGCGAGAAAGAGCTCAGACTGACCATAGCCGCAACAGCGACCAATCCTGTTTTAATAATGCTAAAATTCATTCCTTCTTTGTCAATTCAATTAATATTCGTCGTTTGCATACAGGTAATCAAATGTAGCCTGCTTGTAATCGAATATTTCTTCCGGTTTAAAAAATCTCGTTAATTCAATAGCTGCAGTCTCCGGAGAATCGGAAGTATGAACGATATTCTCTTGAAAGCTCATACTGTAATCCCCGCGAATGGTGCCTGGGGCAGCTAAACGTCCATTAGTCGGTCCCGCCAACGTACGGACTGTTTGAATAGCATCCACACCTTCGAAACAACAAACAATGACAGGAGTTGCCATCATCGAATCTTTCACACGCTGAAAGAAAGGTTTGCCGCTAAGGTGGGCATAATGTTCGCTTAATAATTCATCAGTCAGTTGCATCATCTTCATGCCGGCCAACCGTAATCCTTTACGTTCAAAGAGATGAGTAATCTCACCAACCAATCCCCGTTGAAGGGTACATGGTTTTAAAATGACCAGCGTTTTTTCAAGCATAATACTCGACTTTGCAAATGGTTAAACAATACATTTACTAAAAAAATTCCCCCAAAGGTAGTATTTTCCTATGAAAAGGCAAGAGAGTTATTAACTATTTTTCAGATGCTTAGTACAAAAAGAGGGAACAATTGAGCCGTTAAACTCCTATAAATAGGGAGGATAGGGACAAAATATGTTTTGCAACACATTTACGCAAATAAACTGCATGTTTAACCGTTTTTCAACTTATGGCAGCCCAGTTAACATTCGTTTTCCGCAAGGCTTTAAGTTGCCGCCACAAGATTTCATTCTCGGGATTCTGTGCCGCAGGGTCTTGTTCCACAATACTTTCAGCTATGGCACGAACGTATTGCAACAGTTGCCCGTCGCGTACAATATCCGCAATCTTCAAATCGAAAGCGATGCCGCTTTGCTGCGTACCTTCAAGATCACCGGGGCCACGCAATTTCAAATCGGCCTCGGCTATTTCGAAACCATCATTAGTGCGTACCATGATTTCCAATCGTTTCCGGGTGTCCTCCGTCAACTTATAATTCGTCACCAGAATACAATAAGACTGTTCCGCTCCACGTCCTACCCGGCCACGCAACTGATGCAACTGCGAAAGCCCGAAACGTTCTGCATTTTCAATAATCATCACCGAAGCATTCGGGACGTTCACTCCGACTTCAATGACGGTAGTAGCCACCATGATCTGCGCTTTGCCCGAAACAAAAAGCTGCATTTGCTCATCCTTCTCGGCTGGTTTCATTTTGCCATGCACTTTACAAACCGTACATTTCGGAAACTCTTCCAGAATATGTTGATATCCTTCTTCAAGATTCTTCAAATCAATCTTTTCGCTTTCTTTAATCAGCGGATAAACAATATAGACCTGGCGTCCTTCTTCAATTTGTTTGCGCACCGAACGGTACATACTTTCCCGGCGGTTATCAAATTGGTGGATGGTAGTAATCGGTTTTCTTCCGGGTGGAAGCTCGTCGATAATAGATACGTCCAAATCACCATACAATGTCATTGCCAAAGTGCGTGGGATCGGGGTAGCAGTCATCACGAGCACATGCGGAGGTTGAACATTCTTACTCCAAAGGCGGGCGCGTTGTGCCACGCCAAAGCGATGCTGTTCGTCGATAACAACGAAGCCTAAAGAAGAGAAATTGACAGTATCTTCAATAACGGCATGCGTTCCTATTAATATATTCACATCTCCAGTCAGCAATCCGGTCAGAATCGCTTCCCGCCTTTTGCCTTTAATAGAGCCTGTCAGCAGTTCGACACGGATATCCATGCCAAAGAGCAGTTCTTTGATCGTTTCATAATGCTGGTTCGCCAAGATTTCGGTGGGCGCCATCATGCAAGCCTGATAACCGTTATCCAACGCCAACAACATACTCATCAAGGCAACCAGTGTTTTCCCGCTTCCTACATCTCCCTGCAAGAGGCGATTCATCTGCCTGCCACTGCCGACATCGTTCCGTATTTCCTTCAATACCCGCTTCTGTGCACCTGTCAGTTGAAAAGGAAGATTCTTTGTATAAAATGTATTGAACACCTCTCCCACTTTCTCAAAGATATATCCACGATATCTTTTTTGTCTGTCTTTGGCATAGCGGAGGATATTCAGTTGAACATAAAACAGCTCTTCGAACTTAAGGCGATATTGCGCCCTGCGAAGCACATCGGGATTGGTCGGAAAGTGGATATTCCGGAGAGCTTCCGTCAAAGGCATCAGATGATATTCCGCCAGCAATTTGGAAGAAAGTGTTTCAGGCAGAGGCTCCTGTATTTGCTGAATCACCGTTGCCATCATCTTCTCAATCGCGTGAGAGTTGAGGAAACTGCGCTTCATCTTCTCCGTCGTATTATAATAAGGTTGCAATCCCACCGAAGAAAGTTTCAAATCTTCCGGCTTGTCTACATCGGGATGCGCCACATTGATACGTCCGTTGAAAACAGTCGGTTTGCCGAAGATGATATATTCCTCGTGCAGTTTATACTTACCTAAGATATACTTAATGCCTTGAAACCACACCAAATCCACGACTCCCGTACCATCCGAAAAGTGCGCCGTCAAACGACGTTGACGTCCTTCGCCAATGGTTTCGAAACCGAGAATTTCTCCTTTCAACTGGATATACGGCATATTGCCATCTATTTCGTGAATGTAATAGATGCGGCTCCGGTCAATATATTTATAAGGGAAATAATAAATTAAATCGTGCAAGGAGTAGATTTCCAACTCCTTATTTAATACAGCGGCTTTTTGAGGGCCTACACCGGAGATAAATTTTATGTCGCGTGTGGCTAAATCGAACATTTATAAAAGGGCACTCCCTACTTTTAAATCGAAAGGAGTCGTTATTTTTATATTTTCACGGTTACCTTCCGCCAGATACACAGGTATTCCCATTGCTTCGACAACGGAAGCGTCATCTGTAAAGAAGGGAGTAAATTCTTGTGCATAGGCTTGTTTCAACAACTCTACATCGAAAACCTGCGGTGTTTGCACCAGCTTGTAATCATTCCGGCTGACCGTTTCACTTCCGGCATCTGTCAGATGGCGAAGTGTCTCTACCACATCCACCACAGGAATCACCGCTTTCTGCACTTTTGCCAAGTCATAACAACGGCGAATCACCTCTACCGACACAAACGGACGTACGCCATCATGCACCCCTACCAGTCCCGGCTCCTGCACCAGTGCCAGACCGTTCTTTACAGAGTAAAAACGCGTTTCGCCTCCATCGGCAAAGGTATGTTCCACCGCAAAGCTGTGTTTTTGGCAAAGTTGCTTCCAAAAGTCCTGTTGTTCCCGTGGAAGCACTACTATGATTTGAAGTGTTTCGTCATATCTCCTAAATACTTCCAGGGTATGCATCAACACAGGTTTATCACCCATGGGAAGGAATTGTTTCGGGAGGTCACTTCCCATTCGCAAGCCCTTTCCACCGGCGACAATGATTACATATTTCTTCATGGACGGTTTAGCGTTTAACACACATCGCTTCTACCAGTTCGTCTACTTTTTCTTTACCTACCAACAGGTCAACGATTGTCAAAGCAAATTCCATGGCAGCACCCGGTCCCATACCGGTAATGATGTTTCCATCACGTACGACAGGTTCATTTACACATTCTGCACCATCCAGATATTGTTCAAAACTCGGATAACAGGTAGCCTTCTTTCCTTTCAGCAGCCCCAGCTTACCCAACACCATCGGAGCAGCACAAATGGCCGCAATAGGTTTACCTTTTGCGGCAAAATCAAGAATCAATTTACGCAACCCTTCGTGCTTGTCAAGTGTGGCAGCTCCCGGCATTCCTCCCGGTAACAACAACAGTTCAGCATCGAAGAAATCGCAATTCTCGAAGTTGATATCGCAAAGGACGGATACGTCATGTGCTCCCACTACAATTTCATCCGGTGTAACGGATACGATTTCTACATTAAGTCCGGCACGTCTCAACGTGTCAATAGCAGTAAAGGCTTCAATTTCTTCAAAACCATCTGCAAAAAAAGCGTATACAGTTCCCATAATCCTTTATATATTTGGTTAATGATACTATCTCAAGTTAAAATAATAGGTGATTGTCCCTGTCTGGTTATTCACCCCATCTATCGTATTAAAACGGGCTTTCTTCGCTGCGTCCTCCGCTGCCTTACGCAAAGCGGAATTTACCGTATTCGTTTGAGGGCTAATACTGGTCGATATCACTTGCCCTGCAGGATTCACGGTGATATTCACCACTACACGTCCTTCTTCCTGCACATTATATACAGGCTTCGGCAAACTGCCCGTACCTAAAGAACGTCCGCCAAGGTCAAATGTTCCATAACCTCCGGTTCCGGTCTTCGCTCCGGTAGAAGAATTTCCCTCCTTGCTACCTTCGGTTCCCGTGCCACTAGCCGCTGTTCCTTTATTTCCTGTCATTTGCGCTCCCTTTCCAAACGCACCGGACACCCTCTTTCTGGCAGCTTCTTCGGCAGCCTTACGTTCACGTTCCGCTTTTTCTTCTGCCAGCCGTTTCGCTTCCGCAGCTTTTTCGGCTTCCGTTTTTTCGGGCTTCTTCACCGGTTCTTTCGGCTTGACCACCTCTTTAGGTTTCACCGTTTCTTTTTTCGGTTCTTCCGTCTTAGGTTTCAGGGTTACTGTTTCCTCTTCAGTCTGCGTCAATAAATCCTGTTCCGAAGGAAGTTCCGGTGCTGTTTCCGCGGGTGCTGCCGCATCTTCATCCATGATATCCACGTCTACCAGAGAGGGATCATCGAAGCCACTCGCTGCGTCTACATTTCCCATCATTACAGGCACTCCGCCTGCATCTTCATCCGGTTGAGGGACAGTAAAGCTCACCAGAATCAAAAGAGCAATCACTGCCACATGCACCAACAGTGCACCCAGCGCTCCTATGTATTCACCCTTTTTTCTTCTGTCCATTGTTTCTTATTTGTTTTCAGGCGGGCGTGTAGCCAGCACCATCTTAAAATGATTCTCGTTTGCAATGTTCAATACCCTTACGATCTCACGGTAAGGTACCGATTCATCCGCATACAATGCCACGTACATTTCCGGCTCCTTCTCTGCGCAACTCTGCAAGAATGAAGTCAGGTCGTTCAGCGCCACCGGCTGCTCTTTTTCATTGCCGAAAGCGGCATAGAAATTCAAGTCTTTATCGATAACCACTCTTGTCAGCGGTTTGGCCGAGGTCTGCTGCTTGCCTTGCGGCAACAAGACTTTGATAGCATTGGGCGACACCACCGTAGAGGTTATCATAAAGAATATCAGCAACAGGAAGATGACGTCCGTCATGGAAGCCATGCTGAAATTGGGCGATACTCTATTTCTTCTTTTTAATCCCACTTTGTTAGTGATTAAGGGTTAGTGATTAATAGGTTGGCATATCGATTCACTTTCCAGCCGGCTCGTTCAGCAAGTCCATGAACTCCATTGTACGAGATTCCATTTTATTTACCACACGGTCTACCAGCATCACCAGATAATTGTAGGCAAACATAGCAATGATACCGACAATCAGACCACCGACCGTTGTAATCATAGCTTCATAGATACCACCAGAAAGCAAAGTGATATCAATGTTTCCGCTTCCGGCATTCGCCATTTCGTAGAATGCACGTACCATACCGGTCACCGTACCGAGGAATCCGAGCATCGGAGCACCTCCGGAAATAGTTGCCATTACAGTCAATCCTTTTTCCAGCTTTGCCACTTCAATATTACCTACATTCTCAATAGCTACCTGTACATCGTTAATAGGACGTCCTAAACGGCTGATCCCTTTTTCTATCATACGTGCCGAAGGGGTGTTTATCGTACGGCAATAGTTAATAGCCGCTTTGATCTCACCGCTATGAATATAGTCTTTAATCCGCTCCATAAACATCGGGTCTTCTTTTCCTGCCTTGCGAATCATGTAGTTACGTTCAAACAGGATATAGAAACAGACAACCGACAATACACCCAGCACAATCATAATCCATCCACCCTTGATAGCCATATCAAGCATGTTCATTTCAGGAGCGTTCACCTCCGTCAATACGGGGTTGGCAGTAGCCAGCGAGTCGGCCATATTCATAGCCCCTTGGGCTAACAAGATCATTGCATTCATGAGCGTAGACAGTTTTTATATTCCTGAATGGTACGTTCGAGTCCCAGATACAATGCATCACTAATCAACGCATGTCCAATGGAGACTTCATCCACCCAAGGAATGTTTTTATAGAAATAATTTAAATTAACCAGACTCAAGTCGTGTCCGGCGTTCAATCCGATACCCAGTTTACGGGCAGTCTTTGCGGCTTCGATAAAAGGAGCGATGGCAGCTTCCGGATTCTTCGGATAGTTCGTTGCGTATGGTTCGGTATACAGTTCGACACGATCCGCTCCCGCTTTTGCTGCATATTCCACCATTTCAGGATCGGCTGCCACAAAAACGGAAGTACGAATACCGGCGCTGTTAAACTGATCGAGAACTTCAGTAAGGAATTCCAGATTTGCTTTGGTGTCCCAACCGGAATTAGAAGTAATTTGTGAAGGATCATCGGGAACCAAAGTTACTTGATGAGGTTTAACTTTCAACACCAGGTCAATAAACTCCGGAGCGGGATAACCTTCGATATTAAATTCCGTGCGCAACAAAGGGCGCAAATCATATACATCTGAACGACGAATGTGGCGTTCATCGGGACGAGGATGAACAGTGATACCGTCTGCACCAAAAGATTCACAATCAAGCGCTACCTTTACTACATCGGGAACATTTCCTCCGCGAGCATTCCTTAGCGTAGCAATCTTGTTTATGTTTACACTTAATTTAGTCATAGTTCTACGTTATATTTGCCGCAAAAATACAAATATTATTATTAGTTGCCTAATAATACGAAACGCATTATGGGTTCTTTTTTGGTTATTTAAAGTAGAAATCCAAGAAAAAATGCCAAATTTGCATCCTGAACTAATGATATTGCTTATGAAATTCGCCATTTTCGGAAATACTTATCAGGCTAAAAAGTCTTCTCATGCACTAAGGTTGTTCCAACTATTGAGAAGGCAGAAAGCAGAAATCTGTATGTGCAGGGACTTTTATCAATTCCTGACTACAGAGCTCAAAATGGACATTCATGCCGATCACTTGTTTGACGGAAATGATTTTGACGCTGATATGGTAATCAGTATCGGAGGCGACGGAACATTCCTGAAAGCTGCCCGCCGCGTAGGGAGAAAAGGAATTCCTATTTTGGGAATTAATACAGGCCGTTTGGGCTTTCTGGCAGATATTTCTCCCGAGGAGATGGAAGAAACGTTCGATGAAATCCAAGCCGGAAGATATAGTGTGGAGGAACGAAGCGTGCTTCAACTCATCTGTGACGAAAAACATCTCCAAGATTCTCCTTATGCCCTCAACGAAATAGCTATTCTCAAACGAGACAGCTCCTCAATGATTAGTATCCGGACAGCTATTAATGGCGCGTATCTGAATACTTATCAAGCTGACGGGTTAGTAATTGCCACTCCAACAGGTTCCACAGCCTACTCTTTGAGTGTAGGAGGCCCGATCATCGTCCCTCATTCCAACACTATTGCCATCACTCCGGTAGCTCCGCATAGCCTCAACGTCCGTCCTATCGTTATCCGTGACGACTGGGAAATCACATTGGATGTGGAAAGCCGGAGCCATAATTTCCTCGTTGCTATTGACGGGCGAAGCGAAACCTGCAAAGAAACAACTCAACTCAAGATCCGCCGGGCAGATTATAGCATAAAAGTAGTCAAACGCTTCAATCATATCTTTTTCGATACACTCCGCAGCAAAATGATGTGGGGAGCGGATGGAAGACGATAGATGGGAAACTAATCTAACGTAAACGTCTGCGAACCAATCAGATTACCACCTTCGAAGATATCAACGCGATAGTTTCCGGCATATAAGAATTCTTCTACATCCCAGAATACATTCACGTTCTGTTCTTCTCCGTTATATTCAATATATTTCTTGATGGAGTAAACCAGTGTACGGTTTTCATAAGGGAAAGTATTGGATGCACTCTTGGTCAGTACATCATTATCGGGTTTGGTAATACGTATATAGATGGTACGTTCACCGTTTTCAGCAGTTATATTCTTCACGATTGTGAAACTGATAGCCAATTTCACCACATCTTTCACCTTCTTCGCCACTTTACCGCGTTTATTGCGTGGTTCGATACGAATATTAGTTGCATCGAGTTGTGCGGCTAACGTCACCTTCTTATCCAGATTTTTCTTTTCTTCGGAAAGGTTACTGATTTGTTGTGAAGCCTGATTATATTTTTGTGTTACTTCTGCAATGACCTGTTTCTGCTGTGCAGCCAGTTTATTTAGTGAATCAATCTGATTAATATAACCAACCATTACTTTACGTAAGGTAGCCAATTCTTTCTTTAAACGACGAATCTCTGTTGCATTCGAACTCTTCACAGTACGAAGTTCTTCTAATAGACGTTGGGTCTTTAACTGTTCCTGTTCTAACAATACTCCTAATGAGTCATTAGTAACCTTAAACTTCAATTCATCATATTCTTGCACAAAACGACTATATTCGTTTTCCAGATCTTCCTTATCCAATTGGAATTCCTGCACTAACTCCCGATTAGCTTTTTTTTCGGTAAACAATAAATAAGTAATACCAATAATAGCTATCACCAAGATAGCCACGGCCGCAATAAGAAGGCTTTTTTTACTCATAGTTTCAGTTGTGAATTGATAACGTGCGCAAAAGTAATCATTTCGCAACAGAAGTCAAGTATAAAAAGTGAGAGTTTTTGAAAAACTCCCGACTAATCTATGCAATTTTAATTTATTAACCAGTCAACCAGGCCGAACCGACAGACGCAAAGTACCCTGACTGATTCTCCTTTATGATCCTAAGCGGCCACTGACATTACCTGATCGAAGTATCCTTATTTGCGACTTTTACCTTGTTTACGTACTAGTTTTGAAGCAAATGGTACTTTAGCAAACAAGTATTGAAATTATTTTTTAATGAAGCGGTAGCCCGAGAAATAATATAGAATTCACCTAACGTACAAACGTATGTTATCTACCGTGTGAATGTCCGTTACCCACCGGGCGAGCATCAATAACCTACCAGACAAAAGGCGGTCATCTGCCGGACGAACAGTTCATGAGGGACACGAGAACAGAAACGACACCGACGAAGTGATCCAAACCGACAACGGCAGCAGCCAAAGCCATCTTCTCTGCCCAGTATTATTGCTATTGTTTATAACAGAAATAATACTTTTACTTACTCTTCTTTACTTTACTCTTCTCTACTCTACTGGTTTTCATTGGGTTTTTCCCCTTTACTGGCGGGCGTTTCAACGCTTTGTAACACCCTCTCCGAACACCCTCGTTTTTGTATCGTTTTCGTTGTTTATTCTCCGCTTCTCTTCCACGCTTGCCAACGGCTTGTTCGACCACTTTTTTTTCATGATAGCTATCCATTCCGGAGAACTTAGACCTTTAACTAAAATTATTACGGAAAAATTTCTTTAATCAGGATTATCGTTGTAATTTTGTCGCGCTAAAAGATAAAACAAATTATCAACTTTTTAAATATATAGTATTATGTCAAAAGTAACCGTAGTAGGCGCAGGTAACGTAGGTGCTACATGTGCAAATGTACTTGCTTTTAATGAAGTAGCAGACGAAGTAGTAATGCTGGACGTTAAAGAAGGCGTTTCAGAAGGTAAAGCAATGGATATGATGCAGACAGCTCAATTGTTGGGTTTCGACACTACATTGGTAGGCTGCACTAACGACTATGCTCAAACTGCTAACTCTGACGTTGTTGTGATTACTTCAGGTATTCCTCGTAAACCGGGTATGACTCGTGAAGAACTGATCGGTGTGAACGCTGGTATCGTTAAATCGGTAGCAGAAAACCTGTTGAAATATTCTCCTAACGCTATCATCGTTGTTATCTCCAACCCAATGGATACAATGACTTATTTGGCATTGAAAGCTCTGGGCTTGCCGAAAAACCGTGTAATCGGTATGGGTGGTGCTCTGGATAGCTCTCGTTTCAAATATTTCTTGTCTCAAGCTATCGGTTGCAACGCTAACGAAGTAGAAGGTATGGTTATCGGTGGTCACGGTGATACTACGATGATTCCTTTGACTCGTTTCGCTACTTACAAAGGTATGCCTGTAGCCAACTTCATCTCTGCCGAAAAACTGGAAGAAGTTGCTGCTGCTACTATGGTAGGTGGTGCTACGCTGACTAAATTGCTAGGTACTTCTGCATGGTATGCACCGGGTGCAGCAGGAGCATTCGTAGTTGAATCTATCCTTCACGACCAAAAGAAGATGGTTCCTTGTTCTGTTTTATTGGAAGGTGAATATGGTGAATCAGATCTTTGCATCGGCGTTCCTGTAATCCTCGGCAAGAACGGTATCGAAAAGATCGTTGAACTGAACCTGAACGAAGACGAAAAAGCTAAGTTCGCAGCTAGCGCAAAAGCTGTTCACGGAACGAACGCTGCTTTGAAAGAAGTAGGTGCTCTGTAATTAATCCCCTTACTTTATATATCAAGAAAGGCTGTTCTTCACTACGAGGAACAGCCTTCTTTCTTTTCTACAGAATCCTACCCCACTATATTTTAAAAAAAGCTAATTCATTTTGCACTTTCAAGTAAAGCTCATACATTTGCATCGTTGTTTATGCAATTATTGTTTAAGTAAACAAGTTCAAAAAAACAGACTACTTCAATAAACAAATTACATAAGAACCGGGTTATTAAATATAGAAGTATCACCTTATTAATATGCAAGATGCGATGAAAAAAGTATTTCTTCTGACAATTCTGCTAAGTCTCACTTTCATAGGAAAAGCGCAGAACTTTCTAAGTCTGGATAGTTGCCGCGCATTAGCTCTTGCCAACAACAAAGATTTGTTGATAAGCAATGAGAAGATAAATGCTGCTTATTATCAACGGAAAGCTGCATTTACGAATTATCTTCCCAATTTCTCGGCAACCGGAGCTTACATGAGAAACCAGAAAGAGTTTTCATTATTAAACAACGACCAGAAAGCTGCGCTTTCAGGACTAGGAACTAATCTGGCAGGTCCTATCCAACAGGCTGCAACCGAGATCGGAACAGCGCATCCTGAATTAAAACCACTTATTGCTTCCTTAAGCGGAAAACTAGGAGCGGCTCTGCCTGCTCTCGACCAAGCGGGAAACTCTTTAGTGGATGCGCTCCGCACAGACACCAGGAATGTCTATGCAGGTGCTCTTACATTGACACAGCCTTTATATATGGGTGGAAAAATCCGGGCGTACAACAAAATAACAAAGTATGCCGAAGAGTTGGCGCAAGAACAACATCACGGCGGTATGCAAGAAGTGATTATGAGTACAGACCAAGCTTATTGGCAAGTCGTTTCGCTGGTTAACAAAAAGAAGCTGGCGGAAGGTTATCTAAAACTTCTGCAACAGCTGGACGGTGATGTGGAAAAAATGATTAATGAAGGAGTAGCCACCAAAGCGGATGGCTTGTCTGTACGCGTCAAGGTGAATGAAGCAGAAATGACACTCACCAAAGTGGAAGATGGATTGAGCCTTGCCCGAATGTTGCTGTGCCAACTATGCGGTATTGATCTTAGCTCCCCCATCACGCTAGCAGATGAAAATATGGAAGATATTCCATTACTGACAACAGACCCTCATTTCGATTTATCTACCGCTTATGAGAATCGTCCGGAAATACGTAGTCTCGAATTAGCGACACAGATTTATAAACAGAAAGTAAACGTAACCCGTGCCGAACATCTTCCTTCTATCGCATTGATGGGGAATTATATGGTAACCAACCCTTCTGTCTTCAACAGCTTTGAAAACAAATTCAAAGGCATGTGGAATGTGGGAGTGATGGTACAGATACCTATATGGCACTGGGGAGAAGGTATTTATAAAACGAGAGCGGCAAAAGCCGAAGCCCGCATTACACAATACCAGCTTCAGGACGCACGCGAAAAAATAGAGTTGCAAGTCAATCAAGCCGCTTTCAAGGTAAAAGAAGCAGGTAAGAAACTGGTTATGTCTTCCAAAAACATGGAAAAAGCGGAAGAGAATCTGCGCTATGCAACGCTTGGTTTTAAAGAGGGAGTGATTGCCACCAGTAATGTTCTTGAAGCACAAACGGCATGGCTGTCCGCTCATTCAGAAAAGATTGACGCACAAATAGATGTGAAGTTAACAGAAATCTATCTGAAGAAATCTCTGGGAACACTGAAATAAATAAAAAGCAGAAAAATAAAGTAAAGAATCCAATCAGAAACAACCCAATCCCTAACCAACCCACAATCCATAAAACATAAATCATAAATCATAAATCATAATTCATAAATCATATGGCACCTATAAAATCACAAAACAGCAATATGCTGCTTGCATTCCTTACTCTACTGGGAGTTATTGCAATCGTTGCAGTCGTTGGCTTCTTCATGCTTCGCAAAGGTCCTGAAATCATACAGGGACAGGCTGAAGTTACCGAGTATCGCGTTTCGAGCAAAGTTCCGGGACGTATATTGGAATTTCGCGTGAAAGAAGGACAAAGTGTCAATGCCGGAGATACGCTGGCCATTTTGGAAGCTCCTGACGTAGTGGCAAAAATGGAACAGGCACGTGCTGCCGAAGCTGCCGCACAAGCACAAAACGCAAAAGCAATCAAAGGCGCACGTGAGGAACAAATCCAGGCGGCATACGAAATGTGGCAAAAAGCCCAAGCAGGCGTCACCATTGCCGAAAAATCATATCAACGTATAAAGAATCTCTATGAGCAGGGAGTAATGCCTGCACAGAAATTGGATGAAGTTACTGCGCAACGGGATGCAAGCATTGCTACAGAGAAAGCAGCCAAAGCGCAATATACTATGGCAAAGAACGGAGCAGAACGTGAAGATAAGATGGCCGCGGAAGCTTTGGTAAACCGAGCAAAAGGTGCTGTTGCCGAAGTAGAATCGTACATAAAGGAGACTTATCTCATAGCTCCGGCTGCCGGAGAAGTTTCAGAGATTTTCCCGAAGGTAGGCGAATTGGTAGGTACTGGTGCTCCCATCATGAATATCGCCGAGCTCAACGATATGTGGGTAACATTCAACGTACGCGAGGATCTGCTCAAAAATCTGACAATGGGTTCGGAATTCGAAGCAGTCATTCCTGCTCTGGATAACAAAAAGATCAAACTCAAAGTATATTATCTGAAAGACTTAGGGACTTATGCCGCTTGGAAAGCAACCAAAACAACCGGACAGTTCGACCTGAAAACATTCGAAGTGAAAGCTTCTCCGATAGAGAAAGTGGAAAACCTCCGTCCGGGTATGTCTGTCATCATTGACAAGTAATCATGAGAGAGAGAGAAAAGAAATATATAGCCCTGTGGCAGGTCATGCAAAGAGAGTGCCGGCGGTTGGTTTCACGCCCGCTCTACCTCTTCTGTATGGTCATTGCCCCACTGTTTTGCTATATATTCTTCACCACCTTAATGGATTCGGGACTTCCCAAGGATCTTCCTGCGGGAGTAGTAGATATGGATGATTCGTCTACTTCCCGTAATATTGTCCGCAACCTGGATGCTTTTTCACAGACAGGGGTTGTAGCTCATTACAGTAATGTGACAGATGCACGCATTGCCATGCAAGAAGGAAAAATCTATGGATTCTTTTACCTTCCCAAAGGTTTATCGGCAGAGGCACAGAGCCAACGACAACCGACAATCTCCTTCTACACCAATTACTCCTACCTGATTGCAGGCTCCCTATTGTTCAGAGATATGAAAATGATGGGAGAACTCACTTCAGGAGCCGCTGCAAGGACTATGTTATATGCCAAAGGTGCAACAGAGGATCAGGCTATGGCATATCTGCAACCGATTGTTATCGATACACACCCACTGAATAATCCGTGGCTGAACTATTCGGTATACTTATGCAATACACTGATACCGGGAGTACTCATGCTATTAATATTTATGGTTACTGTCTATTCAATCGGTGTAGAAATCAAAGATCGTACGGCTCGCGAATGGTTACGAATGAGTAACAACTCCATTTATATTGCATTGGCCGGGAAGTTGCTTCCCCACACTGTAGTCTTTTTCACCATGGGTATATTTTATAATGTATACCTGTATGGATTCCTGCATTTTCCTTGCAACAGCGGTATATTTCCGATGATATTTGCCACACTCTGTCTCGTACTAGCATCTCAATGTTGTGGTATTGTTATGATAGGAACTCTGCCGACTCTACGACTCGGATTAAGTTTTGCTTCCCTGTGGGGAGTCATATCGTTCTCCATTTCTGGTTTTTCATTCCCGGTCATGGCTATGCATCCTGTTCTACAGGCTTTGAGTAATCTATTCCCGTTGCGGCATTATTTCCTGATTTACGTCGATCAAGCACTCAACGGATATAGTATGGCTTACTCATGGACCAACTATATGGCACTATTAATATTTATGATGCTCCCCTTCTTTGTGGTTCATCGCCTGAAGGAAGCATTGGTTTACTATAAATATATACCCTAAATGAAAGATATAAAATTAAAAGACAAGATAGCCCAAGGCATCAATGACCTGTTTTATATCTGGAAGCGGGAGTTTCAGACAACTTTCCGCGACCAGGGGGTGCTGATATTTTTCATACTCGTCCCATTAGGTTATCCGTTGTTGTATAGTTTCATTTATGACAACGAAGTAGTGCGTGAAGTTCCTGCCGTTGTTGTAGACGATTCACATTCATCTCTTAGTCGTGAATATCTCCGTAAGGTAGATGCCACACCCGATATTCAAATCGTCTCTTACTGTGCTGATATGGAAGAAGCCAAACAAATGCTAAAGAACCGGCGTGCGTATGGTATCATTTATATCCCTTCGGATTTCAGCGACAATATTGCCAAAGGAAAACAGACACAAGTCAGTATCTATTGCGACATGAGCGGATTGTTATACTATAAATCGATGCTTCTTGCCAACACTGCCGTTTCTCTGGATATGAACAGGGATATCAAAATTGCACGTAGCGGAAACACGACCGACCGTCAGGATGAAATCACTGCTTATCCGATAGAATATGAAGAAATCTCCATCTTCAACCCCACTGCCGGGTTCGCCGCTTTCCTGATTCCTGCTGTATTGGTATTGATTATCCAACAGACATTATTGCTCGGCATCGGTCTCGCTGCAGGAACTGCTCGTGAGAACAACAGATTTAAGGATCTTGTACCTATTAATCGTCACTATAACGGGACGTTACGAATTGTATTAGGAAAAGGATTGAGTTATTTCCTAGTTTATATATTGGTAGCTTTCTACGTACTTTATGTCGTTCCAAGATTGTTTAGCCTCAACCAAATTGGGCAACCCAGTTCATTAATATTATTCGTTGTCCCCTATCTTGCGGCTTGTATCTTCTTTGCGATGACAGCTTCTATTGCCATTCGCAATCGGGAAACGTGTATGCTGATTTTTGTATTCACATCAGTCCCCCTGTTATTTATTTCAGGAATTTCCTGGCCGGGAGCAGCTATTCCTCCGTTTTGGAAGTATGTATCCTACATCTTCCCCTCAACGTTTGGAATTAACGGCTTTGTAAAAATCAACAATATGGGAGCCACTCTTAGTGAAGTAGCTTTTGAATATAAGGCTTTGTGGTTGCAAGCCGGCATTTATTTCCTGACCACCTGTTGGGTATACCGCTGGCAAATACTGATGAGTCGCAAACATGCAATAGAGAGATACAAAGAATTAAAAGAGAAAGCAAACTTATCCAAGCAGATAAGTGATTAATGAGTAAGAATTACAAGAGAGAGAATTAACGGTGTATCCTTTCAATGGGATATGCCGTTTTTCTTTTTATTAATAAGGATATAAAAAAATCCCCCGTTCCAAGAGAGTATAGAACGAGGGATTTTAGAGATATTATAAAGAGAGTATAATAAGTTTAGAACTTGTAACCTACGCCAATAGAGAAGTTCATGTTCTTCGGTGCACCGTCACCATCAGCCAATTTAGCCAAACCAAATTCTCCTGATAAGTCAATAAAGAATTTATTAATTTCATAAGCAACGCCTACACCGAGACCTGCATCAAATCTTTTTGCTCCAAATTGATCATCACCGTCACCAAAGAAATCAATTTTTTCATCACCAATTTTACACTTACCAGCAATACCAAATGCAAAATAAGGACCAGCTTTCACTACAATATTCTGGTTATCAGCAATTGCAAATCTTGCAGCAGCCAATACCGGAATCTCCAAATACATTGGATTCATTTTCACTTCATCCTGTTTAGCACCTTTTTGAGTGAACATCAACGAAGGTTGAATAGACCACATATCAGAGAACTGATATTCCATGCCAACGCCTACATTGAATCCAATCCTCATGTCAGTATCCATATCCCCAGTAAAGTTACTCATGTTCATACCAACTTTGGCATTCCAAGAAATCTGAGAATAAGAAACGATAGAAACAAGTGCAAATAGCACAAAAATCAAACCTTTTTTCATATCATTCATTTTTTAGTTTGCCTTCCTCTTCCCTTTGGTTGGCATTGTTAGTTAATAGTTCTGTTTGAAGTGTGGGGAATTATTCGCAACCGGTTAAAGTATTGAAACACACCCTTCCGTATTTAACGTATGTTTTGTAGCCGCAAATATATTTCATTTATTTTATATAAAAAAATCCTTGATAGTCTATTTTTTGCATAAAGGTTATTAAAGAGTGACTATATAGAAAAAAATAATGTTCATCCGGTCTTTTTTTATGCTTAAATAATTTCCGAATAACAATGCAATTAAAATATTCTTGCAAGATTTATACATTTACAATTATTAACCGACTAGCTATTGCTTGTTTACGAAATATTCGTAGATTTGCGAAGTATTCGTAATTAAACAACATCTCCATGGAAAAGTTAACTATACAAGAAGAAGAAGTAATGATCTACATTTGGGAGTTACAATGCTGTTTCGTAAAAGACATTGTTGCAAAGTATACGCAACCGGCACCTCCTTATACCACAGTAGCATCTATCGTAAAGAACCTCGAGCGGAAAGGATATGTCACACCGAAACGTGTGGGTAATACCTACCAATATACTCCTGCCATTCGCGAAAATGAATATAAACGCCATTTTATGAGTGGCGTAGTTCGTAACTACTTTGAGAACTCTTACAAAGAAATGGTTTCTTTCTTTGCCAAAGACCAGAAAATTTCGACCGATGATCTCAAAGATATTATCGAACTCATTGAAAAAGGAAAAGAAAATTAATAGAAAACATTCATCACCATGACTCCGGAACTAGCTTATTTTCTAAAGATAAATGTAGCGATAGCTCTGTTCTATGCATTCTATCGGTTGTTTTTCCATAAAGACACCTTCTTCCATTGGCGTAGGATGGCTTTGCTATGTTTCTTTGCCATCTCCATGCTTTATCCTTTACTGAATATTCAGGGATGGATAAAAGCTCACGAACCAATGGTGGCAATGGCAGATCTTTATGCAACCATCCTGCTTCCGGAGCAAGTTGTGACTCCTACACAAGCGACTGTCATAAATTGGCAAGAGGTTATCACGCAGTTCGCTAAAATTATTTATTGGAGCGGAATGTTATTACTTACCGCACGTTTCTTCGTACAACTGGGTAGCATCATCCGATTGCATTTCCAATGCTCAAAAAGCAATATACAAGGAGTACGCGTACATCTATTAAAAAAAGAAACAGGTCCTTTTTCTTTCTTCCACTGGATATTCATACACCCGCAATCACATACGGAATCTGAAATCAGTGAAATCATTACGCATGAAGAGACCCATGCCCGACAATACCACTCGGTGGATGTGCTTTTCAGCGAAATAATGTGTATATTCTGCTGGTTCAACCCATTTATCTGGTTAATGAAACGGGAGGTCAGAGGAAACCTCGAATACATGGCAGACCATCGTGTATTAGAAACGGGACATGATAGTAAATCATACCAGTACCACTTATTGGGACTGGCACATCACAAGGCTGCAGCAAATTTATCAAATAGTTTCAATGTTTTACCACTCAAAAATCGTATTAAAATGATGAATAAACGAAGAACGAAAGAAATAGGAAGAACCAAATATCTGATGTTTCTTCCCTTAGCTGGCATCTTGATGATTGTCAGTAACATCGAAATGGTAGCACGTACTACTGAAAAATTTGCAAAAGAAATGATGGGACAAGTAACGGAAGAAGTTGCCATGCAAGCTGAAACCACAAATATTCCCGAACTTTCTACAAGAGAAATTCAAGAAATCAGCCTTCCGCAAGGTACAAAAGGAAAGGAAGTAACGGAAACACAAATCAAGAGTGTACCGGATTCAGTTGTCTTTCAGGTTGTAGAAGAAATGCCGGATTTTCCGGGAGGGATGAAGGCATTGATGGATTACTTGTCTAAAAATGTCAAATATCCGGCTGAAGCACATGCAATCGGTGCACAAGGACGTGTAATTGTAAGCTTTACTGTTAAAAAGGACGGAAGTATAGCTGACACAAAAGTAGAACGAAGTGTCAATCCGTATCTCGACAAAGAAGCCATGCGTGTCATTGCTGCCATGCCTAAATGGCAACCTGGCAAACAAAGAGGGGAAGCAGTAAATGTAAGATTTACAGTTCCCGTTGCTTTCAGACTATCCGATCCAGAACTACCCAAGGCGGAAGAGATCAAACAGTCTGATCTGGACGAAGTAGTTGTAGTGGGATACGGTCCACAGGAAGATTCAACTCCCGGTGCAGTAGGTGTGAAAGGAGAAAACGCAGATCAGGCTTTCACTGTAGTAGAAACAATGCCCAAATTCCCGGAGGGACAAGCCGGGTTGATGCGTTATCTTGCTAGAAGTATCAAATATCCTGTCATTGCTCAAAAAAACAAAGAACAAGGCAGGGTAATCATACAAATGATTATCGGAACAGACGGTAGTTTGTCAAACGTAAAAGTATTACGTAGCGTATCTCCGTCACTGGATGCAGAAGCCATCCGTGTAGTGGGCAACATGCCTAAATGGGAACCGGGAATGCAAAAAGGACAGGCTGTTCCTGTTAAGTATACCCTCCCTATCACGTTCCGGTTACAATAAATAACTTCCCCGATACCGCTCCCTTTCCTCATCGGTGAGGAACGGGGCGTTCATCGGTGGGGGAACCTTCTCCTCCCCGGTGCCGGACATATCTTTCCCCGGTGCCGTAAAAAGTCATTTCTTTTTCAGCTTTTTGCAAGGATAGTTATAAAAAGATCCTTATATTTGTTCGTGTAATAAAACATTATTCACATGAAAAGATTCGCATGGATTATTGGTTTAATATTCTGCACAATCTGCACCATACAAGCCAAAGACAGAGTTATCGAGCGGCCTCCTTTTCTAGCATGGAGCTCCAATAGTATTGAGATTGATAAAATTGTCATGAGTGATACCGTGACAACAGTGTATATAAAGGCTTTTTATCGTCCGAAATACTGGATTAAAATAGCAACGGGCAGTTTTCTGAAAGATAATAACGGAATGCTTTATCCTATCCGAAAGGGAGTTGGAATCACATTGGATAAGGAATTCTGGATGCCGGAATCGGGAGAAGCGGAGTTTCAACTCTTATTTCCCCCAATACCTGAAAATGTAACCAGTCTGGATTTCTCGGAAGGGGACTTCGACGGGGCCTATAAGATATGGGGAATACAATTAGACAAAGATACATTCTATAAACAAAAACTTCCCAAAGAAGCAGTCGTACACAAAATAAACAAGAAAGCGATATTGCCTACTCCAAAGTTGGTTTATGGGACTGCTACACTCAAAGGGAAAATGCTGGACTATCAGAAAGAGATGATGCAACAAATGAAGATGCATATAGAAAGCCCTGCATTGAATGTCCACAACGAACAGAATATCATAAAGATCAAAGAAGACGGCACTTTTCAGGCGGAGGTCAAAATAACGTCCGTTACAAGTGTATCATTAGAACTTCCTTTTGGCTGGATCGAGTGTCTGATAGCTCCCAACGAAGAGACATCGCTCATCATCAATACAAAGGAACTATGCCGTAGACAGGCGCATCTGCAAAAAAAGGATAAAACGTATGGAGAACCTGTATACTTTAATGGTTATCTGGCTAGTCTGCAACAAGAATTAGCTTCCGTAGATATAGATATTGTGTTGAAAAGAGTTTATTACATGGATATGTATAACGACATTGCCGGGAAAAGCGCAGATGAATACAAGGCTTATGTATTGGAGCGTCTTCCATCCATTCGAAAAGAAATTGCACAATCCCCATACAGCAATGCGTGTAAAGAGCTATTAAATATTCAGGTAGATCTGGCAGCGACTGGTAAAATCGCCATGACGGAGAGAGAACTAAAATCAGCATATATCGCTGTTAATAAACTGAATAAAGAACAGACTGACGACTATTTCTACAATACCCGCATTGATATTCCTACAGAATACTATGACACATTGAAAGAGTTCACTTCTATCAACACTCTGAAAGCGCTATACGGTAAATATTACGCATCAACAATATACTTGATAAGTTTTCTGCCAAATTCTTTAGATGTACTTAAAGAGACACTGGGAACGGGACAGGGACCCTTATTCGATAACATTAAATTTAATAAGCTGTATCAATCCATAAAGGATTTTACCCCGTTAACAGCAGAGCAGAATGCCGAACTAAAAACTTTTTCTTCCCCGGCATACGCAGAGATGCTTACTCAAACGAACAAAGAAATAATAAAGAAAATTGAATTAAACAAAAGAAAGACAGGCTTCACTGTAAACGAGACGGGACAAGTCTCCAATGAGGATTTATTCCCATCCATTATCTCTAAATTCCGCGGACACACGTTGTTAGTCGATTTTTGGGCAACTTGGTGTGGCCCTTGTCGCACAGCCAATAAAGCCATTACTCCAATGAAAGAGGAATTAAAAGACAAGGATATTATCTACCTCTACATCACAGGCGAAACTTCACCCAAAGGCACTTGGGAAAATATGATTACCGACATTCATGGTGAGCATTTCCGTGTGACAAATGAACAATGGAGTTTTCTGATGTCCAGCTTCAATATCCGGGGAGTTCCCACTTATTTTATTGTTGATCCGGAGGGTAATATTACTTTCAAGCAAACTGGATTTCCCGGAGTAGACACCATGAAAAAAGAGCTTATGAAAGCTTTGAATAAGTAACTCGAACGTTAAAAAGATAGTGACGGTATATGCTTAGGATAGTGACGGTATATGATAATGATACCGTCACTATTTCTATCGGATAGCGTCACTATCTTGTAGAGGAAAATCCGCCAACAACAATTGCTACATAAGTATGTCATCATAATTAGTTTATATAATATATTTAGGCACGGATTACGCGGATTATAATATAAGATTATTTTGCAAGAATACGTAATCCTAAAAATCAATAAATAAACGAGCCTCCATAGTCTTTGAAAAGACTACAGAGGCTCGTTTTATATCCTATGGATAACTTACTGCAAAGCTATCCAACTCCAGATTCCACTTATTTATGCATTTCCACGATTTGAGTCGGCGCCATCTCTACATTCCGTCGATCTACTTGGCGAACGACACTGGCAGCCAGGGATAAGAAAGCACGTCCGGTTACGGAATCTTCATCCAACGCAACAGGTGTACCATTATCTCCCCCTTCGCAAATGCTTTGTACGATAGGTATCTGTCCCAACAAAGGAACATTCATCTCTTCAGCCAGTTTCTTTGCGCCTTCTTTTCCGAAGATATAGTATTTATTTTCGGGAAGTTCGGCAGGAGTAAACCAAGCCATATTTTCAACCAAACCAAGGATAGGTACATTTACCTTATCATTGGTAAACATATTGATTCCCTTACGGGCATCTGCCAAAGCCACTGCCTGCGGAGTGCTGACAACAATCGCCCCTGTCATGGCCAGCGTTTGAACAACTGTCAAATGAATATCACTGGTTCCGGGAGGAAGGTCTATCAGAAAATAATCCAACTCTCCCCAAGCTGCATCAGCAATCAACTGTTTCAACGCATTACTAGCCATTCCACCACGCCACAAAGTTGCCTGATCCGGATCGACAAAGAAGCCGATAGATAATAATTTCACTCCATATTTTTCTACCGGAATAATCATGTCACGACCGTCGATACGTTCAGCATAAGGGCGTGCATCTTCCACCTGAAACATCTTCGGCATAGAAGGACCAAAAATATCAGCATCAAGCAAACCTACTTTATAACCTAATTTAGCCAAAGCAACAGCCAGATTCGCAGACACCGTAGACTTGCCTACTCCACCTTTACCGGAAGATATGCCAACTATATTCTTCACTTGCGGAAGGAGCTTGCCAACTTCCGGGCGGGCAGCTTGCTTACTTTCCGCTGTAATCGTTACCTGCACATCAGAAGAGACATACGTATGGATAGCTGTTTCCGCAGCCTTCAACATTGATTTCATAAACGGATCAGTCGGTTTCTCAAAGATCAATGAGAAGCTGACAGTCATGCCATCAATACGGAGATTATCGGCAACCATCTCCGCTTCCACCAGATTCTTTCCCGTACCGGGATAACGCACCGTTGCCAATGCATCTAATATCAATTTAGGATAGAGAGTCATTTTATTTACTATTTGACGATTTACTATTTACAATTTAAAATCACCATTCGATTAAGTGTCAGTTCACTTTAAGGGCGATTGTTACTGTACAAAACTATTTACTTGTACTTAATCCACTACGTTTGCTACGATTGTAACTACGATAAGGATCAAGTTCTATTTCTACATCCGGTTCTTGCAATTGACCTTCCTGCGGAAGCCGGAACTTGATATACTTAATAGCTAAACCACGATCCAGCCATTGTTGTTCATAATAGGTTTTAATACCGAGAATATTATCTACCAGATCAGAATGATATAAATCTTCAGTCATAAACTCAACCGGAAGTTTGTTCGCTTCAATCATGTATTTGGTATAGGTAAACATGAAGTTGCTGTCCGTTTTCAGGTGGATAATACCATTCGGCTGCAAGAATTTACGGTACCGTTCCATAAAATAGGTAGAAGTCAATCGCTTGGTTGCTTTCTTCATTTGCGGGTCAGAGAAGGTAAGCCATATTTCACTTACTTCGCCTTCGGCAAAAAAACGTTCAATGATTTCAATATTGGTACGCAGAAAAGCGACATTCTTCATTCCGGCCTGTAATGATTCCGTTGCTCCCGTCCACATACGGGCACCTTTTATATCAACTGCTATAAAGTTCTTTTCGGGAAACATTTTACCCAAGCCGACGGTGTACTCACCACGTCCGCAGCCTAGTTCGAGCACAATCGGATGATCGTTTTTAAAAAACTCCTCATGCCATTTCCCCTTCATGTCAAAAGGCACGTTATCTACTGCCGAATAAGGATATTCGAACACGTGTGGATAACTCGCCATATCGGCAAACTTTTCTAATTTATTCTTTCCCATATCAATCCTGATTAGGTCGCAAAGGTACTGATTTTGACGCAACCGACAAAAAGAAATGGAGCACAGATTTCTCTATGCTCCATTCTTCTATAATATTGAATGATTCGTGTTATTAAATCTCAACATTCACCTCAACGTTTACTTCTACATTTCCACCTTGTTGTGCTTTCAAATCTTCATAGAAAGCAGCATGAGAAGCCTGCATATAAGGTTGCAAGAAGAAAAATCCGATACCGAAAGTAAAGAGGCAAAGGATAGCCCAACCGATGAAACTCAAATCAAGCATGAACAACTTCATCTTATTGCCATCCATCATAACCATGCTCTTTTCGATAGCTGCATTGTTTTTCATTTCGGGTTCTTCCTTCAGAATATACGGTGTCATCGCATACGAATAGTGTTTAATGATGCCCGGAATAATTAGTAGCAACGACCACAAGAAAGTATAAATAAACACTAAAACTACGGTTCCCATGATTCGGCTGTAGTCTTTGAATAAATAAGTCTTTTGCAGCAACGGCTGCCATAGGCCAACTTTCCTCGAAGTGCCTCACGCGCCTGCGCACGCCTAGTTCTGAGTTTAGTTTTAACATAGTGAATAATATTAATTGATAAATGTGTTATTTCATAATATATCGTTATTCTACAATCGTCACCCAGCCATGTGTATCCGGCTCGTCGCCATACTGAATTCCACGCAGCTTATTGTACAATTTTGTACAGATAGGTCCCGGCTTACCGTCTTTAGAGATAACGTATGATTTTCCGTTTTCCAAATCATCGATACGCTGAATCGGGCTGATTACTGCGGCAGTACCACAAGCACCTGCTTCTTCAAATGTTTCCAGTTCTTCTTCCGGTATCGGACGGCGTTCCACCTTGATACCCATGTCTTCTGCCAACTGCATCAAACTTTTATTGGTAATAGAAGGCAGAATAGAAGTTGATTTCGGAGTGATATAAGTATTATCTTTAATACCGAAGAAATTGGCAGCACCACATTCATCAATATATTTCTTTTCTTTCGCATCAAGATAGAACTCGCAGGAATAGCCCAGATCGTGTGCTTTCTTGTTAGCACGAAGACTGGCTGCATAGTTGCCACCTACTTTATAAATACCTGTTCCATGAGGAGCGGCACGGTCGAACTCACGAATGATAACGTACGGATTGGTAGAGAAACCACCTTTGAAGTACGGTCCTACCGGAGTTACGAATACTACAAACATATACTCTTCTGCAGGATGTACGCCTACCTGGGCACTTGTTCCGATCAACAGCGGACGAATGTAAAGAGAAGCACCGGTTTCATAAGGAGGGATAAAACGTTCATTCAGTTTTACCACTTTCAAATTGCTTCTTTGAACCGTTCTGTCGGAAGTTCTGCCATCAGAATTCCCTGGCAAGTAGATTGCAAACGGGCAGCATTTTCTTCCAAACGGAAAATACGAACTTTGCCATCTTTTCCACGGAATGCTTTCAGTCCTTCAAAAGCTTCCTGACCATAGTGTAAACAGGTTGCCGCCATGTGCAAATTGAGGTGTTCATCACTACTGACCTCTAATTCCCCCATGCACCATTACGGAAGTTGATTCTCACATTGTAATCTGTCTTCATGTATCCGAACGACAGATTCGCCCAGTCTATTTCTTTCATATTGTTATGTATTAGTTTATTTTCTATTGCATTGAAACGCAAAAATAACTTTTATTCTTCAGATAGCCTCTTTTCTTGCAATAATTTTTCGACTTCCCGATCGGCTTTTGTCAGTTTATCCTTGCAAAAGGCAATAATTTCATTGGCTTCTTTTATTTTCTCACTCAAAATGTCGATATCCAGTTCGTTATTATCTATCTGGCGAACGATCTTTTCAAGACGTTCCATTGCTTGGGAATATGTTTCTTTTTTTGCTGCCACGATGATTGATATTTAATGGTTAATGATGAATGTTCTTACAAATAAACAGTCGACGGATAGTTACTTTTCCACCACAGATTGCACTTCTCCTTTCAGCAACCGGGTTGTCAAGCGATCTCCCGGTTTCAGCGAAGATGCATCCGTCACCGCTTTCCCGTCTTTGATTGTAATACTGTATCCCCGGCTCAAGAGTTTATCCGGAGAAGCGTCCGCTATTCGTTGTTGCAAAAGTTCCAACCGGTGAGATTGACGGGCCACCAATGCTTTCGTCACCTGTGACAAATCTTTCTTTGCTGCCAGCAAAGAAAAACGGGCGTCCGCAAGTTTGCGATGAACAAGATTGGGAATACGGGTTTGGAGAGTTTCCAACCTTCGTCGTTCCAGATCAAGAAGCATATAAGCTCCCTGTTGAATCCGCATAGATAATTCTTCCAGATGCTCCGCGACTTCCGCTACCTGGTGAATCAGAAGCTCGGCAGCAGCCGTAGGAGTCTTTACCCGGGTATGAGCTACAGAGTCAAGGACTGTATCATCGCGTTCATGACCAATACCGGTAATGATAGGTAATGGAAATTGCGCACATGCAGCTGCTAGTAGATAAGTATCAAAACCGGATAAATCGGAAGTAGCCCCACCGCCACGAATAATGACCACTACGTCAAATTCATTGATGCGGGCATTGATACGGTCTAAAGCCGCCAATACAGACTCTTCAACTTGATTGCCTTGCATTAAAGCCGGAAAAAGTTCTGTATAAAAATAGAATCCGCCCGGATTGTGCTGTAACTGATGGCAGAAATCTCCATATCCGGCTGCGGTAGCCGAAGAAATGACAGCAACACGTTGGGGAAGAACTGGCATTTCAAGTTCTTTATTCAACGTCAAGACTCCCTCCTCTTCCAACTGCAATAATATTTCCCGACGACGGCGAGCCATATCTCCCAACGTGTAAGCAGGATCAATATCAAGCACCGTCAGACTGTAACCGTATAACTCATGAAACTGAACAGTTACTTTCACCAGCACTTTAATACCGGAGGTAAATAGTTGTCCGGTGCTTTCCTCAAAGTAGGGTTTCAGCAAGCGGTAGATATTATTCCAAATCATACCGCGTGCCTTGGCTACGAGATTATTGCTGCGAGGATCTTTCTGCACGAATTCCAGATAACAATGCCCTGTCGTATTGGAACGGACATCGCTCAACTCTGCCTGTATCCAATATTCATCGGGCAGGCATTGCTCCAGACTACGGCGCACGAGTGCATTCAGTTCTAAAAGAGAAAGCCTCTCCCCACCCTCTTCCAAAGAGGGAGATTCTGATTGCTTGGACTTATACATATTATTGAGCATCATTCGTTTATATAATAAATCAGGAACAGGTCACACACTTTTTTTAAATAAGAGTAACTTGAAAGCAACTACAAATTCCGTGTTTTACAATAGATAATTAGTTAGCAAGGACACTTATTTCCTTTCTGTGGAAGAAGACTGGAGGTAAGCCTTCCACAAATCAGGAATACCATATCCATATATATTATCCGGGAAATCAGCTCTGTCACCTGACTGACGCACCAAATCAATAATCTGCTTTGCTGTCAGCTTCGGACAAGCCTGCCACAAGCAAGCTACCATACCGCACATAATCGGAGAAGCAAAAGAGGTTCCATTGGCGCGACGAAGATTTCCATCCGTTCCCATCACATCCGAATTTAAACCGACAGCCACTACGTCCGGCTTCACACGTCCGTCAGCCGTATTTCCTACAGAAGAAAACGGCGCCAGTTCTCCTCTTTTTGTTACAGCTCCTACAGTTATGATATTCTCCGCATCTCCCGGAGGAGTAATCTTCTTCCACGAACCGGCACCCGAATTTCCGGCACTGCACACAACTACCATTCCTTTATCGGCAGCCTTCGCAGCTTCCCGGGACATCAGCGCATAATGACCATTCAAGTCACGGTATCTATAATTCTTCGCAGGATCATCAAATGAGTAGTAACCAAGCGATGTATTCACTAAATCCACTCCTACACTATCGGCAAACTCGATGGCTGCCGCCCAATAATCCTGCTCTACCAAATTTTCCGAATATTCGTCTTCACTACGCAGCAACCAATAAGAAGCTTCAGGAGCAGTGCCAATCATCACATGCGGCTGGTTCATAGCCATACAGGACAATACAGACATTCCATGACTGCTTTCTGCATAAATATCTGCCTCCGGATTCACAAAGTCACGCACACCGAGAATACGGATATTTTTCATGGCATCAATCTTATCCACATTATGGAAGCCGGCATCAATCACGGCAATGGTCATTCCCTGTCCCTTAAAGCCTGCATCATGCAGGAGATCGACGCGGCTCATAGCCGCTTGCGTGATTGCAGGACCGTAAAGGCTATCGGTGCGCAACGCTTTATTTATCAGTGAGTCTCTTTGAAATGCTCTTTGCGTGATACCTTTCCACACTCTTTCTGTAGAACGTACAAAAGGCAGTTGAGCTATTTCGCTGATTAAGGTACTGTCATTACAAGAAACAGTAACGAAATTATCCCATTTCCCGGTCACAAGTACATGAACACCAGTTTTTCGTATGGCATCTACATACGTCCTGCAAACCGGTAAATCGGTAGAATCAATGGGCAATCCCTGTTTTTTTCTCCGCTCAATAGATTTCTTAGACAAATACTTTTCCGGTTTCTGCAAAGAATAGTCCGTAGCCGCTTTGTCTTTCAGACTAATCCGGTATTTTAAGGTATCTCCCGGAGTAAATTGGGCAGATACCCCCAGATACATATTTAGAGCGAGAATCAATACTATAAACTTCTTCATAAGTTATCTTTCTATTTTAATCAATCATAATTCTTCATTTTCTATAATCACCAGCCCGATTCCTCTTTGGGAAGCGATGAAAGCTCCTCCCAGCACCCGTCTTCCATTATAAAACACAGCAGATTGTCCGGGAGCAATGGCTGAAGCCGTTTCGAGGAAACGGACCAACAAACGTCCGTCTTCCAGTCTTTTCACCCGACAGGGAATCGGACGACTGCGATAACGAATCCGCACTGTCAGATTCTCACCCCCGAACAGTTCCCGTTCATCCACAATCTTATCCTGCTCCGCCAACATGTATTCAGTTTCCAATTGGTCGGCATCTCCAAGCATCACCGTATTTTTCTGCGGATTGATTTTCAACACATAAGCAGGCTTTCCTAAAGCAATCTCCAGTCCTTTTCGTTGGCCAATCGTATAATAAGGTGCTCCTTTATGTTTCCCCAGTTTTACTCCTTCAGAGTTGACAAACCATCCCGGTCCGATTTCACTATCCAATTCGGGGCACTGTTCACGAAGAAAATCACGGTAATCTCCCTTAATAAAGCAGACTTCCATACTTTCTCCTTCTTTCGACTTTGCTTCATATCCTTTCTCCGCAAGATACTCACGGACCTTTACTTTCGTATAATCTCCCAACGGGAAAATGCAACGTTTCAGCACATCCTGCCCCAATCTCCAGAGAAAATACGACTGGTCTTTCTTATCATCGTCTCCGGCTACTATATAAATGTTTCCGTTTTTCTCTTCCAATCGCGAATAATGTCCGGTAGCTACCCATGCACAATTCAACTTATCCGCCCACTCCGTCAGAACACGGAACTTAAACAACGGATTGCACATCACACACGGATTCGGTGTACGCCCCTGCTTATATTCGTCTATGAAGTTTTTTACGATGGTCTCTTTAAAAGGAATACGCTCATCTGCCACATAATGTTCAATCCCCATCCGTTCTGCTAACTCCCTGGCGTCCTGCGGTTCATCTCCCCACACACGCATGGTAACTCCTACAATCTCATATCCTTGTTCTTGCAGCATCAAGCAGGTAGCGGTGCTGTCTATGCCACCACTCATACCTACCAATACTCTCTTGTTTCGTTCTTCCATTCGAATTTTGAAAATTTACATGGTTACAAATGTACGAGATTTCAAAGAGAAAAGTTGCTTTTCTGAAAGAAAATCCTTATATTTGAAATATACCAAAAGCGAGAACAATTATGGCTAACCCTAGATTACCGGGCATTTCCGAAAACGAAGAAGCCTTATTGTATGCCAAATTGAATGAGTACAACCGAGGCAGAGCCTCTTTTAAAGAGGCAGGAGTCTACTTGGTGGTGTTGCCCCGACCGGGGAAACCAAACTATTCCCTTTGGCTGTACTCTCCCTTGCCCGAAAAGCAATCCATTCTTTATATACATGACCTGTCACCGGACATTAACGAATCCCTCCGGATGGCCAGTACGATGTTTTACTATTCAAGGCGTTGCCTTATTCTCATGGATTATAATGAGAAAAGAATGCAGAGTAACGGTGACGACCTTATCTTTTTCGGAAAATACCGGGGACATTTTCTTCATGAAATTTTGAAGATAGATCCTGCCTATTTAAGTTGGGTAGCTTACAAGTTCACCCCAAAAATACCTAAACAGGAACGTTTCGTCAAAATAGCACAGGCTTATCATTCCATACATTTGGATATCATGATCAGAAAGTCGAGAGAGAAACGTTCATCAAGTCGCTATTTGGGAGAATTAGGGGAAAAACTGACTGACTTAAAATTAAAAGTCACCCGCGTACGACTGGAAGACGATCCATACAAAACAAGAGTGAACGGCACTACCCCACAGTTTTTTGTCAAGCAGATACTGACTTTAACCGATGCCAGTGGAAACCTGGTTATTATAAGTATTCCATCAAAAAATCCCAGTGCGGTTTCATGCACTCTATCAGGGATAGAACATGAATACCGACTGGGAGATATTATCTACATTGCATCGGCGAAAGTATCACGCCAATACGAAAGCTATGGTTCAAAGTACACGCGCCTTAGCCATGTGAAGTTCGCAAGCCTCAACGTTTAGTCCAATCGTCCTTGACAAAACTTGCCGGATAGGAAATTTTATCCACCACTCCGTCTTTCTGACGAATCCAGGACGTAAATGTACGAGCACCCTCATCTAATACGATGATACGGGCCCCGTTAGGCAAATGATTATATTCCGTATTTCCACCGGTGAAGCGTCCATAAGCCAGAAGAATACCCTTCCACATCACTGCATAATCATTATCATGATCGTGTCCTACAAACATACCCATCACATCACCCGCTTCTTTCATTGCCGCAAACATTCCCGTATTCAATTTAGGTGCACAAGCTTCCTCCATACGAGTTCCGCGAAGAATCGCGTTTTCTGAACGGGCAGCTTCATTGTATTCAGGAAGAGGAATATGGAAAAAGGCAAGAGCCGGCAAAGGCTGTCCACCATTTTGCGCTTTATAAGCAGCACTCTGCTGGCGATACCAATTTATCTGATCGAATGTAAGCCATGCATATCCCTTCACATCTTTCAAAGGAGAATAGGAATGAGAATCCATGCAATAAAGCAAAGCTGCATCCTTCTTTACATTAGAAGACGATTTCACGGTTAATACATAGTCCGGCGATAAGACTGTTCCCCGGTCTGGCAATAAATTGCCGGGAACTTTACGGATAATATCATATAACTGTTCCCGTGCCATTCCCTGTTCATTGTCATGATTACCAAAAGTGACCACGAAAGGCAGTTTGCGTTTAACTACCGGTTCCAATACCTGCAACATTCCGGAATCTGCCGGAGCAGAATAAACAACATCGCCGGTAAAAATTACCAAATCCGGGCGTTCATCATCAAGCACCTGATTTATGCGTTCCAAAGCGATATCAGAAGCCCGGTTGCCGTATTTAAAATGCACATCGGTAAATTGCACAATTTTGAATTTACCATCTTTACTAAATTTCAGTTCACTCTTTTGAGCCATACAAAAAGTCGTTACCAACAAAAAGGTAAGTGTTAAGTAAATTTTTAAGAGCCGAATCATATTTATTTGTTTTAGGGGTTAAGAAATCTTCTCTATCAGCACGGTAGCATAGGCTGATATACCTTCTTCACGACCCGTAAAACCGAGTTTCTCGGTAGTAGTCGCCTTAATGGAAATATCATCCGCATCAATTCCCATGACAGTTGCCATCGTCTCTTGCATCAAAGGAATGTGTGCCTTTAATTTCGGGCGTTCGGCACAAATGGTTGCATCGATATTACCCACTTTATATCCTTTGGTAGCAATCAATTCCACTGTTTTCTTCAGCAGAATTTTGCTATCTATGTTTTTAAATTCTCCAGCCGTATCGGGAAAGTGATAGCCGATATCACGCATATTCGCCGCCCCTAACAAAGCATCGCAAACCGCATGCAACAATACATCAGCATCCGAATGCCCCAACAATCCTTTTGTATGTTCCAAAAGAATACCACCCAGCCACAATTCACGCCCTTCGACCAGCTGATGTACGTCAAAGCCAAAGCCTACTCTTATCTTCATATTTTGTATAACAAATGAGTACTAATGAATAAAAAAGATCAACGGATATAGAAATCCAGCAGTTTTTCCTCTTCCAGATAACCTTGCAAACGCTGTCCGATACTAACAGGACCTACACCGACAGGAGTCCCCGTAAAGAGTAGATCTCCGATTTTCAACGTTACAAACCGACTGACATAAGCGATAATATCATCTATCTTGAAAAGCATATCTGCCGTACAGCCACGCTGTACTTCTTTACTGTCGATCAACAGATTGAAGTTCAAATTTTGAATATCTTTATAATGCTCTACCGGAACAAAAGTCCCAATAGCAGCCGATGAGTCAAAACCTTTACAAAGCTCCCAGGGATTCCCCTGTTCACGGAACTTTCGTTGAAGGTCACGGGCTGTAAAGTCGATACCGACTGTCACAGCATCATAATAGCGGTTAGCAAAACGGGGAGCGATATTTTTCCCCAATCGGTTGATACGGACTACCAATTCCGTTTCATAATGTATCTCGTTGGAAAAGTCGGGGATGAAAAACGGTTTGCCATCTTTCAGAATAGCAGAATCAGGCTTCATAAAAATCACCGGCTCCGTATTTACTTGTGTATGTCCCAGTTCTTTGTTATGCTGGGCGTAGTTCATGCCTACTGCAATAATCTTCATTATTTCTCGTTAAAATTCAATCGGTTAAACATAACAGCCAAATGAGCATATAAAGACGTATTCTGCACCACAATATTCTCGGGTACACGGATTCGGAAAGGAGTAAAGTTCCATACGGCTTTTATACCTCCGTCTACCATCTTATCTGTAATTTCCTGAGCAATATTAATAGGCACGGTCAACACACCGATATTTACATCGTATTCTTTCATCTTTGCCTCAAAATCATCGGAGTGAAAAATAGGAATACCATTCAGGTCTTTTCCCACCAATTCCGGATTCACATCAAAAGCTGCCACAATCTCCAGCCCGAAATGATGCAAACCTGAATCCCGAAGCAAAGCAGCCCCCAGGCTACCTACACCAAACAAGAAGGCTTTGTGCATATTGGTAAATCCAAGAAAACTCTCCAACACTTCAATCAGCGCATCAATGTTATACCCTACTCTCGTGCGCCCGGAGATATTGACGTAGGATAAATCCTTGGCGATTTGAGAAGCATCAATATTTATTTCCTTAGAGATTTGTGTAGAAGAGACGTACTGTTCTCCTTTTTCTTTCATTAGTTTTATGTTGGACAGATACCAGGGAAGTCTGCGCAAGGTAGGCTCCGGCACTTTATCCGCCTCTTTTCGTATAGATGTGCTCATACTTCTTACTAAATTTGGTATTTTGCAAAAGTACAATCTTTTTTGAGACTGACAACCCTATAACAGAAAACCTTAATAGAGATTAAACAAAACAATGAAAAGAGGTTCAAATTTTGCTCTTTTCCATAAGTTTAATACTTTTGAAAAGGATTAAAAATGACGAGTATGAAAAATAATGATTGGAAAGATAGATTAAACGTAGTATATTCCACGAATCCGGACTTCGGCTATGAAATGGATAACGATGAAGAGCAAGTTACTCTCGACAAAAACAAACAAAGCCTGCGAGTTTCCATTGACAAAAAGAACCGGGGCGGTAAAGTGGTCACATTAATTACCGGATTTATAGGTACAGAAAACGACTTGAAAGAGCTGGGTAAGCTACTGAAAAGCAAATGCGGAGTAGGCGGATCGGCTAAAGACGGAGAGATTATGGTACAAGGAGATTTCAAAACCAAAATCATAGAGCTGCTCATTAAAGAAGGATACTCTAAAACAAAAGGTATAGGAGGTTAAACTAAATAGCATTTTGTAACTAGAAATTTTAAAGATATGAGAAAAGTAACATTATTCTGTGCAGCAGCGTTATTCTCACTGTTGTCATTTGCACAAGACAACAATGCTGATATCGTCAAGGTAGGCGATAGTATGCCTGCTTTCACCCTTCATTCAACAGTGAACGGTACTGTAAACTCCGAGGACTTGAAAGGGAAAGTTGTATTAATCAATATTTTCGCTACTTGGTGTGGTCCTTGCCAAAGCGAACTGGCTGAAGTTCAAAAAACACTCTGGCCTAAATATAAGGACAACAAAGATTTCTGCATGTTAGTAATCGGGCGCGAACATACCGACGATCAATTAACGGAATACAACAAGCGTAAAGGGTTTACATTTCCTCTCTACCCGGACCCGAAACGGGAAGTCACAGGTAAGTTTGCCAGTCAATACATTCCCAGAAGTTACTTAATCAACAAAGACGGGAAAGTGATATCCGCCACTGTCGGTTATAAAAAAGAGGAAATGGACAAGCTGATGAAGGAAATAGACAAAGCATTGAAATAATCCTCCCCAAGAATGTGCCTCATGTTATACATGGCAGTTTCTTGAGGAAAGGAATGATAAGATCAAATCAAAAGAAAAGGCAACTAACTCGTTATGAATTAGTTGCCTTTCTTGTATCTTCAAATAGAGAGTCTTAATGAATACCTCTATTAAGTTAACGTGTTCCGTTTTTAAGGACACATCATAGAATTTGAATCTGATTGATTATTCAGCTTTCAAAGTGAAACGCTTGAAATCAACAATCTTCAGTTCAGGGTCAGCAGCAGCCAACACTTCTCTTACAGTTTTCTTACCGTCCATGATATCTTCCTGGTTCAATAAGCAAACTTCTTTCAAGAACTTGCCCAGACGACCTTTCGCGATGTTCTGAATCATTTGTTCAGGCAGGTGTGCAGCCTTCTCTGCAGAAACAGTAGCAATAATTTCTTTTGCTTTAGCTACATCTTCAGCTGTAATCCATCCTTTAGCCATGTTGCTATCCATGTGTTCTTCGCTGTCCACATGAGCCGGGTTGATGTTAGCTTTCTTCAGAGCAGCCTCTACAGCTTTCTGTACCTGTTCTGCTTTTGTCTTCTCAATAGCAACTTCAATTTCTTTCTGTTTTACTTCTTCAGAAACGCCATCTTCATCAATAGCAATCGGGTTCATGGCAGCAATCTGCATAGCTATTTGCTTAGCCAACTGCTCGTTCACTTCCTTGTTGAAAGCAACAATCGTGCAAAGACCATTTCTGTTCATGTGATTGTAAACAGCAGTGCATACACCTTCTACAGTCATGTAACCATCCAGTTCCATTTTCTCACCTGTGATACCGCTACGGTCAGTCACTGCATCCTGTACAGTACCGTTACCCATCGGCAATGCTTTTACTTCGTCCAAAGTAGCGCATTTATTAGCCACAGCAAGATCAAGAATATCCTGAGTCAGTTTCACGAAATCAGCATTCTGAGCCACAAAGTCAGTTTCACACTTCAAAGCAACGATAACAGCACGGTCACCGGTAGTTTTAGCCAAAACGCAACCTTCAGAAGCTTCACGTTCTGAACGCTTAGCAGCAACAGCTTGTCCTTTCTTACGGATAATTTCCATTGCCTTGTCGAAATCGCCTTCAGCTTCAGTCAACGCGTTTTTGCAATCCATCATACCAGCTCCGGTCATTTTGCGCAGCTTGGTAATATCAGCCATACTTACAGCCATAATAATTTCCTTTATTTAAATGAATAATAATTTTCGAAACAAAAAAATGTGCCAATCTGCCAATCAAGATACAAGCGTATAAATATACTCTTGCACATTAGCAAATTGGCACATTTTATATATTAAGCCTCTTCGTCTTCCTTGATGAAAGCAGCAGCTTTAGCTGCGTTGATAGCTTCTTCGTCAGACTTGTCGAGTCTAGCTTTCACTGATTTCTTCTTGCCTTTGTTAGCAGGAGCTTCACCAGCAGCTTCCATATCGATCTTTTCAGCTTTTCTTTCTTCCAAACCTTCGATCATTGCAGCGCAGCAAGCATCCAAGATAACTTCTACTGATTTAGTAGCGTCATCGTTAGCAGGAATTACGAAATCAACGTTTGAAGGATCAGAGTTAGTATCAACGATACCAAATACAGGGATACCCAGACGGTTAGCTTCGCGAACTGCGATGTTTTCTTTCATTACGTCGATAACGAACAATGCAGACGGCAGACGAGTCAGGTCAGCGATAGATCCCAAAGTCTTGTCCAATTTTGCACGTTGACGAGAAATCTGAAGAACTTCTCTCTTAGAAAGGTTAGAGTAAGTACCATCGTTAGTCAATTTATCGATAGTAGCCATTTTCTTCACAGCCTTACGGATAGTCGGGAAGTTAGTCAACATACCACCCGGCCAGCGTTCGATTACATAAGGCATATTAACAGATTGAGCTTTCTCAGCTACAACTTGTTTAGCTTGTTTTTTAGTAGCAACAAAAAGAACTTTCTTGCCAGATTTGGCAATCTGTTTCAAAGCTTCAGCAGCTTCGTCTACTTTTGCAACTGTTTTGTGGAGGTCAATGATATGAATACCATTGCGTTCCATGAAAATATAAGGAGCCATTGCAGGGTTCCACTTTCTCTTAAGGTGTCCGAAGTGGCAACCAGCCTCCAATAATGTATCAAAATTTGTTCTTGACATCTTGTTTTTTCTTTAAATCGTTTACTTTCTTTTTTGTTTTTTCTAAACCAACCGCTGGGTAGTCTATGAGCAGAGTCCCAGTAGTTTAGATACTAAACATATTCCTCTATCAGGCGGCACATTAACGCTTGCTGAACTGGAATCTTCTACGAGCTTTCGGCTGTCCCGGTTTCTTACGTTCAACAGAACGAGGGTCACGAGTCATGAAGCCTTCTGCACGAAGAGCAGCTTTATCTTCAGCGTTCATCTTAACCAGTGCACGAGCAATTGCCAAACGCAATGCCTGAGACTGACCTGTGAAACCACCACCACACAAGTTCACCTTGATGTCATACTTCTCAGCAGCACCCAGCTTGTTCAATGGTTGTTTTACAACATACTGAAGAATAGTTGATGGAAAGTACTCTGCAAGGTCTCTCTTGTTAATAGTAATCTTTCCTGTACCTTCGCTTACGAATATGCGTGCAATAGCACGTTTACGTCTGCCTAATGCATTTACTACTTCCATTATATCTTATTTATATGAATTAATATCAATCATTTTCGGGTTCTGAGCAGCCTGTTTGTGTTCGCTACCAGCGTAAACATACAAGTTATTCAGCAATTTAGCTCCCAAGATATTCTTAGGAAGCATGCCCTTCACTACTTTTTTCAGTAATCTCTCTTCACCGTTCGGTTTTGTGATCAAACGGGCAGGAGTCATTTCTCTCTGACCACCAGGATAACCTGTATATGACAAATAAACTCTGTCATTCCATTTGTTACCAGTCAGTTTTACTTTGTCTGCATTGATGATGATAACGTTATCACCGCAGTCTACGTGAGGAGTAAAGTTTGGTTTGTACTTTCCTCTCAGCAATTTTGCAACTTTTGCTCCCAGACGGCCTAATGTTTGGTCTGTAGCGTCAACGATAACCCATTCTTTGGTTACAGTCGCTTTGTTTGCAGAAATGGTCTTGTAACTTAAAGTATCCACTCTAATTTTGTTTTTTAAATGTTACTACTAAAAATTTCTTCACCACTCATTAGTCTTCCCCGGACAAAGGAATACTAACTTGCTATGAATTAATCTCTTATCATTTTGTGATAATAATCGGCTTGCAAAAGTACGGCTTTTCTTTGAATTGGCAAACTATTTTTGTATATTTTTCCAGTCGCCTATTCTATTGAGAGTCTTCTTAATACCCGTTATTATTCATTCCATTGAGTTTCGGATTACTTTGTATCTCTTTCAGAGGGAAAATCGCGGAGACGCTTATGTTGCAGATGGCAAATGTTTTTATATTTTTCAGGTTTATGGAAGATAAAAAAACTCTCATTCATTTCTGTACCCGCATGAGCAAAATTCACCTCTGTGTCCTCCGCGTCCTCTGTGGTGAACTATTGTCATCTACCCAAAGACAGCCTCTCCCTAGAGGCAAGTGTAAAGATAGAATTAATACCTTTTGCACGAATAAACGCCCTTTTATATCATGCTGTTCAGTTTTCTTTTATATATTTGCAGAGTCTGAACGGAAAAGCGACAAACTTCCCGGACAGGCATACATTATTATAAATAAGAAAAGAAAGCCTTATCAGCTTCATCCTAAAAAACGAAAATCGCCAAAATTTCGACTGATAAAGGATGGAACAGTATGATGCTTCTGTTGTTGTATGTGTGTGCACCCTTGCAAAAGGGTGCACACATATATACTATCAGCGTGGGGTGTTTATTCAGTTCATTTATCAGTCTGGTGTTTGGCGATACCACGTATTCTATGTTTCTATCCAAGTCATTTTATGAGTTTAACATTTGCTTAACATCGGTAAATTTAGCATTGTAAAACATGTATGTTTTTGGGTCGTAATAGACCTTCTTTCGCACAAGAGCCACAATAATCCTGATGAGTTTGTTCTTGACATTGTTTAAAGCCACTTGTGGCTTTTTACCACGCCCAATTAGTCGGTTATAATACTCTCTTATCTCTGGATTGAATTTTTTTGCACAATGAGCAGCCTGTCCCAGCAAGGATTTTATGAGCTTGTTGGCGAAATGGCTTGTTTTAGCCGGAGAGTGGATACTTGTGCCTGAATCTTTTCCAAACGGGGCAACACCATAATAACAGGCTATTTTGCGTGCGTCCAGGTCAAAACGTCTGAAGTTGTTGGTGAAGATAAGCAAACAGGCTCCGTTTTGACGTGCAACGCCTTTTATCGAAGTGATGATAGCATAGTTCTCCTTAAGTTCGGCATCACTTTCTATGATGCGGTCTATCATCAGGTCGCATTCCTTGATGGCATTATCAATCTCAGACATTAAATGCTTGCTTTTTTAACAATGGAAAGCCCGCTGCCACAGGGGAACAGGTGCAGGCACATTACAAGCACACAAACTGTGGAATCTAAATTTAAAGACATCTATATTGAAAAACTCATACAGCAGAAAGTAGATGAACGCGGTATCAGTTATGCAGAGTTCGCCCGGCAAATTCATTGCGCACGGACTTCTCTCTACCATATTTTCAACAGTAAAAACATAGATATGGAACGTCTTCTACTCATCTCTGAAGTTCTTCAATACAACTTCATTGAAGAAGTCTATCTGCAGAAACTGAAATCCACGGACGAGAATATACCTTGCATTGTAATCCCTGTCAAAGAGAAAGGCATCGACACCTCACAGCTTCCGAACGAACTGCTGGAGTGGTTGAAGCAACAATTGTTGGATCAGTCTAAAAAATCGGGGGAGACAGTTTGGAAGTCTGGATAATGTGCTTCAGGGCATCCTATATCACAATAATTTATTCATGTCTGCACGGTAATGAATATCTTTTATTCATTACCAATATTAAGAATCAGCCTTCTTATTACTGATAAACTACCGCCTTCTCGTATACTTTATTTCTATTTATTAATCGCCGACTATAGTTGTCTGCCTGGCTGACTATAGTCGGCTGATTAGACAACAATAGTCGACTAGATGGACAACTCTAGTCGGCTTCTTAGATGCAAGCTGTTCAATTTGCTAAGATTGACAATGTCGATGCGAAGGTTGCGGACTGTGAAAGTGTAAACTGTGGGGATTGTGAAGGCGTGAAGAGCGTGAAGATAAGACTTTTCTTTATTTGTTCACAGAAAACACCTATCAAACAGATGGTTACCATCCGTGAAGGATGTGAATGAGAAAAACTAAACTTAATTGGGGCTTTGGTAATTTTCGGCACAATTAGTTCAAAACCACACCGCTTTTTAGTTAAATGAGAATTTAATACAGACAGAAGAGCATAAGAACAAAAAATAAAATAACCGTTCAATAAGCAACAGAAATTTAATATACCCACAGGGTTTTAGGACTGCCTCCCTTTTTCCCGATAGCTCATACCTCACATACTAAAAGAATAAGTGGCAGGTGGATATTTACATAGTAATATCTATCTGCCACCCCTCTATATATCGGTTTTATCCCCTTCCTGCACATGTGCGTTGGAAATTATCTCACAATATCTTCCGGGAATTTAGCCGGCATCTCCACCCTCTTCCAGGTTTCATAATACCAGGTGTTCAACTCATTTCCATTCAAATCATTCTTGATAAAATATTTCAGATGGAGATAATCATTGTCCTTAATCTCAAATTCCAAAATATTGTCCTGATTGTCCAGCATCGGGAGATGAATGTTCTTCTCGATACTTTCCTTATAAGAATCGTCCGTGAGTTGTTTATAAGTACCGTATCCAGTAATAATCGCATCCGCACCGGGAATAATGGTAAAGTTAACGATTTGTCCGTCATCACCCAATACTTTAAATGTATTACTGGGTTTCAACGCTCCCGGAACATCGGGAGACTCGGATACATAATGGCAGAGCTGCCAAATACCTTTCAAATCAGCCGCTTTGAATTTGGTTTTCTTCTGGGCCGTCGCACCTGTTACCGCTAACAACATTATTGAAAGCATGGTAAAAAAATAGAGCTTTTTCATTGTTGTATTATTTTAGTTAACACTCTCGAATGCGTATTTCCAAATATAAAGATTTATTTTGAGAATACAGCAATTCAGAGCATAAAAAAACTCGCATAACCTGAAGATTATGCGAGTTTTACATAAATATACCGAAATATTAGAAATCAGCATTTCTTGGTGTACGCGGGAACGGTATCACGTCACGGATATTCGCCATACCTGTTACAAACAATAACAGACGTTCGAACCCTAATCCGAAACCGGAGTGAGGACAAGTACCGAACTTACGGGTATCCAGATACCACCACATATCCTTCATCGGGATGTGCATTTCTTCAATACGGGTCATCAGCTTGTTATAGTCGGCTTCACGTTCGGAACCACCGATAATTTCACCAATTTTCGGGAAAAGAACGTCCATGGCACGTACTGTCTTACCGTCTTCGTTCTGCTTCATATAGAAGGCCTTGATTTCCTTCGGATAGTCAGTCAGAATCACCGGACGTTTGAAGTGTTCTTCCACTAAGAAACGTTCGTGTTCGGAAGCCAGGTCCACTCCCCAGTAAACCGGGAATTCGAACTTATGTCCTTTCGCAACAGCTTCTTCAAGAATCTTGATACCGTCTGTATAAGGCAAACGTACGAAATCATCTTTCAATACACCTTGCAGACGTTCAATCAAGCCTTTGTCGAACATATCGTTCAGGAACTTCACATCATCCGCACAGTTATCCAACGCCCATTTCACACAATATTTGATGAACTCTTCTGCCAAGTCCATGTTGTCTGTAATGTCGTTGAAAGCCACTTCCGGCTCAATCATCCAGAACTCTGCCAAGTGGCGGGGAGTATTGGAGTTTTCGGCACGGAACGTAGGACCGAATGTGTAGATAGCTCCCAAAGCAGTAGCCGCCAACTCACCTTCCAGCTGACCGGAAACAGTCAGACTTGCCTGCTTACCGAAGAAATCATCTTCATATGAGATAGAACCTCTCTCGTCTTTCTTCAAGTCATACAGGTTCATGGTAGTCACCTGGAACATCTGTCCGGCACCTTCACAATCGGAAGCCGTAATGATCGGCGTATGGAAATAGAAGAAGCCCTTTTCATGGAAGAACTTGTGAATAGCAATCGCCATGTTGTGACGGATGCGGAACACTGCACCGAATGTATTGGTACGCGGACGCAAGTGAGCAATCTCGCGCAAGAATTCCATAGAGTGGCCTTTCTTCTGTAATGGATATGTATTATCGCAAGTACCCAGCACTTCGATTTCACGAGCCTGTACTTCCACTTTCTGTCCGGAACCTACTGATTCTACCATTTCTCCGTTCACGCTGATACAAGCGCCGGTAGTAATCAGTTTCAGCATCTCTTCATCGAAATTAGCCAAATCTACTACGATCTGCAAATTATTTATTGTAGAACCGTCATTCAGTGCGATAAAGTTTACTTGTTTGCTACCTCTACGGGTGCGAACCCATCCTTTCACATTGACCATAGCGCCAATGTCTGTGCGCTTCAACAGGTCAACAATTTTTGTTCTACCAATCTTTTCCATTTAACTTACTTTGATTAATGAAGAATGAAGAATGAAAAATGAAGAATTTGGCTGTGCTATGCAAACACGCCCTGATAATTCTTCATGTTCCATTCCTCATTTTCAATTCTTAATTCTTCGTTCTTAATTCTTAATTCTTCATTCAAAAGATCCCATGCGGAGGTAGTTTACTTCTGCTTCCGACAGGTAACGCCAGTCTCCGCGACGCAGACCTTTTTTGGTCAGCCCAGCGAAGAATACACGGTCGAGTTTTACTACTTTATAACCCAGTGATTCGAAAATACGGCGAACGATACGGTTCTTACCGGAGTGAATTTCGATACCTACCTGGTCTTTCTTGAAATCATCTGTATAGCTGATCGCATCTGCATGGATTTCGCCATCTTCCAACTGGATACCAGCTGCAATCTGCTCCATATCTGCTTTAGTCAGGTTCTTGTCCAGATGAACATGATAAATTTTCTTCTTCAGGAATTTCGGGTGTGTCAGCTTGGAAGCCAGATCACCGTCATTCGTCAGTAACAGTACACCAGTCGTGTTACGGTCCAGACGTCCTACCGGATAAATACGTTCGTTGCAAGCGCCTTTCACCAAATCCATTACTGTACGGCGTTCCTGCGGATCATCCGATGTAGTAACGGTATCTTTCGGTTTATTCAGCAATACGTATACCTTGCGTTCGATGCTTACCGGTTCGTCGTGGAACTTAACCACATCCGAACGTTTGATCTTCGTACCCAATTCCGTTACCACTTCACCGTTTACAGAAACCACACCTGCTGTGATAAATTCATCAGCCTCACGACGGGAACAAACACCTGCGTTAGCCAGGAACTTATTCAGACGAATCGGTTCATTCGGATCAACGAACTGTTCCTTGTACTCGATCTGTTTCTTTACGCTATACTTAGCGTTCGGATCATAATCGCCGGTACGCGGACGAGGACGATATCCTCCTTGACGGTCGTTATTATATCTCGGACGATAACCTCCACCGCCGTTATTGCTGCGATAGCCGCCACCTTCGCCGTTATTGAAACGGGGACGATACGGACGATCACCACCTTCACGGTTGTAAGAAGGACGTTGAGGACGGTCGCCACCTTCGCCGTTATTAAAGCGGGGACGGTAAGGACGGTCGCCACCTTCACGGTTGTAAGAAGGACGTTGAGGACGATCGCCATAAGACGGACGCTCACCACCTTCGCCGCTATTGAAGCGGGGACGGTAAGGACGGTCACCACCTTCACGGTTGTAAGAAGGACGTTGAGGACGGTCATAAGAACCACCTTCGCGGTTGTAAGGACGTTGCGGGCGTTCACCTCCTTCATTATTGTTATTGAAGCGAGGACGATACGGACGATCTCCACCTTCACGATTGTAAGAAGGACGTTGGGGACGGTCGCCATAAGAGCGGTCACCGTACGAACGCTGCGGGCGTTCGCCTCCTTCATTGTTGGCATTAAATCGCGGGCGATACGGACGATCCCCGCCTTCACGGTTGTAAGAAGGACGATACGGACGTTCTCCACCTTCTCTGTTGTAAGACCTGTTACCATCACGGCCGGCACCTGTATTCTCTTCATTGAAAGAATTTTCGCGCCATTCTTCGTTTTCTGTGCTCATTTTTTTATTCGAATAAAATTAGACTTTGGCCTCACGGCCTATTAAAAAAACACGTTTATTATATAAGTAAACAATTAAAGCCCCGTATATGTATGGGGAGTGATTGCTCTTAACTCTTTTTTAATATCTTCGCTTACATTCAATTCTTCGATAAACTCTTTAATAGAACTTTCTGTAATAGCTTGGTTGGTGCGGGTTAACGCTTTCAAAGCTTCATACGGATGCGGATAAGCCTCACGGCGCAGGATGGTCTGAATAGCTTCTGCCACTACACTCCAACAATTATCCAAATCACGATAAATAGCCGGTTCGTTCAATAACAGTTTGCGCAATCCCTTCAAAGAACTTTGGATGGCAATCACGATATGACCGAAAGGTACACCGACATTACGCAACACTGTTGAGTCTGTCAAGTCACGCTGCAAACGGGAAACAGGAAGCTTCACAGCCAAATGTTCCAGAATAGACGTTGCTATGCCCAAGTTACCTTCTGCATTTTCAAAGTCAATCGGATTCACTTTATGCGGCATGGCGCTCGAGCCTACTTCTCCAGCTTTGATCTTCTGCTTGAAGTACTCCATAGAGATGTACTGCCAGAAGTCACGATTCATATCCACCATAATGGTATTGATACGCTTCATAGCATCAAAAACAGCAGAGAGGTTATCATAGTTCGAAATCTGCGTTGTATATTCTTCGCGTTCCAGTCCCAGTTTTTCTGCAACAAACCGATTGCCGAATTGTTTCCAGTCATATTGAGGATAAGCCACGTGATGCGCATTGTAGTTCCCGGTAGCACCGCCAAACTTAGCGGTAAGCGGACATGCTTTCAACATAGCCAACTGACGTTCGAGACGGTAAACAAATACCATCACTTCTTTACCCAGACGGGTAGGAGAAGCCGGCTGACCGTGAGTTTTGGCAAGCATCGGAATGTTAGCCCATTCTGTCGCATAGGTTTTCAACTGTGCAATCAGCTCTTCAATCAACGGGTAATAAACCTGCTCCAATGCCTCTTTGATAGAAAGAGGAACAGACGTATTGTTAATATCCTGAGAAGTCAGTCCGAAGTGGATAAACTCTTTATAGTCATCCATTCCGCCCATTTTGTCAAACTCTTCTTTCAGGAAGTATTCTACGGCTTTCACATCGTGGTTAGTTACACTTTCGATATCTTTAATGCGTTGTGCGTCTGCTTCAGAGAAGTTACGGTAGATATTCCGTAAAGTTTCAAACACGCTACTATCGATTCCTTTCAATTGCGGCAAAGGAAGTTCGCACAAGGTGATAAAATACTCCACCTCTACCTGTACACGGTATTTAATCAGTGCAAATTCAGAGAAATAAGCTGCCAAAGCTTTAGTTTTGCCTCTATATCGACCATCAATCGGGGATATGGCCGTTAATACATCAAGTTCCATACGTTTTCTTAGATAATTATCAGACTGCAAAATTAACTCTTTTTCCTGAGTTATAAGATAAAAGGAGAAAGAAAGTTTGTATAAAAGAGGTAAGAAATAAAAAAAGTCTCACGAATTTCTTCGTAAGACTTCCTTTTTGGTGTGGGCGTTGACGGATTCGAACCGCCGACCCTCTGCTTGTAAGGCAGATGCTCTGAACCAGCTGAGCTAAACGCCCTTGTTAATGAGCCGGAAGTGTTTCATTTTTTGTGTGGGCGTTGACGGATTCGAACCGCCGACCCTCTGCTTGTAAGGCAGATGCTCTGAACCAGCTGAGCTAAACGCCCGTACACTTCCGTTTCAAAAGCGATGCAAAGGTACGGCATTTTTTGAATTCTGCAAACATTTCATGTATTATTTTTCAAGAAAGTTTTTATCAAATAAAGAAACACTCTGATTATCAGCAAATAATAATAAAAACTTTTTTCTTGCCACTTTCACTTCTTCCGGTTCATCTAATAAACAGAACAAAATAAGGATAGTCGCGCCTCTTTTTCTATCATTAATAATTAAAATAGAATCTGCAGGAAAACGAATTCCCAACAAAGATAGTAACGCAGGAACGCTTAAATCCGGGAAATAACTTTTCCGGTCAAACGTTAAACAAGCTGTTTGCGAACAACACGTGCCGGATTCCCGACTGCCACACTGTCGTCGGGAATATCTTTCGTCACAACGCTCCCCGCCCCTATCACACAGCGATTGCCAATCGTCACGCCGGGACAGATAATAGCACCGCCACCAATCCAGCAGTCTTCGCCAATCGTCACCGGATAAGCATATTCCTTAGAGCCTCTTCTTTCCAGATAATCCATCGGATGATGCGGCGTATAAATCTGTACACAAGGTCCAACCAGCGTATGGGCGCCTATCGTGATATATCCTCCATCCAGGAAAGTGCAATTGGCATTCACAAATACATGTTCACCCAATTTGATTCCGTCTCCATGATCGCAATGGAAAGGCGGGCAGATTATTGAAGTTTCAGGAATCTCCGGTACCAGTTCTTCCAATAATTCCCGATACCCCGCATCATAAGTACTCATTCCCCGCATACGCGCCAGCAGCTTCTTGGCATGCTCAAAACGCACCTGCAATTCCGGCGCAGCCATATCAGCCAACTGGCTACTACGCATCTTTTCTACTTCCGTCATACTTTATATTTCTTTACCGTTAGTAAATACAAACTTCTTTTCATCCGAAAGAGATTCGTTAAATTCGAATCCTTCCCAGGAGAAGCTTTTCAAATCCTCCGGATTTTCGATTCTGTTCTTCAGAATGAACCGCGTCATTTCACCACGGGACATCTTGATATAGATCACTATCGAAACTAATTTCCCGTTCTTCCACACCTGAAATTCGGGAGTAACGACACGCACTTCTCTCTCCACACGTTTCCAATCGAACAAACTTTTCATCTCGTCGCTGGCCAGATTGCAGAGTATGCCTCCCGCTTTCTTTATATCTTCGATGAAAACATCCGTCAGACGGGATTTCCAATAAGAGAACATGGTCTGATTACCCGGTTCCGGCAACACTACGTCTCCTTCCAAGCGGTAGGAACGAATGACATCTAAAGGCCTCAACAACCCATAACAAAAAGAAGTCAACCGCAGATGTTCCTGCGCATATTCAAATTCTTCTTTCGAGAAATCTTTTGCATTCAGTCGCTTGAATACAATTCCGGTATAAGCCAGCAAAGCAGGCAGTTCCGATGTGTCTTCTGCATGAAAAGCCTGATAACGCTTATAATTCTCCACCGCCATCCTGGCATTTATACGCAACAGGCGTTCCAGTTCATCCACCGAAAACTGTGACATCTGCAAAGCAATCCCGGAAGCTTCTTTTTGAAATTGTGGAACTGTCTTCAAAGGTACTTTCACCTTTGAAGTCTCACTCATAGTCTTGGCACAAGATAGAAGTACTAACATTGTTTTATCTGATTTTATCTTTTCAAGAAACAAAAATAAAAAATAAATCACTTCTCTTGCTGATGGATAGACAGATTCTACTTAGTTTCAACCAATAATTAACTTTAATCATTTATTAATAACAAAAACACTCGTAAGCGTCTCCGCGATTCTATCTTGTCGCCCTTTTTTCATTCTTATATTTTTGCTATGTATAAAAATGAAGCATTATGGATTTAGCAGAAAATCGATTTGGAAAAACTTGGAAACATTTCCTTGAAGTATTGAAAGTAGACTACAATTGTTCTTTAGCCGATGTTTGCCGCGATCAGCATACCACTTTTGGTGGTATGAGTTCCTGGATGTCCAGACGGGGCTATAGCGTTAAACAAGCCAAGGCAGATGTGGTCCGTGATTATTATGGCGGCGTTGAACCCTCCCAACCGACAACTTCCTCTCCTTCATTCACTCAAATAGCACCCGCCATGTTGTCGGAAGAAGAGTTTAGTCTTGCCGGGATCACAATCACCTTTAACAGTGGAACCACCATTTCAGTCAAACGGGCCACACCCGGTGGTGTTATTAAAATGTTGCGCGATTACGAAAGAACGGAGGGAGATCTATGTGTTCTCTAACATCAGCCAATCGCTACTATCTGTACCAGGGCTTTGTTCGTATGAACCTTGGCATTGACGGTTTATTCAAAATTATACGATCGGAAATGAAGGACTTGTCTCCCGTTTCCGGAGATATCTTTTTATTCTTTGGTAAAAACCGACAAAGTGTAAAAATACTGCGTTGGGATGGCGATGGCTTTCTTCTGTACTACAAGCGCCTCGAAGGTGGAAGTTTTGAGTTACCGACATTTAACCCCAATACAGGCAATTACGAGATTTCTTATCAGGTTTTGTCTTTTATCTTAAATGGAGTGTCATTAAAGTCCGTACGGTTGAGAAAACGTTTCAGGATCTAATTCAACATTCTGATTATTAGTTATTTGCGCTAAAGATATCATCCGGTTTATTTGGCCAATTCGTTGATTTTTTATATCTTTATGCCATGAAAAAGGATGAGATCATAGAGTTATTGAAGGAACAAATCAAGGGATTACGAGATGACAACAACAGACTCTTGGACCAAATAGATGCTTTGATAAAGGAGGTTTCTTCCCTTAAAGAGGCACTCCTTCAAAAAGGCGAATCTCTTAGCAAGCAACAGCGCCTTACTAAGGGACTCGCCAAACTTGTATCCAACACATCCGAACAGCAACAGGCTCCCCAATCTGCCATATCCGAAGAGGAGCGGCAGAAGATAGAAGCGGAAAAAGCAGATAAGCGTAAAGCAAGAAAGAATAATGGGGCCAAACGTGACATGCATTATGAGATGGAGGAAGAAGAACATGTCGTTTATCCCGATGATTCCGATTTTGACATCAATAAGGCCCGGTTGTTTACCACTGTTCCCAGAATATGCGTCCGCTATGAATGTGTACCCATGCGCTTCATCAAGCATGTCTACAAGATACACACCTATACGCAAGAAGGTCGCCTGTTTGAGGGAAAAACACCGGCTTCGGCCTTCTTGAATTCCAGCTATGACGGTTCATTTATTGCCGGATTGATGGAATTACGTTATATACAATCGCTACCTGTTGAAAGAATCATCAACTACTTCGAGAGTCATGGCTTTACGCTGAAGAAACCTACGGCTCATAAGTTGATAGAGAAAGCCTCAAACCTCTTCGAAAATCTTTATAAGTGCATCCGGCAGACAGCTTTGAGTGATCCTTATAAGGCAGCCGATGAAACCTATTACAAAATACTCGTCCCGGAAAAGAACAGCAAGGGAAAAGGAGTCAGGAAGGGATACCTTTGGGTGGTTGTCGGCATAAACACCAGGATGATATACCTGCTCTATGATGACGGCTCCCGGTCTGAAAGAGTTATTCTTAACGAATTAGGCAGTTGCAAAGGTATCATACAAAGCGATGGTTACTCACCTTACCGGAAGCTCGAAAGCGATGCTTATCCCAATATCACACGCATCCCGTGCTTGCAACATATAAAACGGGAATTTATAGATTGCGGTGAGAAGGACCCGGATGCAAAAAGGATCGTGGAGCTGATAAACGCACTTTATCAAAACGAGCATAAGCATAAAGTTGGGGTTGAGGGATGGACGGTAGAACAGAATCTTATGCATCGAAAAAAATATGCGCCGGACATACTCGGAGAAATAAAAGATGTGTTTGATGAAATAGAAGAACGGGGGGATTTATTACCTAAGAGCGAACTGCAGGAAGCCATTACCTATCTTCGCAATGAGTGGAATGCAGTGGTGGACATCTTTAATTATGGTGACACTTATCTGGACAACAATATGGTTGAACGGATGAACCGGTACATATCCTTATCAAGAAAAAACTCATTGTTCTTCGGCAGCCATAAGGGGGCCGAACGAGGCGCCATACTCTATACGATAGCACTCACTTGTAGGATGCATAAAGTGAATCTATTTGAGTATCTCACGGATGTGATAAACAGAACAGCCGAATGGCAACCGAACACACCAATTGAAAAATACAGGGAACTGCTTCCTGACAGATGGGAAAAGGCTAATGACTAAAAAGGGATCATTAGCCTTTTTATTTTAATACACTATATAGAATCGCGGAGACGCTTACAAAACACTCCCTATATAGAACACACTCTGATGTGCTATATTTACTAATAAAAAAAAGAAACTCCCTCTTTGGACAAGCCAAAGAGAGAGTTCTCCTTATCTAATAGACAGCTAAAGCTGTTTTTATTTATATTCCTGCCAGCTCTTAATCTGAATATCATTCAGTTTCAATTCGCAGAATGCTTCAATAAAGGCGCTTGCCAAACGAGCATTGGTAATCAACGGAATGTTATGATCGATTGCACCACGACGGATACGATAACCGTTCGTCAACTCACGCTTGCTGTGATTCTTCGGAATATTAACGATCAAATCAAACTTATGGTCAGCAATCATCTTCATGACGTTGTTCTCTGCACCCGGCTTTTCATCCGGCCAGTAAACCGGAGTAGTTTCTACACCGTGAGCGTTCAAGAAAGCTGCTGTTCCGGCAGTTGCGTAAATCTGATAGCCCTTAGCGAACAGCATACGGCTGGCATCCAGCAAATCTACTTTCGACTTCATTGCACCGGAAGAGAACATCACTGCTTTTTCAGGAATTTTGAATCCGGTAGCAATCATTGAATTCAGCAATGCTTCAGAGAAATCGTCACCGATACATCCCACTTCACCTGTAGAAGACATGTCTACGCCCAATACCGGGTCAGCCTTGTGCAGACGAGAGAAAGAGAATTGAGAAGCTTTTACACCAATCCAGTCGATATCGAATGCCGACTTATCCGGGCGTGAGTATGGAGCATCCAGCATGATGCGGGTAGCAGTTTCGATAAAGTTACGTTTCAGAACTTTAGAAACAAACGGGAAGCTACGAGAAGCACGCAAGTTACATTCGATTACTTTCACTTCGTTGTTACGAGCCAGGAACTGGATATTGAACGGACCGGAGATATTGAGTTCTTTAGCAATCTGACGGCTGATCTTCTTGATGCGACGAGCTGTTGCAAAGTAAATCTTCTGTGCCGGGAATACCAACGTAGCATCACCGGAGTGAACACCGGCAAACTCTACATGTTCGGAGATTGCGTATTCTACCACTTCACCATTCTGCGCAACGGCATCAAATTCAATCTCTTTCGTATTTTCAAGGAACTGGGAAACAACAACCGGATATTCTTTAGAAACTTCGGCAGCCATCTTCAGGAAGTTCTCCAATTCTTCATCGTCATAGCAAACATTCATTGCCGCTCCTGAAAGGACGTAAGAAGGACGAACCAATACCGGGTAGCCTACTTTTTCTACAAATCCCTTCACTTCTTCAAGACTGGTCAGTTCCATCCAAGCCGGCTGGTCGATACCCAGTTGGTCGAGCATAGCAGAGAACTTGTTACGGTTTTCAGCACGGTCGATAGAAATCGGAGAAGTACCCAATACAGGAACCGACTGACGATAAAGTTTCATAGCCAGGTTGTTCGGGATTTGTCCGCCTACCGAGACGATCACACCACGAGGTTGTTCGAGATCGATTACGTCAAGTACACGTTCGAACGAAAGTTCGTCGAAGTAGAGACGGTCGCACATATCATAGTCAGTAGAAACCGTTTCAGGGTTGTAGTTAATCATGATAGACTTGTAACCCAGTTTGCGGGCAGTCTGAACTGCATTCACCGAGCACCAGTCAAATTCTACAGAGCTACCGATACGGTAAGCACCCGAACCCAGTACGACTACTGATTTTTCATTCTTATAATAGTTTACATCGTAGCCTTCCACTGCATAAGTCATATACAGATAGTTAGTCAGTTCCGGATGTTCGGAAGCGATGGTATTGATACGTTTTACAGCCGGAAGGATACCCATCGATTTACGATGAGCACGCACTGCCAGGTTTTCTTTCTCCATGTTTCCGGTTGGATTCAGTACGAAACGGGCAATCTGGAAGTCAGAGAAACCTAACACTTTAGCTTCACGCATTACATCGGCAGGTATATCTTCTACCTTATTATAAGTAGACAGTTTCGCTTTGTAGTCTACGATATTTTTCAGTTTGCCAAGGAACCATGGGTCGATCTTTGTCAGGTCGTGGATACGTTCGATGGTGTAACCTTCTTCCATTGCTTGTGCAATGGCGAAAACACGCAAGTCAGTCGGGCGAGAAAGCTCTTTATCAAGATCATCAAAGTGCAGTTCGTCATTACCTACGAAACCGTGCATTCCCTGACCGATCATACGAAGGCCTTTCTGGATGATTTCTTCGAAAGAGCGACCGATAGACATGATTTCACCTACTGATTTCATGCTTGAACCGATTTCACGGGATACACCGGCAAACTTCGTCAAGTCCCAACGAGGGATTTTACAGATATAGTAGTCAAGTTGCGGAGCTACGTATGCAGAGTTCGGGGTTCCCATCTCACCAATCTGGTCGAGTGTGTAACCAAGTGCCACTTTAGCAGCTACGAATGCCAACGGATAACCGGTAGCCTTAGAAGCCAATGCAGAAGAACGGCTCAAACGGGCATTTACTTCAATCACACGGTAGTCATCCGTTTCAGAGTTGAAAGCATACTGAATGTTACATTCACCCACGATACCGAGGTGACGGATACATTTGGTAGAAAGTTCTTTCAACAGAGCCAGTTCTTTATCATCCAGCGAGCAGGTGGGAGCTACTACAATTGATTCGCCGGTATGAATACCCAGCGGATCGAAGTTTTCCATGCTGGCTACTGTGAAGCAATGGTCGTTAGCGTCACGGATCACTTCAAATTCGATTTCTTTCCAGCCTTTCAAAGACTCTTCTACCAGAATTTGTTTGGAAAAAGCAAATGAGCTCTCTGCCAATTTCAGGAATTCTTCTTCATTGGCACAGATACCGCTACCAAGACCACCCAGTGCATAAGCAGAACGCACCATGACAGGATAACCAATTCTGCGTGCAGCAGCAATGGCATCTTCCATGTTTTCTACTGCCTGGCTGACCGGAGTCTTCATTTCTATCTCGTCCAGCTTCTTCACAAACAGGTCACGGTCTTCTGTATACATGATAGCTTCTACCGAAGTTCCGAGCACCTTTACTCCGTATTTATCAAGAACACCTTGTGTGTAAAGTTCAGCACCACAGTTCAATGCAGTCTGTCCGCCGAATGCCAAAAGGATACCATCGGGACGTTCTTTCTTGATAATTTCTTCTACGAAATAAGTATTCACGGGAAGGAAATACACTTTATCGGCAATACCTTCAGAAGTCTGAATGGTTGCGATGTTCGGGTTTACCAATACTGAGCTGATACCTTCTTCTTTCAAAGCTTTCAGTGCTTGTGAGCCTGAGTAGTCGAACTCTCCGGCTTGTCCGATTTTGAGTGCTCCAGAACCCAAAACGAGAACTTTCTTGATTTCCTTTTCCATTTCTTTTGTTGTTATAATAAGTTGTTATTTCTAAGTTCGTTCATAAAAAAAATGCGTTACCCTCAAAAAAGGATTAACGCATTACCAAAGAACTAAAATATTGTTTTTGGAAATAAGAGAAGAAGACTTTCGTTTCGGGATGAAAAACATCCGAATGTAAATAATACTTGCTTCTAATTTCCTGTTGATTCATTGTTGACTTCAAAATTTGTGCAAAGTAACGACATATTTTGCACATGACAAAAAGATACGTTCACTTTTTTACTGAAATAATTTACCGTGTTAATGAAACAGTCGTTTTTCCATTGGCTTTTAATGATTACATTCTTATCTTAAGCAGGCACAAATCATGAAGTAACTGCATTTTGATGTTTCTTTCAGTTTTTATCCTTATCTTTGTCGCCATTATATAATAAGGTAATAAAATATGGGAAAAGAAAAAATCATATTGACGGGCGACCGTCCTACCGGAAGACTTCATATCGGTCACTATGTAGGTTCATTGAAACGCAGAGTTGACCTGCAAAACGCAGGTGATTATAGTAAGATGTTTATCTTCATTGCCGATTCACAGGCATTGACAGACAATATAGACAATCCGGAAAAGGTACGTCAGAATGTAATCGAAGTTGCTCTTGATTATCTGGCTTGTGGCATTGATCCGGCTAAAGCTACGATTTTCATCCAGTCGCAAATACCGGAACTATGCGAACTTAGTTTCTATTATATGGACCTTGTCAGCGTATCCCGCCTGCAACGTAACCCGACTGTGAAATCGGAAATCCAGATGCGTAACTTTGAAGCAAGTATTCCCGTAGGTTTCTTCACTTATCCCATCAGCCAGGCAGCAGACATTACAGCATTCCGCGCAACGACTGTCCCTGTGGGTGAAGACCAGGAACCGATGCTCGAACAGGCTCGCGAAATCGTTCGCCGTTTCAACTATATATATGGTGAGACATTAGTAGAACCGGAAATCCTGTTGCCGGACAATGCAGCTTGTCTGCGTCTTCCGGGAACTGACGGTAAAGCTAAAATGAGTAAATCGCTCGGAAACTGCATCTACCTTTCGGAAGAACCGGAAGAAATCCAAAAGAAAATCATGAGTATGTATACCGACCCGGGACATCTCCGCGTACAAGATCCGGGAAAGATTGAAGGTAATACCGTATTTACTTATCTCGATGCTTTCTGCCGCCCCGAACATTTCGAACGCTTCTTGCCAGACTATCCGAATCTGGCAGAACTGAAAGCGCATTATCAACGCGGCGGATTGGGTGACGTGAAAGTAAAACGTTTCCTAAATTCCATCATGCAGGAGACTTTGGAACCGATTCGCAATCGTCGCAAGGAGTTCAGCAAGGATATCCCTGCTATCTACGAGATGCTTCAGCAAGGCTGCGAAGTGGCAAGGGCTGCGGCTGCCGAGACTTTGGCTGACGTGAAGAAGGCGATGAAGATTAATTATTTTGATGATAAGGAATTAATCGAAGAGCAGGTGAAACGTTTCTCGCAAGAGTAAAAGATTTCGTCTGGGAATAAACATAATTATAAGGTAAAGGCTGCCCTTCTTTTGTAGAACAGGCAGCCTTTCTTATCGGATATTTTTCAAAGATTCAGTTTGTTTCTTCCTCGTCATTCTTGAACAACACATCCTTTAGTTTCTGATAAAGGAATGAAAGTATCAGCAATATCAATCCCAGAATGATAAATACAATAATCTTGCCAATGGTCGGCATAGCCCATAAATCATCAAAGACGAGTTTGAGCAGGACTAATCCGAAAGTCGCAAGGCTCACCATGCGGAGTAGTTTCTGATGCAGGCGCATGCCCAACCCCATTTGGACGAACCCGGCAATGCTTAATGAGAGTGACAGCCCGGCACTGAAATCGTCCACTCCTACTTGCCAAAGGAAAGAGCGTACCATTGTCAGCCAAAGGAGCGTGGCAAGAATATTCAGATATACGGTGAAACGGGATTTTATGCCGATTGATGTATAGTACATACGTGCTACATAATACAAATTCGCTATTACGAACACAGCTGTCAGCCATGGTAGTACAACAGGAGGGGAAGTCCATATTCTCTGGTCGCCCCATATATTTATAATATATACAAGTACGTTTGCCCCGATAGTCAAGATATAAGAAGTGAGATGTTTCGTTATCGGGAATCGTTTTCTGAAAGCATAGCAAACACTCGAAATGGATATGGCTGTAAACAAGAACATAACTCCGCTTCTCGTCGCCCCTTCAAAATACAAATTGAATTCCATCATAAATGTATAATAAAGTATGATTACGGAGACGATAAGCATAAAAGGATTCCAGAAGCTGTATTTCAACCGGCGTGCCGTAGAGAAGAAGCAAATGCTCCTGTCGCTAATCCCACAAACAAAGAGGTGGCAAATGAACTATTCAGAAAAATTGTATCCAAGGAATGATGTTCAAACATCACACTATACACATCCATCAAGTAAGAAACGAAAGTGAGTCCTACCAGAACTTTAGCCGCATACTCATATACTCTAATTTTCGACTTAACATAGAGCCACAACAGCAATACCATTTCCGATGCCCAAAGCAAGGTTATATAGTTTCCGTCCAGTTGAATCGGAATAGTGATAGAGACAAATGTCAATACAAGTCCCAGTGTGGTATGAACCAGAAATTTATACTCTTTGCGGTTCTTCCAGAGCCAAAGCACTAATCCTAAATTAACGAGTGCGATAAACAGGCTCAACAAGCCGCTTGCTTTGAAAGATAATCCCATATTCCGCAAGAATAAGGCTCCTGAAAGCAAATAGATAAAATTATTCGTTATAATGACGAATACTAATCCCCGGCTCATCGTCCGCATATTCTCTCCACGAAGGATAGAGAACACCGGAAGTAGAAAGATAAAATAGAACAGAGTAGCAAACCAAAACAGATGGTTCGAAATAACCGTAGAACCGGAGGTATAGTTAAACAAAAGAAAGATTCCCATTATCAGGCAAGTGAAGACAAATGAAATCATTGGAAGTTCACTCCACTTTTTATAAATGGAAAGTCCGAACATACCCAAGTTTAATATGCTCACGTAAGTAAACAGTACCAAATAACTTCCTTCCCCGCTACTCACTATGAATGGTGCAAGGAATCCTCCTACAAGAGAAATGATAGCCAACTCACGCCGATTATATACCACAGACAGAATAGACATAAACACTGTGACACCAATCAGAATGATAAAGGCCATAGTCTGCGAGAAAATATGATAATAATGGAAAGCAATGGCAACTGTAAGATAGAACACAGCGAAAGCACCACCCGCAAGCAGCGAACTGAAGGTTCGGTATTTCTTTTGCAACCGTTCGGCAACAGCCAGCAATACAGCTCCCGTCAAGAAACCAAGCACGGTACGGAAGGTTTCATTAATCCAGTTTTTATCAATGGCATACTTTACAAAGAAACCTACACCAATTACAAATATAAGGATACCAATCTTCCCGAAAAGGTTCTCACCGATGAATTTTTCATAGTTCACCTGCTTCTTTTGTTTCGGAACAGTCGGTGCAACCGGAACAACCGGAGTAGCCGGAGTAACCGGTACAACTGGCACAGTCGAAGATTCAGCGGATTCCTTCCGAACAGCCTCTACACAAACTTCCTCCATTCTTGTTTCAAGCGTCTTTTCAGGCGTCTTTTCCAATGTCTCACGGACAACTGCTTCAACAACCGGTTCGTGTTTTTCCTGAACAGCCTCTTCTCGTTGTCCGGTCTTTACTGCCTTAACATGCTCTGCCACTTGAGGCATCACAGGAATATCTTTTATTTCTTTTTCTGATATTTCCTCTTTCGGCTTGGAGGCTTCAGCAACAGAATTTTGCTGAACCTTGAGATAATCTTCCATCCATTTCTTCATCTCATTCAACTCTTTCTCTATTTTTCCGAAGCGATTGTCCAACCTACTCAATAAAATAAATAACATAACTAAAACGAGTAGTGCATATACGGTATTAAAGTCGTCCATAATATTCCAGATTTGAGTTCTATATCACAAATATAGATAATTATTAATAGCTCCAACCAATTGTTATTAAATTATTTGGATTATCCCAATAATGCAATTTTACATCAATTGCATAAATCAGGATACAAATCCTCTAAATCAGGAAAAAAATCTCCTCATTTTATAAAAAAGAATAGAGCTTACAAATTCCAAACAATTATACGGCTTTTATTCTTCTTTTTCCTATCTTTGCCACAATATCAATAAAAATCACACAAATTATTCACTTAAACACAAGAAGCATGAAGCACCTTAAATTTCTATTTGCACTTGGCGGCATTCTTTTCTTATCTTGCCAAACAGTATCCGCACGTGGTTTAAAAATCCCTTTCGGCGACCGCGAAGTATTAACCAAAGTAGCAGATTTGCCTGATACCGAAGAGTACCAAACAGACGATGGAAACTACATTGATCTGGCAACTTTCCATCAGGAGTTCAACATCGCTTACCTTCTCCCTCTATATATAGAGAAAGAGCCTCGCCTGGTCGGCTATTGCGAAAAGGAAGACACTTACTATGAACTGACGGAAGAACAACTGGCTACCATCCTAAAAGAAAATAATTTGGATGGAGAGAAGTTGAACAAGGTCGGTTTCTATTCCCGTTATGGCGGTAAAGCTGTCGGACTTCTTATAATTGCCCTTATCATTTGGGGATGTATTCCTGGAAAAAAGAAAGAAGTGAAACCCGTGGAAGTATAAAACAAACCATTATTAATAACATTAAAAAGTACAAACTATGTCTATTTACACCTTTATTCCGGTCATTTTCATTGTTCTATATCTAGGATACTGGTTTTACATGAAAAACAAAAACTCGCAACAAGCACAAGTAGTGAACAACACCGATTTCAAAGCTGAATTTGCAAATGCAGAACAGTATAAAAAACTCTGCTTAAACTCTGATTTATCTTTCCTGAAAGAAGCTATGGGAGAAGAAAAAATTGACGCTTTCAACTATGCCAGCAATGAGTATGGTGTAGCATCCGCACTCAAAGACGGAATGAAAGATAAGCTGAAAGGAATGGCCACTTTAGGAACTGTACGTTTCAATACCGTACAAACTCCCAAATATCTGGTATTGAGCGGAGACAATCTGCACCTATTCGATACAGACACAGATGGAGAAATCGACAATCATTTTGTATTCAATCAGGCGCGTCTTGAAAATTCCCGTCTCATCGCAATTCCTATGGAGGGACAAGTACAAGCACAGGCACAAGCCAGAGGAAACAACGTGAAAGCATACAAACTTTCATTGCAAACCGACGAGAAACCTGTTGAACTCATTATCTACTCCTGTCTGATATTTACAAATATCCCGGAGATTCCGACAGATCCACAAGAAACAATACAGGATATTATCATTGGCAATGACTTCTTGAAACAATTGGGCGACAAATATCCTAATTTGAAAGTCTCATTGCCGATATTTAGCTAAAGAAGGACATATACTTAGAAAAAATAACAGTGGAAGGTTAGCTAGTTACCAAACATTATGCGTCCTGCGTCCCGGCGGATTTGCAATCCGCCGTTCTCCGAGTATCAGGATTTATAATCCGCAATACACCTATACTTTAATATATAGTTCGGATTGAAAATCCTGATGCTCAAAACAATCGGATTACAAATCCGATTGAACGGACAAAAAGATGAATAAATATTACTAACATGAAAATTAAGCACCTAAACGGTGCATATTTCCGTGCCATTAGCAGCAAAGAAATAATAAAAATGAGAAAGGAAAAAGCATTTTTTATAAATGGACGAGAAAATGAGGTTCTTCTTAACGATTGGGAAACTTCTGATGGATGTATAGCCACTGATAGAATAACAGTGGATGGCTTACCTGTTGGATATATGTATCGTGAAAAACCGGAAGAAGGCGATCCGTTTGAAAGATATGATAGCGGGTGGCGATTTACAGCTGGAGATGAGAGTGACGAATATATGCAAACCGCTCAAAATAGTGGTATCTATAAGCTAAATACTATCTGCCAATACGATCCCGACATAATACCGTTACTTCACGCTCCATATGGTACAGCCTATATCAGAAATGAGAATGGTGAGTTTCAAAAAGAACACTTTGAGCCATTAGAAGAATAGTGCTGGTAACAAGCGCATCAATCGCCTTTATGTGCCGGCCCCAGGATTTTATGGAAAGTCCAGAGATTATCAGCCTGTCAAATAAACTAAAATAAAATATCAGAGGAGATACCCCAAAATAACAGATATAAAAAAGGCGGCTGAAAGCATGAACCTCTCTTTTCAGGGTTCGCTTTCAGCCGCTTTTCCTTTCCAGCAAGCGATTACAGAGAATCGCTGAATGCTGAAATCGCTTTTTTACTTTTTATTACTGTGCAGATTCTACCAATACTACACGGTTCAGAATCGGTTGACCGAATTTGTCAACCCCACCACCGGCTGCAACTTTCAGTCTATCGGCAGAGATGCCATACTTCTTAACCAACAAGTCTTTAACAACCTGTGCACGTTCCAAACTTAACTTCTGATTGAAAGCAGGAGTACCGGTTGCAGAGTCAGCATATCCGTTGATTGTGTATGTAGCATTCGGAGATTCTTTTATCTTGCTGGCAAGATATGACAAGTTCATTTCTTCTTGCGGAGATAATTTATCAGAACCGATCTTGAAGAATACGGTACGCGGAGCAATGTTAGTATCTGTGATAACAACTTCTTCAGTATCTTCTACTTCTACCGGTTGTTGTGCATTTGCCAACTGCTGTTGCAATTGCATATTAGCTGCTGCCATTGCATTCATCTGATTACGCATCTGATTCAATTCGAGTTCAGAGATAATCTGTGGAGTAGGACGTTGGAATCCGCGGGTAGGGAAGTAATAAGTCACACCGAGGGTAGCACCTAAGATACCGTCATAATCGGGTTTACCTCCATGTTCTCCGTCAAACTTGCCTTCCAGACCTGTTGCACTCAACTCCAGATTCAAGTCAACAGCATTCGACAAACGGAAGCGGTTGATAATACCTGCATTGAAAGTAGCGGAGTTAGTGTGAGGACGAGAATAAGCATGAGCCCAACCGGCACCTATATAAGGGATAATTTCATATACGCGGTTCGGATTGTATCCACCGAAAAGTGCGTTCAGGTTAATCATCAAATCACCATGCAAGTTCATGTAGTCCCATCTTTGTTTGTAAGAACCGTCTTCTCTCGGGGCACCCACTACATAATTAGCAGTTTCGCTGGTAGTGAATCCTTTTGCCTGCAATCCGCTGTATTGCAAACGCAGCCCGAATCCCGGAGTTACCCATTTGCCGACAGACACGTTAAATGTAGGAGCAACACGGTCTCTGAATTTGCCGATATGGTCATTGTTTCCATATAGCACCTGGGCGCCGCCTCCTACAGAGAAGAACCAGTTACTCCAGAAAGGATTAGTTATTACTTGATATTTATCTTGTACCTGAATCACTTCGTATTCAGTTACAGTCATTGTCTGCTGCGCAGAAGCGACAGACGCAACGCCGGCAAATGCCAGCAACATCAGAATCTTTTTCATATACCTAATAGTTAAGTGGTTATTTAAATCTTTTTCTTTGTTGAACTATTTAAATAACACGAACTGAACTAAAAGGTTTTAGAAAAAGATGAAATTATTTGTTTTATTTGAATAATCTTTCGATGTCTTCCTCCTTGATTGTTGTCAAAACAGTTTTCCCATCAGGGGTGTAATTCGGTGAGGGACAGGCAAAAAGGTTGTCTACAAGGCTTACCATTTCTTCATTACTCAACACCTGTCCGTAAACAATAGCCGCCGCGCGAGCCAATGTTAATGCCAGAATACTTTGGATTTCTTCCTTGACGTCACTTCCTTTTTCCATCGCCGTATGCAGCATATTACGCACCAGTTCCACCGGATTCAGCCCTTCAATCCCCGAAGGAATACCATTAATGGCATAGCTACCGCCTCCCAAATTACTCAAATCGAAACCGACTGCAGACAAATCATCCATAATACTTTGCAGTACAGCAGCTTCCGAAGCCGGCAACTGTAAGATTTCCGGGAACAGGACGCCTTGTGATACCCCCTGTTTCTGTTGGATCTGTACCATATAACGATCAAAAAGCACCCGTATGTGTGCCCGATGCTGATCGATTAGCATCAGCCCGGATTTAACTGAAGTCAAAATAAACCGCCCTTTAAACTGCAAATGCTGATTTCCTTTCTCCATCACCGGTTCACTGGCATACAAAGTAGAAGAAGCGGCAGAGGTGACCGTCTCCATCTTTTCTTCAACGAAAGCGGGTTCGCCGCCAATAGAAGAGTCTTCCCAATCCATTTCGGGTTCCGGTTGCGGGTTATTCATCTTACTGGCTTTCGTCAGCCCCCCGTACAAATCTTCCCATTCCACTTTCGAACGGCTGTACGATCCGCCACCACCGCCACCAGCAGAAACTTTAAACGGATTATAATCTGTATTATAATGTATCTTCGGAGGCTCGGAAGATATTTTCTCCTCAAATGCCGGAATGTCAGGCATATCTTCCGTATCAAAGTCGATGGAAGGGATCGCACTGAATTTACCCAGCGACTCCTTCACGGATGCCGAAAGTATCTGCCAGATGGCCTGTTCATTTTCAAACTTGATTTCAGTCTTTGTCGGATGGATATTCACGTCAATATTAGCCGGATCTACATCGAAATAGATAAAGTAGGAAATCTGTTCACCGGTGGGAATCAACTGTTCATAAGCCTCCATAACCGCCTTATGAAAATAAGGATGACGCATATAACGCCCGTTGACAAAGAAATACTGATGTGCCCCTTTCTTACGGGCAGTCTCCGGCTTGGCTACGTATCCGGAGATTTTCACCATGGTAGTATTGACCTCTATATTCAGTAACTGCTGATTGAGCTTCTTACCGAAAATAGCAAGGATACGTTGACGTAATTGTGATACCGGAAGATTGAATAACTCCGAATCATTACTATAAAGCGAAAAGGCAACCTCCGGATGCACCAAAGCGATCCGTTCAAATTCGGCAAGGATGTTACTCAATTCCGTTGAATTAGCCTTTAGAAATTTACGACGGGCAGGTACATTAAAGAATAGATTCTTTACAGAGAAGTTACTTCCTTTAGAACAGGACACAGCCTCTTGGCTTTCCACTTGAGAGCCTGCAATCACCAGCTTCGTGCCCAATTCTTCCGATTCCGGACGTGTCTTTAACTCTACCTGTGCCACAGCAGCGATGGAAGCCAATGCCTCTCCGCGAAATCCCATTGTACGCAAAGCAAACAGATCCGCCGCTTGACGTATCTTGGAAGTGGCATGTCGCTCAAAAGAAAGACGGGCATCCGTTTCGGACATTCCTTTTCCATCATCAATCACCTGAATGCTGGTTTTACCTGCATCAGTCACCAATACATGTATATTTTGTGCATCTGCATCAATCGCATTCTCCACTAGCTCCTTGATGACAGACGCGGGACGTTGTATCACTTCACCGGCAGCAATCTGGTTAGCTACCGAATCAGGTAACAAATGAATTATATCGCTCATTCTTCGTAAATTAATAATTAAAAGTTCCAGCTTCCTGTCGCCAAATAATGCCACAGATAAAGAAGGAAAGCAATGATTATCAGTATGATTCCGAAAGAGACCGGTTTGCGGCCACTCGCTTTTCTTCTTTTCAAATGCGTAGTACCTTCGATGAACTTACCGCGAATATCCTCCGGATTAAATTCCTTTTCCGGAAGCATCCCCAAGTCACGTTTGGCGTTCTCCTCCATCTTTGCGAGCTTTTCTTTCCGCTCGTCTACATAAATGTATTGATGATTAAAGCCACGGGGCTTTCTCATTGAGTTAAACATTCCCATACTACTTCATATTTATTAAGTTTCGCTTTTCTGTTTTGGGTCGCCGGTCGGTGGTCGGTTTCAGTGTATCGCCCGCACGCTTACCCCGCCAGTTAAAGATATCATCCTTATTCAGCGGACGGACATAGTCGAACCAGGCAAAGGTGGGAAGACGCAATTTATCAGGCGGTATCTGGTCCATCGGATACATCGTTCCGTTGGATTTACCGATAAACAGTCCTTTTTCCATCTTCTTATCCTTCATATAAAGATGAAGCACACTACCTTCCAGACAATTAAATCCGGTCATCGTACTGTCTTTTTCTTCCGGATAGAAAGCGGTCAACACATTACCAATCACTTCAATATGACGCATATCTCCATTGATGAAATAGGCTTTCATCTCTTTGCCGGACACTTGGTTATAATGAATAGAATCTTTCATTTCCACCGTCAACGCCTGGTTGATGATGTGCGCCCAGTCAATCGTGCTGTCATTCATATAAATCTTGATCTGCTCGCCAAGTAGTTGCTGCCCTTCATTCCAAAGAATAGGGTCGGTATACATGGTCATACAGGAATCCTTCGAATTATAGACCAGTGAGTCACATACTCCCTGAACATCCGTACGATACATACGTACCTTGTGGTAAGCCTTCATCAACCGGAAAACGGAATCGGTATTCAGGTTGTAAGACACCAACTGCAATGTATCGCCATGCATAAAAAGACTGTCAGGCCCTTGCGAGTAGTCGATTGCCACCGCACGTTTCGTCGCAAACGCGGAGTCCGTCAATTCATTATAGAAACAATAATCGCCCGTCAGCATATTCTTATTGATGGAGTCTGTCATCTTCACATTATCGAATGCTTCTCCGTAACCGATTATCCGGTCATAGAACAGACTGTCGCCTACAAGTTTCTTCCCCTGATTGGTCAGGACCGAACGGTCCAACAATTCCGCTTGTTCGGTCAATGTGTTATAGAATCCCCGTTCCGAATAGATATGATTATTATCACTGACAATATTGGAAGGTCCGAGAATTACTGCTATTTTGTTTTCGGTATTATACCTCAATGTATCGGAGGTCAACACAAACTTAGGGTTCACCAACTTCACATCATGGTTGAATACCGACTGTTTTGTTGCAGGGCTATATTCGCCCCAATCGGAGGTCAGTACATTCTCTTCATCCATCAAAGTTCCCCCTTCGAAATAATATCCGAGATCGTAGAGACGGTCGTAGTTCAAGCTGTCCGTCAGCAGGGTCGTGTTCCGGTTAATCATCTTCACATTTTCACGAAGTTGCGCAATTTGCGTCATTCCGTCATAATAAAGATAATCACCATAAATGAACAAGGTGTCTCCCTGTTCCATACGCACATTGCTGAAGGCTTCTACGGAGTTGGTTTTCTCAAAAATCAGTGCACTGTCACAGTACATATACATACTGTCATGGCGCAACTTCACGTTACCAATCAACACCTGCACATCCGGACGTGCCAGCTTATCCGCCTGTCCTTCGTCAGCATGGAGCAAGTAAACTTTGGTCTTTTTATTCTCCGGTTGCTTCTTGTTGTCCGATTGTTTCTTATTACCCGCCGGCGTTTTGGTTTTGGGAGCCGTCTTAGACGTATCCGCAGTCGATTTTGTCGAAGCCCCTGCCGTGGGTTTCTGTCCCGTCGGCCTCACTTGTGCCACAAGACATACACCAAACAGGCATAGAAAGCCTATAAGGAGCCATCTATGCCTGTCTTGTTGTTTATTTTTCTTATTCTTTTTCAGCATATAAAGTCAAAGCAAGGTTATATCAGTCATTCTTGACCCAACCCGGATACTTGAAGTCACACTTCTGCCAGTTTTCGTTGATGCGTACATAAGTGTGTTTTTGCTTGTTCAGAATCCATTTCTGCAACACCTCTTCGCGACGCTTATCCATTACGATTTCTTTCAGATCCTGATAGTCTTCCGCGATGGTTGCTTTATGACCATTGATTTTAGTTTTCAATTTCACGATAGCGCATACTTCTTTTCCATCTTTCTCATTAATCATTGTAAAAGCTTTGGAAATCTCGCCAACATTCATCTTATCCACTACCTTAGCAACGTCTTGAGGAAGATCCTGCATCTGGAACTTAGAAGTAGTGATACCTGAATGTTCATTGATGTTCACCATGATACCGTGATTGTTGCGGGTATCCTTATCTTGTGAGATAACGGCAGCGGCATCATCAAATGTGAATTTGTTAGCACGAATATCATCTGCAATAGAATCCAGACGGGCACAAGCCTCGGTCAGTTCTTTTTCCGAGACTTTCGGACGCAACAGGATATGGCGGGTATTAACACGGTCACCACGCTTCTCAATCAACTGGATAATATGGAAACCAAATTCCGATTCTACAATTTTGGAAACTTTCTTCGGGTCCTGCAAGCTGAATGCCACATTCGCATAAGCGGGGTCCATCATACCACGTCCCATAAATCCACATTCACCACCTTTAATGGCAGAAGCCTTATCTTCAGAATACAAACGGGCCAATGTAGAGAAGTCGATTTCTCCTTTTGTCACACGATCCGTATAATCACGCAGTGTCCTCTTTACATCCTCGATTTCCGAAACGGGTATTTTGGGTTGCAAAGTAATAATCTGCACTTCCACCTGTGTAGGAATGTAAGGGATACTATCCTGTGGAAGATCTTTGAAGTAACGGCGTACTTCTGCCGGAGTCACTTTGATATCTCCTGCCAGTTTCTGCTGCATCTTCTGAACCGTCAATCCGTCACGTGCATTATCACGCAAAGTTTCACGAATCTGGGTGGAGTTTTATTGAAATACTCCTCCATTTTCTCTCTGGAACCGATCTGCTGGATGTACATATTGGTCATCATATCCACACGCTGGATGATTTCCGCTTCGGAAACCTCGATACTGTCCAACTTTGCCTGATGCAGGAATAACTTCTGCACAGCAATCTCTTCAGGAATTACACAATAAGGATCGCCTTCAAATCTGCGTCCATTATACAAGGCATCCATACGGGCCTCTTCTACATCTGATTTCAAAATAGCTTCGTCACCTACTACCCAAACTACTTCATCAACCACATTATCTTGTGCATAGGTTGCCACATTAGCAAATATTGCCAGGACAAGGGTAACAACAAATCTAAAGTTCACAAACTTCTTCATTCTTTGTATTTAATAATTATATATAATCTTCTTCTTACTTACTGCCTGCTGATACAAGTCGTTCTTTACCTGTTCCATAAAGCTCACCCGTTTCTGATTAACCAGTAAGTCTTTCACTTCCGACGGGCAAATTCATACGGTTTCTCTTCACCAATTCCGCGATAATCGCTCACATTCAGGAAATAATAATAGGCCGTATCTTTCAATTCTACCTGACGGTGTTTGTCTACGTACTCTTCCGGTGCCTCTACTTTCAATGGAATCATATCCAGTACATCAGTCACGGACACCCATTTGTCATAGAAGTATTCATATTTCACCGCATTCTGCAAACTATATTTTTCCAGGCTCTCGACAGCATCCTGTTTTTCCGACTTATACCATCTGCGCACATTGTTCAGCTGGGGAGCCGTCAACGGCACTTTAATAAACAATCCCTTAATCAACGGGTTTCCAGTTTAAACAATTCCTTGTTTTTCCATAATATTCTGCTATCTCTTGTTCGGAAATATCATTCGTCAACTTCTGGCTAATCAACGCTCCTCTCCGATAATTCTTTGTCTACATCCACATTATCGGGAATATTGTTCGCAGCTTTCTCATACAATAAAATCTCTTCCGCCCAACTACGAATATAATGCTCGGTGAAGAGAATGCTATCATCTTTTGACAATCCGACCGGAAGCACGGACATCAAATCTTCTTTATATAAAAAATTACCGTCCACCTCTACCAAAGGAGTCTTTCCTTTGTGGTCGTGCTGTTCCTTGCACGCTCCACAACCAAGAAGGGTAATCAGTAAGAGGACTAATATTCGCATTGGCAACTAAAATCTACTTATTTAAGGTACGAAGATAGTGAATAATCGGTTACATCAGTTATTATTAACTGTTTTTAAAACCTCTTGGTTTATTTCAACCTTACCAAACTCCCTCAATTCCCGCGCCCAGCACGTGTCAAGATAGCTTCGATAATCCTTTCGCACCTGATCAATTACTTCCCGATAATCATCCGGTCCTTTCATTTTTTCGCCTACAACAATAGTAAAAGGATAAGACATTACGGGTTCAAAACCACCCTTCTTAAAAACCAGTTTATCTATATATTTATTGTCTCCGTCGGCAAAAATCCTTGTTCAACCGGCGGATGTATTAAAAGTTTGCCGAAGCTTCCGCCCACTCTTCCGGTTCAGCATTTTTTTACTTTGTCTTTTTATATGAAGCACGACTCCTTTACCGGGGACCTCCCACCGATAATCCGACGAATGAAATTTGAAATGTAGCCAATCCGGCCCGGTCATTAATGGCAGGCAACTCTATTTTCTGCCGTGTGATTTCTTTTACCAAATAGTTTTCGTCAGATTCCCGCAAGGCAACACGAATTTCCGGATGCTTTTTATCTATATTCCGGCTTTCACTCTTTTTCCGGCACTTTCTTCAGCATTTTTTTGGCTTGCTTTGCCGTCTTTTTATCAACGCAATGAAGCACGACTCCTCTATACCGGGGGCTCTCCCACCGATAATCCGACGAATGAAATTTAAAATAAGTAGCCAATCCCGCCCGGTCATTAGCTGCGGGCAAATCTATTTTCTGACGTGTTATCTCTTCCACCAAATAGTTTTCATCAGATTCCCGCAAGGCATAAGGAATTTCCGGATGCTTTTTTTCGATATTCCGGCTTTCATAATCCAGCAATGACTTAGCTATAAATCCTTCCAACTGCCGTTTGACAGCTTGAGGATGAGAAGAGGCAAAATGCGTGAACATAGTTCCGGTGTATGCTTGTCCGTCAATCGTAAACAGGGTTTGTTCTGTACGGCCTTTCGCCAGCAGTTCTTCCATTGCCGCCTGATTGGGAGCATACCGCCATGCTTTTTTCAAGCGTTCGAGCACCGCGCCTGTACCTTTGTCCAAAATCTCCTTGCGCCGTAACCGTTCCATTAACCTGACACTGACATTTTCGTAAGCAGCTGTTTCCTCCCGATCCATCACTTTCAAGATATGAATCCCTTCAGGAGTGAAAAAGGGCTGCGATGCCATACCTTTTGCCAGAGAGAAAGCAACATTCTCAAACTCGCTCGTTGTTTCCAGACATTCGATCCATCTACTTTGCTTATCATCCGAGTATATTTCGACCAAACGGTTAAAGTTCAAATCCGGCTGATTCTGTATCATCCGGTATATAGAATCCATCCGCGTTTTTTCTTCTTCTAAATGCCGGGAAGTGATTGTCTGTGGCAAACGTTTGAAAATCTGCATCACCTGTACCCTGCCGCTACGTGCTTTCAACCCCATCTTCTGATAGATAGCACGGGCACAACTATCCATCACTTGCCTGTCTATCAGATAAGATTCCACCAACTCGGTCCGGCATTTCTCCTGTTGTTTACGAAAAATAGAGGTCGTATCAAGTCCGGCAGCCCTGGCTGCTTCCACTTTCAACTTCGATTGAGCGAAAAGTGCCGCATACTCTTTGGACGAAAGTCTGGCATTTGAACGTTCCGCATAACGGCGGTATGCATATTCAAATTCCGAACGGAGTATCTCTCTTCCGTTAACACGCATCAATACCGGATCTTCCTGTGCAAAGACCGCGACTACAAAGAGAGAAATACATCCCAACAACAGGCTTCTTTTCATCATCAACTTTTATTTTTCAAACAACAAACGGTGAGCAGTGAACACCCTGCTGATTATACAGCCTGTTCACCGTTCACCGTTAATAGTTCACCGTATCTATCTATTATTCCGGACGGCTATAGTTAGGCGATTCACTGGTAATCGTCACGTCGTGCGGATGACTTTCCATTACACCTGCATTGGTAATGCGGGTAAACTTAGCGTCATGAAGTTTCTCAATGTTAGCAGCGCCACAGTATCCCATACCTGCACACAAACCACCAGTCAAGCTGATACACAACTTCGAAAAGCGTACCTTTATAAGGCAACACGGGCAGCGATTCCTTCGGGAACAAGCTTCTTCACATCAGCAGTTCCACTCTGGAAGTAGCGGTCTTTCGAACCAACATTGCTTCCAATGAACCCATACCACGATACGATTTACACCATTAAAGATAATGTGTCACCCGGAGATTCTTCTGTTCCGGCAACCAATGATCCGATCATTACGCAATATCCTCCGGCAGCCAAGCTTTCACCACCCTTTAACGACACCATCGGCAATCAAAATACCACCCTTCAATCTTTTGCTACATCACCCGGCTCAACTGCTTTTGCTACACCTACAACTGCACACCTACACCGGTTGTACACGAGTGGACAGATAGAACCCGGACAGCACCGACTTTCACTGCATCCGCTTGCTTCTACCAAAGCTTTGGCAGCAGCTTCTCCGGTAGCAATATACCCCACTACGATATCAATGTTCGGGAAGCGTTTCTTAGCTTCTTTCAGTTTTCAGTTTTTCAAACATAGAGTTCCGTGAGCCGTGAGCTCAATCACAATTGCATCTGCACCGGCATCCACCAATGCCTGCATACGATCCAGCGTATCGGCAGTAACACCTACACCGGCAGCTACACGCAGACGACCTTTGGCATCTTTACAAGCCATCGGTTTATCTTTTGCTTTTGTAATATCTTTATAAGTAACAAGACCGATCAACTTTCCGTCCATTCCGACAATCGGAAGTTTCTCAATCTTATGTTTCTGAAGAATCTGTGCAGCAGATTCCAAGATCAGTAGACTGGTTAGTAGTACCAATCTTTCTTTCGGAGTCATGACAAGATCAATATGTTTGCCATGTCTCTTTCGAAACGCAAATCTCTGTTGGTAACAATACCCACCAAATAACCTTCATCATCTACCACAGGGATACCACCGATTTTATATTCCGCCATGATGTCCAGTGCATCCTGCACAGTAGAACCTCTTTTAATAGTTACAGGATCATAAATCATACCATTTTCGGCACGCTTTACAATAGCAACTTGTCTTGCCTGTTCTTCGATAGACATATTTTTGTGAATCACGCCGATACCACCCTCACGAGCAATGGCAATAGCCATTTTCGCTTCGGTAACCGTATCCATGGCAGCCGTCACAAAAGGAATTTTTAACTCAATGTTTTTTGAAAACTTAGTCGAGAGATCGACAGTGCGCGGTAAAACTTCAGAATAAGCGGGGATCAACAATACGTCGTCGTAAGTTAACCCATCCATTACAATCTTATCAGCAATAAATGACATAGGGCTATGCGTTTAAAAATTATTGCGTGCAAATATACGGTTTTTATTCAAAACGCATACCTGCACGCCTATTTTTTTCGCTTTTTTAATTAGCCATTTCAGAGATGAACTTAATACGTACCAAGCGAACTTCCTCTTCAGTGAAGTCATCGCCTAATTCGTCAAGCGCATCATCAATCTTATCAGTGGTAGATTCCTTGAAATAATCGTAGATATCGAGCATATGATCTTCATCCATGATTTCTTCCAGGAAGTAATCGATATTCAGTTTGGTTCCCGAATAAACGATAGCTTCCACTTCATCCAGGAGTTCACCAAATTCGATACCTTTGGAAAGAGCGATATCATCTAACGCCACTTTACGGTCGATAGCCTGAATAATAGCTACTTTCATCTTTGATTTATTGGCAACCGTACGTACCCGCAAGTCTTCCGGACGTTCTATTTCATTCTCTTCACAGTGGCGTTTGATTAATTTACAGAACTCTTCACCATAACGTTTTGCTTTTCCGGCACCTACGCCCGGTATATTCTGCAATTCATCCAATGTCACCGGATAAATGGTAGCCATCGCTTCCAAAGACGGATCCTGGAAGATCACATAAGGCGGCACTTCCAGTTTCTTCGAGAGTTTCTTCCGCAAGTCCTTCAACATAGAATAAAGAGCCGGGTCTACCGCACAGGAGCCACCGCCACGTGCCGGAACTTCTTCTTCCGTCTCTTCAAAATCGTTGTCTTCGGTAATCTTGAATGACTTCGGCTTCTTCAGGAACTTATGTCCTTCCTCCGTCACTTTCAGGAGTCCGTAATGCTCCACATCTTTGCTCAAGTAACCTGCAATCAGTGCTTGACGAATCACTGCGTTCCATGTTTTATCCTCTTCGCCCATACCGGAGCCGAAGACTTCGAGGTCTTCATGCAAATGCGCCTGTACTTCGGAAGTTTCTTTACCTTGTAGTATGTCTATAATATAATCTGCCTTAAAATTTTCTTTCACCGCGATAATCGCTTCAATCACGGCACACAATAACTCTTGAGCCTCCACTTGTTTTTTAGGGTTTAAACAGTTGTCACAATTTCCACAATTTTCTTCCGTATATTCTTCACCGAAATAATGCAGCAACGTCTTGCGCCGGCATACGGAAGATTCGGCATAAGCAGCGGTTTCCAACAGAAGCTGCTTGCCAATTTCCTGCTCTGCCACAGGTTTTCCTTGCATGAACTTTTCCAGTTTCTGCAAGTCTTTATTTGTATAAAAGGTTATGCAGACCTTCTTTACCGGCGCGCCCGGTCTCCTGGTCCAGATGGAATATCGTAGTGAATCACGAACCTCACGTCCGGCTTGTCAATTCCCATACCAGCGATAGTCGGTCCACTTTTTCCATCGAAATCATCCTGATTCGTCCTGGTCAACGAATCCATTGCCGGCACCGTTTCTGCAGGATTTCAGCAAGTTCCTCCACTTTTTTCCGGCCAATAGATAATTTTTCCGGATTGTTTTTGATAAACTTGATAATATCCCTGTCAATATTAGCGGTCTTCGCGCGTACCTCATAATAAAGGTTTGGACGGTTGAACGAAGATTTGAAGACTTGAGCATCTACCATTCCCAGATTTTTCTGGATATCATGCTGCACCTTCGGTGTCGCCGTTGCGGTAAGCGCAATCAACGGAGCTTTACCTATTTCATTGATAATAGGGCGAATCCGCCGGTATTCCGGTCGAAAGTCATGCCCCATTCAGAAATACAGTGAGCTTCATCCACTGCATAGAACGAAATTTTACCGAACGCAAAAACTCTACATTTTCTTCTTTCGTCAGCGACTCCGGCGCCACATATAGCAATTTTGTCTTTCCGGCAAGGATGTCCGACCTCACTTGGTCTATCGCGCCTTTGTTTAATGAAGAATTGATAAAATGGGCGACGCCATCTTCTTCACTGAAATTGCGCATTGCATCCACTTGATTCTTCATCAACGCAATAAGCGGAGAAATTACAATTGCCGTACCTTCCATCAAGAGCGAAGGTAGCTGATAGCATAAAGATTTCCCGCCACCGGTAGGCATCAGTACAAAGGTATCTTTACCATCGAGCAAGTTATTAATGATCGCTTCCTGGTTTCCCTTGAACTTATTAAATCCGAAACACTTTTCAGTTCATCTGTTAAATTAATCTTCCTTGCCATCTTAACTTAGGTTGTTTTATTCAGTTCATGGTTTAACAGGCTCCCTCCTTCAAGAGAGCCAAACAAAGTTATAAACAACTTCGTAATTTGCGACTAATATTTTTAAGAAAATACAGTTACGTTGTAGCCTTACTCTTTGATTTTAAGCAGTTTGCAGTCGTGTTCGCTTTTTCCAGTTGCATCTTTGCAAACCTTATAAAGGGATTTCAAACATGAATCCATCATGAACAATAATCCACGGGCACCCAGCTTATATTCCACCGCCTTATACGATATATTCGAAGACAGCAAAATGCGACTAATATTTTCAAGAAAATACAGTTACGATCATTTTCTGTAGCCTTACTCTTTGATTTTAAGCGGTTTGTAGTCGTGCCATATTCGCTTTTTCCAGTTGCATCTTTGCATAATCCAGCGTCACCTTATACTCTTTTTTGTTCTCTGAAGGGATTTCAAACATGACATCCATCATAATTGTTTCCACAATAGAGCGCAATCCGCGGGCACCTAGCTTATATTCTACCGCCTTGTCGACGATATATTCGAAGACATCATCTTCAAATGTCAGCTTGATACCATCCATTTCAAACAGTTTGATGTACTGTTTGATGATTGAGTTTTTCGGTTCGGTAAGGATCGCACGAAGCGCATTCCGGTCCAGCGGATTCAAATAAGTCAGTACCGGAAGACGACCGATAATTTCGGGAATCAGTCCGAATGACTTCAAATCCTGCGGAGCGATGTACTGCATCATGTTATTCTTGTCACCGTCGCTGTTTTCTGCGATGCCGTATAACCTACGACATGTGTATTCAACCGTTGGGCGATCTTCTTTTCGATACCATCGAAAGCACCGCCACAGATAAAGAGAATATTCTTGGTATTTACCGGAATCATCTTCTGGTCCGGATGCTTACGGCCTCCCTGGGGAGGTACGTTCACCACAGAACCTTCGAGCAATTTCAGCAATCCCTGCTGTACACCTTCACCGCTCACGTCGCGAGTGATGGAAGGATTATCTCCTTTGCGGGCAATCTTGTCGATCTCGTCGATAAACACAATACCCTGTTCAGCTTCAGGTACATTATAATCTGCCACCTGAAGCAAACGGGTTAAAATACTTTCGATATCTTCGCCTACATAACCGGCCTCCGTCAGCACCGTAGCGTCTACAATAGTAAACGGCACGTGCAGCAACTTGGCAATCGTACGTGCAAGCAACGTTTTTCCGGTTCCGGTACTACCCACCATAATAATGTTCGACTTTTCAATCTCCACATCATCACCGCTGTCTTTTTGCAACAGACGTTTATAATGGTTATAGACCGATACGGAAAGGAAGCGTTTCGCATCATCCTGTCCGATCACATACTGGTCGAGGAATTTCTTGATTTCTACCGGTTTGGGCAGTTCTTTTAAGTTGAGTTTGGTAGCTCCCGCGCTTTTCTTGCCTTCGCCCAATGCTTCCTGAGTAATCTCATAAGCCTGGGTAGCACAGCTGTCGCAGATATAGCCGTTCATTCCCGTAATCAGGAATCCGACTTCATTCTCCGACCGTCCACAGAAGCTACACCTTTTCTTTGTCTTTGAATCAGCCATTTTTATTTCTTAATCAATACCTCATCAATCATACCGTATTCTTTCGCTTCCTGAGCTGTCATCCAGTAGTCGCGGTCAGAGTCCGCCCATACTTTATCAAAATCAGTATGCGAATGATCGGCGATGATCGTATAAAGTTCTTTCTTCAATTTCTGAATCTCACGAGCTGTGATTTCAATGTCCGACGCTTGTCCTTGCGCACCACCCATCGGCTGGTGAATCATCACACGTGAATGAGGCAACGCAGAACGTTTGCCTTCAGCACCGGCAACAAGCAATACAGCCGCCATTGAAGCTGCCATACCTGTACAGATGGTAGCAACATCACTTGAAATAAACTGCATCGTATCATAAATGCCCAGTCCGGCATATACACTTCCGCCCGGAGAGTTGATATAGATAGAGATATCCTTACCCGGATCAACAGAATCCAGATACAGCAACTGTGCCTGAAGCGTATTCGCTGTATAGTCATCTACTTGTGTACCGAGGAAAATGATGCGGTCCATCATCAAACGGGAGAAAACGTCGAGTTGAGTAACGTTCAACTGTCTTTCTTCCAGAATATAGGGATTCAAATACCCGGCCTGCGATTTAATCACATCATCCAATACCATGCCATTCATTCCTAAATGCTTGGTTGCGTATTTTCTAAAATCATCCATGTTAATTGTTCCTTTCTTATAAATTAAAAATAAACGTAAGTACAAAGAAACGAAAAAGAATACAGAGACACAAAAAAACACAGAGTTATAATTTTATAAAAACTCTGTGTTTCTGTGACTTTATATTCTATTCAACCGAATGATTATTCAAACATCTTATTGAATTCTTCGATTGAAACGTTCTTGTTTTCCAAAGTAACCTGCGCTTTCAGAGCAGCAGCCAGCTTCACTTCTACAACACGACTTACCAAATTATTGATAGTTTCTTTCTTCTTCAACATCTCCTGTGCATAGTTATCAAGCACATCATCAGGGATAGACAACATACCGTATTGAGCAAACTGTGCCTTCGTTGTTTCTCTAGCCATCTTCAGAACATCTTCCTGTTCTACTTTGATTTCGTTTGCTTCAACCAACTGTTCCTTAATCAGGTGCCAAGTCAGTTCCTCGATGCTCTTATCATAGTTTTCAGCAACATATTCTTCGCCCTTTTCTTCGTTATTCAGCAACATGATACGTTTCAGCAGAGCGTCAGAGAATTCCAACTTACCTACTTTTTCCATCATCACTTTGCGAATATCGATCAGGAACTTATAATCGCTGTCAGCAACAAATCTTGCTGCAATTTCTTCTTTAATCTTAGCGCGGAATTCCTCTTCAGTCTTCACAACACCTTCGCCGAATGCCTGGTCGAACACTTCCTGTGTCAATTCACCCGGAACAAAACGAGTGATTTCTTCTACCTGGAAGCTAAAGTCAGACTTAACATCTTTCGCGATTTCCTTGTCGATCTTCAACAAAGAACCCAGTTCAGCAGCATGTCCGTCATAAGCAACATTCGGATTGAACACCAATACATCATTTACTTTTGCGTTAGCAAAAATAGCTTTCTGATCGTCGTTCTTCATATAAGCAGGCATCAACACAGCAGCTTCTACCTGAATACCACCTTCTTTTGTATTGCCTTCTTCGTCCAACTGTGCCAGCAGACCTTTCAACATATCATTATCTTCGTAAGCGTCTACCTTATCATACTTACCAGTGCGTTGAGTGTACATCTTCACCTGGTTGTCGATCATTTCTTCAGAAACTTCGATAGAATAATAATCTACTTTATCTTTAGCGCTTACTTCTGCTTTAAATTCAGGTGCCAAAGCGATATCGAACACGAAATCGAACTCTTCCATTGTATCGAAATCAATATTCTGCTGCTTTTCTTCGTTAGGCAACGGCTCACCCAACATATTCACCTTATTATCTTTAATATAATTGTAAACAGCTTCTTGCAATGCCTTATTCACAACCTCTGCAATCACCGATTTACCATACATCTTTTTAATAAGACTTGTCGGCACCATACCTTTACGGAATCCCGGAATCTGTGCCTTCTGACGGAGTGATTTCAACTCTTTGTCTACTTTCTCCTGATAATCTGCTTTCTCAAGCTTTACAGTAAGCTCTGCGCTTACTTTGTCAATGTTTTGTAATGAAACGTTCATTCTGACAATTATTTATTTGATTTATACTTTGTTCTATACTCAAAGAGGGTGCAAAATTAGTGCTAATCTTTCAAATTTCAAAAGACATTGCAGATTTATTTCAGCAACGCCACCCATCTTTCACACATCTTTTATTAATTATTTCATCAATTCCTCATATATAAACAACAATAAACCATCAGCAACGACCACGCCGCAGGTCCCCCGGCCTACTTTTTTCTCCGTCAAGCGAGCGCCCGTAACGAAGCGTTAAGAAGGGCAGACTGTTTGAGCGAAGCGAGTTTCTGCCCTTTAGCGAAGTGAAGGAAGCGAGTAGGAGAAAAAAGTCAGCCTTGAAAAGCCCGATTTAGTGAGTGTAGCCACAAGCTCGCTTGAGGATACCGAGCGTGAGGGCTTTCTCCAACTTTTCTTTGGTTCTTTCTTTTCTTTCAAGAGAAAAGGAAAGAACTTTTTTTTCTGATAATCCGCAAATTAACCTTCCAAAAAGATGGTTAATCCAAAAATTATTCTTTTCTTTGCTGCGGATTGATGGACCATTAGTTTCTCGATTTGATTACAAGGTTTTTACTTCCGTTACGAAACGCATTTGTAAACTCTCTGTCGTTTTAATCTTTTTATTAGTAACCATCTGTCCAGAGAGTTTTATTCATTTATTTATTTTTTATCATTTTCATTATGAACATTTATGTTGGAAACCTTAACTACCGTGTTAAGGAAGGAGATCTGCAACAAGTGATGGAAGATTACGGAGCAGTATCATCAGTTAAAGTTGTTATGGACCGTGAAACCGGTAAATCCAAAGGATTCGCTTTCATCGAAATGGAAGACGACGCTGCAGCTGCAAAAGCTATTGCTGAATTGAACGGAGCTGAATACATGGGCCGTACAATGGTAGTTAAAGAAGCTAGACCTAGAGCTTAATTGCCGACGCTAATATAGCTAAGAAAAAAAGAAACTTCTGTCACCCCGATGACAGAAGTTTTTTTATTACCCTTCCATTCCTTGCACTTCCACGTCCTTCACTTTACGGAGCAAGTCTGAAGCAAAGATAAAGTTATTCAATCGTTCGTTGGTAGAGGTAAAGATATCATCTTTTGTCCCTTCCCACTCTTTATGTCCTTCATAAATATAAATCACTTTCTCGCCAATTCCCAATACAGAATTCATATCATGCGTATTGATAATGGTCGTCATATTATATTCCTGCGTAATATCATGAATCAGATCATCAATCACCAATGACGTTTTCGGATCAAGTCCCGAGTTCGGTTCATCGCAAAACAAATATTGCGGATTCAGGGCAATCGCACGTGCAATAGCCACACGTTTCTGCATCCCCCCACTGATTTCTCCCGGAAACTTATCTTTCGCCTCCCCCAGATTCACACGATCCAAGCAGAACATCGCCCGTTTGGTACGCTCACGCAAAGTATCATTGCTAAACATATTCAACGGAAACATCACATTGTCCAACACCGTCATCGAGTCAAACAGAGCCGCACTCTGGAAAATCATCCCCATCTCCTTGCGAAGCATCTTTTTCTCCTTCTTCCCCATCAAGACAAGGTTGCGTCCGTCATATAAGACTTCCCCCTTCTCCGGAGTAAGCAATCCTACAATACACTTCATCAATACCGTCTTACCGGAGCCACTCTGACCGATAATCAAGTTCGTCTTTCCATTTTCAAAACTAGCATTGATATCACTCAATACCGTTTTATCATCAAATGATTTATAAAGTCCTTTAATCTCAATCATCCCATCAAAAGTTTAGTTAATATCAAATCCGCAAACAGAATCAATACACTGCTGGATACTACGGCATCCGTAGAAGCCTTTCCCACAGCAATCGATCCACCATCCACCGTATATCCGAAGAAAGCAGACACACTTGCAATAATAAACGCGAAAAAGAGGGATTTGATGATACCGGCCCAAATAAACCACTCCACAAACATATATTGCAATCCATATTCCAGATCGACCGCATTCATCACCCCGGCAAACCAACAGGTACAAAAGGCACCGATAATTCCGGCAAAGATACTGAACGTCACTAAAATAGGAATCACAGTTACCATCGCCGTAATCTTAGGCAGAATCAGGTAGTTTGCCGAATTGATACCCATAATTTCGAGCGCGTCAATCTGCTGCGTCACCCGCATCGTTCCTAATTCCGAAGCGATATTCGATCCTACTTTTCCCGCAAGAATCAAACACATGATAGAGGAAGAAAATTCCAGCAACATAATTTCACGTGTCACATACCCCACTGTCCAGCGAGGCATCCACGGACTTTCGATATTCAACTTGATCTGGATGGTAATAACCGCGCCGATGAAAAACGAAATCAACAGCACGATGCCGATGGAGTTCACACCTAGTTGCTCCAACTCGTTAAGGTATTGCCGGAAGAACATACGCATACGTTCGGGACGGGAAAAAGTCCGTCCCATCAGCATGAAATATCTCCCGACGGTTCTCAATGCTTTTATCATAACTCACACTATTTGTCTGCAAATGTACATTATTTCAGCTTATTTTTACTACATTTGCCGCAAAATAACTAGAATATGGAAGAAAGCAAGATGGTGCTCCGCACGGAAGACCTGGTTAAGAAGTACGGTAAACGAACCGTTGTGAGCCACGTTTCCATCAATGTGAAGCAAGGTGAGATTGTAGGTTTGCTGGGACCGAACGGTGCCGGTAAGACGACTTCATTCTATATGACCGTAGGGCTGATTACTCCGAATGAAGGACGTATTTTCCTCGACGACCTGGAGATTACCAAATATCCGGTTTACAAACGAGCGCAAACGGGAATCGGCTACCTTGCACAGGAAGCTTCCGTTTTCCGCCAGATGAGTGTGGAAGATAATATCGCCGCCGTACTGGAAATGACTAACAAGCCCAAAGAATATCAAAAGGAAAAACTCGAAAGCCTGATAGCAGAATTCCGTCTGCAAAAGGTACGCAAAAACAAAGGTAACCAGTTGTCCGGAGGTGAACGCCGCCGTACGGAGATTGCCCGTTGTCTTGCCATCGACCCCAAATTCATCATGCTTGACGAACCTTTTGCCGGTGTAGACCCGATTGCCGTAGAAGATATCCAGCAAATTGTTTGGAAGCTGAAAGATAAGAATATCGGAATCCTGATTACCGACCACAACGTACAGGAGACACTTAGTATCACCGACCGCGCCTATCTGCTGTTCGAAGGAAAGATTCTTTTCCAGGGAACACCGGAAGAATTATCGGAGAATCAGATTGTGCGTGAAAAATACTTGAGTAACAGCTTCGTTTTACGCAGAAAAGATTTCCAGTTGGAGAAATAGATTCACCACAGATTAACACAGATTTCCACTGATATTTCATAAAGAATACGGGCTAATCAAATGATACAAAACTTGTAAATTGATTAGCCCGTTTTTTATTTTTAATCTGTGGAAATCTGTGTTAATCTGTGGTGAACTTTACTTCTGTCGAATATAAATATTAACCGGAGTACCTGTCAGATTCCATTTCTCACGCATCTTATTTTCGAGGAAACGTTTGTACGGATCCTTCACATACTGCGGCAAGTTGGCAAAATAGACAAATGAAGGCACTTGCGTATTCGGCAACTGTGTGATATATTTAATCTTGATATACTTACCTTTATTTGAGGGAGGCGGATAAGCCTCGATCAGCGGGAGCATTTCTTCATTCAAACGAGCTGTCGGAATCTTTGTCGTCCGGTTCTCATATACATTACGTGCTTCTTCCAGCACTTTCAGAATACGTTGTTTGGTCAACGCAGAAGCAAAGATGATCGGGAAATCGACAAACGGAGCAAAACGTGAACGGACAGCTTCCTCAAATGTCTTCTGCACTTTCACTGATTTATCTTCCACCAAGTCCCATTTATTAATCACGACTACCAATCCTTTCTGGTTCTTCTGAATCAGAGAAAAGATATTCAAGTCCTGGCTCTCAACACCCCTCGTTGCATCCAACATCAGAATACAAACATCCGAACCTTCGATGGCACGAATCGAACGAATCACCGAATAATATTCCAAGTCTTCATTTACCTTGTTTTTCTTACGGATACCTGCCGTATCTACCAGGTAAAAATCAAATCCGAATTTATTGTAACGAGTGTAGATCGAGTCACGGGTAGTCCCTGCAATCTCTGTCACGATATTACGTTCTTCCCCAATAAACGCGTTTACAATGGAAGACTTTCCGGCATTCGGGCGTCCTACCACAGCAAAACGAGGAATATCATCATCCAGGATTTCAGAAGACTCCTTCTTGAAATTGCTGACAATCAAATCCATCAAATCACCCGTACCACTTCCTGTCATGGCAGAAACACAATACGGATCGCCCAATCCCAGTTTATAAAACTCGGGAGCGTTATACTGTAAATCATGATTGTCCGTTTTATTGGCAACCATAATCACCGGACTATTAGCACGGCGCAGAATAGCCGCTACCTGCATATCCAGATCGGTCACTCCGTTCATCACATCCACAACGAACAAAATAACGTCCGCTTCATCCACTGCCAATAATACCTGCTTGCGGATTTCCTCTTCAAAAACATCATCCGAATTAACCACCCATCCGCCGGTATCCACCACGGAGAACTCACGGCCCAGCCACTCGGACTTGCCATATTGTCTGTCGCGGGTTGTACCCGCTTCTTCATTCACAATAGCCTGACGAGTCTTCGTCAGACGGTTAAATAAGGTAGACTTGCCCACATTCGGGCGTCCTACAATTGCAACTAAATTACCCATAGTTCAATACCTTGTTTTTTCACGACTATCACAGTCGCATGAATACTCTTAATCTAACTGATAACCAAAATTACGCAGCTCCTTATCCGAACTACGCCAATCCTTATCCACTTTCACATACGTTTCGAGGAAAATAGTCTTTCCAAAGAAACGTTCCAGTTCGCGGCGAGCCTCGGTAGCTACCTTCTTCAACGCCTTGCCCTGTTTACCGATAATAATTCCTTTCTGCGAATCACGTTCCACGTTAATCACCGCACGAATATGAATCTTCTTCGGCTCTTCCTTAAACTCCTCTACGACCACTTCCACCGAATAAGGAATCTCCTTGTCGTAGTAGAGCAGAATCTTTTCCCGGATAATCTCATTCACGAAGAAACGGGCAGGCTTGTCCGTCCACTGATCCTTTCCAAAATAAGGAGGAGAATCGGGCAACAGTTCTTTGATTCGCTTCATCACATAGTCCACATTGAACTTCGATGTAGCAGAAATCGGAATAATTTCGGCTTGGGGAAGCAGTTCTTTCCAATCTTCCACCAGCTTTACCAGTTTTTCCTGATCTGTAAGATCTATCTTATTGATGAGCAGGAGCACAGGCACCGTCATCTGGCGTACCTTCTCCATAAACTCATTATTCTTATCCGGCGTCTCCACCACGTCAGTCACATAAAGCAAGATATCCGCATCCGTCAATGCCGAAGTAGAAAAATTCAGCATCGACTCCTGTAGTTTATAATTGGGCTTCAATACTCCCGGAGTATCAGAAAAAACAATCTGCATTTCATCCGTATTATAGATTCCCATAATCCGGTGACGAGTTGTCTGCGCCTTGAAAGTAGCGATCGAAATACGTTCACCCACCAAGACATTCATCAATGTCGATTTTCCGACATTCGGATTTCCTACAATGTTTACAAAACCTGCTTTATGCATTTCTCTTCATTTTATTGGTTGAGACAAAAAAACGCATCGAATCGAAATAGGATGCGTTTTTGAGTGTTATAGTTCAGTAACTTACGTTACGATTCCTTTTTTCCGTCATAACCCCATTTCACGTAAACTGCGCCCCATGTAAATCCGGCACCGAATGCAGTGAAAATGATATTATCACCTTTCTTGAGTTTATCTTCATAATCCCAGATACACAAAGGAAGAGTAGCAGCACTGGTGTTACCGTAATGCTCAATATTTACCAACACTTTATCCATTGGCACCTCCATACGGTGAGCCACGGCTTCGATAATGCGGACATTCGCCTGATGCGGAACAATCCAGTTGATATTATCTTTCGTCAGACCATTCTTTTCTGCAATAGCAGCAGATACATCCGACATGTTGGATACAGCATATTTAAACACTGTTCTTCCTTCCTGGTGCAAATAGTGCATTTTATTGTCTACTGTGAAATAAGACGGAGGACAAACCGAACCACCAGCTTTCATGTGGAGGAAAGGCAAACCTTTGCCATCTGTTCTCAGTATCGAATCCATGATTCCGTAATCTTCCGTAGTGGGCTCCACCATAAAGGCAGCAGCACCGTCACCGAAAATAGGGCATGTAGCACGATCTGTATAGTTAACCATTGACGACATCTTATCGGCACCGACAATGATAATTTTCTTATATCTTCCCGAACGGATGAAATTAGCAGCTGTCTCCATCAAATACAGGAATCCGCTACAAGCAGCCTGCAAGTCGAAGGCAAAAGCATTCTTTAGTCCGAGTTTATCACAAAGAATAGAAGCTGTAGAAGGGAAGTGATAGTCAGGAGTAGTGGTAGCAACAACAACCAAATCGATATCATCAGGATTAGCACCAGTCTTCTTCATCAACTGTTTGGCAGCTTTGCGTGCCATGTATGAACTACCTAATCCTTCCTCATTCAGAATATGTCTTTCCTTTACTCCGATACGAGTCATAATCCATTCGTCGTTGGTATCCACCATTTTTGATATCTCGTCGTTAGTCAAGATATAATCGGGTACGTACCCGCCGACTCCTGTGATTACTGCATTTATTTTTTCCATCAAACCTATTTTAAATTAGCAATACTATAATACTTAAAGCAGCCGGAGAGTTTCACCCCCAGGCTGTTTTCAGTATAACTGTACTAATTATACAGCTGCTTCTTTCTCAATAGCGAGCTTGCCTCTGTAATAGCCACAAGCACCACATACAGTGTGGTAAACGTGCCATTCACCGCAATTCGGACAAATAGCCAATGTAGGAGCTACTGCCTTATCATGAGTTCTTCTCTTCGCTTGTCTCGTACTTGATTGTCTTCTCTTAGGATGTGCCATTTTCTTAAAACTTTAATTATTATCTAATATTTTTTTTAATTCATTCCAGCGGGGATCAATTTGTTCCTCCACTTCTTCCTCAATTACGATGTCATCTCCACCTGTGTCGAAAGTATCATCGCTATCCTCATTCGCATTTGTTTTCAAATGCTTGTTCAATTTACCAGTCATCGCTTTATTGCACTTACCGGGAGCATGTACATGCTTCATGGGTACAGAGAGCGCAACAAACTCATACATGAACCATGCAACGTTGATTTCCCCTTCTTCCTCGGGAATCACAATCAGGTTGTCACCTTCTTCTGCATATTCATGTCCAAACTTTACCATCAGTTTATCAGAAGAACTGATAGGTAGCTCCATATCATCCAGACAACGGTCACATGGTACTGATACCATTCCCTCAGTCTGAAAACTCAGCTCGAAAGCACGAGAGGTTCTTTTCACGGTCAATGTAACATTCACCTTTCCTTTCTGAACTTCAGGACCATCAATGTGAGCGAAGTAAAGGTTATCCAATACAAACTCATACTTAGCAGAGTCTGTTTGCATTCCTTTCAAGTCAATTTTGTATTTATCAAACTTTCCCAAAGCTTCTCTCTTTTTTAAATCGTTAGCTTACAATTCGGGCGACAAAGATACAAATAAATATCCTCATAACATACAAATTATCAGTAAATATTCACTTTTTTAATAGGTATTATGAGGTTTGTATCTGTTAAAAACGGCGATATAAATACCAAAGTAATAAAAAACAGAAAGCCTCGCCCGTCCAATAGACAAGCGAGGCTTCTTAAAAACGGCGGCTACCTACTCTCCCACTGTTACGCAGTACCATCGGCGTGACGAGGCTTAACTTCTCTGTTCGGAATGGGAAGAGGTGGAACCCTCGTGCTATAACCACCTGAAGAAGGTTATGACATGATGAAAAGTAAAATTTCAGTGTCTAGCAAGCTAAACGTATATACCCAACCGGTACATGTCCGAAAGAAAGTGAACGGGCAATTAGTAATGCTCGGCTTTGATGTTACCACCTTTACACCTGCATCCTATCAACGTCATCGTCTTTAACGACCCTAAGAAATCTAATCTTGTGGCTGGCTTCGTACTTAGATGCTTTCAGCACTTATCCAATCCCGACTTAGATACCCAGCGATGCACCTGGCGGCACAACTGGTAAACCAGCGGTCAGTCCAACACGGTCCTCTCGTACTAGTGTCAGAGCCACGCAAATTTCATACGCCCACGATAGATAGAGACCGAACTGTCTCACGACGTTCTGAACCCAGCTCGCGTGCCACTTTAATGGGCGAACAGCCCAACCCTTGGGACCTTCTCCAGCCCCAGGATGTGACGAGCCGACATCGAGGTGCCAAACCCCTCCGTCGATATGAGCTCTTGGGAGGGATCAGCCTGTTATCCCCGGAGTACCTTTTATCCTTTGAGCGATGTCCCTTCCATGCGGAAACACCGGATCACTATGCTCTAGTTTCCTACCTGATCGACTTGTCTGTCTCCCAGTCAAGCGCCCTTATGCCATTACACTCTACGGACGGTTACCAATCGTCCTGAGGGCACCTTTAGAAGCCTCCGTTACACTTTTGGAGGCGACCACCCCAGTCAAACTACCCACCAAACAGTGTCCTCGCAACTACGAGTTAGAACTCAAATAATCAAAGGGCCGTATTTCAACAGCGACTCCACAAATACTGGCGTACCTGCTTCGAAGTCTCCGGCCTATCCTACACATCAATTACCCAAATTCAATGTTAAGCTATAGTAAAGGTTCACGGGGTCTTTTCGTCCCATCGCGGGTAATCGGCATCTTCACCGATACTACAATTTCACTGAGCTCACGGTTGAGACAGTGTCCAGATCATTACACCATTCGTGCAGGTCGGAACTTACCCGACAAGGAATTTCGCTACCTTAGGACCGTTATAGTTACGGCCGCCGTTTACTGGGGCTTCAATTCAATGCTTCTCTTGCGATGACATCTCCTCTTAACCTTCCAGCACCGGGCAGGTGTCAGGCTGTATACGTAATCTTTCAATTTTGCACAGCCCTGTGTTTTTGTTAAACAGTTGCCTGGACCTATTCTCTGCGCCCAACTCTCGTTGGGACCCTTTATCCCGAAGTTACAGGGTCAATTTGCCTAGTTCCTTAACCGTGAATCACTCAAGCGCCTTAGTATATTCAACCCGACTACGTGTGTCCGTTTGCGGTACGGGTACCTTAAAGATTAAGTTTAGCGGATTTTCTTGGGAGTATGTTTACACGCACTATTGGATTGTTCCGAAGAACGTTCCATACTATCAGGTTCGACTCTCTTTGTGGATTTGCCTGCAAAGATCAACATCTACACCCTTCAACGGACTATTCCGTCAGTCCGCGGCGCTATCACTGCTCCGTCTCCACGTCACTCCTTAAGGTAGTACAGGAATATTAACCTGTTCTGCCATCGGCCTCACCGTTCGGCTGAGCCTTAGGACCCGACTAACCCTGATCCGATTAGCGTTGATCAGGAAACCTTAGTCTTTCGGCGAGGGGGTTTCTCACCCCCTTTATCGTTACTTATACCTACATTTGCTTTTCCACACGCTCCAGCAAAGCTCACGCTTCACCTTCGACGCAGAGTGGAATGCTCCCCTACCGATCATTACTGATCCCATAGCTTCGGTAAATTGCTTAATGCCCGATTATTATCCACGCCAAACTCCTCGACTAGTGAGCTGTTACGCACTCTTTAAATGAATGGCTGCTTCCAAGCCAACATCCTAGCTGTCTTAGCAATCTGACTTCGTTAGTTCAACTTAGCAATTATTTCGGGACCTTAGCTGATGGTCCGGATTCTTCTCCTTTAGGACATGGACCTTAGCACCCATGCCCTCACTCCTGGGATCGAACTACTGCGCATTCGGAGTTTATCAAGACTTGATAGGCGGTGAAGCCCTCGCATCTTATCAGTCGCTCTACCTCACAGTAGTAATTCCCAAGGCTGCACCTAAATGCATTTCGGGGAGTACGAGCTATCTCCAAGTTTGATTAGCCTTTCACCCCCACCCTCAGTTCATCCGGAAGCTTTTCAACGCTTATCGGTTCGGTCCTCCAGTTAGTGTTACCTAACCTTCAACCTGACCAAGGGTAGATCACTTGGTTTCGCGTCTACTCCTTCCGACTAATCGCCCTGTTCAGACTCGCTTTCGCTTCGGCTACACATTTTGAAATGCTTAACCTTGCCGGAAAAAGTAACTCGTAGGTTCATTATGCAAAAGGCACGCCGTCACAACTTACGCTGCTCCGACCGCTTGTAGGCGCACGGTTTCAGGGACTATTTCACTCTTCTATTCGAAGTGCTTTTCACCTTTCCTTCACAGTACTGGTTCGCTATCGGTCTCTCGGGAGTATTTAGCCTTACCGGATGGTCCCGGCAGATTCACGCAAGATTCCTCGTGTCCCGCGCTACTCAGGATACCACTACGCTTCGTTTAGCTTCGAATACCGGACTATCACCGTCTATGGTTTCATTTTCCAAAGAATTCTTCTCACTAAATTTCTTGCGACATCGTGGTCCTACAACCCCAATATTGCCGTAACAACATTGGTTTGGGCTAATCCCCGTTCGCTCGCCACTACTAGGGGAATCATTATTATTTTCTTTTCCTACAGGTACTAAGATGTTTCAGTTCCCTGCGTTAGCCTCTTGCTATGCAAGATGTCATTCCTTCAGAATGACGGGTTGTCCCATTCGGAAATCTTCGGATCAAAGGTTATTTGCACCTTCCCGAAGCTTATCGCAGCTTATCACGTCCTTCATCGCCTCCGAGAGCCAAGGCATCCGCCATGCGCCCTTGCTTACTTTCTTTCAAACGTTTTATTCGCGTATTGGTATTGATTGTGGAATTGCTTCCGGCTGTCAATATTGCATACTCGAACACGTACGGTTTGATATATACTTTTAGCTCTTACTTTTAATTTTACTTTTTGTACATCATGTCAAAGATCGTTTCTCTTTTCAGAGATGGTGGAGAATAACGGATTCGAACCGTTGACCCTCTGCGTGCAAGGCAGATGCTCTAGCCAGCTGAGCTAATCCCCCGGAATAAGTTGAGAGTGGAGAATGGAGAGTTGAGAGTGAAACTTACAACTACCACACAATCATCAACATTCTCGAAGTAGTCCCAGGCAGAGTTGAACTGCCGACCTCTACATTATCAGTGTAGCGCTCTAACCAACTGAGCTATAGGACTAGTTCAACCTTGTCTACCTTTCGTCTAGACTCGGCTTCTTTTTTCTCTTGTTTATCTCTATCTATACTTCTATAGATGGTTGATCTATATATTATAAATAAACAAGTACCAGTAGTACAAAAAACAGAACCTTTAAAGTCATTATTTTTAACGATGGCCGTTTTACATTATTCATGTAGAATTGCATCGTCTTACGACATCGCTCCAGAAAGGAGGTGTTCCAGCCGCACCTTCCGGTACGGCTACCTTGTTACGACTTAGCCCCAATTACCAGTTTTACCCTAGGACGCTCCTTGCGGTTACGTACTTCAGGTACCCCCGGCTTTCATGGCTTGACGGGCGGTGTGTACAAGGCCCGGGAACGTATTCACCGCGCCATGGCTGATGCGCGATTACTAGCGAATCCAGCTTCACGAAGTCGGGTTGCAGACTTCGATCCGAACTGAGAGAGGTTTTTGGGATTAGCATCC